>Ga0302154_10000008_pt1 | contig 201527 bp, 182 predicted proteins | sample I_Bog_N2_3_FD_193507 | JGI IMG/M metagenome (GOLD analysis project Ga0302154, IMG submission 193507) | Peat permafrost microbial communities from Stordalen Mire near Abisko, Sweden - I_Bog_N2_3 | ecosystem: Environmental > Terrestrial > Soil > Wetlands > Peat | place: Sweden: Abisko... | reverse complement strand
ACGTCATGACCGCTAGCACGCAGATCCGCAACATCGCCATCATCGCCCACGTCGACCATGGCAAGACCACGCTCGTCGACCAGCTCCTTCGCCAGAGCGGCACCTTCTCCGCCCACGAGAAGATCGTCGACACGGTCATGGACAACAACGCGATCGAACGCGAACGCGGCATCACCATCCTGGCCAAGAACTGCGCGGTCAGCTGGAAGGGCACGCACATCAACATCGTCGACACCCCGGGCCACGCGGACTTCGGCGGTGAAGTCGAGCGCGCGCTGTCGATGGTCGACGGCGTGGTGCTGCTGATCGACGCCCAGGAAGGCCCGATGCCGCAGACCCGCTTCGTCACGAAGAAGGCCCTGGCGCTGGGCCTGAAGCCCATCGTCGTGGTCAACAAGGTCGACAAGCCGGGCGCCAAGCCGGAGATGGTCGTCAACGCCGCCTTCGACCTGTTCGACAAGCTGGGCGCCAACGACGAACAGCTCGACTTCCCGGTCGTCTACGCGTCGGGCATCAACGGCTGGTCGTCGCTGGTCGAGGGCGAGCGCGGCGAGAAGTGGGGCGAGGACATGTCCGCGCTGTTCGACACCGTGCTCAAGCACGTCGAGCCGAACAAGGGCGACCCGGCCGCGCCGCTGCAGCTGCAGATCTCTGCACTCGACTTCTCGACCTTCGTCGGCCGCATCGGCGTCGGCCGCATCCTGCAAGGCACGATCAGGCCGTCGATGGACGTCGTCGCGATGGAAGGCCCGGACGGCAAGGCCATCAAGGGCCGCATCAACCAGGTGCTCACGTTCCAGGGCCTGGACCGCGTGCAGGTCACCGAAGCCGGCCCGGGCGAGATCGTGCTGATCAACGGCATCGACGACGTCAACATCGGCGTCACCATCACCGACCCGCTCAACCCGGCGCCGCTGCCGATGATCAAGGTCGACGAGCCGACGCTGACGATGAACTTCCTCGTCAACACGTCGCCGCTGGCCGGCCGCGAAGGCAAGTACGTCACCAGCCGCCAGATCTGGGATCGCCTGCAAAAGGAACTGCAGCACAACGTCGCGCTGCGCGTGAAGGAAACCGACGAGGACGGCATCTTCGAGGTGATGGGTCGCGGCGAACTGCACCTGACCATCCTGCTGGAGAACATGCGCCGCGAAGGCTTCGAGCTGGCCGTGTCCAAGCCGCGCGTGGTGTACCACGACGTCGACGGCGTGCGCCACGAGCCGATCGAGCTGGTCACCGCCGACGTCGAGGAAACCCACCAGGGTGGCGTCATGCAGGCCCTCGGCGAGCGCAAGGGCGAACTGGTCAACATGGAGCCGGACGGCAACGGCCGCGTCCGCCTCGAGTACCGCATTCCCGCCCGCGGCCTGATCGGCTTCTCCAACGAGTTCATGAACCTGACCCGCGGTTCGGGCCTGATCTCCAACATCTTCGACGGCTACGAGCCGCACAAGGGCGACATCGGCGGCCGCAAGAACGGCGTGCTGATCTCGATGGACGCCGGCGAGATCTTCACCTACGCGCTCGGCAAGCTGGACGACCGCGGCCGCATGTTCGTCAAGCCGAACGATCCGGTCTACGAAGGCATGATCGTGGGCATCCACAACCGTGACAACGACCTGGTGGTCAATGCCACGCGCACCAAGCAGCTGACCAACTTCCGCGTGTCCGGCAAGGAAGACGCGATCAAGGTCACGCCGCCCATCGACCTCACGCTGGAATACGGCGTCGAGTTCATCGACGACGACGAACTGGTCGAGATCACGCCGAAGAGCGTGCGTGTGCGCAAGCGATTCCTGACGGAAAACGAGCGCAAGCGCAACAAGAAGTCCGGCGACTGATCTTGCGTTGTGCAGGCGCGAAGCGCCGCAGGCGTCCGGCCCATGGCCGCGCACCTGCGGCGCTTTTCATTGTCTGCGACACTTCCACGCGATGAATCCGTCCCCGTCCATGACCCATGCCCGTGCCGCTTTCGGCATGGTCGTCGTCACGCTGATGTGGAGCACCGCAGGCGTCGTCAGCCGGTCGCTGCAGACGGCCGAGAGCTTCGAGGTGACGTTCTTCCGCAGCCTGTTCAACCTGGGCGGGCTGGGCGTCGCGCTCACCTGGATGCGGGGCTGGGGGCTGTGGGTCGACCTGCTGCGCTCGCCGCGCGTCGTGTGGATGTCGGGCCTGTGCTGGAGCGTCATGTTCACGGCCTTCATGGTGGCGCTCACGATGACGCGCGTGGCCAACGTGCTGGTGACGATGTCGATCAGCCCGCTGCTCACCGCCGTGTTCGCACGACTCTTCCTGCACCATCGCCAGCCGCTGCGCACCTGGATCGCGATCGCCGTGGCCGGGGCGGGCATCGCCTGGATGTTCGGCCACAACATGCAGGCCGCCGACGCGCGCAGCCTGGCCGGCATGGCCGTCGCGTTCGCGGTGCCCTTGTCGTCGGCACTGAACTACACGGTGCTGCAGCACGCCGGTCGCGCGCAGCCCGTGGCCGACGACAGCATGCAGACGCCCGCCGCGCAACCCGACCTGTTCAGCGCCGTGCTGATCGGCGCGGCGATCTCCGCGCTCGTCACGCTGCCGCTGGCGTGGCCCTTCAAGTCCAACGCCCACGACCTCGGCCTGCTGTTCGGGCTGGGCATCTTCCAGCTGGCCATTCCGTGCCTGCTGCTTGTGCGCGTCACGCGCGCGCTGTCTGCGCCGGAGGTGGCGCTGCTGGGCCTGCTGGAGGTGATCTTCGGCGTGCTGTGGGCCTGGCTGGGGGCCGGCGAGGCACCGGGCAGCTCGGCGCTGGTCGGCGGCGGCATCGTCGTGGGCGCGCTCGTCTTCAACGAATTGCTGAGCCTGCGCGGTCGCCAGGCCCGGCCGGAGTCCGCTCATGTCTGAACCCACCGTCCTGGCCGAGCAACGCGGCCACCTGGGCATCCTCACGCTGAACCGACCGAAGGCGCTCAACGCGTTGTCGCTGGAGATGATCCGCCTCGTCACCGCGCAGTTGCTGGCCTGGCGCGACGACGCGCAGGTGGGCGCGGTGCTGCTGCGCGGCGCCAACCGCGAGGGCAGGGCGCCCGCCTTCTGCGCCGGCGGCGACATCCGCTACTTCCACGAGGCCGCGCTGGCCGGCGATCCGACGCTGGAGGATTTCTTCAGCGAGGAGTACGCGCTGAACCACCTGATCCACACCTTCGGCAAGCCCACCTTCGTGCTGATGGACGGCATCACGATGGGCGGCGGCATGGGCCTGGCGCAGGGCTGCTCGATGCGCATCGTCACCGAGCACGGCAAGCTTGCGATGCCGGAGACCAACATCGGCCTGTTCCCCGACGTGGGCGGCGGCTGGTTCCTGGCCCGCACGCCTGGCCACCTCGGCGAGTTCCTGGGCCTGTGCGGCCAGGTGCTGGGCGCGGCCGATTCGTTGGCCGTCGACTGGGCCGATGCGCTGGTGCCCGCCGCCAGCATGGACGAACTGGTCGACGCGATCGCCGACGCCACCGCGATCGACGGCGTGGGCGCGCTGTCCGCCGTCAACGGCTTCCACGCCGAGGCGGGCCACTCCACGCTGCGCGAGCACCGCATGCTGATCGACCGCGTGTTCGCCGAACCCGACCTGCCGGCCATCGTGGCCGCGCTGCAGGCCGAGCCGGGCGAGTTCGCGGCGGCCATCGCGAGGTCGCTCGGGCAGCGCTCGCCGCTGATGATGGCCGTGACGCTGCAGCAGATCCGGCGCGCCCGCACGATGACCCTGGCCGACGACCTGCGCATGGAGCGCGGCCTGGTGCGCCACTGCTTCCACTTGCGCCCCGGCGCCGCCAGCGAGACGCTGGAGGGCATCCGCGCGCTGGTGGTGGACAAGGATCACGCGCCGAAGTGGAACCCGCCGACGATCGCCGAGGTCGACGCCGCGATGGTGGACGCGTTCTTCGCGTCACCCTGGCCGGCGCACGCGCATCCGTTGCGCGACCTGGCCTAGTGCCCGGTACGGGATGGTAGGGCGAGGATTTGCAACGCCGCCCTGGCCTGTTTGAAGCCGATTTGCCGCAGCTATATGCGGGGCAGGGCACTATGTGAGCCCTGGATGTAGGCCTTCAGACCACTGGCCAGCGCCGCGAAGGTCGTGGCGCAGCGGGGGCTGTCGCGCAGGTCGGCGTGCATCGCGACCCAGGTGTCCAGCGTGAGCGTGAAGCTGGATTTCAGCACGCGCACCATGCCGGGATCGCGCGCTGCGAGGCCCGCCTGGCAGAAGCCGATGCCCACGCCAGCGCGGATGGCCGCGAGCTGGGCCACGTCGCTGTCGCACCGAAAGGCGAAGCGGTCGCGCGAGATCTGCGGGTACTGGTCCGAGAGCTTGCGGATGTAGGCGGTCTCCGTGTCCCAGCCCACCAGCGCGTGCCCGGCCAGGTCCTGCAGCGTGCGTGGCGCGCGGCGTCCGTCCAGGTAGCGGCGATGGGCATGCAGGCCGACCTCGATGCCGCCCACGCGCCGGGCCACCAGTGCTTCCTGCGTCGGCCGCACCATGCGCACCGCGATGTCGGCCTCGCGATGCAGCAGGTCTTCGACCCGGTTCGACGGCACGAGCTCGATGGCGAGCGCCGGATGCGCCTGGCGCAGCGCCGCGAGGACGGGCGGCAGCACCTCGACGCTGATGACCTCGCTCGCGGTGATGCGCACCGTGCCGCGCACGCCGTCGCCCTGGCTGCTGGCCACGCGGCGCAGCGCGGCCGCGGTGGCGGCCAGGCCGGCGGCGTAGGGGCGGAGCTCCAGCGCGGCGTCGGTGGGCGTGAAGCCGTCGAACGCCCGCGTGAACAGCTTGAGCCCCAGCGCGGCCTCGAGGCTGTCGACGTGGCGGCCCACCGTCGGCTGCGTCACGCCGATCTGGCGGCCGGCCGCCGACAGCGAGCCCGTCTCCAGCACGGCGACGAAGCTGCGGTACCACTCCCAGTTCGGTTCGGTGTCGAGCATGGTATGCATTCGTGAATAGTGGCGATGCAATTCTAGGCAATTTTCAAATGGCCCGGGATTGCGCAAACTGTGTCCATCGCAGCGGCAAGCCGCCGACTCCACGAAAGCCCGCCATGTTCGATCCCGTCACCGCCGTTCCCGCCGACTGCAGCCTGCTCCTCGTCGCCCGCCTGGCCGGCGTCGCCCTGGCAGGGCTGGCGATCGTCGCGCTGGAGGCCTGGCTGCGCGTGCCGGTGCGCCCGCTCATGGACGGCACCCTGCAGGACCTGCAGGGACGTGCCGCCGCTTTCGTCCGCCGTCTGTCCTTCTGACCAACCCCTCCCAAGGAGAACCGCATGTCCAAGATTGCCCTCATCGGTGCCGCCGGCGCCATCGGCCAGTCCATCGCCCACGCGCTCGCTACCGCGGGCCAGCCGTATCGCGTCGTCGGCCGCTCGGAGGCCAGCCTGCGCAAGACCTTCGGCGGCGATCCGCTGGCGCAGATCGTCGCCTGGGATCCCGGCTCCCCGGCCTCGGTGCGTGCGGCGGTCGAGGGCGTCGACACGCTGGTCTACCTGGTCGGCGTCGACTACTGGCAGTTCGAGCTGCATCCAGAATTGATGCGCAAGACGCTCGACGGCGCGATCGCCGCGGGCGTTCGCAACGTGCTGCTGATCGGCACGGTGTACCCGTACGGGCGTGCCCGCACGACGACGATCCGCGAGGATCACCCGCGCGAGCCGCACACCTTCAAGGGCCGCATGCGCAAGGCCCAGGAGGACCTGCTGATGCAGGCGCACGCCGAGGGCCGCATCAATGCCGCCGTGCTGCGGCTGCCCGATTTCTACGGCCCGGGCGTGTCCGCCAGCCTGCTGCACGGCGCCGCCGTGGCCGCGGTGCGGGGCGGCACCGCCGACATGCTGGGCCCGCTCGACGTGGCGCGCGAATTCGTCTACGTGCCCGACGTCGGCCCGGTGGTGGCCCGGCTGATTGCAAACGCGGGCGCGTGGGGCCGCACCTGGCATCTGGCCGGGGCGGGCACGACCACGCAACAGGCGCTGGTCGACGAGATGGAGCGCGCCACGGGCCGCAGGCTGAAGCGTCGCGTCGCCGGCAAGACGATGCTGCGCGTCCTCGGCCTGTTCGACAAGTTCATGCGCGAGGCGGTGGAGATGAACTACCTGATGACCGAGCCGGTGATCATGGACGACTCGGCGCTGCAGGGCCTGATCGGGCCGATCCGCAAGACCTCCTACGCCGACGGCATCCGGCGCACGATGGCCGCGGTGCCGAAGACGTGAGTCAGTCGGCGCGCTTGCGCGTGTACATGTGCTGGTCCGCGTGGCGCAGCAGGGTCTCCACGTCCTGGCCGTCTTCCGGGTAGACGGCCACGCCGATCGCGGCGCCCAGCGCCGGCACCAGCGTCGAGCTGCCGGTCAGGCGTTCCAGCGGCTGGCGCAGCACCTCCTCGAGCGTAGCGCAGACGCGTTCGGCATCCTCGCGCCGGTCGATGGAGTCCAGCAGCACGAGGAACTCGTCGCCCGCGAAACGAGCCACCAGGTCGTCGGCGCGCACGGCCGCACTCAGTCGCTGCGCCAGCTCCTGCAGCACTGCGTCGCCGATGTCGTGGCCGAACTCGTCGTTGATCTTCTTGAAGTGGTTGATGTCGATGAACAGCACGCCGAACGGACGCGGATCGCCGCGTCGGCGCTGCTGCACGATGCGATCCTCGACGCGGCGGATCAGCGCCTCGCGGTTGGCCAGGCCCGTGAGCGGATCGGTGAGCAGGCGGCGCTGCATCTCGGCGAAGCTGCGCGACAGGTCGCCCAGTTCGTCCTTGCGCCCCGACTCGTTGAACGGCGCGGTGCTGCCCTGGCCGACGCGGCGCGCGGCCGCCGCCAGCTGGCGCAGCTCGCGCGTGACCGTCGACAGCACCAGCATGCCCGTCAGCATCACGACCAGCGCCGCGACCGCGGCGAGCAGCACCGTGCGGCGGAAATTGGCGAGGATGCCGCGCAGGAAGTCCTGGCGCGGCACGGCCACCATGATCAACCAGTCGAGCCCGGCCTCGTCGGTCAGGCGCGCATAGCCCACCTGCACGCGCGCGCCGTCCGGCGCCGAGAACACGGTCGTGTGCGGCAGCGAGTCGGCCGAGGTGTCGGCCAGGCCGCGCACGGCGGCGTAGGTGGCCGCCACCAGCGGGTCGCTGCTGTCGGCCGCGTTCAGGCGCACGTTGGTGCCGTCCGGCTGCTTCCTGATGTGCTCGCCGCGCGAGACGCCGATCAGGTTGCCGTCCTTTTCCAGCACCATCGCCACGCCGTTGCTGCTGAGGGCCAGGCGCTGCAGGAACGAGGTCACCTGGCGCAGCGAGATGTCGGTGGCGACGACGCCCTTGAAGGCACCGTTGCGGTCGTTGACGCGGCGTGCGCGCGTGGCCACGAGCTCCTGCAGCTTGAAGTCGATGTAGATCGAGGTCCAGGTCTGCAGCGCGTTGGCCGCGCCGGCCTTGTACCAGGGACGCTCTCGCGGCTCGAAGACGCGCGTCTCGACATCGGGCTTGCCCAGGTCACCCGCGATGCCGCTGTAGTGGTAGATGTCGCGTGGGCCGATGCCCGTGGGCCGCAGGCGCAGCTCGGCGTCGGATTCGGACGAGCGCCACAGCCCGATGAAGCGTCCGTCGCGGTCGCCGTAGTAGGCGTAGTTGTTCGGGTCGCGGTGCACCGAGGTGGCCAGCCAGAAGCGCGTGCGCAGCGACGGCAGTTCCTCCGAGATGGACTCCGGTGCGGGGATGCCCTTGGGAAAGGCCACCTCGAGAACGGCGGCCGACCCTGACACGTGGCCCTCGACCGCCTGCTCGATACGGTGCACCGTTTCCGTGAGCAACTGGCCCGACAGGTTGTCGACGGCGTCGCGGCCCGCGGCATACGACAGCACGCCGATCACGATCGCCGTGCCCAGCACCAATGCCACGTACGGCAGGGTGAGCAAGGCCCGCAGCGGCAGACGCGACAGCAATTTCATCGAAGTTCTCGTTGTAGCCCCGGCATGTTGCCGTGGGCGCGCGTCCGTCCCTCCGGCCCTCCGGCGTCGGCGCAACGCGATTTTGCGCGGGAATGCGCGCGTACAGGCCCGGGGTATGCGCGCATCCGGCCGGAGTTCACGTTTCCACCGGATTGGCGCGGCCTGAACCGTGCGCTTCGCCGACCAGCCAGTCGACGAAATCGGCCAGCAGCTGTTGCGCAACGGCCTGACGCGGGACGATCGCGACGTAGCCCGTCCGCGCAACCCGGATGTGCGGCAACGGCGCCAGCAGCCTTCCGCTGGCCACGTCGATCTCCAGCATCGGCAGCGGTCCGATCCCGATGCCGAGCCCGTCTTCGACCGCCTGGCGCGTCACGAAGAAGTGGTCGAACTGCTGTCGGGGAAGTCCGGCGAGATGCTGCAGTCCGGCCTCGTCGAGCCAGTCGTCCCAGTCGCCGGGCCGCGTCTGGCTTGCAAGAAGCGTGTGGCCCTCGATGTCGGCGGGCGCCAGGATCGGCCTGCGCTCGAACAGCGCGGGGCTCATGATCAGCGTGTCGACGTCGTCCAGCACGGGAACGACACGATGCTGGGGCCAGGCATCCGCGCGGGCGACGCCGCGCCGGATCGCCACGTCGACGCCGCCCCGCAGTTGCTCGAGCACGGTCGAGACCGTCGTCACCGACACTTCGACGTCCGGATGACCCGCGTGGTAGCGATCCAGGCGCGGGATCAGCCAGCGCATCGCGAAGCTCGTCGGGGCGCTCACGCGCAGGATGCGACGCGCTTCGGGCCGGCCGCAGGCTTCGGCCGCCACGGCCAGGCGATCGAACGACAGGCCGACCTCCGCCGCGAACACCCGCGCCATCGGCGTGGCGACCATCCGGCGGCCGTCCTTCGTGAACAGCGTCTGCCCGAGCCAGCGCTCGAGCACGTCGATCTGCCTGCTGACGGCGCCGTGCGTGACGCCCAGCTGGGCCGCCGCTTCGGCGTAGCTGCCCGTGCGGGCGGCGACCTCGAAGACTCGAAGCGCATTGAGAGGGGGCAGGTGACGCATCGAATACGTGAGAAAAGCTGATGGTTATCGTGAGCCAGGATGGTCTTGTCGAGGATTTGTCGCGTATCTATCATCCCATGATGACCACTTCGACCGTTCTTCGCGCGGCTGGCGACGACCTCGCTCCCTCCGGCACGGCCCGATCGCGCAGCCTGCTGGCCGCCTGCCTCGCGCACGCGCTGCACGACGGCTACACCGACGGGCTCTACGCCTTCCTGCCGGTCTGGCAGGCGCAATTCGGCCTGTCCTATGCAGGGCTGGCCGCCGTTCGCGCGCTCTACTACGCGACCATGGGCGGCCTGCAGATACCGGCCGACCGCGCGCTGCGCGGCCTGTCGGCGCGCACGGCGCTGGTGCTGGCCACCGTCGTCGCGGCCACGGGCCTGCTCGTGATGGCGTTGCCGCTGGGCTTCGCGGGCCTGTGCGTCGGCCTGGTCGTGGCCGGCACCGGATCGAGCATCCAGCACCCTCGGGGCTCGATGCTCGTCGCCGACACGCACGGCAAGGCGTCGCGCCGTGCGCTGGGCATCTACAACTTCTCGGGCGATCTCGGCAAGGCCTTGGTGCCGGCGATCGTCGCGCTGCTGCTGCCCCTGCTCGCCTGGCGACCGGTGCTGGGCCTGATGGCGGCGTTGGGCATCGCCGTCGCGCTCGCGCTGGCGTCGTTGGCGCCGTCGGCGCCCGCCACCGCGAAGGCCAAGGACGCGCCACCGATCGGGCGCGGCCGCGGCGGCTTCCGCATCCTGGCCACGATAGGCGCGCTGGATACGGCCACCCGCATGGGCTATCTGCTGTTCCTGCCCTTTCTCATCCACGCGCGCGGCGGCGGCTCGCCGACGGTCGGCATCGCGCTCGCGCTGCTGTTCATCGGCGGGGCCTTCGGCAAGGCGACGTGCGGCTGGCTGGCCGAGCGCCGGGGCGTCGTCGCGAGCGTCATCGTCACCGAAGCGGCCACGGCCCTGTTGATCGGAGCGACGCTTCTCACGCCGTTGACGGCGACGCTGGCCTTGCTGCCGCTGCTGGGCGTCGTGCTCAACGGCACGTCGTCGATCCTCTACGGCACGGTGCCGGAACTGTCCGACGGCGATACCGGCCGATCCTTCGCGGTGTTCTACACCTGCGTGATCGGCTCCGGCGGCCTCGCGCCTATCCTGTACGGCGCCATCGCCGACCACAGCGACCGGACGATCGCCGTGCTCGCGGCGGCCGCCACCGCCTTGCTGATCGTTCCGCTCGTCTGGATGCTGCGGCCCCATCTGCGCGCTGCCGCCGCGGGGAGTTGACTGTCGTGCAAGTCAAAGCTTGCACATCGGGAAAAATTGGCATATTGTGATCGCCATGACTGACGCGTCTCCAGGTTCCAGGCGATTTGCCTTCTTGCCAACGCCCAAGCTTCCCGCTGAGCTCAGTGCGCAAGTGGTCGCGCGGCGGGAGCAGATGGGCCTCACGAAGAAGGGCCTTGCTGATCGCGCGGGAAAGGTGCGCGAGGTCATTTACCGGATCGAGGAGGGTCAGGACGTCACTGTTTCATCCCTGATGGACGTTCTTCGGGTGCTGGGCCTGAAGCTCGTGCTGGTTCCCGCGGGCATCCCGAGCATCGAAGACGTGGCCAAGGCCTTCAACGAGGACGAGGACGAGGACAGCGATGCTGCCTGAGAAGATCAGTCAATTGGACGTGGCCATAGGCGGACGGCATGGCGCAGGACAGTTGCTCAAGACGTCCAACTACGAGTTCCGTTACGTCGATGCCGACGCGCAGCAGCCGGCCGTGGCGCTGCTCATGCCTCCTTCCAGGCAGTTGACCTGGGGCGCCAGCGAGCTCTTCCCGCCGATGGACCAGAACCTGCCCGAGGGCGATCTTTTCATGCGGATCCGGGCGCTGTTCCCGAAGCAGCAGACGACGGCCATGCACATGCTGGCGCTCATCGGCGACAACGGCATCGGCCGGCTGGGCTATCGCCTGCCGGGTGCTGAAGCAACCGTTGGGTCGGTGCCGATCACCAAGGACAAGCTGCTCGACACGACGTACACGCCGGAGGTCTTCGACGAACTCGTGCGTGCCTACCTGAGCACGGGTGCCGGCATCGCCGGCATGCAGCCCAAGATCATGGTGCCCGAAGTGCGCACGGCCATTCCGATACCGACGTTGATCGTCAAGGCCGGCAGCACCGCGTACCCGGGCCTGGCGGCCAACGAATACCTGTGCCTGCGCGCCGCCAATCTGGCAGGCATCAGGACGTCGGTCTTCGACCTGTCGCACGACGGGCAAATGCTCGTGCTCGAGCGCTTCGATACCCTGATCGGGGAGGACGGTTCCGTCGAGCGACTGGGCTTCGAGGACATCGCGGCACTTGCCGGCCTGCGCGTGCGCGACACGCTGTCCGACCGGAAGTACCAGGGAAGCTACCAGCGAGTGGTCGACCTGTTGAAGACGCTGCAGCTGGAACAGCCGGACCTCACGCGTTTCTTCGCGCAACTGGCGTTCTCGATCATGGTGCGCAACGGCGACGCGCACCTGAAGAACTTCGGCGTCCTCTACCGCACATGGAGCGAGAAGTGGCTGGCACCGATGTTCGACGTCGTGACGACCTCGATCTACCACTACACGCAGTACGCCGGTGGCCCGCCACTGGAGGACAGGACGCTTGCGCTCAAGCTGTTCGCCGGCAAGGGGCGGACGCGGACTTATCCGACGACCGAAGAATTGCTCGTGTTCGGAGAGAAGGTTTGCGGAGTACGCGACCCGAAGCAGTTTCTGCAACGGATTGCCGACGGCATGGGAGAGGCGATGGCCGAAGCCGAGACAGACACCCGGATATCGCCTGCGCTGCTTGCGAAGATGCGCGACGCCTGGGTGCCTGGCATGGCATACGCCGCCTGACCCGAACATTGGCCCCTTGGTCACACCGAACTGGGGGGCTTCCTGGGAATGCGACGAACCGAACCGTTCAGATGTGGATGCCCTTTGCGGCCTTCTGAGTGTTTTCCTGGCCGGGATCATGGGCGCGCTGCCGCCGCAACGGCTAGCTGAGCGCGACCGACCGGACGCCCTTCGATTGACGCAGGCGCTCCAGCGTCGTCAGCATCTTGTCGCGCGCGATGCTCTGGACGCCCACAGATATCACATCCTCGTCGGGCTGCGCGTCGGGCTCGATGCGCACCGTGCGGATGCTCATGCCGGCCGTCGTCAGCTCGGACTGGATGAGGGCCAGGGACGCTGCCTCCCGGTCGATGGTCATCAGGAAGGTGGTGCTGCCGCCGCGCGAGGCCCAGTAGCGACGCTCGATCGGCTTCAGCCCGGCCAGGATCGAGAAGACGATGGCCGCCCCCCCGACGGCCGCCAGATACAGGCCACCGCCCACGGCGAGTCCGACCGCGGCGACCGTCCACAGGCTGGCCGCGGTCGTCAGCCCCTTGATCTTCTCCGTGCGGAACAGGATCGCGCCGGCTCCCAGGAAGCCGATGCCGCTGACCACCTGCGCCGCCACGCGCGAGGGATCCAGGATCACATGGGCTTGTCCGAGCGCGTCGGTGAAGCCGAACGCCGACACGAGCATGAACAGGGTCGCCCCGACGCACACCAGCATGTGGGTACGCAGCCCGGCCGTCCACTGGAGGCGTTCGCGCTCGATGCCGATGACGCTTCCCAACGCGGCAGCCAGACCCAGGCGCAAGAGCATCTCGACATTGGACATTTGACACGGCACCGGCCATCGCCGGGGATCGATGGGAGGACACCATCATAGGTTCGGGCTCGTACAATCACGGAATGATTTCCCAAGAAAATCAAGGGCTTGCCGCGCCTCGCAGTCCTTGGAAACTGTCGGTCGCGCCCATGATGGACTGGACCGACCGCCACTGCCGCTTCTTCCATCGCCTCATCACGCGCGACGCGCTGCTGTACACCGAGATGGTGACCACCGGCGCGCTGCTGCACGGCAACCAGCCGCGCCACCTCGACTTCAACGACGAGGAGCATCCGGTGGCGCTGCAGCTGGGCGGCAGCGAGCCCGACGCGCTGGCCGAGTGCGCGCGGCTGGCGCAGAAGTGGGGCTACGACGAGGTCAACCTGAACTGCGGCTGCCCCAGCGAGCGCGTGCAGCGCGGCGCGTTCGGCGCGTGCCTGATGCGCGAGGCCGAGACGGTGCGCGACAGCGTGGCCGCGATGCGCGATGCGTGCACGTTGCCGGTGACCGTCAAGCACCGCATCGGCATCGACAAGACCGAGAGCTACGACTTCGTGCGCGACTTCGTGGGCACCGTGGCGGCCGGCGGCTGCACCGTGTTCATCGTGCACGCCCGCAACGCGTGGCTGCAGGGCCTGAGCCCCAAGGACAACCGCACGATTCCGCCGCTTCGCTACGAGTTCGTCTACCGGTTGAAGAAGGACTTCCCGGAATTCACGATCGTGCTCAATGGCGGGGTGAAGGGCGACGAGGCCATCGCCGCGCACCTGGAACACGTGGACGGCGTGATGCTGGGCCGCGAGGCCTACCACGACCCGTGGTGCATGGCCGACTGGGACGCGCGCTTCCTGGGCGGCGCGTCGGGCGAGCGCACGCGCGAGAGCGTCGAGGCGCAGATGGTGGACTACCTGGAGCGCCTGCAGGCCTCGGAGCACCACTGGTCGCAGGCCTCGCGCCACATGCTGGGCCTGTGGAATGGCCTCAAGGGTGCGCGCCGTTGGCGCCAGGTGTGGTCGGACCACAGGATGAAGACGCTGGCGCCGGCCGAGGTGTCGCGCCTCGCGCACGCGGGCGCGCCGGAGAGCGTCGCCGCGGCCTGAAACCGTATGCTGGTCATCCTGCGCGCAGTCGCAGGATCCACGAGTGCAGGGCGGCGAAACGAGAGGGCTCGCGCCGCGTGGATCCTGCGACTGCACGCAGGATGACAAATCCTCAGGCGCTGGCCAGCGCCTCGTCGATCTTTTCCTTGACGCGGTTCAGCCCGCGCAGCAGCGAGGTCTGGTCCAGCATCGCCTGCGGGGCCAGCTTCATCGCCACCTCGTCGAGCTGGGCCGGGTCGTTGGTGATCGTGTAGGCGAGGGCGGACAGCACGCAGATGTAGCGGTGCGACACGCGCGGCAGGCGCAGCGACGTGTGGATGCTGACGTGGTGGCGCACGCTGGCGACGGCGGCCGGCGTCAGGCCCCAGGCCTCGCACAGGTTGGCGCCGACGTCGTCGTGGCCGCAGCCGAAGGCGGCTCGCTCGAGTTCGACCAGGTGCACATCGTCGCGCGCGGCGGCCAGCATCGGGGCGTACTTGTCGGGCGCATGCTTGTAGAGCACGGCCTTGCCGCATTCCTCGAACAGCCCGGCGGTGTGGGCGCTCCACGCCTCCATCGACAGCGCCTGCGCGAGGCGGCCCATGAGCAGGCCGCGGATGCTGGCGCGTTCCCAGATGGCCACGAGCTGCGGCACCTGCGGGAAGGCGGCCTGCAGCCCGGTTTCGTAGGCGATGGCGGAAATCTCGCGCACGCCCAGGTAGGTGATGGCCTGCTGCACGCTCTGCACGCGGCCCTTGAGCCCGTACAGCGGCGAGTTGACGGCCTTCATCACGGCCGCGGCGAACGACATGTCGGCCTCGATCAGAGCGCTCACGGCGTTCAGGTTGATGTCGTCGTCGCGCAGCAGCGCGGCCAGCTTGACCAGCGATTGCGGCTGGGCAGGCAGGTCGAAGTCCAGGTTCACGGGTCGGTTGTCTTCCGTCATGGGTGCTCCAGCCGGTCTGGCAGGCAGGTACAGGAAGTCTGCATGCTAGTCCTTGCCGCCCTTGCAGACATGGTCGAATTGGATGGCAAAAGCCCGTCGTTTGCGGCAGAGACAATGCTGGCATGGCGCCTGCCCGACCGGGCTGCCTTTACCTGTCCCCAACATGCCGCCCCGCCCATGATCCATTGGCCCATCGCCAGCCCGTCCCACATCGTCACCTGGGCCATCGCCGCGCTGGCGACCGCCGCCGTCATCCTGCGGCCCGGCAAGTGGCCGGAGGCCGCCTGGGCGTGGGCCGGCGCGCTGGCGCTGCTGGTCGGCGGGTTGCTGCCGATCGCGGCCGCGCTGCAGGCCGTGCTCGAGGGCTGGGACGTCTACCTGTTCCTGGCCGGCATGATGCTGCTGTCGGAACTCGCGCGCCGCGAGGGTCTGTTCGACACGCTGGCCGGGTGGGCGGTGCGCCACGCCGACGGCTCGGCGCGGCGCCTGTTCGCGCTGGTCTACGGCATCGGCGCGGTGGTGACCACGTTCATGTCCAACGACGCGACGGCCGTGGTGCTGACGCCGGCCGTCTACCTGGTGGCGAAGACGGCCGGCGCCAGGCCCTTGCCCTACCTGTTCGCGTGCGCCTTCATCGCGAACGCGGCCAGCTTCGTGCTGCCGGTCTCCAATCCGGCCAACCTGGTCGTGTTCGGCGACCGCATGCCGCCGCTGCTCGCGTGGATGCGCGCCTTCGCGTTGCCGTCCGTGGCCGCGGTGGTCGTCACCTGGGGCGCGCTGGCGATGCTGTTCCGCGCCGAGCTCGCCACCCCCGTCGCCGTCGCGTCGCATGTGCCGTCGCTGTCGGGCACCGGGCGGCTCGCGGCCGTGGGCATCGTGGGCGTGGTGCTCGCGATGCTGGCCGCCTCGGCGCTCGGCTTCCCGCTGGGCGCGCCCACGCTGCTGGCCACACTGATGGCGGTGGGCGCGGTGCAGGCGACCCGGCGCGAGGCGCCGTGGGCCTTGCTGCAGCACGTGTCGTGGAGCGTGCTGGCCCTGGTGGCCGGCCTGTTCGTGCTGGTGGCCGGGATGGGCCAGACCGGCCTGCTCGCCTCGCTCACGGAGCTGCTGCGTGCCCGCGCCCACGTGGCGCCGCATGCGACCGCCTGGGGCGCTGGTGCCATCGTCGCGTTCGCGTCCAACCTGATGAACAACCTGCCGGCGGGCCTCATCGCCGGTACCGCCGTCAACTCCGGTCCGATGCCCGACGACGTCCGCTCGGCCATCGCGATCGGCATCGACCTCGGGCCCAACCTGTCGGTCACGGGCTCGCTGGCGACGATCCTGTGGCTGGTGGCGCTCCGCCGCGAGGGCGAACACGTGTCGGCGTGGCAGTTCCTGCGCGTGGGCGCGGTCGCGATGCCGCTCGCGCTGGCGGCGGCGCTGGCCTGCCTCTGACGTTCAGCAGGCGGCCGCCGTCGTCATTGCCCGTCGATCCGGATCCAGGTCGTCTTCAGCTCCGTGTACTTGTCGAAGGCGTGCAGCGACTTGTCGCGCCCGTTGCCGCTCTGCTTGTAGCCGCCGAACGGCACGGTGATGTCGTCCTCGTCGTAGGAGTTCACGTGCACGGTGCCGGCGCGCAGGGCGCGGGCGACGCGATGGGCGCGGTTGATGTTGTCGCTCCAGACGCTGGCCTGCAGGCCGTAGCTCGAGCCGTTGGCGATCGCGACGGCCTCGTCCTCGGTCCTGAAACGCAGCACGGCCATCACCGGGCCGAAGATCTCCTCCTGTGCGATCTTCATGTCGTTGGTGACGTTGTCGAACACGGTGGGCTCCACGAACCAGCCGCCGGTCTCGGCGCGCGCCTGCCTGCCGCCGCTGACCAGGCGAGCGCCTTGCGCGTTGCCGGCCTCGATGTAGCCCAGCACGGTGCGCAACTGCGTCTCGTCGACCAGCGCGCCCATCTCCGTCGTCGCGTCCAGCGGATCGGCCGGCGCGTACTTCGGCGCCTCCTTGCGCAGGGTGGCGATGAACTCGTCGGCCACCGAGTCGTGCACCAGCACGCGCGAGGGCGCGTTGCAGGACTCGCCCTGGTTGAAGAACATGCCGCCGGCCACCGTCTTCGCGGCGCGCGCGACGTCGGCGTAGTCGTCGAACACGACGAAGGCCGACTTGCCGCCCAGTTCGTTGTACACGCGCTTCAGGTTGGACTTGCCGGCGTACTCGTACATGCGGCGGCCCACGCGCGTGGAGCCGGTGAAGCCGATCGCGTCGACCTCCATGTGCAGCGCCAGCGCCTCGCCGGCCTCGTGGCCGAAGCCCGGCACGACGTTGAACACGCCCGGCGGCAGGCCGGCCTCGAGCGCGAGCTCGGCCAGGCGCAGCGCGGTGAACGGGCTCTTCTCGCTGGGCTTGAGCACGACCGAGTTGCCGGCGGCCAGCGCCGGGCCCAGCTTCCACGCGGCCATGATCATCGGGTAGTTCCATGGCACGATCACGCCGATCACGCCCATGGGCTCGCGCGTGACGAGCGCGAGCGCGCTCGCCGCGGTGGGCGCGATCTCGTCGTAGATCTTGTCGACAGCCTCCGCGTACCACGCGATGCAGCGCGCGGCGGCGGGCACGTCCACGGCCAGCGAATACTGGATCGGCTTGCCCATGTCCAGCGTCTCCAGCAGCGCCAGCTCCTCCTTGGCGCCCAGGATCAGCTCGGAGAATTTCTGCAGGACCTTCTTGCGGGCCGCGGGCGCCTTGCCGGCCCAGCGGCCGTCCTCGAACGCGGCGCGCGCCGATCGCACGGCCGTGTCGACGTCGGCCGCGAGCCCGCGCGCCACGGGGCCCAGCAGTCGGTTGTCGATCGGGGAATGCTTGGCGAAGGTCTCGCCGGTCTGCGTGGCGCGGCGCACGCCGTCGACCAGCATGCGGCCGTCGAGCTTCAGGGCGGTGGCGCGTTCGCCCCAGTGGGTGGTGCTCATCGGTGTCTCCTTGGGAAAGCGAGCGGGCCGGCTCGTGGCCGGCCCGATTTGCGGCGCATCGGCAAGGTGGGCTGCCGCGCGCGAACTTCGAGTGTGCCGCCTTTCGTCAGAACGTGTAGACGCCTCCCAGGGTGATCATCGTGCCGACCGCGCCGTCCTGGTGGTACGACGGGTTGTACGGCGCACCGCCTTGTGGGGCGCCGTTGCCAGCGCCGCCGAAGGTCTGCAAGTCGTAGGGCGCGTGGCGGTTCAGCAGGTTGATGACACCGGCGTGCACCTGCAGGTGCTCGTTGACGTTGTAGCGGCCAGTGACGTTGAGTTCGGTGAATGACTCGACGTGGCAGAACCTCGAGGGCGCGTTGCCGTTCGGGAATTCGGTCGACAGCGCCGTGGCGCAATCCGGAATGCCTTCGCTCGGATCGGTCACGCTGTAGTGCGAGATGTAGTTGACCGTGCTCGAGAGCTCGAACGGGCCTTTGTCCCAGGTCAGCGTGAAGGCGCCGCGCGTGCGTGGCGTTCCGGTGTCCTGCGAGACGAAGGCCGGTCCATGCGTGCCGGCCAGGTGGTACGTCACGCCTTGCGCGTCCAGGTCGTACTGGATCATGTAGCTGACCTGCACCTCCGCCTTCAGGTTGCCGGCTTCCTTCAGGTCAAACCTGCCGACCACGTCCGCGTCAATGCCGGATGTCGTGGTGGTGTTCGCATTGAGGAACGGGTAGGTGTAGAAGAGGATGTTGCCTGACGAATCGCGAGTGATCGTCGTCCCCACGCTCGACGCGTCGTCCAGTGCGAACTGGCCGAGTTGGCCGGCTGAAATAATCTGGTCGCGAACCGTGATGCGGTAGTAGTCGAGCGTCGCGTTCCAGACCTTGTTCGGTTCGAAGATCGTGCCGAGGGTGAACGATGTCGACTTCTCTGGTTTGAGGTGAGGCGTCGAGAGTTGCAGTGCCGGCGGGTCGATGCTGCAGGGGTTGGATACCCCCGCAGGCAGGTTCGGAGCCTGTACGCCGCCGGGGCAATAGAGCGGATCGTAGTACGTGCCGGTGAAGCCCGACGTGGAGCCGGCATTCCCTGTCTCCGCAGGATTCGGTGCCCGGAAGCCTTTGCTGAACGTGCCGCGCAACGCGAATTCGCGCACCGGCGTGAACTTGAAACCCGCCTTCGGGGTGAAGGAGGTTCCGTACGTGTCGTAGTGATCGGCACGCCCCGAGGCGTCGAGTTCGAACGTCTTGGTCACAGGAGCGACCACCTCGGCATAGACCGCGGTGATGGTCTGCTTGCCTTCGGCGAACGAGTAGATGGAACTGCTCTGCGAGCCATTGACGAACGACGGTGGGAACAGCTCGTGGAGGCTGCGGTGGGTGAAGTCAGCGCCCAGGCTCATCTCGGTGGCGCCGCCGGGCAGGGTCATCAACTCATGCTGGCCGCGCACGCTCAGGAAGCTCAGTTCGTTGGTCGATGTCGAACTCGCAGACGGCGCCACCGCCGACAGGACGGCGGACGAATTCGGCCCCGCGACCTGATAGCTGCCGTCGTTCAACGCGTCCTGGAGCGCCGGGAAGTCAATGTAGTTGTAGAAGCTCGCCTTGGTGGCGGCGCGGGTGTAGCCGACCGATCCGTTGACGTCCCAATCTCCCAGCGAGCCGGCCAATTCCGCGACGGCGCGGTAGGAGTTCGTGATGACTCTTTGTGCCTGGGGGCCGATGTCGCGGAAGTCGTCGACCAGCGGAGCTGCCGCACCGGAACTGTTCCCGGGGTAGTTGGCCGGTACGGTCAGCACGAATGGGAATTGGTTCGGGAAGGCGGGCGTGGGCGGAGATCCGGGGCCGAACTTGAACAGGCTCACGCCGCCTTCGCCGACACCTGTGGAAAACGCGTTGTTGTACAGCCCGACCTCGCGCGCCTCGCTGCTGAGCACCGAGCCTTGCACGTTGCCTTGCCAGCCGTTGCCGAAGTTGCGCGTGTAGCGCGTCATCAGGTCGAGGTTGGTCGTCTCCGGCGAGACCGTCATCGACGGGTTGCTGTAGCCGCAGGAGTCCGCCGCGGCCTGCGCCGCCGTACAGCCAGGATAGTAGTAGGTGGGTACGCCGTTGCCGTCGGTGAGGTAGCCCGTCCCGCTACCGGCACCGCTGGACGCGCCTGACACGACGCCCGAGTTGGTGCCCTGCGTGAGGTTGGTGCCGCCGTAGGGAGTCCAGTCTGTGATCGCGAGGTAGGGACGGTTGCGCAGCAGGATCGAGTTCTGGTGGCGTGCTTCCAGGGTCACGTAGGCATTTTGGCCGTCGGTCGAGAGATTGCCCCAGCCGGTGCCCAGACTCGCGTGCTGAGTGGCACCGTCGCCCTTTGACGTAATGCCGGTCTCGGCGCTGAGCGTTGTCTTGTTGATACTTTTCTTGAGGATGACGTTGACGACGCCGGCGATCGCGTCCGAGCCGTATATCGACGAGGCACCATCCTTGAGCACCTCGATGCGTTCGACGGAGTCCATCGGGATCGACGAGATGTCGACGAAGTCGCGCTCGCCGTCGTCCGGCATCGGGTACGAAGCCATACGATGGCCGTCGATCAGCACCAGCGTCGCGCCGACGGTGAGGCCGCGCAGCGCGACGCCTCCGCCACCCGCCGCGAATGCGCTCGGCGAAGCCTGCGACAGCGAGCCCATGTTGTTGGCCGTGATGTTGTGCAGCACGTCGGCGATGCTGGTGTAGCCCGAGTTCTTGATGTCGGCGGCGGTCAGCACCTGCACCGGGCTGGGCGTCTCGCTGTCGGTGCGACGCACGTTGGAGCCGGTGACGGTCACCTGCTGCGCGGCTTGTGGCGCCGGCGTGTCCTGCGCGAGGACCGCGCCGTGGATCAACCAGATGGGGAGGACCCCCACGAGGCGGGCGGGTTGCCATTTCGCAAGTCTTCTCAGGGAACTGGACATGATGGAATCCTCCGGGTTTTTGGGTGCGTCGTTTCAGTGAACCAGTGATGGGGCAGCAGGGCGCCGGCTCGGCGTGGGCCTCAGGAATCGTCGCGATACGCGGCGCTGATCTCGGCAGCGCGACGGCGTTCGGCGCGCGCGACCCAGATGCTCGCGAGCGTGACGCCCACGGCGACGGTGAAGATGATCACGCTCGCCACGGCGTTGACGCTCGGGTCGAGCCCGAGGCGCGCGCGCGAGAAGATCACCAGCGGCATCGTGGTGGCACCGGGGCCGCTGAGGAAGGCCGACACGACGACGTCGTCCAGCGACAGGCTGAACGTCAGCAGCCACGCCGACAGCAGCGACTGCGCGATCATCGGCAGCGTCACGAGGGTGAACACCTGCCACGGCCGCGCGCCGAGATCCATGGCCGCTTCCTCGAGCTGCGGGTTGAGGGTCTGCAGGCGCGCCTTCACCACGACGGTCGCATAGGACATGCCGATCATCAGGTGACCCAGCCAGATGGTGACCAGGCCGCGTTCGGGAAAGCCGATCGCGTGCTGGATCGCAACCAGCATCAGCAGCAGCGACAGGCCCTGGATCACCTCGGGCATCACCAGCGGCGCGCTGACCATGCCGGAGAACAGGGTGCGGCCGGTGAAGCGCTTGTACTTGACCAGCGAGAACGCCGCCATCGTGCCGAGCACGACCGAGCCCGACGCCGACAGCACCGCGATCTTGAACGAGAGCCACAGCCCGTTGAGGATCTCGCTGTCGTCGGCCAGCTTCGCGTACCACTCGAGCGAGAACCCGCCCCAATGGGACGGCAGGCGCGAATGGTTGAACGAGAAGACGACCAGCGTCACCATCGGCAGGTACAGGAACAGGAAGCCGGCGACGAGCCACGCACGGCCGAACTGGCGGGCGAAGCCGGCGCTGAAGAGGGCGCGTTTGCTCATTGGCGGCTCTCCTCGGCACGCGCCTGGTAACGGTTGAACAGCGCAAGCGGCACCACGATCAGCAATACGAGAACCACGGCGATCGTGGAGGCCATCGGCGGATCGTTGTTGCTGAAGTTCTCGTCCCAGATGACGCGGCCGATCATCAGTGTCTGCGGGCCGCCCAGGAGTTCGGGTGTCACGTACTCGCCCACGCAGGGAATGAACACGAGCATCGAGCCCGCGACGATGCCGGCGAACGACAACGGCACCGTCACGCGCCAGAACGCGACCCAGGGCGTCGCGCCAAGATCGGAAGCCGCCTCGAGCAGCCGCAGGTCCATCTTGGACAGGTTCGCGTAGAGGGGCAGCACCATGAACGGCAGGTAGGTGTAGGTCATGCCGACGAGCAGCGAGAACGTCGTGTGCATCAGCTGGCCAGGCGACTCGATCAGGCCCATTGCAAGCAGCAGGCGGTCGAGGTGCAGCCCGATGATCGCGTCGGCGACCCAGCCGCCGTCGTCGAGCAGGCCCTTCCATGCGTAGACGCGCAGCAGGAACGAGGTCCAGAACGGCAGCATCACCAGCATCAGCAGCAGCGCCTGCACCGAGGCCCGCGCACGCGCCATGAAATAGGCGAACGGGTAGCCGATGAACAGGCACGCCAGCGTCGTGCAGAGCGCGTACTTGAGGCTTGCCAGGTAGGCGTTGAAGTACAGGCTGTCGGAGAAGACCGTCGCGTAGTTGGCGAACTTGACGGCGAGCTTGACGGCGCCGTCGGTGTACGTGACGAGGTCCTGCACCCGGATGTCGCCCATCTCGGAGACGGAGTACTTCGCTACGATGAGGAACGGCGCCAGGAAGAACAGCAGCAGCCAGCCGAACGGCACGCCGATGACGATGCCGCGGCCGCGCCACCAGGGCGTGTTCGAGGACGAAGGACGGGGCTTTTCCATCTTCTGCCTCCTAGTGCGTCAGGACAACGTGGGCCAGCGGCGACCAGGTCGCCCAGACGGTGTCGCCGCGAGCGAAGGCGTCGTCGCGCTGGCGCTCCGTGTTGGCCATGGCCACCGCCAGCACCTTGCCGCTGGCCAGCTTGATCCGGAAGACCGAGGTGGCGCCGAAGTAGGACAGCTCCTGGATCGTGCCGGCGACGGCGTTGAACTCGTCGGCCGGCTTGTCGCGCTGCAGCGAGATCTTCTCGGGCCGCAGCGCAACCGTGACCGGCATGCCCAGCGTGCCGGTGATTCCGTGCCCGACGAAGTGCCGGCAGTCGGGGCAATCGATGACGACGTGATCGGGCTCGTCCACGCTCACCGAGCCGTCCATCAGGTTGACGTTGCCGATGAAGTCGGCCACGAAGCGGGTGGCCGGCGTCTCGTAGATCTCGGCGGGCGACCCCACCTGCAGGAAGCGGCCCTCGCTCATGACGGCGATGCGCGAGGTCATCGTCATCGCCTCTTCCTGGTCGTGCGTGACCATGACGCAGGTGACGCCCACCCCCTTGATGATGTTGACCAGCTCGATCTGCGTCTCCTCGCGCAACTTCTTGTCGAGCGCCCCCAGCGGCTCGTCCAGCAGCAGCAACTGGGGCTGCTTGGCGAGGCTGCGGGCCAGCGCGACGCGCTGCTGCTGGCCCCCCGAGAGCTGGTGCGGCTTGCGCTTGCCGAACTTGCCCAGTTGCACCAGCTTGAGCATCGCCTCGACGCGCTCGGCCACCTTGTCCTTGGCCCACTTCTCGCGGCGCAGCCCGAACGCGATGTTGTCCCACACGCTCAGGTGCGGAAACAGCGCGTAGGACTGGAACATCATGTTGAGCGGTCGGTCGTACGGCGGGATGCCCGCCAGGTCCTGGCCATTGAGCACGATGCGCCCCGATGTGGGGGTCTCGAAGCCGGCGAGCATGCGAAGCAGCGTCGTCTTGCCGCAGCCCGAGGAGCCGAGCAGGGCGAAGATCTCCCCCTTGGCGATGTCGAGGCTGACGTCGTTGACGGCCTTGTAGCCGCCGAAGTCCTTCACCACGTCCTGGATCTGGAGGAACTTCGCGTTGTCGGCGCTTGTGTTCATGGGTCTTGTCGCCCTCGGGCGTCTGGTCGGATGTTGTTCAATGCGTCGAAACGCGCGGGTCTCGCGGCGACACGGCTCGCAAAAAAAGCGGGGGATCATTTTGCCGGCTCGCCCGGTTCGCGAGCCACGCGGGATCAGTTGCCGGTCTTGAACTTCGTGTAGGTGCGGTTCTGCAGACGCCGGATGTCGTTGTTCCAGGTGTCGGGCGGCCCTACCATCCGCGACAGGTCCTGCGGCGACAGGAACAGCGTCGGGTTGGACGCCAGCTGCGGCAGGACGAACGGCTTCGACGCACTGTTGGGATTGGCGTAGAAGACCTTGTTGGTGAGCGACGCAGCCACTTCCGGGCGCAGGATGTAGTTGATCCACTTGAGGGCGTTCTTCGGATGCGGCGCGTCCTTGGGGATCGCCATCACGTCGAAGAACAGGATGCCGCCGGTCTTCGGAATCAGCGCCTGGATGTTCTGGCCCGTCTTGTTGTCGATCGCGCGCTGGCGCGCGATGTTGATGTCGCCCGACCAACCCATCACGGCGCAAACCGCGCCGTTGGCCATGTCGTTGATGTAGCCTGACGAGCTGAACAGCGTCACGGACGGACGCACCGCCCTCAGCAGCGCCAGCGCCTGCTCGTAGTCGGCCGGGTTGGCGGTGCCGCGCGGCTTGCCCAGGTAGTGCAGGGCAACGGGCAGCACTTCGTCGCCGGAGTCCAGGAACGAGACGCCGCAGGACTTGAGGCGGGTCATGTACTCCGGCTTGAGCAGCAGGTCCCACGCATTGTCGGGCATTGGCAGCGGGCCGAGCGCGGCCTTGACCTTGTCGACGTTGATGCCCACCGTCGTGTAGCCCCACAACCAGTCGACGACGTGCTCGTTGCCCGGGTCGAAGCGGGCCAGTTGCGCCGCGACGCCCGGATCGACATTCTTCAGGTTGGGCAACTGCGACTTGTCCAGCTTGGCGAGGAGGCCGCCCTGCATCTGCATGCGCGCCCAATAGGAAGACGGCACCACGATGTCGTAGCCGCTGTTGCCCGCCACCAGCTTGGCGTGCAGGATCTCGTTGCTGTCGAAGTTGTCGTAGCGAACCTTGATGCCCGTTTCCTTCTCGAAGTTCCGGATCGTGTCGTCGGCGATGTAGTCCGACCAGTTGTAGATGTTGAGGATCTTGTCTTCCTCCTGCGCCCGCACCGTGCCCGTGAGGAGGCACAACGCGAGCAGGCTCGTGAGGGTCGCCAGGCGCTTCGACGGTGATGTCATCTTCGGGGTCTCCGTCAGTCTTGTAGGGAAAACGATGTCGGGGTCGACAGGGGGCGGGTCAGGCCGGTCCGCGCTCCCTGACGTCGGCCAGCGTGAGGTCGAGGCACTTGCGGGCCTTGCCGACGAGCTCGTCGATCTCGGCCCGGGTGATCACCAGCGGCGGGGCGACGATCATGCGATCGCCCACCGCCCGCATCACGAGTCCGTTGGCGAAGCAGTGGGCGCGGCAGATCATGCCGACCGCGAGGTCCGGGTCGAACGGGGTGGCGCTCGACTTGTCCTTGACCATCTGCACCGCGCCCATCAGGCCGCAGGTCTGGGTGTGGCCCACGAGCGGATGGTCGCGCAATTCCTCGAAACGGCTTGCAAGATACGGGCCGACATCGTCGCGCACGTGCTCCACCAGCTTCAGGCGCTGGATCAGCCTGATGTTGGCCACCGCCACCGCGCACGCCACCGGATGCCCCGAGTAGGTATAGCCGTGGTTGAAGTCCCCGCCTTTTTCGATGAGCACCTTCGCGACGCGCTGGCCCACCATCACGCCGCCGAGCGGCACGTAGCCGGAGGTGACGCCCTTGGCGAAGGTGATGAGGTCGGGCTGGACGCCGAAGGTCTGGCAGCCGAACCAGTTGCCGGTGCGACCGAAGCCGCAGATCACCTCGTCGCTGATCAGCAGGATGTCGTACTTCCGGCAGATGCGCTGGATCTCGGGCCAGTACGTGGACGGCGGCACGATGACGCCGCCCGCGCCCTGCACCGGCTCGCCGATGAACGCGGCCACCTTGTCGGCCCCGACCTCGAGGATCTTCGCCTCGAGCGTTGCGGCCGCCTTGAGTCCGAACTCCTCGGGCGTCTGATCGCGCCCCAACTCGTACCAGTGCGGCTGTTCGACGTGCACGATGTTGGGGATCGGGAGCCCGCCTTGTGCATGCATGCCCGGCATGCCCGACAGCGACGCGCCGGCCATGGTGGAGCCGTGATAGCCGTTGTTGCGGCCGATGATGACCTGGCGCCGCGGTTGTCCGATCAAGTCCCAGTAGCGGCGGACCATGCGCACGTTGGTGTCGTTGCTCTCGGAGCCCGAACTCGAGAAGAAGAAGTGCTGGAAGCCTTCGGGCGCCACCTCGGCCAGCAGCTCGCCCAGCTCGATGGCCGGCGGCGTGGCGGTGTTGAAGAACGCGTTGTAGAACGGCAGCGTTTCCAGTTGCTTCGTGGCGGCGGCGATCAGCTCCTTCTGGCCGTAGCCCACGTTGACGCACCACAGGCCCGACATCGCGTCGAGGATCTTGTTGCCGTCGGTGTCCCACACGTAGATGCCTTCGGCGCGCTCGACGACGCGCACGCCCTTGGCGGCCAGCGCCTGGTGGTCGGTGAACGGATGCAGGAAGTGCTTCGAGTCGGCTTCCTGCCATTGCCGGGTGGTGCGGGTCATGGGTCAGTCCTCGTGAGGGTGGATTCCGCGACTTCGCGCGGAATGACGGGGTTGTCGGGTCATCCTGCGCGCAGTCGCAGGATCCATTCGTCAAACATGCAGCAGCAGGTGCTCGCGCTCCCACGGCGAGATCACCTTCATGAACTCGGCGTGCTCGATTTCCTTGACCTCGGTGTAGACGGTGATGAAGTCCTTGCCCAGCACCTCGTGCAGGTCGGTCTCGTCGCGCAGCAGCTGCAGCGCCTCGCCGAGGCTGCGCGGCAGCTGGTAGTCGCCCAGGTAGGCATCGCCCTTGCATTCGGCGGACGGTGCGATCTGGTTCTTGATGCCCAGGTAGCCGCAGGCCAGCGTGGCGGCGAGCGCGCAGTACGGGTTCGCGTCGGCGCCGATCACGCGGTTCTCGATGCGGCGGGCCTGCGGCGAGGCGATGGGCGAGCGGATGCCCACGGTGCGGTTGTCGGTGCCCCACTGGATGTTGATCGGCGCCGCGGTGTGGCGGGCCAGGCGGCGGTACGAGTTCACGTACGGGGCGAACAGCGCCATCGCGGCCGGGATGTAGCGCTGCAGGCCGCCGATGTACCAGAAGAACTCCTGCGTCGGCGAGCCGTCCTCGTTGGAGAAGATGTTCTTGCCGGTGACCGTGTTGACCACGCTCTGGTGCACGTGCATGGCGCTGCCCGGCTCGCCGGCGATCGGCTTGGCCATGAAGGTGGCGTACATGTCGTGGCGCAGCGCGGCCTCGCGCACCGTGCGCTTGAAGAAGAACACCTCGTCGGCGAGACCCAGCGGCGCGTCGTGGAAGAAGTTGATCTCCATCTGGCCGGCGCCGATCTCGTGGATCAGCGTGTCGACGTTGAGCTCCATCTTCGAGCAGTAGTCGTACACGTCCTCGAACAGCGGATCGAACTCGTTGACGGCGTCGATCGAGTAGGCCTGGCGCGAGGTCTCCGAGCGGCCGCTGCGGCCGATCGGCGGCTTCAGCGGCATGTCGGGATCGGTGTTGCGGGCGACGAGGTAGAACTCGAGTTCCGGCGCCACGATGGGGCTCCAGCCCTTGGCCGAGAACAGGTCGATGACCTTGCGCAGCACCGAGCGCGGGGCAAAGGGGATGAGCTGGCCGTCGGAGTCGTAGCAGTCGTGCAGCACCTGCGCGGTGGGGTCCGTCGCCCAGGGCACGATGCGCACCGTGGTCGGATCGGGCCGCAGGTGCATGTCGCGGTCGGTGGGCGTGATGACGTCGTAGTACGGGCCCTCGGACGGGAACTCGCCCGTCACGCCCATGGCCACGATGGCCTCGGGCAGGCGCATGCCGCGGTCTTCGGTGAACTTCTCGCGCGGCAGGATCTTGCCGCGCGCCACGCCGGTCAGGTCAGGCACGAGACATTCGATCTCGGTGACGCGGTTTTCGTTGAGCCATTGCTCGAGGTCGGCAAAGGTGGCGAGGTTTCTGTTGATGCTCATGGAAGTCTTTCGTGGAGTGCTGGTCGACGGGGCCGCTGGCAGTGATGCATCTATCGGGCCACGTCATCGGATGGGGTGGGTGACGGTCGAAGAGGCGAACCGAAGGCGTCACGGGTGCGGACCGCGCAATCCTTCCTTCCACTGTCTGCAGGCCTGCCCGAAGGCGGTGAGCATGCGCATCGAGACGTCGTTGCTGGCGGCCTGCCACTCGGGATGCCATTGCACGCACAGGTTGAACCCCTTGGCGGCGACGGCCGAGAACGCCTCGACGACGCCATCGGGGGCTCGTGCCTCTACGCGCAGGCCGTCGGCCAGCCGGTTCACGGCCTGGCCGTGCACGGAGTTGACGTCGAACCTCTGAAGTCCGACCACGCGCTCGAGCACGCCGCCGGGCTCGACGAACACCTCGTGCGCGGGTCCGTATTGCAGCTCTGGCGACTGGCCGTCGGCAGCGCGGTGGTCGTGCTTGCCGGCGACGGCGTGCACGGCCTGGTGCAGCGAGCCGCCGAGGGCCACGTTGGTCTCCTGCGTGCCGCGGCACACCGAGAACAGCGGCAGGCCGGTGGCCAGCGCGTGACGGATCAGCGGCAGCGTCCACGCGTCGCGCGCGGGGTCGAGCGGCAGCGACAGGTCCAGCACGTCCTCGTCGAAGTGCGACGGATGCACGTTGCTGGGCGAGCCGGTGAGGAACACGCCGTCGGCGATCGCCAGCAGCGCCTGCAGTTCGGCCGCGTCGGCGTTGGGAACGATCAGTGGCAGGCAGCCGGCCAGGCGCACGGCGTCGGCGTACTTCTTGCCGGCGACGTGGTAAGGATGGTCGCCCAGCAGCTTGTTGCAGGCGGGCACCAGCACCAGCGGCAGGCGGCCGGCCGACAAGGGGGTGGCGGGGACGTTGGGAGCGGTGTTCATCGTCACAGCAGGTCCTTCATGCGATACCAGGCCATGCCCAGCACCAGCGCCGGCGTGCGCAGCAGGCTGCCGCCCGGGAAGGCGCGGTGCCTCAGGCGCGCGAACAGGTCGAAGCGGCTCGCGTCGGCGGTCATGGCCTCGGCCACGACGCGGCCGGCCAGGCCCGTCAGCGCGAGGCCGTGGCCCGAGAAGCCCTGCAGGTAGTAGACGTTGGCGCCGATGCGTCCGAAGTCGGGCGCACGGTTCATCGTGATGTCCACGAAGCCGCCCCAGGCGTACTGGATCTTCGTGCCTTCGAGCTGCGGGAACGTGTCGACCATGCGGCGACGCATGCTGTCCTGCAGGTTGGCCGGCGTCCGGGTGCTGTAGCTCACGCGGCCGCCGAACAGCATGCGGTGGTCGTTGGTGGTGCGGTAGTAGTCCAGCACGAAGTCGGTATCGCAGACCGCCGAGCGCGTGGGGATCAGCGAGTCGGCCAGCGCCGCGTCGAGCGCCTCGGAGCACACGATGTAGGTGCCGACCGGCATGATGCGCGACTCGAGCCTGGGCGCGATCTCCTGCAGGTACACGTTGCCCGCGAGCAGAACCTGGTCCGCGCGCACCGCGCCGCCCGCGGTGCTCAGCGTGACGCCGCCGTCCTGCACGAAGCCGGTGACCTCGGTGTTCTCGAAGATGCGCACGCCCGCGGCCGCGGCGGCGCGTGCCAGACCCAGCACGTACTTCAGCGGATGTAGGTGGCCCGAGCGCGGATCGTGGATGGCGCTGTGGTAGCGGCCGCTGGCGATCCATCGGGGCAGGTCGGCAGGCGAGATGTGGGTGAGCGGATAGCCGTACTTCGAGGAGATCTCGTCGGCCCACGCGTGCAGGTCGCGGCCCTTGCGGGCATTCGTGGCCACGCCCAGGAAGCCATCGCGCCAGTCGCACTCGATGCCGTATTTCGCGATGCGCTCGCGCAGCATGTCCAGCGCCTCGATGGTCATGTCCCAGACCTTGCGCGAGTCGGCCAGGCCCAGCTGGGACTCGATCACGTCCTGGCCGCAGGCCAGTCCGTGGATCGCCTGGCCGCCGTTGCGGCCGCTGGCGCCCCAGCCGACCTCGCGCGCCTCGAGCACCACGACGTCGAGGCCGCGTTCGCCAAGTTCGAGCGCCGCGCTGAGGCCGGCGAGGCCACCGCCGACGATGGCGACGTCGCAGCGGATTGCGCCCGAGAGAGGCGCATGCCGCTGCGACCGGGTCGCGGTCGCGGCGTAGTACGAATTCCGCGAGAGGTCGCGGTCAGACGCAAGGAATGTCATGGATCGTGTGCGCTAGGCAAGCCTTTTCGGGGTGGGCAGCCGCTTGTCTGTACAAGTGGCCGACTGCATTGTCTCTGGGGTTCGAACCGCTCGCGAGGCGACCTTCGGGGGCCGCTCTTCCGGTCTCAGGCCGCACGACGGATCGCGCCGCCCAGGATCTCGATCAACTGATCGATGTGCGAGCGTTCGATGATCAGCGGGGGCGACAGCGCGATGATGTCGCCCGTGGTGCGCACCAGCGCACCCTTGTCGTAGCAATCGAGGAAGACGTCGAAGGCCCGCTTGGTAGGCTGGCCCGCAATCGGCGTGAGCTCGATGCCACCGATCAGGCCCACGTTGCGGACGTCGATCACGCCCGGCAGGTTCCTGAGCGAATGCAGGCCTTCGGCGAAGTAGCCGGCCATCTCGCCGGCGCGCGTCAGCAGGCCCTCGTCGGCGTAGGTCTCCAGCGTGGCCAGCCCGGCCGCGCAGGCCAGCGGGTGCGCCGAGTAGGTGTAGCCGTGGAAGAACTCGATCAGGTTCTCCGGGCCGGTCATGAACGTGTCGTGGATCGACTGCTTCGCGAGCACCGCGCCCATGGGCACGGCGCCGTTGGTCAGGCCCTTGGCGAGCGTCATCAGGTCGGGCGTCACGCCGAAGGTCTGCGCCGCGAAGGGCTGGCCGGTGCGTCCGAAGCCGGTGATGACCTCGTCGAAGATCAGCAGGATGCCGTGCCTGTCGCAGATCTCGCGCAGGCGCTGCAGGTAGCCCTGCGGCGGGATCAGCACGCCGGTGGAACCGGCCACCGGCTCGACGATCACTGCCGCGATGGTGGAGGCGTCGTGCAGCGCGATGACCTTCTCGAGGTCGTCGGCGAATTCCGCGCCAAAAGGCGGCTGGCCCACGCTGAAGGCGTTGCGCGCCAGGTCGTGCGTGTGGCGGATGTGGTCGACGCCGCCCAGCAGCGTGCCGAACATCTTGCGGTTGGCGACGATGCCGCCCACCGAGATGCCGCCGAAGTTGACACCGTGGTAGCCGCGTTCGCGCCCGATCAGGCGCGTGCGCTGGCCTTCGCCGCGCACGCGGTGGTAGGCGATGGCCATCTTCAGCGCGGTCTCCACCGACTCGGAGCCCGAGTTGGTGAAGAACACGCGGTTGAGGCCTTCCGGGGCCAGCGCGGCCACCTTCTCGGCCAGCGCGAAGGCCTTGGGATGCGCCATCTGGAACGGCGGGCAGAAGTCCATCTCCGCGGCCTGGCGCTGGATGGCCTCGGTGATCTTCGTGCGGCCGTGGCCGGCATTCACGCACCACAGGCCGGCGATGCCGTCGAGCACCTGGCGGCCGTCGTCGGTCCAGAAGTGCATGCCCTTGGCCGTGGTGAACAGCCGGGGGGACTTCTTGAACTGGCGGTTCGCCGTGAACGGCATCCAGTAGGCATCGAGGTCGGTCGGCATGGCGGGCTTTCTTGGGGATGACGATGCGCTGTCGTGGTGCTGTTGTCAGCGTGATTTCATTCGGTGACTGGACTTTAGCGGGGAGGCCGCGCAATGTGCTCGCGGGTTGATGCAGGGCAAACCCCCGAAAACGCAATAAAATGCGAAGAATCAAACAAGGCTTCGAATCTCATGCGACAACTACCCAAATCCCTGCAATTGGATGCGATAGATCGTGGCATCTTGAACGAACTCCAGAATGACGGACGGCTCTCCAACGTGGAGCTGGCGGCGCGCGTGCACCTGTCGCCGTCGGCCTGCCTGAGGCGCGTCAAGCAGCTGGAGGACACCGGGGTCATCGCGGGCTACGTGGCGTTGCTCAACCCGAAGCTGGTGGGCCAGAGCGGCGTCAGCTTCACGATCATCAACCTGGCCACGATGAGCAGCGCGCTGCTCGAGGCGTTCGAACAGGCGGTGCAGGCGGCGCCGGAGATCCTCGATTGCTACTACGTGGCGGGCTCCAACGACTACCTGATCCGCTTCGCGTACCGCGACGCCGAGGACCTCGAACGCTTCCACACCGACGTGCTGATGCGGCTGCCGGGCGTGGAGCGGTCGAACTCGATGCTGGTGCTGCGCACCGTCAAGAAGACGACGGCGCTGCCCATGGACGAATAAGGGCGGCACGAGGCCGCCCTGGAATGTCTGCCGCTGCGTGGGCGACGTCAGGCGGCCGCGCTCAGCTGGGCGTTGCCGCGGCGCATCTCCATGGCCTGCATCTGCGTGTTGGCCGACGCGCGCGCGGCCGGGAACACGGCGCTCTGTTCCAGCGCCAGGTGTTCTATTAGCAGGGCCGCATAGACGTCGGCCGCATGACGCAGCATGTCGACGTCGTAGCCGCCGAAGCCTTCGGCCACCGGCTGCAGCTGGGCGAGCACCTCGCGCCAGTTCTCTTCCAGCCAGCCCTGGTCCTGGCGCAGGCGGTCGACGCTGATCTCGAGGAAGGCGTCGCCGCGTCCGGTGATCAGCGGGCACACCTGGCGGTCGACGTCGATGTGGTGCTGGCGCGCGGTGTTCGAGAAGAAGTCGATCACCGATCGGGCGTGGTCGCGCGCCCAGCTGTCCCAGCCGCGGTCTTCCATGTGGTTGACCAGGCTCTGGAGCTCGCCCAGCCAGTAGCGCATCTGGTCGTGCGTGGCATCGAGTCGGTCGAGCACCGGCAGGGCGCCGGCAATCGGGGTGTCGTTGGAGCGGGATTCGTTCACGGCATCTCCTCGAAGTGGTTGGCTCCAGCATGGCACGCGAGCTTCGCTTGCGCAACAATCTTTTCCCCGGAAAAGTTGTAACGCCGCGACCCGCTTCCGGCTGGCGAAATGTGTCAGCCTTGCGTCGCCTTGACGCGGCCCGCCGGAAATGCCCGCACGAGCTGTGCCGCGGCCAGCGAGGTGAGTTCCTGGTGGTCTTAGACGGACGCCACCGCCACGCTATCCATGCCCACGAAGGGCAGGGCGTTCAGCGCCTCCAGCAGCGTGATCGAGTGGTCGCCGCCCCGCCACACCCTCTCGTGCGCGGCGATCAGCGGGGCCTTGTGCACGTGCATCGCGGTGCGCATGGCCTCGAGGCTGGTGTTGGGCAGCGCGAGGTCGCCTGCGTCGCCCAGGAAGGGCGTGGGCGAGACGTCGAAACAAGGGTGGGTCGCGTCGTGCAGCATGTGGCTGGCGGCGCGGATCGCGCGGAGGCCGAAGCGGGCGCCGGGGCGGTTGGTGACCGAGCCGTCCCGGCAGACGCCGGCGACGGCGAACCGGTGCTCGGGGAAGGCCTTGGCAGCACCGAGGAATCCGGCGTGCGACAGGTACGGGAATGCGGTCAGGGGTGACCTCTTCTTCAGCAACTTCAGCGCCTTGGCCGTCCAGGCGGGCTGAGGGCGCGAATGACAGGCGACGGGTCGATCGGGCCGGAGTGACCGGGCCTGGCGGGGCGCGCGACGTGTCATGCCGAGAGATGAATTTCGCAGGCGAAACCATCATTCCATGATGTGAAATTGAATGATGATGCAACGCAGCAAAGTTTTTCATTATGAAAAACGACTTTGCGCATCATGAAAAACTGATTCCAAGTAATTGATTCTAAAGGCGAATGGCTTTAGTCTTATATAAGACATAAGTCTTCCATTTCTCTTGCAGGTGGAATACGCTTGATCCCAACGAACACCTCTTTCCACCTCCCCTCACCGACACCCGAAGGAAGCACCATGACCCAACTCACCCGTGACCAGCAGATCGCCGCCCTCGAGAAGGACTGGGCAGAGAACCCGCGCTGGAAGGGCGTCAAGCGCACGTATTCGGCCGCCGACGTGGTGCGCCTGCGCGGTTCGCTGCAGATCGACCACACGCTGGCCAAGCGCGGCTCCGAGAAGCTGTGGAACCTGATCAACACGGAGCCGTTCGTGAACTCGCTGGGCGCGCTCACGGGCAACCAGGCGATGCAGCAGGTCAAGGCCGGCCTGAAGGCGATCTACCTGTCTGGCTGGCAAGTGGCCGGCGACGCCAACAGCAACGGCGAGATGTACCCCGACCAGTCGCTGTACTCGGTGGACTCGGTGCCCAAGGTCGTCAAGAAGATCAACGCCACGTTCAAGCGCGCCGACGAGATCCAGTGGTCGGAAGGCAAGAACGACATCGACTACTTCGCGCCGATCGTGGCCGATGCCGAAGCCGGCTTCGGCGGCGTGCTCAACGCGTTCGAGCTGATGAAGTCGATGATCGAGGCGGGCGCCTCGGGCGTCCACTTCGAGGACCAGCTGGCCGCGGCCAAGAAGTGCGGCCACATGGGCGGCAAGGTGCTCGTCCCCACGCGTGAAGCGGTGGCCAAGCTGTCGGCCGCGCGCCTCGCCTCCGACGTGATGGGCACGCCCACCGTGCTGCTGGCGCGCACCGACGCCGAAGCCGGCGACCTGGTCACCAGCGACATCGACGACAACGACAAGCCGTTCTGCACCGGCGAGCGCACCGTAGAAGGCTTCTTCCGTACCCGCAACGGCCTCGAGCAGGCCATCAGCCGCGGCCTGGCCTACGCGCCCTACGCCGACATGATCTGGTGCGAGACCGGCAAGCCCGACCTCGCGTTCGCCAAGGCCTTCGCCGACGCGATCCATGCCAGGTTCCCCGGCAAGCTGCTCGCGTACAACTGCTCGCCGTCGTTCAACTGGAAGAAGAACCTCGACGACGCCACCATCGCCAAGTTCCAGCGCGAACTCGGCGCACTCGGCTACAAGTTCCAGTTCATCACCCTGGCCGGCTTCCACGCCCTGAACTACTCGATGTTCAACCTGGCCTACGGCTACGCGCGCAACAACATGAGCGCGTTCGTGGAACTGCAGGAAGCCGAATTCGCTGCCGCCGACAAGGGCTTCACCGCCGTCAAGCACCAGCGCGAAGTGGGCACGGGTTACTTCGACGCCGTCACCACCACGATCGAACGCGACGCGTCCACCGGCGCGCTGAAGGGCTCCACCGAAGACGAACAGTTCTTCGACAAGAAGCACGCCTGAGCGTGAAGCAGGTCGACGGTTGACCGCGAGGGGCGGTCGATCCGTCGGCTTCGATCACGAGACCCATCCGCCTTGAGCAGCGGTTGGGTTTTTTTTTCGCCAGCTCGACGTGAACAGATCGACGCCGGCGCATGCCGGGCTGGGCATGGCACCTGCTGCACCGATGCCGGTGACGTCCCGTCGCCGACAGCCCACGCCAAAGGAGCCCGACCATGACCAAGCTCGACACCGCCCAGCGCAAGGCCGTACCCACCGGCACGTTCGCGTTCACGAAGCAACGCAAGGAGCCGCTGGAGAACGCCGCCCACGTGCGCAACGCCATCGCCCGCTTCAACCAGGTGGAAGGCGTCACCGACGCCGAGCGCGACACGGCCTGGAAGCACATCCGCGCCGCCGCGAAGAAGTACGGCGTCGAGATGCGGGAAGGTTCGTGGCGCGAGGCAGGCCACAAGCATTGAGAACCTGGGAACGAATCCCACACACCCGCTCGTCCCGCCAAGACGCGCCCGCTCTGCGTTGCAAATGCTCGCCGCAGCCCGAGCTACGCCTGTGCTTTGCGCCTTGATCGGACACGTCTTGGCGATCCGCTCGGGCGCGCGGAATTCATTCACGGGTTCTGAGTCGCCTACATCGATTCCTGCAGCATGCGGCGGTAGTCGTCGCGCGACGCGAGGCGCGGGTTCGTGGCATGGCAGTGGTCGAGAAGGGCGTGGTCGATGATCTCGTCGAACAGCGACTCGCCGACGCCCATCGCGGCCAGGCCCGTGGGCAGGCCCAGCCGCGCAGTCATGTCGAACAGGGCCTGCGCCACGGCCACGCCGTCGGCGTAGTCGCGGCCGTCGGGCAGGCCCATCGCGTGGGCCATGCGGTTCAGGCGGTCGTCGCGGCGCATCGATTCGGCCGCCGCGTTGAAGCGGATCACGGCCGGCAGGAAGACGGCGTTCAAGGTACCGTGGTGCAGGCGCGGATTCACGCCGCCCAGGCTGTGGCTGAGGCTGTGCACGCAGCCCAGGCCCTTCTGGAAGGCGAGGGCGCCCTGCATGCTCGCGCTCATCATGTTCCAGCGCGCCTCGCGGTCGGTCCGGCCGTCCCTGAACGCGCGCTCGATGTGGCGCCAGCCGCGGCGCAGGCCGTCCAGCGCGATGCCGTCGGCCGGCGGGTTGACCTTGCCCGACATGAATGTCTCCAGGCAGTGCGCGATGGCGTCCATGCCGGTGGCCGCGGTCAGCGCGGGCGGCAGGGCCATCGTCAGGTCGGGGTCCATCAGTGCCACGCGCGGCAACAGGTGCCAGTTGTGGAAGCCCAGCTTGCGGCCGTCGTCGACGATGAGGATCGCGCCGCGCGCCACCTCGCTGCCGGTGCCGGCCGTGGTGGGCACCGCGATCAGCGGCGCGGCCTTGCTCGTGATCATCTCGGCGCCGCCGGTAATGGTGGCCCAGTTCGCCAGCGGGCCCTCGTGCGTGGCCGCGATCGCCACGCCCTTGGCCAGGTCGATGCTGGAGCCGCCGCCCACGGCGATCAGGCCGTCGCAGCCATGTTCGAGGTAGACCGCAGTGGCCGCGCGCACGGCGGCCTCGTTCGGGTTGCCGGGCGTCTGGTCGAACACCGCATGGGGCACGTCCGCCAGCGCGGCCAGGGCGATGTCGAGCACGCCCGCCGCGCGCACCCCGGCATCCGTCACCACCAGCGGCTTGCGGATCCCGGCCGCCCGGCATTCCTGCGGCAGCAGGCGCACGGCGCCCGGGTCGATCTCGATCTGCGTGACGTACTGGAAGCGGGCCATGGCGTTCTCGGCAAAGAGGCAGTCGCCGAGTTTAGGCCGGCCCCGGCCGGAGCGTTGTCGCCGCGGTGTCTCGCCCGACCTCGTATGCTTGCCGGTCTCGCATCCGCTTCCCACCCGACGTGTCCGCCAAAGATCTGTTGACTCCGCGCATGGCCGAACTCCTGGAGCGCATCGCACGCGCCAACCGTCCCGGCTTCGAGACGATGACCCCGGCCGCCGCGCGCCGGGCCTACACCATCACGGCCGAGGTGCTGGAGCCGCCGCGCGTGCCGCTGCCGCGCGTGGAGCAGATCACGCTGCCCGGCGCAGACGGCGTGGCGCTGGCGGCGCGCCTCTACGCACCGTCCGCGGAAGCGCTGCCCGTGCTGCTGTACCTGCACGGCGGCGGCTTCACGATCGGCAACCTCGAGACGCACGACAGCCTGTGCCGCCAGCTCGCGCTGCGCAGCGGCGCCGCCGTGATCGCACTCGCCTACCGGCTCGCGCCCGAGCACCGTTTCCCCACCGCGGTGGACGACTGCTGGGCCGCCATGCGCGCGCTCGCGCAGCCGGAAACGGGCGCGCGCCTGGGCCTCGACACCACGCGCCTGGCCGTGGGCGGCGACAGCGCCGGCGGCACGCTGGCGGCCGTCTGCGCGCTCCTGGCCCGCGACGCCGGCCTCGCGCTGGCGCTGCAGGTGCTCGTCACGCCCGGCACGATCGCGCACGCCGACACGCCGTCGCACGAGCGCTTCGCCCACGGCTTCCTGCTGGAGCGCGCGCAGGTGGAGTGGTTCTTCGACCAGTACATCGCCCAGGCCGACCGCACCGACTGGCGCTTCGCCCCCGCGCTCGCCCCCGACCACGAGGGCGTGGCCCCGGCCTGCATCGTCATCGCCGAATGCGATGCGCTCGTCGACGAGGCCGTCGCGTACGGCGACCTGCTGCGCGCCGCGGGCGTGGCGGTGGACCTGGAGATCTATCGGGGCGTGACCCACGACTTCATCAAGATGGGCCGCATGCTGCCCGAGGCGGCCCAGGCCCAGCAGGCCATCGCCGACGCCCTCCGGAAGGCCTTCGAATGAAGCGCGCCGATTTCCGCTTCGCCGACCCGCTGCGCGTGCGCTGGGCCGAGGTCGACATGCAGAAGGTGGTCTTCAACGGCCACTACCTCATGTACGTCGACACGGCCATGGGCAATTTCTGGCGCGCGTTGGCGCTGCCCTACGAGGCCACGCTGGCGGCGCTGGACGGCGACCTGTTCGTGCGCAAGTCCACGCTGGAATACCTGGCGCCTGCCCGCTACGACGACGCGCTGGAGGTCGGCATCCGCTTCGAGTCCGCCGGCAGCAGTTCGCTGCGCTTCGTGGCGGCTGTGTTCCGCGGCGAGGAGTTGCTCGTGCACGGCGAGATCGTCTACGTGTGGACGGACGCCGCCACGAAGCGGCCCAAGCCGGCGCCTTCGGCGCTGGTGGACGCGTTCCGCGCGCACGCGGCGGGCGAGTCCATGGTCACCGTCACGGTGGGCGACTGGGCGGTGCTCGGCGCCGAGGCGCAGGCGATCCGCACCGCCGTGTTCGTCGACGAGCAGAAGGTGCCGCTGGCGCTGGAGCGCGACGCCGCCGATCTCGGCGCCATCCACGCGCTGGCCCGCAACCGGCTGGGCCTGGCGGTGGGCACCGGTCGGCTGCTGGCCGGCGAAGGCCCGGGCAAATCTGCGCGCATCGGTCGCATGGCGGTCAGCCGCTCGTTGCGCGGCGCACGCATCGGCAACGCACTGCTGGAGGCGCTGATGGCCGCGGCGGGACGGCGTGGCGACGCGGAGGTGACGTTGCACGCGCAGGTCTCCGCCATCGGCTTCTACGAACGCGCGGGCTTTCAGCCTCACGGCGAGCGGTTCGAGGAGGCCGGCATCGGCCACCTCGAGATGCGGCGCAGGCCCTGAGTTTTGACCATCCACTTGGATGGTGATAGGATGGCGCCATGCCAGCTCTCCGCCCCGCCGCCAACGCCAAGCCCGTCGACGAGAAGATCACGATCAACGTGGGCTTCGTCGACCTGGGCCAGATCGACCTGCTCGTGCAGGAAGGCTTCTACGCCAACCGCACCGACCTGATCCGCACCGCCATCCGCAACCAGCTCGCCGCGCACGCGGAAGCCGTTCGGCAGGTGGTGAGCCGCCGCACGCTGGTGCTGGGCATCCAGCACCTGGCCAAGGCCGAGCTCGAGGAGGTGCGCGCGCGCCGCGAGACACTGGACCTGCGCGTGCTGGGCTTGCTCAACATCGCCGCCGACGTCACGCCGGAGCTGGCCTTGCAGACGCTCAACTCGGTCGTGGTGCTGGGGTCGCTGCATGCGAGCCCGGCCGTCAAGGCGGCCCTGGCGGAGCGGCTGCAATGAATCCCGACTTCGAACGCATGATGAACGACGCCGCGCGACTGATGCGCGCCGGCAGCCTGGCCGAGGCCACGGCCGCGATCCAGCAGGCGCTGGGCGGCGCGCCGGCCACCGCGCGCCCGCCCGAGGACGACGTGATCGACGTCGAGGCACGCGTCGTCGGCGCCCCGAAACCCGCGTCGCGGGGATCGACGGGGTCGTTCACGGCAGGCCACTTCCGCGACGAATGCGGCGCGCGCGACTACAAGCTGTTCGAACCCGCGCGCAACGCCAGGCCGTTGCCGCTGCTGGTGATGCTGCATGGCTGCACGCAGGATCCCGACGACTTCGCGCGCGGCACGCGCATGAACGCACTCGCGCGCGAGCAGGGCTTCCTGGTGCTGTACCCGGCGCAGTCGCAGAAGGGCAACGCCCAGCGCTGCTGGAACTGGTTCAAGCACAACCACCAGGCGCGCGGCAAGGGCGAGCCGGCCATCCTCGCCGGCATGGTGCGCGAGGTGATCGCATCGCACCACATCGATCCGAAGCGCGTCTACGTGGCGGGCCTGTCGGCCGGCGGTGCCATGGCCGCGATCCTGGGCGACGCCTATCCCGACCTGTTCGCGGCCGTGGGCGTGCACTCGGGCCTGCCCACGGGGTCGGCCACCGACGTGCAGTCCGCGTTCGCTGCGATGAGCGGCGGCGCGCAACCCGCGCGCCGCGCCGCGCCGCGGGGACTGACCCCGCCGACGATCGTGTTCCACGGCGACGCCGACACCACCGTCAACGTCGTCAACGGCGAGCGCGTGCTGCGGGCCGCCGGCCTGTTCGCCAGCCCGGAGGTGCGACGTGGGGCGACCGGGATGGGCGTGGCCTGGTCATGCCGCCACTTCGTCGATGCGCAGGGCACCGTGCGTGCCGAGGAATGGACCGTGCACGGCGCCGGCCACGCGTGGTCGGGCGGCGACCTGTCGGGCTCGTACACCGACCCGCGCGGGCCGGATGCGAGCGCCGAGATGCTGCGCTTCTTCCTGAGCCATCCGCGCGGCTAGCAGCTACGCAGCGGCCGCCTCGCCCTCGCCGTGCTGCGTCAGCCGCTGCAGCAGGCAGAACGCCAGCAGCAGCGCGCCGATCACGATCTTGGTCCACCAGGCGCTGAGCGAGCCGTCGAAGGTGATCAGCGTCTGGATCAGCCCCAGCATCAGCACGCCGCACAGGGTGCCGGCCACCAGGCCGACGCCGCCGGCCAGCAGCGTGCCGCCGATCACCACCGCGGCGATCGCGTCCAGTTCCAGCCCGGTGGCGTGCAGGCCGTAGCCCGACAGCATGTAGAACGTGAACAGCACGCCGCCCAACGCCGCGCACGCGCCGCTGAGCGCGTAGACGCCGACGACGGTGCGCGCCACCGGCAGCCCCATCAGCACGGCCGACTGCTCGCTGCCGCCGATGGCGTACACGTTGCGGCCGAAGGCCGTGCCGTGCGCCACGAAGACCCCCAGCGCGAAGGTGGCCAGCGCGATCAGCGCGCCCACCGAGAGCGCCGCGCCGCCGAACAGCGGCACGCGCGTCTGCGCGATCGCGGTGAACGTCGGCTCGGTGATGCTGATGGAGTCGATGCTGATCACGTAGCACAGGCCGCGCGCCAGGAACATGCCGGCCAGCGTCACGAGGAAGGGCTGCAGCCGGAAGCGCTCGATGAGCCAGCCCTGCACCGCGCCGAACGCGGCGCCGCCCACCAGCACCAGCGGGATCACGACGCCCGGCGGCCAGTGGCGATGCTCCACCAGCGCGGCCGAGACCATCGTGGTGAGCGCCACCACCGAGCCCACCGACAGGTCGATGCCGCCGGTCAGGATCACGAAGGTCATGCCCACGGCCACCACCAGCAGGAAGGCGTTGTCGATCAGCAGGTTGAGAAACACCTGGGCGCTGAAGAAGCCCGTGTACATGATGCTGCCGAAGGCCACCATCGCCAGCAGCAGCAGCACGCTGGCCACCACGGGCGGGATGCGGAACGGACGCGCGCTCATCGTGCCTCTCCCGCGGCGGGGCGGATCGCCAGCGCGCGTACCTGGCGACGGAACTCGGCCGACTGCAGCAGCATCACCACGAACACCACCACGGCCTTGACGACCAGGTTGATCTCGGGCGGCACGCCGATGGCGTAGATGGTGGAGGTGAGCGTCTGGATGATCAGCGCGCCGATCACCGTGCCGGCCAGCGTGAAGCGGCCGCCGGTGAGCAGCGTGCCGCCGATGGTGACGGCCAGGATCGCGTCGAGTTCCATCAGCAGGCCGGCGTTGTTGCCGTCGGCGCTCTTGACGTTGGAGCTCACGATGACGCCCGCGATGCCCGCGCACAGCCCGCAGAACGCATAGACGCAGATGGTGATCGTGCGCGCCCGCACGCCCGCCACGCGCGCAGCGCGCGGATTGATGCCGATGGCCCGGATGAACAGGCCCAGCGCGCTGCGCTCGAGAATGAATGTCATGCCGCCCCACACCGCCAGCGCGATCAGCGCCGCCACGGGCAGGCCCAGCAGGAAGCCGCTGCCGATGGTGAAGTAGGGCGTGTAGCCGATGGACAGGATCTGCCCGCCGGTCAGCAGCTGCGCGGCGCCGCGTCCCGCCAGCATCATGATCAGCGTGGTGATGATGGGCTGCAGTCCGGCGCGCGCGATCAGCAGGCCGTTCCAGGCGCCGCACAGCGCGCCCGCGGCCAGCGCGCCCAGGATCACCAGCACGAGGGGAAAGCGGCTGAGGTGCGTGAAGGTGCCGTCGACCATCGCCGACTCGTTGCCCATCAGCAGCGCGGCGACGGCGCCGGAGATCGCGACCACCGCGCCCACCGAGATGTCGATGCCGCGCGTGGCGATCACCAGCGTCAGGCCCAGCGCGACCACCGCCAGCGGGGCGGCGCGGTTGACGATGTCGATCAGGCTGCCGTACAGGTGGCCGTTGCGCCATTGCAGGTGCCACAGGCCGGGGTTCAGGCTCGCGTTGACCGCCAGGATCAGCGCCAGCGTCACCAGCGGCCACAGCAGCGGATGGCGGGCGGCGCGCAGCCAGATCGATTCGCTGCTCGCGACGGCGCTCATGCGGCGGCCGCCGGCTCGCAGATCAGGTTCATCACCTCGGCCTCGCTGGTGCCGCGCGGCAGTTCGCCGGCCTTGCGGCGGTCGCGCAGCACGACGATGCGGTCGGAGATGCGCAGCACCTCGTCGATCTCCGACGAGATGAACAGCACCGACATGCCTTCGCGCGAGAGTCGCATCACTTCGTTCATCAGTTCCTGCTTGGCGGCAACGTCGATGCCGCGCGTGGGTTCGTCCAGGATCAGCACCCGGGGCGAGGTGGCCAGCCAGCGCGCGAGCAGCGCCTTCTGCTGGTTGCCGCCCGAGAGCAGCGCGATGGGCATGTCGACGTCGGCCACGCGGATGCCCAGCAGCTCCACGTAGCGCCGCGCGAGCTCGCGCTGCTGCGCCGGCCGGATGCAGGGCCACAGGCCCATGCGCGCCTGCAGCGCGAGCACGATGTTCTCGCGCACGCTGAGTTCGCCGACGATGCCGTCGGACTTGCGTTCCTCGGGGCAGAACGCCAGGCCCAGCTTCACGGCCTGCGCCGGATGCGTGAAGCGCACCGGCTTGCCCTGCACCTGCAGCGTGCCGGAGTCGGCCGCGTCGAGACCGAACATCAGCCGTGCGAGCTCGGTGCGGCCCGAGCCGAGCAGGCCGGCCACGCCGACCACCTCGCCGTCGTGCAGGTCGAGGCTCAGCGGGTTCAGGCGGCGTTTCGCGCCGAAGTCGCGCAACGACACGCGCGGTGCGGCGCTCGCGCCGTCCGCGGCCTTGGCGGGCGCCGCGGCGTCGGCGTTCTCCGCCGAGGCCAGCGCCACGTCGCGTCCCACCATCGCCGACACCAGCGCGGGCGCGGGCAACTGCGCGGGCGTCCACTCGCCCACGAAGCGGCCGTTGCGCAGCACGGTGATGCGGTCGGAGATGGCGTACACCTGATCGAGGAAGTGCGTGACGAACAGGATCGCGAGGCCCGCCTGGCGCAGGCCGCGCAGCACCTTGAACAGGCTCTCCACCTCGCTGTCGTCCAGGCTCGAAGTGGGCTCGTCCAGGATCAGCACCTTCGCGTCCACGCTCAGCGCGCGCGCGATGGCCACCAGCTGCTGCATGGCCACCGGCAGCGAGCCGACGCTGCGCTTCGGATCGATGTCGAGGTTCAATCGGGTGAGCAGGGCGCGCGTCTCGCGCACCATGCGCGGGCCGTCGATGGCCTTCAGGCCGGCCCAGCCGCGGCGCGGATAGCGACCCGCGAAGATGTTCTCCGCCACCGTGAGGTTGGGGCAGAGGTTCACCTCCTGGTAGACGGTGCTGATGCCCAGCTTCTGCGCGGCGATCGGGCTGGCTGGCGCGATGGGCGCGCCGTCCAGCGCGAGCGTGCCCGCGTTTGGCGCGATGACGCCGGTGAGGATCTTGATCAGCGTGGACTTGCCCGCGCCGTTCTGCCCCATCAGCGCATGCACCTCGCCGGCCCGCAGGTGCAGCTGCACCCCTTCGAGCACGGCCACGGCGCCGAAGCGCTTGTCGATTCCGGTGGCGTTCAGCAAGGAAGCGCTCCGAGGGCGAGGAGGTCGTTGCGGCGCCTCTGGGCGCCCTCGGTGCGATTCATCGTGGGAAGGTCAGTACTTGCGCGTCGGGAGTGCGGCGGCGGCCTGCGCCTCGGTATAGACCGTCTCGTTGGTCAGGATGCGCTTGGGAATCGCCTTGCCGGCGACGACGTCCTTGGCGGCCTGCATCAGCTGCGGCCCGAGCAGCGGGTTGCACTCGACGACCACGTTCTGCTTGCCCGCGGCCATCGCCTCGAATGCGCCCTTGGTGCCGTCGATGGAGATCACCACGATGTCCACGCCCGGCTTCAGGCCGGCTTCCTCGATGGCCTGGATCGCGCCGAGCGCCATGTCGTCGTTGTGCGCGTAGAGCACGTTGATGTTCTTGCCCTCGGCCTTGAGGAACGCCTCCATCACTTCCTTGCCCTTGGCCAGCGTGAAGTCGCCGGTCTGCGAGCGGATGATCTTGATGCGCGGATCGGTGCCCACCACGTCGGCGAAGCCCTTCTTGCGGTCGATGGCCGGCGCCGAGCCGACGGTGCCCTGCAGCTCGACGACGTTGATCGGTCCCGGCTTGCCCTTCTCGAACTCCTCGAGCCAGCGGCCGGCGCGCTTGCCTTCCTCGATGAAGTCGGAGCCCATGAACGTGACGTACAGGCTGGTGTCCTTCGAATCGACCGCGCGGTCGGTGAGGATCACCGGGATGTGCGCGGCCTTGGCCTCCTGCAGCACCGTATCCCAGCCCGACTCCACGACCGGCGACAGCCCGATCACGTCCACCTTCTGCGCGATGAACGAGCGGATCGCCTTGATCTGGTTCTCCTGCTTCTGCTGCGCGTCCGAGAACTTCAGCTCGATGCCGGCGTCCTTGGCGGCGCTCTTGATCGAGTCGGTGTTGGCCGTGCGCCAGGCGCTCTCGGCGCCGACCTGGGCGAAGCCCAGCACGATCTTCTTCTGCGCGAGCGCGATCGAAGGGGTTGCAAAGGCCGCTGCCACGAGGGTCGCGACGAGGATCGCGCGCCGTTGGTTGGTCATGATTCGTGTCTCCTGTCGTTCGTTAGCCGCCTTGAACGAAGGCGGTCCCTGACGATGTCGTGCACTGCCAGTGGGCCGCATGCTAGGCAGCCCTGGGATATCCGGCAAATCGTTTTCTGGCCAGCATCCATATCATTTTCGATATGTTGCCGAACGCAAGCGCATGGCCGCCGTCGCGCAGACAGAATATCCAGGGTGAACACCTACGACATCAGCACCGACCCGAGCCTGCTGCAGCTCGACGCCATCCATGCCTACCTGGCCCGCAGCTACTGGTCGCCGGGCGTGCCCAGGGAGGTGGTGGCGCGGGCCGCCGCCAACTCGCTGTACTTCGGGATCTACCAGCGCGAGTCCCAGGTGGGCTTCGCGCGCGTGATCACCGACAAGGCCACGTTCGCCTACCTTGCCGACGTCTACGTGCTGGAAGAGCACCGCGGGCAGGGCCTGTCCAAGCGCCTTGTCGAGCAGATCCGGGCGCATCCCGACCTGCAGGGGCTGCGCCGCTTCATGCTGGCCACGGCCGATGCGCACGGGCTCTACGCGCAGTTCGGATTCAAGCCGGTGGCCAAGCCGCAGAGCATGATGGAGATCCGCGATCAGGATCCTTATGGGGCCGGGGGCCTCGCATAGACTGGCGCCTTCGACGCCTCCCCGACCCGCCATGTCAAACGACGCCGCGCGCAACCAGCTTGCCAGCACCCTCGGCCAGGATGCCGACCACGTGGTCATGGAGCGCGGCTACTCGCTCGCTTTCGTCGGCGTGGACGGCCAGGTGCGCCTGCTGCAGTTCCGCCTGAGCAAGAAGGGATTCGACGGCGACCGCAGCGCCGACGACGCCACGTTCGCGACGATGCTGGACGAGTTCGCCGCGGTCGTCGAGCGCCAGCTGGTCGCCCGCTGGGGCGGCATCGCGATGCGCGCCGCGTTCGACGGCGAGGGCGAACTGGTCGAGCGGCTCTACGAGGTGGGTCGCCTGGCGCGCTGCGACGCCGTCGACCCGGTGAGCCCGGCAGGGCGGCTGGCGAAGGCAGGCGAGGTGGTCGATGCCCGTGAACTGCTCGTGCGGGCATCGGCGCGGCTGGTGGAGAACTGGGGCGTGTTCGAGCGCGCGCCCGCGCTGGACGACGGCGCGCACGCTCACGAGGCGCGCGTGCGTCACCGGGTCGAAGGCACGCCGGCCTGAGTCAGAAGGTGCCGGGGTACGCTCCGCCGTCGATCAGCACGTTCTGCCCCGTGATGTACGCCGCGTGCACGCTGCAAAGAAACGCGCAGGTCGCCCCGAACTCCGCTGCCTCGCCAAAGCGGCCGGCAGGAATCGCCGCTCGACGCTCCTGCATCGCCTGTTCGACATCCACGCCCGCCTTGGCCGCCTGCGGCGCAAACGCGCTCAGCAACCGGTCCGTGGCGAACGCCCCGGGCAACAGGTTGTTGATCGTCACCCCGCGCCCGGCCACCTCGCGCGCCACGCCCGCCACGAACCCGGTGAGCCCCGACCGCGCACCGTTGGACAGGCTCAACGACGCGATCGGCGACTTCACCGACGAACTCGTGATGTTGACGATGCGCCCCCAGCCGCGCTCGCCCATGCCGTCCACCGTGGCCCGGATCAGCGCGATGGGCGTCAGCATGTTGGCCTCGACGGCCTTCAGCCAGGCCGCATGGTCGAAGTCGCGGAAGTTGCCGGCGGGCGGGCCGCCGGCGTTGGTGACGACGATGTCGTAGGCGGCGGGCTGGCCCCAGCGGAGCTGGCGCGCGGCGTCCAGTGCCTGCGCGTGGCCGTCCTCGGTGGTGATGTCGGCGGCGATCCCGACGACCTTCACGCCGGTCTCGTCGCGGATGGCTTGCGCCGTGGCGGCGAGCGTCTCGGCGCTGCGGGCGACGAGCACGAGGTCGACGCCCTCCCGCGCGAGCGCTTGCGCGCACCCGCGCCCGAGCCCCTTGCTGGACGCGCATACGAGGGCGGCCTTGCCGCGAAGTCCCAGGTCCATTCGTACTCCAAGCCAGACGTGAGTGCGCATCGTACGGCGCCTGGATTACCTCCCAGGTAGTTGAGGCGATTCACCGCTGCGCCGACCATGAGTCCGCGTTCAAACCCCGAGCGCCTCCAAGGACAAACTCATGACCACCACCGCCTTCACGACCCAACCCGCGCCCGCCTGGCTGCTCGCCTTCTGGAAGGAGATCGACGACAAGACGTGGGGTGCCGGCTTCGACTGCTTCGCCGACGACGCCGTGTGCCACCTCGGCGTGGCCGACTGGCACGGCAAGGAGACCATCCGCGCCAACCTGCGCCAGTTCGTCGACAAGCAGATGACCACGCGCCACGACGTCGTCGAGTACCTGGACAGCCCGCACCTGAAGGTGTTCCGCGGCTTCGTCACGATGGTATTCGACGACAAGGCCATCGCCACCGTCAGGCCGACGATGCAGCACTTCTTCTACATGGACGAGAAGGATCCGGCCAAGGTCAAGGCCTGGTACGGCTCCGTTGGCCCGACCGGGTTCTAATCCCGCGATGACCGCCACGCCCTCCGCCTCCAGCCCCGTCGGCACGCTGCTGCGCCAGTGGCGCGCCACGCGCGGTCGCAGCCAGCTGGAACTGGCGATGGACATGGGCGTGTCGCAGCGGCACGTCAGCTTCGTCGAGAGCGGGCGCTCGACGCCCAGCCGCGCGATGCTGCTGGGCCTTTGCAATGCGTTGGACGTGCCGCTGCGCGATCGCAACGCGTTGCTGCTGGCGGCCGGCTATGCGCCGATGTACGCCGAGCCGGCGTGGGACGCGGCCGAGATGCGCGTGGTGCATCGGGCGCTGGAGCGCATGCTGGCGCAGCATCAGCCGTATCCGGCGCTGGTGCTGGATAGTCACTGGAATGTGCTGATGACCAACGAGGCGGCGCCGCGGTTCTTCGGGCAGTTCGTGGATCTGGAGCGGTTTCCGCGACCGCGCAACCTGCTGCGCCTGATGTTCGATCCGAAGGCGCTGCGGCCCTTCGTCGCCAACTGGGAGACGGTGGCCGCCAGCCTGTTCCAGCGCATCCATCGCGAAGCGCCGGGCGGCGTGCTGGACGACGCGATGCGCGCGCTGATCGGCGACCTGCTGGCGTTCCCGGACGTGCCCGCCGCGTGGCCCGTGGCCGACGTGGCCAGCACCTCGCCCGTGGTGCCCATCGAGTTCGCCAAGGACGGCCGGCGGTCGGCCTGGTTCTCGATGGTGAGCACCGTCGGCACGCCGCAGACGGCGTCGGCGCAGGAACTGCGCGTGGAGTGCATGTTCCCGGTCGACGACGCGGGCTGACGGCGCGCTTCAGCCTCGCGTCGCGGCCTGGAAGATCGGTTTCACCATGGCCTCGATCTTCGCCGCCATCTCCTCGGCGGGCGGGCGATTGGGCTCTGCCAGCCACAGGCGCGCGGCACCGAAGACCGCCCAGGCAGTCGTGGTCGCGAGCAGGTTCGCATCGAACCCCGGCGACAGCGGGTGGCTGGCCGCGCCTTCGAGGAAGATGCCTTCCACCACGGCAATGATGGAGCCCTCGAGGGGCATCTTCGCCAGCCCTGCCGGGCAACCTGGCGCCTCGGCGAGATAGTCGCAGACCCCCAGCGCGATCGCCCGCAGCGCGCCGTCGCAATTGCTGAACGACAGGCCGCGGCGCTCGATCAGGTCTCGAAAGCGCGCCTCCGCCATCGCCTGCAGCAGGCTGTTCTTGTCAGGGTAGTGCAGGTAGAAGGTCGCGCGGTTGAGCGTCGCTTCGTCGGCGATTTCCTGGATCGAGATGTCGTCCAGCGGTTTCGCGGTCAACAGCCGCGCCAACGCATCCATCAGCATGCGCCGGCTGCGCAGGATGCGCGGATCGGTGCTCTGCGGGGCCGCGGTCTCGGGGGTGGGCGTCGGGGTCATGCCCGGCCAGCATAGCGCCATTTCGGCAAGGGACGTTTAAACGACACTTGTCGATCATCCATGATGAACATATGATGACTAAGCGACATATGTCGTTCAGGAGCCCATCGCATCATGACCACACTTCTCCATATCGACTCCAGCCCGCTCTACGGGCGTTCCGTGTCGCGCCAGCTGGCCGACGCGTTCGTCACCCAGTGGAAGACCTCGCATCCGGACGGACAGGTGCTTGCCCGTGACCTCAACGCGACGCCCATCGCGCCCATCGACGCCGACTGGATCGGTGCCGTGTACACGCCGGAGAGCGACCAGACCCCGGCGCAGCGCAGCCTGCTCGCGCTCTCGGATTCGCTGCTCGCCGAACTCGCGACGGCCGACGAATACCTCATCGCCGTGCCGATGCACAACTTCGGCGTGCCGGCCGTCCTCAAGCTGTGGATCGACCAGATCACGCGCGTCGGCAAGACGTTCTCGTACGCGGACGGCACGCCCAAGGGCCTGCTCGTGGGCAAGAAGGCCACGTTCATCGTCGCGACCGGCGCCGACTTCGCAGCCCAGCCGCACCTGGCTCCCTACAACTTCGTCGAGCCCTACCTGCGCGCGCTGTTCGGCTTCCTGGGAGTGACCGACGCCAGTTTCCTCACCGCGGGCGGAACGATGGCGTTGAACTACGGCACCGATCGCGACACGTTCCTCGCGCCGCATCTCCAGGCGGTGCGGGCGCAGGCGCAGGTGGCCTGAAGAGGCTGGGACAGGTGGCGGGTCTTGCCTGACACCGGGTGCCAGGAATCGCGGGCTCGCGCCCTGGCAAGCCATTGGAGCCGGATCACCGCTCCAGGGCAGCCAAGCTCTGGCAACTGATATCCGCCAGCGCCTCGAATATGGCCGGGGTGCGCTCCAGGCGGGCGATCGTTCTCGCACCTTCGAGGGCAGCTGCCAGCGCGGCCGCGGTGGAGGATGCGCGAGCCGGAACGAAACCACACCCGCGGAAATGCTCCGCAATGATTTCAGTGGAATCGGCAAAGCCGCGGGCGACCCGTTTCGTGAGCTCTGCATCGAGCGCGGGCAACTCGTTGGCCAGGTTTTGCATCAGACAACCGTACTGGAAATCAGTGGCCACCATCTCGCCCGCGAAGGCGTCGAAGATCTGCTGGACGAATTTGCGGGCATCACCCGTCGTCTTTGACGAGATCGTCCGCAAGACCCCCATGCGACTTGAGACGTACCGATCGATGGCTTCCTCAGCCAGCTGCGCCTTGCCGCGCGGAAAGTGAAAGTAGAACGATCCCTTCGGCGCTCCGCTTTCCACGAGGATCTGCGTCAATCCCGTCGCGGTGTAGCCCTGCATGCGGAAGAGCCGCTGGGCGGTTTCGATGGCACGGGTGCGGGCATCTGTCTTACCAGTCATGCGCTGAACGTACCACCATTCGCTTGACACTCAATATGGCGATTGCCATACTAGGGCGATCGACATAGTCATTCGCGGCAATGTCCAGTGACCAACCCCCAAAGTCCCGACGAGCAGGCCTGCTCGCGATTCGGTACGCGCAAACTCGACAGGAGAAACTCCAATGACTACGCCCTCGTATGGCGACGGGACGCTGCCCAAGGGTGTCCGCTCGCGCGTTGTCCAAGGGGTCAATGGCCTCGATGTCCATGTTCTCGAGGGCGGCTACGAGAGCCCTGGCCGGCGCCTCGCGCTGCTGCTGCACGGCTTCCCTGACCTGGCCTACGGCTGGCGACATCTGATCCCGATCCTGGCCGACGCCGGATACCACGTCGTGGCGCCCGACCAGCGAGGTTATGGTCGCACCACTGGCTGGGTCGACAGCTATGACACCCCGCTGGAGCCTTTCGGCGTCTTGAACATGATGCGCGACGCCCTGGCACTGGTTTCGGCGTTGGGGTATCGGCGCACGGCGATGCTTGTCGGGCACGACATCGGCTCGCCCATCGCGGCCTACTGTGCCCTGGCCCGACCGGACGTCTTTCCCTCCGTGGTGCTGATGAGCGCCCCGTTCCCCGGGGTGCCGGCGTTTCCGTTCGATACCGCGGACGGCACGGTGCCCGCGGTCCAAACGAGCACGGACAACCAGAAGCTGGCGGCCGCGCTGGCGGCACTCGATCCGCCGAGAGTGCATTACCAGCAATACCTGAGCATGCGGCAGGCGAACGAAGACATGTGGCACCCCCCTCAAGGTCTGCACGCCTTTCTTCGCGCCTTGTTCCACGTCAAGAGCGGCGACTGGCCGGTAAATCAGCCGCGTCCGCTGAAGGCTGGAACTGCCGCCGAACTTGCGCAGATGCCGACGTACTACGTGATGGATCTTGGCAAGACGATGCCGCAGAACGTCGCCCCGTTCCGGCCCTCCGCCGCGCAGGTGCTGGCTTGCAAATGGCTCAGCGAGCCGGAACTCGGGGTGTACGCCGAGGAGTATGGTCGCACCGGCTTTCAGGGTGCCTTGCAGGCCTATCGCGTCTATTCCGATCCTGGCCTGACCGCCGAACTGCGCCTGTTCTCGGGCAAGACGATCGATGTGCCCTCGCTCTTCATCGGTGGAAAGAGCGATTGGGGCACCTACTCGGCACCAGGCGCGCTCGATGTGATGAAGGCGAAGGCGGCGACGAGGATGGGAGACATCGAGCTAATCGATGGCGCCGGTCATTGGATCCAACAGGAACAACCGGATCGGCTCGGCGCGCTCCTGCTCGACTTCGCCAAGGATGTGCGCGGGGCAGATCAGGCCCGGGGCTAGTTGCGCGACGGCCACGTTGCATTGGCAGGCGATAGAATCCCGACGTCCTTAGGGGAGTAGCCGCCTTCGCCTCATCCGAGCCGAAGAGCGCCGATCAACACACTTGCCGCCCCATCGCGGCATGGTCGGCGCGGCCCGCGGCAGCGGGCCTGGCAAGACCTTTGGCGTTGTGTCCTTGACCCGGGGCTGGGGAGGACGCGGCGTCATTGGTTTTCGCACCCGGCCCCCAGGAAAATCCATCTTGAACGCCAGACACCTCGACGTGCCGACGTCCCCCGCGCGAGCGCGCCTTGCGCATGCGGGAGTGAGGCCATGATCCTCACCCTCGCATTGCTGCTCGGCTCCGCCGTCGTCATCTACCTCGCCTGCGAATACTTCGTCAACGGCGTCGAATGGGTCGGCGAGCGCTTCGGCGTGTCGCAGACCGCGGTGGGCACCGTGCTGGCCGCCTTCGGCACCGCGTTGCCGGAGAGCGTGGTCACGCTGGTGGCCGTCGTCTTCGGCAAGACCGAGGCGCAGAAGGACATCGGCGTCGGGGCCGCGCTGGGCGGGCCGCTCGCGCTCTCCACGCTGGCGTACGCGGTGGTCGGCGTCGTCTTCCTGCTCGATCGCGCGCATCACCGCAAGAAGATCGCGCAGGAGTTCAGCACCGCGCGGCTCGCGCACGACCAGGCGTGGTTCCTGGGCGTGTTCGTGTTCAAGGTCGGGCTGGGGCTCCTGGCGTTCGCGTGGAAGCCCTGGCTGGGGTGGCTGTTCCTGGCCGCGTACGGGCTCTATGTCTGGCGCGAACTGAGCAGCGAGGGCCACGAGGCCGATGAGGTGGGCGAGGAGCGCGAGCCCCTGAAGCTGCGTCCGCACACCGGGAATCCGTCCACGGGCTGGGCCGTGCTGCAGACTGGCGGCGCGCTGGCGGTGATCTTCTTCGCGTCGCAACTCTTCGTTCACCAGCTCGAAGCCGTCGGGCCGTGGCTGGGCCTGTCACCGCAACTCGTGGCCTTGCTGCTGAGCCCGATCGCCACGGAACTGCCCGAGATCCTCAACGCGGTGATCTGGGTGCGCCAGGGCAAGACGTCGCTGGCGCTCGGCAACATCAGCGGCGCGATGATGATCCAGGCGACGGTGCCCAGCGCGCTGGGCCTGTTCTTCACGCCGTGGTTGCTGAGCCCGGCGCTGTTGTGGGGCGCGGCGATCACGATGGCGGCGATCGTCGTGATGCTGGTGCTGCTGAAGCGCCATGCGCTCACGGCAAAGAGGCTGCTCGCGATGTCGGCGCTGTACGGCACGTTCGCGCTGGGCGTCGCGCTGCGCTTCCACTAGGCAGCTGGGAAGACTGACATCGCGGCGATGCGTGGATCCTGCGACTGCGCGCAGGATGACAAAAAGGGGGGCGGCTCGAACGATACACGGTCATCCTGCGCGAAGCGAAGCGGAGTCGCGGGATGACGCAGTGGGCAGCGCAATCGCTCGGGGGCATCCGACGACGACGCGTTGGACAGCGAAGTGGCCTACCGGCTGATCGGCTTGAGCAGGCTGCGCACCCGCGTCTTCTTGGCCGGCGGCGGCATCTCGAGTGCCGCCACCAACGCGCCGTCCACCTCGGTCTCGGCGACCACCGAGGTCTCCACCTGGTGGTGCGAGCGGTCGGCGTAGCGCGGTGGCCAGTCCTTGAGCACGGTGCGGCGCAGCAGGGCCAGGCCCGGCCCGGCGGTGAAGGTGCGCTCGAACACGTGCGTCACGAGCTGGCGCTTGCTCTTCTCGGTGATGATGATGGTGGAGCAGCGAGTGCCGTAGCCGCCGTCGGGCGTGCGGATGAACGCGGGGCTCAGCAGGCGCTCGCGGTCGCGGCCGATGCCGGTGCTGGGCAGCTGGTCGTCGGGCGCCATGTCGCGGTCGGCCAGCGCGGTGAACAGCTGCGCGGACAGCGAGTCCACCGATTCGGCGGTCTTCAGCGCCTCGCCCAGCCGCGTCTTCAGCCTCGTCACCTTGGGCCAGGGCGTGTCGAGCGCGGCGTTGGACAGGCCGAAGATGCCGCGTTCGATGCGGCGCGGGATCGCGTGGTCGTTGCTGGCCCAGAAGCAGTCGCCGCGGCGGAAGTCGGCGGCGATCAGGTTGAACGGGGCGTAGCCCGACAGGCCCGTCTGCATCCAGAACTGGTCGGGGCGCAGCTCGGTGCGCAGCCAGTGCGGCACGATGCCGCCGCGGCTGGGGGCCTCGAGGTCGGTCTCCACCTGGCGGCGCACGTTGGTGACGAGGGCCAGGCGGCCGGAGCCGCTCAGGCCCAGCCAGGTGCCGCCGGCCAGCAGGTCACGGCCGGCGAGGATCTCGGGGCCGCCTTCGGCCGGCGTCCACCAGCCCATGCGCGCGGCCGGACGGTCGAAGAACTCGTCGCGGTTGGTGGCGATCACCAACGGGAAGCGGCGGTTCTCGTCGATCGCGAGGGCTACGAGGCACATGGGGCGAACAGTTCGACGTGGCGCGCGCCGCGCAGCAGGCCGGCGAGCGGCGACACGGCCGTCTCGAGCGTGGCCAGGAAGTCGCGCACCGCGAGGTCCGCCGAAGTGCCGGTCGGCAGCGAAAGACGGTAGGTTTCCATCACGGTCGCGTCGTCGGCCGGGGCGTGCGAAGGAAGGGACTCGGGACGTGCATCAGACGGCGAAGCAGGTAGATCGTGTGAGGGCAGATCGCATCGTAAGAGCACTTCCACCTCGTCCGCGCGACCGCTCTCCCGCAATGTGCGCTGGAATTCACGCACGGCCGCAATGACTCGTTGCGAATCCCGTCTGGCGACACGGTAATAGACGCAGATGAGCATCTGCGGTGTGCGATCCGTCACGGATGCGCGCGGGTGCACGGCCGCCACGCGCGCACTCCGTCAGGCCTGCTCGGCCGGGATCTCGTAGGGCAGGTCGCGCAGCCGCACCATGGGCCCGTCGGCCGCGCCCAGGTGCAGTTCGCCGGCCTCGGCCAGCGCGCGCTTGACCTCGATCAGCGCCGCATGGCGCGCGCCGCCGTCGGGATGCGGCAGGCTGGCCGACAGCACGATCTGGCCCGCGGGCTGGCCCGGGTCGGCCGCCGCGAACACCTCGGCCCCGGCGATGCCGGCCGACGCGCCCTCGGCCAGCACCATGCGGCGCTTGAGCGTGCCGCGGTACTGGCTGCGCGCCACGATCTCCTGGCCGGGATAGCAGCCCTTCTGGAAGTTCACGCCGCCCACCAGCTCGAGGTTGACCATCTGCGGCACGAAGGCCTCGACGGTGCTGGCCACGATGCGCGGCACGCCCGACTGCACTTCCAGCCAGTTCCACACGTCGGCGCTCGCGGTGGGCGCCCAGGGCGGCGTGGCGTCGGCCGGGGCCGCCCACAGCAGCCGCGTGGCGCCGGCCGCGTCGGCCAGGCGGATGGCGGTGCCGCCGGCGAGTTCGGCGGTGGTGTTCGGCGCCGCGGGAATGGGATGCGCCGCGTCGTCGTGCAGCAGGCCGGGCAGGGCGACGCCCCACAGCAAGATCTCGGCCGACGCGTCGCTCAGCCTGCACCTGGCACGCAGCACGAACATCGACAGGCGCTTCAACGTGGGCGCCAGCAGGTCGGCGCTGCAGGCCAGCAGGATCTCGTCGGCCGCCGTGCGCCACACCACGAAGCTGGCCAGCAGCCGGCCCTTGGGCGAGCAGTAGCCGGCCAGGCGCGCCTGGCCCGGGTCGAACTTCAGCGTTTCCTGCGTGAGCTGGCCGTTGAGGAAGGCGGCGGCGTCGTCGCCCTTGGCGCGGATCACGCCCCAGTCGGCGAGGCGAACGGCGACGGGGGCGCCCAGGGCGAGGTCGGAGGTGCTCATGGCGCCGATTATCATGGCGACCCACCATTCCTTGCGCCAACAGGGCCTCCCCCGCGAAGGTTCTGCCTCCATGTTGAATCGACTTTTCCTGCTGCTGCTCGTGCTCGCCGCGGCGGCCGGCGGCACCGCCTTCTGGTGGCTGCAACACCCGCTGACGCTCGCGCACGACGAGGTCGAGGTCTCCGTCGAGCCCGGCACGCCGGTGCGCGAGATCGTGCGCCTGTGGCACGACGCGGGCGTGGAGGACAGCCCGCGCCTGCTCTACGAATGGTTCCGCTGGTCGGGCGACGCCAAGCGCATCCGCGCGGGCAGCTACCTGGTCGCGCGCGGCGACACCCCGCGCACGCTGCTCGACAAGATGGTGCGCGGCGACGAGGAACTGGAGTCGGTGCACATCATCGACGGCTGGACGGTCAAGCAGATGCGCGCCGCGCTGGCCGCGGCGCCCGACCTGAAGCCCGTCACGGCCGGCATGACCGACGCGCAGCTGATGGCCGCCATCGGCGCGCCCGACGAGAAGGCCGAAGGCCGCTTCTTCCCCGACACCTATGTCTACAGCCGCGGCGTGCAGGACATCCTCGTGCTCAAGCGCGCCCACGACGCGCTGGAGCGCCAGCTGCAGGCCGCCTGGGCGCTGCGCGCCGCCGACACGCCGCTGAAGAGCGCCGACGAGGCGCTGGCGCTGGCCTCGGTGGTGGAAAAGGAGACCGGCGCGGCCTCCGACCGCGGCAAGGTGGCCGCCGTGTTCTCCAACCGGCTGCGCCTGGGCATGCCGCTGCAGTCCGACCCGACCGTGATCTACGGCCTGGGCACGGCCTACGACGGCAGCCTTCACAAGATCGACCTGCAGACCGACACGCCGTTCAACTCCTACACCCGCCAGGGCCTGCCGCCCACGCCCATCGCGCTGCCCGGCCGCGACGCGCTGCGAGCGGCCGTGCGGCCCGAGCCCATCAAGGCGCTCTACTTCGTCTCGCGCGGCGACGGCACCAGCGTCTTCTCCGACACGCTCAACGCCCATAATGCGGCGGTGAACCAGTACATCCGAGGCCCCCACAAATGAGCGGCCGCTTCATCACCTTTGAAGGCATCGACGGCGCCGGCAAGTCGTCCCACATCGAGGCGCTGGCCGAGTGGGCGCGCGCTCGCGGCGTGGAAGTGGTGCTCACGCGCGAGCCCGGCGGCACGCCGCTGGCCGAGCGGCTGCGCGAGCTGTTCCTGCACCAGCCCATGGACGCGCTCACCGAGGCGTTGCTCGTGTTCGCCGCGCGCCGCGACCACCTGCGCGGCGTGATCGAGCCCGCGCTCGCGCGTGGCGCGATGGTGCTGTGCGACCGCTTCACCGATGCCACCTTCGCCTACCAGGGCGCGGGCCGCGGCTTCGACGAGGCCGTGCTGTCGCAGTTGGAGACGTGGGTGCAGGACGGTCGCCAGCCCGACCTGACGCTGTGGTTCGACCTCGCGCCCGGGGAGGCCGCGCGCCGCCGCGCCGCGGTGCGCAGTGCCGACCGGCTGGAGCGCGAGGACGAGGCGTTCTTCACGCGTGTACGCGACGGCTACGCGCAGCGCGCGCAGGCCACGCCCGCGCGTTTCGCGCGCATCGACGCCGCGCAGACGCGCGAGGCCGTGCGCGCGGACGCCATCGCGGCGCTGGCGTCGCGCGGCTGGTTCATGCAACCCGAGACAAGCGATGACCGCCGCGCCTGACGACGCCGCGCTACCCTGGCTTGCCGAGCCCGCGCACGCCATCGCCACCCGCCAGCGCGGCCACGCGCTGGTGCTGCAGGGCCATCCCGGTGCCGGCGTGTTCGAGCTCGCGCTGCGCGTGGCGCGCACCTGGCTGTGCGAGACCACGGGCGCCGACGCGCCCTGCGGCCGCTGCACCGCCTGCCACCTGCTGGCCAGCAACAGCCATCCCGACTTCCGCGCGCTGCTGCCCGAGCTCACGCAGGTGGAGCTGGGCTGGAGCGTGGGCGGCGGCGACGCGCCCGAGGCCGGCGACGGCGCGGGCAAGAGAAAGCCCAGCAAGGACATCAAGATCGAGGCCGTGCGCGACGCCATCGGCTGGACGCAGAAGAGCTCCTCGCGCGGCCGCGCCAAGGTGCTGCTGCTGTTCCCGGCCGACGCCATGAACCTCGTCGCGTCCAACGCGTTGCTCAAGACGCTGGAGGAGCCGCCGCAGGGCGTGCGCCTGCTGCTGGTGGCCGAGGACGCCGAGCGCCTGCTGCCCACGTTGCGCAGCCGCTGCCAGCGGCTCCTGTTCGCAGGCCCCACGCCGGCGCAGGCGCTGACGTGGCTCGAAGGGCAGGGCGTGGCCAGCGCGCCGGTGCTGCTGGCGGCCGCCGGCGGCCATCCGCTGGCCGCGCGCCGCCTGGCCGCCGACGGCTTCGACGCCGCCGCCTGGGTGGCGCTGCCCAGGCGCATCGCCGACGGCCGCTGGGATCCGCCGGCCGGCGCCACGGTGCCGCGGCTGCGCGAGGTGCTGCAGAAGCTTTGCCACGACGCGATGGCCACGGCCGCCGGCTCGGCGCCGCGCTACTTCCCGGCCAACAGCCTGCCGCCGGTGGCGGCGTGGGCCAAGCTGGCCGACTGGTCGCAGTCCCTCGCCCGCCTGGCGCGCCACGACGAGCATCCGTTCAACGCGCCGCTGATCACCGACAGCCTGTTGGCCGAGGCGAAGGCGGTGTGGGCCAGGCCTCGGGGCCGCGCGGCCCCGTAGCCCGTCATTGCGCGCGCAGTCGCGCAATCCACCCCTTCGAGACACACTCATGCGCCGGCGCGGATCCTGCGACTGCGCGCAGGATGACGTCGTCCTGGGCCTGAGCAACGGTGGCTAGGCGGCGTCCCCTGCGCCAGCCGGACGCCGCATCTCGATCGCGTCGAATGGGCAGCGCAGCGCGCACAGGCTGCAGCCCGTGCAGTCGTCGCGCCGGTGCAGCAGCGCCGCCTTGCGCCAGTTCGGCTGGGTCTCCAGGCTGAGCACGCGCGGCTCGCACGCGGCCACGCAGCGCCCACAGCCGGTGCAGCGGTCGACAGCGATCGCGGGCAGGCGGGGGGCGGGGCGGCGGGCGGTCATCGGGGTTCCCTTCGAAGGAGACAAGCGCAAGCGTAACGCAGCGGGCCGCTGGCGGACGTCTCGGCGTGGTGGCCCCGCGGCCGCCACAGGCGCGCCGGCTGGTGGACTCGGCGGCGCAATTCCTAGTTTGATCACGGGATGGTCGCTGGCTCCCCGACAATGGGGCATGTCCCCGCCATTGGCCCATCGCTGCCTGGCCGCCGACGCCTTCGTGGTGCCGGCGCCGTTCCGCGCGTTCGCCGTGCGCAGCGACGAGCCGTGCCACGCGTTCGATGCGCGCGCGCCGTACGGGCGGGTACACGTCGTGTCCACCGGACTGCTCGATGCGGCGACGCGCCTGCGCCTCGCGCGGGCAGGCTACGCGAAGGTCGACATCGCCGAGAGCTTCTCGGTGGACTACGCGGCCACCACCTGGGACGAGCTGGCCGCGCTGGTGCCGACCGGGCTCGACCTCGCGCGCGCGATCGCGGATGCGCTGCGCGTCACGCGCGTGCTGGGCGACGACCCGGCCGGCTACGCGCGCAGCGTGGCCACCCGCGTCGACTGGCTCGCCTCGCGCGGTGCCGGCTTCCACAACGACGTCGCGCGCCACTGGTCGCGCAGCCTGTTCTGGATCCTGGCGCTCGACCTGGCCGACGTCGAGTTCGTGCAGGCGCACACAGGCCTGCGCGTGGCGCTTGCGCCCGGCGATCTCGTCGTGTTCGACCAGGTGATGGCGCACGGGCTATGCCGGCCGGCCGACGCGGGCCAGGCCGTGGCGGCGTCGTTCGAGGATGGCGACGTGGGGCGCCAGCTGTTCCTCACCGGCGAGATGCTGTTGAGCGAGGCGCAATGGTCGGCGCTGGGCGCGCCCTGGCAGCCGGTGGAGGTGGCGCGCGCGGCCGGCGCGCTGGACCTGCTGGTGGCCGAGTTCGACGACCGCAGCGGCACCGTCCAGCGCGTGCGCTCGCTGGCGTACGCGATGTCGCCCGACACCTGCCACGTCGATGAAACTTCCACCGCCGCACGACGCTCTGAAGCCGATGCTTCCTGAAGGCGAGAATCGAGGCATGCACGTTTGCCCTCCTGCGCGCCCGTCCCGGCCCTGGCGCCACGTGGCCACCTTGGCCGTCGTGGCGCTGACCGCCTGCGCCAGCCCGCCGTCGACCACGCCGCAGCCCGTGCCGATCAGTGCCGACGCGGCGCAGGCCGCCGGCATGTCGCCCGAGGAGCTCGTGCTGGAGCAGGGCTTTGCGCGCTGGGTGGCGGGCTTCATGGACTCGGCGCGCGCCGCCGGCGTCGACGACGCCACGTTGCACCAGGCCTTCGACGGCGCGCACTACGTGGCGCGCGCGGTGGACGCCGACCGCAAGCAGCCCGAGTTCACGCGCGCAGTGTGGGACTACGTGGACGCCATCGTGTCGCCCAATCGCGTGCTGCACGGCCAGCAGAAGCTCGCCGAGGTGCAGCCGGCGCTGGCGGCCGCCGAGACGGCCTACGGCGTGCCGCAGGCCACCATCGTGGCGATCTGGGGCATGGAGAGCGACTACGGCGCCAACTACGGCGACATCCCCACCATCGATGCGCTGGCCACGCTCGGCTTCGAGGGCCGGCGCGAGGCCTGGGCGCGCGGGCAGCTGATGGCGGCGCTGAAGATCCTGCAGAGCGGCGACATCGACCGCGCCCACATGATCGGCTCGTGGGCCGGCGCGATGGGCCAGACGCAGTTCCTGCCGAGCGCCTTCCTGGCGTTCGCGGTGGATGCCGACGGCGACGGCCGGCGCGACATCTGGGGCAGCATGCCCGACGTCACCGCGTCCACCGCCAACTTCCTCGCGCGCTCGGGCTGGCAGGTGGGCCAGGCCTGGGGCGCCGAGGTGAAGCTGCCCGACGGTTTCGACGCCGGCCGCGCCGACGACGCGGTGCGCCAGGCCAGCGCCCAATGGGCCGCCGAAGGCGTGCAGGCGCTGGACGGCACGCCGCTGCCCGAGTTCCCGGACGGCGCCATCCTGATGCCCGCCGGCGTGCGCGGTCCGGCCTTCCTGGTAGGCCCGAACTTCCGCGTGATCCTGCGCTACAACAACTCCACCAGTTACGCGCTGGCCGTGAGCCTGCTGGCCCAGCGCATCGCCGGCGGCCCGGGCGTGCAGGCGGCCTGGCCCAAGGACCTGCCGCCGCTGTCGCGCGACCAGCTGAAGGCGCTGCAGTCCGCCCTCGACGATCGAGGCTTTCCCGCCGGCGCGCCCGACGGCCAGCTGGGCCCCGCCACGCGCCAGGCGCTGCGCGCGTACCAGCGCACGATCAACCTGCCGGCCGACGGCTATCCCACGCAAGACCTGCTGACACGACTCCAGACTCCATGACCCTGCCCGAGACCCTCACGATCGTTCCCGCCGAACTGGCCGATGCCGCGGCCATCCTCGCCCTGCAGAAGATCGCGTTCGAGCCCGAGGCCCGCGCCAGCCAGCTGTGGGAGATCCCACCGCTGCAGGAGACCGTGGAGGGCATCCGCGAGCACATGCGCATGGCCACGGTGCTGAAGGCGGTGGACGGCGAGCGCCTGCTGGGCTCCGTGCGCGGCATCGTCACCGGCTCCGCGTGCCTGGTCCGCGTGCTGATGGTGGCGCCCGAGGCCCAGGGCCGCGGCCTGGGCGCCCGCCTGCTGCGCGCCATCGAGGACGCCCACCCGGACGCCACGCGCTTCGATCTCACCACCAACATGGTGATGGTGGGCAACGTGCGCTTCTACCTCAGCCACGGCTACGAGGTGGTGGAGCAGGTGCAGCACGCCCCGACGATCCGGCTCGCGGTCATGCGCAAGTTCCGCACGGCCGGCGAGTCGGCCTGAACCTCAACCCAGCGCGGTCTTGTACAGCGCCAGCAGCTCGGTCCAGGCGCGCTCGGCGTCGGCCTGGTTGTAGATCGGCTTGCCGTCGTTGTGCGGCATGTCGGGCACGCACCAGCCGTGCTGCTCGGCGAACACCTCCACGCGGGCCGTCACGTGCGCGTCGTCGAAGGCCTGGCGCAGCTTGTCCTTGGCGTCGGGCTGCTTCGCGTCGTCGCTGCCGGCGATGGCGATCAGCAGCCGGGCCTTGATCTTCGGGGCGAGCAGGTGCGGCGAGTCGGGCTCGCTGGTGACCAGGCCGCCGCCGTGGAACGTCGCGCCGGCGCCGATGCGCTCGGGCACCGTCGCGGCCGTGCGCAGCACCAGCGCGCCGCCCATGCAGTAGCCCTGGGTGCCGATCTTGCGGCCCTTGTCCACTTCGGGCTGGGCGTCGAGGAACTTCACGAATTCGACGGCGTCCTTCTCTGCCGCACCCGTGGCGCCGATGGAGCCCATCAGCGGGCCGATCTTGGCGAACGTGGCCTTGTCCTTGAAGTCGACGTTGGCGGCCGTCTCGTAGAACGGCCCCTTGCCGACGCGGTAGAACGGGTTGGGCACCAGCACCGCATAGCCGCTGGAGGCCAGGCGGCGACCCATGTCGCGCATGGACGGGCGCAGGCCGAAGGCGTCGGTCCACAGGATCACGGCGGGGTGCTTGCCGGCACCCGCGGGGTGGAAGTACGCCGCGTCGCAGGTGCCGTCGGGCGTGTTGATGGTGACGTCCTTCTCGACCACCGCCGCGCCGGCTGCAGTGGCGACGGCGGGCAGGGCGACGGCGGCCACGCCGGTGGCCACCGTGGCGGCGACGAAGCCGCGCCGACGCAGGTCGGGCGCGTCGGAAGGGCGGGTGTCGGTGTCGAACTGTGCGCTCATGGGCTGTTCCTGTAGGGGGTGGTGGCCGGGGGGGCCGCAGAGGTCGGACAGGATATCGCGGCTGCGTGAACCCGAGGCCGCATGAGGGGCGCTCCGCCCGAACGCGGAAAAAGCCACGGGGAACCGGGCGCTGCGCTGCGGCCAGGCGGCGCCAAGGTCGGTACACTAGTCCCACGATGCCAGATGAACCGATTTCAGTGATGCCCTCGCCGCCGCCGGCTTCGGCGCGCCCGAGCGTGATCCAGCTCGTCTTTCGTGAAAAGGGCGCGCTGTACGCCGCCTACATGCCCATCTTCACCGAGGGTGGCCTGTTCGTGCCCACCACGCGCGACTACCAGCTGGGCGATGACATCTACCTGCTGCTGACCCTGCCGGGCGACCCGCAGCGCTACCCGGTGGCGGGCAAGGTGGGCTGGCTGACGCCGGCCAACGCGCCGGGCGGCCGCACGCAGGGTGTCGGCGTGCGCTTCCCGGTGGACGAGAAGACGCGGTTGCTCAAGCTGCGCATCGAGGAAGTGCTGGGCACCTCCATCTCGTCGTCGAAGCCCACTCAAACCATCTGAAGCCAACAGGCCCCTGTCATCCTGCGCGCAGTCGCGGGATCCACGACTGCCGACACCTTTCCCGAACGTGGCTCCTGCGTCCTGCGACTGCGCGCAGGATGACGCGCTTCGCTCAGCGCAGGATCACCGCCATGTACGTCGACTCCCACTGCCACCTCGCATTCCCCGAGCTGACCCAGCGCCTGGACGCCATCCTCGCCGACATGCGCGCGGCCGACGTCGGCGGTGCGCTGTGCATCTGCACCAGCATGGACGAGTTCGAGTCCGTGCACGCACTGGCCATGGCGCACGACAACCTGTGGGCCAGCGTGGGCGTGCACCCCGACACCGAGGCCATGAGCGAGCCCGACGTCGCCTGGCTGTGCGAGCGCGCGGCCCGTCCGCGCGTGGTCGCGATCGGCGAGACCGGGCTCGACTACTTCCGCCTCGAGGGCCGCAGCATCGCCGACATGGAATGGCAGCGCGAGCGCTTCCGGGTGCACATCCGGGCCGGCCGCCAGCTCGACCTGCCGCTCGTGATCCACACCCGGCAGGCCAGCGACGACACGCTGGCCGTGCTGCGTGCGGAAGGCGAGGGCCCGGGCCCGGCGTCGCGCGGCGTGTTCCATTGCTTCACCGAATCGATGGAGGTCGCGCGCGCTGCGCTCGACCTCGGCTTCCACATCTCGTTCTCCGGCATCCTCACCTTCAAGACCGCGGCCGCCCTGCGCGAAGTGGCCCGCTACGTGCCGCTGGACCGCTGCCTGATCGAGACCGACAGCCCCTACCTGGCGCCCGTGCCGCATCGCGGCAAGACCAACACGCCCGCCTGGGTGCCACACGTGGCGCAGCTGATCGCCGAGCTGAAGGGGGTTTCCGCCGCGACCGTCGCCGATGCCACGCACTTCACGTTCGAGCAACTTTTCCGTGTGACAGTGCCGGAGCAGGTATGAGACCCCCGACGCGCATCCACCAAGCCCCCACGCCATGTCCCTCCGCATCCGCCTTTCCGTCGCCATAGCCATCGCCACGCTGGCGACCGGCAGCGCCTTCGCCGTCACCTACGACAGCGTCGACTTCTTCCGCGCCGTCAATGTCGACAACGCCGATGCCGTCTCGCGCATGCTCGCGGCCGGGCTCGACCCGAACCAGCTCGACACGCACGCCCAGCCCGCGCTGATCGTGGCGCTGCAGGGCGAGTCGCTGAAGGTGGCCAAGGTGTTGATGGACGCCAAGGGCATCGAGATCGACGTGCACAACCACGCGGGCGAGACGCCTCTGATGATGGCCGCGCTCAAGGCCGAGGTCGACGCCGCCACGGCGCTGGTGGCGCACGGCGCGGCGGTGCAGAAGGACGGCTGGTCGCCGCTGCACTACGCGGCCACCGGCGGCAGCGCGGCCATCGTCAAGCTGCTGCTGTCCAAGGGTGCCAAGCTGGAAGCGCGCTCGCCCAACGGCTCGACGCCGCTGATGCTGGCGGCGCGCTACGGCAACGAGGAGGCGGTCGACGCCCTGTTGGCGGCCGGCGGCGACCGGACACTGAAGAACGACCTGGGCATGGACGCGTCGGCCTTCGCGGCAAGCGCCGGGCGCGAGCGGCTGGCAGCGCGGCTGAAGCCGGCGGCCGCCACCAAGTAGGCCGCGCATGTACGTCGCCGTCGTCGTGCTGACGATGCTGCTGTTGCCGGCGGCCTCGGTGTTGCTGGAACATGCGGCGCATCCCGCGGCGAGCCTGGTCTTCCTTGCGGGGCGCTGGTTCGTGTTCTGGGGCGTCGGCGTGCGCCTGGGACTGGCCGGCCTGCGCCAGTTGCTGCAGCCGGCGTTCACGGCGCGGGAGATCTTCCACATGACCAGCGACGAGGCGCTTCCGCTGATCCGGGAACTGGGCGTGGCCAACCTGGCCGCGGCGCTGGTCGGGCTGCTGTCGCTCGCCGCGCCGGGCTTCGTGTTGCCGGTGGCGATCTCCGCCGGCGTGTTCTACGGCGTCGCCGGCCTCCTGCACGTGACGCACGAGCGGCGGTCGTTCAACGAGAACGTGGCGATGGCGAGCGACCTGTTCCTGTTCGCGGTGCTGGCGTTCTTCGTCGGGGCAACGGTCACCGGCCGCTGAGATCGTTCAGTACGGCGCGCGTGCCTTGGCGTTGACGCGCCAGGCGTCGGCATCGATCCGATACGTCGTCAGCGCCTTGCCGTACCAGCGCTGCAGGCCCTGCGGCCGCATGCCCAGGCGTTCCATCACGGTCCAGGAGGCCTGGTTGTCGGGATGGCAGACCGCCAGCAACTCGTCGGCGTGCAGCGCCTCGAACGCGAAATCGGCGATGGCGAACGCGGCCTCGCTGGCGTAGCCGCGGCCCCAGAGCGCGCGGCGCAGGCGCCATCCGATCTCCAGGGGACACGCGAGGTCGGGCAGCTGCGTCGCCTCGCGCCGCAGGTTCTGCAGGATGCCGGCGCCGGCGAATTTGCCGGTGTCGCGCTCGATGATCGCCCACCACCCGTAGCCGAGCTCGGCCCAGCGCGTCTCGATGCGCTCGATGATCGCGCGCGACTCCTCCAGCGTCTCGGGCTTGCCGGAGAGAAAGCGCATCACCTCCGGGTCGGAGTTCATCGCGTTGAACCCGGCGAGGTGGGCATCGGCCAGGGGTTCCAGGCGCAGGCGGGCAGTGGTCAGGACGGTCATCGTGCGGCTCGGAATCGGTATGGCGCACGCGAAGCATAACGCGCGTGTCGAGGATTCCTGACGCGGCGAGAGCCGGCGCCAAGGGCGGAAAAGCGGGGGCTTGATCCTGCAAGTCCTGCTGCGGGCGCGGGCCTCTTTCGCTACGTCCTCCGACGCCCGTGTAGGAAGTTCGCCGACACGCGGTCTGGCGCCGGCCCGACTACAGATTCGAGGGGCCGGGCCCTAGAGTCCACTCCATGGAATGAAGCAGTTTTTTACCGCTTCGTCCAACGAATACCAGGAGTACCGTTCCATGCAAGCCTCGACCCTCGCCAATCCGTTCGTGATGATGACCGACCCGGAGACGATCCTGCTGGCCGTCGAACGTTCGGAACGCCTGAACCGCCTGAACCGCAAGGTCTACCGTCCGCTGGATCGCCCGCTGATCCCGAAGATCGGCGCGAAGGACCTGGCCGCCTTCGACAACGAGATCGACTCCGAGATCGAGGAAGAAGTCCTCGAGCCGGTGAGCGTCGATCTGACCTGATCCCGGCTACCAGCTCGCCGTATCGAGCCGCCGCTCCGGTGGCGCGATGCAGGCGAAGCGGTGGGCCTGCGGGTCCTCCGGCTGCAAGGCCGGCACCGCGTCCCTGCACGCGGGCATCGCGATCGGACAGCGCGGATTGAACGCGCAGCCCGGCGGCGGTGCGAACGGCGAGGGCAGCTCGCCGCGCAGGATGATGCGCTTGCCCGCGCGCGCCTCGCGCGCCTGCGGATCCGCGATCGGCGTGGCCGACAGCAGCGCCCGCGTGTACGGATGCTGCGGCTGCGCGAACACCGCCGCGCGCGTGCCGTGCTCCACGGCGCGTCCCAGGTACATCACCAGCACGTCATCGGCCACGTGACGCACCACCGACAGGTCGTGCGAGATGAACACATAGGCCAGCCCGAATTCCAGCTGCAGGTCCACCAGCAGGTTGAGCACCTGTGCGCGGATCGACACGTCCAGCGCCGACACCGGCTCGTCCAGCACCAGCACTTTGGGTCGCAGCATCAGCGCACGCGCGATGGCGATGCGCTGGCGCTGGCCGCCCGAGAACATGTGCGGGTAGCGTCCGTGGAACTCCGGGCGCAGGCCCACGCGGACCATCATGTCGCGCACCGCGGCGTCGCGCTCGGCGGCGCTCATCGACGTGTTGACGATCAGGGGCTCTTCCAGCGCCGCGCCCACCGTCTGGCGTGGGTTGAGCGAGCCGTACGGGTTCTGGAACACGATCTGCACGTCGCGGCGAAGCGACTTGAGCTGAGCGGCGCTGGCCGCGGCCACGTCGACGTCGCCCAGGCGCAGCGTGCCGGCCGTCGGCGCCTCGATCATCGTGAGCAGGCGCGCCAGCGTCGACTTGCCGCAGCCCGATTCGCCCACCACCGCCAGCGTGCGGCCGGCGTGCAGCGTGAACGACACGCCGTTGAGCGCCTTCACCGTGGCCGAGCGCGCGAACAGGCCGCGGCTGACGGCGTACTCGCGGGCCAGGCCGTCGGCGCGCATCACCACCGGCGTGCCGGCGGGCAGCGGGCGTTCCGACAGCGCGGCGGCGTCGGCGACGGCGGTCATGCCGGCAGCTCCGCGGCGATGCGCGACGGGACGCCCGAGCGCAGCGGGTAGTGGCACAGCGCGAGGCCCAGCTGCGCCGAGGCCTGCGCGGGCGGCGTGCTGCGGCAGCGTTCGTCGGCGAACGCGCAGCGCGGCGCGAACAGGCAGCCCGCAGGGCGGTTGAACTGGCCCGGCACGACGCCGGGAATCGCCTCGAGCCGACGCGCGCTGGCGCGCTCGGGCAGCGCAGCGAGCAGGGCGTGGGTGTACGGATGGTGCGGATCCGCGAACAGCGGCACGGCGTCGTTGCCCTCCACCTGACGCCCGGCGTACTGCACCACGACGCGGCCGGCATGCTCGGCCACCAGCCCCAGGTCGTGGGTGATCAGCACCAGCGCCATGCGGCGTTCGCGCTTGAGCGACAGCAGCAGGTCGAGGATCTGGGCCTGGATCGTGACGTCCAGCGCGGTGGTGGGCTCGTCGGCGATCAGCAGCTTGGGCTCGCAGGCGAGCGCCATCGCGATCATCACGCGCTGGCACATGCCGCCCGAGAGCTGGTGCGGGAAGGCGCCTGCGCGGCGCGCGGGGTCGGGGATGCCCACCTGCTCCAGCAACTGCAGCGTGCGTTCGCGGCGCACCTTGCGGCCCAACCCCAGGTGCACCTTGAGCACCTCGCCGATCTGGTAGCCCACCGTGAAGCACGGGTTCAGCGACGTGATGGGCTCCTGGAAGATCATCGCGATGTCGCGCCCGACGATCTCGCGGCGCGCCCGCGGCGTGAGCGCGGCCAGGTCGTGGCCGTCGAAGGCCATGCGGTCGGCGGCGACCGTGGCCGTCCACGGCAGCAGGCCCATCAGCGCGAGCATCGCCACCGACTTGCCGGAGCCGGACTCGCCGACGATGGCCAGCACCTCGTCGCCGTCCACCTGGAGGTCGATGCCGTCCACGGCAACGAAGGGCCCGGAGCGGGTGTTGAAGGTCACGCGCAGGTTGCGCACGTCGAGCAGCGACATGGTCAGCTCCGCCGCATCTTGGGGTCGAGGGCGTCGCGCAGCCCGTCGCCCATCAGGTTGATGGACACCACCGTCACCAGGATCGCCAGGCCGGGCAGCGTCACCATCCACGGATTGGAGCGGATGAACTCGCGCGAGTCGGCCAGCATCGTGCCCCACTCGGCGATCGGCGGCTGGGCGCCCAGGCCCAGGAAGCCGAGCGCGGCGGCCTCGAGGATGGCGTCCGACACGCCGAGCGCTGCCTGCACGATCAGCGGCGCCAGGCAGTTGGGCAGCACGGTGCGGAACATCAGCCGCGCCGTGCCCACGCCGGCCACGCGCGCGGCCGTCACGTACTCGCGCTGCAGCTCGCCCAGCGCGGACGCGCGCACGAGGCGCACGTAGCGTGGCAGGTACACCACCGTCACGGCGACGATGGTGTTGGTGAGGCTGGGGCCCAGCACGGCGACGACCAGGATGGCCAGCACCAGGCTGGGCACGGCCATGATGAGGTCCATCACGCGCGTGATCGCCACGTCCGCCACGTTGCCCAGCGCCGCGCAGGCCAGGCCCAGCAGGGTGCCGATGACGAACGACACGCTCATCACCGACAGGCCGATGAACAGCGACACGCGTGCGCCGTAGATCAGCCGCGAGAGCAGGTCGCGGCCCAGGCTGTCGGTGCCCAGCACGAAGCGCCACGAGCCACCGTCCTCCCATACCGGCGGCACCTTGACGGCCTCGCGGAACTGCTCGACCGGCGAGTGCGGCGCCACCACGTCGGCCAGCAGCGCCAGCAGCACGATGAAGGCGACCACGCAGAAACCGGCGAACGCGCCGCGGTTCTCGCGAAACGCGCTCCAGAAGGCACGCAACGGAGCGGGTGGAGCGGGCGGCAACGCCTCTTCGATGACGATCTCAGGCATGCCGGATCCGCGGGTTGACGACGCCGTACAGCACGTCGACGAGCAGGTTGACGAGGATCACCATCGCGGAGATCAGCATGATGCCGCCCTGCAGCGCGGGATAGTCGCGCCGGTTGATCGACTCGATGAGCCACTTGCCGATGCCCGGCCACGAGAAGATGGTCTCGGTGAGCACGGCGCCGGCCAGCAGCGCGCCCACCTGCAGGCCGATGACGGTGATCACCGGCAGCAGCGCGTTGCGCATCGCGTGCACGCCGAAGATGCGCCAGGCGGGAAGGCCCTTGGCGCGCGCGGTGCGCACGTAGTCCTCGCCCAGCACCTCCAGCATCGCCGAGCGCGTCATGCGCGCCACCACGGCCAGCGGCACGGTGCCCAGCACGATGGCCGGCAGGATCAGGTGGCGCAGCGCGTCCTTGACGGCGCCGGCCTGGCCAGAGAGCCAGGCGTCGATCACCATGAAGCCCGTCTTCGGCTCGAAGTAGTAGTTGATCAGGTCGATGCGGCCCGACACCGGCGTCCAGCCCCAGCGCTCGCCCACGAACATGATCAGCAGCAGGCCCCACCAGAAGATGGGCATCGAGTAGCCGGTCACCGACAGGCCCATCAGCACCTGGTCGAACCATGTGCCGCGCTTGACCGCGGCGATGGCGCCGGCCGGCAGGCCCACCAGGGTGGCCAGCAGCATGCCGAAGAACGCCAGCTCCAGCGTGGCCGGGAACAGCGTGAGGAACTCGGTGAGCACCTTCTCGTTGGTCACCACCGAGGTGCCGAAGTCGCCGTGGCACAGCTGCACCACGTAGTGCCAGAACTGCAGCCACACGGGCTGGTCGAGCCCCAGCTCGTGGCGGAACTGCGCGAGCCGCTCTGCGCTCATCCCGTGCTCGCCCACGCGCACCTCCACCGGATCGCCCGGCACCATGCGGATCGCGACGAAGGTGAGGAACATCAACGCCAGGAACGTCGGGATCGTCAGCAGCGCTCGCTTGAGCAGGAACTTGAGCATGGAGGCAGGAAGGACGCGGAAGGCCTACTTAGCAATATCCACGCCATTGAACTCGTGCTTGCCGAACGGGCTCTGCCTGTAGCCCGTGACCTCGACCCGCATCGCCTCGTAGACGGTGGAGTGCGCGATGGGCAGGTTGGGCGCGTCGTCGTGCTCGATCTGCTGCATCTCGGCGTACAGCTTGGCGCGCGCGGCCTGGTCGGGCAGCGTCTTGGCCAGCACCAGGCGCTTGTCGAATTCCTTGTTGCACCACTTGGAGATGTTGGAGCCGCCCGGGCGCACCGACTCGCAGCTGCTGCCGAAGAAGAAGTTGTCCGGGTCGCCGTTGTCGCCGGTCCAGCCCATCTCGGCCGTCATGTGCTGGCCATCCTGCAGGCGCTTGCGGTATTCGCCCCATTCGTAGGTGACGAGGGTCGCGTTGACGCCGATCTTGGCCAGGTCGGCCTGCATCATCTCGGCCACGCGCTTGGCGTTCGGGTTGTAGGGCCGCTGCACGGGCATGTACCAGAGGTCGATCGCCAGCGGGGTCTTCACGCCGGCCTTGGCCAGCAGCTCCCGGGCCTTGGCCGGGTCGTACGGATAGTCCGCCACCTTGTCGTTGTACGACCACATCGTCGGCGGGATGAAGTTCTTCGCCTGCTGCCCGGCGCCGAGGTACACGTCGCGGATGATGGACGCGCGGTCGATGGCCATGCTGAAGGCCTGGCGCACCTCGCGCTTGTCGAACGGGGGCTTCTGCAGGTTGAACGCCCAGTAGGCGATGTTCAGGCCCGGCGTGCTGACGATGCGCAGCGACTTGTCCTTCTGCATCTCGGCGATGTCGGACGGCCGCGGCGCGATCGAGAGGTGGCATTCGCCGGCCTTCAACTTGGAGTAGCGCGCCGTGGCGTCGGGCGTGATCGCGAAGACCAGGTCGTCGACCTTGGCCTTCTCGCCCCAGTAGTCGGCGTTGCGGTGGTAGCGGATCACCGCGTCCTTCTGGTACATCACGAACTGGAAGGCGCCGGTGCCCACCGGGATCTGGTCGAACTGCTCCTTGCGGCCGGCCTTGGCGAGATAGTCGGCGTACTCGGCCGAGACGATGGAGCCGAAGTCCATCGCGAGGTTGGCCAGCATGGTGCTGTCCGGCGACGTCAGCACGAAGCGCACCGTGTAGGGGTCGACCTTGGTGATGGACTGCAGCAGCTTGCCCATGCCCATGTCCGAGAAGAAGTCGTACTTGCCGCCGGACACCTTGGCATACGGGTGCTCGGGCTTCCACTGGCGCTCGAACGTGAAGAGCACGTCATCGGCGTCGAAGTCGCGCGTGGGCTTGAAGCCGTTGACGCCGGAGTGGAACTTCACGCCCTTGCGCAGGTGGAAGTCGATCGTCTTGCCGTCCGGCGAGACCGTCCAGCTCTCGGCCAGGCCGGGCACGACCTTCGTGGTGCCGCGCTCGAACATCGTGAGCTTGTCGAACACCGGGATGCTGGCGTCGAAGCTGGTGCCGGTGGTGTTGAGCGCGGGCGAGAAGTTCTCGGGCGACCCTTCCGAGCAGTAGACGAGCGTCTTGGCCGCGGCGGCCGGCGGGAAGGCGGCGCAGGCTGCCAGGGTCAGCGAGGCGAGGGCGCGCATGGCGGGTCGGCGAGTCATCGGGTCCTCCGTTGGGGAGGTCGGATGGTAGCGCGAGAGCCCCGGCTCAGATCTGGTCGGACAGCAGGATCGACGCGCCGGCCTCGTCGGCGGCGATGGCCACGATCAGCTCCGCGAGATCGGACCGCAGGCGCGCGAGCGTCGCGGGCGGCAGCGACTTCAGGGCGTCGGGCAGCAGCCCGGCGAAGGGGCCGGGCGCGTGCCTGAGCACCTTGGCTCCGGCGGGCAGCAGGTTCAACTGCACCGTGCGGCGGTCGGTGCCTTGCTTGACCGCCATCACCATCTCGCGGTCGATGAGCGTGCGCACGAGGTTGCTGGCGGTGGACTGGTGGATGGACATGGCCTTGGCGAGCGCGCCCACGCCGATGCCCGGCTGCTCGCTCACGATGCTCAGCGCCCAGACCTGCGCGCCGCCCAGGCCCACCGTCTTCTCCACCTGCTGGAAGTGCGACTTGACGGCGTTGAACACCTGCCGGAACTGGCGCAGCACCGCGGCGGCGGCGTCGTCGCTGTCGTTGGCGGCGGCTGGGGCGGGCTTCTTGCGGGGAACCATGGCCAAATGATAAGTGGCGACCTCGTCGGGCAAGGTCACTCGTTCAGGGTAGAGCGCGCGTGCGGCGCACAAAAAAGCGGACGCCCGTGAAGGCGTCCGAAGCTGAGATGAACCCAGCGCTCCCGAAAACGACCGGCGCACCACACGCCGATCGACACACACTCACTTGTTCGGATAGACGAAGTCGGCCCGACGGTTCTGTTGCCACGCGGCCTCGTCGTGCCCCGCGGCCTTGGGCTTTTCCTTGCCGTAGCTGACGGCCTCGACCTGCGTGTCCTGGACGCCCAGCAGGCCCAGCGCGCTCTTGACGCTCTGCGCGCGGCGTTGGCCCAGCGCGAGGTTGTATTCGCTGCCGCCGCGCTCGTCGGTGTTTCCGGAGACCGTGACATGCACTTCCGGATGCTGGGCCAGGTAGCGGCCCTGCAGTTCGACAACGGCCTTGTCGGTGGCGTTGAACGTGTCCTTGTCGAACGGGAAGTAGACGCTGCGCTGCTGCGAGACCGGGCTGTTCGGGTCGAGGTAGGCGGGCAGCGGCGTGGCCATCGGCGGCGGGGCGACCGGAGTCGGTGCGGGGGCCGCTACCGGTGCCGGCGCGGCCGTGACGACCGGGGCGGGTGCGGGCGGCGGCGCGATCGGCGTGCTGGAGCACGCGGCCAGGGCCAGCGCGGCGGCGGCGGGCGCGGCGACGGTGGCGATGCGGGCGAAGACAGCGGTGAGGGCAGCGTTTTTCATGGAAGGCGGGCCGCTTGGCGGCGGTTGGGGATGACAACTCGACCATACCAGATACATTTATACAAATGTAAATAGGGTCTTGCGGCAGCCTTGCGATTCGCCTTCAAACCGCGGGAGCCGCAGGTCGGGTTCGATGCCTTGTCGGCGCCGAAACGTTCCTGTTGTCCGGGTAGGAGTGCGCGCCTGAAGATTTGTTCCGTGAACACGGCGTAAATCGCCAGGCACGCGCCTACGGTGCAGCGGACAACCAGCCCCCGCGGAAATCGGCTCGTTCCAGCCCGCGCCGCAGGGTGGCGCTGCCGCGTATCAGCTGCCACGGCAGTCCGCTGCGGAAGTTCTCGATCATCAGCACCACCGGCCCGCTGTTGAGGGCGAAGCGCCACGGCGAGACCCAGCCCGGCGGGCCGTCGTCGCCCTTGATCGTCGGGTTGAACGAGCAGCCGGGCACGTAGTTCGGATGCTTGTGCATCATCCTCACGATGTGCTGCATGGTGGGGATGACGACGTCGGGCGCGAACGGCAGCGAGGCCACCGAGGCCCAGGGCGCCACCGTGCCGTCGTCCGGCCCGTAGGGCGCGCCGCGCGCCGCGTAGGGGAGCAGGCGGCGCTTTCGACCGTTGACCGTCACCTCGCGCGGCCCGGGGCCGTCGCATGCGGTCAGGCCCCAGCAGTTCTCGCAGTAGCCCTCGAAATGCTTCGGGTTGCGCATCGCGTACTCGCGCTGCACCAGCGTCGCGCGGCGGCTGTTCTCGAAATAGTCGATGCCCTTGTCACGCATGAAGGCGTCCTGGATGCCGCGAAAGTCGATCCACATGTGCGAGTACTGGTGGATGAACAGCGGGCCCGCGGCCAGGTGCTCCTGGCCGTAGATGCGGCGCCAGCGGTAACCCTTGAGCCAGTCGTCCCACGTCGACACCGGCACGGGATGGTGTTCCGACCCGAGCGCCAGCGCCATCATCAACAAGGCCTCGCTGTAGCCAGACCAGTGGTAGCGCAGGAAGCCGCGCTCGGGCTTCCAGCCGTGGCAGATCGCGCCGTCGCAGTTGCGCATCCAGGCCCAGTCGACGCGGTCCTCGAGCATCTTCGCGGTGGCGCGGATCTCGGCCTCGTGGCCGTTGTCATGGTCGAAGTACTGCGCCACGGAGATGAAACCGGCCACCAGGAAGGCGGTGTCGATGCTGGAGAGCTCGCTCTTCCAGGCGCGCGTGCCGCTGCGCATGTCGAGGAAGTGGTAGTAGAAGCCGCGGTGGCCGGTGGCGTGCGGCGAGCCCGACATGTCGGCGCCGGCGAAGAAGCGCAGCGTGCGCAGCGTGATGCTCACGGCCTGTTGCCGCGTCAGCCAGCCGCGCTCCACGGCGATGGGGTAGCCGGTCAGCGCCATGCCCACGCCCGCGATGCTGCAGGGGCTGTCGGGCTGCGTCGAGTCCAGAACGAGGCCGCTGGCGGGGTCGGTGGTCGACTCGAAGTAGCCGAACGCGTGGTGTTGCGCGCGAGCGATCAGGTCGCCGACGTCGAGGCCGGCTTCGGCGTCGGCATGCGGATCGGGCAGGGCGGGTGGAGGGGGGGCGGCGGCCTTCATGGGTACAGGCCAGCGTATCCGAAAGGGATTTGCCGCGTTGTCGGACGGACTCCCGCCGTTGGTTGTCGTGGAGAATGTGCGTGCCCGGAAATGTGAGTCTGGCCTGGGCATGCCGATTGCCCCTGCGCGCCCGGTCAGCGAACAACGATCCCGGCCGGCATGCGGCCGTTCCAGAGAGAGGGCGCATGAGTTCCGTACCCGAGTCGCCGTCCGGCGCACACGACGACGTCTTTGTGGGCGACAGCGAAATGGCGCGCCTGATGCGCGCGCACGACTGGGCCGCCACGCCGCTGGGCCCGGTCTCGGGTTGGCCGGGCACGCTGAAGGTGGCCCTGGGCCTGCTGCTGACCTCGCGCTTCGAGATGTGGCTGGGCTGGGGCGACGACATCGCCTTCTTCTACAACGACGCCTACCGGCCGACCCTGGGCAGCAAGCACGGGCGGGCGCTCGGCACGCCCGTTCGCCTCGTGTACCCGGAGATCTGGGACGACATCAGGGGACGCCTGCGCAGCGTCTACGACGAGGGATCGTCCACCTGGGATCGCGCGCTCCTGCTCCTGCTCCACCGGCGCGGATTCCCGGAGGAGACGTACCACACGTTCTCGTACAGCCCGTTGCGCGGGGACGGCGGCAAGGTCGAGGGTATCTTCTGCGCGGTGAGCGAGGACACCGAGCGCGTCATCAGCGAGCGGCGGCTCGAGTCACTCGGCGCGCTGGCGCGCAGCCTGACGGGCGCAGGCGGCGAGGCGGCCGTGTTCCGTGCCGCGGCGCAGGGCTTGAGCGGCAACGACCGCGACCTGCCGTTCAGCGTCACCTACCTGTTCGATGCCGACGGCACGCCGCAGGTCGCGGGCATGACGGGCGTCATCGACGGCAGCGACCTGGCGAGTCGCGCGGTGTCCATCCGCGACTTGCCCTGGGGCGTTTCGCCGCCGTGGTCCGATGTCCTGCCGCACGAGTTTGACTTGCCGGCGGACATCGCCTACCCGACCGGGGCCTGGACGATTGCGCCCGCGCGGGCGGCGCTCGTCCCGATCGTCGGGCAGGGCGCGACGCGCCCGCTCGGCGCCCTCGTGGTCGGCCTGAATCCCTATCGGATCGGCGACTCGGACTACCTGTCCTACCTCGGGCTCCTGGCTGGCCAGATCGCGTCCAGCCTGGTCGGCGCGCGCGCCTACGACGCGGAACGCCTGCGCGCCAAGACACTGGCGGAGGCCGTCGCGCTGCGCGAAGCCGCCGCCGACGCGCTGGCCCAGGCCAACCTGCAACTGACCAGCGAGGTGGCGCGCAGCACGCAGGAACGCGATCGCCTGCGCCAGCTGTTCGAGCAGGCCCCCAGCTTCATGGCCTTGCTGCAGGGGCCGCAGCACCGCTTCGAATTCGTCAACGGCGCCTACCTGCAGCTGATCGGCCACCGCGACGTGTTGGGACGGACGGTGCGCGATGCGCTGCCCGAACTGCACGGCCAGGGGTTCTACGAACTGCTGGACAACGTCTTCGCCACCGCGACGCCGTTCGTCGGCTCGAACCTGCCGGCGCGGATCCAGCGCGCGGCCGCAGGCCCGCTCGAGGAACGCTTCATCAATCTCGTCTACCAGCCGTTCACCGGCGAGGACGGCGCGGTCGAAGGGATCTTCGTCGAGGGCTACGACGTCACCCACCAGCACCGCGCGGAGTCGGCGCTGCAGGCGCTCAACGAGACGCTGGAGCAGCGCGTGTCGCTGCGCACCACCGAGCTGGCCGAGGCCTTGCGCAAGCTCCAGCACGAATCCGGCGAACGCGAGGTGGCGCAAGCCGCGCTGCGCCAGGCGCAACGCATGGAGTCGCTGGGACAGCTCACGGGCGGCGTGGCGCACGACTTCAACAACCTGCTGCAGGTGATCAGCGGCAACCTGCAGCTGCTGCGGCGCGAGGTGGCCGGCAACGAGCGTGCGGAAAAACGCGTGCAGAGCGCCATCGGCGGCGTCACGCGCGGGGCCAAGCTCGCCTCGCAACTGCTGGCGTTCGGGCGGCGCCAGCCGCTGGAGCCCAAGGTGCTCGACATCGGGCGCTACATCAAGGGCATGGACGACATGCTGCGGCGCGCGCTCGGCGAGGAGATCGAGCTCGAGACGGTGGTCTCGGGCGGCCTGTGGAACACGCTCGTCGACCCGAGCCAGATCGAGAACGCGATCCTCAACCTGGGCATCAACGCGCGCGACGCGATGCCCGGCGGCGGCAAGCTCACCATCGAGGCCGGAAACGCCATGCTGGACGCCGAGTACGCGCGCGTGCACGACGACGTGCAGCCCGGGCAATACGTGCTGGTGGGCGTCACCGATACAGGGACGGGCATCCCACCGGAGCTGATCGATCGCGTGTTCGAGCCGTTCTTCAGCACCAAGCCCGAAGGCAAGGGCACCGGGCTCGGACTCTCGATGGTCTACGGCTTCGTCAAGCAGTCGGGCGGCCACGTGAAGATCTACAGCGAGCCGGGCCAGGGCACCACGATCAAGATCTACCTGCCGCGCGTCCACCAGGCCGAGGACGTGCTGGCCACCGAGACGGCCGCGAAGGTGCGCGGCGGCACCGAGACCGTGCTGGTGGTGGAGGACGACGACGAGGTGCGCGAGACCGCCGTGGGCCTGCTGTCCGACCTCGGCTACCGCGTGCTGAAGGCGCGCGAGGCGATGGGCGCGCTGAGCGTCATCGAGAGCGGAGTGCCCATCGACGTGCTGTTCACCGACGTCGTGATGCCCGGGCCGCTGCGCAGCCCCGAGATGGCCCGCAAGGCCAAGGAACGCCTGCCGCACCTGGCCGTGCTGTTCACGTCGGGCTACACGGAGAACGCCATCGTGCACGGCGGGCGGCTTGACCGCGGCGTGGAGCTGCTGTCCAAGCCCTATACGCGCGAAGCGCTTGCGCGCAAGATCCGCCACGTGCTGGCGAACCAGGAACAGCAGCGCACGCTGGTTGGCATCGGGTCTCCGGCGCCCGCGCAACCACCTTCCGGCGGGGCGGTGCTGCTGGTGGAGGACGACGAGTTCATCCGTGAGTCGCTGGCCGAGTTGCTGGGCGCGACGGGCCGCGCCGTGCTGCAGGCGCACGATGCCGCCTCGGCGCTCGCGGCGCTGGACGCCCATGCGGTGGACGTGATGGTGACCGACGTGGGCCTGCCCAAGGTCTCCGGCATCGAGCTCGCGCGCGAGGCGCTGGCGCGCCGGCCGCGCCTGGCCGTCATCTTCGCCACCGGCGATCCGGGCGGCGTGGCGCGCGCCGGGGTCGAGGCGGCGGCGGTGCTGGTCAAGCCGTTCTCGCCCGAGGAACTGGATCTCGCGGTGACGAACGCGCTCGCGGACAAGCGCCTGGACGCCGCCTGAAACGTGACGGAATTCGCGTCCGCGCGAACGGGCACGCGCAACTCGACAGGGAAAACACCGCACCCCGAACCGCGCGCTGTCGACAACAATGGCGGCGGAACAATCGCTTTCCGACGCGCTGGAGGGCAGGGTCGGATGCGATCGTGCTCCGGACATCTCGCGATGCCAGGAGCCCGAAGTACTTCCTGAGGTGATGTTCCGGGGTGAAATTTCGGGGGCCGCGTCTGCGGCCCTTTTTTCGTCCGGACGAAACGCCGCGTGGCGTTTCGGGTGCTTGATCAGCCCTTGGCCTGCGCGTCGTGGCGCAGGCGGTGGATGCGCCCGCTCTGGCGGTTCTGGGCCTGTGCGATGTGGCGCTGTTCGCCGGCACTCACGTGGCCGTTGGCCCCGGCGCGGGCTTCGCGCGCATCGACGTGCGACTGGCCGCGCTCCAGCTTGGACGCTTCATGGTTGGTGAGGCTGCCGTCGCGAACGCCGGTGTTGATGCGTTGCTGCTGGTTGATGTCGCGCTGCGTGTCGGCCTGCGCGCGCTGCGACGACGCCGACAGCGGGTTGCCGTTGATGCCATTCGTCTTGGCCTCGTGGATGTCGCGGCTGGTCTTGTCCTGCGCGGCGTTCAGCTGCGCCTTCTCCGCGGGCGACAGCGAGCCGTTCTTCAGGTCCTTGGCCTGCAGCTTGTCCACGTGCGCCTCGTCGCGTTGCAGCTCGGCGTCCTCGCGCGTGGTGATCGAGCCGTTCTGCAAGCCGTTCTCGATGCGCTGTTCCTGGTTGACGTCGCGCTGCGTGGTGGCAGTGGCGGTCGTCTGCGCCGAGGCGGCGAAGCTGCTGCCGAAGGCGGCGGTCGCGATCAGCGCGGTCACGAGAAGGTTGCGGTTCATGCTTTGCTCCTGGGGGTGGGTGTCGGTTGCGAACGGGTGTCGTGTTGTTCGTACCGGTTCAACGAGGTTCGGGCACCGCGAGTTGACCTTGATGCATCAACCTCACCCGGAGATGCACGCCCTTGACGTGCCGGCAACACGGCAACGAGGTGGCTCGCTCCCGCGGCCATGGCTGTTCCACAATGCCGGCATGCCCGACGACGACACCGACAAGCGCCTCACCGACCTCGAGGTCAAGGCCAGCTTCAGCGAAGACCTGCTCGATCACCTGAACGACCTGGTGGCGCGCCAGCAGGAGCAGATCGACCTGCTGATCCGGGAGGTGGGCAAGCTGAAGGAGCGCGCGCCCGACACCGGTGGCGGCGCCACGCGCGACCCGCGCGAGGACTTGCCGCCGCACTATTAGCCGATGCGCCCAGGCTTGCCCAGGGCTGAGGTCCGCGGCACGCTGGCAGGTACGCGTGTACATTTGCACAAATATGTGCAGATTCCCGCATGACACCGCCTGAAACCCCGACCCCCACCCCGTCGCAGCCCGACGTCGTCGCCGCGATGCGCGGCGACCTGGCCGACTGGCGGCAGTGGCTCGCGCGCCTGATCGTGCTGGCCGCGGCGGCGGCCGCGGGCCTCTCGGTCGTCGCGTTCTCGCGCCTGTGCGACCTCGCCACGCGGGGCTTCGGGGGCGTCGTCGCGGTGCACCCGCTGATGCCGCTGGCGTGGACGCCCGCGTGCGCCATGGCGGTGGTATGGCTCACGCGGCGTTTCGCGCCGGGCGCCGCGGGCTCCGGCATCCCGCAGGTGATGGCCACGCTCGATCCGGCCCTTCCGGCGGCGGCACGTTCCGGCTTCGTCTCCCTGCGCATGAGCCTGGCCAAGATGGTGCTGACGGCGGGCTCGCTTCTGGGCGGCCTCGCGAGCGGGCGCGAGGGGCCGTCGGTGCAGATCGCCGCCGGCGTGATGCAGCACGCGCGCCGCTGGCTGCCGCCGCATCCGGGCATCTCGGATCACGGCATGCGCGTGGCCGGCGGCGCGGCCGGCATCGCGGCGGCCTTCAACGCGCCCCTGGCGGGCGTGATGTTCGCGATCGAGGAACTCGCGTCGCGGCTGGAGCAGCGCAGCAGCGGCCTCATCATCGCCGCCATCGTGCTCTCCGGCCTGATGGGCGTCTCGTTCTTCGGCAACGCCACGTACTTCGGCGTCATCGAGGTGCCGCCGCTGCACGCATCGATGTGGTGGCCCGCGCTGCTGCTGGTGCTGGCCTGTGGCGCGCTCGGCGGCATGTTCGCCCGCCTGCTGCATGCCTCGCTCACCGGCACGGGCGACCGCCTCGGCCGCTGGCGCGCGGCGCACCCGGTGCTGTTCGCCGGTGCATGCGGGCTCGCCGCGGGGGCGATCGGCATCGTGAGCCACGGCGCCTCGTTCGGCAGCGGCTATGGCTACACGCGGGCGCTGCTGCAGGGCGACGGCGACGTGCCCCTGCTGTTCGTCACGCTGCGCCTGGTGGCCACGTGGCTGGCCGTGTGGTCGGGCGTTCCGGGCGGCATCTTCGCGCCGTGCCTGGCGATCGGCGCCGGCATGGGCCACGATGTGGCCGCGCTCACCGGCACGCAGGCCGATTCCGCGGCCCTGATCGCGCTGGGCATGGCAGCCTTCCTGGCGGCCGTGACGCAGGCGCCGATGACGGCCTTCATCATCGTGATGGAGATGGTGGGCGGCCACGCGATGGTGCTGAGCCTGATGGCGGCAGCGCTCGGTGCGAGCCTGGTCTCGCGCTGGATCGCGCGCCCGCTCTACGCGGCGCTGGCGCACGCGATCGTGGCCCGCGCGAGACCGGCGCCCGTGCCGCTCACTGCACCGTGACGGTGAAGACGACGCTGCCCGTGCCGCCGCTGGCCAGCGTTCCGGTATTCGAGCTGGTCGCCGGCACGTGCCTGCTCGGCGCCCACCAGGCGTTCGGGCTTGCCGGGCAGGGCGGCGACGCCTGCAGCACCAGCGTCGGCGAGACCTGATCGACCACCTGTGCAGACGGCGCCGCGGCAGTGGCGGCCATGGCCGACGCCGGCAGCAGCGCGATCACCAGTCCGATGCCCAGCGAGAACAGCAGCGCGACGAGCGCCAGGGCTTCGGCGATGCGGTCTTCGCGCGAGGGCGGCACGCTGCCGTCGCGAAACCAGGGGTATTCGGTGTCGGTGCCGAGTTCCGAGGGGTGCTGGTGGGTGTGCATGGGGCGTTTCCTCTGCGCTCTGTTCGTCCGATGGGTGCGGGGTCGCCAAAAGAAGGCTTCGGTGTCCCATGAGATTTCGGACGTGTTCGAATGTGAATGAGCGCCGGGCTGTGGGGAGCTCTGCATCGCGGCCGTCAGGAATGCGGCGCGCGGCCGTGTCGAGAAGGGCCCACGGACGAGGAGATGCAGTACGGGGCTACTACACAAGCGCGGGCGACCTCTCCCGAGGCGGCCGCAGGGCCCCGCAGGGTCTCAGAGGTCGATCAGCTTCTCGCGGATGGCCCAGCGCACCAGGGCCGGCACGTCGGCCAGCTCGAGCTTGGCCATGAGGCGGCTGCGGTAGGTGTCCACCGTCTTGGGCGACAGGTGGAGCTCGTCGCCGATGGCGGCGCTCGACTTGCCGCTGGCCACCATCACCAGGATCTGGCGTTCGCGCGGCGACAGCGTGCTGCCGCGCTCGGCGTCGCTGGTCAGGCCCTGCACGGCGATGTCGGTGAGGCCGTTGCCGAGAAAGCGGCGGCCTTGCTGCACCGCCTCCACGGCCGTCACCAGCTCCACGCCGGCCGAGCCCTTGAGCACGTAGCCCGACGCGCCCATGCGCAAGGCCTCGGCCACGTTGCGCGGCTGGTCGGACATCGACAGCACGATGACCTTGGTGGCCATCTGGCGCCGCTGCATCTCGGCCAGGACCTCGAAGCCGGAACGGCCGTCCAGATGCAGGTCCAGCATGAGCACGTCGGGCGCCAGCCGGCTGACGTCCGACAGCGCCTGCGTGATGTCCTCGCCCTCGCCGACGATGGTGTGTCCCGCGCCCTGCAGCAGCGCGCTGAGCCCCGCCCGCACGATGGGATGGTCGTCGATCAGATAGATTCTTGCCATTTTCTTGTCTCTCCCTGAGCGAACCTGCTGGCGCGCCCCCTCTGCCTTGTTCAGCCGCTTGACTGGCGGCCATGGACGACCTCGGTGCGTCGTGTGTGGCGCGCGTGGAATCGAGATGTTCCCGGGCGCGTCGCCTGGAACGGTACGCCCCGGGCCCGCGCTGGTCAATCGTCCGCTGCGTCCGGCCGAATTTAGCGTGCGCTGCAACGACCTGTTCTCCCGAACAGGCGGGGCCGCGCTACCCTGTTCTGCACTGCAGCATGCGGGGGATTCGGTGCCTATCACGGCCAGTTTGCTGCGGCGGCAAGCAGGGAACCCTCGACAAGCCCTGTCGGGCCAGGCGCCTACGCCCCGTCGAGCACCGCCAGCAGGCGATCGATGTCGACCGGCTTGACGAGGTGGGCGTCGAAGCCCGCACGGGTGGCGCGCGCGATGTCGTCGGCGCCGCCGTAGCCCGTGAATGCGATCAGGCGCATCGGCTTGCCTGCCAGCCGCTGGCGGATCTCGGCGGCGAGCTGGTAGCCGTCCATGCCCGGCAGGCCGATGTCGATCACCGCGGCGGCGGGCGCAAAGGCGTCCAGCTGGGCTAGCGCCAGGTCAGGGTGGACGGCCGTCGCCACCTCGTAGCCGAAGGCCTGCAACAGGATCTCCATCGATTCGACGGCGTCGACGTTGTCGTCGACCAGAAGCACGCGCTTGTTGCCGGTCAAAGTGGAATCTGAAGTCATGCAGGTCAAGGAGGAGGGATGCCGGTGATTATGGCAGCGGCGTCGATGCCCCCGCTCATCGGAATCACCGACTGTCCTACACGCGGTGCTGTGCTCGGCCTACCGCCCACGCCGCTGCGGCGGAGCCACACTGGCCTCGACTCTACAATGATGGCGGAGACGACGATGACCGAAGGCCGTTCAGGCAATCCAGGCGCGACCAGCGGGCCGGCGCGATGAGCGAGGCCGTGCACGTCATCCCCACGACGCCGCAGACCCTGTCGCTGCCGGTGGAGACCGTCGGCTCGCCAGGCGAGGCGCCGCGCGAGAAGGAGCGCGTGCTGCTGCAGATGCCCATCGACGTGCGCAGCACCGCGACGATCGTCATTGCCTCGTTGCTGAGCCTGGTCGCGCTGCGCTGGGCCGCAGAAATCGTGATCCCCGTGCTGATGGGCCTGCTGTTCAGCTACGCGCTGACGCCGCTGGTCGATCGCCTCGTGCGCACGGGCGTGCCGCGCGCGCTGGGAGCCGCGGTGGTGATGGTCGCGCTCGTGGGCGGCCTCGCCTGGACCACATGGTCGCTCAGCGACCAGGCCAACAACCTGATCGAGTCGCTGCCGAACGCGGCCCAGAAGCTGCGCGACACGCTGCATCCGAATCTGCGCGACCCGAATCCGTCGACGATGGACCAGGTGCAGAAGGCCGCCACCACGCTGGCCCAGGCCACCGACAGCGCCAAGCCGACGCCGGGCGTGTCCAAGGTGCAGATCGTCAAGCCGGCCTTCAACATCCAGGACTACCTGTTCGCCGGCACCATGCGCGCGGCCCAGGCGGCGGCGCAGGCGGTGGTCGTCGCCTTCATCACCTATTTCCTGCTCGCCGCGGGCGACACGTTCCGGCGCAAGCTCGCCCGCATCGCCGGGCCCAACTTCGCCAAGCGCAAGATCACCGTGCAGGCGCTCGACGAGATCACCGAGCAGATCCAGCGCTACCTGCTCGTGCAGTTGCTCACCAGCGTGGTCGTGGGCGTGGCCACCGCGCTGGCGTTCTGGGCGCTGGGCGTCAACAACGCCGCCGTCTGGGGCGTGCTGGCCGGCGTGATGAACCTGGTGCCCTACGTGGGCACGGTGGTGATCTGCGGCGCCTCGTCCGTGGTCGCGCTGCTGCAGTTCGGCACGCCGCAGATGGCGGCGGCCGTGGGTAGCGTCTCGATCGTGCTGCACGTCATCGCCGGCTACATCATCACGCCCTGGCTCACCAGCCGCACCAGCCGCCTGAACGCCGTCGTCGTGTTCGTGGGCGTGCTCGCCTGGGGCTGGTTGTGGGGCGTGTGGGGGCTGCTGCTGGGCACGCCGATCCTGATGGCGCTCAAGGCGATCTGCGACCGCGTCGACGACCTCAAGGCGATCGGCGAGCTGCTGGGCGGCAGCGACAAGCCGGTCGATGGCAGCGCCACGGCGGCCTCATGACCGGTGCCGGGGGCAAGACGGTCAGGCCCGCCGACAGGGCCGCGGTGCTCGCTAGCAGCCGCAACCTCAAGATGGCGCGCTCGGCGCATGCCTACGTGCGCGGCAACACGCGCCAGTTCTACGAATGGCTGCAGGCGCAGGCGCCCGAGTCGTTGCCGGCGGGCCCGGCGATCTGGATCTGCGGCGACTGCCACCTCGGCAACCTCGGACCCATCGCCAGCGTCAACGGCGGCGTCGAGATCCAGATCCGCGACCTCGACCAGACCGTCATCGGCAATCCCGCCCACGACCTGATCCGCCTCGGCCTGTCGCTGGCCATGGCGGCGCGCGGCTCCGACCTGCCCGGGGTGACGACCGCCGTGATGCTGGAACAGCTGATGGAAGGCTACTGCGCGGGCCTGGCCGGAACCCCCGACGAGCAGGCCGGCTTGCCCGCGCCGGTGCACCTGGTGATGAAGGACGCGCTGCGGCGCTCATGGAAGCACCTCGCGCGCGACCGCTTCGATGCGGTCGCGCCGAGCGTGCCCATCGGCAAGCGCTTCTGGAAGCTGTTGCCCGAGGAGAAAGGGGCGATCGCGCGGCTGTTCGAGAAGAAGTCGGTGTCGCGCCTGGCCACCTTGCTGGGCTCGCGCGACGACGACGCGCCGGTCTCGGTGCTGGACGCCGCCTACTGGATGAAGGGCTGCAGCTCGCTGGGCCTGCTGCGCTACGCGGTGGTGCTGGGCGTGGGCACGCCGGGCGGCGACGACCTGCAGTACTGCCTCGTCGACATCAAGCAGGCCGTGCCCGCGGCCGCGCCGGCGTACAAGGACGCGCGCATGCCCAAGGACCACGCGATGCGGGTGGTCGACGGCGCGCGCCACCTGTCGCCGCACCTGGGCGACCGCATGCTGGCTGCCGAGCTGCTGGATCGGCCGGTGTTCATCCGCGAGCTGCTGCCGCAGGACCTGAAGCTGGAGATCGAGCGCCTGACGCGCGCCGAGGCCACCGAGGTCGCGGCCTTCCTGGGCGGCGTCGTGGGCAAGGCGCACGCGCGCCAGATGGACGACGCCACCGCCAGCGGCTGGGGCAGCGAGCTGCGCAAAGGCCGCTCGAAGACGCTGGACGCCCCGGGCTGGCTGTGGAGCAGCATCGTCGACCTGGTGGCGAGCCACGAGGCCGGCTACCTGCAGCACTGCCGTCGCTACGCGCTGCGCGAGGCGGCCTGAACGGCGCTTTCCACGGGGGGGGGACGCAACGCCACGATCGCGTCCAGGACGCCCTTGACCTTGAAGGGCCGCAGCACCAGTCGCCGCACCTCCAGCTGCTTCAGGCGCAGCGCCAGGGCCGTGTCGCAGGAGGCCGCCGTGACCGCCATCGGGACGGCCCGGTCGCACCTGGTGTCGCCGTTGCGCACGCGGCTCATCAGCGCCAGCGCCGCGGCCTCCTCGTCGAGCGACAGGAACAGCGCGTCGAACGCGTGCAGCGACACCAGCGTCTCCGCCTGGTCGATGGTGGTGATCTCGCGCGGATTGGCCAGGCGCATGTCGCGCGCGACGGCGGCCACGGTGCGGCGCAAGAGGAACTGGGGCTCGACGAGCAGCAGCTCGATCGGCGGCACCATCGCCACGGGCGCGGCGGGCGGGTGCGCGGGCAGCGGTTGCGGAGCGTGGATGACGGCCATCAGCGGCTCGCCTCCTGCGACACCAGCTCGCCCACGACCAGGTCGCGCAGCGAGCCGAAGATGGCCAGGTCCACCGCGTCCAGCGTGCGCGGTTGGTGGTCCATCATGCACAGCGTGCCGACGATCTCGCCGTCCGGCAACTGCAGCGTGGCGCCGGCATAGAAGCGCACGTGGGGCGCGCCGACCACGAGCGGGTTGTCGTGGAAGCGCTCGTCGAGGTGCGAGTCCTCGATGACCATGATCTGCGGCTGGATGATCGCGTGGCCGCAGAACGAGGATTCGCGATCGGTCTGGCAGGCATCCAGGCCCACGCGGGCCTTGAACCATTGGCGCTTCGCGTCGACCAGGCTCACCAGCACGATGGGCATGTCGAATTCGTCGGCGGCGAACCTGACCACGCGGTCGAAACGCTCCTCGGGCGGCGTGTCCAGGATCAGCAGCGCGCGCAGTGCATGCAGGCGCTGCTCGTCGCGGGTGGGGATGGGGGCGGCGATCATCGGGGCAGGGTGGCGACATCCAGGCCCCGGAGCTCGGGGCATGGAACCGTCTTCGGCGCCGCCGCCGGTTCCTTGAGCGGCGCGCGACTCAGGCCGCCTGGATCGGCGGCGGACGGCGCAGCAGGAAGATGGCCACGGCCGCGACGAGGCAGGTGAGCCCGGCGGCGTACAACGCGGGGGTGTACGACTGCATCACCGTGCGCGTCAGGCCCGCACCGTAGGCCGCGACGGCGCCGCCCAGCTGGTGGCCCGCGAAGATCCAGCCGAAGATCATCGGCGCGCGCTGCTTGTCGAACGCCGCGCTGGTCAGGCGCACGGTGGGCGGCACGGTGGCGATCCAGTCGAGTCCGTAGAACACCGCGAACAGCGACAGGCCGACGACCGTGAACGTGGAGTGGGGCAGCCACATCAGCGACAGCCCGCGCAGCCCGTAGTACCAGAACAGCAGCTTGCGCACGTCGTAGCGGTCGGACAGCCAGCCCGACGCGATCGTGCCCACGAAGTCGCACGCGCCGATCGTCGCCAGCACCGAGGCGGCCGGCACGGCGCCCAGCCCATAGTCGCCGCACAGCGTCACGAAGTGGGTCTGGATCAGGCCGCTGGTGCTCAGTCCGCAGACGAAGAACGTGCCGAACAGCACCCAGAACGCGCCGCTGCGCGAGGCCATCGCCAGCGTGCGCAAGGGTTCGGCGAAGCTGGGGCGCCACGCGGCGGGCGCGGGGTCGACCCGCGCCGGGTCGGCGCCGAAGGGCAGCAGTCCCAGCTCCTTCGGACGGTCGCGCAGCAGGCAGAAGGCGAGCCCGGCGACGACCAGGCAGCTCGTGAACACGGGGATCACCGCCATGCGCCAGCCGTGGTTCTGGATCAGCGACGCCGCGATCGGCAGGAACACCAGCTGGCCCGTGGCCGAGCTGGCCGTGAGCATGCCCATCACCAGCCCGCGCCGCTGCTCGAACCAGCGGTTGGCGATGGTGGCGCCCAGCACCAGGGCGGTCAGGCCCGAGCCGACGCCCAGCACGAGGCCCCACAGGAGCACCAGCTGCCACAGCGCGGTCATGTGGGTGACCAGCACCATGCCGGTGGCGATCAGCAGCAGTGCGCTGCAGATGATGCGGCGCAGGCCGTAGCGCTCCATCAGCACGGCCGCGAACGGGCCGATCAGGCCGTAGAGCACGAAGCGCAGCGCGATCGCGCCCGAGATCTGGTCGGTGCTCCAGCCGAACTCCTTGCTGATCGGCAGCAGGAACACGCCGGGCAGGCCGAGCGCCGCCGACGAGGTGAGCATGGTGAGGAACGCGATGCCCATGACGACCCACGAGAAGTGGATGCCGCGGCGACCGAACCAGTGGGCGACGGGGGTGGCGAACACGTTCAGGCTTCCTTGGACTTGTTGCGCGGCGTGGGCGCGGGCGGGGGGGGAGCGCCCGGCAGCAGGCGTGCGCGGGCGGCCACGAGGAGCTCGTGCGCCAGCGGCGCGCCCTCGGTGGCGCGGGCCAGCAGCAGTGCGCCCACCATCGTGGCGTAGTCGGCCAGCGCGGCCTGCCGACGGGCGGCCGCATCGGGGCCGGGCTCCACCTCGGTCAGGATCTGAACGAGGGTGTCGAGACCGTCGAGATAGGCCGTGCGGATCGGCGCCCCGGCGGGCTCGCGCGCCACGTCGGTGGCCATCGAGACCGTCGGGCAACCCTGGCCGACGTTGCGGATGCTCTGCGGCGCCAGGAAGTTGTCGATCAGCACCGCGCGGCGCGCCGCGTCGTCCGACGTGGCCGCGACGCGCTTGCGCCACTTCTCGGCCGACTGCTCGAAGGCCCGCGCCACGGCCACGCCGGCCAGCGCGTCCTTGGACTCGAAGTGGCCGTAGAAGCCGCCGTGCGTGAGCCCGGCCGCCCCCATGAGGTCGGCGACGCTGACGCCCTTGACGCCGCGTTCCCGGAACAGGCGAGCCGACGCGTCGGTGATCTGCTGGCGATGGTTCTCTGCTTCGGCCCGTGAGACGCGCGGCATGGCAATTCCCTGGCTGGATTCGATGGATAGAGTTTAATCATCATAATTAAATCAGGTCAATCATCATGAATAAAGCCCTGGGCGGTGACAGGCCGTTCGAAACGCTCGGGCAAGCGCGTTGCCGTGTCGAAGTGCATCATTCGCCCAGTACCGTCGTCCCCGGGAGACCGCCATGCGTTTCAAGCAGATCCATTCGTTGTCCCTCGCGCTCGTCGTGGCCGCCTGCGCCGCGCCGCCGTCGAGGGACGCGGCCTACGAGCAGGCGCTGAGCCAGTGGCAGGGCGCACCCGAGGACACCCTGCGCGCCCGCTGGGGCAAGCCGTTCGCGGAGGAGCCGGCGGGCAACGCGAAGTGGCTCAGCTACGTGGTCAGCGACGGCGCCGTGCCGCCGCCCACGGTCAGCTTTTCCATCGGCGGATTCGGCTTCGGCGGAGCGCACACCTCGGTGGGCGGGGGCGTGGGCGTCACCGCACCGGTGGGCCAGCCGACCCCTGTGACCTGCACCACGCGGTTCCTGGTGGAGAACGGCAAGGTCAGCACGTGGAACTTCGAAGGTCCGGGCTGCGGCGCCAGGTAGGAGTCCGGGCGGCGGAAGCCGCCGTCGATGTCAGAGCGGCAGGGGTTGCGTGTCCGCATTGCCGTCGGCGGGCTCTTCGAACGGCAGGTCGAACACCGTGTCGCCCTCTCCCGGCTCGTCGTCCACCGGCAGGTCGATATGGTCGTCGTCCGGAGGCGCTCGACGCGGGGGGGTGGCCGCGTGTCCGCCGAAGGCCATCAGCAGCGCCGGCGCGATTCGTTGCGGTGCCAGGGGCTCGGCCGGCGCCTCCACTTCCGTCGCCAGCGAGGCGAACTGCTCGATCAACGCGGCGAACGTGCGCCTGGCGCTCTGGCAGGCACGCACCGTGTCGCGCGCCGACTCGCCGATCTCGAGCGCCGCGAGCACGCGGAAGTTGGCCCACATCACGCCGGTCTCGCCGCCATAGCCGTGGAAGTAGCTGGCTCCGCGGCCTTGCGCGAGGCCCAGCGTGCCCTTGAGCTGCGGCGCGATGACGCGGCCGCCGAGCGCCGAACCTTCGATCACGTAGAGCGAGCCCAGCACCTCCGCCAGGTCACCCAATGGCAGCACGGCAGCCGCGTGTGCGCTCGTCTCCGGCAGTTCCAGGCCGGCCTCGGAGCGCAGCCATTCGACGTCGGCGCTGGCGAAGCCACCGCGGCGACGGGGACGGTACCAGCCCTGGAGGCGTTCAGGCAGCGCGGCATGGACGCGCGGCTCCCAGGCGCGCAGGAAGGCGTCGAAGCCGCACAGGATCGTGGCGTAGCGCTCGATCGGCATGGGCTCGGTCAGGCGCAGGAGGCGCTCGATGCGATCGTGCTCTGCACGGGTGGTCAGGCGCAGTTCGGAGAGGGCGGTCTCGGAGCTCAAGTGGCGGTCGTCGGGCGGACGATGGAAGCGGAACCTGGGCGGAATCGTAGCGGAACAACGGGCCGGTCGGGGGCCGTCGATCGTGACGTCTGCACAGTTGCGACTCAGTTCACGGAAGGCGTGGGCGCGCGGCCACGATCGTCGACCGCGTGGCCCGTCAGCTTGGCCGCCATCACGTGATGCACCGTGCGCACCGTGCCGGGCAGGATCAGGACGGCGAGCAGGGCCACCGCCAACCCGGCCTTGGTTACCTGGTAGACCTTGCGGTTCCAGGCCTTGAAGCGGCGGCGCAGCTGGCCGGCGCGGTCGGAGAGGAAGAACAGCTGGTTGATCAGCCCGGTGCGATCGCCCGGTTCGTTGGGCGAGCTGGCTGCGGCCACGACGTGGCGGCCGAACCAGCGGTTGAATCGGCTCGCGAAGCCGAATCGCATGGGCCGGGCCACGTCGCAAAACAGGATCAGGCGTTCGACGTCGGTACGGTTCTCGGCCCGGTGGATGAAGGTCTCGTCGAATATGACGCCCTCGCCGTCGCGCCAGCTGTAGGCCTGGCCGTCGACCTCGATATGGCAGGCGTCGTCGTTGGGCGTGACCAGGCCCAGGTGGTACCGCATGGAGCCGGCGTAGGGATCCTTGTGGGGATTGAGCACGGCGCCCGGCGGGAGCGTGGCGAACATCGCGGCGCTGACGTTGGGGATGCTGGCCAGCAGTTCGGTGGTGCGCGGGCACAGCCGCTGCGCCGACGGATGCGCGTCGCCGTACCACTTCAGGTAGAAGCGCTTCCAGCCGGACTTGGCGAACGAATTGAAGCCGGCGTCGTCCTTCTGGTCGGGCGCCTTCATCCGGGCGTGGGCCATCAGCGCCAGGCCTTCGGCGCGGATGGCGCCGGCGTGTCGGCGCAGCGGTTCCAGTTCCGGGAACAGGCTCTGGTCGACGTAGGGCTTGTTGGGGACGGCCGAGAACGCGTAGAGAAACACGTTGACCGGTGCGAGCAGCCCCGAATGGTCGAAGACCTGGCCCCAGAAACTGTGGCGCACGCGCCCGCGAAAGTGCACCACCAGTATGCAGGCGAGATACAGGGCGACGAGGGTCAGCGCGATCATCGGGGCTCCGGCAGGCGGCATGTTTGACTTCCCCGAGCATGGAACAACTCGCGGTCACGCTGCTGGCGACTCGTCGAAAATACCACTGCCGGGTATGGATTTGCCGACGCTGCAATCTCTCGGAGAAGAGGTCGTGATAGCGGAAGGCCGGTGGCCAGCAACCAGCAAGCGGCGTGCCTGATGCTGGCGCCCCTTGCGCGGAACGAGCGCCGACGTGCTGCGGAGGCGGCGGGCAGGGCGCCCGCGCGAAGGTTGCGCCGTGCGCGTCGGGCGCGCGGCGCGGGGAAAGTTCAGCTCAGGTGCTTGCCGACCAGGCCGGTCATCTCGAACATGGTGACCTCGTCCTTGCCCATGACGGCCTTGAGCTTGGCATCGCAGAGGATGTTGCGCTTGTTGGCGGGGTTCTGCAGGTTGTGGGCCTTGATGTAGTCCCACAGGGCCTTGGTGACGGCGGTGCGGGGCAGCGGATCGGCGCCGACGATCGCGGCGAGCGCGGGGCTCGGCTTGAGGGCCTTCATGAAAGCGGAGGTCTTGGTTGCTTCGGTTGCCATGGTGAGTTCGTCCTCTCGGTGCGGAAAGGCCGCGAGCATAGCCTGTCTGCGGCTTCGCCGGTGTAGCGCCTGTCGTGCCTTTCCTGTGGTAGTGCGCGAGACCGCGTTGCCGAGTGTCTCCCGATGTTGACTTGTGTAATGAGAATCGTTAGCATTCGTACTTGAGTCGGCGTTACACCCGACCCGCCAGCATCTCCCCAGGGATCCCCGTCGAACGGGGCCGCAGGACGCCAGCCACCACCGTCCCAAGCCCTCGTTCGGAGCCGAGATCCATGAGCCTCATCCAGAGCCGCAAGCACGCGGCCGCACGTCAACCGCGCCATCGTTCCTCCATGGCGCTCGCGGCGGCCGCGCTCGCGCTTCCGGGCGCCGTGCTGGCCCAGTCCGCCTCCGCACCGGCGACCGCGGCGTCGCAGGCCCGGACGGAAGCGACGCTGCCCACTGTGAAGGTGCAGGCCGCGACCGGGAAGGACAACGACTACAAGGCCGACGTCGTCTCGTCGCCCAAGTTCACCCAGCCCATCGTCGACACGCCGCAGACGATCACGGTCATCAGGAAGGAACTGCTGCAGCAGCAGGCCGCCACCACGCTGTCGGAAGCCCTGCGCAACACGCCCGGCGTGACGATGCAGCTCGGCGAGAACGGCAGCACGCAGACGGGCGACTCGATCAACCTGCGCGGCTTCGACAGCTCGCAAAGCATCTTCGTGGACGGCATCCGCGACTTGGGCGCGGTCTCGCGCGACGTGTTCAACATCGACCAGGTCGAGGTGGTCAAGGGCCCGTCCGGCTCGGACATCGGCCGCGGTGCCTCGTCGGCGTACATCAACCTGGTCTCCAAGACCGCGCAGGCCGACGGCGCCTTCGCGACCGGCAGCCTGATCGGCGGCACCGCCGACCGCAAGCGCGTCGTGGCCGACCTGAACACGCCGCTGAGCTCGATCCCGGGCAGTGCCGTGCGCCTGAACCTGATGGCGCAGGACGAGGGCGTGCCCGGCCGCGACGAGGTGCGCCAGAAGCGCTGGGGCTTCGCGCCCACCGCGACCTTCGGGCTCGGCGGCTCGACGCGCGAGACGATCGGCGTCCTGCACGTGCAGCAGGACAACCGTCCCGATGGCGGCGTGTCCACCTTCGGCGTGAACGGCTACGTCTTCGCGGCCGCCACCGCCACCGCGCCGGCGCAGGACCCCGGCCCGGCCGTGGACCCGAACAACTACTACGGCCTGGCGAGCGACTACGACCACGTCAGGATGGACATGTTCACGTCCAGGCTGGAGAGCGATCTGGCCAAGGGCGTGGCGCTGCGCAACACCACGCGCATCGGGCGCACGGTGGAGGAGGTGGTGGTCACGGGCGTCAACGCGGTGACCGCCACCGCGGCGGCCCCGGCCGGCTACGTCGTCGCGCGCTCGCGCCAGGGCCGCCACCAGGACAACGAGATCCTGACGAACCAGACCAACCTGAGTTCGACCTTCGACACCTTCGGCCTGACCAACTCGCTGTCGACCGGCTTCGAGTTCACGTACGAGCGCCAGAAGACGGTGACGCCGGCGGCCATCGCCTCCACCACGCCGGGCGGCCTGGCCAACCTGTACGCGCCGAACCCGGACGACCCGATGACGATGCCGCTGTTCAACCTGACCGGCACCAACACGCTGGGCAGCACGCTCACCGCCTCCGGCTATGCCTTCGAGACGCTCAACCTCGGCAAGGACTTCCTGGTCAACGGTGGCGTGCGCTTCGACAAGTTCCACACCGACACCAGCTCCAACACCTTCGCCTCCGGCACGACGGCCGCCTCGCAGTACGCGCTGGGCCTGACCGACACCGTGTGGAGCTACAAGGTGGGAGCCGTCTGGAAGCCGGCCCACGACGGCAGCGTCTACGTGACGTACTCCGACTCGAAGCAGCCTCCGGGCGGCACCAACCTGGCGCTGTCCAACCAGGCCAACAGCGCCTCGCGGGCCGACTTCCAGCCGCAGGAGGGCACCAACATCGAGGCCGGTACCAAGTGGGACCTGCTCGGGGGCGACATGCTGGCCACCGCGGCGGTGTACCGTAGCGAGAACAAGAACGAGCCGGTGTCCGACGGCGCGGCCGTGCCCACGTACTCGCAGATCGGCAAGCGCCGCGTGCAGGGCATCGAGCTGGGCCTGGTGGGCAAGGTCACGACGGAAACGAGCGTCAGCGTCGGCTATTCGCACCTGGACTCCAAGATCCTGGTGGCCGCGGCGGCCTCCCAGGGCGGCGTGCTGACGTTCACGCCGGTCAACACGTTCACCTCGTGGGTGACGACCCTGCTGCCGCTGGGCATCACCGTGGGCGGCGGCATGCGCTACGCCGACACGGCGGCGCGCAGCAGCAACACGGCGGCCCCCACGTCCAACCTGCTGCGGGCTCCGGCCTACTGGGTCGGCGACGCGATGGCCTCGTACGACATCAGCAAGCACTGGCAGCTGCAGCTGAACGTGTACAACCTGTTCGACCGCAAGTACATGCAATCGCTGAACAACGGCGGCTCGCGCTACACGCCGGGCGCCGAGCGCAACGGACTCGTCTCCGTCAACGCCACGTTCTGACCCGCCACAGGTTGCGCCCCATGCTGCTGCACGTCCCCGAAGTCCTGACCGCCGCCCAGGTGGCCGACATCCGCCGGCGCCTGGAGACCGCCGACTGGGTCGACGGCCGCGCCACGGTGGGCGCGCAGGGCGCGCAGGTCAAGCGCAACCGCCAGCTCGACGAGTTCTCGCCGGTGGGCCAGGAACTGGGCCGCGCGGTGCTGAAGGCCTTGCTGGCCAACCCGCTGTACATGTCGGCGGCGCTGCCGCTGCGCCACATGCCGCCGCTGTTCAACCGCTACGAGGGCGGCGAGCACTACGGCCTGCACGTGGACGGCGCGATCCGCTCGGTGCCCGGCACCACGCTGCAGATGCGTACCGACCTGTCGTGCACGCTGTTCCTGGCCGGCCCCGACGAGTACGACGGCGGCGAGCTGGAGATCATCGACACCTACGGCACGCACTCCGTGCGGCTGCCGGCCGGCGACCTGCTGCTGTACCCGTCCAGCAGCCTGCACCGCGTGCACCCGGTCACGCGCGGCGTGCGCATGGCCTCGTTCTTCTGGGTGCAGAGCCTGGTGCGCGACGTCGCGCGGCGGCATATGCTGTTCGAGCTGGACCAGAACATCCAGGCGCTGCGCGAGCAGGTAGGCGATGTGGAAGCCGTGTTGGGACTCACGGGGCAGTATCACAACCTCGTGCGGATGTGGTCGGAGGTCTGACCGAGGGGCGGGGCCCTGGCGGCGGTGGATCCAGATAAGACAATGGAGGCGCTCCGGTCGCGCTGGACGGAGCTCGCCACACCGCTCGGACTTGCTGCCACTGTCGCTGACGCGCAGTCCGCGATTTCGCCTGCCTCTCAGGCGGCAGTGTGCAAACGCCAAAGCGATAGTGGACAAGTCAACGCGATATGCAAACATCTCGAGCAGCCTTTGGCGTTGAAACTGCTTGAGCCGTTCGGCAATGAGGTGCCGGGTCTTGATAAATTCTGAATTCTGCGGGTCTTGGAGGCTTTGTTGTGCAGCGACGAAACCTGCTTGCTCGGCCCTGGATTCGGCCGCAGCCCGCATGAATCCTGAAGATTCCGTTTGAACGCGGTCCACTGGTTCCCCCGCGAAGCGTTATCTGAGCGATAGGCCTTCGACGAAGTCGAGGTTCACGCGCAGGTCAGCCATGTAGGTCGATGATTCCGCGCCGCAATCCGAGCGTCACCGCGTGCGTGCGGTCGCTCGCGCCGAGCTTCTGGAGGATCGCCTTCATGTGCCCCTTCACGGTGTCCTCGGTCACGCTGAGCGTCAAACCGACGCGCTTGTTCGAGCTACCGAGGGCGACCAAGCGCAACACCTCGACCTCGCGCGACGAAAGCTCGTTGTCGCTCGTGCGCTCCGCCAGGTCAAGCGCGATCTCCACGGGCACCGAACGCTTGCCGGAGTGCACGCTTCGAATAGTGTCTATCAGTTCGCGCCGTAGCATGCTCTTGAGCAAGTAGCCCGCGGCGCCGGCCTCCAGCGCTCGGCGGGCCTGAACGTCGCCCTTGTATGTCGTGAGTACAACGATGCGCGCCTCTGACCACGCCTGGCGAATCGCGATCGTCGCGTCAATTCCGTTCATCAGCGGCATCTGGATGTCCATCAGCGTGATGTCGGGGCGCAGCGAGAGACACAGGTCGACCGCTTCGATGCCGTTGGCGGCCTCGGCGACGAGTTCCATGTCGGGCTGGCCTTCGATCACGCTGGCGATGCCGTCGCGTAGCAACGGGTGATCGTCGACGGCGAGGAGGCGGATCGTGCGGTGGGGGGTGTCTTCGTTCATCCTGTTCTTTTCGGGGCCAGTGAGGCGAGGTAGAACATCAGCCCGCGCCAGCCGCGGCGCGCGCGGCCGCTGAGCCGCAGCTCAAGCCGGATCTGGGTGCCGTCGCCTTCCGCGCTCGTCAGCGTGAAGCGGGCGCCGATCGAGCGCGCGCGTTCGCGCATGCCCGCAAGGCCCCAATGGCCGGCGCGACCGGCAGCGTGTTCGCGCAGGGCAGGCATGCCGCGGCCGTCGTCGCGCACTTCGAGCACGAGGCGTGCGGGCGTCTGTTGCATCACCAGTTGCACCGCCGCGGCGCGCGCATGCCGCGCTGCGTTCAGCAGCGCCTCGCGACCGATGTGCTCGGCCTCGTGGCGCACGTGGCCCGGCAGCGGCTCGCCGTCGCCGCGCAACGCGGCGGAGAACGAGTGGCCATGCTCGGCGGCCAGTTCCTCACCGAAGCGCGCGAGCGCCTCGCCGAGTGTGGCGCCGCCGCCAGCCGGGGCGCGCAGTTCGCTGACGCGGTCGCGGCCCTCCGTCAGCACCTCTTCGGCGCGGTCGAGCGAGCGCTCCAGCGCGAGCCGCGACGGGTCGTCCGGCGACATTCGGTCGACACCGGACTGGAAGCGCAGGATCAGGCCCTGGACGCTTTGCAGCAGTGTGTCGTGGAGCTCGCGCGCGATGCGCTCGCGCTCGATCAGCATGGCCTCGTGGCGATCGGCGTAGCGCGCCGCAAGCCGGCCGAGGCGCCAGCTCACCAGCGCCCAGGCGAGCAGACCGGCGATCGGTACCCACATCAGCCGGAACCACCAGGTCTGGTGGAACGCCGGTGGCACCGAGAACTCGAGCAGCGCGGGCTGCGCGCTCCAGATGCCGTCCTCGTTGCGTGCCAGCACGTGGAACTCGTAGCGGCCGGGCGACAGGTTGGTGTAGTGCACGCTGCGGCGGGTGTCGACGTCCTGCCAGCCGGTGTCGACGCCGTCTAGGCGAACGCGGAAGGTCACGCGCTCCGGCTGGGCCAGTGCGACGGCCGTGTAGCGCACGTCGACGCTGCGCGTACCGACCGGCAAAGTTGGCGACTGCAGCGGCCAAGCGTTTCCGCCGACGTCCAGCGCGACGATGCGTGCTGGCGGCGGGACGAGGTTGCGCCGGATATGGCGCGGATCGATCCAGACTACGCCGTTGGTGGTCGCGAACCAAAGCACGCCGTCGTCGGCAACCACGGTCGTCGGCACCGGGCGCAGCTGCGCCGGCGCGCCTTCGAGGCCGTCGTGGTAGTCCAGTCGCTCGGCTGCGATCGCATGTGACGCTTCGCGCACGGCTTGCGCAATCTCACCGGAAGGTAGTCGAAAGATACCCACGGCTGTATTCAACCAAACGTCGCCGAAGGCGTCGACGACGATGCCCGACACCCCGGCCAGCGGCTCGCCGCCGTCGATGCGGATCGGGTACACATGGCCGTCTTCCACCAGCGCGAGCCCGAGCTCGCCGCCCAGCCAGACACGATCGCCCTGAGGGCAGAGCGCGAGCAGGCTGCCGACATGCAGCCCCTGCCCAGCACCCCAGGCGGACTGCACGCCGGCTGCGTCGACCATCACCAAGCGGTTGAATGCATAGCCGAGCCATAGCCTGCCACGCGGGTCGCGCGCCATTGCAAGCGGGTTGGCGTCGGGGCCGCCGGGTGGTTCTGGCACCGAATGCCAACCCATCTTCGGAGGTATGTCCTGTTCCCATTGGCCGTGGCGCAGGATCGCTAGTCGCATGCGGCCGTCGCCAACATCGACCATGGCTTGCACCGGAGTGCCGCCGAGGTCGGGAGGTAGTTCGACGCGTGTTGCCGTGTCGCCCGCGATGCGCCAGACCCCGCGTGCGCCGGCCATCCAGACGCGGCCGCGGGTATCGCGCAGCACGCTGGTGATGCGTGGGCCAACGCCGGGCATTCGGCGTTCGTCGTGGCCCAAGCGTGCCGGCTCGACATCGGTGCTGCCGACCCATACCCCCTCACCCGAAGCAGGCGCCAGCGAGGGCACAAGCAGGCCGGCGGGCAGCGCCGCGCGGGTCAACTTGTTGGCGCGAAAGCGGTCGAGGCCGCCGCTGGTGCTCATCCAGAGGTCGCCTTCGCGATCCTCGAGCAGCGCGAGCACCTCGTCGCCGCTCAGGCCGTCTGCGTGTGTGAAGCGCTGCGACGGCAAGACCTGCGGATCGCCACCCGGGCCGAGCGCGGGCAAGTTGTCGGGGTCGACCAAGCGCGCGAGGCCACCCTCGCTCGCGATCCACAACGCGCCGTCGCGGTCAAACAGCAGCGGGCCGACGTGGCCGGGAGAGGGTACTGGCGCCTTCAGCGGTGGCGGCGAATCGACGTCTGGCAGCGCCCACACCCCCTGTGTTCCGTTCGACTCCCACATGCGGCCGTCCGCCCTCTCTGCCAGCCAGGCGAAGCTGATTGAACGCGTCGAGCGCACGAAGCGGGCGCCGCCGGCCGCTAGCCGCCAGGTGCCGTCCTCAGCCACGGCCCACACGGCGCCAGCGTGGTCGGTGTGCAGCGCGTACGTCGCGCCTGCAGGATAGTCTGCTGCTTCGGGAGGCGTGCTCCAGCGTCGACCATCGAAACGCGCGAGTCCGGTAGTCGTGCCGACCCATGGACGCCCTTCCGGGTCGATCGTTACCGAAGTGACGGTGCCCGAGGGCAGCCCTTCCGCACGTCCGAAGTGACGCAACCTGCCTTGGTTCCACCAGCCGATCCCACCGAATCTGTAGCCAACCCACAGCCCGTTGCCTGGCTGCGCGAACAGCATCGACACGCTGCTCGTCGGGCCGCTCTCGCCGGCGGGCGGCTGGAAGCGCTGGAACTGCAGTCCATCGAAGCGGAAGAGGCCGGTCGGACTGCCGAGCCACAGCGTGCCGTCGTCAGTCTGCGCGAGCGATTCGACCTGCGCAGGGGCTCCGTCGCGCGTCAACCAGGCGGTGTGGTGAAGCTGGCTCAGTGTGAGCGAACGATCCATCGCCTGCGCTGTCGTTCCCGCAAGCACGGCAGATCCGACGAGCGCTGCGAGCAGCAAGCGGAGACGGGAGTGTGCGGAGGCTGTGGGCATCGGAGTGGGCAGGGGGCGTCAGGCGATTGTGCCCACGCGGCATGCCCAGTGGACGCTTTGCGGCCCCGGCTACCCGAAAGAGGGGGTGGAGCGTTACCCGAAATAGAAGCTCTTCTGCACGCCTGCGCTGCCTAGACTGGGACACATCCGGAAAACACGACACCGGACATCGTTCACAACATCGAACCCAGGAAGAGCCATGCAAGATATCTCGTTGTCGCGGCGTCGAGCCGCACGTCCTCTGTCGCTGCTTGCGACGCCGTTGACCGCCATGGCGCTTGCCCTGGCAACGATGTCCACGCCGGCGGCAACGCTTGCACCATTGCGCGACCTGGGCGTGGTTGCCCCGTCGACTTCCGTGTCGGCCGTCATCTGGCTCAAAGGCAGCAACGACGCCGGCTTTGACGCAGCAGTGACCGCACTGAGCGACTCGTCCTCGCCCACGTACCACCAGTGGATGCAGGATTCGGACATCGCCGCCTACGCACCGTCGGCGCAGGACATCGCGACGGCGAGCGCTTCGTTCGCCGCACTCGGCCTGAGCGTCGACAAGGTGTTCGAGGGCGGCAAGCTAGTGCGCGTTTCGGGCAGCGCCGCGCAGATGCAGGCGGCATTCGGCACGACTATTCATGCGGTGCAAACGGCTGCCGGCCGCACGCTGTTGAAGGCCGCCACGCAGCCTTCATACCGGGGCGCGCACGCGGAGCTGGTTGGCGGCGTCTCTGGTCTGTCCGGTACGATCACACAGCCGTACGTGGCCCGACAGACGAACCTGATCACGGGCGTTCCAGTGCCGCAGATCGTGCCACAGGCCGGCACGGATCCACTCGCGGCGTTCACCACGAAGTGCTTCGGGCCGGACTACACCGAGACAATGGCCGGCTTTGGGGGAATCGGCGGAGTCGAGGCAGGCGGGGTGATATCCATCGCCACCGGTCCCAGCTATTCCGATCCGACGACGACCACGAACCGCCTCACCTGCGGGTACACGGCGCAGCAACTCGTTGCGCACTACGGCGTCAACGAAGCGCATGCCTTCGGCCTGAAGGGCAACGGACAGACGATAGTGATCGTGGACGCCTACGGCTCGCCGACTGCGCTCGCCGACCTGAACATCTTCTCTGCAGCCATGGGTCTGCCGGTGATGACGTCCAAGACTTTCCAGGTGGCGTATTCGGACGGTGCGCCGTCCGGCTCCGACTCCGATTGGGCGCTCGAGACCACGCTCGACATCGAGTGGGTGCACGCCTTCGCACCCGAGGCCAAGATCGTGCTGGTCGTCGTGCCGAGCAACGACAACGCCGAGCTCGCTTACGGCATCGAGTACGCGGCGGATCACCACCTTGGCAACGTCGTCTCGAACAGCTGGGGTTTGCCCGAGGCGGCGGCCGACGCATCGACTGCGCAAATGTTCGATGCCGTCCTCAAGCGCGCCGCGGCGCGCGGCGTCGCCGTGAATGTTGCGACCGGCGACTCGGGTGACAACGGCCTCGGGACACCGCTGGGCGCGCCCAACATTCCGGCAGATTCGCGTTTCGCGACCGCCGTCGGCGGTACTTCCATCGGCGTTCCGGGCGACAGCGGACCGGTCGAAACGGCGTGGGGAACGTCGCTGACCGAGTTCGGCGTCGAACACAACGTGGCACCGCTACCGATCATCAAAGGGACGATCCAGGGGAGCGGAGGCGGCGAGAGCGTCTACCTGAAGAAGCCGGACTGGCAACGCAAGCTTCCGGGCAAGGGACGCCAATTGCCCGACATCTCGGCCGTTGCTGATCCGCTGACCGGCGCGATCATCGAAATCACGGATACGAACACGGGCGCGCAGACCTGGGGAACCATCGGCGGCACGAGCCTGGCAACCCCGATCTTCTCGGCCATCTGGGCCCTGGCCGACCAAGCCGCGGGTGAATCGCTGGGCCAGGCGGCCCCCGTGATTTCCGCCATGTCACCGTTCGCGCTGCGCGATGTGCTTCCGATTGCAGCGACCAAGCACAACACGAGCGCGTCCATCAGCTTCCGTGGGGGCGCGCCGACCCAATACACGCCGGCCCAGCTGTTCGGGCTGCCCCCGGCGCAGAAGACCGGTTTCCTGGGCGCTCTGTACTACGTCGGCCAGAGCCCGTTCCTCGGTTGGGATGACGTCGGCTTCGGGCTCGACTCCTCGCTCGCTGCAGCGCCTGGCTGGGACAATGCCACTGGCTACGGTGTGCCCAACGGCATCCTGTTCATTGAAACGGCGCAACTGTTCGCGCGGGGCCTCAGGTAAGGTCGCTCGGCGGCTTGGGAGCGCCCAGGGGGCGGGCGACGGCGCAATTGCATGAACGTGCATCAGCCTCGGCACGGTGCGATGCATGCAGTGCGCCGCTCGTCATCCTCCGCGCAGTGGCAGGATCCCCCCCGCCAAGACGCCCCAATGCCTCAGTACACGTCGCGCCGGTAGCGGCCTTCGTCCCTCAGCGCCTCCAGCCGTTCGTTCCCGACGATCTCCACCAGCGCCTCCTCCACCCCGCCGGCCATGCCCTGCAGGCTGCCGCAGACGTACACTGCGGCGCCGTCGTCCAGCCATGCGCGCACCGTCTCGGGCTGCGCGCGCAGACGATCCTGCACGTAGTGCCTGGCGGCCTGGTCGCGCGAGAACGCGAGATCCAGGCGCGTGAGGGTGCCGTCGGCGTGCCAGGTCGCGACATCGTTGCGGAAGTGGAAGTCGTGCGCCATGTGGCGTTCTCCGAAGACGAGCCAGTTGCGCGGTCGCGCGTCCGTTCGCGCGGCGCGCGCGCTGAGGTGCGCGCGCAGGCCCGCGATGCCGGTGCCGTTGCCGACGAGGATCAGCGGCCGGCCGGCGTTGTCGCCCAGCCGGAAGTTGCGGTGCGCGAGCGTGTTGAGCGGCACTTCGGCGCCGACTTCAGCGTCGCGCGTCAGCCAGCCCGAGGCCAGGCCCAGGCTGCCGTCGGCGCGTCGCTCCTGGCGCACGAGCAGGTGCGCACGGCCCTCTGCGGGGGTCGACGCGATCGAGTATTCGCGGGGCCGGCCGGGGGCGTGCGGCACGCGGATCTGCAGCAGGTCGCCGGGCTCCCACGCCGGCGTTGCGCCGGGGGGCGGCTCCAGCTCGAGGTGGAAGACCGGCGCGCCGCTGCTGCCCGGGTTCACGTGCGTGCGCTTCGCGAGGCGCCAGGCCTGGCGTTCGGGCTCCGTCCAGGCGAACGTGTCGCCGACGCTGGCCAGGCGCCCGAGGGCGTGCCTCCAACGCGCCAGGCCTGGCGCGTCCATGCCGTCGACCTCGATGCGATCGAACAGCGGGCGCGCGCCGTGCACCGACAGCCAGGCGTCGAGCGCGCGGCCGAACGCGCAGTAGTTGGCGAACGCGCGATCGCCGAGCGCCAGCACGCCGTAGTGCACGTCCGCCAGCGAGTGGACCGCCGCATCGGGCATGAAGCGGCGCACGAAGGGCGTGGCGCTGTCGGGCGCGTCGCCTTCGCCGCAGGTGCTGGCGATCAGCAGCACCGATGAGGCGGCCACGAAGTCGGCGGGCGCGAGCGTGCCCAGCGGGGCCACGCGCACGGGCAGCGCGGAGCCGTGCAGCGCCTGCGCCGTCTGCCACGCGAGCTGTTCGGCTGCGCCGGTCTGGCTCGCGTGCACCACCAGCAGCGGGCGCGCCTGCGCGTCCCGCGTGCCGGCGAGCGCCCGCCCGCGCGCCGCGAGGGCCGCGGCCTTGCGGCGTTCGCCCAGCGCCAGTGCCAGGCACAGGCTGCCGTATGCGCCCACGACGCCCGCCGCGGCCGCCGCGCGCGCGGCCTCGATTCCGAACAGGCTCATTGCAGCAACCGGTCGTAGCCGGCGCTGGTGAGTTCCTCGAAGCCCGCGCCGCGGCGCACGACGAAGCGGGCGGCGAGGCCCAGGCGGCTCGCCAGTGCCGGGCCGGCGATCGGGCCCAGCACGCCGAGCGCGGTCGACCACGCGTCGGCCTGCATGCATTCCGGGTGGATCACCGTGACGGCGGCCAGGCCGTGGCGGATCGGCAGGCCGTCGCGCGGATCGATGGTGTGGCTGTAGCGGACGCCGTCCTGCTCGAACCAGCGCCGGTAGTCGCCGGACGTGGCCACCGACAGGCCATGCAGCGCGAGCAGCACGGGCGCGGCGCCGGCCTCGGCGTCGGGATGTTCCAGCTTCACCCACCACGGCCGGCCGTCCGGCTTGACGCCGCTGCCCCGCAGCTCGCCGCCGACCTCCACAAGGTGGCTGTCCAGGCCCAGCGCCCGCAGGCGGCGGGCGACCTGGTCGACGCCGTAGCCCTTGGCGATCGCCGAGAGATCCAGGGCGAGGCGGCCCGGCTGCAGCAGCGCGCGGCGGACCGGATCGAGGTCGAGGCGGCGCCAGCCGGCCTGCGCGCGCACCAGCGTCAGATGCGCCGCCGGCGGCATGGCGCCGCGCGGCACGGGGCCGAAGCCCCAGGCGTCGACCAGCGCGCCGGCGGTGGGATCGAACGCGCCGTCGCTGCGCTCGGCGACGTCGCGCGCGCAGCCGAGCACCGCGTGGAATTCATCGGGCAGCACGTGCCAGCTGCCCGGCTCGGCGCGGTTGAAGCGGCTGAGGGCCGAGTCGGCGTCCCAGGTGCTCATCTGCGCGACCACCGTGGCTAGCTCCTGCTGGATCGCGCGCGCCACCGGGTCGCGCTGCAGGCGCACGCTCGCGACGAGGCGCACGCTCCAGGTCGTGCCCATCGTGCGGCCGCCGAACTCGTGCACGCGGCCGCCCAGCGGCGGCGGCGTGCGATCCAGCGTCGCGGGCAGCAGCACGCGGCGCGCCGGGATGGCGTGCGCAAGGTTCACCTGGGCAGCACCTCGAAGGTGGCCGAGTAGCTTTCGCGGCGCGCGCCGGCGGCCGGCGCTGTCCCCCGGTCGCCGCGGCCGCCGTGGTTGACGCCCAGCCAGTAGCGGCCGGCCTCCGGCCACGCCACGCTGAACTCGCCCGCGGCATCGGTCCTGAACGCGAGCTCGCCCATCTTGTAGCGGTAGCGGTTGCCGCCGCGGATCACGGTCACTTCGGCACCCGCGTAGGGCTTGCCATCGAGGAGGATGCGCATGCGCGTCGCGTCGCCCACGCTCAGGTCCGTGGGGTTGGTCAGCGGCAGCAGCTCCAGGCCGTCCCCGGTGATCGTGGCGGGAAGCGCGGTGGGCGTCCCGTTGGTGACGAAGGTTTCCGAACGGGCCAGCTGGCGCGAGACCTGCAGGTCCTGCGCGTCGGCCGGCACTTCCCGGGCGAGCGCGCCGGGCGAGCCGCGCCACCGCTTGGTCTCTGCGCCGACCTTCCACGTGGCCATGGCGGTGTCGGTCACGCCGGCGATGCGGTAGGTGCCTTTCTGCGCCAGCTTCACGTCGAACGTGATGCGGCGCCTGGCCTCGGTGCGGGCATCGGCGGCGACGGCGCTGCCGTCCGGCGCGGTCACCTGCAGCGTGTCCAGCACCAGCGGGAACGCGTCGAACTCGAACAGGTCTTCGGAGATCGCGGCGTCGACGCTGACCACCGGCGCGGGGCCGTCGACCAGCGTGGCCGAGGGCAGCAGCCATGGGCGGTGCGCGTGGGCCGAGAGCGACAGCAGCGCGCCGGCGGCGAGCAGGGCGAGGCGAGGGCGGTTGATCGACTTCATGGCCTGGCGGCGATGGAGACGGTGCCCAGCTCGCCCTGCCCCTGGGCCTGGGTAGCCTGCGGCTTCTTCACTGGCCAGTCGAACGGCACGCGCAGCACCTCGCGGCCGCCGTTCTCGCGCGCGGCCTCCACCACCACCTCGTACTGGCCCGGCGGCAGTGCGGTCACCGCCTTGGCATCGAGCAGGTTGATCGCATGGTCGCCCGCGGTGCGCGTGGCGCCGGTGACGCCGTCCACCACCGCGCTGTCGTGGCCGCTCTTGCGCCACCACGAGCGCATGTCCTTGAGCCACTTGGCGCCGCCGTTGTCGCGCTTCTTGAGGTCGTACCAGAGGGCGACGTTGCCCGCGTACGACTGGTCGGAGGCCTTCTCTATCCAGGCCGCCAGGTACGGCCGGTGGTATTCGGCGATGTCCATGCGCGGCAGCTGCACCTGGAGGGTGAGTTCGGCCGACAGGGCGGGCATGGCCGCCGCGGCGGCGGTGAGGGCGAAGGAATGGCGGATCAGCATCGGAGGCGTCGTTTCGGGTTTCAATGGATGAAGAGAAGGGCCAGCAGCATCGGCAGCACCACGCCCAGTCCGACCAGGGGCCAGGTGCCGGGCCGGTTGCCGGCGTGCATCTTGAGGATGACCAGGCCGGTGATCGTGAAGACGAGGCAGGCGATGGCGAACGCGTCGATGAACCAGCTCCAGGCCGTGCCGGCGCTGCGGCCCTTGTGCAGGTCGTTGAGATACGAGACCCAGCCGCGGTTCGTGTCCTCGAACTCGGCCTCGCCGCTCGCGCGATCGATGCGTACCCAGGCGTCGCCGCCGGGGCGCGGCATCGCCACGTAGATCTCGTCGGACGACCACTCGGCGGAGCGCTCGTGCACGTCCACCTGCAGCGCGTTCGCGATCCAGTCGGCCAGGGCCGCGGGCAGCGGCGCGTCGTGCTTGTGCTCGCCCGGGGCCGGAGCCAGCGCGGCCCGCAGCGGGGCCGGCAGCTGCGATTTGCGATCCAGCACCACCGGCTGCGCCTCGATGCGGGCCGCATGGTTGAGCGTCAGGCCGGTGGCTGCGAACAGCAGCATGCCCAGCAACGCGATGGCGGAGCTGATCCAGTGCCAGCGGTAGAGCGTCCTGAGCCACCACGCGCGCGCGGGCCGGGCCGCGGCCGCCGTCATTTGGTCAGGATCAGCTTGCCCAGCGAGGTCTGGCGCAGCCGGTAGACGGCGTCGCCGTGGGCGATCTGCACCTCGGGGAACTCGGCGAACAGTTGTTCGCTGGTGATGCAGCGCACGTTGGCGGCGCGGACCGGCACACCCGTGACGAAGCCGCGTTGGAACGCGTCGGGGTCGTGGGTGGCGTCGTTCGTACGGGCGGCGAGGGCGGTGGAGAGGTTCATCGGGGCAGCTCGAATTCGATGGGAATGGACGCCCAGCCGGCAACGGCCACGCCGTTCTCGAGGTAGGGCTTGAAGCGCGCGTTGCGCACGGCGGTGACGGCGGAATCGTCGAGGCGGGAAAAGCCGGTGGACGCGACGAGCTGGACGTTGCGTGGCAGGCCCTGCTCGTCGATGAAGACCCGCACCAGCGCCTTGCCCGATTCGCGCATCCTGGTGGAAATGCGCGAATAGACCGGCGCGGGCGGCACCAGGAACTGCACCGCCGAGGGCGGCAGGAGCCGCGGCGCTGCCGGCAGCGCAGCCTCCGCGGTGGCGGCTGCCTCGGGGGCGGGCGGCGGCGGCGCGATGGCTTGCGCCACCAGCGGCGAAGGTGACGGCGACGGCTCGGGTGCGATCAGGGGCATCTGCAGCCGCGGCGCCGTGGGCATGCGCAGGCTGGGCGGCGGCGGGAGCGGCTTCGATGGTGCGAGCGGAGCGGGCGCATCGACCACGGTCAGGAACACGGGCTTCGCTTCGGCGACGACGTCGCGCAGGCGGCTGGCGTCGAGCAGCCCGACGACGGCGACGCCATGGACGGCGATCAGGGTGGCGAGCACGACGCGGCGGCGCCTCAGTTGATCGGGCGTGCGGTCGCCGTAGTGCTGCGACGCCGCGAGGCTGGCCGGCACGCGGGCGAGGGCGGCGTGGCACGCGACGGCCGGCGGCCCATGGCGGGGTTGGACGTCGGCGCCGGGGGTGCCGTAGGTCAGGCGTTGGGGTTGCATCAAGGCCATCCGTGACTTTCGAAGTGAACAGATATTAAACGAAATGCGACTGAGTCGCATTAGCGTTAATCCAGGAAAGTGGATTTGGGTGGCGGGGGTCTCCGGCACGTCCGGCGCGGCCAGCCGCATTCCGGTGACCGATTGCGGCATTCCGTCCCGCGGCCAGCCCTCCGGGCCGGCGCCTCCGTACCATGGCGCCATGTCCGATGCTTCGCTCCCGCCGCCCGACCGACCCCGCACCCCGCGCCAGCTGTGGATCGGCTACGGCTGCGCCTGCCTCGCCGCCTGGCTGCTGCACGTGCTGGCCGGCGCCGAATTCCAGCGCGGGCTGTGGCAGCTGTGGCAGGCCGTCTACCAGGCGACGCTGGGCCTCTGGGCGCCGATGCTGCTGGGCGTGGCCGTGTTCCCGTGGGTTCGGTGGGCACAGGGCGGCGCGGGCGGAACGGTGGGGGAGGCGATACGCCATGGCGCAGGTGCGCTCGCGTTCGGCGTGGCGTGGGAAGCCTGCGACTACGGCTTGGCGTGGCTTCTGTACGGCCGCGTGTACGCCAACGTGATGCTGGTGCAGACCGCGCTATGGCGGGCCGTCTGGGGCGTGATCGCCTACGCGGCCATCGGCGGCGCGTTCGCCGCGTGGCTGCAGGCGCGGCGCGCCCGCACCGCGTCGCTGGCGGCGGCCCAGGCCGAATCTGCGCTGGCCCGCGCCGAGCTCGCGGTGATCAGCGGCAAGCTCAATCCGCATTTCCTGTTCAACACGCTCAACTCGCTGATCGCGCTCACGCGCAAGGACGCCCAGGCGGCCGAAGCTTCGCTGATGCGCTTCGCGGGCATGCTGCGCTACGTCCTCGATACGAAACGAAGCGTCAACGACCGCGTGCCGCTGGCCGACGAGATCGAGTTCGTGCGCGACTATCTCGCGCTGGAAAGCCTGCGCCTGGGCAAGCGCCTGCAGGTCGACTGGCAGCTGGATCCGGCCACCCTGGCCGACGAGATCCCGCCGCTGAGCCTGCAGCCTCTGGTGGAGAACGCCATCCAGCACGGCATCGCGCCGCGCGTCGGCGGCGGCCGCGTGGGCATCCGCAGCGCCCGCAACACGATGAACCTCGGACTCGAGCTGAGCGTGGAGGACGACGGCGCCGGCTGCGAGCCGGCCCGCCTGGACGACCCCGCGCCCGAGCGTTCGGGCATCGGCCTGACCGCGCTGCGCCGCCGCTTCGCGCTGGACTACGACGGCCGTGCCCGCCTGCAGATCCGCACCCGGCCCGGCGCGGGCTTTCGCGTCGACCTCTGGATACCCCAATGACCCAACCCACCCGCGTCCTCATCGCCGAGGACGAACCGCTCGCCGCCGAGGCCCTGGCCGACTGGGTCGCGCAGATGCCTTCGCTGCAGCTCGTGGCCACCTGCGCCGACGGCGCCAGCGCGCTGGCGCAGATCCGCGAGTTGCGGCCCGACCTGGTGCTGATGGACATCCAGATGCCCGTGCTCACCGGCCTGCAGGTGGTGCAGGCGCTGGCCGGCGACGACCATGCGCCGGCGGTGATCTTCACCACCGCCTACGACGAGCACGCGCTGACAGCGTTCGAGCTGCACGCCGTCGACTACCTGCTCAAGCCGTTCTCGCACGAGCGCTTCGTCGAGGCCATCACCCATGCACGCCGGGACGACGGCGCGGCGCTGGCGGGCGCGGTGGCCGCGCTGCAGGCGCCCGGGGACGCGCCGCTCGCGCGCGTGCTGGTGCGTGACCAGGGGCGCATCTTCCCGATCAGCGTCGACGCGATCGAGCACCTGCGCTCCGACACCAAGTACACGGCGTTGTCCGTCAAGGGCCGCAGCTACCTGGTGCGGCTGCCCATCGTCACGTTCGAGCAGCGACTCGACCCGGCACGCTTCATCAAGCTGCACCGCAGCTGCATCGTCAACCTCGATTTCGTGGAGTCGCTGACGCCCGACGAGAACTCGCAACTCGTGGCCCGCATGACCGACGGCACGCTGATCACGGCCAACCGGGACGTTTCCCGGAAACTGAGGGAGCAATCGATATGAACCGCCGTCTTCTGGCTCTCGCCGCGGGCCTGCTGGTGCCCATTCTCGGGCAGGCGCAGGTTCGGGTGCAGGCTCAAACCCAGGCGCAGGCCCAGGTGCAGCAACCGCAGCCCGGCGAGGGCAAGGTCTATGCGCCGGGGCCGTTCGACAGCGTGCTGGTGGACGGCGCGGGCCAGGTGCGGCTGGTGCAGGGCGACCGCGACGAGGTGTTCGTGCCCGGCGACGCCGACGCGCAGGAGGCGGTCGAGGTGCGCCTGGACGGTCACCGCCTGCGCATCGAGATGCCCGGCGGCTGGAAATTCTGGAAGAGCGGCGCCGGGGCGCTGGTGGAGGTTCGGGTGCGCCACCTGGAGCGCCTCACGATCGTGGGCTCCAACGACGTCCTCGCACCGGGCCTTCTCAGCGGCGACCAGCTCACCGTCAGCATGGCCGGCATGGGCGTGGTGCGTCTCGACCAGCTGAAGGTGGGCCAGCTCAACTTCGAGATCTCGGGCGCGGGCGAGGGACAGCTCAACGGCCAGGTCGACCGTCTGCGGCTCTCGGTGTCGGGCAAGGGCAAGATAGGCGCGGAGCAGTTGCGCACGGGCACGGCCGACGTGTCGATCAGCGGAGTGGGCAACGCCTCGCTGTGGGCGGTCGACAAGCTCCACGTGCGTATCTCTGGTGCGGGACACGTGGACTATTGGGGCGATCCGGCGGTCTCGAAGTCGATTTCCGGATTCGGGTCGGTGGATCCGCGCGGGGCGAAGTGATGGCCGGGGTGGCTCCTGCGACCGCGCGCAGGACGACATGCACGCAGCCCGGTCATCCCGCGCGAAGTCGCCGGATCCATGCACGCCAGAGAACTTGAAATCTATATGACTATCAGTCTATTACGATAGACTATGAAAGTACTGGATCAGATGTTGATCGGTTGTCTGGCGCATGCTCGCAGCCCAGGTGCCCACATCTCATCAACGGGTTGCTCGAGAAATCTCAAGTCATTTCTGGATTTCGGGAGTCGTCTTGCCGCGTCTTTTCCTGACACTTCTTCGTACGCTCGCGCTCGCGTTGCCGTTCGCGACCGCCATCGCGGCCCCGCCACGATCGCCCATCCCCGTGAAGGTGATGGTCGTCACCCTGTTCGGCCCGGAGGCCGCTCCCTGGCTGGCGCAGTTGCCCCCGACCCGATCCGTGCGCGTGCCTGGCCTGTCGGCCGAGTACCCCGACGTGAAGTGCACCGAGGCAGGCGTGTGCGTGATGACGACCGGCATGGGCCACGCGAACGCAGCAGCCTCCACGATGGCGCTGGTTCTGAACCCGCAATTCGACCTGTCGCACGCCTACATCGTGGTCACCGGCATCGCCGGCATCGACCCGAACGTCGGCACGCTGGGCGCCGCGGCCTGGGCGCGCTACCTGGTCGACTTCGGCCTGCAACAGGAATTCGACGCCCGCGAGGCGCCCCCGGCCTGGGACTCCGGCTACGTGGGCATCGGCGCGGCCGATCCGGCCACCCGCCCCAAGCTGGACTACGGCACCGAGGTGTTCCAGCTCGACGAAGCGCTGCTGCAGCGTGCGCTGGCGCTGTCGCGAACCGCCCGCCTGGAGGACAACGACACCGCGGCGGCCTACCGCAGGCAGTATCCGCAGCCGGCCGCCCAGGCCGCGCCCGGTGTCCTGCAATGCGACACCCTCGCCGGCGACACCTGGTGGCATGGCGACAGGCTGGGCGCGCGCGCCTCCGCGTGGACCCGCCTGCTCACCGATGGCAAGGGCACCTACTGTACGACGCAGCAGGAAGACAACGCCACCTACGAGTCGCTGCGGCGCGGCGCGGCCGCCGGCCGGCTGGACCTGCGTCGCGTGGCGGTGCTGCGTACCGGCGCCAACTTCGACCGGCCGCACCCGGGCCAGACGGCCCAGGAGTCGCTGAACGCCGCGTCGGGCGGGTTTCCGATCGCCACCGCCAACCTCTATCGCGCGGCGTGGCCGCTCGTTTCGGATATCGTTGCCCGATGGCCGCGATGGCGCGAGGGCGTGCCTCGGCCCTGAGGGAGACCACCTTGATCCACAAGTTGCTGGCCGCGCTGCTGGCCCTGTGCGCCGCGTCGGCGTCCGCGGGCCGGACCGCCTGCCTTACCGAATGCACGCCGCGCATCGGCATCGTCTCGGCCTTCGGCCAGGAGGCCGACATCCTCGTGGGCCAGACGAAGTCGCCGCATGCCTGGACGATCAACGGCAACCGCTTCACCACGGGCGTGCTGCGCGGCGTGCCGGTGGTGATCGTGCTCAGCGGCGTCAGCATGGTCAATTCGACGATGGTCACACAGCTGATGGTGGATCACTTCCGGGTGCAGCGCCTGGTGATGTCGGGCATCGCCGGCGGCGTGAACCCGGTGCACCATGTGGGCGACGTCATCGTGCCCGACCGCTGGGCCATGCCGCTGGAGGTGTTCTGGAACCGCGACAGTGTGCTGCCGGCCACCTGCGGCAAGGCGGCCGACGTGTCGTGCCTGGGCCTGAAGCTGGCCAGCGCCGACGGCCGGCCGGTGCCGCCGTTCAGCCTTGCCACGGCCGCGGGTGCGGTGCCCACCGGCCTGTTCATGCGCGAGAACTTCGTGATGACCGCGGCCAACGCGCCGGCCGGCGAGTTCCGCTTCGACTACCCGGTGGACGCGGCGATGCTGGCCGTCGCGCGAGAGATCCGCCCGGCACTGGCGCGCTGCGGCCCGAAGGCCGTGAAGTCCCCCGGCGCCGAGCCCGATCCCGCGCTGTGCGTGAAGACCACGCCGCAGGTGATCGTGGGCGGCCGCGGCGTCTCGGGCAGCGCGTTCCTCGCGAATGCCCAGTACCGCGCCTACCTGTTCGAGCAGCTGCACGCCGAGACCTTCGAGATGGAGACGGCCGCGCTGGCCCATGTGGCCTACGCGAACGCGATCCCCTACATTGCCTTCCGCAGCCTCAGCGACCTGGCGGGCGCCGACGAGTTCAACGCCGACGCCGTGGCGCTGTTCGCCAGCGGCCTGGCCGAGACCAACGAGGCGGCGGTGACGCTGGCCTTCCTGGACGGGTGGCGCCGGCGCAAGTGATTCGAGCGGGCCCATTGCAAGGATGGGCGCGCTGCGGCGGCAGCTACTGGCGGCCGCTTTCGATGCATACAGGGTGCTGTATGTAAAGCTGGCGGGATCCGCGTAAGAGTTCACGCCCCTGCGCGACGAATGGAGGCTGCGGCCAAGCCGGCCTCGGTGCGCGAATCCCCGTGGGATGCGCGCCCATTCACCTCCAGGAGAGACGACGATGACTCAACGAATCCTCACGGCCGCCGCGACGGCCATCGTGCTGCTTGGCGCCATGACGGCGGCCTCCGCCGAAGGCGCCGCCCACGCCCCGCTCGTGCTCACGGCCTCGAACGCCACGACCAACGAACTGGTGGTGCTCGATGCCACGGGCGCTGTGCTGCGCCGCATTCCCACGCAAGGGCAGGGCGGCGTGGCCGGCAATGCCGGCGGCATCGCGACCAGCCGCGATCGCGTCGCGGTGGTCAATTTCGGATCGGCCAACGTGTCGATCTTCCAGCGCGATGACGGCGGACGCCAGTTCCGGGTCGAGCAGGTTGTCCAGACGCTGGGCAGCCCGGTCAGCGTCGCCTTCGGCAACGACCACCTGTACGTGCTGACCACCACGGGCGTCGAGTCGCATCGCGCAGGTCCTTGGGGCGTGACCCCGGCGGCCGACGGCCACGCCCAACTGCTGCATGCGGACGGTAGCGCCGCGCAGGTGGGCGCGCTGCGCCACGAGCTGATCCTGTCGGAGAAGAGCAACGCGATCGAGGGCGTGCGGCTGTCCGGCGACGGCGCCGTCGTCGGTGCCGCCACGCTCGTGGCCAACATCCCCGCCAACGTGAACGCGCCGTTCGGGCTGGCCACGCGGGGCGACGATGCCTACGTGACCATCGCGCACGCCGACGAGATCAGCCTGGTGCGCAACGACACCGTGCTCACGGTGACGCCCTCGGTGACGCAGCACGCGCCGTGCTGGGTGGCCCTCGGCGGCCCGTTCCTGTTCTCGGCCAACTCGCCCAGCCAGAGCGTGTCGCGCTACGCCGTGTACGGCCAGAAGATCGTGCAGGACGCGGCGGTGATCGCCCAGTTCACCGGCAATCCCACCGACATCGCGGTCCGTGACGGCTTCGCCGCGGTGGTGGACGCCGCGGGCACGGCGTCGCGCGTGTCGATCTTCAAGGTCGACCAGGATGGCAATTTCGCGCTGCAAGGCGTCGCGGCACTGCCGAGCGCGGCGACCAACGGCGTCGCGATCGTCGACGCGGACGCCTGGCATTGATGAGGGCTTGCGCCAGGCCGGCAACGTCCTGGCGCGTGCCGGCGTACCATCTGGCGCCTCGCGCGACCCGCGTCGCCCTGACTTGAGTCGGAAGGCCCCGCCCCCATCTGGACGGGACGCTTCCCAAAGGAGAACCGAAGATGTCCGAGTACACGAAGTCCGCCGAGGCCCTGGCCCGCCTGACCCCGATCCAGCGCCACGTCACCCAGGAGAGCGGCACCGAACGCGCGGGCACCGGCGAGCTGCTCGACAACAAGGCGCCCGGCATCTACGTGGACATCGTCTCCGGCGAGCCGCTGTTCGCGTCGGCCGACAAGTTCGAGTCGGGCTGCGGCTGGCCCAGCTTCACCAGGCCGATCGCCCCGGCCTTCGTAGACGAGTTCCGCGACACCGCGCACGGCATGATCCGCACCGAGGTGCGCTCGCACCACGGCGACAGCCACCTGGGCCACGTGTTCCCGGATGGCCCGCGCGACCGTGGCGGCCTGCGCTACTGCATCAACTCGGCGTCGTTGCGCTTCGTGCCGCGCGAGCAGATGCAGGAGCAGGGCTACGGCGAGTACCTGAACCAGGTGGAGGACGTGCAATGACCACCGAACGCGCCGTCCTCGCCGGTGGCTGCTTCTGGGGCATGCAGGACCTGATCCGCAAGTTGCCCGGCGTCGTCGAGACCCGCGTGGGCTACACCGGCGGCGACGTGGAGGACGCCACCTACCGTCGCCACGGCACCCATGCCGAGGGCATCGAGATCGTGTTCGATCCGGCCGTGCTGAGCTATCGCCAGATCCTGGAGTTCTTCTTCCAGATCCACGACCCGAGCACGAAGAACCGCCAGGGCAACGACGTCGGCACGAGCTACCGCTCGGCCATCTACACCACGTCGCCCGAGCAGAAGGCCGTGGCCGAGGACACCATCCGCGACGTCGACGCGTCGGGACTGTGGCCCGGCAAGGTGGTCACCGAGGTCGAGCCCGCGGGCGCGTTCTGGGAGGCCGAGCCCGAGCACCAGGACTACCTCGAGCTGTTCCCCAACGGCTACACCTGCCACTTCCCGCGGCCGGGCTGGAAGTTGCCCAAGCGGGCGGCCTGAGTCTCGGACGCTAGCGGCTGATGAAGTCGACGAAGGCGCGCAGCGGCGTCGGCATGTAGCGCCGGCTCGGGTAGTACAGGAACGGGCCGGTGAACGGGCGCCACCAGCCGGGCAGCAGCGGCACCAGCGCGCCGTTGTCGAGGTGCGGCTGCAGCCACTGCTCGAACAGGTGGATGACGCCGGTGCCTGCCAGCGCCGCGTCGACGGCGAGGTCGGTGGTGGCGCCGATGCGCACGATCAGCGGGCCGTCCACTTCCACCTTCAGCACCTCGCCGTCGCGCTCGAACTCCCACGGCGGGATCGTGCCACTGGCGAAGCGCCCCCTCAGGCAGGCGTGCTGGAGCAGCTCGCGCGGATGCGTCGGCGTGCCGTGGCGGGCGAGATAGGCGGGCGACGCGGCCGTGGCCATGCGCTGCTGGCGCGGGCCGATGGGGATGGCGATCATGTCCTGCTCGAGGCGCTCCTCGTAGCGGATGCCGGCGTCGCAGCCGGTGGCGAACACGTCCACCAGGCTCTCGTCGGCCACGACGTGCAGCGTGATGTCGGGATAGGCAGCGAGAAAGGCCGGCACGATGTCCGGCAGCACCAGCCGGATGGCGCTGACCGGCACGTTCAGGCGCAGCGTGCCGGCGGGACGGTCGCGAAAGCCGTCGACCACGTCCAGCGCGGCGGCTACCTCGTCGAGCGCCGGGCCCAGGCGTTCCAGCAGCCGCGTACCGGCCTCGGTGGGCACGACGCTGCGCGTGGTGCGGTTGAGGAGCCGCACGCCCAGTCGCGCCTCGAGGCGGCGCAGCGTCTCGCTGAGGCTCGAAGCGCTGGCGCCGGTGGCCCGCGCGGCGTCGCGGAAGCCGCCCGCGCGGACGATGGCCACGAAGGCCTGGAGATCGCCGAGGTCTGCGCTCATGTCGAATGAGATTGTTCGTATTTCCGCACAGCCCGTGCCGATTGCACCATCTTATCGCGCAGCGGTCCGCTCGGTACATTGGGGGTCGGACCAAAGGAAATTCCATGAGCAAACTCGACAAGGCCGGTACGTTCACCCTCGGCGACCGCACGGTGCGGCGCATCGGCTACGGGGCGATGCAACTCGCCGGCCCGGGCGTGTTCGGGCCGCCGAAGGATCGCGTGGCGGCCGTGGCCGTGCTGCGCGACGCGGTGGAGCAGGGCGTCGACCACATCGACACCAGCGACTTCTACGGCCCGCACGTCACCAACCAGATCATCCGGGAGGCGCTGCATCCCTACCGCGACGACCTGACCATCGTGACCAAGGTCAGCGCCCGGCGCGACGACAAGGGCGGCTGGATCCCGGCGCTGTCGCGCGCCGAGCTGACGCAGGCCGTGCACGACAACCTGCGCAACCTGGGCCTGGACGTGCTGCCGGTGGTCAACCTGCGCAGCATGCTGGACGTGCACGGCCCGAAGGAAGGTTCGCTGGAGGAACCCCTGTCCGTCCTGGCCGACCTGCAGCGCCAGGGCCTGGTGCGCCACGTCGGGCTGAGCAACGTCACGCCCACGCAGATGGCGGACGGCCGCCGGATCTGTCCGATCGTGTGCGTGCAGAACCAGTACAACCTGGTCCACCGCGAGGACGATGCGTTCATCGCCGCGCTGGCCGCCACGGGCACCGCCTACGTGCCGTTCTTCCCGCTGGGCGGCTTCACGCCGCTGCAGTCGGCCACGCTGTCGGATGTCGCGCAGCGCCTGCACGCCACGACGATGCAGGTGGCGCTGGCCTGGCTGCTGCAGCGCTCGCCCAACATCCTGCTGATCCCGGGCACGTCGTCGCTGGCGCATCTGCGCGAGAACCTGGCGGCGGTCGACCTGGCGCTGTCCCCGGCGGTGGTCGCCGAGCTGGACGGACTGGCCGGCGAGGGTGGCGCAGCGCACTGAGGCCGCGCGCAAAAAAATGGCCTGGCCAGCACGGCCAGGCCCGAGTCCTCGCGACAAGTCGGCTGAAGTCGACGAGGGTTGGGATCTGCAACTTGATCAGGGTGCGATCTGGAACGGAGTTTCGCCTTGGCCGGGCTCATGGCGTGAGCCAGTCGCGAGACGCCTACCGATCGTTGAGCCCGACCCCGTCGAGGATCAGCGGAATCGCCTTCGCGACCCGCGACTCACGCGTCGCCGCCTGCTTGGCGCCGGTGAAATGCAGGTGGTACTGGCGCTGGCGTCCGGGTGTCAGCGCCTGGAAGGCCTCGCGCAGGGTGCTGTTGCCGTCGAGCCTGTCCTGGAACTCCTTGGGGTAGACCAGTTCGGTGCTCTTCCTGAACGCCACCTTCGTGCCTGCGGCCTCCACGCCCATCGCGTCCTCGAGGTAGCCCTTCAGGGCCTTCTCGAGCTTGACGATCTGCGCCAGCGACGTGAAGCGCACCTGGCGCGCCGACTGCGAGTTCTCGCCGGGTTGCACCAGGATGCCCTCGGGATCCTTCATCAGCGCGCCCTTGGTGAACAGCAGCGCGCAGGTCTCCTTGAGCGGCATGATCAGCACGACGTTGCCGCCGGCGTGGGTGTAGCACGGCTTGCCCCACTTGAATTCCTCGGCCAGGCCGGACGCCAGCAGGAGCGCGCGCAGCCTGCCGATCTCGTCGCGCCAGGTCTTCGCCTTCGCCACCCAGGCGTCGACCGCGGGGTTCGTCTCGCTCATCGCAGGTCTCCTTCGCGAATCGGGAATGCTGGCGACTCTAACCGAGTGGCAGAGCGTCGCGCTCCGCGAAGATGCTAGCCATTTCCGCGGCGTTCTCGGTTCCCCAGGTGCACAGCGGGACGATCGCGTCAGCCAGGCTGCGACCGAGCGGGGTCAGCGCGTAGTCCACGCGCGGCGGTACCTCCTTGTAGTCGGTACGCACCAGCACGTGATCTGCCTCCAGATCCTTCAATTGCTGGATCAGCACCTTGTCGCTGACGCCCTGGGTCAGGCGCTTGAGCTCGCCGTAGCGCTTCGGGCCGTCGCGCAGGAAGAACAGGATCAGTGGTTTCCACTTGCCCGAGATGATGCGGAGCGTCGCGTTGAGCCCGCAGCCGGTATCGCAGATTTCAGAGGATGGCGTCATTTTTGATACTTACCAAAAAGTGCATACTTGTCTCTAGGTTATCAGAGCTCCATAGTTGTTCCCAGGCAAGCATCTCTCCAGCTTCCCTGCGACTCCACGACCAAGGATCCCCGACATGACCAGACTGAATGGAAAGACCGCCGTGATCACTGGCGGCGCTACCGGCATCGGCCTCGCCGCGGCAAAGCGCTTCATCGAGGAGGGCGCGTTCGTATTCATCTACGGCCGCCGACAGGACGCTCTTGACGCCGCCGTCGCCAAGCTGGGGCCCCATGCCCGCGCGGTGCAGGGCTCGGTCTCCGACGAGGCCGACCTCGACCGACTCTACGCGGCAGTGAAGGCCGAGCGCGGAACCCTCGACATCGTCTTCGCCAACGCCGGGGCGGGAAGCCAGGCCGCGCTCGGCAAGATCACCGCTGCGCACATTGACGAACACTTCGACACCAACGTGAAGGGCACGATCTTCACGGTTCAGAAGGCGTTGCCGCTGATGGGCCAGGGCGGTTCGATCATCCTGACCGGATCGAGCGCCGGCACCACGGGCGCCCCGGGAATGAGCGCCTACAGCGCGAGCAAGGCGGCAGTGCGCAACCTCGCGCGGACCTGGGCGGAAGACCTGAAGGGCACCGGCATCCGGGTCAACGTGCTGTCGCCCGGGGCGACTGCCACCGAACTCGCGAAGCAGGCGCTGGGCGAGGAGGGCCAGAAGGTCTACGCCGCGATGACGCCGCTCCAGCGCATGGCCGATCCGTCCGAGATCGCCGCGGCGGCCGCCTTTCTCGCATCCTCGGACAGCAGCTTCATGACCGCCAGCGAGCTCGCCGTCGACGGGGGCCTGGCGCAACTCTGACTAGCCCCTCCGCGTTCCCGGCATCCTGAGGATCCGGGGCCACGGCAGTTCGCCGAACGCCAGCAGAACTGTCAGGTAGCCCGCGCCGGAGAGCGCAGCCGCAAGCCAGGGCGTCAAGTCGCCTGTCGCCCGGGCAATCAGCAAGAAGGCGCAGGCGGCCAGGCCCACGCGGACCGCGGTGCGGCGCAGGTCCCCATCCAGCAGGCGCAAGGGCATCAGCCGGATCGCCGCGATCAGCATCAGCGCCTCGGCAGCGACGCCCGCCACGCAGACGCCCAGTCCGCCGTTGCCGGTGCGCGCCTGGAACCAGGGAATCAGGACGGGATCGAGGACGACACTCACCAGGACGCAGCCGAGTTGCGCCCAGGTCCAGGCGCGCTGGCGGCCGAGAGCCACCAGGGTGGTTCCGAGCGGCATGGTCACGTAGACCAGGAACACGAAGGCGGCCAGGACGTGGAGATTGGCCTCGGCCGGGCGAAAGGCGGCGCCACCGTAGATCCTCACGCCGAGTTCGGGGAACAATGCACAGCCGAGGGCCAGCGGAACTGCGCAGGCCAGCGCCAGCCGGAGTGCCGCTCGCACCGCCCGGGCCGCCTGCTCGGGGTCGTCCGGACCGATCCGGCAAAGCGTCGGATAGAGCGAACCGATCAGGGCGGTGGCAGGAAAGATCAGCACGCCCGCCAGCTTGCCCGCCACCGCGCTCCAGCCGAGGACCACGGCCGGCGCGAGGCGCGACAGGAACAGCGCGTCCAGGTTGCTCTGCAGAGCCAGCACCACATTGAAGATCAGGAACGGACGTCCGGCCCGGAACAACTGGCCCATGCGCGCACGATCCGGCGCCAGGTGACCTTCGCCGAGCCGCCCGACGACCCAGAGCAGAGCCAGCGCGCCCAGCGCAGCCATCGCCACCTGCGCGAACAGATAGCCGAACAGACCAGCGCCGAGCAGCAGCGCCGGCACCACGACGAGGACTGCGAGCACCTGCCAGGCGAGATAGCTCGCAGCACTCAGGTCGGCGCGCTCGAGGCCGCGAAACACATCCTGGCAAGCGCTGGAGACCGTGGCGAAGGCGGCCGCCAAGACGCAGCAGCCGAGCGCTCCCAGCAGTCCCGCCGGGTAGTGCAGGCCGAGACACATCCCCAGCAGCGCCAGGGCCACCGGACCCAGGAGAATCGCCCGCAGACCAAGACTGCTGGCGAGCCAGTCGAGGGCACGGGCACGCTCCCGGGAGATCGTCGCGGTCAGTGTCGCACTCTGGCCCCACTCGACCACCAGGAAGCCGAACGTCGCAAAGGTGGTGGCGAGATAGATCCAGGCGAAATCCGCGGGCCCCAGCTCATGCGCGGCCACCGCGCTCACCAGCAGGGCGAGCGGCGCCGCGAGGAACTGCCCGCCGGCAAGCCAGGCGGCATTGCGCAGCACGCGCGCGCTGGCGTCGGGCGGTACGCGCTGCGCCTCGATCGCCTGGTCCGGCCCGCCGGTCACCCCGCCCTCATGGGGGCGCTGGCCCACGCCTCATGTCCGAGCCTGTCGCGCAGGACGGCCGCCAGCCCCAGCAGGTTCGGGCGAGCGAGCAGCGTATGGTGATTCCCGGGGATCGGAACGGTCACGATCGCGCCCGAGAGGCGGTCGCGCCAGCCGAGGTCGTCACCGACGTCCCGCAGTTCGGGCGCGATATCCGCTGCCCGCAGCAACACCATCCGCTCTGGATAGATGCCGGGGCGGTAGTGCCGGGCGGCCGCGAGGAAGCTGCGGGTGAGCCAGTGGTCGCGGTAGCGGAAGGGGACGGGTCTGCCCAGGCGATGAGACAGCCAGATGCCGAGATTGGCCTGTCCCTCCGTCCAATGGCGGCGCAGCGCGAAGCGCACCCGGAGCATGAAGGGGCGCCTGGACGACTCCGGTCGCTGCCGTCCAGCCGGCACCACACCGGGCCGGTAGCAATCGATGAGCGCCAGCAGGGCGACCTCGGCCCCGTCGGCGCGCAGGCGACAGGCCATCTCGAATGCGATCAGGCCGCCGCCGCAGTACCCCGCCAGATGATAGGGCCCCTCGGGCTGGGCGCTGCGCAATTCCGCCAGATAGGCTTCCGCCATGGCCGGAATGTCCGCATGCGGCGCCGTCACCCCGTCCACGCCACGGGCCTGGAAAGCCAGGAAAGGCTGGCCGGTGCCGAGCTCCTCGGCGAGTTCCGCAAAATTGAACACGTTGCCGCCCGCGCCATGAATGCAGAACAGGGGCGGCCTGCGCCCCTGGGGCTGGATCGGCAGGAGATATTCGAACGAGGTGCCGGCGAGCCACGCCGCCACGCCTGGGACAGTGCTCGCCCGGGGCCTCGGGTCCGGCGCGGTGCCCGCCGCCGGAGCAGGGGCGGGATCCAGGCGCAGCCGGATCTGCTCCGCCAGATGCTCCACGGTCGGATGCTGGAACAGCAAGGCGGGAGGCAGGACGACGCCGTAGATCTTCTGCACCCGGGCGAACATTTGCATCGCGAGCAGGGAGTGGCCGCCGAGCCGGAAGAAGTTGTCGCGGACGCCGATCGGCTGCACGGCGAGCAGCTCCTGCCAGAGCGCGGCCAGTCCGGCCTCGATGGGATCGCGCGGCGCCAGGGAGGCCTCCGTGCCGGGGCTCAGCGCAAAGTTCGGTGCGGGCAGCGCCTTCCGGTCGATCTTGCCGTTCGGGGTCTTCGGAAGTTCCGGCAGCGCGACCAGCACCTGCGGAATCATGTAGGCAGGCAGACGCTTTTGCAGGTGCCCCAACAGGATCTCCGGCAGTTCGGCGAGATCCGCGGAACACGCCGGCACGACCACGAAATAGGCCGCCAGACGCCGGTCCCCGGGGGCGATTTCCGGCGCGACCACGACCGCATCGAGCAGGGCGGGATGCTCCTTGAGCACGGCCTCGATTTCGCCGGGTTCGATGCGAAAGCCCCGTATCTTGATCTGGTCATCGAGCCGCGGCATGCACTCGAAACTGCCGTCGGCGCGCAGCCTGCCGCCGTCGCCGGTCCGGTACATCCGTGCCCCTGGGCTGGCAGCGAAGGGATCGGGCATGAAGCGCTCCGCGGTCAGGTCCTGGCGGCCGAAATAGCCCTCCGCCACGCCGGCGCCGGCGATATGGATTTCACCGGGGAGTCCACGGGGCTGGAGCTGGCCGACCCGGTCAAGCACGTAGAGGCGGGTGGCGTCTATCGGCCTGCCGATCGGGATCTTGATGCCGTCGGCGGCCGTGACCCGATGGACCGTCGACCAGATGGTGGTCTCGGTCGGGCCATACATGTTCCAGAGCGAGGCGCCGCGCTGCAACAGGGGGGGCACCAGATCCGCAGGCAGCGCTTCGCCGCCGCACAGCATGCGCAGGCCGGGCTGTCCGGCCCAGTGGGCGGACAGCAGCATGCGCCAGGTGGCTGGGGTCGCCTGCATCAGGGTGGGCTGGAAATCGGCCATCAGCGCGATCAGGGCCAGGGGGGCGGCTGCCGCGGCGGTGCTCGCCAGCCGCACCGCTGCGCCCTGCGTCAAGGGCAGCCAGAGCTCCAGTCCGGCAATGTCGAAGGCGATGGTGGTGATCGCGAGCACGCGGTCCGACGGATCGATTCCGGGGGTATGGGCCATCGAGCGCAGGAAGTTGGACAGCGCCGCGGTGCCCACGGCAACTCCCTTCGGTCGGCCGGTCGAGCCCGACGTGTAGAGCACATAGGCCACTGGCCCGCCGACCGCATCGAAGGGGGCGTCGTCGTCGGGACGGAGCTCATCCGAGTCGAGGCAGTGGCAGCGCGACTGGAGCGCCGCCGGCAGTTGCGAGACCCATGCTTCGCGGGTCACCACGACGCAGGGCCGGCAGTCCTCCAGGACATATCCGATCCGGTCCGCGGGATAGCTTGGGTCCAGGGGAACGTAGGCGGCGCCGCTCTTGAGTACCGCCAGGAGCGTCACGACGAGTCCACACTCGCGTTCGAGGATCACCGCCACCCGTTCGCCGGGCCCGGCGCCCAGGCGCCGCAGCTGATGGGCAAGTCGATCCGACGCCCGCTCGAGCTCCTGGTAGCTCATCATCCGCGCATCGTCCTTCAGTGCCATGCGGCTGCCGCCCGCGCGCGCCACGGCGGCGACCGCCTGGGGCACGGTCCGTGCTGGCGGGAGATCCTCGTCCCGGGGGCCGCAGGCGGCCAGCAGGGCTTCGCGTTCGCCCGGGGCGAACAGCGGAATCCGCGCGGGTGACTGCGCCGGATCGCGTACCACCTGTTGCAGCACGCCAAGATAGTGCCCGAGGAGCCGCTCGATCGACGTCCGGTCGAACAGGTCGGCGCGGTACTCGATGCGTGCGGTGCGGCCGATCTCCGTGTCGAACACCAGGAGACTGAGATCGAACTGCGCCGCAGCCCGCGAGATCTCCGCGGGACGCACCTGCAGGCGGCTCCCTTCCAGGCCACTCACCTGGGCATTCTGGAAGTCGAACATCACGCTGATCACCGGAGACTCGCCGGCGCGTCGCTCCACGGGGAGCAGCGACACCAGGCGCTCGAAAGGCAGGTCCTGGTGCGCATAGGCGTCGAGGGCGACCCCCCGCACCTCGCCCAGCAGGTCGAGGAACGGCTGGTCGGGATCGAAGCGCAGGCGCAGCGCCAACGTATTGACCAGGGATCCGATGAGTTCCTCGGATGCCAGGTGATTGCGGTTGGCGCAGGGAATCCCGACCACGAGGTCGGTGCTCCCGGTATGACGATGCAGCACCACTTCGAACGCCGCCAGCAGCACCATGAAGAGCGTGGTCCCGTGGGCGGCCCCGAGCATCGCGAGCGCGTGCTGGAGCTCCTCGGGAATGAGCAGGGGGACGAAGTCTCCACGCGACGAGCGCTGCGAGGAGCGGGGCCGGTCTGTCGGCAGTTCGATGGGCGTCGCCCCGGCCAGCTGGGCCGTCCAGTAGGCGATCTGGTCCTTCAGGTGGCCGTCGGTCAGGTACTCGCGCTGCCAGGCGGCGTAGTCGAGATACGAGACCCCCGGCCCCGCGCGCCGCGCTGGCCGGCCGGCGGCAAAGTCGTCATGCAGTTGCAGCAACTCGGATACCAGGATGCTCATCGACCACCCGTCGGTCACCAGGTGATGCAACGAGGCCGCCACCAGATGGCGCCCTGCGCCAAGTCGCCAGAGCTGCATCCGGATCAACGGTTCGCTGGCGATATCGAAGGGGCGTTGGGCAAAGGCGCTGGCCTCCGCGATGGCCCGGTCGTCGGCATCGGGCGAGCCTGCGAGGTCGGTGAGCGGCAGCCCGATCTCGACCCGCTGGGCGACCGCGACACTGGGCAGGCCGTCCACGGCCGGAAATGTGCAGCTCAGCACTTCGTGGCGTCGAACCAGTTCGCCCAGTGCCAGCTGCAGGGCTTGCGCATTCAGGGGGCCGTCGACGAACATTGCACCGGCAACGTTGTAGGCCGAACTCTCCGGATCGAGCTGATGCAGCATCCACATGCGTTCCTGCGAGAACGACAGCTGCAGCCTGGCGTCCGGCGCCCGCGGGGGAATCGCCGGCACCGAGTAGCGGCTGGAGATGCCATCGATCGCTGCGGCAAGGCGGCGCGGCGTCGGCGCCTCGAAGATCGCACGAAGCGGCAGGTCGACTGAAAATTCGGCGCGCAGGCGCGAGACCAGCTGGGTGGCAAGCAGGCTATGGCCGCCGAGCCAGAAGAAGTCCTCATCGGGACGCACTGCCCGGATGCCCAGCAGCACGGCCATCAGTTCCGCCACCTTTGCGATCCGCTGCGCGTCGGTTTCGGCCTTGGCGGACGGGGCCTCCTGCGACCTGCGCGGCCGCAGCGCGGTCAGCCGCCCCTCCAGATAGGCCGTACGCGCCGACTGGCGCTGCACCTTGCCGCTCGACGTGCGCGGCAGTGCACCGGGCGCCACCAGCAGCACGGCGCCGGCCGCAATCTCGTGATCCTGCACGATCGCGGCCCGGATCAGTTCCTCGGTCTCGTTGAGGGACAAGGCGGAGTGGCGCGGCACCTCCTGCACCAGGATCAAGCGCTCCTCGCCGTCCTCGTCGACAGCGAAGGCGACCGAGGCTTCAGTCGCAAGGCTGGTGTGGGCCGCGCGCATGGTGGCCTCGAAGTCGTCCGGATAGTGGTTGACCCCGCGCAGGATGATGAGGTCCTTGATCCGTCCTGTCACATACAGATCGCCGTCGCGCAGGAAGCCGAGGTCGCCGGTGCGCAGGAAGCTGCCATCGACGGCCCCGTCCTCCCGCCGCAGTTCGGCGCGGAACACCTGACGGCTGAGTTCGGGCTGCGCCCAATAGCCCAGCCCGACGCTTGCGCTCCGGACCCAGATTTCGCCGACGCGACCCGCGGGGAGGGCATGCCCCGTATCCGGATCGACAATCCGCAGTTCACAACCCGGCAGGGCGCTGCCGCTTTCGACCAGCGTGGTGGCCGGGGCCGCGGCGGTGCCGGAAGCCGGGACGACATCGCCCGCCCGCAGCGACTTCTCGTCGACGGCGAGGGTCTTCAGGCGCTCCTGCTGCCAGTGCCCGCACGCCACCAGCACGGTGGATTCGGCCAGGCCATAGCAGCCGATCAGGGCGCGCGCGTCGAATCCCGCCGGTGCGAAGGTGCGCGCGAATCGCTCCATGGTCGCAGGCTGGATGCGCTCGGCGCCGCAGAACGCGACGCGCCAGCGGCTGAGGTCGAGCCGGGCGATCTGCTCGCCCTCGGTGATGCGGCGCACGCAGAGCTCGTAGGCGAAATTGGGGCCGCCGCTGACGACTCCGCCGAAGCGGCTGAGGGCTTCGAGCCAGCGGAGAGGGCGCTGCAGGAAGGCGCTGGGCGACATCAGGATCGCCTCGCACCCCGTCATCAGGGGCATCAGGATGCCGCTGACCAGTCCCATGTCGTGGAAGGGCGGCAACCACGACACGACGGGGTCGTCGGGCTGGTGCCCGGCGCGATCCACTGCGGCGCCCACGTTGGCCAGAAAATTCGCCTGCGTCAGGCAGACACCCTTCGGTTCACCGGTCGAGCCCGAGGTGTATTGCAGCAGCGCCGTGGCCCGGGGATCGAGATCCGGCATGCGCCAGTCGGCAGCCGTCGGCCCGGACGGATCCGACGTCGCCAGCCATCGCAGGGACAGGCCGCCGCTCAGCGCATGAAGTTGTCCGGCGAGCTGGGCGACGTCCTCTCCGTCCGCGACGGCGAAGCGTGCCCCGCAGTTGCGGACGATCGCAGCCAGGCGGTCGAGGGTGCGCCGGCGTGGCGGATAGCAGGGCACGGCAATGGCGCCGGAGTACAGGCAGCCCAGGAGCGCCACGACATAGTCGATCCCGGGCGCAAGCAGGATCAGCACGCGTTCGCCGATCGCCTGCTCCGCCTGCAGGCGCGCGGCCAGCGCACGTGCTGCGCGGTCGACTTCCGCGAAGCTCAGGCAGCGCTCGTCCTGCCCGCCCTCGTTCAGGAAACGCATCGCCACGCGGTCCGGATGGCGTTCCGCAGCCCGCATCACTTCCGAGAACACGGTTGCGTCCGCACGAGCAAGGGCCTGCGCGCCGGGTCGGCCTGGAATGGTCTGGATCACGTTGTCTGGCATGGGAGATATCTGGGCAAGCTGGGCATTCACGCGCCCAGAGGCAAGGCAACTGCGCATAGTGCGATACCCCTGTGCATTCGGTAGCGGACGTCGAACACCCTGCCCGAAGGATGATCCACGGCCAGGTCGATCTTCAGGCGCAACGCGAGCAGTCCGGGCTGGGCGCGATCGAGCGCGACATCCAGGAAATCAAAATAGCGACGGAGTCGCGGTGCAAGACATTTGAAGAGAGCCTCGCGGGCGGAGAACAGCAGGGTCAGGGCGACCAGCGGGTCGACGCGCAACGCCACAAGGCGGGCGACCTCCGACTCCGGCGCAACCAGCCCGAGGACATCGGCGGCCTGATCAGGGGTGAGCGTCTGCGCCAAGTCGATTCCCAGGGCCGCCTGCCGGTGGGCCGGCGCCACGACTGCGGCGGCAAGGCCCGAATCGTGGCTGATCGACCCGACATAGCCGTCCGGCCACTGCGGTGCCCCGTCCGGGCCGATCGCAATCGGGGCGCCCAGGACGTGTCCAAGTTCGGCCAAGGCCACCCCCGCACAGGCGCGACCGGCACGGAACTCGCGCTGGCGGCGGGGGACGCTCGATGCGATGGGGTCCGGCATGGTGGACACCGGTAGCCCGGCAGGGCCCCCGATTTCCGCGACATGGCACGCGACCCCGGGTGGGAAAAGGGCTTGCAAGAGCTTCTGCCAGGGCGCAGCGTCGGAAATTGTGGGGTCCATCGATGGGGGTGGGGACGTGTTCAACGGACTCCGCAGGTAACTGATCAATGGGCAGCAAGCTGTAGAGCAACTATCAGTCCCGCCACCAGCCTCCTGGTCGCATTCAACTCATCCGTGGAAAGTGCGAACATCGTCGGAAGATCTCGCAGCGTGATCGTACGGGGAACCGACGGATACGCCCCCACGTACCCAGTGCTTGCGTGGCATATTTGGCCTTATCGCGGCATAACTTCCCCGTCGAGCTGCTTTGGCAAGGGAGTCCGCATGGGGCGATTTGGGCGGTCGACCGGGCACAAGAGAGCCCCCGAGCGCTAAGGTGACGAGCCTCGAGCAGGCCGTGGCCATCGGACTCGACGAAGCCCGCAAGGAAGTCGGCGAGGTGCCCAAGTCCAAGCATTGAATGTCGCGCTGGTGCGAGCGCCGCCAAGACCGAACGCGTGGTCGATCCGTTGCTGCACGATGACCCCTGAACCCGAGACAGGACTTCCCGGAATCGCCCACAGCGAAGGAGCGGCATGTTTCGCATCGATTCCCATCGACTCGAGATTCCGCTCAAGCACCTCCGTTCCACTCAAATGCTGTGGGCTTCAAGGAAGTCGATGAGAAGCGGAAGTCATGGCGCAAGCTCGGCGCCAAGGCGCGTCTCGAAGCAATGGATGAAGAGCTTTCCTCACGATGCTTTCAACATCCTGGACACACCACCACACGGCGGTCGCGCTGGTGCACGAAAAGGCAGAACGCGTGCAAGCAGGATTGGTAAAGGATTTATCCAGCCTCGGTATGCTTGGAATTCCTGTAGATCTGCCTTTCGGATCGACCCGTCCGGGCAATGCGCGTTTTCCCTGGTGTGGAAACTTGCCAGCGGCGAACAAACGTGCAGAAAATCATTCCCCTCGTCACCGCAATCGTCATCGATGCACGCCTTGGCGGCCTTTGCGATCCGTTGCCCGTGCCGGCTGGCTGGCTTCGCCGTGGCAGCGATGGCGACGACGGTGGCCTGCGCGCAACCGCCTGCAGCGGAGGAATCCGTCGAGGCGGCCTATCTGCACAAGTTTCCCGGCTTTGTGGACTGGCCGGCCGACGCTTTCAAGACCGCGAACTCGCCCATCGTCATCGGTGTTGTCGGAGCGCCGAAGGTCTTCGATGACTTGACCCAGCTCGCGCGCGGTCGGCTGGTGCTGGGCCGCCCCGTGGAAGCCCGACAGGTCAACGCGGACAGCCTGCCTTCAGACATGCACGTGCTGTTCATCGGCAAGTCTGCCGCCGGCGACGCCGGGCGGCTCATCGACGATGCGTGCCGCGCACACATGCTCATCGTGACCGACATCTCCGATGGATTGAAAGCGGGGGCCGTTCTCGACTTCGTGGAGATTGACGGTCGCCTTCGCTTCGAAGCGTCGCTGCCCGCCGCCCATCGAGCCGACATTCGGTTGAGCTCCAAGCTCCTCAGCGTCGCGGCGAAGGTCGTTGAGGAGACGCCGTGAGATCCACGACTCTCCGCTCGCAACTGACCCGGACTTTCATGCTGACCGCGCTGATCGCGCTCGCCTTGAATGCCTGCCTGATCGTTGCCTACGAATTCGATCGCTACCGGGACGAAGCGGTCGACGAATTGCACACGCAGGAGACCATCCTGGCAAAGGCGCTGGTGCCCTCCCTGGTGTTCAACGATCCGGAGGCCGCTGCGCAACAGCTGGCCTCGCTCGCGGAGCGCCGTGACATCCGCATTGCGGAAGTCTTCAGCGCCAATGGTCGTCCGTTCGCCCGGTATCACGCCGATCCGCAGGGCACGGGCGAGCCGCCCGCGCAGAATCCACTGCCGAGTCTCGGAAGCCGGTTCTCCGGCGACGATCTCGAGCTGGCCTACGACGTCTACCACGACGGTGAACGCGTCGGAACCTTGTACCTGCGCGCCCACCACGACGTGCTGCGTCGCATCGGCAGCTATGCCGCGATCCAGACGCTGGTGATGGCGGCGTCCCTCGTCCTCGCGCTGCTGGTGTTCAGCCGCGTCCAGGCGCGGATCACCGCGCCGATCGCGCGCGTGGCCCGCGTGGCTCAGGAGGTGATGGTCGAACGCGACTGGCGACTTCGTGCGCCCGCCGCGGAGACGCGCGAGATCGCCGCGCTGGTGGAGGCGTTCAACGGCATGTTGGCGGAAATGGAGGCCAACTCGGCAGAGCTTGGCCGCGAAGTTGCCGAGCGCAAGCGCGCGGAGGAAAGCCTGCGCGCCGCGGACCGCCGCAAGGACGAATTCCTGGCAACGCTCGCGCACGAGATCCGCAATCCGCTCGCGCCAATGATGAACGCGCTGTCGCTGTTGCGTCGTGAAGACCTTCCGCCGGCAGCGCGCGGCAAGGCGCTCGGCATCCTCGATCGCCAGCTTCGCCATGTTGTACGCCTCATCGACGACCTGCTGGACGTGTCGCGCATCACCACGGGCAAGCTGTCGCTGCAAATGTCGCACGTTGACCTGCACCAGGTGCTGAGGTCCGCGCTGGAGCTCATCGAGCCGACGGCCCGCGGCCGTCGATTGCAGCTCCACGGCGCCATCGGCGCCGCGCCATGCTGGCTGATCGGCGACTCCGCAAGACTGCTTCAGGTCTTCTCCAACCTGTTGAGCAACGCTTGCCGATATACGCCCGAAGGCGGCCGGATCGACGTGAGAGCCGAGTGCGACGGCAACGAGGCCCGCATCGACGTGCGAGACACAGGGGTTGGTATCGAACCCGCCATGCAGGAACGGGTCTTCGACTTGTTCGAACAGGGTGACAAGAGCCTGGAGCGAGGCAACACCGGGCTGGGGATCGGATTGACCCTGGCGCGCCAGCTCGTCCTGCTTCACGGCGGATCGATCGGCGTTGCCAGCGACGGCATCGGGCGCGGATCGACGTTCACCGTTCGTCTGCCAACCGCGGCGACATCGACGATCGCCGCGCCCGAAGCCAGGCCCGCGGCGGCGCCAGCGTCGCTGGCCCGGCTCGACGTCCTGGTGGCGGATGACAACCTCGATTTTGCCGTCAGTTTGCAGGTTGCGCTCGAGTCCGCCGGAATTGCGGTGCGCACGGTGGAGAACGGCCAGGCGGCGCTGTCGGCCGCACGATCGCGCCCGCCTGACGTCGCGATCCTGGATATCGGGATGCCGCAGCTCAATGGCTACGATCTGGCGCGCGCGCTGCGCGCGGACCCGTCCACCGCGGGGATCGTCCTGTTCGCCGTCAGCGGGTGGGGCCAGGCGAGCGACAAGGATCAGGCGAGCAAGGCAGGCTTCGACCGCCACTTCGTCAAGCCGGTTCCGCCGGAGACCCTGCTTGAGGCCCTCGCTGGCGCAGTTGTCCAGGATCTTGCGACCAAGGTTGGAGACTCACATGAACAGTGAACGCGTGAGAAAGCACGCACGAATGATTCGAAGCATCCGCCAGGCTACCCTTGCCGGCGCGACCGCGCTTGGGCTGGTCGCCCGTGCGCTCGCGGAGGAAGCACCGGCCACGCTTCAAGTCGCCGACATCGGGGACCTCAGCCTCGAAGAACTCGGCCGCATTCCCGTCACGTCGGTGACGGGGCGGCCCCAGCCCGTGCAGGAGGCGGCCGCGTCAATCTTCGTCATCACGGCGGAAGACATCCGGCGTTCCGCGGCGACCAGTCTGCCCGAGGCGCTGCGCCTGGCACCCAACCTGCAAGTCGCGCGCATCAACGCCAACCAGTACGCGATCAGCGCGCGCGGATTCAACAATGCCATCGGCAACAAGCTGCTGGTCATGATCGACGGCCGCACGGTGTATTCGCCGCTGTTCTCCGGCGTCTTCTGGGATGCCCAGCAAGTCATGCTCGAGGACGTCGACCGCATCGAGGTCATCAGCGGCGCGGGTGCCACCCTGTGGGGCGCCAATGCGGTCAACGGCGTCATCAACGTCATCACGCGGGCCGCGCAGGACACGCAAGGCCTGCTCGTCACGGGGCATGGCGGTGGTTCCGGCAACGAGGCGTCGGTGCGCTTCGGCGACCGGTTCGACGGCGGCTCCTGGCGCGCCTATGCCACACAAAGCGATCGTAGCCACACGACGCTGCCATCCGGCAACGCCATCGACGACCATCAGGACCGCCAGCAAGCCGGCTTCAGGACGGATTGGCACGGCGTCGCAGACACCGCGACAGTGCAGGGCGACCTCTACCAGGCGGGCGGGGACGGACAGACGGCCACATCGGCCGACATGTCAGGCGCGAACCTGCTGGCGCGATGGCACCACGACCTCGCGGACGGCTCCAACTGGCAGTTGCAAGGATGGTTCGACCAGGCGAGCAGGGATGAGGCCGTCGAAATCCATGACCACGTTCGCACCGTCGATCTGCAGTTTGATCACGCCCCCGCTCTCGGCAAGGACCATCAACTCATCTGGGGTCTTGGCTACCGATACGCGATCGACGAGACGGATCCAACCGCGCTCGTTGCCTTCATCCCCGGCACGCGCGTGCTGCGGTGGGCCAATATCTTCGTGCAGGAGGAATACCGTGCGAGCGACCGACTGCGCCTGACCGGCGGTGCCAAGGTGGAGACGAACGTCTACACGCGTCCCGAGTTCCTACCGACTTTGAGGGCGACCTACGATCTCGGCGCTCCGGGTTCGCTCTGGGTCTCGGCCTCGCGCGCGGTGCGTGCGCCGGCTCGCCTGGATCGCGATTTCTATTTCCCTGCGAAGCCGCCTTACGTCATCGAGGGTGGGCCGAGCTTCGAGTCGGAGGTCGCGAACGTGTTCGAGCTGGGTCTGCGCGGGCAGCGGCCCTCCGGCATCAGCTACTCCGTGACGGCGTTCCATGACCAGTACCAGAAGCTGCGCGCCGGGCAATCGGCGCCGACCACGATCGACAATCTCGCCTGGGGAGGCGTTTCCGGCGTGGAGGCCTGGGGCAACGCCGACCTGGCTCGCGACTGGCGGGTCTCGGTGGGCTGGACGGCGTTGCGCGAATCGCTGCGCGCGTCACCACTGGCCGGCGCCGACTCGGTCGCGAATCTCGGTGACGATCCTCGACAGCAATGGTCCATTCGTTCGACATCGCGATTGGCGCCAACTGTCGACTTTGACTTCAGCATCCGGCACGTCGCATCGCTGCCTGAGCCAGCCGTTCCGGCGTATACCGCGGCCGACCTGCGTATCGCATGGCAATGGCTGCCGAGCTTGAACGTGAGCGCCCTCGCCCAGGAACTGGGGCGGCGGCACGTCGAGTTCGATCCTTCGAGTTCCAGCCGGTTGGGGCCGATGGCGTTCATCAAGCTGGAATGGCATACGCCGTGAACGCTCGTTTTGAGCCCCCGAGCATGAGAAGCGTGCTTCTGGACCGACCGCTTTGAGCATCGCATCCCGGTGCCGCAGCGGCGAGGCCTTTGCGGCTCAAAACATTGGCCTCGCGGGTTCTGCGCCGAAGTGCCGGCCGAGACCCATCGAGCTTGCCGGTGAGAAGGGGCCCCCTTCGCCGATCTCGCGCACCAGCGCGGGCTCCTGGCCGCCGAAGAGGAACGTGTGCACTCTTCTCGACGCCTGCAGCTACGCGCTTCAGGCGTTCTGCGCCCCCGCCGCAGATGCGCCTCTCGAATGAAAAAGTACGCGCGCCCCTTGTGCGGGATCGCAGCGCAGTTGTATGATATGTAGACACGTATCGATCTATCTGCGAAGGAGCCAACATGGATTTAAGTTTGAAAGGCAGAGTTGCAGTAGTAACGGGTACTTCCAGGGGAATCGGCGCTGGCATTGCAAAGACGCTCGCCGAAGCTGGAGCGATCGTCGTTGTCAATTTTTCGAACGTTCAGAAGGGCGCAGATGCAGTCGTATCAAATATCGTGGCCGAAGGAGGTAACGCGATCGCTGTTCAAGGCGACGTCACCAAGGCCGCTGAAGTTCAGCATCTGTTCTCGACCCGGACCATGCCCGCCGTTTGGAACCATCGACTGCTCTGGCGTGGATAGACGAGATGCAGCAGAGTTAAATCGTTGGGGCTCATCAAGGCGTCCGCAACGATCTGCTATGAAGCCAAGTCGATAATATAACGCCTGCAATTACGAAAAAATGCCGATGTAAACATCGGACAGCGAACAGGAAATGAACCGATGAGTGGCGATCTGCTAGGAAAAGTCTTTCTTGTCACGGGGGCAACGGAGGGGATTGGCAAAGCAGCCGCGCGGGAGTTCGGGAAGCGAGGGGCGGAACTCGTCCTCGTCGCGCGAAACAAGGAAAAAGGCGGACGCGTCGTTACCGAATTGAAGAAAGCGACGGGGAACAACGACATCAGTTTGCTGGTGGCGGACATGTCGAGCATCGCCGATATCAAGCGCGTCGCCGCCGAATTCCGCGCCTCCCACATGAAGCTCGACGTGCTCGTGAACAACGCGGGGGCGCTCTTCAGCGATTACCGATTGAGCAAAGACGGGCTCGAGATGACGTTCGCGCTCAATCACATGGGTTACTTCGGTCTTACTTTTTCACTCCTCGATCTCCTGAAGAGCACGAAAGGGGCGCGCGTCGTCTCGACCTCGAGTCTGGGGCACAAAATAGGGAAATTCGAGCTCGGCCGGGTCGCCAAGCGTGAACCGGGGCATGCCGGCTGGCCTGCATACGGAGAGTCAAAGTACGCGAACATACTCTTCACGCGCGAGCTTGCACGACGGCTCGAAGGGTCCGGCACCACCGCCAACTGTTTTAACCCTGGCTTTGTGCACTCGGGCTTCGGACTGAATAACGGTGGGTTTCTCAAGTTGGCGTTCAGCTTGGTGAGTCCAATTTTCGCGCAAACCCCGGAGAGGGGAGCCGGCACGCTGATCTGGCTTGCGACAAGTCCCGAGGCGGCGACCTACACAGGAGAGTACTTCTCAGACCGGAAAGTTACGAAAGTGGTGGAGCCTAGGCGCGACGACGAGCTGGCCAGAGGCTTATGGGAGCTCTCCGAGAAGCTCTACAATTGACGGCGTGCCGCGGACCCGCATTTCCTTGACTGCCCCGCCAGGCGGGAGAATCGTCGGTTCTTAAGGCAGGTCACGGGTGGGTTCGGGCTTGGCGCCCTTCGCTCTCTCGGGTGAGCCAAAGGCGATATGCTCAAACCGGCTGATCAACCCGCGCTGAACATGTGCTTCGTCTGATCAGGCTGCTTCGGGCCGGTGGTGGTACGCGTGCCAGGCGGCTCGGATTGCTCGCTCTCGCGTATCAGGGTAAGCAGGCCGCCGAGCCACCTGTTCTCGAGCACCGCTCGACTCGGTGAAGCGTCGGGCCCAGCGGGGACGGGCATCTCTTTTGCGAACGCTACTGGAGCGTGTCCAATGAAAGCTGAACATGTTCATGTGGGCAGACATGTAGCGAGGGCTAAACGAAGAAATGGCAACAAAGAAGGCGAACGATTTGGAGAGCCGGCTGCCGGCAAAGCAGTTTGGCCATGTGGCCAAGGTGCTTGCGGAGCCGCGTCGCGTGCAGATTCTGAAGCAAATTGCCGCGAACGGAGGCCACATCGCGTTCAGCGAACTGGTGACGCTGCACAACATCACCAGCCAAACGTTGTCGCATCATGTTCGCGAACTGGGGCTGTCCGGCCTCATCGAGATCGTTCGCGAAGGAAGATGCGGGACCCTCCACCTGCAACGGGACGTACTGCAAGCCTATTTGCATGAGTTCAGTGACATTTAGAGAGAGAGCTTTCCTTCCGTCAATACCGATGGGAAATCCGAGCTGTAAGGGCTCCGAAGCAGTCGTTCGGCAGAATCCGGCGACGGCCTCATAGCGGTTCATGCCGCGCGCCGCCTTCTTCTCCGCATACAAAAGCGGATGACCTATACAGCGTATAATGTGCGTTATGTAAACTCAAGACCGCGTGAGCTGAGAGCGTCAGTGTTTGGGACACGCCTTCTCTGCCAGTCGACAAAGCTGCTTGGCTCCGATCGGCTTCTGGACGCGCAAGTCGAAGCCGACGGCTGACGTGAGGACCTTGTCGGCATCCGAGTTGCGCGCAGTGAGCGCCACGAGTTCTGCCGGAGCGTGGCCCGCGTTGTCCGGCGCGAGTTCGGCGTTGCGGATGCAGGTTGCGGTCGCGTAGCCGTCCATGCCCGGCATGTCGATGTCCAGGAAGATGAGGCTCGGGTGCAGCGCCTCCGATGCCAGGACGGCATGCTCCCCGTCATAGACGGCGACGGCGGCGTATCCGAACAGGTCCAGCAGCGAGACCAACGTGTCGGCCGCATCCCGGTTGTCGTCGACAACGAGGATTCGACATTCGTCCGGTCGGGTTGGGTCGAGGCTCATGACCGTGGTCAGGCAATGGGCGCTCCACCCCGATCGAACACCGGTCCGCTCCAGCACTTCGCGTCCCGTTCCTGGACGATGGACGAGCCTCACCGGTAGCGCTGCACCACTCCGAGCAACTCCCCAAGGTGCCGCTCGTAATGCCTCCACCGCGCCACCGACGTCCGATAGATCGGCTTGCGCACCTGTGCCACGCTGGCCGTGCGCACCACACGGCGGTTGTCGTGGAACCCGAGGCAGCGGTCGTCCCAGGGCGCGCCCAGGTACTCGACGAGCCGGCGTGCCTGGCTCTCGAGATCGGAAACCATGGACTCGTAGGACACGTCCAGGATCCGGCCCGGCGGCAGCGCGGCGTGCCAGTGCTGCATGAGCTCGTGGTAGCTGACCCAGTAGCGCGCCACCGCGCCCAGGTCGTAGGCGAAGCCAAGGTTGTTGCCGCTGAACAGGCGCGAGAAGCACGAGAAGCAGGCGTCCATCGGGTCGCGCATCGAGTGGACGATGCGGGCGCCGGGCAGCATCAGGTGGATCAGCCCGATGTGCATGAAATTGGCGGGCAGCTTGTCCACCACGTGCGTCGCGTCGGGCGCGAGTTCACGCAAGCGCCCGGTGTAGCGGCGGCCCAGCGCGGCGAGTTCGTCGTCCGACCAGGCCGCGAGCGACTCCGGGAAGCGGAAGCCGGCATGGGCGCCCTCCTCGCACGCCGACTGCAGCGTCTCGGCGAGCCAGGTGATCTCGCCGGCGCCGTGCACTTGCGGCAGCGTGGCCAGCACCTGTTCCAGCAGCGACGTGCCCGAGCGCGGCATGCCCAGGATGAACACGGGCGTCGGGCCCTCTGCGGACGGCGCGATCGTCCCGGTCAGGCGCTCGCGCGGGAACGCCGCGACGATGCGACGCTGGAGGTCCACGTGCGCGGCCTCGTCCCACGGGGTCACCGCGTGCTTGGCCGAATTGCCGGCGGCGTACGCGGCGAACGACTCGTCGTGGCGGCCGACGTCCTCCAGCATCTTGCCCACCGTGAACCAGTAGCGCACACGGCCATCCTCGCACAGGGAGGCGACGCGGTGCTGCTGCGACATCAACAGGTCGATGTGCGGATCGCCCGGCCGGTAGGTCTTGAACTGCGCCAGGTTGCAGTGGGCCTCGACCTGCGTCGGGCGCAGCTCGAGGATGCGTTCGAACGTGGCCCTGGCCTCGTCGACCAGGCCTTGCGTGCGCAGGCTGCTGCCAAGGTTGTTCAGCGCCTCCAAATAGTCGGGGCGGAGCGTGAGGGCCCGGCGATATTCCGCGATGGCCCGTTCGGTGTCTCCGCGCTCCTGCAGCAGCACGCCCAGGTTGAAATGGGCGACGGCGAATCCGGGCTTGAGCGCGATGGCGCGTGCGAAATACGCCTCGGCCTCGGAGAGCCGGCCGAGGCGGCGCAGGCAGTTGCCGAGGTTGGCGTGGGCCTCCGCCAGGGCCGGGTCCACGGCCAGCGCCGCCCGATAGGTCGCTTCGGCCTCGGCGTGCCGTTGCAAGGCCTCCTGCGTCACGCCCAACGCGTTGCGCAGCGCCGCATCGCCGGGCATCAGCGTCACCGCGATCCCCAGCGGGCCTTCGGCCTCGGGGTGTCGGTGCATAGCCACCAGCAGCAGCCCGAGATTGGCCTGCGCGACCGCGAAGTCGGGCCGCAGCGCCACCGCCCGGCGGAACCACGCGATGGCCTCGTCGCCGGCGTCTCGCCCTGCCGCGGCGATGCCGTGCCGCAGGAGTCGCGCAGGGTCGTCGGTGGAGGGCGATGTCATCGCTGCAGTTTGCCATCGGGCTGCGGTGCGGCAGGCTCGCGGGCTACCGTGTTCCGGGTAGCAGGCTGAGGGCGGGCTGACGCCCGGGTGTCGCCCGGTGCGCGTGGATCCTGCGACTGCGCGCAGGATGACGGATTGCGTTTCAGCGCACGACGAGGGTCTGGATCGCGTGCGCGGGAATCGACACGCTGGCCTCGTCCTTGCCGACGAAGAAGCGGTAGTCCACCCGCTTGTCGGTGGCGTTCATCACCACCGCGGCCAGCGTGCCGTCGAGGTTCGCGAAGGCGGTCGTCTGCAGGCTGCTGCGGCTGCTGGCGGCCGCCACGCGGTGCGCGCCGGGACGGATGAACTTCGAGAAGTGGCCCAGGTACCAGAAGCTGGGCGTGAAGGTGAGCTCGCCCGTGCGGGTGTCCGCGTGCACCGGCGCGAAGCAGTAGTTGCCGACGTGGTTCGGGCCGCCCTTTTCGTCGAGCAGGATGTTCCAGTCGGTCCAGCCCTCGGCGCCGTTGTTGAAGTCGTTGATCAGCGCGGTGCCGTAGCGCTCGGCGTTGGCGAACGACTGCAGGCGCGCCGGATCGAACCCCTCCACGGTGGCCTCGGTCAGCAGCAGGTGCTTGTCGGGATAGGCCTGGTGCACCGCGCCCACGTTGGAGAACATCGGGGCGCCGCCGGCCCAGGTCTCGTACCAGTGGAAGCCCATGCCCCAGGCGTAGCGCGAGGCGTCGGGGTCGTCGAAGATCACGTGGGCGCGCTGCGTCATCAGGTCGCGGTTGTGGTCCCATACGATGATCTTGCGATCGCCCAGGCCGGCGCGGGCCATCACCGGGCCGAGGTGGTTCTTCAGGAAGTCGCGCTCGTCCTCTGCGCTGAAGACCATCGATTCCCAGCGCTGCCTGGCCATCGGCTCGTTCTGCACCGTGATGCCCCAGACGGGGATGCCTTCCTGCTCGTACGCGCGGATGAAGCGCGTGAAATAGCGTGCCCAGGCGTCGGCGAATTCGGGCCTGAGCTGGCCGCCCTGCAGCAAGCTGGCGTTGGTCTTCATGAACGCGGGCGCGCTCCACGGGCTCGCGAACAGCGTCAGGTGGCCGCCGGCCGCGGCGATGGCCCGCTTGATCAACGGGATGCGGAACGCGCGGTCGTGTGCCACCGAGAAGGTGTCCAGCGTCGCATCGCCCTCGGCGACGTAGGTGTAGCTGGCGCTGCTGAAGTCGGAGCTGTGGATCGTTGTTCGGGCCAGCGAATAGCCGATGCCGTCCTTGGGGTCGTAGTAGGCGCGCAGCAGGCGCTCCTGCTCCCGGGGCGGCAGCGTGGCAAAGACCTCGGCGCTCGCGTCGGTGATCGCGCCGCCGATGCCCAGCAGCGCCTGGTAGGTCTTGCCCGGGTCGACGAAGACGGCGATGTCGCCCTCGGGAGGCTGCCTGCCCTGCAAGAACGGGGCGCTCGCCGTGAGCGCGAGGCGATCGGTGCTGTCGGAGGCGGTGGTATGGATCTCCAGCGTCGCGCCGGAGGCGGCAGCCTGGGCCAGGCCGATCGCGCAGGCGACGGCGGCGGGAATGACGGGTTTCATGGTGTCTCCTGGAGCGATGGCCGGCATGTTACCTCTGTTTTGAAAGCGGTTTCATGAAGTCGTCTCCAGGAAATCTTTCGTCAGCCCGTAAGGATTCGCGAGACCGGGCGACAGACGGAAGTGCCACACATCGGCGCACTACAACCCGTCACCCAGGAGTCCCTCATGAACAAGCAAGTCTTCATCCGTTCCGCCCTCGCCTCCGTCCTCGCCATCGGCGCCATCACCGCCGCCCACGCGGCGCCGATGGCCCCCGATGCGTCCAAGGAAAAATGCTTCGGCATTGCCAAGGCCGGTGCCAACGACTGCGCCAGCGCCACCGGTTCGCACTCGTGCGCCGGCACCGCCACCAAGGACAACGACAAGGGCGACTGGAAGTACGTCGACAAGGGCACGTGCGACAAGATGGGCGGCTCGATGATGGCGCCGAAGAAGTAATCTCCAGGCTCCGCATCACGAAGGCCGCACCATGACTGCCGCGCCCCCCGCGCTCCAAGGCACCGGCATCGGCCTTCGCCAACCGCATTACCGCGAGGTCTTCGAGCGACGCCCGGAACTGGCCTTCCTCGAAGTCCACAGCGAGAACTTCTTTCTCGATGGTGGCGCCTCGATGCACGCGCTCGAGCGTGCCCGGGCCGCCTGGCCAGTCAGCCTGCATGGCGTCGGGCTGTCGCTCGGCTCGGCCGACCGCCTGGCCGAGGAGCACCTCGCCAGGTTGAAGCGCCTCGTCGATCGCGTGGAGCCGGCGCTCGTTTCGGAGCACCTGTGCTGGGGCGCGATCGACGGCGTCCACTTCAACGACCTGCTGCCCCTGCCGCACACCGGCGAGACGCTGGCGCTGCTGGCAGATCGGATCGACCGCGTGCAGGCCACGCTCCAGCGACGCATCCTCGTCGAGAACCTGTCGGCCTACGTCGAGTTCCGCGACAGCGACATGACCGAGACGGCCTTCCTGGCCGAGCTCGCGCGCCGCACCGGTTGCGGGCTGCTGCTGGACCTCAACAATCTCTACGTCAACGCCGTCAACTTCGGCTTCGACGCCGTCGAGCGCCTGGCCGAACTGGATGGCGCCGCCATCGGGCAGATCCACCTTGCCGGCCACACGGTGGTCGACGATTGCCTCATCGACACGCACGGCAGCGTCGTCTGCGACCCCGTCTGGGATCTCTATGCGCACGCCTGCACGCGCTTCGGCCCCAAGCCGACGCTCATCGAATGGGATACCGACCTGCCCGCGCTCGACGTGCTGCTGTCGCAGGCGGCGCAGGCGGATGCGATCGCGCGCCGCGAGGTGGCGCGTGCCTGAGCTGCGGGCGCTCCAGTCCGACTTCGCGGCGGCGCTGCGTGGCCGCGATGCGGGGTCCGCCGTGCATCGCTGGCTCGCCGGCGACGCCGATCACGCGGAACGCCGCCTGGGCGTCTACCGCGCCAACATGGTGGCCGCGGCCGACAAGGCCTTGTCCGCCGCCTATCCGGTGATCCGCCAGGTGGTGGGCGGAGAATTCTTCCACGGCCTGGCGCGCGAGTACCAGCGTGGCACGCCGTCGGCCAGCGGCGACCTCAACGAGTTCGGCGCCGTGTTCGACAGCTTCCTGGCGACCTTCGAGCATGTGCAGACCATGCCGTGGCTGCCGGACCTGGCGCGCCTCGAATGGGCCGCGCACCGAGCCTACGGCGCGGCCGATGCGCCCGACTGGGATCCCGCCGGCTTGAGCGCCGTCGATCCCGAACAGCAGTCGGCGATCCGCTTCCAGTGGTCGCCGGGACTCGCCGTGATCGCGTCGCCGCATCCGATCGTTCGCGTCTGGACGATCCACCAGCCCGGCTACGACGGCGAGTTCAGCGTCGCCTGGGACGTGGCCGAGACCGCGCTCGTCGCGCGCGACGGCTTCGTCGTCACCGTCACCGGGTGCGGCCCGGGCGAGGCGGCCTTCGTCGCCGCGTCGCTGGCGGGCCTGCCGCTCGGCGATGCCGCCGAGGCAGCCCTGCAACGTCAACCCGATTTCGACCTCGGCGCCCTCCTCGGCCGCGCGATCCACGCGCGGCAGGTGTGCGGCTTCACCCTTTGATGGACATCATGATCCGAACCCTGATCCAGCGCGTGCTCGTCCTCACCGGCCTGGTCGACCGCCTCCAACCCGTCGCGCTGCTCGCGCTGCGGCTCTACGTGTCCTCGGTGTTCTTCCGCTCCGGCTTCGTGAAGATCTCCGACTGGGGCGCCACGCTGGCGCTGTTCCACGACGAGTACACGGTGCCGCTGCTGCCGCCCGACGTGGCCGCCTGCGTGGGCGCATTCGGCGAGCTCACGTTCCCCGTGCTGATCACCCTGGGCCTGATGGGACGCTTCGGCGCGGCCGGCCTGTTCGTCGTCAACGTGATGGCGGTCATCTCGTACCCGCAGCTGTTCGGATTCGACTGCCCGGCCGGGCTGCAGATGCACTTCGTCTGGGGGACTATCCTGATCGTGCTGGCCGTGTTCGGACCGGGCGGGCTGTCGGTCGATGCGCTGATCCTGCGCCGCCTCGGTCTCAGCGCCCCACGAACTCCTCCACCAGCTCCAGCAGCCGCTCGACCTTGAACGGCTTGCGCAGGAACGCGTCGTAGCTGTCGAACTGGTCGCGGATGGCATGCTCGGGCAGGCCGCTGTTGAGGATGATCTTGGTATGAGCGAACTGCGGATCGGCGCGCAGCGCGCGCGCGAACTCCGCGCCGTTCATCAGCGGCATCATGTAGTCGACGATGACGAGGTCCGGCGGGACGTCGCGGGCCTGGATCAGCGCGAGCTGTCCATTGACGGCGCAGAACGCCCGATAGCCCTCCTCCTCGAGGATCAGGCTCAGGACTTCCGCACTGCCCAGTTCGTCGTCAACGACAAGAATGGTCTTCACGCGACGCCTTTTGTCTCCGCGCCGTCAGTTCGACGACGAAGGCGCGGGGCCTTCCGGGGTGGCTACGGGTTGCGCCGAAGGAATCACATCACCGTCCGCCCGATAGGTTCCGGCAATGTGCATACCTTGCGAATCGATGCGCAGGCGGCGCAGGCCGGCCTGGTAGTCGGTGTCGCGCATCTTGATGATGGTCAGCAGGCGTTCGACATGGCCCTCGTCGTGCACGAAGCGCAGGAAGAACAGGTTGTCGACCAGCCCCGAGACGCCCCAGGGCATCGAGATCACGCTGGAGACGACGTCGCGCGTCTCCAGCGTCATCAGCGAGGTCACGCCGCGGCTGCGCAGCTCGCTGGCCAGGCAGGAGAAGAACCGGTTGATGCGCTCGGGGTAGACCGTCGACTCCAGGAAGCCCGACAGCCCGTCGATCACCAGGCGACGCACGTTGCGGCGCGCGATGGCGTTGAGCAGACGCTCTGCAATTTCGTCCAGCAGGGATTCGCCGGGCGCCTGCCACATCAGCTCGACGGCACCGGAGGCCTCGAGACCTTCCAGCGCCAGGCCCAGCGAGCGTGCCTTGGCGCGGATGCGGTCGGGGCGTTCGAAGAAGCCCAGGTGCAGGCCCGGTTCATCCGCGGTGCTGGCGTGCAGGAATTGCAGGCCCATCGTCGACTTGCCGGTGCCGGTGGAGCCGATGACCACCGTCGCACTGGCCCGGGGGACGCCCTTGATCGCCAGTTGCGCGTCCAGCGACGGGATGCCGCTGGTGGTGGCCTCGTCGGCGCTGCCCTCCAGCGCGGACACGCGGTACATGGCCTCGATGCGCGGGAACACGCGGATGCCGTCGTTGTCGATGCGCATCGAATGCTTGCCGCGCAGCGGGCCGGCACCGCGGAACTTGCGCACCTGGATCGAGCGCTCCGAGCGGGCGTCGAACAGCTTGTCCTCCAGCTCGATCAGGCCGTCCACCATCGTGTGCTCGGCGGCCATGCGATGGATGTTGCCGCTGGTCAGCAGCAGCACCGTGCAGTCCTGCAGCACGGCGATGGCCTGCAGCTCGTGCACGAACTTCTTCAGGTCGAGGTCGCTGGCGCCCTCGGAAGCCGCCACCAGCCCGTCGAGCACCAGCACGCCCACCTTGCGCGTGCGCATCTCGCGCCGCAGCACGGCCATCAGGCCCTTGAGGCCGGCGCTCTCCAGGTCGTGGAACGCGCTGATGTAGGCGAGCTTCTCGGGGAACGCCTTCACGTCGAAGAACGACAGCGTGGACAGGTGCTGGATCATGCGCGAGTGCGACTCGGCCAGCAGCGTCACGTAGACGGCAGATCCGCCCTCGGCCACGTGGCCGTAGCAGATCTGGTTGGCCAGGATCGTCTTGCCGCAGCCCGGCAGCCCCTGGATGATGTAGACGCCGGTGCGAAACAGGCCGCCGCCGAGGATCTGGTCGAGGCCCGGCACGGCACTGCGCAGCCGTTCGATCGCTGCGACGTTTTCGGGAGAGGAAGATGTCATCGGTAGGTGCTCATGTCGTCGGTCTCCGGGATTTGCACCGTGAAGACGCAGCCGGTGCCGGGCGCGCTCTTCAATGTGATCTCTCCGCCCATGGCCTGCACGAGTCGGGTGACGATCCACAGGCCCAGGCCCGTCCCTGCGCCGCGGGACGAGTGGGCCGCTACCGCGAACTTCTCGAAGATCGATTGCTGATCCACGAGCGCGATGCCGTTGCCATTGTCCTCGACCTGGAGGCGCCACGCATCGGAACCCGACGACAGGCGGATCGTGACCCGGCTGGCTCCGGAATGCTTGAAGGCGTTCAGCAGCAGGTTGTCCAGCACCTGCTCCAGCACCACGGGATCGGCCGCACGCAGCGGCTCGAACGCGGTCTCGTCACAGTCGATCGCCATCACGATCCCGCGCGACAGCGCCTCCTGCTCGAGACTGTCCACCAGCGTGGCCACGACGGCCGGCACGTCGATGCGATGGCTCGCGAGCGGGTAGGCGGCGCCCGGCGACGCGAGCAGTTCCATCAGCACGGTGACGCGCGCGGAGTAGCGCTTGAGCGTGAGCTCGGCGCGCCGGATGCGATCGGCCGCCTCGGCCGCGCTGCCGGCCTGCGCGGTGCTGCGCGCGAGCGCCAGGTGCAGCGACAACGCGTGCAGCGGGTTGCGCAGTTCGTGCGCGGCCATCGCGAGCACGTCGTCGCGCAGCGCGATCTCGCGCTTCAGGCGGGCGAGCTCGCGCGCATCGTCGCGTCGACGGTCGAGCTGCAGAGGGCGCGAGGGTTCTTTGCTCACGGAGTCTTGCTGGCGTCGTGGGCAGGGCCGGCCCGGCATGTGGAGAGTCGCGGCTACTGTATCCGGCCGCGCCCTGTTTCGACTCGACACGACAGCAAATATCGCGCCGACCCGACGGGCAAGAACGCGCCCAGACGGTAGGAACCTCAGCGTCAGGCAAGCGCAGCTGCGACCGCCGACGATCGTGCGGCGGGTCGGCGGGCACGCGGCTTCCTGAGGAAGGCGGCCAGGAACGTCCGCGTCGAGCGATCCGGGAACTTCACCGCGATCTCGTCGCCGCGCACGGCGGCCACCACGCCCGCGCCGTGTCGCGGTGCCTTGACGGGATCGCCGACCTCGAACGGCGACGGCGCGGCGCGCCATTCGATCATCCGCGGCACGGGCTCGGGTTTGGCCAGTCGCTCCGGCGGCTGCGACGCCAGGCGCACGCAGTTGTCGCACTGGCCGCAACGCTCGGCGCCGCCGGGCAGCGCCTCGTCGAAGCCCTCCAGCAGCACCTTCCAGCGGCAGAAGCCGGTCTGCGCGTAGAACACCATGCGCTCCAGGGCGTCGTGGTCGCGCTCGCTCTTCTTCGCATAGTCGCCCGCCAGCGCGCCGAGCCTGTCGGCCGTGGCCTCGCGACGCAGGTTGCGGCGCCAGCCATGGCTCGCATCGCAGGCCGCCAGGCCGCCGTCGCGCAGCAGGCTCAGCGTCACCGACAGGCGGTTGCGGGGCATGCCGGGGATGCGCGCGGCCAGCTCGGCCAGCGTCGAGCCATGCGGCGCGATCTGCAGCGCCTCGATCGCCTGCACCAGGTCGGCCACCAGCGGATAGCGGCGCACGAGGAAGAACTGCTGCACCTGGCGATCCTTGCGCTGGAACAGCAGCACGCAGCGCGCCGGCTTGGCGTCGCGGCCGGCGCGGCCCGCCTCCTGGTAGTAGGCCTGCACGCTGCCGGGCATCTGGAAGTGGATCACGTAGCGGATGTCGGCCTTGTCGATGCCCATGCCGAAGGCGTTGGTGGCCACCATCACGCGCCGGGCGCCGCTCATGAACGCGTCCTGGTTCGCGTTGCGCTCGGCGGCGGGCAGCTTGCCGTGGTAGATCGTCACCGATTCGCCGGCGTCGCGCAGGCGCTCGAAGACCTCCGTGCAGACCTTCACCGTGGACGTGTAGACGATGCCGTCGCCCGGCGTCGAGCGCAGCGCCTCGAGCAGGCCGTCCACCTTCTCGGCGTCGCTGGTCACCTGGCGCACCTGCAACTGCAGGTTGGAGCGGTACATGCCCGTGTTGACCACCTCGAGATCGGGCACGCCCAACTGGTGGCGGATGTCCTCCACCACCTCGGCGGTGGCCGTGGCCGTCAGCGCCAGCACGGTGGGATGGCCCAGCGCCTCGATGGCCGCGCCGATCTCGAGATAGGCCGGGCGGAAGTCGTGGCCCCATTGGGAGATGCAGTGCGCCTCGTCGATCACCAGCAGCGCCACGCCCTGGGCGGCCAGCGCGGCGCGGAACGCGGGATCGGCCAGGCGCTCGGGCGTGGCGAACACGATGTCGCTGCGCGATTCGGCGATGCGCTCCATCGAGGCGTCCTGCTCGCTGGCCTTCTGCGCACTGTTGAGCTGTTCGGCGGCGACGCCGGCCTCCTCCAGCTTGCCGGCCTGGTCCTTCATCAGCGAGATCAGCGGCGAGACGACCACGGTCGTCCCCACCAGGTGCAGCGCGGGCAACTGGTAGCACAGCGACTTGCCGGCGCCGGTGGGCATGATGGCCAGCGTCGGGCGGCCCGCGAGCACGCGCGAGATCACCTCGTGCTGGCCGGAGCGCAGCTCGTCGAAGCCGAAGGTGTCGCGCAGCGAGCGGCGCAGCGCCGCCGGAATGGATGCAGTCATGCGAGTTGAAGCGGCAAGCGCCATGCCCTCGCGGGGCGACTATGCGGTACGCGGTGCAGGGCCCTCGCCCCGGCGCGAGCCGAATGCATGCGCGTAAGCCCAGGTGAACTCCGCCCCGAACAGGAAGATCTGCGCGGAGTAGTACACCCAGGCCAGCAGCACGGCCAGCGAGCCGGCGGCCCCGAAGCCCGAGGCGAGCGCGCTCTTGCCGATGTACAGGCCGATGACGGTCTTGCCGATGGAAAACAGCAAGGCCGTGACCAGCGCCCCGACCCCCACGTCGCGCCACTCGATCGTCGCCTGCGGCATGAAGCGGTAGATCATCGCGAACAGCGCGGTGGTCAGCACGAAGCCGACCGCGAAGTTCACGCCGTGGGCGAGCGGCTCCCAGTCGGCGATGCCGGAGGTCGACCAGGCCGCGAAGGCGTCGAACGCAGCGCTGGCCGCCAGCGACACCAGCAGCAGGAAGCCGATCGCGAAGATCATGCCCATCGACAGCAGCCGCGTGCGCAGGAACGCCCACCACGTGGACACCTTCTGCCGCGTGGGCACCTGCCAGATGCGATTGAGGTCGTCCTGCAACTCGGCGAAGACCGAGGTGGCGCCGATCACGAGCACGACCACGCCGGTGACGGTGGCGAGGATGCCCTCCGACGGCTTCGACACGTTCTTCAGCAGCCCCTGGACGGCCTCGGCGCCGGTCTGGCCGATCAAGCCCTGCAGCTGGTCGACGACGGCCCCCTGCGCCGCGTCCTGCCCGAACACCAGGCCGGCCACCGAGATCGCGATCAGCAACAACGGCGCGATCGAGAACACGGCGTAGTACGACAGGGCCGCGCCCATGCTCTGCGCGTGATCGTCCATCCACGCATTCGCGGCCTGGGTCAGGAGCTTGCCGAGGCGGCGCAGGTACATTGGGATTCCCGGAGTCGTTGCCGCCATCCCGACAGCAACGGCCATGCCCGCACTCCTTTACCGCTCACGCCATGTTCATCGTCACGCTCACGTACCTGAAGCCCGTCGAGGAAGTCGACGCCCTCATGCATGACCACGTGGAGTGGCTCAAGAAAGGCTACGCCGACGGCCTGTTCATCGCCTCGGGGCGTCGGGTTCCGCGCACGGGCGGCGTGATCCTGGCTCGCTCGGGCGACGAGCAGGCGCTGCGGGCGACGCTCGCCGCCGATCCGTTCGCGATCCACGGCGCGGCGCGCTTCGACGTCGTGGAGTTCACGCCCAGCATGACGGCGCCCGGCGCCGAGGTCTTGAAGAGTCTTTAGCCCACGGCGCCCTCGTCCCGCGCGCAGCCGCGGGATCCACCCACACGACGTCATCCTGCGCGCAGTCGCAGGATCCACCCTCACGACAACGCGTGGATCCTGCGACTGCGCGCAGGATGAAGGGCTTTGTCAGCCCTTCAACTTCGCGGCGATCTCCGCCACGCGCTTGCCGTGCAGCTTGGCCGTCTCGAGATCGCCGGAGCGCGGCGCCTCGTCCGCAGAGGCATCCGACGGCGACACCGCCAACGTGCCGCCGGAGCCGGCCGTCCAGTTGATGTCGTTGGGGCCGTGTTCCTTCTTGTTGGACGGCAACAGGCCGGTGCCGACCCAGATCTGGCCGTGCTGTTGCGACAGCGTCCAGAAGTACTCGATCGTCGAGAACTTGTCGCCATTGGTGGAGGCGGAATTGGTGAAGCCGGCGGCCACCTTGTTCTTCCAGGCCTGCGTGAACCAGGGCTTGGAGGAGGCGTCTGCGAACTTCTTGAACTGCCAGGCCGGGCCGCCCATGTAGGTGGGACTGCCGTAGATCACCGCGTCGGCCTTGGCCAGCGCCTCCCAGGACTCGTCGGGCAGGTCGCCGTTGGCGTCGATGCGGTAGAGGGTGGCCGTGGTGTCGGGCGCCGCGGCGGCACCGGCGTGGATGGCCTCGGCCAACTTGGCGGTATGGCCGTAGCCGCTGTAGTAGACGATGGCGACGTTTGTCATGGGCTGTCCGCGTGTTGGGAGGGAGGGCCCATTCTGTTGGTGAATGGCGAGTCCCCACGAATCGCGGGGCTGTTGGGCCGAGATCAGACCAGCTTGTCCAGCGTGATCGGCAGGTCGCGGATGCGCCGGCCGGTGGCGTTGAAGACGGCGTTGGCCACGGCGCCCGTCACGCCGGTCATCGACACCTCGCCCAAGCCCTTGGCGCCGAGCGGGTTGACGTGCGGATCGACCTCGTCGACGAAGGCCACGTCGATGTCGCCGATGTCGGCGTTGACCATCACGTGGTACTCGGCGAGGTTGGCGTTGACGAAGCGCCCGCTGCGCGGATCGAGCACCGATTCCTCGGTGAGCGCCATGCCCAGCCCCCACACGATGCCACCCAGCAACTGGCTGTGCGCCGTCTTCGCGTTGATGATGCGCCCGGCGCCGAAGCGGCCGACGATGCGCGGCACGCGCACGATGCCGAGGTCACGGTCGACGTGCACCTCGGCGAACACGGCACCGAACGAGTTCATGGAGAACCGCTTCTCCTCGTCGCCGGGCTTGCTGTCGCCGTCGGCCACCAGCGGTGTGCCGCCGTGGCGGCTCAGCAGCACGGCCACGTTGTCGCGCCGGCCCGGGGCGATGCGGCTGCGCAGCCAGCCGTCCTCGATGACGACGTCGTCGGCGGCGGCGCCTTGCAGCGGCGACTCGGGGTCAGCCACCGCCAACGCGACCATCTTCTGGCGCGCCACGTCGCAGGCGGCGGCGATCGCGGTGCCCACGCTCTCCATCGTCATCGAGCCGGCGGAGATCGGGGCCTCGGGCAGGTCGGTGTCGCCCAGCTCGAAGCGCACGCGCTCCACCGGCAGCCCCAACGCGTCGGCCGCGACCTGGGCCATCACGGTGTAGGTGCCGGTGCCCAGCTCCGCGGTGCTGGAGCTCACCAGCGCACGGCCGTCGGCGGTGAGTCGCACCCGCGCCTTGCACGGGCTGCGCTTGGCCGGCCGGGTAGCGCTGGCGCAGCCGAGTCCCACCTGCCAATGGCCGTCGCGCAACGTGCCGGGCGTGGCGCTGCGACGCGACCAGACGATGCGTTGCGCGCCCAGGCGGTAGCACTCGCTCAGCGCCTTGCTGGAGTACGGCGCGTTCTTCTGCTCGTCGCGCTGCGCGTCGTTGATCAGCCGGAACGCCACCGGGTCGAGGCCGGCCGCGATCGCCATCTCGTCCATCGCGCTCTCCAGCGCGAACATGCCGGTGGACTCGCCCGGCGCGCGCTGGAACGTGGGCGTGCCCACGTTGAGCTTGACGAGCCGGTGCGCCGTGGCCACCGCGGGGCTCGCGTAGAGCATGCGCGTGACGACCGCGCTGCTCTCCACCCAGTCCTCGAGCACCGAGGTGGTCGACGTGGAGCGGTGTTCCAGCGCCGTCAGCTTGCCGTCGGCGTCCGCGCCCAGGCGCAGGGTCTGCGCGGTGCGCGGGCGTCCGCCTACCGGGCCGAACAACTGCGGCCGCTGCATCACGAGGCGCACCGGCCGCCCCACCTGCCGCGCCGCCATCGCGGCCAGCACCACGTGCGACCACGCCGAGCCCTTGCCGCCGAACGCGCCGCCGACGAAGGCCGAGCGCACGTGCACGAGCTCGGGCGAGATGCCGAAGGCGGCCGCCAGCGTCTTGCGCACGCCCGCCACGTACTGCGTCGAGTCCTCGATGGACAGTTTTTCCCCTTCCCAACGGGCCAGCGTCGCATGCGGCTCCATCGGGTTGTGATGCTGGTACGGGGTGGTGAAGCCGGCGTCCACGCGATGCGCCGCAGCCGCCAGGCCGGCCTCGACGTCGCCGCGCGCCGTGTCGGGCGAGGCGCCGTTGACCTTGTCGGGCGGATAGGCGTTGGCCTTCCCGGCCTCGAAGTCGAGCTCCGCGGGCGCGCGCTCGTACGTGACGCGCACGAGCGCGGCCGCGCCGTTGGCCTGCTCGAAGGTCTCGGCCACGACGAGGGCGATCGGCTGGTTGGCGTAGGCCACGCGGTCGTCCTGCAGCAGCGACAGCACGCGGCCGTCGGGCGGATGGACGGCGCCCTTGCCCGCCTCGGGCAGGCGCAGGGCGTTGAGGTGGCTGATCACCGCCACGACGCCCGGGGCGCGCAGCGCGGCGGCGGCGTCGATGGCGGCGACGCGGCCGCTGGCGATGGTGCTGGTCACGAGCACGGCGTGGGCCATGCGCGGCAACGCCAGGTCGCCGGAGTAGTGAGCCAGGCCGCAGACCTTCAGCGGGCCGTCGACCCGGTCGAGAGGAGCACCGATGGAGGTCATGCCTGCCCCGCCGCCGTCTGCAGCGCCCGCACGATGGCACGGTGGGCCAGGGTCACCTTGAAGCCGTTCTGCGTCGCCGGCCGGGCGCCCTGCAGCAGCAGGTCGGCGGCCGCGCCGAAGGCCGCGTCCGAGGGCGGTCGACCCACCAGGCTGGCCTCCGCCTCGGGCCGGCGCCAGGGCTTGTGGGCCACGCCGCCGAGGGCCAGCGCGGCGTCACGCACGACGCCGTCGCGCACGTCGAGCGCCGCAGCCACCGACACCAGCGCGAACGCGTAGCTGGCGCGGTCGCGCACCTTCAGGTAGTTCGCGCGCTCGGCGAAGCCGCCGGGCGGCAGGTCGACGCCCACGACCAGTTCCCCGGGAACCAGCGTCGTGTCGCGCTGCGGTGCGTCCCCAGGCAGCCGGTGGAACTGCTCGAACGCGATCGTGCGCTCGCCGCGCGGCCCGTGCACGCGCACGCTGGCGCGCAGGGCCGCCAGCGCCACGCACATGTCGGACGGGTGCGTGGCGATGCAGGCCGCGCTGGCGCCCAGGATGGCGTGGTTGCGGTTGATGCCCTCCAGCGCGCCGCAGCCACTGCCCGGCATGCGCTTGTTGCAGTGCTCGAAGCCGACGTCGTAGAAGTACGGGCAGCGCGTGCGTTGCAGCAGGTTGCCACCCACGGTGGCCATGTTGCGCAGCTGCGGCGAGGCGCCGGCCAGCAAGGCCTGGCTCAACAGGGGCCAGCGCGTGCGAATCAGCGGATGGTTGGCCACGTCGCTGTTGCGCACCATCGCCCCGATGCGCACGCCGCCGTCCACGGTGGTGGTGACCTCTGCCAGCGGCAGCCGGCTCACGTCCACCAGCAGCATCGGCTGCACCACGCCGCCCTTGGCGAGGTCGACGAGGTTGGTGCCGCCGCCCAGGAAATGCGCGCCCGGCGACCCGCCCAACCGGACGGCATCGGCCACGCTTTGCGCGCGCCGGTAAGCGAACGGGGTCATCAGGCAAGCCTCCGCCTGACGGCTGCGTTGCGAGCTTCGGGCGGCCGGGCGGCGCTCATGCCACGCCCTCCCCTTGCGCCACGGTGCGCACGGCGCGCACGATGTTGGCGTAGGCGCCGCAGCGGCACAGGTTGCCGCTCATGCGCTCGCGGATCTCGGCGTCGGTGAGCGTCGGCGCGCCCGGGCGCCGCACGTCCGCCGTGACGGCGCTGCAGTCGCCGCGGCGCGCCTCCGCCATCAGCGCCACGCCCGAGCAGACCTGGCCCGGCGTGCAGTAGCCGCACTGGAACGCGTCTTCGGCCACGAAGGCCGCCTGCAGCGGATGCAGGTGGCCGGGCTGGCCGATGCCCTCGATGGTGGTGATCGCGTCGCCGTCGTGGGCCAGGGCCAGGGACAGGCAGGCATTGATGCGCCGGCCGTCGACGAGCACGGTGCAGGCGCCGCACTGGCCGCGATCGCAGCCCTTCTTGGTGCCGGTCAGGCCGAGGTGGTCGCGCAACGCATCCAGCAGCGTGGTGCGCGGCTCCACCTGCAGCGCGTGTGCCTGCCCGTTGACGCGCAAGGCCAGGGCCACGGGAAGAGCGGCCATGGCGACGGCGGGGGCCTGCACGGCCTCGGCGTCGGCCTGGCCCGCGAGCAACGGCGCGCCGGCCAGTGCACCGGCCGATTGCAGGAAGCCACGGCGGGTGGCGGCCGCGACGGGCAAGTCTTGGGGCATGGCGAGCGATGGCGAGGCCGCTGTTGCAACCCGCCCTGGCCGGCAATCGGCGTGCGTGCCGGGCCCGCTTTACACGCCGTTCAGGCGGCTTCGCCCTGCTCGTCGTTGCGGGACGCCGCGGTCTTGCGGCGGCCGCGCTCGCCGAAGCGGCCGGCCGGCGCCGTGAGCGCCTGTTCCAGCAGCGAGCCCCATTGGGCCTGGCTGTCGCGCGTGGCCACGAGGTTCTCGAATTCGGCGCCGGAGCGTACCGGGTAGCGGTCGAGCGCGCGCTGGTCCTTGTGCGCGAAGTGCAGCGTGATGCGCTTGACGGTGGCCTGGTAGATCTGCGACACGCGCGACGTGCTGACTCCCAGCGACTCGGCCACCTCCTCGGTGCTCATGCCGATGCCCATGTAGGCGTCGATGACCTGGCGCTCGCGATCGGGCAGCGTCGCGAAGAATTTCTCCAGCCGGCGCAGCAGGATCGCGGTGTCGACCCGCGCCTCCACCTCGTCGGCGGCCGTGGCCGCGTGGCCCTGCGGGGCGTAGTGGTCGCCGTCGTCGTCCTCGTCGCTGAGGCTCTGGGTCTGGGCGGTGGACGCGGCCTGTTCCAGCTCGGCGATCTCGCTGACCTCGATGCCGCAGACGGCGCTCAGCTCGCTGAGGGTGGGCCCCTGGTCGTGGCCCTGCATCCAGCGTTCGCGGGCGATCTGGATCACCTTGAACTTGCGGCGTTGCGAGCGGCTCAGCTGGTCCATCTGGCGCAACTCGTCCAGCATCGCGCCCTTGACGCGCAGCTGGGCGTAGCGCAGGAACGCCTCGCGGCCCTCGTCGCTGTCCGGATCGCCTTCCCACTGGAAGTTCATCGCGGCCTGGGCGACGCCGATCAGCCCGGCCTGGATCAGGTCGGCCTTCTCGACGTTGGCCGGCAGGCGCCGCGACAGGGCGCTGGCCTGCTTGCGCACCCACGATTCATGGCGCGCGATCAGTGACGACGGAACACCCTGCATGGAAATCATGCAGCCATGATATGCAGACAATCGCCCGCCTATGGCGATCTTTTCGGCAAATGGGGGGTCAAAAGCCGTGAAGCTTTGGGGGGAAGTGCGTTTTTTGCTGTCTGGGGTTCAAAAAGAGACGCTGTTCCGGCTCAACGACGCGTGCGTCGCGCCGCGGATGGGCATAAACCCTCAGGCCCAGTCGGTGCCGGCCGCCAGCACGGCGATCGCCGCGGCGAAGCCGCCCGCGTCCTCGGCGTCGAAGCGCGCGGTGAGCGGGCTGTCGAGGTCGAACACCGCCACCAGGCGATCGCCGGCCAGCACCGGAAGCACCAGCTCGGACCTGGACGCGGAATCGCAGGCGATGTGGCCCGGGAACGCATGCACGTCCTGCACCAGCTGGATCTCGCGCGTGCTCGCGCAAGCGCCGCACACGCCGCGCGAGAACGGGATGCGCACGCAGGCGACCTTGCCCTGGAACGGCCCCACGCGCAGCTCCTCGCCGCGGGCCATGTAGAAGCCGGCCCAGTTCAGGTGCGGCACCGACTGGTAGACCAGCGCCGAGAACTGCGCCATGTTCGCCAACCAGTCGCGCTCGCCCTCGAGCACGGAGCGCACCTGGGCGACCAGCAGCGCGTAGGACGCGCGCTTGGCGTCGGGAGTGGACATGTCGAGGGTGTCGGCGACTTCGAAACTCATGGCGGCAAGCGCAGGAAAACGGAAAGCACGATTGTGCCGCACCCGGCCGCGCTGCAGGGTCTCAGGCGAGGATCGGCAGGCGCGCGGTGAAGCTCGTCCCGTGCTCGGCCGAGGAGCTCACCGAGAGCCGGCCGCCGTGGGAACGCACGATCTGGCTGCAGATGTACAGGCCCAGCCCCAGGCCCTCGCGCGCCGCCGTGCGCCGCCAGAAAGGCTCGAAGACCCGGTCGAGCCGGTCCGCGGGGATCGGCTCGCCTTCGTTGTGCACCTCGATGACGACGTCCTGGCCGTCGACCTGGGCACGCACGCGCACCGGGGCGCTGGCCACGCCATGCGACAGCGCATTGGCCAGCAGGTTGGACAGCAATTGCTCCAGCCGCGCGGGGTCGCAGCGCACCGGGACGTCGACGGCGATGTGCGAGACGATCCGGCGCTCGGGGTGCCCCTCGCGCAACTCGGCAGTGACGCCCTCCAGGCTCGGGCCCAGCGTGGCGGTCTCGACGACCTCGACGCCGATGCCGCTGCCCAGGCGGCCGCGCGCGAAGTCCAGCACGTCGTCGATCAGTCCCGACATGCGCCGCGTGCTGCGTTCGATGCGCTGCGCGGCGGTGGTGACGGCCGCCGGGTCGTGCGCCTTGCGCTGCAGCAGCGTGGCGCCCATGGTGATGGCCGCCAACGGATTGCGCAGGTCGTGTCCCAGCACGGCGATGAACTGCTCGCGCAGCTCGCCGGCGGCGCGCTCGTCCATCAGCAGGGTCTCGGTGCGCTCGCGCTGGCGGTCGCTCTCGAGCTGCAGCGCGATGAGTTGCGCGAACAGCTCGAACATCGCGATGACCCTGGTCTCGCGCACCTTGTGCGGCTTGGCGTCGATCGCGCAGAGATTGCCGAAGTATTCGCCGTCGGGCAGCCTGATCGGCACCGACGCGTAGCTCTCGATCTGGTAGATGCGAGGCGTGTGGTGCGTGCGGAAGACCGGGTCGGTGCTGGCCTCGTCGATGAAGATCGGCGAGTCGGAGGAGCGCACGTCGTGGCACAGCGTGGACTCCAGCGGCAGCTCGCCGCCGGGCACCAGCCCGAAGCCGACGCGATCTTCCACCGCGCAGGCGATCCACTGCGCATCGGTGACGCGCGCCACCGCGGCGAAGCCCATGCCGGTCGACTCGCAAAGCACCTTCAGCAGGCGCGGCACCGCTTGCAACCGGGCGATGGCCGCGATGTCGTGGGCGATGGCTGCCTGCGTGAGCGGCGACTGGCGAATCGATGACATGGGTGAGGATGGCCTCGGCGGGGCGGTGCCGTCGACTATAGGCGTGACCGGCGGTCCAGCGTGTCAGAGGGTCGGCCGACGCGACGTCGGGAAACCCTGCGGCCGCCTGCGACGGCATTTGCGGGCCAGAATGCGGCGCGATGGATCTCACCCGCACCCAGCGCTACCTGCCCTGGATCGTCGCCACCGCGCTGTTCATGGAGCAGCTCGATTCGACGATCGTCAACACCGGCATCCCCGCCATGGCCGCCAGCCTGGGCGTGACGCCGCTGAGCCTGAAGGCCGTGGCCACGAGCTACATCCTGTCGCTGGCCGTCTCGATCCCGGTCAGCGGCTGGCTGGCCGAGCGCTTCGGCAGCCGCCGCATCTTCCTGTTCGCGCTGGCGCTGTTCACCGTGTCGTCGGTGCTGTGCGGCCTGGCGCCCAACGCGAGCCTGCTGGTGGCCGCCCGCGTGCCACAGGGCGTGGCCGCCGCGATGATGATGCCGGTCGGACGCAGCGCCGTGGTGCGCAGCTTCCCGAAATCGGACCTGTTGCGCGTGATGAACTTCATCATCATCCCGGCGCTGATCGGCCCGCTGCTGGGCCCCACGGTGGGCGGGCTGATCGTGCACTGGCTGTCGTGGCGCGACATCTTCTTCGTCAACGTGCCGGTGGGCATGGCCGCGCTGTGGCTGGGCCACAAGTTCATGCCCGACTACCGCACCGAGTCGCCGCCGCCGCTGGACGTCGTCGGGCTGGTGCTGTTCGGCTCGGGCGCGGCGCTGCTGTCGTGGCTGCTGGAGGTGTTCGGCGAGCACAGCGTGCCGGCACTGCAGATGACCGTGCTGTTCGTGCTGTCGGCCGTGCTGCTGCTGGCCTACGGCTGGCATGCCACGCAGGTGCCGTTCCCGCTGCTGCGCCTGGAGGTGTTCAAGGTGCGCACCTTCCGCATCTCGGTGCTGGGGGGCTTCGTCACGCGCCTGGGCATCGGCGGCCTGCCCTTCCTGTTGCCGCTGCTGTACCAGCTCGGGCTGGGCCTGCCGGCGTGGGAGTCGGGCCTGCTGATGATGCCCGCGGCCGCCGCGGCGATGTTCATGAAGGTGCTGTCGTCGTCGCTGCTGCGGCGCTTCGGCTACCGCCAGGTGCTGGTGTTCAACACGGTGCTGATGGCGGGCACCATCGCGTGCTATTCGCTGATCGGTCCGGGCGCGTCGATCTGGGCGATCCTGGGCATCGGCCTCGCGATGGGCCTGTTCAACTCGCTTCAGTTCTCCAGCCTGAACACGATGGCCTACGCCGACATCGACGGCGCCGACACCTCCATGGCCAGCACCATCGCCAGCACCCTGCAGCAGATGTCGCTGAGCTTCGGCCTGGCCGGCGCCTCGCTGATCACGGTGTTCTTCCTCGCCGACCTGCCCCAGTCCGACCACCTGGCCGTCACGCGGGCGCTGCACCATGGCTACCTGACGATGGCGGTGCTGACGCTGCTGTCGTCGGCGGCGTTCTGGTGGCTGCACGAGGACGACGGCGAGAGCGTCAGCAAGGGCACGCCGATTGCGCATCCGGCCGAGGCCCGGGCGTCGGAACTGTCCTGAAATGGGCTTCTTTTCCTGCGAACGACCGCCGCTAACGGCGGCAGAATACAAAGCATCCGAAGTACGAAACCGGCCGCAAATTGGGCGGAACGATGGGAACCCGTCACCCAGTACTGGCAGGAAACCGTCGTCCCGACCTTGCGTTGCGATGCCGGAAGATGTGCCCGCCTCCAGCGATGGTTGCGGGCATTTTCTTTTTTCAGTCCTGCTTCCACCTGGGGCGATCCCACTCGAGCAGCTCGGCGAGCCGCCTGATGATCCACTCGCCCTCGGCCCGCGGCACCGGCGCGTCCGGACCCTGCAGTCCGGCGTGCAGCTTCTCCAGGACCGCCGCCTCGGTGATGCTCAGCTGCCACTGCAGGGTCTGCGCGCGCTCGACCAGCATCGTGGCCAGCGCCTCGCAGAACTCATAGCGCTCGGTGATCGCCTGGCGCGTGGCGCTCGGCCTGGTGCGTCCGGGCTCCACGAACAGTGCGATGAACGACGGCGGGATCTCGATCTGGTTCTCGTCTGACATCGCGCCATTGTCGCCGGGCGGAAACGGCCGCCACAGCCCTGCGCCGAACGTGCCTGGCCGGGCCGGGTATCCTCCGGCCATCCCGTTGCCACCCGTGTGCCCTGCCCCGCCATGCGCGACCTCATCCCGCTCCTCATCGCCCACGGCGCGCTGATCGTCTTCGTGATCACGCTGGCCGCCCGCATCGGCGCGCCCGTGCCCGCCGCCCCGCTGCTGGTGGTGGCCGGCGGCGTGGCGATGGCGGGCCAGGTGTCGCTGGGCGTCTGCCTGCTGGCGTCGGTGGTCGCCAACGTGCTGGGCGATGCCGTCTGGTACCAGGCCGGACGCTGGCGCGGCCACCGCGTGATGAAGCTGCTCTGCCGCATCTCGCTGTCGCCCGACACCTGCGTGCGCCAGAGCGAGGGCATCCTGTCGAAATGGGGCGGCAGCTCGCTGATCGCCGCCAAGTTCCTGCCGGGCATCTCCGTCGTCGCGGCGCCCATGGCCGGTGCGCTGGGCATGTCGTGGACGCGCTTCATCAGCTACGACCTCGGCGCCTCGCTGCTCTGGACGGTCGTGTTCCTGGCCATCGGCGCGGCGTTCGCGGGCCAGGTGGTGATCGTGCTGGACTTCATGACGGAGTTCGGCACGATCGCCGCCGTGGCCATCGTCATCGCGCTGGCCACGACGATCATCTTCCGCTACCTGCGGCGCCGCTGGATGCTCAGCGACCGCTACGCGCCGCGCATCGCCGTCAACGAGTTGCGCGAGCTGATCCGTCGCGGCGAGGCGCCCATCGTGATCGACGTGCGCTCGTCGGTGGCGATGCTGCAGGACGGCCGCCGCGTGCCCGGCGCGATGGTGGCCACGCTGGCCCAGTTGCCAGCCACCGCGCTGGAGCTGCCGCGCGACCGCGAGGTGGTGCTCTATTGCAACTGCCCCAACGAGGTGTCGGCGCTGCGCGGCGTGCGCATCCTGGCCGACCTCGGCCACCACCGGGCGCGCGCACTCCACGGCGGGCTCGACGCCTGGCTCGAGGTGGAGGCCTTGTCGCCGCTGGGCCAGTTGCCTTCCGGGCTGGATCAGAGCCCGATGTCGACGATGGTCTTCGGCTCCGAGACGGCGCGCTGATTCTTCTCGGCGCGAAAGCGTCGGGCCGCCTCGTACGCGCCCTTGCGCACGCGCATCACCGAGCCCAGCGGCCGGTGCGTGGCCACGCCATGCCACGGGTTGAACGCGAGGCCCTCGTCGATCGAGCTGGCGCGCGCATCGCTCCACGATGCCTGCGCGCCCAGCACGAGGCGCGCCACCGGCCGGTACGGGCTCTGCGCCTCGTCCCAGACGACGCTGGCGTCCTCGATGGGCATCTCGCAGAGGTCCGTGCACAGTTGCACGCAGAGCTCCCACTCGGCGCCCTGCTCCTCGAAGTACGCGGCGACCGCGTCGCGCAGGCCGTCGGGCTTGTGCCGGAGGTCGACCGGTTCCTTGTACAGCGCCTTCAACGCCGGTGAGACCGGCCGCACGCAGATCTTGCCGAAGTACGTGCCGAAGAGCACCGGCACCTGCGAGTAGTAGGTCTCGCCCAGCGGGTTGGTTTCGGGATGGCCGCCCAGTGCGGTGAGGGTGGCGCTCTGGCCGCCCACGGCCTCGAACGCCTTCTCCAGGCCGCGCAGCGCGGCCGACAGCACCTGCTTCGCGCCCTCGGCCTTGTCGGTGGTGGCGGCCAGAAGCTTGAGGCTGCCGGCGAAGGACTTGGCGTCGGGCTTGTTGAAGGCCGGGCCGTTGACCAGGATGAAGTCCTGCGTCACGTCGGCCTCCGAGCCTGGCAGTCGCTCGCCAGTGACGCCGATGATCTTGATGGCCATGCCGCGCGGCGTGGACACGTCGTCGGGCAGGATGTCGCCCGGCGTGGTGGACAGCCGCATCACCACCGGCAGCGTGCCGGGTCGCGCGAACAGGCCTTGCGCGAGCTCGGGCGCCAGGCCCGTGGGGATGCGCAGCTCGCCCACCAGCAGGCCGTGGCTCTTGGCATGCACGCTGCGGATCGCCTTGCCGCCATGGGCATGCGTCATCTGCTGGATCCTGTGCATCTGCTCGTTGATGTCCGCCAGCGTCCTGGCCTCGTCGGCGTCCGGATGCTCGTACTCGGGCGAGAAGCGCAGGGGCGCGAGGGTGGTGGCAAGCGTGGACGTCATGGGCGGCTCCGGTCGGCAGGAATGGCAATCCCTGGCCAGGGCAAGCGCCGTTCCGCACCTCAGGCGCCGACGTGCGTGAGCTGCGCCTTCGTCCAGGCGGCGATGTCCGCCGCCGACGAGGCACCGGAGCGCCGTGCGATCTCCTTGCCGCCCTTGAACAGCACCAGCGTCGGGATGCTGCGGATGCCGTAGGCGGCGCTGGCGGCGCGCGCCTCGTCGCTGTCGACCTTGGCGAAGCGCACGCCTGGCAGCGCCTGGGCCGCGGCGGCGAACTGCGGTGCCATCTGGACGCAGGGCCCGCACCAGGCGGCCCAGAAGTCGACCAGCACCGGGGCCTCGCTGACGCGGATGAACTTGGGCAGCACCGCGTCGGAGACGGCCACGGGCTTCGGATCGGCCAGCGCGGTGGCGCATTTCGCGCAGACGGGCTGGTCGCCCAGACGCTCGTCGGCGACGCGGTTGGTGGTGGCGCAGTGGGGGCAGACGAGCAGCATGGAAATTCTCCGGGGATGCGACACCCGCGGCGAACGATGTGCCTAGACATCATGGTCGCCGCTGGGTAGGCGGCCGGTCTCCGACATCGTAGATTGCATGCCGAGGCATGTAGAGCTACATGCTGTGACTCGCGTCGTCAGCAACAAGGAGACCGACCATGGAAGAGCGTATCAAAGTTCACGTAGGCCTGGACGTCCACAAGGACAGCATCAGCGTGGCGGCGGCCGAGCAGGGTCGAGCGCCTGGGCGACTCATCGGCAAGGTGGCGCACGACGTTGGCAAGCTCTTGAAGGTGCTGGCCAAGATTGGCTCTGCCGAGGATCTTCACATCGTCTACGAGGCCGGTCCGACGGGCTTCGGGTTGCAACGCGCCTTGGTGGCCAAGGGCTACGTCTGCGAGATCATCGCGCCATCGCAGATCCCTCGACGTCCCGGCGACCGCGTCAAGACCGACGGCCGCGACAGCGTGCAGTTGGCCGAGTGCTCGCGCGCCGGGCAACTGAGCGCGGTGTGGATCCCCGACCCTGAGGACGAGGCGATCCGAGACCTGTCGCGGGCGCGCGAGGACGCGGTCAACAGCCGAGTGCAAGCGCGTCACCAGCTCAAGGGCTTCTTGCTGCGCCACGACGTGCGCTACACCGGCAAGACGTCGTGGAGCCTGGCCTACTACCGTTGGCTTGGGACGCTGAACTTCGGCGCCAGTGCGGCTCAGACAGCCTTCACCGAATACTGGCTTGCCGTGAAGTCCGCCGACGAGCGAGTCGATCGTTTGACCAAGGCCCTGGTGGCCTCGATCGCGGGCTGGCGATTCGAGCCGATGGTGGGCGCATTGCAGGCGCTTCGCGGCATCGCCGCCATCACGGCGATCGGCCTGGTGGCCGAGATCGGCGATCTCAAGCGCTTCTCGCATCCGCGCAAGCTCATGGGCTATCTCGGGCTGGTGCCGTCCGAGCGCTCGAGCGGCGAACGAACGAGCCGCGGCAGCATCACCAAGACGGGCAACGCACACGCGCGCCGGCTGCTGACCGAGGCCGCCTGGAACTACCGATTCAAGGCCCGAGTCAGTCGAGAAGCTCTGGCGCGGCAGGATGGGCTGTCAGAGGCGATTCGAACGACGGCATGGAAGGCCCAGCTGAGGCTCACGCAGCGGTTTGCCGCGCTGCGAGATCGTGGTGTGCAGGTCAACAAGGCATGCGTAGCCATCGCACGTGAGTTGGCCGGCTTCATCTGGGCAATCGGCCTGCAGGCCCAACGCGAGAAGGAGCAAGTCGCCTGAACGTGAGAGGAACAGGGATCGCTCTGGTGATGCGACACGGGCCCCGATAGGGCAACCCTCAGCTGCACTACAAGGGCGCCGCAAGGCAGATCCCCGACACTAGAGCGAGGCAGGCCCGCGACGGATCGATGAAGTGCTGGTAACCAATCCGCGGATATGAGTCTGATTCATCGTCGCTGCACCGCTCGTGTCGCATCACCCGATCGATCCCATCCCCCTCAAAATCCTCTCATATCATCACCTATGCGCTAACGCGATTGACTGCGGCGACCATATGAGTGCAGTGTTCGGCGCATAAGCACCGCTCAGCACCGAACACTGCACTAGTGGGCAAGGTTCATCGCCCACCGGCACATGCCGGCCAACACCGTTCTGCTACATAGGTCGGCTTGCTGGAATGCCGAAAGCGCAGCACTCGGATGCGCTGGAACTGGATGGTGAAATCGGTGATCGACTTGCCCGCGTCGAGTGCCGCCGACCACCAACTTGGCTGGAGTCATGTTCCTTGCGATGGAAGGGGTAGCGCCGCCGCGCTGCCGGCGTCATGATCGCGGCCATGACCACGCTCATCCTCGGCCTCATCCTGTTCCTGGGCATCCACTCGGCGCGCATCTTCGCAGACGGCATGCGCTCGCGCTTCATAGCAGAGCGCGGCCTGAACTCGTGGAAGGGCCTCTACTCGGTCGTCGCGATTGCCGGCTTCGTGCTGATCTGCATCGGCTTCGGCCATGCGCGCCAGCAGCCGGTGCTACTGTGGTCGCCGCCGCGATGGACGCATGACCTCGCCGCACTCCTCACGCTTGTCGCCTTTGTGCTGATCACTGCCGCCTACGTTCCCGCCAACGGCATCAAGGCGCGCGTAGGGGATCCGATGATCCTGGGCGTGAAGTGCTGGGCCGCCGGGCACCTCTTGGCCAATGGCACGCTGGCCGACGTCGTGCTGTTCGGCAGCTTCCTGGCGTGGGCGGTGCTCGATTTCCGCGCCGCCCGGCAACGCCGTCGCGCCGACGCCCAGCCGCAGGTCGCAGCCGCGAAGCGCGGCCGCAGCGCCATCGTCGTCGTGGTGGGCGTATTGGCGTGGATGCTGTTCGCGTTTGACTTGCACCAGCCGCTGATCGGCGTTGCGCCGTTCCCCGGCTTCCACGCGTTCCTCCACTGAGGATTGGCACAAGCGCTGATGGCGCGGTGCGATGCTTGCACGCAACTGGATCGCGCCGTTCGCTGTTGAGCGAAAATCCGGGCATTCCCAACGGAGCCCGTGTGAAGCCGACGCTCAATTTTCATCACCTCATGCGCGACCACTCCCTGGCCGTCGACCTCGGGCGCATGACCGAGACCGATGCCGCGACTGCGGTCGCCCGCGCCATCCAGCAGACGCTGGCCTGCGCCCGCGTGAACTTCTGGAACGTGTCCGGCCTCGTCGGCCAGCGCCAGATGCGCCGCGTCACGGGCTACGACGGGCGCGCCGGGCGCGTGCTGTCCGAGCCGCTGGAACTGCAGGAGACGACCGGTGAGTTCTTCCAGCGGCTGTACGACACCGGTTGCTATGTCTGCCCGGACACCGCCAGCGATCCTCTGCTGCGCGAGATCTTCCGTACCTATCTCCAGCCCACCCAGGCGCTGACGATGATCGTGGCCGCGTTCTACGTTGACGAGCGCGTGTGGGGGATGATCTCCTGCGTGCACGACGCGGTGCGCCGCTGGACGTCCGCGGAGATCACGGCGCTGCGCAAGTGCGCGTCGGAGCTGTCGCGCCGGCGCGCGCAGGTGCTCGATTGCTGAACGCGTGAGGCCGCGCACCCATTGGGAGAGCCCGCAGTCGGCCAGGACCCGTCTGTTGCAGACGCCCGCTTTCGGGCGGCCTGAAGGCCAGCCGATTTGCTAGCGCAGCCCGAGCCGAGCCAGCTTCTTGATCAGCCCGACCCGCGAGATGCCCAGCCGCCGCGCAGCTTCGGACTGGTTGCCCTGCGTCGAGGCGAGTGCGTCGCGCAGCAGTCGACGTTCCAACTCGTTGACCGCTGCATCCAGCGCACCGACGTTTTCGTCGGTACCCACTCCAGTTCCAGTCTCGTCGCGCACGGACACCCCACCCACGGTCGGATCCTCGCCACTCGCCAACCGCAGCAGCGATGCATCAACGGTGGCATGCCCGGGCAGAATCAAGGCCCCAGCTGATTCGACGACGGCCCGCAACTCGCGCACATTGCCGGGCCAGCGTCTCGCGGTGAGCCAGGCGAGCGCATCTGGCCCGAAGCCCGCGTCCGGCGCGACGCGATGCAGGAAGCGCGATGCGAGCACCGGAACGTCGCCTGGGCGCTCTTCGAGCCCGGGGGTGCGCAGCACAACGCCTTTCAGGCGATAGAACAGGTCTTCTCGGAAGCTTCCGTCGCGAACCATCGCTTCGAGGTCGCGATGGGTCGCACCGATCACCCGGGTTTGGGCGTGTTTCTGCTGCCGTCCGCCGACGGGCACGAAGGTGCCTTCCTGGAGGAACCGAAGCAGCTTCACTTGCATGGCCAGCGGCATCTCGCCGACCTCGTCCAGGAACAAGGTGCCACCATCGGCAGCCTCGACCAGACCAGGCTGGTCGCGGTATGCGCCGGTAAAGCTGCCGCGCATGTGGCCGAAAAGTTCGCTCTCGAGCAGCTCGGCCGACAGCGCACCGCAATGAATCGCCACGAACGGCCCGTCCGCTCGGCGGCTACACGCATGCAGCGCGCGGGCGACGAGTTCCTTGCCGGTGCCCGTGGGGCCGAGCACGAGCACGCTGACCTGCGTCGGACCGACGCGCCGCACCATCGCGCGCAGGCCGTTGATGACAGCGCTCTGACCGATCAAGCCGAGGTCGTCCATGGATGAGGCCGAGCGCAGCGCGCGCACCTCCCCGTCGAGCCGGCTCTTTCGCAATGCGCGCGCGATGACGACGCGCAGCATGTCCGGGTCCATCGGCTTGGTGAGGAAGTCCCACGCGCCAGCCTCGATGGCGCGCAGTGCGAGTTCGTGGTCACCGTGACCCGTGAGCACGACCACCGGGACGCTTGCGAAGCGGGGGATCAGCGCGAGGCCGGCTTCAGGATCCATCGTGGGTGGCATCGCGAGATCCAGCAGCACCAACTCGGGTCGGCGCCGCTCGAACTCGGCCAGCGCCTGCTCGCCGTCGCCGGCAACCGCGACTTCATGGCCCAAGTCCCGAAGATAGTTCCCGCCCAGACGCTGGAATGCGGGCTCGTCGTCAACGAGCAGCAGGTATCCCGTTTCGCCTGCTGAGGGGGGAGAGTCGGTCATTGCGGTGCGCCCGGAAACGTGAGGGTGAAGCAGGTAGACCAGGGTGAGCGCTCGGTCAGCGCTGCGGTGCCACCGTGCGCCGCGAGGATGCGTGCCACGATGGCCAGGCCCAGGCCTGTGCCGCCCGGGCTGCGCGACGCGAACGGTTCGAACAAGCGGGCGCGGATCTCGTCGGGCACGCCGGGCCCGTCATCACAGACGTGCAGGCGGACGTTGCCCTGGCCCGCCGACGAATCCCGGTCCGCATCGAGAAAGACGTGCACCGCCGCGGACGCGTTCGCGTTCTCGAGCAGGTTTGTCATTGCCTGATCGACACGGCGCCCGTCAGCTTCGATCCACAAAGGCGCCTCGAGTCCGGGGCCGAGCCCGACGGCTGGCCAGCGCGCGGCGAGCGCGCGAGCATGCGCAGCCAGGTCGATGCGAGTGGGAACGATCTTCCAGGGCTTCGCATAGTCGAGCAGATCGGAGGTCAGGTGCGAGATGCGCCCGACCTGGTCGGCGACCTCACGTCGCGTCTCAGAGGTGCTACCGGCCACGGCCATCGAGATGATGTTCAGCGGATTGCGGATGTCGTGCGCCACGGTCGCCGCGAGCGAACCGAGCTCCGCGAGCCTGGCTTGCAACTGTCGTTCGCGCTCGCGCGCCGACAGCACTGCGAGTTGCTCCACGCGGGCGGCGGAGTCGGCCAGCACCGTGCCAAACATTTCGGCGGCCAGGCGGGGCCCCGGCGGAGCTGCGTCCCAACCGCGCAGTTCGCAGCGCCAGCCGGCAGGCCGGCGCTGGCACTGCAGGGCAGGCACGGCTTCGCCGTCGATGCGCCGAGCGAAGGCGCCGGATTCGCCGATCTCCACAGCCACAACGAGTCCAACGCGTCGCCCGATCAGCTCGCTTGCGAGGCGGGCGAGTTCGTCGGCTGTCTCAGCCGGCTGCAGTGCCACGCGCCAGGCAGCGAGATCGATTGCAGACACCTCGCCGCCGGGGAAGATCAAACGCTCTGCGAACCGACGCACCGGACCGTTCAATGCGAGACAGGCTGCAGCCACCGCCAGGCCGTTGAGCCAGCGCGATTCAATGGGTAACGGGAGCAGCGGCAACAGCGCGACGACAGCGGTACCGAGGGCCAGGAGCAGCGCCCATGCGAGCGTTCGGCGCGCCCAGGCGTTCACGACGAACACCCGATAGCGCAGGATGCCGTAGACCAGGATCAACAGGTAGGCGGGCAGTCCGAACAAGGGCCAAGGCGTCATCGGCAGTCGTATCGCTGCCATCAGGTAACCGGTGAGGCAGAGCGCGCCCCAGACGCAGGAAGCGGTGACGGCGGCGATCTGGCTGCGATCGGGCTCCTTGGCGCGCAGGAAGCCGCGCGCCAGCACGACGATCCCCGCGATGCCAAGTACGACCCAGGCCATGCTGGCGACGAGGCCCGCCGTGGTCGGGACGGCAACCCAACCGAAGTGCGGCGCATCGACCAGGTAGCCGGGCGAACGTACCCAGGTCAGCGCCGTGGAAGCGATCCCCAGCGCGTAGGCAGCAACGATCGCCCAGCGGGGGACCGATACGCGGCAAAACACGATGCAGAAATGCACGAAGACGGCCGAGACGACGGGGGCCGTCGAGATCAGTGCGATCGAGACCCGTTCGACCTGAGGGCCGATCCAGTTGGGCAACTCGTTGCCCACCACCCAGACCCCCACGCCGAGAAGGAATGTCACCAGCAGCCGGGCGCCCGCGACGCGGTCGGCCCACACCGTCAGCACGCCCGCAAGGGCAAGCGTTTCAAACAGCGCGAACGCGAGTACGGCGTGGAGGAGCATCGCCGAGGACTGTATACGAGGTTGACGAAAGGTCGGGATCGCCTGTATCCGAAGTATGCAAGTCAAACGCCGATTTCCAATGAAATCAATGACTTGGAAGTGCATTGGTGCTGGGTCTGGAACGTGCGAATAGGAAGTCACTTCTCGATTCCCGGTCAGCGCCTCCATGCCGCTCCTCTCGCCTGCACTTCCGATCCGCTCGGCTCCGGTTGCCCCACCGGCAGCCATCGACAACACAGCGCCGCTCGACATCCGAGCGCTGCTCGGTGAGCAGGCATGGTTCAGGCTGCCCGCTCCAGTGCGCCATCGCTTCGCGGCCGGTCATCCCGACACGGTCTACGAGGGACGGATGATGAAGCTGGAATGCTCGCGCGTCGGTCGTTGCTTTGCCGCCCTGTCGCGGATCGTCGGCGCGCCGCTCACCGCCATGCGCGCCGAGGCGGTCCCGGCTGTCGTCCGCGTGAGCAACGACGGGCGAGGCGGCGTGATCTGGGAGCGCCGATTCCAGGCCACTGGATGCGATGCGGCGGTCGTGCGGTCGACCAAGGAACTCGGCCCCGACGGGTTGCTGTTCGAGCGCACGGATGGTGGCCTCGGCATGGCGCTGGCCGTCTTCGAACAGGACGGGGCGCTGGTATTCGAGAGCCGTCGCTACGAGTTGGTACTCGGCCATCGCCGCCTGGTCGTCCCCGCGTTCCTCACGCCCGGCGTCTGCCGAGTGACCCACACCGACCTCGGCGCCGGCCGGTTCCGCTTCACGCTGACGATGGAGCACCGTCTGTGGGGACGCACCTTCCACCAGACCGGCGACTTCGTCGATCCACCCGAATGCGACGGCAGCGACGCTGAGAAACGCGGCCCCGTTTCGAACCAGGAGTAATTCGATGTCCCTCGCCCTGTTCCTCGTCCTCACCGCCCAGGCCCTGCTTGGCGCGTTCGACAATCTCTGGCACCACGAACTGGAGGCCCGCCTGCCGCAGCGCCTCGGTGCGCGTCGCGAGCTCGCGCTGCACGCGGCGCGCGAAGGCATCTATGCCGTCGTCTTCATCGCCGTAGCCTGGCTCGAATGCCGCGGCGCCTGGGCATTGGTGCTTGGCGCGCTGCTGGCTGCGGAACTCGTGATCACACTTGCCGATTTCCTCGAGGAGGATCGCACGCGACGGTTGCCGCCGCTCGAACGGCTGCTGCATACCGTGCTCACCGCCATGTTCGGCGCGTTCCTCTGCCTCATGCTGCCGCTGCTCGTTGCGTGGGCGCGCCTGCCGACGATGCTGGCCGTCGTGCCGCGCGGGATCGCGTCGTGGGTCTTCACGTCGTTCGCGGCAGGCGTACTCGCCTGGTCCGTGCGCAATGTGCTCGCGCTGCGCGAAACGCGTGGCCCCGCTGCCGACGCTGCTGCCCAGGCCCGCAAGCGCGCAGCCATGGGCCCCGTGCCAACCCCATTGGATGCATCCGCGACGGTGCTCGTCACTGGCGGAACGGGCTTTGTCGGCCGCGCGCTGGTGGCCAAGCTCGTGAGCGACGGCCGCCGCGTGATCGTGCTTTCACGTGACGTGTTGAGCGCGCGCGCACTGCTCGGGCCCGACGTCACGGTGATCGATCACCTGGATACGATCCCCGCAGAGACCCGAATCGACGCGATCGTCCACCTGGCCGGAGCGCGTGTTCTGGGAATGCCGTGGACACGCAGGCGCCGGCACACTCTTGTCGAGAGCCGCGTCGCTCTCACGACGGCCCTGGTGGCGCTGATGCGTCGGCTGCAGCGGCACCCGGCGACGTTCGTGGCAGCCTCGGCCATCGGCTGGTACGGAGTGCCGCCCGAGCGCGCGTCGATGCATGGACTGGGATCGAGGCCGCTCGACGAGACTGCACCGGCGCAGCCCGGGCAGTTCGGGTCAGACCTCTGCATCGCCTTGGAGCACGAAGCGCGTCGCGCCGAGGGGCTCGGCGTGCGCGTCGTCCGCTTGCGCCTGGGCGTGGTCCTCGGCCGCGGAGACGGAGCCTGGCCCATGCAGGCGTTCGCGGCACGGCTAGGCCTCGCCGCCATATTGGGTACGGGTCGCCAGCCGGCACCGTGGCTGCACCTGGACGATGCCGTCGGGCTCATCTGCCTCGGTCTGGCGGCGCCCACACTCACCGGAGCAGTCAACGCCGTGGCACCGCAGGTGCTGACCCAGCGCGTGTTTGCCACGACGCTTGCAGCCGCCTACGGGCGCCACGCCTGGCTGCGTGTCCCGGCCGCGCCGCTGCGCTGGCTGATGGGCGAGATGTCGTCACTGATGCTCGAGGGGCAGGCCGTCGTGCCGGCAGCTGCAGTTGCGGCGGGGTACCGCTTCGTCTATCCGAGGCTTGACGACGCCTGCCTGTCACTGGCGAGACCTTGACGGAGTTGGCGGCTCGTACTGGTGGCTGGGTTGGTGGCCTTCGTACTGGCCCTGCGCTGGGATGCCTCGGACCCGCGACGCGCTGACGTCGCCTTTTGTCTGCATCCGGTAGCGGCGCCTCTGCTGGTGCATCCCGTGTTCACGATGCTGGGCCTCGCGAACTCGAACGGTGCGGGCGCTCATGGTGTCCGCGCTGGGCTACGTGCTGTACGCCTCCAGTTCGTTGCTGAACCACGTGGGCTTCGCCGGAATGGGCTTTGCGGTCACGGCGTTGGTGATCGGCGGCGCCTTGCTGGTGCTGTCGGCGTCCTGGCACCGGTGCCGGAAAGCGGTGGTCAGCCACCTGCCGGCGGCAGTGCTGACGCTCACGCCCAGACGAGGAACTTCAACCAGCCTTCCCAGAGATCCATCAGGGCGTGGCTGAGGATGTTCGCGCGAAGGTTCTTGCGCCAGATGGCGAGAAGGCCGAAAAGCACGCCGAGTCCCGAGATGACGATCACGTTCTTCCATCCTTGGTAAAGATGGAACAGCCCGAAGACGAGGGCTTGTCCGACCACGGCGAACGCGGTGCTGCCTGTCCATGCGCGCAACTGGCCAAGGACGTAGCCGCGGAAGCCTATCTCCTCGCAGATGCCGGCGGTGAAGGAGGCGGCGATCCATAGCAGCACTTCGACGAAGCTCCTTGGAAGCAGCGCGTCAACAGTCCTGGCGGAATTCGGGCCGAGCACGGACGTCAGGAACAAGCCTGCGAACTGCAAGAGGATCCAGAAGGGTATCGCGGCCGCAAGATCCGTCAGCAGGTCCCGGGGAGACCCCCACCTGCCTCCGCAGAGCGTTTCGAATGTTCCGCCGCGCTGGCGTACGCCCGTCCAGCAGTAGTAGAGCAACGCCCAATCCATGCAGATCGCAGTGAGGTAGACCTTCACGGCCTGACCGTGTGGCGCGAGTTCGGCCGGGTCGCTGGCGTTTGCGGCCGGTGCGTGCTGCGCCATGAAGCCGAGCGCCGCGACCCCCGCCCCGATGAGGGCAAAGCCGATGAAGTGCCCCAAGGTCGCTACAGGGGCGTGTGTCGACGCTCTGCCTGGTACCGTCCGCTGAATCCATTTGCGCATCATGCGTACCCTCTTAAAAGCAACTGTTGTCACTTTTACATGCAGGCCGAAATAAAGCAACTATTTTTGCTTTAATGCGAAATGGCTCAATCGTCATCAAAACGCCTCGGAGGTCGCAGCGCGCGCGTGAAGACGATCGTCTTCGATGCAGTTGAAGCGCTCCTGCGCGATCGGCCAGGCGATACCCCCTCAATTCCGGAGATCGCCGAGCGCTCTGGCGTCAACAAGACGAGCCTCTATCGGCGGTGGGGCGACATCCGTACCTTGCTCGCAGAGGTCGCCGTCGACCGCCTCATCCGCGATCAGCCGATCCCGACGACCGAGTCAGTGCACGACAACCTCATGGCCTGGACGATCTCCATCGCGCGGACGATTGGCGATCATCACTCGCTCTCGCTGCTACGGATCATGACCTTGGCACCCGAGGCTGCGAGCAAGGAGGCGGACATCATGAAAACGCCACTGGGGCGTCGCCTCAATGAATTGCATGCGATGCTGGAGTCGGGGCGCAAGCGAGGCGAGTTCGTGCCGACTGTCGGGGACGTCATCGAGATAGTGCTTTCGCCTCTCTACATGCACGCACTGTTCCTCGGTCCGATCCAGGAACCCGAAAGCGTTGCACGCCTGGTCGACAGGCTGTTCCTGGTGGCACGGCTCGAAGCCGGCACCGCCGCTCGGTCATCCGCTCGAGACGATCTGGCAGGGTGACGAACAATCGGGGCGCCATGCCTGACTGTTTCGCGGCCGGCCGAGCAGGCCCACTACTCTGACGAACCCTTCGGCAAGGTCATGACCACCTCGGGGTGGATCGGCAAAGCGCTCGCAGCCATTTGGGACTTGCCTTCTTTCAATGTTGCGCTATCGGAAAGGATGCTGACAGCCTCATCGAGAAGGGCATCGTTGATGGTGTTCCGGGTCTTTTCCACGGCCAGATCCTTGTCGAGCTTGCGTTCGTTGAACTGCAAGCCATCGTCGGCCAGAGCGCCGCTCGCGCCCGTTCCGGCGGCGCCCAGCATCGCAGCCAGGCGCTTCTCCGAGGCGGCGCGCTCTTTGCGTCGAACCCCTTCATTGAGTGAAATCACGTTGCTGTTGCGAAGTTCCTGCGCCTTGGCCAAGTCCTGCAGCAGGTTCTGGAAGTCGCGGTCGTTCTGGATGCGGGTCGCGTGCCACGCCAACAGGCGGGGCAACTGCATTGCCATGTCGCCCACGGGCGCGTAGTCGGCCGCCTTGATGCGGGTCCACGGCAAGGCGTTGTCGTAGCTCGACTCGCCGAACTGAGTGTCGTCGTTGGTTTGCGGATAGAGGATGTCCGGCGTCACGCCACGGAGTTGGGTCGTTCCGCCGTTCACCCGGAAAAACTGCGCGATGGTCATTTTCAGTTCGCCGTACACCGGCGTGGCGTTCTTGGCGATCTGGTCGAGGCTGGCCATGGTCTGGACCGTGCCCTTGCCGAAGCTGCCCTCCCCGATAATCACGCCCCGCCCGTAGTCTTGAATCGCCGCGGCAAAGATTTCCGACGCCGAAGCCGAGCCCCTGTTGATCAGCACGCCCAGCGGCCCGTCCCAGGCCACGCTGACATCGGCGCTTTTCTCCACGGTGATGTCGCCTTTGGCATTGCGGGTCTGAACCACTGGCACCTTGCCGACGAACATGCCCGTCAGGTTCACCGCTTCGCGCAGCGAGCCTCCGCCGTCGTTGCGGAGGTCGATCAACAGGCCATCCACTTTCCGAGCCTTCAGATCTACCAGCAGCTTGGCCACGTCATGCGCTGCGCTGCGGTAGTCCTTGTCGCCTTTTTGCAGCGCGTCGGAATCCTCGTAGAACGAAGGCAAGGTAATCACGCCGATCAGGCGTTTGCCCGCACCCGTCGTCACGGAATAAACCTTGGCCTTGGCCGCGCTGTCCTGCACCGTGATGGTGTTGCGGATCAGTGCCACGGTCCTGTTTGTCGCATCGGGCCCGTTGTCGGCCGGCAGGATGTCCAAGCGCACCGACGAACCCATCGCGCCGCGAATCAGCGCAACGGTGTCGTCCAGGCGCCAGCCGACAACATCTTCCATGGCGCCGGCCGAGCCTTGCGCGACGCCCACGATACGGTCGCCGACCTTCAGCTGACCGGACAGGCTCGCGGGCCCGCCTGGCACCAGTTCCCGGATGGTGGTGTAGCCGTCGATCTCGGTCAGTACCGCGCCGATGCCCACCAGTGACAGCCGCATCGAGATGTCAAAGTTTTCTGCGGCACGCGGTCCCAGGTAGTTGGTGTGGGGTTCGATCGCCATCGTGTACGCATTCATGAATGTCTGGAAAGCGTCGGCGCTGGTGATCTTGTCCAGGCTCTTGGAGGCGCTGGCGTAGCGCTTGTCGAGGATCTTCGCGATCGTCCGGTCATCCTGGCCGGCAAGCTTGAGCCGCAACCAATCGTTCTTGACGCGCTTGCGCCAGAGGTCGAGTGAATCTGCCTCGGTCGCGGGCCAGGGCTGGTCCTTGCGGTCGATCGTCAGCGATTCGTCGCGCTCGAAATCGAATCCCTTGTGCAGCAAGCTGCGGGCATAGGTCAAGCGCTCAGCCGCCCGGTGTTCGTACAGGTTGAAAATCTCGAATGGCGCGCGCAAGTCCTCGGTCAGGATCGCATCGTCGAGCAGGGTGCGGTCAACCGCCAGGCGATCGATGTCGGACTGCAAAAAGTAGAGCCTCTCGGGGTCGAGCGCCTTCAAGTACTGGTCGAACATCTTGGCCGACAACGCATTGTCGAGCGGGACGGCCTTGTAGTGGTAGCGCGACAGCAATTCCGCCGCCAGATGGGCGGCCCTGGCCTCCTGCGCCTCCGGCTTCAGCAACGGCGGGAAAGCCACATCCGAATCCGCAGCAGCAACCTGCGTTGCAGCCGTCAGTGCCAGCACGAACCAAATCAGCGTCTGTTTCAATCTCACTCCACCACCGTTGAACGGCCCATGAAAATCCCACACCCCATCCTTGGCCACGGTCCGAAGGACGCCTGACGACGACATGTCAGAGACCGCCGGTCATGCAAAGTTCATTCGTCGGGCGCCCCGCCCACTGACCTGGCCGATGTGAATGGTGCCATGTCTCGTGCCGCAGGCACTGCGCGGCGATGAACGTGGGCTGAAGGCGAGTCGCTGCCTGAGCGTGCCGCAAGGCGAAAGAAAGCATGTGGCTGCAGCTGGCCGCGCGCGGCGGCAACGCGTCGCTCATCCGCCAACGCGAGCAGTTGCGCGCGCGGATCACGCCCTCGCAGCGCGACCAGGCCGAAGAACTCTTGCGCCAGTACGACCAGCAAACGCCCGTGCAGTGCCTGCAGGCGGAAATGGGCACCGCCGGGGCTGCAGTCGCGGCGGCAGCCGGCAAGCCAGCCGTGCTCACCTGGGATCAGATCGGCGCCCTGATGAACCAGAAGTCGCCCTCGGGTTTCAGCATGGGCGAGGTGCTGTGCGTCATGGGCAACCTGATCGACCCTGGCGAAGACGAGATCGCCGCGCTGAGGCGCCATCATGGCTTCACGCGCGAAGAGGCCATGCGCCGGCTGTCGGAGCGCGACGTCGACCGTGCGACGGGCTGCCTCGAGCAATAGCGCGCTCGAACCTGGTTCCTGGCGGAATCGATTTCGATCGCTGCGCTCCATAAGCAGCAGAGCAAGGCGAAGGCAACAGACAAGATCTGATCGACCCCTTTGGCTGCACCATCGGGCTCAACTCGGCAACCGAACAGTCCCGATCCAAGCTGGATGCACCCGGGTCGGTGGTCAGCCGATGACCCCAGACCGTGGCTGTTCCCAGAGCGGCTACACGGGTGAAGGTGACGTCGATGGCCGTGAGGCGCATGTCGGCCACCACCGGCGATTCACGGACGGCTGCTCCAGGGAGACATGGCTGGGAGTCTGCAGGGACATGTCGACCCGGCGGTCTTGCCGGGGTCGCCGGGCCGACGCAAGTTTTCTCGTCTGGCCATTCGTCAGTAGCTGATCCCGAACGCCATGTGCTCCGGATGGGCGCCGACGATGGAAGAACTCTGGTTGTTCACGTCGTCGTACGCGAAGCCGTAGGACAGGCCCGCGATGCTGTGCGCATGCCAGAACGCGGCGTAGTAGTTGGCCGGGGCGCTCTGGTAGTAGTCGGACACCCCGGTCCATTCTGCAGAGTTGTCCATCACATGCCGGTTGAACGCCGCACAGAACTGGGCTTCAAGCGCCAGCGTCACGCCCGACTCCTGCGAGGTCAGTGTGCTGGCCGCATACGCCATGGAGCCGGAGCACAGCAGCAGGTCCTGGGTGCTGGGCTTGCCCACGCTGTAGGTCTGCGGGCCCGCGTAGGCGCCGTTGTGGAGGTCGATCTCCGTGAAGTTGAAGCTCGCGCCGGAGGTGGTGCCGCTGTACTCGTGACTGTTGTTGTTCAGGAAGACGGTGAGCGGCGTGCTCGCGTACTGGGCCCAGATCGCGCTGACATAGGCGTCCAGGTAGTGCGCGTTGGCGCCTCCGCTGCTGAAGCTCATGTGCGCGGGCGCCCAGATCCGCAGCGGCGAGACCGCGGCGATGCCGCCCTGCGGCGCCTGGAAGATCGCCGGCGTCTGCGCGATGTATTCCTGGTCGAGCGCGGCGATCGATTCGGTGATGCCTGTCTGCTGATGGAAGGTCTCGTTGCTGCCCCAGACGTCGAGCGTCAACGGCAGGCCGAAGTCGTCGACCTGGGTCGTGTTGATGAACAACGCGTCGGTGGTTCCGCCCCAGTCGAATTCGTACCAGTCGTAGTGCGTGCTGCTGTTCGGGTCCGACGTGTTCAACGGGTTCGGTCCCGCGTAGCCCAGCGGGTTGCCGGCCATGATGGGGATGTACATCGGCGCGCCGAACGAGACGTAGATGCGGCCGCCGTTCAAGGGCGGCAGCTTGAGCAGATGGCTCTGCGCCAGCGTGAACGCGTAGTTCGGATAAGTGTGGCCATCCGGGCCCGTGACCGCGTTGGCAGCCGTGTTGTCGGCCAGGCTGGCCGCCGTGACCGTGCCGTCGGCGCCCACCCAGGACAAGGCGCCGGTGGCGATGTTGGCGCCGAGGATCTCGATGTAGATCTGGTTGTCGGCCCATGCGCCATGCGTGTTGTTGTTCAGGTCGGTGCCGATGAAGCCGGGATAGACGGTGTAGGTCGGCGAACTGTCGACGGTCAGCGTGGCGCCGGCGGACGTCACCGGGCCGCTGGCGTTCGAGACGACCACGTCGAAGCTCGCCCCGTTGTCGGGCGCCGACGTCGTGGGCGTGTTGTAGCTCGCCGAGGTGGCGCCGGCGATCGACACGCCGTTCTTCTGCCATTGGTAGGAGAACGGCCCGGTGCCGGTGGCCACTACCGTGAACGTCGCCGTGGTGCCGATCGTCACGGTCTGGCTCGACGGCGGTGTCGCGACGGTCGGCGGCGACCCGCTTCCGAGCACGGGGGCGGCTTGCGTAGTCGCGGTGGCCTGCGTGGAGCCGACCGAGGCGCCGTCCTCGTCGATCGCCTCCACGACGTAGTAGTAGGCCGTCGCGGGTTGGAGGCCGGTGTCGGCGTAGTGGGCAACGGTCAGCGCCGCCGCGAGCAGGTTGGCGCCGGACGGCGTGAAACCGCTCTGGGTGCTGCGGTAGAGGCTGTAGCCGCTGATGTTGCAGTTCGCCGGCGCGCTGGCGACGGCCCAGCCGATGCTGACCGCACTCGCGCTCGACGCCGTCGCGACCAACCCGCCCGGCGCCGCCGGGACGCTGGCGCAGGCCACCGGCGGGGTCGTGACGGCAGTCACCGTCAGCGTGGCCGCGGCGCTGGTCGCGCTGCCCGCGGCGTTCGCGATCACCACGGCGTACGACTGGCCCGACATGGCCGTCGTGGTCGCGGGCGTCGTGTAGGTGGCCGAGGTGGCACCGGGGATGTCGGCGCCGTTGCCTTGCCATTGATAGGTCAGCGGCGCCGTGCCGCTGGCGACCACGCTGAAGGTCGCGGTCTGGCCCGCGGTCACGGAGGCCGCGACCGGCGGCGTGGTGACCGCCGGCGCGACCGCGGCCGAGACGGTGCCCGAGGACGCGCCCCCGCCTCCGCCGCAGCCAGCCAGCAGGCCCGTGACCAACAGGCCCGCGAACAGCACGGACCTCGCGCGACCGGCGTCGCGTTCTCGCGGCTGGGGCGGGACGAAGCGGAAAGACAGGGTCATGGTGTTCTCGATGGACCCGCTCGCGCATCGGCGCGAACGGGCGTGTGCTGGAGGTTCCGGGGGGCTCAGTTGTCCACGGCGAGCGTGAAGGTCGTGGTGTGCATGACCGAGCCGGCCGTCGCGGTGATCGTGACCGTCGACGGCGGGGAGTCCGACGCGCCGCCGCCGCCGCCACAGCCCGCGAGCAAGCCGAGGGCGAGCACGCACAGCAGGGTCCGGCGCGACGACGAGCGACGCCGACGGCCGATGCCCAGGCCGAGCAACCCGACCGCCAGCGCGGCCCCGCCGGCGGCGCTCGCGGCGGCCTGAGTCGCCGAGATCGTCAGTGTCGACGTCATCGTGCCGTCCGCGGCCACGACGACGGGCGCGAAGCTGCAGGTGGACCCGGTGGGCAATCCGGAACAGGTGAACTTCACCGACGTGGTGGGCGTCATCCCGTTCGTGGGCGTGAGCGTGACCGCCGCCGTCGACGGCGTGCCCACCTTCACGCTGACGTCCGCCGGCGCGACCGCCAGCGTGAAGTCGGGCGCGGGCGCGCTGGCGCTCGGGGTGGACGCGCTGGCCTGGTTCGAGGACGCGGAGTTGCCCACCGAGTCGACGGCCTGGATCACGTAGTAGTAGGTGACGCCGGCCGCCAGGCCCGTGTCGGCATAGACGAGCCCGGTCTGGGTCGACGCGACCAGGTTGCCCGCCGCCGGCGTGAAGCCCGCCGTCGTCGCCCGGTAGACGTCGTAGCTCAGCGCGCATGCCGAGCCCGCCACGCTCGCTGCCCAGCCCAGCGTGATCTTGGTCGAAGAGACCACGGTCGCAGTCAACCCGGTGGGGGCCGCCGGCACATCCGCGCAGACGGCGCCCGTGACGGTGAGCGCGACCGCGTTGCTCGTCACCGCGCCGGCCGCATCGCTGACCACCACCGTGAACAGGGCCCCGTTGTCGCTGACCATCGTGGCGGGGGTGGTGTAGCTGGCGCCGGTCGCGCCGACGATGGTGCTGCCGTTCTTCTGCCACTGGTAGCCGAGCGAGCCGCTGCCGCTGGCCGCGACGCTGAAGGTCGCCGCCTGGCCGACCTCGACCGACTGCGCGACCGGTTGGGTCGTGATCGTCGGCGGGGCCGCGACCGAGGCCCCGGCCGTGCACACCACGCCGCCCGGGAAGTTGTTGGCCAGCTGCCAGCTCGATTGCCCGGCGTAGGTCACGAACCCGGCCTCGTTGGCGTCGGCCGGGTTGACGGTGGAGGTCCAGGTGCTCCAGGGTAGCGGGAACGCGCAGGTCGCCGAGTTCACGCCGGAGATGCCCAGCGCTTCGCTCTGCGTGGGCAGGCGCAGGCCCTGGCTGGTGCAGTAGGCCTGCGCGATCGGTTGCGTGTACTGGGCGCCTTGCGCATCGGCCCCGGTGTAGGTGGTCTCGGCGCGTTGCCAGGTCAGCCCGCTCACGTTGTCCAGCACCGAGGCGCTGTTCAGTACCGTGTAGCGCTCGGTGGCGCCGCCGCACTGCGGGATGTCGTAGACCTGGAACTCGTAGAGCGAATACCCGTACTGGGTCGCGCGCTGTTCGCCGTACATGCGCACCCAGCGGCCTTGCACCGTCGGGAAGGTGAGCGTCTCCACGCCGCCGGCGCCGCTGTTGTTGACGACCGCGTCGCTCCAGTTGGCGTTGTCGGTCGAGTACTGGATCTTGTACTGGGACGCGTAGGCGTTCTCCCAATACAGGATCACGGTGTCGAACGGCATCACCGAACCCAGGTCGATCTCCACCCAGGACGGATCGACGGCGGGCAACGAGGACCAGCGCGTTGTGAGGTTGCCGTCATTGACGAAGGAGGCCGCCAGGCCGCCGTTCTGGATGGAACTCGCCGTCGCCGGCTGGTTCAGCGCCAGGTTGGTCCCCGGCGGCGCGATCGTCAGCGTCGCCGCCGCGCTGGTGACGCTGCCGGCGGCGTTCGTCACCACCACCGAATAGCTGCCCACGTTGCTCGCCTGCACCTGGAACACGCCATAGGAGGCATCGTTCGCGCCCGGCAGGTTGACGCCATTGAGCTGCCACTGATAGGTGAACGGCGGCGAACCCGACACGCCGACGACGAAGGTGGCCGGGTCGTCGGCCAGCACCGACTGGCTCGTGGGTTGCTGGGTGATCCCCGGGGCGACCGCCGGATTCACGGTCAGCACGGCGGCCACCGACGTCACCGCGTTGACCGGGTTGGTGATGACCACGTTGAAGCTGTCGCCGTTGTCGGCGGCCGCCAGCACCGGGGTCGTGTAGATGGCGGAGTTCGCGCCGGCGATGGCCACGCCGGCCTTCTGCCACTGGTAGCTCAGCGACGGCGAGCCGGTCGCCACCACCGACAGCTGCACCGTCTGGCCCACGTAGGCCGTCTGGGTCAGAGGGGGCGTGGTGACGACGACCGGCGCCGGCGGCACCACCGTCAGCGTCGCCGCACTCGAGGTCGCGCTGCCGACGCTGTCGGTGACGGTCACCGTGTAGCTGCTGTTGTTGTCGGCCGAGCTGGTCGCGGGCGTGGTGTAGGTCGCGCCGGTCGCACCGGCGATCAGCGCGCCGTTCTTGAACCACTGGAACGTCAGTGCCGCGGTACCGCCGGTGGCGGTCACGCTCAGCGTGGCCGGTTGGCCCAGCGTCACGGCGGTGCTCGCAGGGGGGATGACGAGCGCAGGCAGCGCCGGCGCCGGCAGTGGCGACGGCACGGCCGCGATCGAGTAGGACACGCTGCCGCTGGTCAGGCCGGGCGCGGTCGCCGTGACCGTGACCTGGCCCGTCGTGAACTGGCTGAGCAGTGCGATCTTGGTCAGGCCGCCTTCGAACTGCAGTTGCGGGTCGCCCGGAGCGTGGTAGTTGAAGGACGAGTTGCCCGTCGCGGTGGAGTAGGCGTCGCTGCCGGTCGCGACGTACTGCTCGGTGCCACCGAGGTAGGTGGCGGGTCCGCTGACCGAGAACGTGACGGTGTCGGCCGCGGTGGGCACCCAGTTGCCGTTCGCGTCCTGCACCTGGGCGACGATGAAGGCGGCGTCGGATCCATTGGCCGTGACCGCGAACGTGCTGCCGTCGGGCCGCGTCAACTCCGGCACCACCGACAGCACGATCTTGCTCTCGGCGCCCGCCGTCGTCTGCTTGTCGCTGGCGAGCACGTTGCCGAACGCGTCAAGGCAATCCGCCTCGACCGTTCCGGCCACCCAGTCGACCGTCCACGAGGTCTGGAACGGGATCAGCGTGGTCGACTGCGTGAGGTTGCCGCTGGTGTCCGACTGCCAGCCGTTGGGGGTCTGCACGGCGCCCTGCTGCACTCCGTTGATCGACAGCTTGACCGACGGACAGTTGCTGAACGCGTTGACCTGGATCGGCGCGCTGGCCTGGTACGCGCGGTTCCAGTGATGCGCGAGATGCACCACCGGCTTGATCGAGAACGGCGTCCACGCGGCTTCGTAGACGTAGTACAGCAGCTTCGGGAAGCGGTTCATGTCGACCATCGACGCCCCTAGCCCGCGCACGCTGTTCTCGTCGATGACGGCCTGCGGTGTGTTGATGTCCTTCTGGTACTCCGCGTACAGGCCGTTTTCGCCTGGCGTATCGGCGAAATACCATTGCGCCATCCCGAAGGCGTTGGCTTGGCGGCCCTTGCGCCAGTTGTCGAGGAAAGGTGCGGCGAAGGCCAGTTCGTAGTCGTAGGCGAGACCGCGCGCTGTGCCGTTGCCCCAGTACTCCGAACCCCAGGCCGGGTTGTTGGGATAGGCCTGCTTGATGCCGACCTCGCATCCCTCCAGCGTGCAGCCGAGCAGATAGCCGTTGACCGGATCGGGCGTGCGGTCGGCGGCCACGCGCGTGTTGACCGGATCCCAGGTCTGGTTGATCGCCAGCAGCGCCGTCCCGATGGATTCGGCCATCGTGCCGTTGTTGGATTCCCAGTCGAGGATGGACGGGTGGCTGCGGTCCCGGATGATCATGTCGCGATGCAGTTCCTCCTTCAACGTCACGTCGTCGGCCGGCGGCGTGGCGAAGGCTTCCTCGCCGTCGCCGCTCGGCTGGTCGATCATGACGCCGTACGCGTCGGCGGCGTTGACGAACTCCTCGCTGGTGCTCGAATGGCCCGGGCGCCAGATGTTGCCGCCGGCCGCCGCGAACTGCGCCAGGTCGCGCCATTGCTGCTCTTCGGGCACCGACGAGCCCAGCCCCGGATAGTCGTAGCGGCCGGAGCCGCCCCACAGGTACATCGCGTGGCCGTTGAAGTACGGCAGGTTGTGATCCCACGTGATGAGCCGGATGCCGAGCGGGCTCTGCGTCGAATCGACCACGACGCCGTTGACGCTGACCACGTGGTAGACGCGGTACATGTAGGGCTTGCCGTAGAGGCTGTTGTTCGGGTACCAGAGCGTCGGGTTGTTGACCGTGATCTGCTGGTTGAACATCGGTGCCGCCGACGACGGGAACGTGGTCGGCGTCATGGGCTGGATCGTCTGCACCAGCGGCGGCGCCGTCGCCACCACGTTGCCCGTCGCATCGACGATCTGGGTCGTCAGCGTGACCTGCTGGGGCGTCGTCGTCTCGTTGAGCACGTTGGTCTGCACCTGGACGACGGCGGAACTGGCCGTCGCGGTGCTCGTCGTCGACGGCACCTCGGACAGCGTCGCCACATAGGTGCCCCAGGTCTTCTGGTTCGAGTACACATTGGTCGGGATGTGCACCTTGTTCGTGATGAACAGCATGGCCGGCCGGAACAGGCCGGCCTCTGCCTGGCCGAACCGGAAGGCGCCGGAAAACGTCGGCTGCTCGAACCAGGGCTCGTTGCGCGAGACGTTGACCGCCAGCACGTTCGGCGTCGTGCCATCGGTGTGCACGTAGGGCGTCAGGTCGACGATGAACGGCAGGAAGCCGATGACGTGCGAGGCCTGCGCGTTGGCGGCCACGGCGCTGATGCCGGGCAACAGCGTGCCGTTGATATAGACCTGGGCGCCCGTGTGCGCGCCCTCGAACTCCACCATCACCTTGCTGTTCGCGTACTGCGTTCCCAGCGTGAAATGCAGGCGGTACCAGTTGTGGCCGCCGTTGAGGTCGCCATCCCCGCCCCCCGACGTGGTGTTGAGGAAGGTCGTGAGGTAGTTGGCGCCGTGCGGGATGCCCACGGGCGCCCACGCCGAGTCATTGAAGCCCGGCGTCGCGAAGGCGGCCGAATCCTGTGTGTTCTGGAACAGCCACGGCCCCTGGCCCGGCATGCCTGCAGACAGGTTGATCGTGACGCGCTGCGATGCTGGCACCGTGGTCTCGACCTGTTGCGACCACGCGGCGCCCGCGAACAGGCCGGAGCAGACCAGGATCATCAATGTCAGGAGGCGCGCGCCGCGGGGCGAGATGAAACGTGCGATTCGATCCATGGGGCTCACTGGCAAGTCCTCTTCAACAATCGACCGAGGCAGCCCACCGGACCGAGACCCGATCAACGATGCGAACCGCTCCGCCTTCAACTCGCGATGTCTCAAGTTCAACCGCGTCGATCAGGCACTTTTGGAATCGCTTCCAATTTGCAAACCATTGTTGTCAACTCATCCATGGACAGTCGTAAACATTTGCAACCTCCGCGCCGTGGCTTGAGGCACGCTTCCTCAGCTTGGCGCAACCCTCGCGTTGGTTGGCTGTCGGCTTGTCGGTGCGCACACGTGCTGGCGGCAAGAAGGCCTTCGCGGAAGATCGTGCAATACGTCACGGGGTAAGCCACGCGACCGCGAAAACTGCAGACGTTCGACGTTCCTCGGCACCGCGAGCTTTCGCACGGGCAATCGATGGCATCGGCCGCCAGACTTGATCCAGACGTTGCAAATTTCAACAGTCAGCATCCTGGCGCCCACCCTGACCTGAGCCGGCGAACGCCGGTTCAAGGCGTCGAACTTGCCGTCGGGTTCTGGTCCATCACTTCAATCAACGCCGACCGGCCATGAACGGCCATTCATGACCGACCGGTTTCGGGTAACCGAACTCCGTGCGAACGCCCGGTAGTGTGCCGACTCGATCCCCATACGATCGTCGCCATGTATGCCACATGCAGCAGCGCCCAGGGACCGAGCGTAAACGCCTCTTGAGAGTTGTGCCATGGCTTCAATACAACCAAGGCAGAGACTGCGACAACGGTCACAAGGAAGAGTGACCTTGCCCTCGAGAAGCGTAGTTCTTAGCTGATGGTTAAATCATTGGCAAGGAACAACGATATGACGACGAAACAGGTTCGGGGCAAGTACACGCTGGAGTTCAAGCTGGAGACGGTCAGGCTGGTCAAAGGCTGACAGCCGGCGGCGGTGACGGCAAAGGTGCTTGGCGTCCCCCAAGCGAACGTGAGCAACTGGGTGCGCCTCAGCGACGCCGGCAAGCTCACGGGAGCCGGCGACAAGCCGGTGACGCCCGAGCAGATGGAACTGGCCAGGTTGCGAACCGAGCTGGCGCGGATGACGATGGAGCGCGACATCGCGAAAAAGCCGCGGCGTACTTTGCGCAGGACCTGCTGCAAGGTACGCCTGGATTCAAGTCCAGGCTGCGCTGCACGGCTACGGCATGTGCTCATCGATGAGCCGCAAGGGCGATTGCTGGGACCATGCGCCCACGGAAAGCTTGTGGGGGCGCTTGAAGGTGGGCAGACTCGACGGGCGAAAGTTTGCCACGCGGCGGGAGGCGATGGATGAAGTGGCTAGTTGGCTGACGTTCTACAACTACCGGCGACTTCATTCATCGCTGCGTTACGTCAGCCCGATGCAATTCGAGCAACGCTGGCACGCGGCACAGCGCAAAGACGCCGCGTAGCGAGGTCGCTGAGAACCACGGACGACAGGGGCAAGGTCAACCCCAACTCAGACCAGCGCAATGCAGCACTGCCGGTGTGGAACCATTTCTACAACTGGCACCGTGAGCACCATGGCATTGGCCTCAAGCCGCCTATGTCACGTCTCTCGCTCTCTCGAACGAACGTCTTGACTCTCCACAGCTAGGACAGAGTGAATCGCTTCGCGACCCGGGGTCTCAGGCGACGATGGCCACCACCGACATCGGGATCCGGATCGAGGTCGTGTTCTGCCTGAACAGTGCGATGGCCTGGCGGACGCCGAGGCCCGAGAGCATTGACGGACCCGCCCGCGGTGCCTCCCGGAGTAGCTGCATCGCTTGCGCGCTTGATCCACTGACGTCGCGAGCATGGGCCACCAGCGCCGCGGCAGCCGATCCAAAGACAGGGTTGGCGCTCGCGTCTACGCTCGCCGCGGCGAGTGGCGCGATGCTCGAGAACTGCGGCTGGACACGTGCCATGTCGGCTGCGTTTTGCGGCGCCTCGGTGCCATCGGCATCGCCCGCGAAGGCATCCCCTGAAGACGAGCCTCCGCGCTGGCCAGTCGAAGACGAGCCCGCTTGCATGCCGGTGCCCATGCTGCCTCCGGGGCTTGCGACCCGTCGCATGACTTGGGCGTAGTCGTCCTGGGAGATCGAGTGACTGGCGCCGTCGGGCTTGTCGCGGCCGGTCGAGAGCGCCGAGTGGGTCATCAAGTGCAGCGCGGCTGGCATGCTGCTCATCATCGCGGCCACCGTTGTGGCGATGGCAAGGCTACCCAGGGTATCGGACGGCAAAGCTGCCGTCGCCACCTTCGCCGCTTTGTCTTCGTTGGCAGCGCCAATCGCGTTCGCCACCCTCCATGTCAGGCGCGCTTGCGCGGCCTCGTGCCGCGAGTGAACTTCGTCGGCTTGCGCAACAGAAGTGATGGGGACGGCGCCGAGCGGCGACATGGCGATCTTCCTGCGAGTGCCGGTACGCACTGCATGAAACCATCTTGCGCGCCGCCGCCCTCGAGGGGAAGGGCCTGCCACGATCCGGGCCGATGGAGCGTGAAAAAATGCGGGGGAACGCCCTTGTCTTTCTGGCGACCGCCGATCGCAATTGCGCCTCGTCGAACCTGCCTCTGCTCACCGTCCGTCGCTGGCCGGCCTGGATTGTCAATGCGACGATCGTCTGCCGTGGCCCGGCCCTGGTGGCCGTGCGCCAGGGTCTCCCGGCGAGAATCGACTCTCAAGAAACAAAACAGTGTCGGCAGGTCGCCGACGCATCGGCCTCGTCATCCTGCGCGAAGTCGCAGGATTCCCCCCGGGCGAAACGCTTCCAACTCGTGGATCCTGCGACTTCGCGCAGGATGACAGGCTGGCACTGCGCGATTCTTCGCGAACACCGGGCACATTCATGGGCTCGGGATGCTCAGAAGCCATCAATCGCCGGTGTCCGCTCTCAGGCAGGCTGCAAGCGCGGGATTTCAGAACCCGGAGGGCACTGGTCTCATGTCGCGCCCGGCTCCGGCCGAACTGCGCGCGATGGCTGGCTTCCGCCAAGCATGCGCCGACGAGATGGATCGCAATCGTAGCCGTTCGGCCATGAGCTGACGGCTACATTGGTCGGCTTTTGGGTAGGTAGACGAACCTCAACGGGCCGCTGCAACGTTGGCACTACGACCGACCGCCCCAGCAGACGATCATCCACGCAGGCTGCTGCCCGAGCGATGCCGCCACCGGCTGATAGCGGGGGGACAGTTGGCTGGAAAGCCAGTAGAGCGTCGCGCTGCTGGCCGGATCCCAGGCGCCCGAGAATCCGGCCACGCCCGCGGCGCGGCGCTGCAGGTCGAACTTGACCGTGGTGTGGACGTACTCCTCGTGCTGCCTTTGGCCGCTCGCGTACGGCAGAAGCCAGTCCAGCCCGGCGGCCAGGGAGGCGCCCGAATCCGCACGCCAAGCCAGCCAGTCCTCTCCGCGAGCGCGCGCCGCTACGGCCGCGCGTGCCAGCGGCTCCAGATCGTAGACCGTGTAGTGCAGCGCGTCACGTTCCTGGAAGTCGATGCTGCCGCCATCGGCATGCAGGTTGCGCGCGACCTGCGCGCGGAACTGTTCGCGCGCGGCATCGACGAGCTGCACATCGTCCAATGCCGCCGCCGCCAGCGTGGCGAGCTTGACGCGATGGCTCTGCCAGTTGTTGATCCAGGTGCCCTTGCCAGGCTGGGCAGGATGTCGCATCTGGTTGAGATAGCCTGTCGCCCACGCGCGCAGCAGCGCGGATGCCTTCGCGCGCGTGGCTTCAGGCAAGTCGGCCGCAGCGATCGCATAGGCGTCGATCAGCGCGTCGAACTCCGTCTCGTCGATCGGATTGAAGCTGGGCACGTACACCGTGGACCATGCGAGCAGCAGTCGGTCCAGGTGCTCCAGCGCGGTTCGATCCCGGCGTACGTGCCACAGCAAGGCGAGCTCACGCATCAGGGGCAGGTCTCTCCGGGCCTCCACGCTCGCGTCCCAGATACCCTGATGCGGCAGGGTGCCCTCCGTGTGGATGCGCGCAATGGCACGCGGCTCGTCGGTCGATCGCCTCTGTGCATCGCGTGCCAGCACGTCAACAACGCTGGCGGGCGCGTCTCCGGCGGGGCACCATGCCACAGAAGCCGCCTGTATCACCGGCGTGGCCAGCGCGCATGCGAGAGCAAGTGCCTGGCCGCGAACAGCTCGAAAGCGGAAAGTCATCGTGTCATTGTGAGACGGCAACCTTTCGGCAGAGCCCAGGGTCGAACAGTTGCTGATGCGCCCTCTCACAGAGTCCAGGTACCGTACAAGCCCGCGTAGCGCCTCATGCGGCGGCCACGGGGCCGAGGCGGCACGGAAGGAAGCCCCTTCGACAGCCCCGCCGGCGACGGGGTTTAAGGTACGTTTCGTCTGGATGAAGGTGGGCTGGGCGCGGCACCCGGATACTTGAACGTTCGAAACGTCTTGTCCTTTCGCCCCGTCGCGAAGATGGCTCGGCCGCTGCCGCGGCACGCTCGCGGACACCGCGACATGACCTGGGTCTACAAACGTGAAACGCCGTGGATCCATCCCACCAGCATGCCGTCGACATGGATCGCCAGGCTGTCGCCGTCCCGTTCTGCCTCGATCCGCGCGTCGACGTCTCGGCGCTGCGGGTCGGCACGGTGTCCGCGCATCCATGCCAGGAATCGCGCGATCACGCCCGCGCCCTTTGCGAAATCGGCTCTGCGCGTATCGGCGTGAGTCCGCAACGGTACGCAATACCAACTTCCCATGTGCGGTCGATGGCGGTGTCGAAATTCATGCGGTTCTCCGATGACTACGATGTGGTGGCGAAACTTTCCGCCAACGACGGCCTCCGCGCCCTTTAGCCGGCTGAAATCAAAGTGAAACCACACTCCCCTGCGGACGCGCTCTTCTTCGGCCCATTCCAGTTGCGGCCCACCGAACGCGCACTGCTGCGCGACGGCCAACCGGTGCCAATCGGTGTCCGCGCACTGGATGTGCTGATCGCACTCGCTCTGCGCCGCGACCAAGTCGTTTCGGCCGACGACTTGCTCGAGCTCGCCTGGCCCGGCCTCGTGGTCGAGCCCAACAATCTGCAGGTGCAGATCTCTGCTGTGCGCAAGCTGCTCGGTGTTGGTTCCATCTCGACGATCAAGCGTCGTGGCTACCAATTCATCGCGCGTTGTCGCGAGCCGGACCCTGTCGCGGCGGAGCCGGCGTTCTCGAAAGTTCGCGGCTTGCCGACACCCCGGACGCGGTTCGTGGGCCGGCACGCCGCGCTCGCCGACGCCTGCCGCCTTTTGGCCGACAGGCGCTTGCTCACGCTGACCGGCACCGGCGGCTGCGGCAAGACCCGGTTCGCGATAGAGGTCGTGCATCGCTCGCGCCCGCTATTTTCAGGCGCACTGTGGTTCGTCGAATTGGCGCCTGTGGGCGAGCACGGGCGATTGGCCGCCATCGTTGCCCGGGCCGTTCACGCGGGAGAGGACTTCGGCGGCGATCCATTTGACGCGCTGGCCGCCCGGATCGGCGCCTCACGTGCGCTACTCGTGCTGGACAACTGCGAACATCTCGTCGCCGACGTCGCATCGCTGGTCGACCGCCTGCTGGCGGCCTGCGCCGGCCTGCATGTCCTCGCAACCAGTCGAGAAGGGTTGGGGCTGGCTGGCGAACAGATCTTCGCCGTGGGCACGCTCGACGTCCCGCCAGCCGTTCTCGCCGAGCTCGCCACCCCGGCCGGTCGCTGCGTCGACGTCGATGCCCTCTCCAACGTCGAGGCGGTCCAGCTTTTTGCCGACCGGGCCCAACTCGCGCAGGCCGAGTTTCGCTTGAGCTCGGCCAACGCGTCGGCTGTAGCCGAGATCTGTCGTCGCCTGGATGGCATCCCGCTGGCCATCGAGCTCGCCGCCGCGCGCATGCGTGTGCTGCCCGTCGACGAGATCCGCGCCCGGCTCGACGACCGCTTCCGCTTCCTCGTCGGTGGCCAAAATTCAGCGCCACGCCATCGAACGCTGGGCGCGACGCTGGAGTGGAGCGTCCGACTGCTGCCAGAGCCCGAGGTGAGCGCCTTCGCACGCCTGTCGGTCTTCGACTGCGGCTGCACGCTCGCGGCAGCGACGGCCGCAACCGGCCTGGACGATGAATACGAGGCGTTGCAGATCCTCACCCAGTTGCACGACAAGTCGCTGTTGACGATGGTCTACAAGAACTTGCCCGAGCCGCGCTTCCGGATGCTCGAGACAGTACGTCAGTTCGCGCAGGACAGGCTCGACGGCGACGCTGGCGATGGACTGGCCGTGCGGGTACGCTGCCTCGCTTTCTTCGTCGAGTTTGCCGAAGAAGCGAGCCTCCACCTGCACGACCGGACGGAGGTCACGTGGATGGAGCGCGTCAGCGCCGAGGAATCGAACCTCATCGCGGCTCACGAGTGGTGTGCCGATCTGCCGGAAGGTGCTGGCGCGGGCTGGCGCCTCGTTGCGGCGCTCGACCGCTACTGGATGTTGGCCGGCGCACTCGACGTGGGCTATCGCCTCGGCCGTAGTGCACTGGCGCGCGAGCCGCGCGATCTCGATGGGCGCACACGTTGCCGGGCGTTGTTGGCAATGTCGCAACTCGCCTATCGGCGCGGCCTCCACGACGAGGCCCTGCGCTGGGCGCAGCGGTCTTTCGCACTGGCCGACATGCCGTTCGTCGCCACGTCGCTCGAGTCGCTCTACGAGGAAGCGAGCGCGCCGTCGCAGTAGCTCGATGGGCAGTCGCAGATCTGCCGTCCGCGGAGCCGGCAGGCGCCGCAAGGCCCGGTCTGAAGCATGCCGATACCGCGGCGTATCTGGAGGCTGTCCTTGCCGAAGCAGCGTTGCAAGACGCGACCGTCCGATCTGGTTCGGCCTTTGCCGCCAGGAGTTGCCGAGATGGCGGCGAGCACGAAATGCACCGATCATGCCGAACGAGGATGTCACTTGAGCCGTCGGGCGACGCGAGCGACGCGCTGGAATGTCGTCACGCGGCTGACAGCAGGCGCTCGCGCATGTCGGCTACGTTGCAAGCGGGCTGTATTGCCCGGGACGTGTCGGTGTCGGGTTTCGTTGCAATCCTCGTGACGCCGTTCCTCCGTGCCGGTCTGGCAGGATGGGTCCAACAGCGCAGGCGACCGGGGCTGTTCCCGGTACGACGACGGCGCTTGTCCTCATGTGGAGAATCAGCGTGAGAAATATCGACGAAAAAACGATTACCTCGGCGGTTCTCGAGAAACTTGCTGGCACCGACGATGCCAGGCTCAAGCAGATCTTGAATTCCCTGGTCACCCACCTGCATGACTTCGTGCGTGAGGTCAGGCTGACCGAGGACGAGTGGCAGGCAGGCATCGACTTCTTGACGGAAACAGGGCAGAAGTGCAGTTCCACGCGCCAGGAATTCATTCTCCTGTCGGACACGCTGGGCGTGTCCATGCTGACGATCGCGCTCAACCATGCGAAGCCGGCGGGAGCGACGGAGGCAACAGTCTTCGGTCCTTTCCACACCCAGGATGCTCCGCTGGTCGAATCGGGTTCGGACATCGCCGGTGGTGCACCGGGATTGCCGATGTTCGTGCATGCGTGTGTGCGCGGCCTCGATGGCGAACCTGTACCTGATGCGGAGGTCGACGTCTGGCAGGCCGATGCAGACGGGTTGTACGACGTGCAGCGCCCCGAGTTGGGCGACGCTCGACGTGCGCGCGCGATCTTGCGCACCGATGCGCAAGGCTGCGTGAGGTTTCGCACCGTCGTCCCCACGGCCTATCCGATCCCCACGGACGGCCCCGTCGGGCGGATGCTCGCGGCAACCAGTCGACATCCCTGGCGGCCTGCCCACTTGCACTTCATGATTCGCGCGGCGGGCTATCAGACCCTGACAACCCATCTCTTCAAGGAGCCGGATCCCTACCTGGATTCCGACGTGGTGTTTGGCGTGCGTACTTCTCTTGTTGGCGACTACGTGGAACATCAAGGCGGTACCGCGCCAGATGGATCGGTTGTCGACTCGCTCTTCTACACACTGGATCACAGTTTCGTACTGCCAAGGGTGCGCTGACCAACGACAGGGACTACGTTACGGTACGGGCTCCTGATAGGTCGGGCAAATTCCGCTTCGCGGAAGATGTCCGCAACTGCGCCGAAGGCGCTAGTCGGCCAGGAGCGGGCGGTCGTGACCGTCCGGCTTTCAGGGAGGCTGGCTTGGCTCAATTGATCATTCACCCAATTTGCGCAGCTGGGGACAGTTCGCGTGTCTAGCAGAAGCGAAAGCAAAGCGTCGTCCCCTCTGAACTCCAGGCTGCTGCTTGCCGTTCTTGCTCCAACCATGAGTACCACTGCCACATCCGGGGAGCCTGCGAAGCCGCGTGATGTGCGCCTCGTGGTGACTGACTCCGGTCAATACATCCTCTCAGGCAAGCCCGTCGCCCTCGCGGATTTGCGAGCCAGGCTTCGGGATCTCAAATCCAGTGGCGCGCCGATTGACCTTCATCATGCCGGCGATGCAGATCGTGCAGGAAGAGGGACTTGGCAAGGTGGGCCTGCCGACGGTCCCACCGACAGGACGCGATTCGGCAGCCTCGGCCTCAGCGCCTCATGCGCCGCCTCATCGATCGCCGATCGACCGGAGTTTGCACCGCAGTGCCGCGTAGTCCCGATGCCGGCAAGTGCCACTTTGGGGGATGATGCGCGCCTCGATCCCGAGGAGGTCTTTTGAGCGAATTCATCCCATCCAACAACGAGCTGACCCTGCGCGGCGTCGTGCTTGGCCTGCTGATCACGGTGCTGTTCACGGCAGCCAACGTCTACTTCGGCCTCAAGGCGGGCCTGACTTTCGCCACCTCGATCCCGGCGGCAGTCATCTCCATGGGCCTGCTGCGCCATGTGCGCGGCGTCACCATCCAGGAGAACAACATCGTGCAGACCGTGGCCTCGGCAGCCGGGGCGATCTCCTCCATCATCTTCGTGCTGCCCGGCCTGGTGATGGTCGGCTGGTGGAGCGGCTTCCCCTATCTCACCTGCGTTGTCATCTGCGCCATGGGCGGCGTGCTTGGCGTGACCTACTCGATCCCGCTGCGCCGCGCGCTCGTGACCACGTCCGACCTGCCATACCCCGAGGGCGTGGCCTGCGCCGAGGTGCTCAAGGTCGGCGCCGGGGGAGAAGGCGCGGCGGCGCAGAACCGTGCCGGCCTGCTCGTCATCGTCTGGGGTGCCATCGTGTCGGCGGCTTTCCAGGTGGTCGTCGCGACGCAGCTCTTCGCCTCCGACGTGCTCGGCTACTTCCGCCTGAGCCGCAGCAGCAACGCGGCTTCGGGCGTCGACGTCGGCCTCTCACTGGCCCTTCTGGCGGTGGGACACCTTGTCGGCTTGTGGGTCGGCGTGGCCATGCTCGTGGGCGTGTTGATCTCCTGGGCCGGCGCCGTGCCGCACCTCACGAGCCTGCTGCCCTTCGACGGCAGCGCCGACGTGGCCACGGTCGCGAACCATGTCTGGGCCAAGCAGGTACGTTTCATCGGTGCCGGCGCCATCGCCGTGGCCGCCGTGTGGACGCTCGTCAAGCTCTTCAAGCCCGTTGCCACCGGCCTGGCTTCGGCCATGGCCGCCTCGCGGGTACGCAAGTCCGGCCTGGGCGCGACGCTGCCGCGCACCGAGCAGGACTTGCCGATCGGCTGGGTCGCCGGCGTCACGCTCGCCTGCCTCGTGCCCATCGGATGGCTGCTGGCGGACATGAGCACGAGCGCGGGCCTGGGCAAGGCCACCATCATTCTCGTGACCGGCGGCATCGCCTTCATCGCTCTGATGAGCTTCTTCGTCGCCGCCGTGTGCGGCTACATGGCCGGCCTGATCGGCTCGAGCAACAGCCCGCTCTCGGGCGTGGCCATCATCGTCGTCATCACCGCCGCGCTGCTCATCGCACTCGTCGTCAAGCCCATGCTGCCGGTGGGCACATCCCAGGCGCTTGTGGCCTTCACGCTGTTCGTCACGGCCGTCGTCGTCGCCGCGGCCACGGTCGCCAACGACAACCTGCAGGACCTCAAGACGGGCCAGCTGGTCGATGCCACGCCGTGGCGCCAGCAGGTGGCGCTCGCCATCGGCACGGTGGCCGGCGCACTCGTGATCCCGCCGGTGCTCGATCTGCTTCAGAAAGCCTACGGTTTCGCCGGCGCGCCAGGAGCCAGCGCAACCAAGGCCCTGGCCGCCCCGCAGGCCGCGCTGATCTCTGCCCTGGCCAAGGGCGTGCTGCAAGGCGACCTGGACTGGAGCCTGCTCGGCAAGGGCGCCTTGATTGGCGTGGCGGTCGTCGTCGTCGACGAGGCGATCAGGCGCCTGCGCAAGCCCGGCGGCCACGTGCAGCTGCCGCCACTGGCCGTGGGCCTGGGCATCTACTTGCCGATGTCGACGACGCTGATGGTCGTCATCGGCGCCTTCGTTGGTTGGGCCTGGGAGCGCCGCGCCGACGCTTCGGCCCGGCCGGCATCGCGCAGGCAACTCGGTGTGCTGCTAGCCAGCGGCATGATTGTCGGCGAAGGCCTGTTCGGCGTGGCCCTGGCCGCGTTGACCGTATTCAGCGGCAAGGATGCGCCGCTGGCACTCGTCGGCGACAGTTTCGCGGATGCAGCGCTCTGGCTCGGCGGCGTGGGCTTCATGCTGGCGGCAGGCGCGCTCTATCGCTGGCTGGGGCGGATGAGCGACAGGCTGGCGGCGTAGAGGTTGCGTTGCGTTCGCTCGCCGCTGCCGGCGTGGTGCGTCGACGAAAGCCGCTGTCGGCCACCAACTGCCGCTCGCCAACGACGGCTTTACGGCGGCTGACCAAGGGGGGCAGCGCCGCTCCGAATTTTGTATGATCGCTCCCTCGGGTGCAGGCTGTGCATCTGCCCGCTAGCCCCCTTGCCGACATGTACATCACCGATGCCCGTCACTTCCTGGACGCCAAGGGGGCGATCGCCCCTTTGCGCGGACCAGCCAAGGCCATGGCGGACTTCCATGCGGGAGTCATTGCCTACGCTACCGACTTCGACGATGTCGGGCTGACGCGTCCCCGATGCTTCAAGTGCAAGAAGGGTACCGTTCAGGGCGAACTTGCCCAGGACGATGCCATCATCTGGCACTGCCCCCACTGCCACGCCGAAGGTCGCATCTCGAATTGGCAAGGCACGCTCTGGGACCTGAGCGACAGGCCCGACACGGCAATCTGAGGGCGAGGGAGGGATCGATGGGCTTCAGCTGCCGTATGTTCATTGTTCACGACGATGGCACGCTCGTCAGACTGAAGAGCAACATCTTCGATCGGCTGATGCGCGATCCACAGCATCACTCGATGCCCGATATGGCCGGCAAACGTGTGCGGATGGCCAACATCCTCGTGGAGTTGGTCAACCGGCGCCCGATTCGCGTCGTCCGCCAAACGTACTTCGTTGCGGGCTTCGATCAGGCCGGTCGCTTGGATGCTGCAAGGTTCGAAAGGCAGCAGTTGGCGCTTGTGGAGTCTGCGCTGTATCCCGTTTTCTCGACATCGAACGACGATGACCGCATACTCGACGCGACATCGAGATTCGTTGCTCAGGGAGGCCTCTGGCGCCCCCCGGCAGAACTCGCTCAGCGTATCGATGACGCTGCCCTCGGACGCAAATGATCGAGGTGCTCTATGCCCGGAGCCGGGCCACAAGCAGCCGTTGGCGACCGGCGGCTTTGCGGTGGGCTAGTCGGCCAGTACATTGCGTTCACGGCCGTCTGCTCTCTGGCAGCTAAGCTGACGACAATGCAAAGCTTGGCCTCCCCACCCATGACTCGGTTTTTTTCCTTACGACTCGTCGCCGAGCGTCAGCCTTGAAGATGCGTCATGCCCTGCCACGCTTCGCGACCGCTCAACGCGAACTTCTTCGAACTTCACCCGGGCTGATCGGCCTGCTCGCCACCGACGCGCTAATAACCGTGGCCGAGCTGGCGGCCGCCGTGCTTGTTCCTTGGTGGATCGCCAGCCTTGGTGGCACGATGGCGATGGCCACCTATGCCATCGTGCTTGCAGCCACTACGCTCGTCGTTGTCGTGGCAGTGTCTCCGCTCGGCGATCACTATTGCAAGGCCATGCAGATGCGATACGGGCTTGGCGGCGTCGCGCTCGTGCTCGCGGGACTCGCGTGGTGCGCGACGCGTCCATTCGCGCTGCTGCCGGTCCTCGGGCTCGTCGGCGCCAACGCCCTGGCCAGGGCGTTCGTGGAGCCGCCGCAGGCGGCAATCCTCCCGGAACTCGTCCCAGCGTCGCGAATGCCCGAAGCGATCCGATTGCAGAAGACCTGCCACGCGTTGAGCGGTGTGATCGGGCCGCTTCTGGCCGCTCTGCTGCTGATCATTGTGGGCATCCCCGTCGCGATCGCGTGCTGCTCAGCCTTGGTGCTCATTGCAGCCGTCGTGGCGCTTTCAATTCCAAGACGGGACGGCCCGATGCCAACCTTCCGGTTCCGCCGCTGTTGGATGGATCTCCGTCTCGGCGCGAGAGCCAGGTGGGCGGTTCCGATGGAGCGCGGCTGGACGATCGTGAACTTCGTGGTGTGGATATTCCAGGGTCCAGCCGTCGGGATCTTGGTTCCGATCAAGGTGCGCTCTCTGGGATTGGCCGGCGACTGGCTTGGCATCGGCATCGCTTCGCTTTCCATCGGCGTGCTCGCGGGCAGCGCCTTCGGGTCGACCTTGCTGGTTGCGCGCTTCGGTCGCTATCGAACACGGATCGCCTTGGGATGTGCTGAGGGGATATGTTTGGCGTTCGTCGGCTTGTCAGGTTCGCCCTACGGCATGGTCGCCGGTCTCGTGGTTGGCGGCTTCTGCAATGCCTCGATGGCGCTTGTCGGTGCGACGCACCGTGCCCTGGCAATTCCGAGAACCCATCGCGTTCGGATGCTCGCCAGCGGAACGGTCTCGACACAGATCGCCGGATCGATCGGGGCGGCGCTGGTTGGGGCAACGCTCTCGCGTTGGAACGTCTCGATCGTCTACGCCAGCTTCGGGTTTTTGATGGCCATCTCGGTTTTGGGCTTTCTTCTGGTGCCTCGATTCAAGGAGTTCCTTGAGCTCGACCACGAGCGTGTTCAGAACTGGTACATCAACGAGTACCCTCACGTCTTCGTGTAGGCCCGAATCCGGCCATTTGCTGCCGGTCGTGAACGCCGCCTTTCGGGTAGGCTATTCTGCCTTCAGAGATTCCATGGAGAACCTATGACGCTCGACGTCCCGAGTCCTATCGACCTGCGCGTGATGTCGGACGCCCGACCCTGGGTCGAGGCGGCGCTCGCTAAGCGACCCGTCCGCCCGGAGTTCTTCGACGCCTTCGCGCGCGAAATAGGTCGCGATGGCTTGCGAGTGCTCGAGCTAGGTTCCGGCCCTGGCTTCCTCGCTGAACATCTGCTGCGGACCTGGCCTCAGCTGGACTACGTTGCGCTCGACTTCTCGCCGGCAATGCACCAGCTTGCTGCTGAACGTCTAGGTAGCCGTGCTGCGCACGTCCAATTTGTGGAGCGGAGCTTCCGTGACCCGGACTGGATGGATGGGCTCGCCGCGTTCGACGTGGTTGTTACACATCAAGCAGTGCACGAACTGCGCCACACCGACTACGCGACCGCGCTCCACGCACAGGTTAGGACACTGCTGACGCCGGGCGGTAGGTACCTCGTCTGTGATCACTACCTCGGCGGAGACGGGCTATCGAACGACCAGCTTTATATGACCGTCGGTGACCAGCGTGAAGCGCTGGTGCGAGCGGGCTTCGCCGACGTGGCGCCCGTACTCGTTAAAGGTGGTTTGGCCTTGCACCGCGCGAGATGAAGTTGGCATCAAGAGCTGCCGACTGCCAGGGACAACAGTAGGGTAGCCGCAGCACACGGGGCGACAGTTCATCGTGCGCACTGGTCGCGCGCGCCCAAGACGGAGATTGGCCAGGAGCGGGCGGTCGGCGATGTCAGCTTTCCGGCTATGCTGTGGAGTCAACGTGAACGAGAGCAAAGCTTGATTGATTGGGATGCCTACGCAGCGAAAATGATTTGCGCGAGTGTCACACGGACTGAGGCTCGGATGAATTTTGTACGCCTTTCGCCTGGTCGTCTTCGGAAGATGGCAGTGGGAACGCTGATGGCGGCTGGGTTCCTGCCTCAGCTAATGGCGCAATCGACCCCGACCCTCGTTGAGCTCAATTCGAGCGAGTCTTTGCTTGTGGGAAGTTGGGAGGGAGACTTCATCGTCACCTGGCCCGACGGCGAAGAAGTGCCGTTGGGAGAACGCAATTCGGAAGTCATCGAGCTTCGCCCCGATCGGACTGTTGTTGTCCATCCGCGCTGTGGCGACCATCACGACCGGAGAGTCGCCTACCTACAGGCCTTTCGACTGCGATGGTCAGTTACACCCAACAACGTGCTCCGTTGGCATTCAGATACCGCAAAGACCGATTTGGTCGGCGGATCGGTTCCAATGGTATTGGAGGGCACAAAACTCAGGTTGCCGACCAGTGCGGGCAACGACATTGTTTTGACTCGATACAGTGGCCCACTACCCCCGCCGGGATGTCAGATTCAACATGAGGCTACGAGACCTGAGCCGACAAGGCTAGCCGCCGGGCAGTCGCCGAATTACAGACGTACAGCAAGTAGCGCCGAGATCATTGGCGCCTGGGCGATCCTCCCGTGGGCAGGGGCGTTTTATAAGTACCGCTATGTGGAAATCACCGCTGACGGCCGCATTGGACGGTTCGTCACGAATACTGAGCCTACCTCGATGAACGCGCGAGTTCTCGAGGACGTCATTGATGGGCGAACCAAGTTAGATGGGGTTGTTAACGGCTGGAATGCCTGTGCGATCAGCGATGGCAGAGTCTCAGAGACTCCAGCCAATGGCGGGGCCGAGCTGAACTATGTCATTCAAATGCTCACCTCGCCTGCGGGCGGTGATCAGCAGCGCACATCGATTCCTGGATCGCCCGGCGACTTGATCATGCGAGAGTGGTTCAAAATCCCAGCTGATTGGGATCCAATACGAGGGGCGCCGGAGATTCTTGGACCCCCGGCCCTAGTTCTCCACGCGCTTCCGCGGTAGTCCAAGAGTTTCCCCTGATCGGTCACGGATTCTCTGATGCCAAATCCCGGCCAGCAACTGCCGCTCGCGAACGTCGGCTTCGAGGTAGCCCAAATCGGCTGAAGATACAAACGGGAGCGATGCTTCAGCATGAATGACATTCTCACCGACGTACGGATGAATTTCGCATCCTCTTCGACTCGTCGTCTTCGCACGATGGTGACTGCGTTACTGACGGCAGCGGGGCTGCTGCTCCCGGCACTTGGCGCAGCCAGCACTCCTCCAGCGGAACTGAATTCGACCGAATCCCTGCTGGTTGGCAGTTGGGAAGGAGACCTTCTGACCGATTTGGCCCATGCATGGCCCAACGGCGATAAAGTGCCCCCTGGTCAACGGACCAGAGAGATCGTGGAGCTGCGCGCTGACCGTACCGTGGTCGTCCACCCACGTTGTGTCGACCATCACGACGGGATAGTTGTCTATATTCAGGCGTTCCAACTGCGGTGGTCAGTGACACCCGATCAGGTGCTCCGTTGGCACTCAAATCCTGTTGCAGCCGATGTGCTCGGTGGAACGATCCCTATGGTTATAGAAGGCTCCACGCTCAGGTTGCCTGGTGGGGTAGGTAAAGAACTTGTCTTGACGCGATATACCGGGGAATTGCCACCGCCGGAATGCCAAATTCAACATGGTGGACCAGCCGTGACTTCGCGCAGCCTCCAACGCGGCTGCTTGATTTTTGGAGCGCGCGTCCGCGGTTCGGTGCAGCGCCTGGACCCGGCCACTTGCTGTCGGTCGCGAACGACAGCTCACGGGTTGTCCGCGGTGACGGCACCCAGGATCCTTGGGTAGGGGTCGACCGCACTGGACCGCTGGCGGTCACCCGCGAGAGGGATGGTTTGATTGAAAAAGGCAGGGTACGATTCTGGATGCTCTCACGGTCACAATCCTCCGAAATTGCCAATGCGCTCGTCGCAGCGAAGCGTGCTGAACGTGCCGAACGCAGCGGCTTCTTCTCGTTCAATCGCCCATTGCCAGATTGGTTCCAGGGACCGCACCTCGACGGGTTGACGGTTTTTGAACGGCGCGAGCGCTACAACGATTTGTTGAAGAGTGCGATGCGGGACCCAACGTGGGTACTCGTAAGTTTGCTGGTCTGCGCGGCTATTGTCCTGCCAGCCTTTTATATGACTCATCCGCCCATTGCTCTTTTGGTCGCAGGGCCGTCCGTCTTAGTAATTCTGCTTCGTCAATATGCTCTTCGGCGGCGTTTCCAGCGCGAATCGAAGGCACTTGCTGCGCTGGAGCACAAAACACAGCACGACTGCACGGATCCGGTCGGATAAGTTTCCGCTTGCCGAGTGGTCGCAGTAGAAGCTACAGGCTCGTCCCGGCCAGGTGCTGCCCTTCGCCGATGGCAGCTTTCGGAGAGCCGAATTTAGTGGCGTCGAGCACCGCGAGCCGGCCACAATGTCCGGCATGAGCATCATCAGCGTGGATCGACGAGATGACTTTCGGGACAACGACGTCGTCCTGCTTGCCATGGATGATGCGGGCCTGTTCGAGGTACTCAAGGCCATACGGGAGGCAATGTCTTCGGGTGGCCCGAGCTACCTGCAGGGCGCACTTCGCCATGAGCTTCGCATCGAAGCCGGGCGCTCCGACCTCTTGCTGGCGGAGTCCGGGGCCACCTGGTGCTTCTCGGAGCAGAAATATGCTGAGGTCGTGAGTAAGCTTGAGGCGATGGTCGCACTCGGCCGCGCCAGCCATCAGTACGTTGACATCGCGGCGCCAGTGCCCACGCTCGTTCTCTCGATGAACGAATATGTCTGAGGTCGGCCAGTTGCGGTCGGTCGGGACGGTCCGGTATCGGGTACGGTCGACTGCTTTCTGAGCGAAACTGTGGCGTGACTGGATCAACTGAATGACCGTACTGTCCCGTTCCGCAGCCAGCCTAAGAGTCTTTGGTGACGATCTCCTGCCCGAAGAGGTGACGTCGCTTCTCGGCGCAGCGCCGACGGCGTTCGAGGTAATAGGTGGGCAGAGCCAGCCGAACGCTGGGGGGCGCACATTTACCGCTCGAACTGGTGGTTGGCGCCTACAGGTAGCGCGTCGAAGCCCTGGCGACCTTGATGGTCAGATCGCGGAATTGCTAGGTCAGCTCACAACCGATCTGAATGCGTGGCGCGAATTGACAACGCGGTTCCGCGTCGACGTTTTCTGCGGACTCTGGCTGATCGAGGGTAACGAAGGGATTTCCCTTGATCCAAGTACGCTTAAGGCTCTCGGGGAGCGTGGAATTCTTCTGGACCTTGACATCTACGGTGGCGAGAGCTGAGCCCTCAAGACGGCTGGCGGCCAGCAGCTGCCGCTAGCGAACGGCAGGTTTGGGGCGCGCTGACCATTCGGATCCGGCCTGAGCAGCGACCGCCAGTAGCTCTCGTCGCCCGGAAGCGGGCATGGGCTAGAGTCGCTGTCAGGTATTCTCGACAATAGGAGCCGTCCGTAAATGCGCGAGCGCGGCGACCTGCGCGCACCGTCCCCTGGAATGCGATCACGATGCCCCAATTTGTTCCGAAGACTCTGGCTGTTGCTGCAAACGACGCCGATCTGCTGCTGGCCGAATCCCTGCAACTGAATCGCCAAGGGCGGTTCGTCGAGGCAGTTAGGGTTGCGGCGACAGCGGCCGACGTCTTCAAGGCTGCCGGAATGCGCGACCGGCACATCGACGCATTGCTGCGCATGGGTGCGGCCTTGCGCTCCGCAGGGGACCACGCCGCAGCATTGGCTACCTTCGAGGATGCGGAGACGGTGACACGCGAGCTGGGCGACGAGCATCGGCTCGCGCAGGTGCTGCGCAACATCGGCATCTGCAGTTCGCTGCTTGGGCGCCATCAGCATGCACTGTCGTGCCTGAACGAGGCCATGGAGATCGCCAGCACGGGCGAGGGCGCGCTCGCGCTGGAAGTCCGGCTTTCCTTGAACAACGCCATCAATCGACATGCCGAGCCACTTCCTTCGGACAGCCCTGAATGCCGTCTACTCCTCGAACCGCAACTCGCGCGCTGGCAGGCGCTAGCGGTTGACTTCGCCGCTGCGGGCGATGCGCGATTGGAGGCAATGGCGCTCGGAAACCTGGCGATCACCCTACGCCGCGTGGGTCGGGCGGAAGAAGCCCTGGCGACACTCGAGTCGCTGTTGAGTCGGTATCGCGAGCTGGGCATGCGGCCCAACGAGAGCATTTGTGAGTACGAACTTGGTCGGTGTCTCGAGGCCTTGAGCGAACCTTCGCAGGCACGTGACCATTACCAGCGGTCGATCGACCTGCTGACCCAAGGGGGATCGCTCGATGACTTGCAACTCGCACTCGATGGGCTCAGCGGCGTGGAGGAGCGGCTCGGCAACCTTGGCGCGGCGCTCTCGGCGCTGCGGGAGTGGCGGCGCGTGGGCGAGCGCAAGAGCGACGAAGCCGCGCGCAACGCCGTCTTGCAGCGGGAGCTTCGCATCGAACTTGCGCGCATGACCAGCCAGTGGGCCCGGCAGGCGACACAGGATCCGCTGACTGGACTGGGGAACCGTCGAGCGCTCGACCTCTGGCTGGGGCCAGCACTCTCCCGTGCGACGCGCGGGGAACCCCTGCTGCTGCTGCTGATGGACCTGGATCACTTCAAGCAGGTCAACGACAACTTCGGCCATCACATCGGCGATGCGGTGCTGCGGCAGGTCGCGCAACTGATCAGCCAGCACTGCCGAAGCAGCGACCTGGCGGTTCGCTATGGGGGCGAGGAGTTTCTATTGGCGTTGTCTGGCGTGCCGCCCGACGAAGCCATCGAGATTGCCGAACGGCTACGCCAGGCTATTGCCGCGCACGCGTGGCAGCAGTTGCGGCCCGGCCTCACAGTCACCGTCAGCATGGGGCTCACCAGTGCCACCGAGGCGAGCGATGCCGCCGGCCTCCTGACCCTGGCTGACCGCCGGCTCTACGCAGCGAAGTACAACGGACGAAACCGCCTAATCGCGGCCTGAAGCCAGTTGTGGGCGATAGCGCAGGCTGTCCTCGGCCAGTACCAGTCACTTACCAACGTCAGCTCTCCGGTAGGGTAAATTCCGTGCGCATCACGCCAGCGGGAATTTCTCTCCATGTCCGAGATCGAGCACTTGCATCTGGATGTCGCCCGCCAGGAACTCAGCGGCTTTGCGGGATCCCGGGAGCTGCTTCGGTTTCCGGTGTCGACGGCGACACGGGGACTCGGGTGTGGCGAGGGATCGTTTCAAACCCCGCATGGCGCGCATCGTGTCCGTCTGAAGATAGGCGCAGCTTGTCCGCCGGGGGCGATTTTTCGAGGTCGCCGCTGGACAGGCGAGGTGCTCGATGAAGCGCTCCGCCGACGCTTTCCCGAAACGGACTGGGTGCTCACCCGCATTCTCTGGCTTCAAGGACTGGAGCGCGGAGTCAACCGAGGCGGCAGCGTCGACACGCTGCGCCGATTCGTCTACATCCACGGCACGCACGAAGAAGACCTGGTCGGGAGACCAGTCTCCTACGGATGCGTGCGCATGCGAAGCACGGACATCGCGTTGCTTTTCGATAGCGTGCCCGCCGGTTGCCCGATGCGCATCGAATAGATGCGATACGGCCGGCGGGCTCCCGGCTCGGGCCCCCCCCCCCCCCGGCGCCAGCCCGGCCGCGGCGACAGGCGGGCGGTCGCGTGATTCAGCGGCCAACCGCGGCGACAATGACGCATGCCTGACGAGAGAAAGCCAGCCGCCGCCGGTTTGGTCCGGAAAGCCACCGAGTTGGACGCACCGCAGATTGCGCGCCTCTACGCGATGCTCGTCTCCAATTCAGCCGCACACGTGTTGCCCGAGCGGCTGGCGGAGATCGCGAGCGATCCCGACACCGCGCTGTTCATTTTCGAGGACGGCGAGGCCGTGCTCGGCACGGTCCTGGTTTCGCTGTGCGCCGACGTCATGTTTGGTCGACGACCGTTCGCGGTCGTCGAGAACATCGTCGTAGACCAGGCGGCGCGCGGCCTGCGTATTGGCGAGCGCCTCTTGCAAGCCGCGGAGGCGTTCTGCACGGCGGCGGATTGTTCCAAGATCATGCTGCTCAGCGCCGCCAGCCGGGAGCGCGCTCACACGTTCTTCGAGCGCTGCGGATATTCCGGTTCGACCAAACGCGGCTTCGTCAAGTATCGAACGGCGTTCGGTGCGAGAGATTAGCCGATGATGGTTCCGTGTCGCTGGTCGGCCACGACCAGTCCAACGTGCATGTCGGCTTTCGAGTCGCGATTCCGTTCTACCAAGAGAGGCCGACAGTCGGCCGGGTACAGACGGTCGCCAGCGGCGACCTTGGGCTCGACCGGCGAGGCGCGCAGCGTCGATCTGTGTAAAGTCGAGGTTGTTTCTTCCCCCGAGCAAGAGTCCCCATGCACGACGAGCACGACTTGATCTATTCCCCGCTCCAGCAAACTTACAGCGCCGGCGGGCGTCAGGTGGAGATCCACATCTACCGCTCGCCCGACACTGGATGGTCGCTCGAAGTCGTTGACGAAAACAACACCTCTACCGTCTGGGATGACCCGTTCGAAACTGACCAAGAAGCTCTCGCTGTAGCGTTGCAGGAATTGAACGATGACGGGATCGAAGCGTTCATTGCGAGAGGCGACGACGAGGGCGTCCATTGACCAACTAGGACTGCAGCCGGCCAAGAGCTGACAGTTACAGTGGTCGGCTTCGGAGGAAGCCACTGTGGCTCGTGCCTGGCGATGCCGGACAAAGCCCGACGGTCGCGACGGGCAGCTTCCAAACGGGTGACAACGCTCCTGGTAGATCAATCAGATGAAGGGGAAGTCTTTGAGGCCGAGCATCCCGAGCCAGGATCCCGACCTGAATCCGCCACCGCCGCCCGCATTCGATCCGAAGACCTACCCGAGAACTTACCGGCCGCGTCCGGCCTGGATGGTGTTCGGCGCCGCAGCGGTTGCGATCTTCGCCGGCATGAGCGTCTGGATATTCTTGGGCAAGTCGCAGTGGAATACGCCATGGCTGGACATTGGCGTGCCAGCTGCACTCCTTCTGTTCGCGATGCTCGCGGTCGTTGACCTCGTCAGAACCCGATTTGTCCTTCACATCGACCGGATCGAACAGGTCGGAGTCTTCGGGTCGCGCGAACTGAGCGTGCAGGATATCGAGTCGTGGCGCCTGCTAGACACACAGTACGTTAAACACATTCGACTGCAGGCTGCCCAAGGTGCTGGACGATCGATGAAAATCGCGCTGACCTTCAAGGCTGATGTTCCCTGGGCGGCCTGGCTCGGTCGCTTGCGATCAGCCGACGAAGAAGGTCGCCAGGCCGCCCTTGCGCGCGTGCTTGGCGACGACGAACTCGGAATGTTGCCAGGCGATCGATTGCGCGTGCTGAGCCAGGCCCAAAGACTTGGCAAGTTCGCGGTATGGGGCGTCTACATCGCAGGAATGTGGGCAATCTACGCCTCGAAATATACCGAGCAGGTTGTCACCGCGTTCCTGTGCTTGCCAGTAGCCGCCCTGTTGTTAGCGGGCGTCCGCCCGACGCTTCTGACCCTCCAGGAGCCGAGGCGTTCCGACGTCCGCGTCTCGTTGTGGCCCGCGATGGTCATGGGAGCCATTGCGCCGATGGCCGTGGCCATCAAGACGCTCGCCATCGCGAGCGCCGTCTCCCTGATCGCACCGGCGGTCATCGTCGGGGTCGCCGCGACGGCGTGGGCGCTGATCGCTGACCCGACCGTGCGCGAGAGAAAGGCCGCGGTCGCTGGTATCGCCATACCCATGATCTTGTACGGCGGCGCGCTGGTGGTGTGGCTGAATCACATCTTGCCTCCCTTGCAGGAAACTCGCGCGGTCGTCACCGTGACCGGCATT
>Ga0302154_10000007_pt1 | contig 202921 bp, 182 predicted proteins | sample I_Bog_N2_3_FD_193507 | JGI IMG/M metagenome (GOLD analysis project Ga0302154, IMG submission 193507) | Peat permafrost microbial communities from Stordalen Mire near Abisko, Sweden - I_Bog_N2_3 | ecosystem: Environmental > Terrestrial > Soil > Wetlands > Peat | place: Sweden: Abisko... | reverse complement strand
TCACGTCGGCGTCGCTGCCCTTGTCCACTTCCTTCTGGAACAGCTTGATCGTGTCCTCGTGTGCCTTCACGCCGATGGAGTCGGCGTAGTGCTGGTCGAAGCTCGAGCCCTTGCGCTCGGACAGCAGCTTGATCTCGGTCTTCTTCGTCACGGAAGGCGTGTCGGACACCTTCACGCCCTTCTGCCCGGCCAGGCCCTTCAGCTCGGCGCCGGCCTTGCCGTGGTCGTCGACCATCATCTGGGCGAACGTCTTCACGTCGGCACTGGACGATTGCGCCAGTGCGACCTGGCTGCCCGACACTTCGGCATTGCCGCCCTCTGCGGCGTCCTTCATGAACGACTTGTCCTGGTGGGACAGCTTGGCGGGCGCCTGGGCGTGCGCGCCCAGCGAGACGGCGAGCGCCAGGGCGGCGGTGGACAGCAGGGTCAGCGAATTCGTCTTCATGAGATTTCCTTGGGAGGTTGGATCGTTCCCCCGTCATGGCAAGGCCCATGCCCCGACAGCAGGCCGGGACGTCCGATCGGTGCCAACATGCGCCCATGCACGACACGCCTGCCACCCGCGCCTTCGGCGCCCGCCTGGGCCTGCAACTGCCGCTCATCCAGGCGCCGATGGCCGGCTTCCAGGGCGCGGCGATGGCGGCGGCGGTCTCCGGAGCGGGCGCGCTCGGTTCGCTGCCGGGCGCCGCGATGACGCCCCAGGCCCTGCGCGACGCGGTGGGCACGCTGCGGCGCGAGCGCCGCCTGCCGGTGAACCTCAACTTCTTCTGCCATGCCCAGCCGGCGGCGGACCCCGAGCGCGAGGCCGCGTGGCGCGAGGCGCTGCGGCCGTACTACGAGGAGCTGGGCCTGTCGTTCTCGGCGATCGCCAGCGGGCCGGGCCGGCTCCCCTTCGGCGACGAGGCGGCCGACATGATCGAGGCGCTGCGGCCCGAGGTCGTCAGCTTCCATTTCGGGCTCCCGCCCGCGCCGCTGCTGGAGCGCGTGCGGCGCGCCGGCGCGCAGGTGTGGTCGTCGGCGACGACGGTGGCCGAGGCGCAATGGCTGGCCGCGCACGGCGTCGACGCGATCATCGCCCAGGGCCTGGAGGCCGGCGGCCATCGCGGCGTCTTCCTGCCCGAGGGCCGGGCGTTCGATCTCGCGTCGCAGCTGCGCTCGCGATCGCTGCTGCCGTCCATCCTCGAGGCGGTGCGCGTGCCCGTGATCGCCACCGGCGGCATCGTCGACGCGGCCGGCGTGGACCACGCCCTGCGCCTGGGTGCCAGCGCCGTGCAGCTGGGCACGGTCTTCCTGTTGTGCGACGAGGCCACCACCAGCGCCGTGCATCGCGCCGCGCTGCAGAGCGATGCGGCGAGCCAGACCGCGCTTACCAACCTTTTCAGCGGACGTCCGGCGCGCGGCATCGTCAATCGCCTGATGCGCGAGCTGGGGCCGATCAGCGCGCTGGCGCCGGCGTTCCCGTCGGCCGTCAACGCGATCGCGCCGCTGCGCGCGGCTGCCGAACAGGCCGGCCGCGGCGATTTCTCGCCGCTGTGGGCGGGCCAGGACGTGAGCGGCTGCCGGGCTGGTCCGGCTGCGCAGCTGGTGCGCCGACTGGCCGGGGACAGCTAGGCGCGTGGATCCTGCGACTGCGCGCAGGATGACGCCGCCTCTGTCATCCTGCGCGCAGTCGCAGGATCCACGTGCACCTAACCCGGCTGCGTCAGGCTCAGGAATGCGCCAGGCAGCAACTCGCCCGCGCTGGTGACGACGATGCTGCCGTCGAGCGCGTCGCTGGCCACCGGCGCGTCGGCGTCGGCGAACTCGCGGATCACCTGGCGGCAGGCGCCGCACGGCGTGATCGGCTTGAGCCTGGCGGCGGTGACGCCCACGGCCAGGATGCGCTTCGCGCCGGCGGCCACGGCCACGCCGATGGCCACGCGCTCGGCGCAGTTGGTGAGGCCGTACGACGCGTTCTCGACGTTCACGCCCAGGTGCACGCGGCCCTGGTCGTCGAGCACCGCGGCGGCGACGCGGAAGTCGGAATACGGCGCATGCGCGTGGGGCAGCACGGCGCGGGCGCGTGCGACCAGGTCGGCCAGCACGGCCGCATCGGGCAGGGTCGTGCGGAGGTCAATCGTCATGCAGCGGTTCTCCGGTCTCGGCCAGGGCCAGCGACTCGCGGGCGCCTGGCGCAAGCCCGTCGTTGCTTACTGCTGCGCGGGCGCGGGATACGCGGCAGGGTAGGCGTTGGGCGCCGTGCTGCCGGTGGTGACCGGCGGCGCGCGCATGACGCGCGTGCGGCCGCCCGTGGTGACCAGGATCACCGGGTCGCCGGCCGCGAAGGCGTCGGGGCCGATGCCCTGGACGACCTGGCGGCGGTCGCCGTTCTTGAGCTGCAGCAGGATCTCGAGGCCCTGTTGCTGCGTGGCGTCGCGCTCGACGGCGTTGCCGATCAGGCCGCCGACCACGGCGCCGGCGATCCCGACGATGCCGCCCGTGCGCGGGCCGCCCACGTTGGAGCCGGCGATGCCGCCGATGACGGCGCCGCTGACGGTGCCCACGCCGGTGTCGCGGCCTTGCAGCGTCACGGGGCGCACCGACAGCACGGTGGCGTCGACCACGGTGGACAGGCGCTGCGCGTCGTACGCGCTCACGGTGTTGGGGTTGGCCACGACGCAGCCGGTCAGGGAGGCGGCGCCGGCGATGGAGGCGATGAGGGCGAGTTGCTTGAACATGGTGGTTTCTCCGGGGATGACCTGCCAACGTTGGCAAGTCGCCAGCCGTTGACACCCATCAGGTGCTTCCACTGTGCAGCAAAGCAATTGCCCGAGGTGGCAGCAATGGGTAAAGAAATGTGCCGGCGACAGCCCGGGTTCAGCCGTGGAGGCGGCTGCTGCGCGGCACGCTGGCCAGCAGGAACTCCATCTGGTCGGCCAGGATGCGGCGGCCGCGCAGGATCATGTCCTCGTGCAGGCTGGGCACGTAGGGCAGGTACATCAGCGTCATGTTGGCCTCCTCGGGCATGCGGTTGCCCTTGCGGCCGTTGCAGCCCCGGCAGGCGGTGATGCAGTTCATCCAGCTGTCGAGGCCGTGGCGCGACACCGGGATGATATGTTCGCGGGTGAGCTCGTCGCTGCCGAAGCGGCCGGCGCAATAGGCGCAGATCTGGCGGTCGCGCGCAAACAGCTTGCCGTTGGTGAGCGCCGGGGTCTGGCGCCAGGCGCGCGACGGGATGCTCCCGCGCACCGCGATGATGGAGTGCACCTCGATGCGCGACTGCAGGCCGGTGGCGCGCTGCGTGCCACCCCGCATCACATGGCACGGGTCGCCCAGCGTCCATGCGACGGCGTCGCACGCATACACGACTGCGGCCTCCTTGACCGTCATCCAGGCTTGCGGCCTTCCCGACACGTCCAGCTGCAGAACATCCATTCCGGTGCGCTCCTTCCGAGTGGGGTCTGTTCACCCTAAAACGCGGGCGCGTTTTAGGGTGAACAGACCCCCAAAGCATACAACTACTGGATGAAACCTCAACTCGCCGCCTCGGTGACGTGTTGCGGGGGCCAACCGCCATGAAATTCGCACGTTCGTGCTATTTCCGTCGGTTTCTAGGATCGCGACCCTAAAAAAAGTGTTCGATGGCATTGGCGCGGAGCACGGTACTATGCAAAATAGCACGACCGTTCGATTTCTCCGGTCAGCCGCTCGATTCGGCGGCCGAAGATCCCGACAGGCACTCAACGCACTCCGGTTCGCCCCGGCAGACCCCGTGAACGACGCAACCGCTCTTCGCCGCCCGCCTCGCCCCCTGCAAAAGGGGCTGCAGACGCGCGCCACGATCATCGAGGCGGCCCTGGGGCTGGCGGCCAACAAGGGCCTCGAGGGCCTGTCCATCGGCCTGCTGGCCGAGGTCACCGGCATGAGCAAGTCGGGCGTCTTCGCGCACTTCGGCTCGCGCGAGGAACTGCAGATCTCGGTGATCCGAGACTATCACGTCAAGTTCGAGGAAGAGGTGTTTCTTCCCGCCATCCGCGAGCCGCGCGGCCTGCCGCGCCTGCGCGCCATGTTCGAGCGCTGGGTGCGCCGCGTCTCGTTCGAGATCGACTCCGGCTGCATCTACATCAGCGGCGCCGTGGAGTTCGACGATCGTCCCGGCCCGGTGCGCGACGCGCTGGCCACGATGGTGCAGACCTGGCAGGACGCACTGACGCGGTCCATCCAGCTGGCGATCGACGAGGGCCACCTGTCGGACGCGGCCACGCCCGAGCAGTTGATGTTCGAGATCCACGGCCTGATCCTCGCGCTGCACCACGACGCGCGCTTCCTGCGCAACCCCGGCAGCGTCGAACGCGCGCGCCTGGGCTTCGAGCGCCTGCTCGCGCATTCGCTGTCCGGCGCACCCGCCACGACGGCCGGCCCCGCGCCGGACGCCACACCGCCCCGATCGAAAGAGGCGCGCACGCCGCGCCGCTGATCGTCCTCTTCGCCCGCATTCCTTTCCGAAACGTTCCAGGAGCCCTCCCATGCCCCAATACAACCCGCCGCTTCGCGACATGCAGTTCGTGCTGCATGAAGTCCTGAACATCGCGGACGAGCTGAAGGCGCTGCCCCAGCACGCGGACACCGATGCGGACACCATCAACGCGGTGCTGGAAGAGGGCGGCAAGTTCGCCAAGGAAGTGATCTTCCCGCTGAACCTGAGCGGCGACGCCGAAGGCTGCACGCTCGACAAGACCACGCACGAGGTGACCCCGCCCAAGGGTTTCAAGGAAGCCTACAAGACCTTCGTCGAAGGCGGCTGGGCGGCGCTGTCGTGCGACACCGAGTTCGGCGGCCAGGGCCTGCCCGTGGCGCTGAACCAGTGCTTCTACGAGATGCTCAACAGCGGCAACCAGGCCTGGACGATGTATCCCGGCCTGTCGCACGGCGCGTACGAGGCGCTGAAGGCGCACGGCACGGCGTATCAGAAGTCCACCTACCTGCCCAAGCTGACCTCGGGCGAATGGACGGGCACGATGTGCCTGACCGAGCCGCATTGCGGCACCGACCTGGGCCTGCTGCGCTCCAGGGCCGAACCGCAGGCCGATGGCACCTTCAAGATCACCGGCGCCAAGATCTTCATCTCGGCCGGCGACCACGACATGGTGTCCAACATCCTGCACCTGGTGCTCGCGCGCCTGCCGGACGCGCCGGCCGGCTCCAAGGGCATCTCGCTGTTCGTGGTGCCCAAGTTCAACGTGAACGCCGACGGCACGCTGGGCGCGCGCAACCCGGTGTTCTGCGCCGGTCTCGAACACAAGATGGGCATCCACGGCAACGCCACCTGCCAGATGGTGCTCGAAGGCGCCGTCGGCACGCTGGTGGGCGAGCCCAACAAGGGCCTGGCCGCGATGTTCGTGATGATGAACGCCGCCCGCCTGGGCGTGGGCGTGCAGTCGCTGGGCCTCACCGAGGTGGCCTACCAGAACGCCGTCGCCTACGCGAAGGATCGCCTGCAGATGCGCGCACTGTCGGGCCCGAAGGCGCCGGACAAGCCGGCCGACCCGATCATCGTGCACCCGGACGTGCGCAAGATGCTGCTGACCGCCCGCGCCTACGCCGAGGGCGGCCGCGCGCTGGCCATCCATACCGCGCTGCTGATCGACAAGGAGCTGCACCACCCCGATGCCGACGTGCGCAAGGAATGCGCCGACGAAGTGGCGCTGCTGACGCCCATCGTCAAGGCCTTCATGACCGACAACGGCTGGATCGCCACGTCGCACTGCATGCAGGTGTACGGCGGCCACGGCTTCATCCACGAGTGGGGCATGGAACAGTACGTGCGCGACGCGCGCATCAACATGATCTACGAAGGCACCAACACGATCCAGTCGCTGGACCTGCTGGGCCGCAAGGTGCTGGGCGACAACGGCGCCAAGCTCAAGAAGTTCGGCAAGAAGATCGCCCAGTTCGTCGAGGACGAAGGCATCAGCGAAGAGATGCAGGAATTCGTGAACCCGCTGGCCGAGCTGGGCGACAAGGTCACGAAGCTGACCACCGAGATCGGCATGAAGGCGTTCCAGAACCCGGACGAGGTGGGCGCCGCCGCGGTGGACTACCTGCGCGTCTGCGGCCACCTCGTGTTCGCGTACTTCTTCGCCCGCATGGCCAAGGTCGCGCTGGAGAAGAAGGATTCCGGCGACACGTTCTACAAGGCCAAGCTGATCACGGCGCGCTTCTATTTCGCCAAGCTGCTGCCCGAGACGGCCGGGCTGATCCGCACCTGCCGTGCCGGCCTGGCGCCGTTGATGGAAATGGACGAGGCGCTGTTCTGAGTAGGTAGAAACCGCGGGCTGGAGAGTCCCGCGCCTGACACCGATTCGCAGGAATCGGAGCGATCATTGCCGCTCGGCCCTTGCCGTTTCAACAAACCTGGAGACCAAATTGAAAAAAGCAGCTGTTGCCTTCGTCCTCGCCACCGCCAGCGTCCTCGCGATGGCCCAATCCACGCCGGCCGGTCTCTGGAAGACCATCGATGACGACGGCAAGACCGAGAAGTCGCTGGTGCGCATCGTCAACGTCGGCGGCGTGCTGAGCGGCAAGGTCGAGCACATCACCGACCCCGCCAAGGCCGACGACAAGTGCGTCAAGTGCGAGGACGATCGCAAGGACAAGCCCATCGTCGGCATGACCATCATCAGCGGCGCGAAGCAGGATGCCGAGGAGACCGACAAGTGGGTCGGCGGGATGATCCTCGATCCCGCCAAGGGCAGCAGCTACAAGCTGATCCTCAAGACCACGGATGGCGGCAAGAAGCTGGACGTGCGCGGCTACATCGGCTCGCCGATGTTCGGCCGGACGCAGACCTGGATCCGCGTCGAGTAAGAAAACCACCGGGGCCGGGCAGCAGCGCGCTGCCGGCCGACCCCGTTCACCCCTGGAGAGAAACAAAGTGAGTCGATTCCAAGTTCGCAAGGTGGCCGTGCTCGGCGCCGGCGTGATGGGCGCGCAGATCGCCGCCCATCTGGTCAACGTCAAGGTGCCGGTCATCCTTTTTGACCTGCCCGCCAGGTCAGGCCCCAAGAACGGGATCGTCACGAAGGCCGTCGACGGCCTGAAGAAGCTGAAGCCGGCGCCGCTGGGCGTGGCCGAGGACGCGGTGCTGATCCAGCAGGCGAACTACGAGGACGACCTCGAGTTGCTGCGCGACTGCGACCTCATCATCGAGGCCATCGCCGAGCGCATGGACTGGAAGCTGGACCTCTACACCAAGGTCGCGCCGTTCATCGCCCCGCACGCCATCGTCGCGTCCAACACCTCGGGCCTGTCGATCACCAAGCTTTCCGAAGTGCTGCCGCAGGAGATCAAGCCGCGCTTCTGCGGCATCCACTTCTTCAACCCGCCGCGCTACATGAGCCTGGTGGAGCTGATCCCCACGCCCACCACGCAGCCGCTGATCCTCGACCAGCTCGAGAGCTTCGTCACCACGGCGCTCGGCAAGGGCATCGTGCGCGCGAAGGACACCCCCAATTTCGTGGCCAACCGCGTCGGCATCGCCGGCATGCTGGCCACCATCATCGAAGCCGAGAAGTTCGGCCTGTCGTACGACCTCGTCGACGACCTGACCGGCAAGAAGTTCGGCCGCGCCAGCTCGGGCACGTTCCGCACCGCGGACGTGGTCGGCCTGGACACGATGGCCCACGTCATCAAGACGCTGCAGGACAACCTCGCGGACGATCCGTTCTTCCCCAGCTACGCGACGCCGGCCGTCGTCGGCCGCCTGATCGAACAGGGCGCGCTGGGCCAGAAGACCGGCGCCGGCTTCTACAAGAAGGTCGGCAAGGACATCCAGCGCCTCGATCCCGCCAGCGGCACCTACGTGGCGGGCGGCGCCAAGGCCGACGCCATCGTCGACCGCATCCTCAAGAAGCCCGCGGCCGAGCGCCTGAAGCTGCTGCGCGAATCCACCAACCCGCAGGCGCAGTTCCTGTGGGCCATCCTGCGCGACAGCTTCCACTACGCCGCCGTGCACCTCGAGGACATCGCCGACTCCGCGCGCGAGATCGACTTCGCGATGCGCTGGGGCTTCGGCTCGAAGCAGGGGCCTTTCGAGCTGTGGCAGGACGCCGGCTGGAAGCAGGTCGCCACCTGGATCAAGGAAGACATCGCCGCCGGCAAGGCGCTGTCGTCGGCCCCGCTGCCGGACTGGGTGTTCGACGGTCGCGACGGCGTGCACACCGCCGAAGGCTCGTGGAGCGCGGCGCAGTCGAAGTACCTGCCGGTCTCGACGCTGGACGTCTACAAGCGCCAGGCGTTCCCCGAGACCGTGCTGGGCGCCGGTGGCGCGAGCGCGCTGAAGTCGGGCACGGAAGAGTTCCGGAACGACGAAGTGCGCGTGTGGACGCTGGACGGCGAGGTGTTGATCGCCAGCATCACCGCCAAGCTGCACCTGATCTCGCCCACCGTCACCGAAGGCCTGCTGAAGGCCGTCGAGATCGCCGAGCAGAAATACAAGGGCCTGGTGATCTGGTCGCCGGACGAGATGTTCTCCGCTGGCGCCAACCTCGAGGCGCTGATGCCCGTGTTCATGAAGATGGGCGCCAAGGGCATCGCTCCGGAAGAGAAGAAGCTGCAGGACATGATGCTGCGCCTGCGCTATTCCACGGTGCCGGTCGTCTCGGCGATCCGCGGCATCGCGCTCGGCGGCGGCTGCGAGCTGGCCATCTACTCGTCGGCGCGCGTCGCCGCGATGGAAAGCTACATGGGCCTGGTGGAAGTCGGCGTCGGCCTCGTGCCGGGCGGCGGGGGCCTGACCTACGTGGCGCGTCGCGCGGCCGAGAACGCCGCCAAGGCGCCGGGCTCGGACCTGCTGGCCTTCCTGAAGGACGGCGTGGTCGCCGCGGCCTCGGCCACGGTGGGTACCAGTGCGCTCGAGTCGCGCAAGATCGGCTACCTGCTCGACACCGACATCGTCGTCCCGCACAAGGACGAGCTGCTCTACGTGGCCTCGGCGCAGGCCAGGGCGATGTTCGAGACGGGCTACCGGCCGCCGGTCAAGCGCCTGATCCCCGTGGCCGGCCGCTCCGGCATCGCGACGATCAAGGCCTCGCTGGTCGCGATGCGCGACGGCGGCTTCATCAGCCAGCACGACTTCTTCATCGGCAGCCTGATCGCCGACGTCTGCTGCGGCGGCGAAGTGGATGCCGGCACGCTGGTGACCGAGGAATACCTGATGGCGCTCGAACGCAAGCACTTCTGCGCGCTCCTGGAGCACCCGAAGTCGCAGGAACGCATCATGGGCATGCTCCAGACCGGCAAGCCCGTCCGCAACTGATTGGACTGAAAAAATGAGCAAGCAACTTTCCGACGCCTACATCGTCGCCGCCACCCGCGCGCCGATCGGCAAGTCCGGTCGCGGCATGTTCCGCAACACGCGTCCCGACGACCTGCTGGTCGCCGTCATCCAGGCCGCGCTGGCCCAGGTGCCCACGCTCGACCCGGCCGCCATCGAGGACGCGATCGTCGGCTGCGCGATGCCCGAGGGCGAGCAGGGCCTGAACTTCGCGCGCACCAGCGTGCTGCTGGCCGGCCTGCCCAACTCCGTGGGCGGCATCACGGTGAACCGCTTCTGCGCGTCCGGCCTGTCGGCGGTGCAGATGGCGGCCGACCGGATCCGCGTGGGCGAGGCCGACGTGATGATCGCCGCCGGCGCCGAGAGCATGAGCATGGTGCCGATGAGCGGCAACAAGCCCTCGTTCAACCCGCACGTGTTCGACAAGGACGAGAACATCGGCATCGCGTACGGCATGGGCCTGACCGCGGAGAAGGTCGCCGAGAAGTGGAAGGTCTCGCGCGAGGCGCAGGACGCGTTCGCGCTGGCCTCGCACCAGAAGGCCATCAAGGCGATCGCCGACGGCCAGTTCAAGGACGAGATCACCCCGGTCGAGGTGTTCACCCGCACGCCGGACCTGGCCACGGGCGAGATCACGGTCACCAGCCGCATGGTCGACACCGACGAGGGCCCGCGCCCCGACACGTCGCTCGAGGGCCTGGCCAAGCTGAAGGCCGTGTTCGCCGCCAAGGGCAGCGTCACCGCCGGCAACAGCTCGCAGACCAGCGACGGCGCCGGCTGCCTGATCCTGTGCAGCGAGAAGGCCCTCAAGCAGTTCGGCCTGACCCCGCTGGCACGTTTCGTGAGCTTCGCGTCCAAGGGCGTGCCGCCCGAGATCATGGGCATCGGCCCGATCGAGGCGATCCCCGCCGCGCTCAAGTCCGCCGGCCTGAACATCTCGCAGCTCGACTGGATCGAGTTGAACGAAGCCTTCGCCGCGCAGGCGCTGGCCGTGATCGACACCGTCGGCCTCGACGCCACCAAGGTGAACCCGATGGGCGGCGCGATCGCCCTCGGCCACCCGCTGGGCGCCACCGGCGCGATCCGCTCGGCCACGGTCGTGCACGCGCTGCGTCGCAACAACCTGAAGTACGGCATGGTCACCATGTGCGTGGGCACGGGCCAGGGGGCCGCGGGCATTTTCGAACGCCTCTGATCGAGGGCTGTTCATCGACGGCGGCAGGAAGTCACCGGACACGCTACCCGCGGTTCGTCGGCCCTGCCGCCGTTTTCACGTCTAATCGCACCCAGACAACAGAGGTTCACGAATGACCATCCGCACCGTCAACACCAACGGCGTCGCCGTCATCGAGATCGCGCGCCCCGAGAAGAAGAACGCGCTGACGCAGGCGATGTACACCGCGATGGCCGAGGCGATCGCCGCCGCCGATGCCGACGTCACGATCCGCGCCGTGCTGATCACCGGCCAGCCGGGCATCTTCACCTCGGGCAATGACCTCGAGGACTTCATGCAGCGCCCGCCGGCCAGCGAGGACTCGCCGGTGTTCCGGTTCATGAAGGCGCTGGCCGACTGCGGCAAGCCCGTGGTGGCGGCCGTCACCGGTGGCGCCATCGGCATCGGCACGACGATGCTGCTGCACTGCGACCTGGTCTACGTGAGCGACGAGGCGCGCCTGGCGATGCCCTTCGTCACGCTGGGGCTGGTGCCCGAGTACGCGTCCAGCCTGCTGATCCCGCAACGCGTGGGCCATGCCAAGGCCACGGAGTTGCTGCTGCTGGGCGAGCCCTTCAACGGCCAGACCGCCGTTGACCTGGGCATCGCCAACGCGGTGCTGCCGGCCGCCGAGGTGGTCAACCACGCACGCCGCATGGCCGAGCGCTTCAACGCGCTGCCGCCGGGCGCCGTGCGCGAGAGCAAGGCGCTGATGCGCCGCGGCCAGAAGGCGCTGGTCGCCGAGACGATCGATGTCGAGGCCGGCGTCTTCGGCAAGCGCCTGCGCAGCCCCGAGGCGATGGAGGCGTTCCAGGCCTTCTTCCAGAAGCGCAAGCCGGACTTCTCCAAGTTCTGAAGGCTTGTTGCGGGCCATGAACTCCGAGCTCACGCTCGCCCCGCGCGAAGGCGGCCCCGCGTCACCGCTGGCGGTGCCGTTGCGGATGGCGACGCTGGCGCTCAAGCTGGCGCTGCTGCCGGTGCTGCTGGCGCAGGGCAAGCGCGTGCGCGCCAGTGCGCTCAAGCTGCCCGAGGCGGCCGGCGAGCGCCATGGCGTGGCCGGCACCGGACACGTCGCGTTGCGCGTGCTGATCGTGGGCGATTCGTCCGCCGCCGGCGTGGGTGTGGGCACGCAGGACGACGCCTTCGCCGGGCAACTGGCGCAGGCGTTGGCCGAACGCACCGGCGCCGCGGTGGGCTGGCAACTGGTGGCCACCAGCGGCCACACCGCGGGCGACGCGGCACGCGCGCTCGCGGGCGCGACGTTGCAGACGGCTGACCTGCTCGTCACCGCGCTGGGCGTCAACGACGTCGTCGGCCAGACCCGTGCGGCCGCCTTCCTGGCCGCGCTCGACGAGATCCACGCGCTCGCGGTCACGCGCGCGCAGGTGACGCACACCTGGCACTGCGGGCTGCCGCCCATGGGCACGTTCCCGCTGTTGCCGCCGCCGCTGCGCTGGATCCTCGGACGCGACGCGGCGCACCTGGACGACGCGCTGGTGCGCCACCTCGAGGGCCAGACGGCGCGCCTGCACCTGCCGCTGCCCGAGGCGCCGCGCATGCCGGGCAAGGACGACGCCACGCCCGAGGGCTGGATGGCCCGCGACGGGTTCCACCCGGGGCTGCTGGGCTACCGCCAATGGGGCCGGCAAGTCGCCGAGGCGATCGGCTGATGACAAGCCGTTGTCATCCTGCGCGAAGTCGCAGGATCCCCCCGAGGGGAAGCGCCTCGCCGTGCGTGGATCCTGCGACTGCGCGCAGGATGACACCTCAGCGCGGAATCTGCCGCGGCTTGCCGTCGCGGTCGATCGCCACGTAGGTCAGGTTGGCCTCGGTCACCTTGACCACCTGCACGTCGGCCGGGTTGCGCTCGGCGTAGACCTCCACGCGCACGGTGATCGACGTGTTGCCCACGCGTTCGACCGTGGCGTAGAAGCTCAGCAGGTCGCCGATGGACACCGGCTGCTTGAACACGAACTGGTTCACCGCGACCGTGGTGACGCGGCCCTTGGCGATGCGCACCGGCAGGACCGAGCCGGCCAGGTCGACCTGGGCCATGATCCAGCCGCCGAAGATGTCGCCGTTCGCGTTGGAATCGGCGGGCATCGGCAGCACGCGCATCACCAGTTCCTTGTCGGAAGGCAGCGAGGCCGGGGCTTGCGCGGCGGCTTGGTGGTGGGCTTCGGTCATCGGGGGATTCTTTCGTCGGGCTGCTCTTCGGTGATTGTGCTCGAAAGGGTTTTCCCTTGCCTGTCGTCGGGCGCAGGTTTGTTGCTATCGTCCGGGTCGCCCCCACCTGCGCTCCACATGCATCCGAACCCACCCGCCGCTGCCCGAGACGCCACGCCATCCACGCAACCGCGCTCCGACTGGTACACCCTGGGGCGCCTGATGCCGTACTTCTGGGAGTACCGCGTGCGCATGGCGATCGCGCTCGTGTTCCTGATCGGCGCCAAGGTGGCCAGCGTCAGCGTGCCGCTGCTGCTCAAGCGGCTGGTGGACGCGCTCAACATCTCCACCACCGATCCGCGCGCGTTGCTGGTGGTGCCGCTGGGCCTGCTGCTGGGCTACGCCGGCCTGCGCCTGGCGATGACGCTGTTCACCGAACTGCGCGAGATCGTGTTCTCGCGCGCCACCTTCGGCGCGGCCAAGCGGGTGTCGCTGGAGACCTTCGAGCACCTGCACGCGCTGTCGCTGCGCTTTCACCTGGAGCGCCAGACCGGCGGCCTGACGCGCGACATCGAGCGCGGCCGCAGCGCGCTGCAGACGCTGGTGTCGTACTCGCTGTACACCATCATCCCCACGCTGGTGGAGCTGAGCTTCGTGCTGGTGCTGCTGGGCCACAAGTTCGACATGGGCTACGTGTGGATCACGCTGGGGGCGCTTTCTCTGTACGGCGTGTTCACGATCAGCATCACCGAATGGCGCACCAAGTACCGCAAGGCGATGAACGAACTCGACTCGAAGGCCAACACCAAGGCCATCGACGCGCTGCTGAACTTCGAGACGGTGAAGTACTTCAACAACGAGCAGTTCGAGTCGGCGCGCTACGAGACGGGCCTGGAGGCCTACCGCGCGGCGCAGATGAAGTCGCAGGCCACGCTGTCGATGCTCAACACGGGCCAGCAGCTGATCATCGCCGCCAGCCTCGTGGCGCTGCTGTGGCGCGCCACCGGCGGCGTGGTCGCGCACGCGATGACGCTGGGCGACTTCGTGATGGTCAACGCGTTGCTGATCCAGCTGTACGTGCCGCTGAACTTCCTGGGGGTTCTGTACCGCGAGGTCAAGCAGGGACTCACCGACCTGGAGCGCATGTTCGCGCTGCTGGAAAAGGACCGCGAGGTGGCCGATGCTCCCGACGCCACGGTGCTGCAGGTGGCCGGCGGCGCGGTGCGCTTCGAAGACGTCAGCTTCGCCTACGACCCGGACCGGCCCATCCTGCACGGCGTCAGCTTCGAGATCCCCGCCGGCAAGACGGTGGCGGTGGTCGGGCCCAGCGGCGCCGGCAAGAGCACGCTGGCACGCCTGCTGTATCGGTTCTACGACGTCACCGGCGGCACGATCCGCATCGACGGCCAGGACCTGCGCGCGCTCACGCAACTGAGCCTGCGCAAGGCGATCGGCATCGTGCCGCAGGACACGGTGCTGTTCAACGACACCGTGGGCTACAACATCGCGTACGGCCGCCCGGGCGCCACGCAGGAGCAGATCGAGGGCGCGGCCCGCGCGGCCCACATCCACGACTTCATCGCCGCCACGCCCAAGGGCTACGACACGATGGTGGGCGAGCGCGGGCTCAAGCTGTCGGGCGGCGAGAAGCAGCGCATCGCCATCGCCCGCACGCTGCTGAAGAATCCGCCACTGATGATCTTCGACGAGGCCACCTCGGCGCTCGACTCGGCCAACGAGCGCGCGATCCAGGCCGAGCTCGCGCAGGCCGCGCAGGGCCGCACGACGCTGGTGATCGCGCACCGGCTGTCCACGGTGGTCAACGCCGCGCAGATCCTGGTGATGGCCGAAGGCCGCATCGTCGAGCGCGGCACGCACCCCGAGCTGCTGGCCCTCGAGGGCCGCTATGCCCACATGTGGCGGCTGCAGCAGACGCACGGCGATACGGCCGCGGCCACCGACGCGCCCGAATCGCCGACGCTGGGCGACTCCGCCTTCGTGCCCGTACACTCGCCTCGTGGAAACCAAGTGGCTTGAAGATTTCGTCAGCCTGGCCGAGACGCGCAGCTTCTCGCGGTCCGCCCAGCTGAGACACGTCACCCAGCCGGCCTTCTCGCGCCGCATCCAGGCGCTCGAGGCCTGGGCCGGGCTCGACCTGGTGGATCGCTCGTCGTACCCGACGCGGCTGACGCCGGCCGGCGAGACCTTCCACGGCCAGGCGCTGGAGGTGCTTGGCAGCCTGCAGGCCACCCGCAACATGATGCGCGGACTGCAGGCGGGCGGCGCCGACATGATCGAGTTCGCCGTGCCGCACACGCTGGCGTTCACGTTCTTCCCCGCCTGGCTGATGGACCTGCGCAAGCGCTTCGGCGAGATGAAGAGCCGCCTGATCGCGCTCAACGTGCACGACGCGGTGATGCGCCTCACGGAGGGCAGCTGCGACCTGCTGGTGGCCTACCACCACGCCTCACAGCCGCTGCAGCTGAGCCCGGATCGCTACGAGATGCTGAGCCTGGGCCAGGAGACGCTCGCGCCCTATGCCAAGGGCGGCAGCGACGGCAAGCCGCTGTTTCGCCTGGCCACCACCGGCAACGCCCGCATCCCGTTCCTGGGCTATGCGTCGGGCGCCTACATGGCGCGCCTCGTCGACCAGATCCTGAAGTCCACGCCGGTGCTGCCCAACCTCGACACCATGTACGAGACGGACATGGCCGAAGGCCTGAAGGCGATGGCGCTGGAAGGCCACGGCATCGCGTTCCTGCCGTCCAGCTCGGTGCGCAAGGAGTTGCGCACGCGCAAGCTCGTCTCGGCCGCGCCGCTGCACGACGACGCCGGCCATGCCTGGGAGGTGACGATGGAGGTGCGCATCTACCGCGAGCGTCCGGAGCTCGCCCGCCATTCGAAGCCGGGCGCGCAGGCCCTGTGGGAGTTCCTGCGGCAGGCCAGAAGAGGCCGCGAAGCTTCGGCGTAGCGATTTGGTAGTAACCCGTATGGGGCCATGCAAATGATGCATGATGCGGCCTCCAAAAGGCATTGGCAGCGCTCCCGGCTGCCGCATACAGTCCGCGACCATGCAACTTTCCCCCCACTCCCGCAGCCCCTGCGCGAGCCCGGAAGCACGCGCCCACGAGGCCCGCTTCTTCCGGCATGCCCCGATGATCCCGGCGCTCGTCGCCGCCTTGTGCCTGGCCACGCCGGCGCATGCCAAACCCAAGGAGGACGCGGCCGCCGAGCAGGCTGCCGAGGCCGACGTGGGGCCGCATCCGGTGCTCGATCGCATCCGCGCCACCGGCCGCATCGTGTTGGCCCACCGCGAGTCGGCGGTACCCTTCTCCTACTACGATGCCAACAGGAAGCCGGTGGGCTACGCGCTGGACCTGTGCAAGGACGTGGCCGAGGCGGTGCGCAAGCACCTGGGCCTGAAGTCCATCGAGATCGCCTACCTGTCCATCACCCCGGCCACGCGCATCGACGCCATCGTCGGCGGCAAGGCCGACCTCGAGTGCGGCACGACCACCAACAATGCCGAGCGCCGCCAGAAGGTGGCCTTCACGATCCCGCACTACATCACCGGCACGCGGTTCGCGGTGCGCGCCGACAGCCCCATCGCGGAACTCAACCAGTTCGAGGGCCATGTGCTGGTGTCGACCGCCGGCTCGACGCCGCTCAAGACCGTGGCCCAGGCCAACGAGGACCGGCTGCTGCACATCGCCGTCAAGCCGGTCAAGGACAACGCCGAGGCGATGAGGATGCTGGCCGACAGGTCCGCCGACGGCTTCGCGATGGACGACGTCCAGTTGTACGGCCAGATCGCCGAGTCGGCCAATCCGGCGCAGTTCAAGGTGGTGGGCAAGTTCCTCACGATCGAGCCGCTGGCCATCATGATGAGCAAGGACGACGCCGCGTTCAAGAAGGTGGTCGACGAGGAGATGCGCCGCGTCATCCGCTCCGGCGAGGCCGAGAAGATCTATGACCACTGGTTCATGGCGCCGATCCCGCCCAAGAACGTGTCCATGAACCTGCCCATGAGCTACCTGCTGCGCGATTCCTGGAAGTACCCGTCGGACGCCGTTGGCGACTAGCACCACAATGGTGTGGCCCGGTACGTGCTTTCACGAACGGTGGGTGTGCTCCGTAGAACCTAGACTCGGTCAGCCCGTCACGAGCGGGCCCCCTTTTTCCTGTCCGGCCCCGAGCCGGGCACCTTGCAAACCGTCTCCCTCGAAGAATCAGGAGCTCCACATGAAGAAGTCCCTTTTGGTCGCCGCCCTGCTCGCCACCGCGTTCGCGGCCCAGGCGCAGACCACCGACACGCTCAAGAAGATCAAGGACACCGGCTCCGTCGTCATGGGCGTGCGCAGTTCGTCCGGCGCGCTGTCCTATACGCTGGGCGAAGGCAAGTACACCGGCTTCCACGTGGAGCTGTGCCAGCGCGCGCTGGAAGACATCCGCAAGCAGCTGGGCCTGGCCAAGCTGGACATCAAGTACCAGGAAGTGACCTCGGCCAACCGCATCCCGCTGGTGCAGAACGGCACCGTCGACATCGAGTGCGGCTCCACCACCAACAACGACACCCGTGCCAAGGACGTGGCGTTCGCCCACACCGCCTACGTCGAGGAGGTGCGCATCCTCACCAAGGTCAACTCGGGCATCAAGGGCATCGCCGACCTGAACGGCAAGACCGTGGCCACCACCACGGGCACCACGTCCGTGCAGCTGCTTCGCAAGCACGAGCGCGCCACGGGCGTCGACTTCAAGGAAGTCTTCGGAAAGGACCATGCCGACAGCTTCCTGCTGCTGGAGTCGGGCCGTGCCGATGCGTTCGTGATGGACGGCCAGATCGTCGCCGGCCTCGCGTCGAAGGCGAAGACGCCGTCCGATTTCCACATCGTCGGCGAAGTGCTGTCGGTCGAGCCGATCGCCATCATGGTGCGCAAGGACGACCCGGCCTTCCTGGCGGCCGTCAACAAGACGATCGACGGCCTGGAGAAGTCGGGCGAGATGGCCAAGATCTACGACAAGTGGTTCATGCAGCCAATCCCGCCGACGAACACCAAGGTGGGCCTGCCGGCGTCTGAAGCCACCAGGAACGCGTGGAAGAACCCGAACAGCCTGGGCACCGAGGCGCTGGCCATCGCGACCAAGAAGTAAGCGCGCGCGGTCGCTGGCGCGCATTGGCGTGACGGCGGCTTCCAGCGATGGCGCTTCCTGCGCGCGCGGGCCCGGCCCACGGGCGGCGCGCGCGTCGCAATTGAAGCCAGGGCGCTCCAGCGGCCGGCACGACTTGAGGAGAAGAGGGTGAGCGACTGGCTGAAACGAAGCGCGGAGGTGATGTGCAAGAGCACGACCGACGACACGGTCTATTCATCCTGCTTCGCGGGCAAGGGCGACCTGACCTACCTGCAATGGCTGTTCCAGGCCTGGGGCTGGACCTTGCTGGTCGCCCTGGTGGCGCTCGTCATCGCGCTGATCCTGGGGGTCGTGATCGGCGTGATGCGCACGTTGCCGAACAAGGGCGTGGCCTTCTTCGGCGAGGCGTGGACGGAGTTGTTCCGCAACATCCCTGTCGTCGTCCAGTTGCTCATCTGGTACAACGTGATCCCCGAGATCTTCACGCCGCTGAAGTCCGTGCCGCCCATCGTGCTGGCGTTCGTGGGCCTCGGGCTGTTCACCTCGGCCCGCATCGCGCAGCAGGTCAAGAGCGGGATCAACACGATCCCGAAGGGCCAGGGCTACGCCGGCCTCGCCATGGGCCTCACGCTGGCGCAGACCTACCGCTACGTGCTGCTGCCGGTGGCCTTGCGCGTCGTGTTGCCTACGCTCACCTCCGAATCGATGAACATCATCAAGAACTCGTCCGTGGCCGCGGCCATCGGCGTGACCGAGATGTACTACTTCGCCACCCAGGCCGGCGAGGAGACGTCGATGCACGCCACGATGTACCTGGGCGTGACGATCCTCTATTTCATCTCGGCCTTCACCATCAACCGGCTGGCCGCGCAGGTCGAGAAACGCTCGCGCCTGCCGGGCGCGTTCGGGGGGGCGAAGTAGATGTCGCTCAATCTGGACTACTCGTTCCTGACCACGGACGTCATCAAGAGCAACATCGTTCCGGGATTCGAATACGCCCTGCAGCTGACGCTGGTCGCCGCCGTGGGTGGCATCGCCCTGGGCACGCTGGTCGCGCTGATGCGGCTGTCGTCCAACAAGCTGCTGAGCCGGTTCGCGACGATCTACGTCGATGCGTTGCGCTCGATCCCGCTGTTGATGGTGATCCTGTGGTTCTTCCTGCTGATCCCGTCCAGCTTCTACGCCGCGATCGCGGGCGACTTCGGCGTCAACCACCGGCCCGAGTTCTCGGCCGTGATCACCTTCACGATCTTCGAGGCGGCGTACTTCTCGGAGATCATGCGTGCCGGCATCCAGTCGGTGTCGCGCGGCCAGGTCCAGGCGGGCTACGCGGTGGGCATGACCTACGCGCAGTGCATGCGACTCATCGTGCTGCCGCAGGCCTTCCGCAACATGCTGCCGGTGTTGTTGACGCAGACGATCGTGCTCTTCCAGGACACCTCGCTGGTCTATGCCATCGGCGCCTACGACCTGCTCAAGGGCTTCCAGACGGCGGGCTCGATCTACAACCGCACCAACGAGATGGTGCTGCTGGCCGCCGTCGTCTATTTCATCCTGTCCTTCAGCCTGTCGATGCTCGTGCGTCGCCTGCAGAAGAAGATCCAGATCATCCGTTGAGAGAGTCCCCATGATCGAAATCAAGAACATCTCCAAGTGGTACGGCAGCTTCCAGGTGCTCACCGACTGCACCACCACGATCAACAAGGGTGACGTCGTGGTCGTCTGCGGCCCGTCGGGCTCGGGCAAGTCCACGCTGATCAAGACGGTCAACGCGCTGGAGCCGATCCAGCAGGGCGACATCGTCGTCGACGGCACGTCCATCTCAGACAAGAAGACCAACCTGCCCAAGCTGCGCTCGCGCGTGGGCATGGTGTTCCAGCATTTCGAGCTGTTCCCGCACCTGTCCATCACCGACAACCTCACGCTGGCGCAGATCAAGGTGCTGGGCCGCAGCAAGGACGAGTCGCTCACGCGCGGCCTGAAGATGCTCGACCGCGTGGGCCTGTCCGCGCACAAGGACAAGTTCCCCGGCCAGCTCTCCGGAGGCCAGCAGCAGCGCGTGGCCATCGCCCGCGCGCTCTCGATGGATCCCATCGTGATGCTGTTCGACGAGCCCACGTCGGCGCTGGACCCCGAGATGGTGGGCGAGGTGCTGGACGTGATGGTGGGCCTGGCCCAGGAAGGCATGACCATGATGTGCGTGACGCACGAGATGGGCTTCGCCAAGCGCGTCAGCAACAAGGTGATCTTCATGGACGCCGGCAGGATCGTCGAGGACTGCTCCAGCGCCGACTTCTTCGGCAAGCCGGAGGAGCGCTCGCCGCGGGCCAAGGAATTTCTCTCGAAGATCCTGCAGCACTGATCGCGACGAGCCGCACGGCGGCCCGCTCGCATTCAGAGCGCGAGCTCCATGTAGCGGATGTGCGCGTGGAACGCCTCCGGCATCTCGACCGGGTAGGGCGCGCGGTCGACGAAGCCCATGGCCGCGTACAGGGCCTGCGCCGACTGCATGAACGGCAGAGTGTCCAGGCGCACGCGCCGATAGCCGAACGCGCGCGCGTCCTCCACCAGTCGACGGGCGATCGCCTCTCCCAGCCGCCGGCCGCGTCCCGCGGGCCGCACGTAGACGCGCTTCAGCTCGGCGATGCCGTCCTCGCTGCGCCGCAGGCCGCCCATCGCGAGCAGCTCGCCGCCGTCCTCGACCAGATAGAACACGCCACGCGGCGGCGGGTCGCCGCAGACCTTGTCGATGACCGTGGCCACGTAGTCGGCCACCTCCGCCCCCAGGATCGCCCGCGCCGTCATGCCCGACATCGCCTCGATCTCCGCGAACACCCAGCTCACGTACTCGACGTTGAGCGCCAGGAGCGCGGCGCGGTCGGCAACGGGGTCGGCGATGCGCAAGGTCGGGACGGTCATTCTTGAATCCGGTGTCAGGTCTTGAATCTTGCACGATGGCAGGCCGTGCAGGATTCAAGACCTGACACCGTGGAAGGGGACGGTGCGAAAATCGCCGGATGACGACGCTCAACGAACTCTCGATCCAGACGCCCGACGACTGGCACCTGCACATCCGCGACGGCGCCGCGATGGCGGCCGTGGTGCCTTACACCGCGCGCCAGTTCGGCCGCGCGATCATCATGCCCAACCTGCGCCCGCCGATCACGACCACGGCGCAGGCCGTGGCCTACCGCGAGCGCATCCTGGCCGCGCTGCCCGAAGGCAGCACGTTCGAGCCGCTGATGACGCTGTACCTCACCGACAACCTGCCCGCCGACGAGATCCGACGCGCGAAGGATGCCGGCATCGTGGCCGTGAAGCTGTACCCGGCGGGCGCCACCACCAACTCCGACGCCGGCGTCACCGACCTGCGCAAGACCTACAGGACGCTGGAGGCCCTGCAGCGCGAGGGCCTCAAGCTGCTGGTGCACGGCGAGGTCACCAGCCCCGACATCGACCTGTTCGATCGCGAGGCCGTCTTCATCGACCAGGTGTTCGAGCCGCTGCGCCGCGACCTGCCCGAGCTGAAGGTGGTGTTCGAGCACATCACCACGAAGGAGGCCGCGCAGTACGTCGTCGAGGCCAACGAGTTCACCGCGGCCACCATCACCGCGCACCACCTGCTGTACAACCGCAACGCGCTCTTCACGGGTGGACTGCGCCCGCACTACTACTGCCTGCCCGTGCTCAAGCGCGAGGTGCACCGCCAGGCGCTGGTGGCCGCCGCCACCTCGGGCAGCGCCAAGTTCTTCCTCGGCACCGACAGCGCCCCGCACGCGTCGGTGCTGAAGGAGGCCTCGGTCTGCGGCGCCGGCTGCTTCACCGCGCTATCGGCGCTCGAGCTCTACGCCGAGGCGTTCGACGGCGTCGGCGCGCTCGACAAGCTGGAAGGCTTCGCGAGCCACCACGGCCCCGACTTCTACGGCCTGCCGCGCAACGCCGGCACGGTCACGCTGCGCCGCGAGGCCAACGAGTTGCCCGAGAGCGTGCCGTTCGGCGACGCGCTGCTCAAGCCGTTGCGCGGCGGCGGGACGCTGGCGTGGAAGCAGGCCTGATCCGCTACGAGGCGGCGACCGCTGACGATGCCGAAGACCTGGTCGCGATCCGCATCGCCGCGATGCGCGAGAGCCTCGAGCGCCTCGGCCGCTTCGACCTGCAGCGCGCGCGCGACCGCTTCCTGGCCGGCTTCGAGCCCGCGCTGACGCGACACGTCGTGGCCGCCGGCGCCCGCGTCGGCTTCGTCGTCGTGCGGCCGCACGACGACGGCCTGCTGCTCGATCACCTGTACATCATGCCGTCGGCGCAGGGCCGTGGCATCGGCGCGGCCGTGATGGCCGACGTCCTCGCCGACGCGGACGCGCGCGGCCTGCGCATGCGCGTGGGCGCGTTGCGCGAGAGCGCGGCCAACCGCTTCTACCTGCGTCGCGGCTTCATCCACGAGCGGACCTCGGAGTGGGACGAGCACTACCTGAGGCCCGCAGGCGGCTAAGCCCGTTCGGGACGACCGGGCACTCCGCGCATGGGACAATCCATCGCGTGGAGCGGGCCAGACCGCCGCTGGTACGTCGGCCGAAAGGCTGTACTGGAGGAAGGTCCGGACTGCACAGGGCAGCGCAGCAGGTAACACCTGTCCGTCGAGGGCCGCAAGGCTCGAGGCGAGGATCAGAGCAACAGAGACGAGCCGATTCAGTTCGGGTGAAACGGGCAATCTCTGCGCGCAGCAACATCAAGTAGGCGGACGACGACCTGGCCCGGGGAGTCCGCGGGTAGATGGCATCGAGCCGTGCTGGCGACAGCCGGCCCAGACGAATGGCGGTCACGGCGCGGACGTTCGCAAGAGCGGTCGCGCCGCACAGAATCCGGCCTATCGGCCCGCTTCACAATAAATTCCATCGCGGCACGCCTCCGGGGCGGACCGCGCAAGAGACACGGTTTCCGCGCATGAATCCTGACGCCGCCACCCTCTGGCGCCGACCCCGTTCGGCGTTGGCGGCCCTGCTCGCCTGCCTGGGCATGCTGGGCGCATTCTCGATCGACACGTACATCCCGGCGTTCTCGGGCATCGCGCGCGCGCTCGGCGCGACACCGGTGCAGATGCAGCAGACGCTGTCGGCCTACCTGTTCGGGTTCGCGGTGATGAACCTGTTCCACGGGGCGCTGGCCGACAGCTTCGGCCGCCGGCCCGTGGTGCTGTGGGGCATCGCCATCTTCACGCTGTCCTCGCTGGGCTGCGCGCTCTCCCAGACGGTGGGCCACCTCATCTTCTTCCGGCTGGCGCAGGGCATGAGCTCGGGCGCCAGCATGGTGGTGGGGCGCGCCATCATCCGCGACATGTTCCCGCCCGACGAGGCGCAGCGCGTGATGTCGCAGGTCACCATCTACTTCGGCGTCGCGCCGGCCGTCGCACCCATCGTCGGCGGCCTGCTGCTGGTGCATTTCGGCTGGCATTCCGTCTTCATCTTCCTCGTGCTCGTGGGCATGGCGCTGTGGCTGCTCAGCTGGCGGCTGCTGCCCGAGACCTTGCATTCGACCCAGGTCCAGCCCTTCCACCCGGCGCACCTGCTCAAGGGCTATTGGGAGATGTTCTCGAGCCCGCGCTTCCTGGCGCTGGCGCTGGCCTCGGGCGTGCCGTTCAACGGCATGTTCCTGTACATCCTGTCGGCGCCCGTGTTCCTGGGCGACCTGCTGCACCTGCCGCCCACGCACTTCTTCCACCTGTTCCTGTTCACGATCGGCGGCATCATGTGCGGCGCCTTCCTGTCGGGCAAGCTGGCGGGGAGGATGGCGCCGGCGCGCCAGATCCGCATCGGCTTCACGATCATGTTCACGATCGCCGTGATCAACCTCCTGCTCAACGTGCTGTTCACGGCGCAGGCGTGGTGGGCGATCCCGCCGATCGGCATCTTCTCGTTCGGCTGGGCGCTGATGGTGCCGGTCGTCACGCTGATGGTGCTGGACCAGGCCCCGCTGCGACGCGGCATGGCCTCGTCGCTGCAGGCCTGCATCGGCAGCGTGGCCAACGCCTTCGTCGCGGGCGTGATCTCCCCGCTGGTGATGCACTCCACCGTGCATCTGGCGCTGGCGTCGCTGCTGATGTCGTGCATCGGCATGGTGTCCTGGTTCTTCGTGCGGCGCGGCGTGCTGGACGACACGGGAAACTGAGAGCCAGCGCTCAACTTTCGGCCGTCGTTGCCGATCTCATGGGGCACGCCGTCCGTGCGGAGCCTCTCATGTCGTCTCGCTTGTCCCTTTCCCTTGTCGCCGTCGCCGCCGTCCTGGCCTCGGCCGATGGCACCGCATTTGCGGGCGAGCCGGGTGCGGACGTCGTCGTCGCCCAGCTCGGGCCCACGTCGCCCGGCTTCAAGATGGGCGTCAGCCGCAGCGAGACCGGGGCGCCCGAGGCGACGCCGATCGGCGCCGCGCCGATCGAGAAGAAGCCGCCAGCCGCCAAGGGGGCCGAATGGAGCGGCAACTCGTCGCATCCGTCGTCCGAAAAGGACGAGGAGGAGAAGGCTGCCAGGGCGACGGACGGGAAGAAGTCCGGCGCCGCGAAGCCCCACGAGGCCGCCGCGAGCGCCAGCGCCATGGACCTGCTGCGCGAGAAGCTCGCCGCCAAGCTGGGCGCCAAGCCCGCGGCCGACGGCAAGTTCGCCATGCAGGTCTCCAACCGGGGTGAGAGCGGCGAGAACGTGATCACGTCGGTGCGCCCGAGCGCCGCGGCGATTGCCGCCGCGCACAAGGCCAGGCGTCCTGCCGCCGCGGGCGACGCCAACCTGGACATCGCCGCCAACGGCGGCCAGTCGCTGCTGCCCACCCACTGGGACTACGCCGGCAGCGAAGGCCCCGAGGCCTGGGGCAAGATGCGCCCGGAATTCAACAAGTGCGCCACCGGTACGCGCCAGAGTCCGATCGACATCCGCGGCGGCATCGCCGTCGACCTGGAGCCGATCAAGTTCGACTACCGACCGAGCGCGTTCTCGGTGATCGACGACGGCCACACGGTGCAGGTCAACGTGGAGCCCGGCAACTCGATCACGATCACCGGCAGGCGCTACGAGCTGGTGCAGTTCCACTTCCATCGCCCGTCCGAGGAACGCATCGACGGCCGCCAGTACGACATGGTGGCCCACCTGGTGCACAAGGACGCGGAGGGCCGCATTGCCGTGGTGGCGGTGCTGCTGGACCGCGGCAGCGCGCAGGCCATCGTGCAGTCGGTGTGGAACAACCTGCCGCTCGAGAAGGGCGACGAGGTGCATGCCGGCAGCCGCATCGACCTGTCGCAGCTGCTGCCCGACGACAAGCGCTACTACACCTACATGGGCTCGCTCACCACGCCGCCGTGCAGCGAGGGCGTGCTGTGGATGGTGATGAAGCAGCCGGTGCCGATCTCGGTGGAGCAGCTGGCGATCTTCTCGCGGCTGTACCCGATGAACGCGCGGCCGATCCAGCAGGCCGATGGCCGGCTGATCAAGGAGTCCAACTAGCCGGGTATCCTGGCGCATCCCTCCCGGAGCGCCTTCATGAAACCCATCCGACTCCTCGTCATCGCCGGCAGCGAGCGCACCGGCGCGTACAGCCGGCACCTCGCGCGCGCAGCCGCGGCCGCCGCGCGACGCGACGGCTGCGACGTGACCGAGTTCGACCTGCGCGCGCTCGCGCTGCCGATCTACGACGGCGACATCGAACACGCCAGCGGCGTGCCCGCATCCGCGCTGCAGTTGCGTGACGCGTTGGCCAGCCACGATGCGCTGCTGCTGGTCACGCCCGAGTACAACGGATTTCCCACGCCGCTGGTGCTCAACGCGTTCGACTGGCTGTCGCGCATCCCGGCCACCGCGCCGGGCGGCGGCGGGGTGGCCGCCACCGCGAACAAGGCGGCGGCGCTGCTGTCGTCCTCGCCCGGTCCGCTGGGTGGCCTGCGCGCGATGAACCACCTGCGCCAGTACCTGCAGGGCGCCTTCGCGATGATCGTCGTGCCGCAACAGTTCGCGCTCGGCAAGGCCGGGGAGGCGTTCGACGAGGCCGGCGCGCTGAAGGACGCGAAGTCGCAGCAACTCGTGGAGGGCGTGCTCACGGCCGTCGGCAACCTGGCCACGGCGCTGAAGCCGCGCTGAGAGCCACAATGCGGGTTGCACCATGGCCAAGAAACCCGCCCCGCCGCCCGCCTTCCTGCGCCCGCCCACCTTCGGCGCGATCCCCACGCTGGACCAGTTGATGGCGCAGGCCCAGGCGCTGCATCACGGCGGCCGCATCGCGCAGGCCGAAGGCGTCTACCGCGAGGTGCTGCGCCGCTCGCCGCGACATGTCGACGCGCTGCATGGCCTGGGCATGCTGGCCTTCCAGGCCGGCCATCCGCAGGCGGCCGCCGACCTCATCGCGCAGGCACTCGCCGTTGATCCGCAGGACGCCAGCGCGCACGGCAACCTCGGCTACGCGCTGCACACGCTGGGGCGCCACGACGAGGCCTTGCAAAGCCTGGAGCGCGCGCTCGCGATCCAGCCCGACATGCTCGAGGCGCTGAACAACCGCGGCAACGCGCTGGGCGCGCTGGGCCGCCACGACGAGGCCCTCGCGTCGTTCGACCGCGCGCTGGCGCTGCGGCCGGACTACGTGGAGGCGGCCTACAACCGCGGCAACGTGCTGCACGCGGCCGGCCGGCTGGCCGATGCGCTGGCGGCCTACGACGCCGTGATCGCGCGCCGCGCCGACATCGCGCAGGCGCACAACAACCGCGCCCGGGTGCTGCAGGACCTGGACCGCCACGACGAGGCCCTGGCGGGCTACGAACGTGCCGTCGTGCTGGTGCCCGCCTACGCGAACGCGATCGTCGGCCGCGGTACTGCGCGCCTCGCGCTGGCGCGGCCGGGCCCGGCGCTGGCCGACTTCGACGCGGCGCTGCGCCTGGAGCCGCAGAACGCTTCGGCGCACGAAGGCCGGGGCGGCGCGCTCCTGGCGCTGCGCCGCCACGAGGAGGCGCTGCGGGCCTTCACGCGCTGCCTGGAGCTCGACGCCGCGCGCCTGGACGCCCGCATCCAGCGCGGCAACACGCTCGCCGCGCTGCGCCGCCACGTGGAGGCGATCGCCGATTTCGACGCCGTGCTCGCGGCCACGCCCGACGTCGCCGGCGTGGTCTGCAATCGCGGCAACGCGCTGCTCGACCTCAAGCGCTACGACGAGGCGGCGCTCGCGTTCGAACGCGTGCAGGCCCTCGATGCGACCTATCCGTACATCGTCGGCAAGCGCCTCCACGCGCAGGCCATGGCCTGCGACTGGCGCGGCCTCGACGCGCTCGTCGCGCAGGTGGCGCAAGGCCTGGCCGACGGCCGCGCGACGATCGAGCCATTCGCGTACGCGGGCATCGCCACCGACCCGTTGGCCGCGCGGCGCTGCGCCGAGCTGTTCGCGGCCGACCAGTTTCCCGCGCAGCCCGCGTTCGTGGCGCCCGGCACGCGGCTGGCGAACGCGAAGATCCGCATCGGCTACCTCGGCGGCGAGTTCCGCAACCAGGCCACCTCCATCCTCGCGGTGGAACTGTTCGAGCTGCACGACCGGCAGCGCTTCGAGGTCATCGCCTTCGACAACGGCTGGGACGACGGCAGCGCGCTGCGCCGGCGGCTGGAAGCCGCGCTCGACGAGATCGTCGACATCTCGAAGCTCGCCGACGACGCGGCGGCGCAGGCCGTCGCCGACCGCCGCATCGACATCCTCGTGAACCTCAACGGCTGGTTCGGCCTGGGTCGCACCGGCGTGTTCGCGCGCCGGCCGGCGCCGGTGCAGGTGAACTACCTCGGCTTCCCCGGCACGCTGGGTGCGCCGACCCTCGACGCGATCGTCGCCGACGCCCAGGTCGTTCCGCGAGGCGAGGAGGGCGCGTACGTCGAGCGCGTGCTGCGCCTGCCCCACAGCTACCAGCCCAACGACCGCCAGCGTGCGATCGCCGCGCCGCCCACGCGCGCCGAGCTGGGCATCCCCGTCGATGCGGTGGTGTTCGCGTGCTTCAACAACACCTACAAGATCATGCCGGCCACGTTCGCGTCGTGGATGCGCATCCTGGCGAGCGTCGACGGCAGCGTGCTGTGGCTGCTGCAGGACAACGACGCCGCCACCGCCAACCTGCGCGCGGCCGCCGCGGCCGCGGGCGTCGCGCCCGAACGGCTGCACTTCGCGCCGCGCATCCGACCGGCCGAGCACCTCGCGCGTCACGCGTGCGCCGACCTGTTCCTGGACACGCTGCCCTACAACGCGCACACCACCGCCAGCGACGCGCTGTGGGCCGGGCTGCCGGTGCTGTCGTGCCGCGGCACGACCTTCCCGGGCCGCGTCGGCGCGAGCCTGCTGACCGCGCTGGGCCTGGCCGACGAACTGCTCGTGGACGACGCGGCGGCCTACGAGGCCCGCGCCATCGCGCTCGCACGCGACCCCGCGCGCCTGGCCGGCGTGCGCGCGCGTCTCGCCCGGGCACGCACGACCGCGCCGCTGTTCGACACGCCGGCGTATGCCCGCGCGCTGGAACAGGCCTACGAGGCCTTGCTGGGCGACTGAGACACGGCGGTCTCGCGCCGCAACTGCACCACCTGCGTCGTCACCATGTGCGACATCACGGCGGCCACCTCCTCGGCGTCGAGCGCGGCGTCGTCCACCAGCAACTCCTGCGCCGAGTACATCACCTCGATGGCCAGGCGCGACACCAGGCGCACGCGCGCCTGCGGCACCGCAGGCCAGGCCACCGCGAAGGCGGCCACCAGCAAGCCGGTGACGTGCTCGTGCGACTCGATGCGCACCGGCGCCAGCGACGGCACCGCGCGCAGCGCCCGCGTGATCCATTCGCCGGCGACCGCCTTGCGGGTGACCGCCAGCGTGTCCAGGAACAGCTGGCGGATGCGTTGCTCGAACCGCGCGGCCGGCAGCTTCATGGTGGCCGGGGCGGCCCACTGCTCCAACAACTCGTTCTGGCTCATCATCAGCCGCACGCCCAGTTCGGCCAGCACCGCGTACTTGTTCGGGTAGTAGCGGTACAGCGCGGGCGGCGACAGGCCGGCGCGCTCGCAGATCAGGTTCGTCGACAGCCGCTCGATGCCCACCTCGCCCAGCAGGTTGGCCGCCGCGTCCAGGATGCGCTCGCACGTTTCAAGCGCCCGCATCTGAGTGGGCGCTCGCTTTCTATCGAGTTCCACACCCCCTGTCGGCGGCGTCGGCGAGTCGGCGGAGGCGTTGGATTTGCGCGGCATGGGAGGAGGAGTGGCTCGGGGGCACTATATCCACGGCACAGCCGAGGGCGCCGCGGCCAATACAGTAGCCATGACTATGGTGTTCCAGTTATTGAATTTTGCAATTCAGGGAAAGCACCAAAGTCAATTACGGTAGCTGTTGCTATCTTTTGAGCTGTCGCATCCACACCCTGCGGAGGCGTCGCCCGGGAGGACCCCTTGCATCCGAATCGCCAGCCCCGAACCCGATCCCCCCTGATTCTTGCCGCTTCGGCGCTGGCCGCGCTCGTCGCCATCGGTGGTTGCAGCAAGTCCGCCACGGATCCGAACGTGCGTGCCGGCGACCTGCCGGTGGACGCCGCCTTCGGCAAGAAGCTGCAGGAGCAACTGCTGGACGCCAAGCCCGGCTCGGTCATCGAGATCCCGGCCGGCCACTACCACCTCGATCGCGGCCTGTCGCTGCGCGTCAACGGCGTCACGATCCGCGGCGCCGGCATGGAGCAGACCATCCTCTCGTTCCGCGACCAGGTGGCCGGGCCGGAGGGGCTGCTGGCCCAGGCAAGCGACTTCACGATCGAGGGCCTCACCATCGAGGACACCAAGGGCGATGCGCTCAAGATCAACAGCGGCGAGAACATCACCATCCGCGGCGTGCGCGTGCGCTGGACCGACGGCCCCAAGACCACCAACGGCGCCTACGGCCTGTACCCGGTCAAGGCGAAGAACGTGCTGATCGAGAACTCGCAGTCGTTCGGCGCCGCCGACGCGGGCATCTACGTGGGCCAGTCGAAGAACGTCGTCGTGCGCGGCTGCCGCGCCGAGCAGAACGTGGCCGGCATCGAGATCGAGAACACCATAGACGCCGACGTGCACGACAACGTGGCCACCGGCAACACCGGCGGCATCCTCGTGTTCAACATGCCCAACCTCTCGCAGCCGGGCCACAGCACGCGCGTGTTCCACAACAAGGTGGACGCCAACAACCTCGGCAACTTCGGCGCCAAGGGCACGGCCGTCTCCAGCGTCCCCGCTGGCTCCGGCGTGGTGATCAACTCGAACTCGCTGGTGGAGATCTTCGACAACGACGTCACCAGCAACGTGACCGCCAACGTCATCATCTCCAGCTACTTCTCCACCGGCTACTTCAACACGAAGGGCGTGCAGCCCAACTACGACCCGTACCCGCGCGGCATCTACGTGCACGACAACCGCTTCGGCGGCGGCGGCGACTCGCCCGACGGCATGGACCTGAAGGTGCTCAAGACGGCCCTGTTCGGCCTGAACGGCCACTTCCCGGACGTGCTGTGGGACGGCTACGTCGACCCCGCCCGCGCCGACGTGGCCGAGGAACGCCTGTGCGTCGACGCCACCGCGTCCGGCGTGCTGAACGCCGACGGCCCGCACAAGTACAAGGACCCGAAGGTGGTCACCGAGGCGTTGCGCTGCAAGCTCGCGCCGTTGTCGCCCGTCACGCTCGCGCCGGCGGGTGCGGCGTCGGCCTGATCCATTCGTCCGCGATGCGCCTGAACTTCTTCCTCGCGCCGGCCCTGTGCCTGCTCGCTGCGCTGGCGAGCTGCGCTCGCGCGCCCGTGCCCGTGGACTTCATCGCCCAGGGCAAGCCCGAGCACCTGTCCGAGTGGCACCTGCTGAACGTGGCCGAAGGCCGCCTCGCGCTCAACGCGGGGGTGCTGCCGTACGACCTGGTCACGCCGCTGTTCTCCGACTACGCGCACAAGCTGCGCACGGTCTGGATGCCCAAGGGGGTATCGGCCACCTACACGGCCGACAAGGCGTTCGACTTTCCCGTCGGCACCGTGCTGACCAAGACCTTCTACTACCCGCGTGCCAACGGAGGGCCCGATGCCATCCTCGAGACCTACGACGCGGAGCCGGGCTCGCCCGCAGCCGGCCTGGATCTTTCGCGCGTGCGCCTGGTCGAGACCCGCGTGCTCGTGCGCCGCGCCGACGGCTGGACCGTGCTGCCCTACGTGTGGAACGCCGACCAGAGCGAGGCCGAGCTGGAGCGCACTGGCGACGAGAAGGCCCTCACCCTGGTCGATGCGCAGGGCCACGGGCAGAAGTTCACGTACGTCGTGCCCAACGAGAACCAGTGCGCCTCGTGCCACGTCACCAACCTGAAGAGTGGCGAATTCACGCCGCTGGGCCCCAAGGCGCGCAACCTGAACCGCACGCTGGCCTATGCCGACGGCACCGGGAACCAGATCGCGCGCTGGGTCAAGGCCGGCTTCCTCACGGGCGTGCCCGCCGGCGAGCTGCCGCGCGCCGCCGACTGGCGCGACGCCGGCCTGCCCATCGCCGACCGCGCCCGCACCTACCTCGACGTCAACTGCGCGCATTGCCACCAGGCCGGCGGCACCGCCAGCAACACCTCGCTGCGCCTCGATTCGCTGGGGCCGGCCGACTGGTCGCTGGGCCTGTGCAAGCCCTCGGTGGCGGCCGGCAAGGGCACCGGCGACCGCATCCACGACATCGTGCCGGGCAAGCCGGACGACTCCATCCTGCCCTACCGGCTCGCGAGCACGGAAGGCGGCGTGATGATGCCCGAGCTGGGCCGCAGTACCGTACATCGGGAAGGCGTGCAGCTGATCCGCGACTGGATCGCCGCCATGCCCGGACATTGCCAGGACACCACTTCCCAGAAGGACTGACATGCAACGACAACCCGCACGCCATCCGACCGCCATCGCCCTGGCCGTCGCCCTTCTCGCAGGCGCGAGCACCGGCGCCCGCGCGCAGGCCGCCGCGCCCGCGCCAGACGCCGCGGCTTCGGCACCCGCCGATGAACCGCAGGTCGTCACCGTCACGGCGCAGGGGCGCAAGCAGGAAGTCCAGAAGGTGCCGATCGCGATGCAGTTGATCGGCCCGCAGGACATCGCCAAGGTGGGCGCGGTCAACCTGGCGCAGGTGGCCGACTTCGTGCCGGGGCTGACCATCGACGCGAGCCAGCCCACGCAGCCCAGCTACGCGCTGCGCGGCCTGGGAAACGGCGACTTCGGCATCGGCACCGATGCGCCGGTGGGCGTCTACGTCAACGGCATCTACACCGGCAAGACCGGTGGCGCGTTGCTGAACTTCAACGACGTCAAGCGCGTGGAGGTGCTCAAGGGCCCGCAGGGTACGCTGTTCGGCCGCAACAGCGCCGGCGGCGCGATCTCCATCGTCACCAACGACCCCGACGGCAACCGCCTGGTCTCGGGCCTGGTGCGCGTGGGCAACTACGGCACGCTGCACGCCGAGGGCGTGCTCGACCAGCCGTTGAGCGAAGACCTGAGCGTGCGCATCTCGGCGGTGGACGAGAAGAGCGACGGCTGGGCCACCAACACCGTCGACGGCAAGAAGAACCCGCAATCGCACACCTGGGGCACGCGGCTCGGCGCGCGCTGGTCGCCAAGCGAAGACACCAGCGCCGTCCTGACCTGGGAACACGAGGATCTGAACGAGCGTCCGCGCCCGACATGGGCGGTGGCCACCTCCGACGGCGAGGGCGGCGTCGCGTCGTGGATCGACCCGCGCCACGCGCCGCTCGCCAACGACGTGGCCGGCGGCAGGGAGGCCCGCACGTTCAACGGCTACAACCTGCGCGTCGAGCACGACCTCAGCGACAACATCCTGCTGACGTCCACCACGGGCTGGCGCCACTTCGATTCCATGAACGTCGAAGACAACGACGGCACCGCCAACCCGGCCACCTACCTGGCCACCGGCAACTTCGAGAAGAGCACCACCTTCGAGCAGGAGTTCCGCGTCAACGGCAAGAGCAAACTGGCCGACTGGCTCGTCGGCGCGAGCTTTTCCAGCGAGCGTTCCGCGCAGACGAGCCAGGTGGACACCAACACCACCACGCTCGACCCGGTGCTCTACGAAATCCTCAACGGCGAAGGACTCGGACTGCCGGCGCCGCCGTTCGCTCTGCTCACCGGCATCGCCCAGGAAGCCGGTCTCGGCAACTTCAACCTGCTGGGCCAGACCTGGCAGGAAGGCATCCAGAACACGCTCAAGGCGCACTCCGAGGCGCTGATGGGCGACGTCATCTGGCACGTGGGCGACAAGACCAACGTGACCACCGGCGTGCGCTTCACGCAGGACACCAAGAAGTTCAGCTGGTACAACCCGCTGCGCTCCGCGCCGGGCCTGGACGGGCAGCTGGCGGTGCTGTCGCCGGCGTTCTTCCAGCAGCTCGTCGACGCCGGCGCGCTCGACGCCACCACCGCAGCGTCGCTGGCCGGCCTGGCGCAAGGGCTGCAGCAGACCAACATCGAGTTCACGAATCCCGAGTGGGCGGCCGCGCCGGTGTACACCAGCAAGACCTGGCACAACACCAGCCCGCGCCTGGTGGTCGACCACCAGCTCACGCCCGACACGATGGTCTACGGCTCGGTCACGCGCGGCTACCAGGCCGGCGGCTTCAACTCCGTGAGCACGCAGGCCAACGGCGGCCGCTTCGATCCCGAGACGATCACCAGCTACGAGCTGGGCGCCAAGGGCCGCATCGCCGAGGCCGGCATCACCTACAGCGCCGCGCTGTTCCACTACCTGTTCAAGAACCTGCAGTCGATCACGCTGGATCATTCGGCGGAGGTGGCGGTCTACGACATCACCGTCAGCGACGTCGAGGCGAACGGCCTGGACGGCGAGCTCTCGTGGCAGGTCGCCGCGCCGGTGCGCCTGTACGCCAACGGAGAGTGGATCGACCAGAAGTACAAGAGCCAGGCCAACGTCTCGCCGGACCAGCCCGACCTCACCGGCCAGCCCTACGGCACGCCCAGCCTGTCGCTGGCGGCGGGCGTCGACTTCACGCTCGCGCTGGCGGGCGGCAAGGCCGACTGGTCGCTGCAGGGCAGCCACATCGGCGCGACCCGCTGCAACGCCGCGTCGGCCTCGCAGGGCAGCTGCCTGGCCACGCCGGTGTTCAAGGTGGGCGAGGCGCGCGACCGGCTCGACACGCGCGTCGGCTGGTCGGCGCCGACCAACAGCTGGGGCGTGGCGCTGATCGTCAACAACCTGCTGGACAAGCGCTACGTGACGGACCTGAGCAACCTGGCGGCCACGGTGGGCGTGCCCTACACGGCCTCGTACACGGACCCGCGAAAGATCCAGTTCGAATTCAGCGCTAAGTTGTGAGCCCCCTCGCTCCTCCCGTCGCTGCCCCCCCCGAGGGGGAGCCCGGATCGGCTCGGATGCGATCCTCGCTTCCCGGGGGTAGGAGTGCCATTCCCGTTTCGCCAGCCTGCCGGCTTCGAAGCGGGTCTGTCCTTGGGGGGCGGTGGGAGCCGCCCCCATTTCTTTGCTACTTCGACGCCTGCGGCAACGGCTGCAGCCAGCGAGCGTTCAGGCGCGCGATCGTCCCGTCGCTCACCATGGACGCGAGCGCCGCGTCGATCGGCGCCTTCAGCGGCGAGCCCTTCTTCAGGATGAAGGCGTAGTCCTCGCCGGGCAGGGGCGCACCGACGATCTTGAACGTGCCGGGAAAGCGCGCCAGGTTGGCGCTCGCGCCCGTCGTGTCGGACAGGACGACGTCGACGTCGCCCGCGCGCAGCGCCTGCACCGTGGCGCCGTAGGTCTCGAACAGCTTGATGCGCGGGCTCGTGGACGGCGTGCCCAGCAGTGCGCGACCGGTCGCATAGAAGCCCGTCGTGCCGGGCTGCGCGCCGGCCAGAAGCTTCGCGTTCGCGCGGAACGACGCCGGATCGCGGAAGCGCGTCTCGTCGGCGCGCACGAGCATCAGCATGGGAGCGCGCATGTACGGCGCGGAGAAGTCGACCTGCGACCGGCGCTCGTCGGTAGCGCTGATGCCGTCCATGCCCACGTCGAACTGGCCGGACCGGATGGACTCGATCATCACGTCCCAGCTGCTGACGCGCCAGTCCACCACCAGGTGCAGGCGCCGTGCCACCTCGTTGAAGCAGTCGTATTCCCAGCCCACGCCCTTGCCCGTGCGGGGGTCGAGCAGGTTGAGCGGCGGAAAGGCGTTTTCCGTCACGGCCACCACCTTGCGGCCGCCGAGGTCCGGCAACGCCTGCGCGGCGGCCGCGCCCGCAGCGAGGGCCAGGGCGAGGGCGAGCAGCCGGCGGCGCAGCGGGCCGGGTGTCGAAGAGGCTTTCGAACTCATCTGGATGACTGGCTCCTGCGCCGGGCGTGCTTCCGGCGCGGGTGCACGCCGGGTATCGATCGAATACATTGTCGCCGCCCGGCGCGAACCGGCGGCGTCGAACTGCAGGGACAATGGCGGCGTCCTGCCACCCGCCTCCATGACCTCCTCGCGCACCAAAGACTTCCTTCGCATCGTCCCATGGTGGCTGATCGCCATCGGCGGGCTCGTCGGCTGGCTGGTGGCCGAGGCATTCTCCAGCGAGCTGTACCGCCAGATCCTCTCCACCGTCAGCGACGGCATTGGCGTCACCGTCTTCGTCGCCGTGGTCGCGTTCGCCGCCGCGACGCTGCTGGGCCTGGTCGTCGCGATGGGGTTGCAGTCGCGCCTGCTCGTGGTGCGCCAGGCGGCGCGCTTCTACTGCGAGCTGATCCGCGGCATTCCCGTGCTCGTGCTGCTGTTCTACATCGCGTTCGTGGGCGCGCCCCTGCTGCTTCACCTGACCAACTTCCTGGCCGCGCCGATGCGCGCAAGCGGCGCGCCGGTGTTGCTCGAGTCGCGGGACTTCAGCCTGATGTGGCGCGCCATCCTGGCGCTCACGATCAGCTACAGCGCCTTCATCGCGGAGGTCTTCCGCGCCGGCTTCCAGTCTGTCGGCCGCGGCCAGACCGACGCCGCGCGCAGCCTCGGCATGACGCCGCACCAGGTCTTTGCCCACGTGACGTTCCCGCTCGGACTGCGCACCATCCTGCCGCCGCTGGGCAACGACTTCGTGTCGATGGTCAAGGACTCCGCGCTCGTCTCGGTGCTGGGCGTGGCCGACATCACGCAGATGGCCAAGGTCTACGCCAGCGGCTCGTTCCTGTTCTTCGAGACCTACAACGTCGTCGCGCTGGTCTATCTGGTCATGACCCTCGCGCTGTCGCTGGCCTTGCGCGGCCTGGAGCGTCGGTTGCGCGCGCACGAGCGCCGCTAGCGCGCTTCGGTGTTGGATATGCTTTTTTCTTCGTGGTCGTCGGCGCAGTAGCGCGCCTGGATTGCAGCACCTCAACGAGATGGCTGTTGCATGCAAGACACCAAGACCCGGGCCGCGATTGCCCTCGCCACCGCGCTCCTGCCCCTGTCCGCGAGTGCCACCAACGGCTACTTTTCCCATGGCTATGGCGCGCAGGGCGAAGGACAGGCCGGCGTGGCCGTCGCCTGGGCCCAGGACTCGCTGGCCGCGGCGACGAACCCGGCCGGCACGGCCGACGTGGGCAATCGCGTCGATGTCGGCGTGGACTGGTTCTCGCCGCGACGCAGTGCCGAGATCGTCGGCAACGCCTTCGGCGCCGATGCCACCTACAACGGCAACGGCAAGAAGAACTTCTTCCTGCCGGCGCTGGGCTACACGCCAGCTGTCCGACGCGCCGTCCGCGGGCGTGGCGCTCTACGGCAACGGCGGCCTCAACACGACCTGCCACGACAACCCGTACCGGCGCTTCGGCGCCACCGCCACCGCGGGCGTGAACCTCGAGCAGCTGTTCGTCACGCCGTCCATCGCATGGAAGCCGGCCGCGGGCCAGAGCCTCGGGGCCGGCCTCAACGTGGCCTACCAGCGCTTCGCCGCCGAGGGCATCGGCCTGTTCGCCGGGTTCTCCGCCAGCCCCGACAACGTCAGCGAGCGGGGTCCCGGCAGCAGCGTGGGCGTCGGCCTGCGCCTGGGCTGGTCGGGCGCGCCGGCCCCCGGCTTGACCGCTGGCGCGACCTGGGCATCGCGCATCCACGGCCAGTTCAAGGACTACCGCGGGCTGTTCGCGGACGGCGGCCGCTTCGACATTCCCGAGAACTACGGCCTGGGCGTGGCCTGGCGGCCCATTGCCGACTGGACCGTCGGCGCCGACGTCCAGCGCATCCTCTACAGCCGCGTGGCCGCGGTCGGCGACTCGATCGCGCCGCTGCTGCAGGGCACGCCGCTCGGCGCCGCGGGCGGGCCGGGATTCGGCTGGCGCGACGTCACCGTGTTCAAGCTGGGCGCCAGCACGCGGGTGTCGCCCGCGCTGGTGCTGCGCGCCGGCGTCAGCCACGCGCGCCAGCCGGTGCCTTCCGGCGAGACCTTCTTCAACGTCCTGGCGCCCGGCGTCGACGTGCGACTGAAGGAGGCGATCGTCGGGATCTCCTGCGCCTGGAAGACTTGAGAACCTGCGTCGCGCCTCATAACCATGCGCGTTTTCGTCGCTCGGCAAGCGCGACGGCGTGTTGCAGACTCGGGCCCTCTCGCAACTCCGGACAACGCCGATGGCAGGTCGACGCATTCCCTGGCTCAACGTCGCTGCACTGGTCGGCGTGGCGGTGGCCGCGACGCTGATCGTGGCCGGCAACGTGCACGGCCACGCGGGAGAACGCCTGCTCAACGTGTCCTACGACCCGACGCGCGAGCTCTATCGCGACATCGACGCGCAGTTCGTCGCCGACCAGGACAAGGCGGGACTGCCGCACGTGGAGATCGGCCAGTCGCATGGCGGCTCGTCGCGCCAGGCGCGCCTGTCGATCGCGGGCGAACTGCAGCCCGACGTCGTCACGCTGGGCCTGCCATCCGACATCGAGGCCTTGCGCAAGCGCGGCCTCGTGGCCAAGGACTGGGCGACGCGCCTGCCCAACGCGTCGCGGCCCTACACCTCGACGATCGTGTTCGTGGTGAGGCAGGGCAATCCGCATGCGATCCATGACTGGCCGGACCTGATCCGGCCCGGCGTCGAGGTCATCACGCCGGACCCGAAGACCTCCGGCAACGGCAAGCTGACGGCGCTGGCCGCCTGGGGCGCGATCGTCACCCGCGGCGGCAGCGAGGCCCAGGCCCGCGACTACCTGAAGTCGTTCTACGAGCACGCGCCCTTTCTCGTCGTGGCGGCGCGCGAGGCGGGAACGGCATTCGCCGTCGAGAAGCTCGGCGACGTGCACGTCGCCTGGGAGAACGAGGCCCTGCGCGAGGTGGCCGAATCGCACGGCGCGCTGCAGGTCGTCTATCCGCCGGTGAGCATCCTCGCCGAGCCGTCGGTGGCCTGGGTCGACGCGAACGTCGCCCGCCACGGTACCGCGGCGCTGGCGCGCGCCTACCTGCAATACCTGTACACCGACGCGGCGCAGGAGACGATCGCGCGCGACGGCTACCGCCCGTCCGATGCGCGCGTGCTGGCCCGGCATGCCGACTCGCTCCCGCCGCTGGCGCTGTTCAACGTGACGGCCATCGCGCGCGACTGGGACGACGCGCAGGAGAAGTTCTTCGCCGACGACGCCATCATCGACACGGTCTACCGGCCGAAGCCGCGCTGAGGAACCCATGACCGACGCCACCCTGTCCGATGTGCCGACCCCGCCCGCGCCGGCGTCGCCCGCCTGGCTCGCGCGACTGAACTATCCCTGGGCCACCGCGCGCGCCGACGCCATCGCCGGCCTGACGGTGGCGGCCATCTCGCTGCCGCAAAGCATCGCCTACGCGCTCATCGCGGGCGTCGACCCGCGCTTCGGGTTGTACGCGGCCATCGTGTTCACGGCGGTCGCCGGCCTGCTGGGGTCGTCGAAGCACCTCGTCAACGGCCCGACCGGCGCGGTCTCGCTGGTCGTCTTCTCGGCGCTCGCCTTCATCGATCCGGATGCGCGCGTCGACGCGTACGAGGCCCTGTTCCTGCTCGCCGCGCTGATCGGCACCGTGCAGATACTGATCGCGGTGTTCAAGCTCGGCGACCTGACGCGCTACATCTCCGAATCGGTGGTCACGGGCTTCATCGTCGGCGCGGCGTCGCTCACCATCATCGGGCAGGTGGCCAACGCGCTGGGCGTCAAGGCGCTGGGCACCGGCCACCAGCACGTGCTGTGGCGCCTGTGGCTGACGCTGACGCAGAACTCGGCGCCCAACCTGCGCGCCGTCTCGATCAGCGTCGGCGCCATCGTGCTGGCCGTGCTGTCGCGCCGCCTGGTGCGCCGCTACCGCCTGCCGCAACTCGACATGTTCGCCGTGCTGGTCATCGTGTCGGGCGCCGCCTGGGCGGCCGGCTGGTCGGCGCATGGCGGCACGGCCAAGCCGGCCATCCCGCTGATCGAGGCGGTGCCGGCCAGCCTGCCGGGCTTCCACATCCCGCAGGTCCAGTGGCACTGGTTCATCGACATGTCCGGCAGCGCGGTGGCGATCGCGGTGCTGGGCCTGCTGGAGGCGCTGGCCATCGCCAAGGCCATCGCCCACAAGTCGGGCCAGCACCTGGACTACAACCGGCAGATCCTGGCCGAAGGCGTGGGCAACCTCGTCGGCGGCTTCTTCCACTGCATGCCCGGCGCGGGATCGCTGTCGCGCACCGCCATCAACTACCAGGCGGGCGCGCTCACGCGCTTCTCGGGCGTGTTCACCGCCGTCATCGTCGCGGTCGTCGTGCTGACGCTGGGTCCGCTGACGGCCTACATCCCGAAGGCGGCCCTGGCCGGCCTGCTGATCGTGGCGGCCGCGCGCCTGGTCGACCTCGAGCGGCTGCGCTACATCGTCCGCGGCTCGCGCTACGACGCGGTGCTGCTGGCGGCCACGGCGGCCGCGGGCGTGTTCATCGACATCGAGCTGGCCATCCTCGTCGGCGTCGCCGTGTCGTTGCTGGGCTACATGCCGCGCGCCGCGAAGCTGCGCGTCACCGAACTGGCCGTCACGCCGGAGCGCGTGGTGCGCGAGCGCCTGCCCGGCGATCCGGACAGCCGCGACCTGATCATCCTCGACATCGAAGGCGAGCTCTTCTTCGGCGCGGCGCCGGAGTTCGAACGCCAGCTCGAGCTCGTCGCGCGCGGGGCGCGGGCGCGCGGCGTCACGCACCTCGTGCTGCGCGTCAAGCGCCTGCGCAACGCCGACGCGGTGGGCCTCGAGGTGCTGGACAAGTTCCTGCGCAGCGCCCACGCGACCAGCCTGACGGTGTTCATCGCCGGTGTTCGCCCCGACCTGCTGGCCGCGCTGCAGCGGTTCGGCATCGCGCAGCTGCTGCCGGCCGACCGCATCTTTCCCGAAGAGGAAGAGAACCTGTCGGCCACGCTGAAGGCGATCCGCCATGCGCATGCCTCGCGGGCGGCGGATGCGGTCGACGTCGCGCCGCGCGTCCAGCCCGAGGGCGCCTACTACCTGGTCTGAGCCGAAGGCTGCCCGGGAAGGCCGCCGGGCTGGACTCACAGGCTCATCCCATGAGCCTTTGCCCCGCTATCGTGCGTCTTGGCGAATGGCCGCAGCCAACTCGGCGGCAACCCATTTCGGCCGAATTTTGCTCGGCCGTAGCCCGAATGCGGGAAATCCCCCACGATTGCGGTCGCGTGAAGCATGCTGACACTTCACTTTCATAGCCACTCGCAAGTCCTTAATTTAGAACGACATTCGCTTGCAGAACGTGATCTAAGTACTTGATTTGATTGATTTTTTCGGCGCGTGACGCGTTGACCCACCGGGGGTGATTCGCTAAAGTGCATTTAAGTGCACTTTTGTGGTGGGTCGTGGCATCTCTGATTTTTGAAGGTCCTTCTGCGTTGACGCTGGACGGCAAGGGGCGAGTCTCCATGCCGGCGCGTTATCGCGACGACCTCACGTCATTGTGTGCCGGCCGCCTCACCGTCACCAAGCATCCGCACGGGTGCCTGATGGTGTTTCCGCGTCCCTACTGGGAAAACTTTCGCGACCAGGTTGCGCAGCTCCCGTTCTCTCAGGTGGGCGTCAAGCGCGTCTTCCTGGGCCACGCGGACGACGTCGAGTGGGACGCCACCTCGCGCGTGCTGATCCGCCCGGAACTCCGGAGCTGGGCCGGACTCGAAAAGGACGTGACGCTGCTGGGCATGGGCAGCCACTTCGAACTGTGGGCGACCCCTGCCTACGCCGCCCACGAGGCGCGCGTGATGCAGGAGCAGGCCACCGCCGCGCTGGACACTCTCATCTTCTGATCATCGTGGACAACTCGGGGTTGCATACCACCGTCCTGCTCCACGAAGCGATCGATGCGCTCGTGACGAATCCGGACGGTCTCTATGTCGACGGCACCTTCGGCCGCGGCGGGCACACGCGCGAGCTGCTGTCGCGACTGGGCCCGGGCGCGCGCGTGATCGGCATCGACCGCGATCCGGTGGCCGTGGAAGCGGCGCGCAGCGGCCCCGACGCCGTCGCCGACCCGCGCTTCGAGATCGTCCACGCGAGCTTCGCGCAGCTGCCGGCGGCGCTCGCCGAGCGCGGCATCGACAAGATCACGGGCCTGTTGCTGGACCTGGGCGTCTCGTCGCCGCAGATCGACACGCCCGAGCGCGGCTTCAGCTTCCGTTTCGACGGCCCGCTGGACATGCGCATGGATACCACCCGCGGCGAGACCGCGGCGGACTTTCTCGCTCGGGCCGACGAGCGTCACATTGCAGAGGTGATTCGTGACTACGGGGAAGAACGGTTTGCTGTGTCGATTGCAAAGGCGCTTGTTGCTGTCCGCGAAAGCGGCGCACCCGTGCGAACCACGCGCGAGCTGTCCGCCGTCGTGGCTCGTACGGTCAAGACCCGCGAGCCGAACCAGGATCCCGCCACGCGCACCTTTCAGGCTCTTCGGATTTTCGTCAATGCCGAGCTTGAGGAGCTCGAACAGGTCCTGAAGAGCTCGCTGGACGTGCTGGAGAGCGGCGGCCGCCTGTCGGTGATCAGCTTCCATTCGCTGGAAGACCGCATCGTCAAGACCTTCATCGCCCGCGAGAGCAAGGACGAGATCGACCGCCGCGCGCCGATGGCGCCGCCGTCGACCTCGCTGCGCCTGGTCTCGCTGGGCCGCATCAAGCCCGGGCCCACCGAGGTGCTGACCAACGGTCGCGCGCGCTCGGCGATCCTGCGCGTGGCGGAGCGGCTATGACCAGCCCGTCGTTCATGGTCCGCCTGAACTTCCTGCTCGCGATCGTGCTGATCGTCAGCGGGCTGTACCTCGTCAAGATCAGCTACGAGTCGCGCCGCCTGTTCGCGGACATCGAGAGCGCGCACAGCAGCGAGCGCCAGCTGGAATCGGATCGGCGCCGCCTGGAGGCCGAGCGCCAGGCGCAGGCCACGCACCTGCGCGTGGAGGCCACGGCCCGCAGCAAGCTCAACATGCGCGCGGCCACGCCGGCCAACACGCAGTACGTGGTCGACGCCGGCCTGGCCGCCGCGCCCGTCACGGCGCCGCTGACCCGCACGCCGGCTCCCGTCAGCGCGCCCGACACGGGGGCCTCGCGGTGAACAAGCCGAACAAGCCGAACAAGCGCATGCAGGCCTCGCGCGGCCGCGCGGTGAGCAACGTCACGTACGCCAACAGCCCGCTGCTGGCGTCCAAGACACCGCTGTGGCGCAGCCGTTTCCTGGTGGTGCTGGTGGGCGTGGGCTCGCTGGTGCTGATCGGGCGCGCCGCCTACATCCAGATCTTCGCCACCGACTTCTACCTGAAGCAGGGCGAGGCGCGCTATGCGCACACGCTCGAGATGCCGGCCAGCCGCGGCCGCATCGTCGACCGCAACGGGCTGCTGCTGGCCACCAGCGTGCCCACGCCGTCGATCTGGGCCATCCCCAAGGACGTCGACGCCGACGCCGGCGAGAGAAAGCAGCTCGCGCAGGCCATCGGCATGACGGTGACGGAGTTGAACGACCGGCTCGACGGCAATCCGAACTTCGTCTGGCTCAAGCGCCAGGTGGACGACGGCGTGGGCGAGGCCGTCAAGCAGCTGGACTTGAAGGGCATCCACCAGGTCAGCGAGTTCCGCCGTCGCTATCCGGAAGGCGAGGCCGCGGCGCACGTGGTGGGCTTCACCGGCGACGAGGACAAGGGCCAGGAGGGCATCGAGCTCGCATACCAGCAGCAGCTGCAGGGCCGCGACGGCTCGCGCGAGGTGGTCAAGGATCGCCTGGGCCGCATCGTGGAGAACATCGGCGACCCGCAGCGCCCGATCAACGGCGAGGACATCGAGCTCGCCATCGATTCGAAGGTGCAGTTCTTCGCATACCAGCGCGTGCGCGACCAGGTCATCGCGCAAAAGGCCAAGGGCGGCAGCGTGGTGGTGATCGACACGCTCACGGGCGAGGTGCTCGCGCTCGCGAACTACCCCAGCTTCAATCCGGGCGACCGCCACAACCTGTCGGGATCGCAGCTGCGCAACCGCGCGCTCACCGACGTGTTCGAGCCCGGCTCCACGATGAAGCCGTTCATCATCGGCACCGCGCTGGAGAAGGGCATCGTCACGCCATTCTCGCTGGTGGACGCGACGCCCGGCTCGCTGGTCGTGGGCGGCTTCGCGCCCAAGGATGCCGAGCCCAACGGCATGCTCACCGTGCAGCAGGTCATCCAGAAGTCCAGCAACATCGGCGCCGCGCGCCTGGCGATGCGGCTGACGCCCAAGGAACAGTGGGAGAAGTTCTCGTCCATCGGCCTGGGCCAGAAGCCGCAGATCAACTTCCCCGGCGTCGTCACCGGCCGCCTGCGCCCGTACAAGACCTGGCGCCCGATCGAGCAGGCCACGATGGCCTACGGCTACGGCCTGTCGGCCTCGCTGTTCCAGCTGGCGCGTGCCTACACGGTGTTCGCCAACGACGGCGTGCTGGAGAACGTGTCGATGCTGCGCCAGGCCGCGCCGGGCCCGGGCACGCGCGTGTTCAAGCCCGAGACCGTCAAGGAACTGCTCACCATGCTGCAGATGGTGACTTCGCCGGGCGGCACCGCCCCGAAGGCGCGCACGATGGGCTACAGCGTCGGCGGCAAGTCGGGCACCGCCTACAAGGCCGAGGGCCACGGCTACGCGCAGAACAAGTACCGCCCGTGGTTCGTCGGCCTGGCGCCGATCTCGCATCCGCGCATCGTCGTCGCCGTGATGATCGACGAGCCGGGCGCCGGCCTGCACTTCGGCGGCGATGTCGCGGCGCCCGTCTTCAGCCAGGTGGTGTCGCAGACGCTGCCGCTGCTGGGCGTCGCCCCCGATCTCGACGTGCGCACGCAGATCACGCAAGCCAACGTCATCCAGACCCCGGAAAACTAGCATGCCGCTCACGCGCCTCAAATCACCTGCCGCCGCGGCCCGCTGGCTCAAGTCCTGGGTCACCGGAACGCTGCGCACGGACAGCCGCGCCGTGCAGCCGGGCGACGCGTTCATCGCGTGGCCGGGCTACGCTCACGATGGCCGCGGCTTCGTCGCCTCCGCGCTCGCCGCCGGCGCGGCCACCTGCCTGGTGGAGGAGAAGGAAGTCGACGCGTTCGCGTTCGAGGACGCCCGCATCGCCACGCTGAAGTCGATGAAGAACGCGACCGGCCAGATCGCCGCGGCCTTCTTCGACGAGCCCAGCCAGCGCCTGGCGGTGACCGCCACCACCGGCACCAACGGCAAGACCTCCACCGCGTGGTGGACCGCGCAGTCGCTCAACCTGCTGGGCAGGCGCGCCGGCTTCGTCGGCACGCTGGGCGTGGGCGTTCCGCCGCTGCCGCTGCCCGTGGCTGCCGCCGACTCGAAGCAGGACTGGACGATCAAGTCCACCGGCCTCACCACGCCCGATCCCGTGCTGCTGCAGGCCGCCTTCCGCCGCATGGCCGACGACGGCTTCACCGCCTGCGCGATCGAGGCCAGCTCCATCGGCATCGTCGAGCAGCGCCTGGCCGGCACGCGCATCGAGGTGGCCCTGTTCACCAACTTCACGCGCGACCACCTCGACTACCACGGCAGCATGGACAACTACTGGGCCGCCAAGCGCCTGTTGTTCGGCTGGGTGGGCCTGAAGTCGGCCGTGATCAACATCGACGACGACGCCGGCGCGTTGCTGGCCGACGAGCTGCGCCGCGGCCAGCTCGACTCGTGGACGTATTCCACGCGGGCCGATTCCGGCGCGCGCCTGATCGCCGAGGACGTCGGCTACCGCGACGGCGGCCTCGCGTTCACGCTGGTCGAGGACGTGGCCGTGGGCGGCCGCGCGCGCCGCGAGCCGGTGGTGACCACGCTGATCGGCGACTACAACGTGCACAACCTGCTGGCCGTCATCGGCGGCCTGCGCGCCCAGGGCGTGCTGCTGGCCGATGCCGCGCGCGTGGCCGGGCTGGTCACGCCGGTGCCGGGCCGCATGCAGCGCGTCGCCGCCAACGCCGTTGGCCAGCCGGAGGTGGTGGTGGACTACGCGCACACCCCCGACGCGCTGGAGAAGGTCATCGCCGCGCTGCGCCCGCTGGCCACCGCGCGCGGCGGCCAGCTGCACTGCGTGTTCGGCTGTGGCGGCGACCGCGACGCCAGCAAGCGCCCGCTGATGGGCGAGATCGCGGCGCGCCTGGCCGATGCGGTGGTCGTCACCAGCGACAACCCGCGCACCGAGGATCCGCGGAAGATCGTCGACCAGGTGGCCGACGGCGCCTTCGACGGCAACCCGGTGGTGAAGATCGTCGACCGCCGCGCGGCCATCGCGCAGGTGCTCGCGGGCGCCGGCGTGAACGACGTGGTGCTGATCGCCGGCAAGGGCCACGAGGACTACCAGGACGTCATGGGCGTGCGCCTGCCGTTCTCGGATGTCGAGGAAGCGCTCGCCGGCTTGAAGAAGCGAGGGCTCGCCGCATGAGCTCGATGATGACGCTCGCCGACGCGATCGCGCTGGTGCCGAACGCGGCACTGGTCGGCGACGGCGCGCGGGCGTTCGAGCGCGTGCACACCGACACGCGCACGCTGCGCGCGGGCGACCTGTTCGTCGCGCTGAAGGGCGAGCGCTTCGATGCGCACGACTTCCTGCCGCAGGCGCGCGCCGCCGGCGCCGTGGCCGCGATCGGCACGCACGGCGTCGCGGAGGCGGGCCTGGACGGCCTCGTGGTCGGCGATTCGCTCGAGGCCCTGCAGCAACTGGCCGCGGGCTGGCGGCGGCGCTGGTTCGGCCAGGCGATCGCGGTCACCGGCAGCAACGGCAAGACCACCGTGACGCAGATGATCGCGTCCATCCTGCGCGCCGCGTACGGCGACCGGTCGCACGCGACCGCGGGCAACCTCAACAACCACATCGGCGTGCCGCTGACGGTGCTCCAGCTGCGTGCGAGCCATCGCGCCGCGGTCGTCGAGCTGGGCATGAACCACCCGGGCGAGATCGCCGTGCTGGCACGCATCGCGCAGGCCACCGTGGCGCTCGTCAACAACGCCCAGCGCGAGCACCAGGAGTTCATGGGCACCGTCGAGGCCGTGGCGCGCGAGAACGGCGCCGTGATCGAGGCCTTGCCGGGCGACGGCGTCGCCGTGTTTCCCTGCGACGACGAGTACGCCGACGTCTGGCAGGCGCAGGCCGGCAAGCGCCGCTGCCTGCGCTTCGCGCTGGCCGACGAGGCCGACGGCGAATGGCCGCGCGCCGAGATCTCGGCGCGGGCGCGCTGGGCGGACACCGCCTGGCGCGTGGAGATGACCACGCCCGAGGGCCAGGTGCGCCTGACGCTGCAGGTCGCGGGCCGGCACAACGTGCGCAACGCACTGGCCGCGACGGCCGCCGCGCTCGGCGCCGGCGTGCCGCTGGCCGCCATCGTGCGCGGCCTGGAGTCGTTCGCGCCGGTCAAGGGCCGCTCGCAGCTGAAGTCGCTGCAACGCCCGGGCCGCACGTTGCCCATGGTCGACGACACCTACAACGCGAATCCCGACTCCGTGCGCGCCGCCATCGACGTGCTGGCCGGACTGCCGGCGCCGCGTTGGCTGCTGCTCGGCGACATGGCCGAGGTCGGCGAGCAAGGGCCTGCCTTCCACGAGGAGATCGGCGTCTACGCGAAACGGCGCGGCATCGACGACTTCTGGTGCGCCGGCGACCTGTGCGCGCACGCCGCAAGCGCGTACGGCGCGGGCGCGCGCCACTTCGCCGATACCCCCGCGCTGCTGGCCGCGCTCGCCGACTCGACGGCCGCGGAGCCGCCGTTCGCCTCGGTGCTGGTCAAGGGCTCGCGCTCCATGGGGATGGAACGCGTCGTGGCGCAGCTGATCGACAGGAAGGGAGGCACCGATGCTGCTTAGCCTCGCGTCCTGGCTGCAGGAACACTACCCGCAGAACTTCGGCTTCCTGCGCGTGTTCCAGTACCACACGTTCCGCGCGGTGATGGCAGCGATGACGGCACTGCTGATCGGCCTGGCCTTCGGCCCGTGGGTCATCCGCCGCCTGACCGAGCTGAAGATCGGCCAGCCGATCCGCGAGAACGGCGTCCAGGCACACCTGGTCAAGCGCGGCACGCCCACGATGGGCGGCGTGCTGGTGCTGATCGGCATCGCCATCGCCACGCTGCTGTGGAGCGACTGGAGCAACCGCTTCGTCTGGATCGTGATGCTCGTGACCTTCGGCTTCGGCGCCATCGGCTGGTCGGACGACTGGCGCAAGGTGGTGCAGAAGAATCCCGAAGGCATGCCGTCGCGCGAGAAGTTCCTGTGGCAGTCGCTGATAGGCCTCGTCGCCGCGCTCTACCTGGCGTTCAGCGTGTCGGAGACGTCCAACCTGCGCGTGCTGGAGCTGTTCCTGCGCTGGGTGCAGAGCGGCTTCGCCAACGACCTGCCGCCCAAGGCCGACCTGATGCTGCCGTTCTTCAAGACGGTCAGCTACCCGTTGGGCGTGTTCGGCTTCATCGCGATGACCTACTTCGTGATCGTGGGCGCCAGCAACGCGGTCAACCTGACCGACGGCCTCGACGGCCTGGCCATCATGCCGGTGGTGCTCGTGGCGGGCGCGCTGGGGCTGTTCGCCTACATCGTGGGCAACGCGGTGTATTCGAGGTACCTGCTGTTCCCGTACATCCCGGGCGCCGGCGAGCTGCTGATCTTCTGCTCGGCGATCGCCGGGGCGGGGCTCGCGTTCCTGTGGTTCAACGCGCATCCGGCGCAGGTGTTCATGGGCGACGTGGGCGCGCTGGCGCTCGGCGGCGCGCTGGGCACCGTGGCCGTGATCACGCGCCAGGAGATCGTGCTCGGGATCATGGGCGGCGTGTTCGTGGCCGAGGCGCTGTCGGTGATGGCCCAGGTGGGCTACTTCAAGTACACGAAGCGCAAGTACGGCGAGGGCCGCCGCATCCTGAAGATGGCGCCGCTGCACCACCATTTCGAGAAGTCCGGCTGGACCGAGACGCAGGTCGTGATCCGGTTCTGGATCATCACGATGCTGCTGTGCCTGGTCGGCCTCGCGAGCCTGAAGCTGCGTTGATGTCATTGGGAAAAGCGTGAGCGATCTGTCCGACAAGAACGTGCTGATCCTGGGGCTGGGCGCCTCGGGCCTGGCCATGGCGCGCTGGTGTGCCGGGCAGGGCGCGCGCGTTCGGGTGTGGGACTCGCGCGCGAACCCGCCGCAGGCCGCGGCGCTGGCCGCCGAGGTCGAGGGCAGCGCATTGTTCTCGGGCGAGCTGGGCGCCAACGCGCTGGACGGCATCGCCCGCGTCTACAAGAGCCCGGGCCTGAGCCCTGGCGACACGCGGCTGGCGGCGTTGCTGCAGGCCGCGCGCGCGGCCAACGTGCCGGTGCGCGGCGAGCTGGACCTGTTCTCGCAGGCGCTCGCGCAGCTGAAGGCGGCGCGCGGCTACGCGCCGAAGATCCTGGCCATCACGGGCACCAACGGCAAGACCACCACCACGTCGCTCACCGGCCAGCTGGTGGAGCGCGCCGGCCGCAGCGTGGCCGTGGCCGGCAACATCGGCCCGACGATGCTCGACACGCTGGCCGCCGCGATCGCCGCGCAGGCCGTGGCCGACGTCGAGGCCGCCGAGCAGGCAGCAGCGCAGGCGGTGATCGCCGCGGAAGAGGCCGCCGCCCAGGCCGCGCAGGACGAGATCGACCAGGAGGTCGCGCGCGTGGCCGCCGAGAAGCAGGCCCGCCTCGACGCCGAGCTGGCCGCCGACGCCGCCGCGAAGGCCGCCGCCGCCGAAGCCGCCGCGCAGGTCAAGGCGGACGCCGTCGCGGCGAAGGCGGCGCGTGTCGAAGCCCGCGCCGCGAAGGCCGCGGCCAAGGCCGATCCGCACGCCGCGCTGGAGTTGCCCGTCGAACCCGAGGCGCCGTCGCAAGAGCTCGTCGAGACCGAGGACGCCGACGAACTGCGCGAACTCGCGGCACTGGACGGCAGCGACGTGCCCGCGCAACTGGCCGACGACGTGGACGAGGCGCACGCCGACGAGGCACTGTCCGCCGAGACGGCCGAGCTCGCCGACGCCGTCGCGAAGCTGCCCGACGACGACGCGCCCTCCATCGTGCTGATCCCGCCGCCGCCGGCCGACCCGGTGTTCAGTCACCTGCCGCAGGTGTGGGTTCTGGAGCTCTCGAGCTTCCAGCTGGACGACGTGCAGGACTTCAACCCGAGCGCCGCCAGCGTGCTCAACGTCACCCAGGATCACCTGGACTGGCACGGCACGATGGCCGCGTACGGCGCGGCCAAGGCGCGGATCTACGGCACGGTCATGGGCAACAGCGCGATGCCCGACACGGTGATGGTGGTCAACCGCGACGACCCCGCGGTGGAGGCCATGATCCCGCCGCCGGTCACGATCAAGCCCACGCAGCGCGGCCAGCGCGCGCGGCTGGTGCACCGCCGCGTGGTGCGCTTCGGCCTGGATGCGCCGCGCGAGCCGGGCGACTTCGGTCTCGTCGACGAGATGGGCATGGCCTGGCTCGTGCGGGCGATGGAGCTCGACCCGACGATCAAGCGCAAGCCCGGCGACGACGTGGATCTCGTGATCCAGCGCCTGATGCCGGCCGACGCGCTGCGCATCCGCGGCCGCCACAACGCCGCCAACGCGCTGGCGGCGCTCGCCCTCGCGAGCTCGGTGGGCATCCCGCTTGCGCCGATGCTGCACGGCCTGCGCGAATACCGCGGCGAGCCGCATCGCGTCGAGCCGGTCGGCATGGTCGGCCAGGTCGAGTTCTTCGACGACTCCAAGGGCACCAACGTCGGCGCCACCGTGGCCGCGCTCGATGGCCTGGGCCAGGATCGCGCGCCCTCGAAGGTGGTGGTGATCCTGGGCGGCGACGGCAAGGGCCAGGACTTCGCGCCGCTGGCCGAGCCGCTGCGCCGCCACGCCCGTGCGGCCGCCACCATCGGCAAGGATGCCGAGGGCCTCGAGGCCGTGCTCCAGTCGGCCGGCGTCCCGTTCCGGCGCCACGCCACGCTGGAAGAGGCCACGCGCTGGGCGCATGCGCAGGCGCAGGGCAGCGATGCCGTGCTGCTGAGCCCGGCCTGCGCGAGCCTGGACATGTTCCGCGACTACAAGCACCGCGCCGACGTGTTCGTCGCCACGGTACGCGCCATCGCCGACGACGCCGGCGAGGTGCTCGCATGAGTGCCTTTGCGTTGCTCAAGCAGCACTTGCCCGAGTGGCCGGGCTTCCGGCCGGCCGAGTGGTTCCGCAAGCGTCGCGAGGCGGCGTCGGGCGACGAGCGCGTGCCGATCCGCGACTGGGTCGACGCGGGCCGGCCCACGCGCGTGATGGGCGTCGACTCGGCGCTGATCTGGGTGGTGTCGGCGCTGCTCGCGTTCGGCCTCGTGATGGTCTATTCGGCGTCGGTCGCCTTGCCCGACAGCCCGCGCTTCGCGCTGTACACGCCCACGCACTTCCTGAGCCGCCAGGCGGTGTTCATCGCCATCGGCCTGGTGTGCGCGTTCGCCACCGCGCAGATCCCGATCGCGGTGTGGGAGAAGTGGGCGCCGTGGATCTTCGCGCTCGCGATGGTGCTGCTGTTCCTCGTGCTGATCCCGCACATCGGCAAGGGCGTCAACGGCGCGCGCCGCTGGATCCCGATGGGCCTGCTGAACTTCCAGCCCAGCGAGCTGGCGAAGCTGGGCATGTGCATGTACGCGGCCAGCTACATGGTGCGCAAGATGGACGTCAAGGAACACTTCGTCAAGGCCGTCTGGCCGATGGCGGTGGCGCTGGCGGTGATCGGCGTGCTGCTGCTGGCCGAGCCGGACATGGGCGCGTTCATGGTGATCGCCGCGATCGCGCTCGGGGTGCTGTTCCTGGGCGGCGTCAACGGCCGCATGTTCCTGCTCAGCGTGGCGGTGCTGCTGGGCGCGTTCACGCTGATGATCGTGTTCAGCGAGTTCCGCCGCCAGCGCATCTTCGCGTACCTCGATCCGTGGAACCCGACCTACGCGCAGGGCAAGGCCTACCAGCTGACGCACTCGCTGATCGCGTTCGGCCGCGGCGAGATCTTCGGCCAGGGCCTGGGCTCGTCCATCGAGAAGCTGCACTACCTGCCCGAGGCGCACACCGACTTCCTGCTGGCCGTGATCGGCGAGGAGCTGGGCTTCGTGGGCGTGTTCATCATCGTGGCCGCGTTCTTCTGGCTCACGCGCCGGCTGTTCATCATCGGCCGCCAGGCGATCGCGCTGGACCGCGTGTTCGCCGGCCTGATGTGCCAGGGCGTGGGGCTGTGGATGGGCGCGCAGTCGTTCATCAACTTCGGCGTGAACCTCGGCGTGCTGCCCACCAAGGGCCTCACGCTGCCGCTGCTGAGCTACGGCGGCTCGGGCGTGGTGCTCAACCTCGTCGCGCTGGCGCTCGTGCTGCGTGTCGACATGGAAAGCCGTGCGTTGATGCGGGGAGGTCGCGCATGAGCAACGAACTCGCAACCCGCGCGCCGCGGCATCTCGTCGTGATGGCTGCCGGCACCGGTGGCCATGTGATCCCGGGCCTCGCGGTCGCCCGCGAGGTGATCGCGCGCGGCTGGACCGTCAGCTGGCTGGGCACGCGCATGGGCATGGAGAACCGTCTCGTGCCGCCGTCGGGCATCCCGCTGGACACGATCGACTTCTCCGGCGTGCGCGGCAAGGGCGTGCTGGGCATGTTCAAGGGCCTGCTGCAGCTCGCGGCGGCTTTCGGCGCGTGCAGGCACATCCTGCGCACGCGCAATGCGACGGCCGTCCTCGGCATGGGCGGCTACGTGTGCGTGCCGGGCGGCAAGGTGGCGCGCAAGCTGGGCAAGCCCCTGGTGCTGGTCAACGCCGACGCGGCGCTGCTGCTGTCCAACAAGTCGCTGCTGTCGGCCTGCGACGTGATCGTGTTCGGCTTCGACGGCGACGACGCGCGCGCCACGCCCAAGGCGCTGGTCACCGGCAATCCGGTGCGCGCCGAGATCGAGGACATCGCCCCGCCGGCCCAGCGCTTCGCGCAACGCGCCGGCCCGCTGCGGGTGCTGCTGGTGGGCGGCAGCCTGGGCGCCAAGGTGCTCAACGAGACGTTGCCGCAGGCGCTCAAGCTGATCCCCGCGGGCGAGCGTCCGCGCGTGACGCACCAGACGGGCGAGAAGAACTGGGAGTCGGTGCAGGCGGAATATCACGCCCGCGGCATCGAGGCCGAGGTCGTGCCCTTCATCGACGACATGCCGCGCCGGCTGGCCGAATGCGACCTGATCGTCTGCCGCGCGGGCGCGATCACCGTCAGCGAGCTGTGCGCCGCCGGCGTCGCCAGCGTGCTGGTGCCGCTGGTCATCCGCACCACGTCCCATCAACGCGACAACGCGAACTATATGGCCGGCCACGGCGCCGCGCGCCACCTGCCGCAGACCGAGCTGACGCCCGAACGCCTGGCCGCCGAGCTGCGCGCGGCCACGCGAGCGGACCTGCTCGCGATGGCGGAACGCGCGCGCGCGCTCGCACGCCCGCAAGCGGCGGCGCGCGTCGCGGACGAACTAGAAAGGCTCGTGGCATGAAACACGCAGTCAAGAAGATCCATTTCGTGGGCATCGGCGGCGCCGGGATGAGCGGCATCGCCGAGATCCTGCACAACCTCGGCTACGCCGTCTCCGGCTCCGACCAGTCCGACAGCGCCACCTCGCGCCGCCTGGCCTCGCTGGGCATTCGCGTGTGCGTCGGGCACGACGCGGCCAACATCGCCGACGCGCAGGCCGTGGTCACGTCCACGGCCGTCAAGGGCGACAACCCCGAGGTGATCGCTGCGCGCGCCAGGCGCATCCCGGTGGTGCCGCGCGCGGTGATGCTGGCCGAGCTGATGCGCCTGAAGAAGGGTATCGCCATCGCCGGCACGCACGGCAAGACCACCACCACGTCGCTGGTCACCTGCGTGCTGGCCGAGGCCGGCGTCGACCCGACCTTCGTCATCGGCGGCAAGCTGAACTCCGCCGGCGCGAACTCGCGCCTGGGCTCGGGCGAGTACATCGTGGTGGAGGCCGACGAGTCCGACGCGTCGTTCCTGAACCTGATGCCGATCCTGGCGGTCGTCACCAACATCGACGCCGACCACATGGACACCTACGGCCACGACTTCGCGCGCCTGAAGGCCGCGTTCGTGGAGTTCCTGCACCGCATGCCGTTCTACGGCTCGGCCATCGTCTGCGGCGACGATCCCGGCGTGCGCTCCATCATCCCGATGATCTCGCGCCCCGTTATCACGTACGGCATGAACGAGGACGTGCAGGTGCGGGCCGTCGACGTCCAGGCGCTCGAGGGCGGCCAGATGCGCTTCACCTGCCAGCGCCGCAACGGCGTGCAGATGCCGGACTTCGACGTCACGCTGAACCTGCCCGGCGAGCACAACGTGCGCAACGCGCTGGCCGCGATCGCCGTGGCCACCGAGCTGGAGCTGCCCGACGACGCCATCCAGCGCGCCCTGGAGGGCTTCACCGGCGTCGGCCGCCGCTTCCAGCGCTACGGCGAGCTGCCGGTGGACGCGGACAAGGGCGGCGGGGAGTTCACGCTGATCGACGACTACGGCCACCACCCGGTGGAGATGGCCGCCGTGATCGCCGCCGCGCGCGGCGCGTTCCCGCAGCGCCGCCTGGTGCTGGCGTTCCAGCCGCACCGCTTCACGCGCACCCGCGACTGCTTCGAGGACTTCGTCAAGGTGATGGGCCAGGCCGATTCGATCCTGCTGACCGAGGTGTACCCGGCCGGCGAGGCGCCCATCGTCGCCGCCGACGGCCGTTCGCTGGCGCGCGCGCTGCGCGTGGCCGGCAAGGTGGATCCGGTGTTCGTGGACGACGTGGGCGACCTGGCCGCGGCCATCGTCGACCACGCGCGCGACGGCGACGTGGTGATCTCGATGGGCGCGGGCTCGATCGCGGCCGTGCCACAGCGCGTGGCCGACATGAAGACAGGAGTCGCGCAATGAACTTCATCTCGTTGACCCCCAACGAGGCCCGGCAAAGCGGCAAGGTGGCCGTGCTGATGGGCGGCACGTCGGCCGAGCGCGCGATCTCGCTGCTCTCGGGCGCCGGCGTGCTGTCGGCATTGAAATCCGCCGGGTTCGACGCGCACGCGTTCGACCCGTCGGAACGGCCGCTCGACGACCTGAAGCGCGAAGGCGTCGCGCGCTGCTTCATCGCACTGCACGGACGCCACGGCGAGGACGGCTGCATCCAGGGCGCGCTGGAGCTGCTGGGCATTCCCTACACGGGCCCGGGCCCGATGGCCTCGGCCATCGCGATGGACAAGGTGATGACCAAGCGCGTCTGGCGCGCCGAGGTGCTGCCAACGCCGCGCGGCCGCGTGCTGAGCCGCGAGGAGCAGGTCGACAAGTACGTCTCCAAGGTGCCCGACGAGCTGGGCCTGCCGCTCATCGTCAAGCCGCCGCACGAAGGCTCGTCGGTGGGGATCACCAAGGTGAAGGGCTGGTCGCAGATGAACGAGGCGGTGGCGCTCGCCGCGGGCTACGACGTCGACGTGCTGTGCGAGGAGTTCATCGAAGGCGACGAGGTGACCGTGGCCGTGGTGGGGCAGGGCATGGACACGATGGCGCTGCCGGTGGTGCGCATCGTCGCGCCCGACGGCCAGTACGACCTGCAGAACAAGTACTTCACCGACGTCGTGAAGTACCACTGCCCCAGCGGCCTGCCCGACGCCGAGGAGAAGACCGTGCAGCGCCTGGCCGTGGCCGCCTACCGCGCGCTCGGCTGCCGCGGCTGGAGCCGCGCCGACCTGATCATCCGTCACTCGGATCGCAAGCCCTTCCTGATCGAGATGAACACGTCGCCGGGCATGACCACGCACTCGCTGGTGCCGATGGCCGCGCGCGCCGTGGGCCTGTCGTACGAGGCGCTGTGCGTGCACCTGCTGGCCAGCGCCGCGCTGGACCCGGTGGGCAAGGGCGGCAAGGCCGCGAAGAACGAACAACACTCGATCTGAAAAGCGATGCTGCTGCGCCAACCCGCCACCCCCGACAACGCGCCCGCCGGCGCGCTGCCGGTGGACGTGCGCCTGATGAACGCGATCGCCGGGGTCGTGTTCGCCCTCGCGCTGGCGACATTGGTGGCGGCGGGTCTCGCGTGGGCCGCGCGCCGGCCGCAGTTCCAGTTCGGCGACGTGCGGCTCGAGGGCGACCTGCAGCGCAACAGCGTGACCACCGTGCGCGCCAACGCGATGCCGCACCTGGCGGGCAACTTCTTCACGATGGATCTCGGCAAGGCCCGCGCGGCGTTCGAGCAGGTGCCCTGGGTGCGGCGCGCGGTGGTGCGCCGCGTGTGGCCCAACCGCCTGGTGGTGTCGCTCGAGGAGCACCAGCCCGTGGCGCTGTGGGAAGGCGACGAGAGCAGCGACAAGATGGTCAACAGCCACGGCGAGGTGTTCGAGGCCAACGTGGGCGACGTCGAGGACGACAGCCTGCCGCAGTTCGCGGGCCCCGACGGCACGTCGGCGCAGGTGCTGGACATGTACCACCGCCTGCAGCCGCTGTTCGCCGGCATGGACGCCGAGATGACCACGCTGCGCCTGTCGGGCCGCGGCAGCTGGAAGGTGGACCTCGACGACGGCGCCACGATCGAGCTGGGCCGGGGCACCCAGGACGAGGTGGTGGAGCGCACCACGCGTTTCGTCCGCACTCTGCCGCAGGTGCTCAACAAATTCCACGCGCCGCTGGAGAACGCAGACCTGCGCCACGCGGAAGGCTATGCAGTGAAGCTGAAAGGGTTGTCGGTGAACGCTGACGCGAAGCAGCCGCAACAACCCTCGAGCAAGCAATAGGAAACGGACAGCAATGGCCAAGGAATACAAGGACCTCGTCGTCGGACTGGACATCGGCACCGCCAAGGTGATGGCCGTCGTCGCCGAGATACTGCCGGGCGGCGAACTGCGGCTCGCCGGGCTCGGCGTCGCGCCCACGCATGGGCTCAAGCGCGGCGTGGTGGTCAACATCGACGCCACCGTGCAGTCCATCCAGCAGGCCTTGAAGGAGGCCGAGATGATGGCCGACTGCAAGATCTCGCGCGTCTACACGGGCATCACCGGCAGCCACATCCGCGGCCAGAACTCCACGGGCATGGTGATCGTGCGCGACAACCGCGAGGTGACGCCCACCGACATGGCGCGCGTGGTGGAGACCGCCAAGGCGATCAACATTCCCAACGACCAGCGCGTGCTGCTGGTCGAGCCGCAGGAGTTCGTGATCGACGGGCACGAGGTGAAGGAGCCGATCGGCATGAGCGGCAGCCGGCTCGAGGTGCGCGTGCACATCGTCACCGGCGCGCAGAGCGCGGCCGAGAACATCGTCAAGTGCGTGCGCCGCTGCGGCCTGGAGGTCGACCAGCTGGTGCTCAACCCGAGCGCCTCGAGCCAGGCCGTGCTGACGCAGGACGAGATGGATCTGGGCGTCGCACTGGTGGACATCGGCGCGGGCACCACCGACGTGGCGATCTTCACCGGCGGCTCGGTGCGCCACACCGCGGTGATCCCGATTGCCGGCGACCTGATCACCAGCGACATCGCGATGGCGCTGCGCACGCCCACCAAGGACGCCGAGGAGATCAAGGTGGAGTACGGCGTGGCCAAGCAGCTGCTCGCCGACGCCACCGAGCAGGTGGAGGTGCCGGGTCTCGGCGACCGCCCCCCGCGCATGCTCAGCCGCCAGGCGCTGGCCGGCGTGATCGAGCCGCGCGTCGAGGAGATCTTCTCGCTGGTGCACCAGGTGATCCGCGAGTCTGGCTGCGAGGAGCTGCTGTCCTCGGGCATCGTTCTCACCGGCGGCACCGCGGTGATGCCGGGCATGGTGGAGCTCGGCGAGGACATCTTCCTCAAGCCCGTCCGCAAGGGCCTGCCGACCTATTCGGGCGCGCTGTTCGACATGGTCGCCAACCCGCGTTCGGCGACCGTCATGGGCCTGCTGGAAGAGGCTCGCGTGGCACACAGCCGGGGCCACAAGGCCGCGGCGCAGGCCGGCTCGATGCAGACCTTCTTCGGCAAGGCGCGCGACTGGTTCATGGGGAATTTTTGAGATGACGAAGACGACAAGAGGCGTCATCCCTATAAGACGCGACGCGCACGACGCGATCGAGTCGCAGGCTCTTTGGGATATCGGGGTACGGGTTTTGGCACAGGCAACTGCAACAGCATCTAGGAAGGAAACATCATGGCGATCGAGATGATTGAACCGTTTGATCAAGGCACGCAGATCAAGGTGATCGGCGTGGGCGGCGGCGGCGGCAACGCCGTCGAGCACATGCTCAGCGAAGGCGTTCAAGGCGTCGAGTTCGTCTGCGCGAACACCGACGCCCAGGCGCTGAACCGCTCGGGTGCGACCCAGACCATCCAGCTGGGTGGCAAGGGCCTGGGCGCCGGCGGCAAGCCGGAGGTCGGCCGGGCCGCGGCCGAGGAAGCGGTCGAGGAGATCAAGGCCGCGATCGCCGGCTCGAACATGCTGTTCATCACCGCCGGCATGGGCGGCGGCACGGGCACGGGCGCCGCGCCCGTGATCGCGCGCGTGGCCAAGGAAATGGGCATCCTCACGGTCGGCGTGGTCACCAAGCCGTTCGAGTTCGAAGGCAGCCGCCGCATGAAGTCGGCCGACGCCGGCGTGGCCGAGCTCGAGGCCAACGTCGACTCGCTGATCGTGGTGCTCAACGAGAAGCTGCTGGAAGTGCTGGGCGACGACGTCACCCAGGACCAGGCCTTCGCGTACGCCAACGACGTGCTGAAGAACGCCGTGGGCGGCATCTCGGACATCATCCACATCCCGGGCCTGGTCAACGTCGACTTCGAGGACGTGAAGACCGTGATGAGCGAGCCCGGCAAGGCGATGATGGGCACCGCCATCGCCACCGGTCCGGACCGCGCCACCAAGGCCGCCGACGCCGCCGTGGCCTGCCCGCTGCTCGAAGGCATCGATCTGTCCGGCGCCAAGGGCGTGCTGGTACTGATCGCGGCCTCGCGCGCCACGTTCAAGCTGTCGGAAAGCAAGCTGGCGATGAACACCATCCGCCGCTACGCCGCCGAGGAAGCGCACGTGATCTTCGGCACCGCCTACGACGAGACCCTGGGCGACCAGCTTCGCGTCACGGTGATCGCCACGGGCCTGTCGCAGTCGCGCCGCGTCCAGGCGCCGCTGACGGTGATCCAGACCACGCAGGCGCTGCGCACCGGCACCGACAACCTGCCGGTGATGAACGCGCAGATGCCGCAGACGCTGGCCAACGCGCCGCTGATGGGCAGCGCCCACGCGCAGGGCGGCATGCCGTCCACGCCGACGATGCCCACCAACCCGGACTACGGCCACCTGGGCACGCCCAGCGTGTGGCGCCATCGCCAGCACGCCGCGGCCAAGGTCGAGGCGCTGAGCTCGCACGGCATGGACGAAATCGAGATCCCGGCTTTCCTGCGCAAGCAGGCGGACTGACCGAGGACGCCGCGCTCCCGCTGGTCGCTTCCCTCTTCCTGGGGGGCCCTGCGGGCGGCTGGCACCGCGTGAGGGCGTCAGATCTGCTCACGGCGAAACGCGCATGGCGTGGCCTTGAGCGTGTCCGCGCATCAGTGTCTGGTCGGCGCAAGCCCCGGGCCACGCCCCGCAATCGCCTCACGGCGCCTGAGAAGCTGCATTCCGTTGTTCGCCCGCCTCCTCCTCCTCGCCGTCGCCGCGCTGAAGTTCGGCAAGCTCAGCGGCACGCTGATCACCATGCTGATCTCCATCGGCGTGTACGCCATGGTGTTCGGCTGGCGCTACGCGGTGGGCATCGTCGCGATGCTGTTCCTGCACGAGATGGGCCACTACATCGCGGCGGTGCAGCGGGGCATCAAGGTGCGCCTGCCGATGTTCATCCCGTTCGCCTTCGCCTGGGTGAGGCTGGAGGAGTCGCCGCACGACGCCGAGACCGAGGCCTACATCGGCCTGGCGGGTCCGATGCTGGGCACGGTGGCGGCGATCGGCGCCTACTTCCTCGCGCGCAACGCCGACCTGGCGTGGCTGCTGGCCGTGTCCTACACGGGCTTCTTCCTCAACCTGGTCAACCTGATCCCGCTGCCGCCGCTGGACGGCGGGCGCGTGACGAACATCCTGTCGCCGCGCATCTGGCTGCTGGGCGTGCCCATCATCGGCCTGTTGATGTGGTTCCACTTCAGCGTGATCCTGCTGGTGATCGCGATCATGGCCGGGCCGCACCTGCTCGCCGCGCTCCGCTTCAATCCCGACGATCCCGACGTCAAGCGCTACTACGAGGCGGTGACGCCACGGGTGCGCTGGGAGTACGGCCTGCTGTACGTCGGCCTGATCGCCTTCCTGGGCTACATGACCAACGAGGTGGACGCCCAGTTGCAGGGCATCCACCGCCCCCGCACCGAACAGGCGCAGCCGCAGACCGACAACGTCTGACGCGTCGCTCAGCCCGCCGCGGCATTCAGCGTCGCGACCGGGAATGTCCACGTCTGGTCGATCGTGCCGTCGCTGCCGTCGTCCACGGTCATGACCACCGTGCCGTTGGCCACCGTGGTGACGATCGTCGCGAGCGGGCGCACCACCGTCCAGGCGCCCGAGACGAGCGCGCCCGTGGCGTCGTAGCCGACGTTGCCGGTGGTGGACGCGCTCAGCGAGATGGTGCGGCCGTTCGCGTTGCCGGCCAGCGTGTGATGGCCGCTGTACTGCGAGGCGGTGACGACGCCGGCCGTCGACGTGACGGTGCGCGTGGCGTCCAGGTCGGTGAGCGTGAACGTTCCGGTTCGGCCGTTGAACGCGGTGGCGAGGGTCGCGCTCGGCACCGTCACCTGCGAGGTGGTCGTGGCGACGTTGCCGCTGGTGACGGCGCTGCGCGAGACCGACGCCGTGCCGTTCAGCGTCGCGCTGCCCGCCGGTAGCGTCAGCGACAGGCCCGTGACCGTGAGGTTGACCGCCACCGTGGACGGCGCCGTCGCGTCGTCGGCGCTGACCACGTCCATCTCCACGCTGCCGTTCAGCTGCGCGTAGCCGGCCTGGCCGGTGCACTGTGCATACGCGACGCTGTAGTGCTCGCCGGCGTCCAGCTGGCCGTTGATCTCGCTGGCGACGGTGCCCCCGGTGATGCTCAGCGTGGCCGTTCCGCCGCCGGCGCAGTTGACCGTGACATTGGTGATGGGCGCGCTCGCGCTCGCGGCCTCGGCGCTGGCCGACAGCTCGTGCATGCGGTCCGGCGCCGCAGCGGAGGCGCTGGCGGTGGCCTGGGCGAGCGCCGAAGTCGTGTCGATGACCGTGTCCATCGCGGCGGCGGTATCCGCGCCGGTGGAAGTGGCATCGGCGGCATCCGCGGTCGCGTCCGATTCCGACAACGGCGACGACGTGGGCGCCGCGGCGCTGCTGCTGCCGCCGCCGCAGCCGGCCAGCAGCGCGCCGCAGGCGAGCGTGGCAGCCACGGCGAGGCGTTGCAAGGGAAAGCGGCGGAACGGATTCGGGTTCATGGTCGGACTCCTCGGAAGGGCGCGAGGGCCGAACCATTCGACCCCTGCACGCAGTCTCGAGGCGGATCGCCGGACCGCGACCGACGTTGCATGAAGAGATGCGACAATCGTGTCACGGCGGTGAAACAGGGTGTTGCGGATGCGGGTATTCGACCCGGGGCGGTCGCGCCCCGTGCAGGCGCAAGTCCTGGTCGGTGAAGAGGCCGATAGCGGGCTCGTGCCTGCTTTGCAGCCTGGCAACGTGCAAACGTGGGATAGTTCGTCCTTTGAAACGCTGTCGAGGCTGATCGTGTCCCAAGCCGAATGGCAGGCGTGCAAGAGCGCTATCGTCCATCGATTCGCCACCCCCAGCAACTGGCGGGGGTCGCTGCAATTCCTCTCCGTCATCGCCCCGATCGCCGGGCTGTGGTTCCTGATCCGGCAGACCTGGCTGGAATCGCCGTGGCTCGATGCGGCGGCGACCTTTGCGCTCAGCCTGTTCCTGTTGCGTGGGTTCGTGCTGATGCACGACTGTGGCCATCACAGCCTGTTCCGGACCAAGTGGCCGAACCGCCTCGCCGGCTTCCTGCTGGGTGTGCTCTCCGGGCTGCCGCAACAGGTGTGGGCGGAGAACCATCGATACCACCACGTCACCAACGGCAACTGGGCGAGGTATCGCGGGCCGCTGAACGTGTCCAGCGTCGACGACTACCAGGCCATGAGCTCGCGCGACCAGCGACGCTATCGACGCACGCGCGACATCCTCGTCGCGCCGCTGGCAGGGTTCCTCTATTTCCTGGTCAATCCGCGCATCACCTGGGTGCGCGCCAGCGTCCAGCGCCTGCGCCGCCGTCTCGCGCGCAAGACAGGCGCCGAGACCCCGGCCACCGAGCCGCTGGCGGGCATCTCGTCGGCGCACTATCGCTACATGCTCTGGAACAACCTGCTGCTGCTCGCGGGCTGGTGCGTGATGGCCTGGGCGGTCGGCCCGGTGCCGTTCCTGATCTGCTACCTCGTGAGCGGATCGCTGGCCGGCGGCTACGGCCTGATCCTGTTCACGGTGCAGCACAACTTCGAGCACTCCTACGCGAGCGCGGACGCGGGCTGGGATCGGGACGAAGCGGCCTTGAGCGGGACCAGCTTCCTCGTGCTGCCGCGCTGGCTGAACTGGATCACCGCCGATGCGGCGTATCACCACGTCCATCACCTGTGCGCCAGCGTGCCCAACTACCGGCTCGCGGCCTGCCACAAGGAATACGAGCAGCTGTTCGCGGACGTGCGCCGCGTGGGGCTGTTCGAGATTCCCGGGGCGCTCAAGCACGTGCTGTGGGATGTGTCGGCGCGCCGGCTCGTGTCGGTGGCCGAGATCGCGCTCTAGAGTCCCGGCAACCGCACGCGCACGCAGGGCAGGTCGGCGACGCACTCGAACGACAGCGTGCCGCCCATGCGGCGCACGATCTGCTGCACGATGGCCAGGCCCAGGCCGGTGCCGGGCGTGCCGCGGCTCGCATCGCCGCGCGCGAACGCCCGGATCAGCCGCTCCCGGGCCGCGGGCGCGAGGCCGGGGCCGTGGTCCTCGACGTCGAGGACCACGTCGCCGCCGTGGGCCGACAGCCGCACCAGCACCGGCGGCCGGCCGTGCAGCATCGCGTTGTCGACGAGGTTGGCCAGCAGCCGCTCCAGCAGCAACTCGTGCGCGCGCGGCACGTCCAGGCGTTCGGGCGCCGCGATGGCGAGCTGGTCGGCCGGCTCGCCGCGCAGTTCCAGCAAGCGCCGCGCGACGGCCGCCATGTCCACCGTGGACTCCAGCGGCAGCTCGGAGGCGCGCACGTAGTCGAGGAAGCTCGCGATCAGGCGGTCGGCGACGTCGACGTTGCGCACGATCGCCGTGCGGCGCGCGGCGACGCCCTCGGCCTCGGGCAGCAGCTCGGCGGCCATGCGGATGCGCGCGAGCGGGCTGCGCAGGTCGTGCGAGACGCCGGCCAGCAGCAGTGCCCGCTCGCTCTCCTGGTCGGCGAGGCGGCCGGCCAGCGCCTGGAACGCGCCCTCGATCGCGGCGATCTCCAGCGTGGACTCGCCTTGCGCAGCGGCCGTCTGGCGGCCGTCGGCGCTCGTGTCGTGCGACTCGATGCGCCGGCGCAGCGCCTCCAGCGGCCGTGTCAGCCGGCGCGCCAGCGCCCAGCTGGCCGCAGCCACCACCGCGAAGCCCAGGATCATCGCGGCGGCCAGCCGGCCCACGACATACGACTCCACCATGTCGTCGCCGATGCCCAGCCAGCGCACCTGGCCGTCGGCACCGGTCACCTCGATCCAGGTGACGGGACGCGGCGTGCCGCGCGTGAACACCACCTCGCCGGCGGGCACGCCGTCCTCGCGCAGGATGGTGCGCAGCGTGGTGATGCGCGGCGCCCACGCGTTGGACGGAATGGCATCCTCGGGCCGCTGCGTACTGACGCGTACCTCGACAGGCCCCGGTGCGCCGGGCACCGGCTCGCCCAGGCCGGCCGCAGCCCGCAGCGCCGGCGCCCAGCGCTGCGCCGTGAGCCTGGCGACGGTGCGGTTGCGCTCCACGTAGAACGCGCCTGCGAAGACGAGCAGCAGCGCTGTGGCGCCGATCGTCTGCGCGACGACCAGGCGGCGAAACAGGGTCGTCATCGCGGCACGAACACGTAGCCTTCGCCACGCACGGTGGCTATCCACTCCGTGCCCGGCTGCACCTCCTGCAGCTTGCGCCGCAGCCGCGCGACCTGGACGTCCACGGTGCGATCCTGAGGCCGGTAGCTGCCGGCCTGCACGGCGTCGCTGAGCGCCTCGCGCGAGAACGCGCTGCCGGGTGCGCGCGCGAGGGCCACCAGCAGCTTGAACTCCACGCTGGTGAGCGCCAGCACCTGCTCGCCCGCGCGCACCTCGCGCCGCACCAGGTCGATGGCCAGGCCGTCGAAGCGCAGCAGCGGCGACTCAGCGCGGCCCGGCGCGGCGCGGCGCAGCAGGGCGCGCACGCGGGCCACCAGCTCGCGCGACTCGAAGGGCTTGGCGAGGTAGTCGTCGGCGCCGATCTCCAGGCCCAGCACGCGGTCCAGCGGATCGCCGCGTGCCGTCAGCATCACCACGCCGAGGGCCGGGTAAAGGCCGCGCCAGCGCCGGCACAGGTCGTAGCCGTTGGCGTCGGGCAGCATCACGTCCAGCAGCACGATCTCGGGGTGCAGCGCGGCGAGGTCGCGCTCGCCGTCGCCGCCGGTGAGCACGGCGTGGGTGGCCCAGCCTTCGCGCTGCAGCAGCTCGACGACCATGCCCGAGAGCTCGGCGTCGTCGTCGACGATCAGGATCAGCGGCTTCGAGTTCATCGTGGCGCGAGGCGTTTCAAGGCGGTGGGACGAGCGAAGTGTAGGGCGGCCACGCGCGGGCGCGCGAGATGTTGCACCGCTGTCGCATTTCGTCGTGGCGCGTGGCCGGCGGCGGTGCCGCCCGGTCGTTGAATAGGGGCCTACGCAGGCAAATCCATCCACCCGTTCCAAGGAGTTCACCATGAATGCTTCCCGCACCCTGATCGCCGTCGCCGCCCTCTTGTTGGCCGCCGGCGCGGCCCAGGCCGGCACCCGTCTCACCACGATCACCGGCCCGAACGGCGCCAGCGCCGTCCGCACGGCCGACCGCTCCGGCGGGCAGGTCACCGATACCACGACCGGCCCCGACGGCGGCACCCGCGTGCGCCAGGTCAACCGCACCCCGGGCAGCACCACGGCCAGCGTGACGCACCTCAACGGCAGCACGTCCTCGCGCAGCACGCAGCGTTCGAGCAGCGGTTCGGCAACGACCGTGACCGGGCCCGATGGCCGCACCGGCACCGTCACGACGAGTCACTGAACTCGCGCGGCCGCCCTTGCTCGCATCGAGACGACCATGCCCACCGCCACCTCCCTCCTCGGCGCGCCGCTCGCGGCGGCGCCGCACCTGTCACGCTTCCTGGGCATGCTCGCGACGCTGCTCCTCCTCGTCGTCGTCGGCGAGGCGCTGGTGCGCCGTTTCGTGCTGCACCGCCCCACCGACCTGCGCGGCGTCGCCGCGTCGCTGGGCGATGCGCTGGTGCGGCGTGGCGTCGACCTCCTGGGCCTCGGCCTCGCCGCGCCGCTGCCCGCCTTCGCGTACGCCCACCGGCTCGCGACGATCCGCATGGACTCGGTGCCCGCTTGGCTGGGCCTGTACCTGCTGGTGGAGTTCGTCTACTACTGGCACCACCGGCTCACGCACCGCGTGCGCTGGTTCTGGGCCACGCATTCGGTGCACCACTCGTCCAACGAGCTGATGCTCGCGTCCGCCGTGCGACTGGGCTGGACGGGACGGCTGGGCGGTGCGATCGTGTTCTTCAGCGCGCTGTCCTGGATCGGCTTCGCGCCGCAGGCCGTGTTCGGGCTGGCGGCGGCGGGGCTGTTCTGGCAGTTCTGGATCCATGCCGACTGGCTGCCGGGCCTGGGCCCGCTGGAATGGGTGCTCAACACGCCCAGGCACCACCGCGTGCACCACGCGAGCAACCCCGAGTACCTGGACTGCAACTACGGCAGCTCGCTGATCGTGTTCGACCGCCTGTTCGGCAGCTTCGTGGCTTTGCGGCCGGACATCGAGATCCGCTACGGCCTCACGAAGCCGGTGCTGAGCAACAACCCGATGCGCATCGCGTTCAACGAGTGGATCGCGATGGGCCGCGCCTGCCTCGCGGCGCGCGGCGCGCGGGCGCGACTGAAGGTGTTGTTCGGGCCGCCCTGAGTGCCGTCGGGCCATTGCATTCCTTCATCGCCGCGATGACCGGGCCGTTTCCCCGGCCGCCGCAAGGGCGCGGCCCCAGTCCCTACAATCGGGGCATGCTCCAGCAACGCACGCTCAAGTCCATCACCCGCGCCGTCGGCGTGGGCCTGCACAGCGGTCAGAAGGTGGAGATGACCCTGCGTCCGGCGGCGCCGGACACCGGCATCGTGTTCCGCCGGGTCGACCTGCCGCAGCCCGTTGACATCCCCGTCAACCCGGGTTCGGTGTCCGACACCCGCATGGCCTCCACGATCTCGCCCGGCGGCGACCCCGGCGGCCCCAAGGTGCAGACCATCGAGCACCTGATGTCGGCCTGCGCGGGGCTGGGCGTGGACAACCTCGTGGTCGACATCACCGCCGACGAGGTGCCCATCCTCGACGGCTCGTCGGCCAGCTTCGTGTTCCTGCTGCAGAGCGCAGGCATCGCGCTGCAGGACGTGCCCAAGAAGTTCGTGAAGGTGCTCAAGCCGGTGGAGGTGCGCCGCGGCGAGGGCGCGTCGCTCGCCTGGGCGCGCCTGGAGCCGTACCACGGCTACAAGCTCACGTTCGAGATCGAGTTCAACCACCCGGCGGTGGACGCCACCGGCCAGCAGGTGAGCTTCGACATGGGCGGCGGCAAGTACAAGAGCGACATCGCGCGGGCCCGCACCTTCGGCTTCACGAAGGATCTCGACCTGATGCGCTCGCGCGGCCTCACGATGGGCGGCAGCATGGACAACGCGATCGTCGTCGACGAGTCGCGCGTGCTCAACGCCGACGGCCTCCGCTACGACGACGAGTTCGTCAAGCACAAGATCCTCGACGCGATCGGCGACCTGTTCGTCATCGGCCATCCGCTGCTGGCGAGCTACACCGCCTACAAGAGCGGACACGCGATGAACAACCTGCTGCTGCGCGAGCTGCTGGCCGATCCCACGGCGTGGGAGACGGTCACGTTCGACGACGAGCGCCTGGCGCCGGCCGGCTTCGCGGAGCTCGCGCCGGCCTGGTGACCGCGGGCGCTATACCCGACTGCGCCACGGGATAAAGTAAACCAGCTTATCATTTTGACTGTCCAGGATCCCTGGGGCACGCGCGTGCCCGGGTGTTCCGGACCGCGACCGGCGCGGAGAGGGTGCCGGTCCGCCACCGACTCGCGCCGCGTTCTGTTTTGGAACCGGTTCGATGCGTCGGCCGCAGCAACCCGTTTTCCCCTGGCGGCGACCCGCCATCCAACAGCTTCGAAGAGACAAGCCGCATGCTTCAATCCCTGGCCGCCCGCGCCTCGCGCCCGACTCCTGCCTCCGCCGCCGTCCTGGCCTGCCTGCTGACGCTCGCGGCCTGCGGCGACAAGGCCCCGCCGTCCGGGCCGCCGCCGGCACCGGAGGTGGGCGTCGTCACCGTGGCCACGCGCTCGCTGGACGTGCCCACCGAGCTGCCGGGCCGCGTCGAGGCGGCCCGCGTCGCGCAGGTGCGCGCGCGCGTGACCGGCATCGTGCAGAAGCGCCTGTTCGTCGAAGGCAGCGACGTCAAGGCCGGCGACGTGCTGTTCCAGATCGATCCCGCGCCGTACAAGGCCGCCGTCGACAGTGCCAGGGCCGCGCTCGCCAAGGCCGAGGCCAACGAGCAGCAGGCGTCCGGCCTGCTCGCCCGCTACAGGCCGCTGCGCGAGGCCAACGCCATCAGCCAGCAGGACTTCGTCAACGCCACGTCGTCGGCCGCCCAGGCCGCGGCCGACGTCGCCGCCGCCAAGGCCGCGGTGCAGACGGCGCAGCTCAATCTCGACTACGCCACGGTCACCGCGCCCATCAGCGGACGCATCGGCCAGGCGCTGGTCACCGAGGGCGCGCTGGTGACGTCCACCGAGGCCACGCAGCTGGCGCTGATCCAGCAGGTCGACCAGGTCTACGTGAACTTCACGCAGCCGGTGAGCGACATCGTGAAGCTGCGCAATGCGTTCGCCAGCGGGAAGTCGAAGTCGCTGGGCCTGGCGATTCCCGTGCGCATCGCGCTCGACGACGGCAGCGAGCTGCCCCAGCAAGGCAAGCTGCTGTTCTCCGACCTCACCGTCGACGAGACCTCGGGCCAGGTGAACGTGCGCGCCAAGGTGCCCAACCCCGACGGCGCGCTGATGCCCGGCATGTACGTGCGCGGCCGCATCGCGCAGCAACAGGTGGATTCGGCCGTGCTGCTGCCGCAGCAGGCGGTGCAGCGCACCACGCAGAACGACACCGTGATGGTGGTGGGCGCCGATGGCAAGCCCTCGGTGCGGGTGGTCAGGCTGGGCGGCTCCGAGAACGGCGACTGGATCATCCTCGACGGCCTGAAGCCGGGCGAGCAGGTGATCGTCGACGGGTTCCAGAAGATCCGTCCGGGCGGCTCGGTCAAGCCGGTCGCGTGGAGCGCCAGTGCGCCTGCCGCCCCGGCCTCGGCGTCGAGCCGCTGATCGAGCGTCCGACATGTCCAAGTTCTTCATCGAACGTCCCATCTTCGCGATCGTCATCGCGCTGTTCATCCTCGTGTTCGGCGGCGTGGCGATCACGCAGCTGCCGATCGCGCAGTACCCGCCGGTGGCGCCGCCCACCATCGTGCTGACCGCGACCTATCCGGGCGCATCCGCCCAGACCATGGACGAGGCCGTGATCAGCGTCGTCGAGCAGGAGCTGAACGGCTCGCCCGGCATGATCTACATGGAGTCGGTGAGCCAGTCCAACGGCACCGGCACCATCACGATCAGCTACGACCCGAGCACCAACCCCGACCTGGCCCAGGTCGACGTGCAGAACCGCCTGTCGCGCGCGGCACCGCGCCTGCCGGCGGCCGTCACGCAGCAGGGCGTGCGCGTGGACAAGGCGCGTTCGAACTTCCTGCTGTTCACCATCCTGTCGTCGGACAACCCGGCCTACGATCCGGTGGCACTCGGCGACTACGCGTCGCGCAACGTGCTGCCCGAGATCCAGCGCATCGCCGGCGTCGGACAGGCCCAGCTGTTCGGCACCGAGCGCGCGATGCGCGTGTGGGTCGATCCGGCCAAGCTGGTCGGCTACAAGCTGTCGATGGACACCGTCAACAACGCCATCGCCGGCCAGAACGCGCAGGTCTCGGCGGGCAGCGTGGGCGACATCCCCAACCTGCTGACGCAGGGCATCACCGCGACGGTGGTCGTGCAGGGCCAGCTGACCAGCATCGAGCAGTTCGGCGCCATCGTGCTGCGCGCCAACCCCGATGGCTCGTCGGTGCGCCTGCGCGATGTCGCGCGCATCGAGCTCGGGGCGCAGACCTACGCCACCTCGGCGCGCCTGAACGGCGAGCCCTCCACCGGCATCGGCGTCCAGCTGTCGCCCAGCGGCAATGCGCTGGCCACGGCCGAGGCCATCAAGACGCGCATGGCGCAGCTGTCGAAGTACTTCCCCGAAGGCATGAAGTACAGCATCCCGTACGACAGCTCGCGCTTCATCAAGATCTCGATCCGCGGGGTCATCGAGACGCTGGTCGAGGCCGTCGCGCTGGTGTTCGTCGTGATGTTCCTGTTCCTGCAGGACTGGCGCTACACGCTAGTCCCCACCATCGTGGTGCCGGTGGCGCTGCTGGGCACGTTCGGCGTGCTGCTGGCGCTGGGCTATTCCATCAACGTGCTCACGATGTTCGGCATGGTGCTGGTGATCGGCATCGTGGTCGACGACGCGATCGTGGTCGTCGAGAACGTCGAGCGCATCATGAGCACCGAGGGCCTGCCGCCGCTGGAGGCCACGCGCAAGGCGATGAGCCAGATCCAGGGCGCGATCGTCGGCGTGACGGTGGTGCTGATCTCCGTGTTCGTGCCGCTGGCGTTCTTCGCGGGCGCGGTAGGCAACATCTACCGCCAGTTCTCCACGGTGATGGTGGCCTCGATCGGCTTCTCGGCGTTCATGGCGCTGTCGCTCACGCCGGCGCTGTGCGGCGTGCTGCTGCGGCCCGTCGAGGCCGGCCACCACACCGCCAAGCGCGGGTTCTTCGGGCTGTTCAATCGCAACTTCGACAAGGTGGCGCACGGCTACGAAGGCCTGGTCGGCCGCGCGCTGTCGCGCGTCGGGCGCCGCCTCATGCTGATGTTCTTCGCGGTGATCGTCGGCGGCGTCGTGCTGTTCTTCGTGAAGCTGCCGGCGTCGTTCCTGCCCGGCGAGGACCAGGGCTACCTGATCGTCAACGTGCAGCTGCCGCCGGGCGCGACGCGCAACCGTACGCTGGAGGTGATGAAGCAGGTCGAGGGCTACATGCTCAAGCAGCCCGAGGTGCAGGACATGGTCAGCGTGCTGGGCTTCAGCTTCTCGGGCTCGGGCCAGAACGCGGCCCTGGCCTTCGTGCCGCTGAAGGACTGGGATCAGCGCAAGGGCGCGGGTCATTCCGCGCAGGCGCTGGCGGGGCGCGCATTCGGCGCGCTGTCCAAGGTGCGCGACGCGTTCATCTTCCCGCTGAGCCCGCCGCCCATTCCCGAGCTCGGCACCGCGTCCGGCTTCAGCTTCCGCCTGCAGGATCGCGGCGGCCTGGGCCACGAGGTGCTGCTGGGCGCGCGCAACCAGCTCCTGGGCATGGCAAGCAAGGATCCTGTCCTGGCCGGCATCCGTCCGGACGGGCTGGAGGACGCGGCGGAGCTGGAGTTGAGCATCGACCGCGAGAAGGCGGCCAGCCAGGGCGTGAGTTTCGCGGCCATCAACTCGGCGATCTCCACCGGCTTCGGCTCGAACTACGTCAACGACTTCCCCAACGCGGGCCGACTGCAGCGCGTGGTGGTGCAGGCCGACCAGCAGGCGCGCATGCAACCGGACGACCTGTTGCGCCTGAACGCGATCAACGCCACGGGCCAGCCCGTGCCGCTGTCCGCGTTCGCGAGCGTGCGCTGGGTCACCGGCCCGGTGCAGAGCGTTCGCTACAACGGCTACCCGGCCATGCGCATCGCCGGCGATGCGTCGGCCGGCCACAGCACGGGCGAGGCGATGGACGAGATGGAGAAGCTTGCGACGCAACTGCCGGCGGGCATCGGCTACGAATGGACGGGCCAGTCGCGCGAGGAGAAGCTCTCGGGCTCGACCGCGCCGATCCTGCTCGGGTTCTCGCTGCTGGCCGTGTTCCTGTGCCTGGCCGCGCTCTACGAGAGCTGGTCGATCCCGATGTCGGTGCTGCTGGTGGTGCCCGTCGGCGTGCTGGGCGCCCTGCTGGGCGCGTGGACGCGCGGGTTCTCCAACGACGTGTACTTCAAGGTGGGCCTGATCACCATCATCGGCCTGTCGGCGAAGAACGCGGTGCTGATCATCGAGTTCGCCAAGGACCTGCAGGCGCAGGGCAAGAGCGCCGTCGACTCGGCGCTGGAAGCCATCCGCCTGCGCTTCCGCCCCATCATCATGACCTCGCTCGCATTCATGCTGGGCGTGCTGCCGCTGGCCATCTCCACCGGCGCCGGCTCGGCCAGCCAGAAGGCGATCGGCACCGGCGTGATGGGCGGCATGGCCACGGCCACGCTCGTGGGCGTGGTGTTCGTGCCGCTGTTCTTCGTGCTGGTGCGCTCGCTGTTCAAGGGCAGCAGGCGCCAGCAGGAGTTCGACAAGGTCCACTCGCGCTCGTTCAAGGATTGATCTCATGAACGACAACAACCTCCGCAAATCATTCGTGACGAGCCGTTCCCTCTGCGCCGTGGCGCTCGCTTGCCTGATGGCGGCCTGCACCACGATGGCCCCGCACTACGAGCGCCCCGCGGCGCCCGTGGCCGCGGCGTTTCCCGCGGCGGCCGCCTCCGCCGCGGCGTCGTCCACGGGCGTCGCCCCCGCGGCGCAGCCATGGCAGGCCTACTTCAAGGACGCGCGCCTGGATCAGCTGATCTCGGCCGCACTGGCCAACAACCGCGACCTGCGCGTCTCGATGCTCAACATCGAGGTCGCGCGCGCCCAGGTGGGCCTGAGCCGCGCCAACGACTTCCCCACGATCGACCTGCAGGGCGCGCACACGCGCGAGACCGGCTACCAGACGATCGACACCGTGGGCCTGGCCGTGGCCGGCTACGAGGTCGACCTGTGGGGCCGCGTGCGCTCGCTGACCGATGCCGCGCTGGCGCAGCTGTCGGCCACCGAGGAGGCGCGCAAGGCGGCGCAGATCTCGCTGATCGCCTCGGTGGCCAACGCCTACTACGCGATGGCCGGCGACCAGGCCTTGCTGGACGTCGCGCAGCAGACGCTGGCCACGCGCACCGACACGCTCAAGCTGTTCCAGCTGCGCTTCGACAACGGCGTGGCCTCCAGCATCGACCTGCAGCTGAACAAGTCGCTGGTGGAGACCGCGCGCGTCGCCTTCGTGACCGCACAACGCCAGCGCGCGCTGGACCAGAACGCGCTCGAGCTGCTGGTCGGCGGCCCGCTCCCGGCGCAACTGCCCGCCGCGCCGGCCTGGGACGACATGGCGCTGCCGGACGTGCCCACCGGCCTGCCGTCGGACGTGCTGCTGGGCCGCCCGGACGTGCGCCAGGCCGAGGAGCAACTGATCGCCGCCAACGCCGACATCGGCGCCGCGCGCGCCGCGTTCTTCCCCACCATCTCGCTCACCGGCAGCTACGGCACGGCCAGCACGTCGCTGAACCAGCTATTCAAGCAGGCGGCCTGGAGCTTCATTCCCCAGGTGACGTTGCCGCTGTTCGACGCCGGCCGCACGCGCAACAACCTGCGCGTGAGCGAGGCCCAGCGCGACATCGCGACGGCGCAGTACGAGAAGGCCGTGCAGAGCGCCTTCCGCGACGTGGCCGACGCTCTCGCCGGCCGCGCCACGCTGGTCGACCAGCTCTCGGCGCAGCAGGCCGAGACCGACGCCGAGGCCGCGCGCTACAAGCTGTCGAACCTGCTGTTCACCAACGGCGTGGCGAGCTCGCTGGACCAGCTCGACGCGCAACGCTCGCTGTTCGCGTCGCAGCAGGCGCTGGTGCAGGTGAAGCTGGCGTTGCTGCAGAACCGGATCGCGGTCTACCGGGCGCTGGGTGGCGGCTGGACGGGGAGCTGATCAAGGGGCGGCCGGCCTGAATTCGCTACCGAGATCCAGCGTTCACGAGGGTTAGTGCGGTTGTCGAACTAATTCATCGCCGATGGAATGGGCGTCCATGAAGACACTCCGTTCCCTCGCCTGTACCCTCCTGATGTCCACGTCGCTCGCCTGGGCCGGCACGTCCCCCGCGCCAGTGCCCTATGCGTGGAAAAGCGTCGCCATCGGCGGCGGTGGCTTCGTGGACGGATTCGTGTTCCATCCGGCCGCCAACGGCGTGGTCTACGCCCGCACCGACATGGGCGGCGCCTACCGCCGCGACTCCGGCGCGGCGCGATGGCGGCCGCTGCTCGACTGGGTGCCCTATGCCGACCTGAACCTGATGGGCGTGGAGAGCATCGCGGTGGATCCGTCGGACGCAGGCCGGGTGTACCTGTCCTGTGGCACCTACACCGCCCCCGACGTTCCGGACGGTGCCGTGCTGCGCTCGACGGACGGCGGCCTGAGTTTCCAGCGCACCAACCTGCCGGTCAAGTTCGGCGGCAACGAAGAAGGCCGGGGCAACGGCGAGCGCCTGGCCGTCGATCCGAACGACGGGCAGGTGCTCCTGCTCGGCACCCGCTTGAGCGGCCTGTGGAAGAGCGTCGATGGCGCCGCCAGCTTCCAGCCGGTCGACGGTCTCCCGGCCGAGGCCTGGAAGCGCTCGGCGCTGGACGGCCCGTTGTCGGCCGGGCGCGGCAGCGACGGCCGCGGCGGCGTCGTGTTCGTGATCTTCGATCCGCGCAGCGGCTCCCGCGGCCATGCCAGCCAGACCGTCTATCTCGGCGTGTCGGCGATGGGCCGCCCCAACCTCTATCGCAGCCAGGACGGCGGCGTGACCTGGCAGCCCCTGGCGGGCCAGCCGACGGCGTACCGTCCTACCCGCGCGGCGCTCGCCTCCGACGGCCAGCTGTTCGTCAGCTACGGCAGCGACCCCGGCCCGCGCGGCATGAGCGACGGCGGCGTCTGGCGCTACGACCCGCGCGCCGGCGCCTGGGCCGACATCACGCCCGACCGGCCCGATGCGTCCCGTCACTTCGGCTACGCCGCCGTGGCGGTGGACGCGCGCGATCCGCGCAAGGTCGTCGCCAGCAGCTTCCACCGCCCGGGGGGCGAGGAGCTGTTTCGCAGCACCGACAGTGGCGCCACCTGGAAGCCGGTGGTCGCATCCGGGGCGGTCTTCGATCCTTCGCTCGCCCCGTACGTGAAGGACACGCCCCTGCATTGGCTGTTCGACGTCGAGATCGATCCGGGCAACGCGGATCATGCGATCTTCTCCACAGGCTATGGCGGCTGGGAGACCTTCGACCTGGGTCAGGCCGACCAGGGGCGGCCCACGCATTGGCAGGTGATGAGCCCCGGCATCGAGGAGACGGTGGCGCTGGCGCTGTACAGCCCGACCCGCGGCGTGCCCCTGGTCACCGCGCTCGGCGACTATTCGGGATTCGTCCACGCCGACCTGGACCGGCCGGCCCCCGAGGGCAACCCGAAGCCGCCCTTCCTGGGCAACACCTGGGACGTGACCGGCGCCGACCTGGATCCCCGGGTGATGGTGCGCATCGGCAGCCCGCGCAGCGGCAAGAACCTCGGCTACTCGCTTGACGGCGGCCGCACCTGGAGCGAGCCCGCCAGCGTGCCCGACCCGAAGTCCGTCGCGGGCGCCATCGCCGTCTCCGCCGATGGCGCGACCTGGGTGTGGACACCCCGGGGCGACGTGCCGTACGTCAGCGCCGACCACGGCGACACCTGGAAGGCGGTCGACGGCCTGCCGCGCGGCACGCGCGTCGTCGCCGACCGCGTGGACCCGCGCCGCTTCTACGCGATGTCGCTGTTCGACGGCAGGTTCTTCAGCAGCGTCGACGGCGCCGCGCGGTTCACGGCGCGCCCGCTGGATCTGCCGGACGGCCCCATCGGGCATGCCCGCAGCGGCGCCGACAACCGCAGCGATCGCGGCGATGACCGCGGCGGCCAGGATCGGCTCTATGCCACCCCCGGCAAGGCGGGCGACGTCTGGCTGGCCGCCTACGACGGCCTCTATCACGCGACGGCCGGCAAGCGCTTCGAGCGCATGCCCGGCGTCGATCAGCTGCACGCCTTCGGCTTCGGCAAGGCGGCCCCCGGCGCGCGGCTTCCGGCGCTCTACCTGGTGGGCACGGTGCACGGCCAGCGCGGCATCTTCCGTTCCACCGACGGTGCGCGGCGCTGGAGGCGGATCAACGACGATGCCCATCAGTGGGGCCTGATCCTGCAGGTAGCGGGTGACCCGAAGACCTTCGGACGCGTCTACGTGGGCACCCATGGACGTGGGGTGTTCTATGGCGACCCGCGCCAGCTCCAGGTCAATTCGGATACGGTGCCGGGTTCGCCAGGTAGGCGCTGAACAGCGTCGCGAACTGGCCGCCGTCGGTGGTGATCGTCGTCTGCGAGGCGGCGCCCGCGCTGAACACGATGGCGAAGACGCCGGCGGCCGTGTACTGCGTCGGATGCATCAGCATGTAGTGGACGTGGTCGTCGCGGAAGTGGCCCGTGGTGCCGCCCGGCGTGGTGGAGGGCACGCCCATCGGCGTCTGCCAGAACAGGATCGGCAGGTTGCCGAGCAGGCCGCGCACCGTGCTCCAGTCCGACAGGCTCTGGTTGAAATTGGGCGTGGTGACGTTGTTCTCGTCCCAGTAGAACGGGCCGGTGCCGCGGCCTGTGCATTCCGGAAGGAGCCCGGCCTCGAAGCAGCCGGCGTCGCGGTCGCTGGTTTCCGCGACGATGTAGTCGGCCTTGCTGGCGCCGAGCGCCGCCATGAAGTTGCCGACGCTGGTGGCGGTCTCTCCGAAGAACGAGGCCGGGAAGCCGATCTTGGCCGTCGGGGCGTAGGTGCGGCCCAGCGTCAGCAGGCAGCCGGCGATACCCACGGCCGTATTCGGCAGACTGGCGCACTCGGGCATGAAGCTCACCTGCGCGGCCAGCTGGGTCGGATCGCCGCCGGGCGCCTGGAGCTGCACGTAGCCCCAGAAGTCGGGCTCGAGATTGACGAGGGTCGGCTGGCCGGTGGCCGCGATCTTCTGGTACATCAGCTTGACCTGTGCCCAGTAGCTGGTCATGAAGGTCGCGTCGTTGATGCCGCTGAGGTTGCCGTCGCCATTGGCGGCCATCTGGTACAGCGTGAACATCGGGATGGCGCCGATCGCCTTGTCGTTGCCGGACACGAGCGGCACGTAGGCGCCGCTGGGGCTGTTCCATGTCGGCCACGCCCCGCTGCCGACGCCCACGAGGTAGGTGTCGACGATGTCGGGCTGGATGTTCTGGGCCGTCATGTCCGAGATGGCGTTGCCCGCTCCCAGGCCGCCGAGCAGCCGTGCCGGCGCGCCGAGCGCCGTGTTGATGCTCGCGGTCGGCGTGGGGGCCGGTGCAGGCGTCGGTGCCGGCGTGGGCGTCGGCGTCGGCGTGGCCGCCGATCCGCCACCGCCGCCGCAAGCCGCGAGGAAAAGCGCGATCAGCGATGCGGGCAGGCCGGCGCTTCGCGTGCCGGCGTCGCGGGGATTGTCTTCGGGCAAAGGGCTCATTCTCGGATTCCGTACAGGGAGCGCTGCGCGGTCGGCGAGCGTCGGCCAACGGCGCCAGGCCGTGGCGCCGTTTCGGGAATAGGAGGGTAACCCTGCAAGACCGGCGGGGTCTGCCGGCGGGCGAGGTCTTGTGTAACGACGTATTGCGGGCCGATGGGTCCGGCCCATCCGGCGCCTACTCGGTGCTCGGCACCATCGTGTCGATGAGCGTCTGCAACTGCGCACTCATCGGCAGGTTCAGGCTCACGCCCGAAGGCAGCTTGCGCAGGAACCAGCGATCGTAGAGACGGCCGATCTCGCCGTCGGCGGCGAGTTCGCGGAAGCTGGCGTCGACCGCCTGCGCGAGTTGCGGGTCGTCCCGGCGAAACATCACCCCGTAGGGTTCGTAGGACAGGAAGTCGCCCGTGACACGGTAGTCGGCCCCCGCCTTGTTCTGCGCCAGCAGTCCGTACAACAGCACGTCGTCGGTGGCGAAGGCGTCGGCCTGGCCGGCGGCGAGCATCGCGAACGACGCGGCGTGATCGGGCGCCACGACGAGCGTGAAGGCGATGGCGAAACGCTGCGACAGCGCGCGCATCGCCACGTCGTTGGTGGTACCGGCCGTGACGACGACGCGCTTGCCGGCCAGGTCGCGGAAGGTCTGGATGGGCGAGCCCCTGGGCACCATCAGCTTGGTGCCCGAGACGAACATCGTGGGCGAGAACGCCACCTGCTTCTGCCGTGCCACGTTGTTGGTGGTGGACCCGCACTCCAGGTCCACCTGGCCCGACATCACCGCGCCGATGCGCGAGGCGGAGGTCACCGGCACCCACTGGATCGCGAGCGGCCGGCCCACTTCCTCGCCGATCGCATCGACCACGGCCTTGCACAGGTCGATCGAATAGCCGATGGGCAACTGATGCGCGGACAGGTAGGAAAACGGGATGGACGAATCGCGGTAGCCGATCGCGACGATGCCCGTCTGGCGCGCCTTCGCGAGGGTGCCGGACAGTTGCGCGGGAGGCGGCGCCGCCTGTGCCGCGCATACGGCGGGGCCGACGGCCAGTAGCGTCGCCGTCAGGAAACGGCGCCACCGCATGCCGGCAGGGCGTGCCGCGAAGACGTGTCCCGTCGCGTCCATCACGCGTGCGCCGGCATCGGCAGCGCGACCGGGGCGTCGAGCCGGTGCGCGTGCGCATCGGCCTCGCCCTCCGGCAGCAACTCGTTCTCCCATTTCGCGACGACCGCCGCGGCGACCGAGTTGCCGACGGCGTTGGTGGCCGACCGGCCCATGTCCAGGAAGGTATCCACGCCCAGGATCAGCAGCAGGCCGGCCTCGGGGATGTTGAACTGGTTCAGCGTGGCCGCGATCACTACCAGCGACGCTCGCGGCACGCCCGCCATGCCCTTGGACGTCATCATCAGGATGAGCATCATCGTGATCTGCGTGCCGAGCGTGAGATGGATGCTGTAGGCCTGCGCGATGAACAGCGTCGCGAACGTGCAGTACATCATCGAGCCGTCGAGGTTGAACGAGTAGCCCATCGGCATCACGAACGCCGAGATCTTGCGCTTCACACCGAAGCGGTCGAGCGCATCGAGGATCTTCGGATAGGCCGCCTCGGAGCTGGCGGTGGCGAACGACAGCAGGAAAGGCTCCTTGATCAGCCCCAGCAGCTTCAGCACCCGCTTGCCGAGGAAGACGAATCCGGCCAGGGCCAGCAGCGACCACAGCAGGATCAGGCCGATGTAGAAGTCGCCCATGAAGACCGCGAACTTCAGCAGGATGTCCAGGCCGTTGGTGGCCACCGTGGCCGCCATCGCGGCCAGCACGGCGAGCGGCGCGAGCTTCATCACGTAGCCGGTGATCTTGAGCATCGCGTGCGACAGTTCCTCGATCACCGCGATGAGATTCCTGGCGCGTTCCCCCAGGGCCGAGAGCGCGACGCCGAAGAACATGGAGAACACGACGATCTGCAGGATCTCGTTGTTGGCCATCGCCTCGGCGAACGACTTGGGCACCAGGTGGCTCACGAAATCCTTGACCGTGAACTTGGATGTGGCGAGGTTGGCCGACGCGCCGATGTCGGGCAATGGCAGCCCGAGGTTGTTGCCGGGCTGCATCAGGTTGGCCAGGATCAACCCCAGCGTGAGCGACACGAGCGACGCCGTGACGAACCAGCCCAGCGCCTTGCCGAACACGCGGCCGACCGACGACGCGTCGCCCATGTGCGCGATGCCCACCACCAGCGTGGAGAACACCAGCGGGCCGATCAGCATCTTGATCAGGCGCAGGAAGACGTCCGACATGATGGACACGTAGCCGGCGATCGTCGCCGCCGCCTTCTTGTCCGGGAAGTTCATGAAGATCATGTCGCCCACGATGATCCCCAGGACCATCGCGATCAGGATCCAGGCGGCCGGTGGAAGTTTCTTTTTCATGCGAGTTCCCGCTCTCGAAAAGTCGTTGAAACTCCGTCGCCAGCGCACTGGCCGCGGTTCACGGAGCCGCGCGCAGGCGGCTTCCGAGGCTGACTCTAAGGCCGGGCCGGAAGCGGTGCAATGGGGGTTTGAGGCGACTCGGGAGCGACGACGTGCCGGCGCTCGGGCCGGGCATCGATGCGGTGCGCGGAAGGCACCAGGGCGGTGTGGTCGGCGCACCGGATGCGCCATTGCGGGGTGGCGAGGCGGGCGGCCTACGACCTCGACGCCGTCACTCCGGCCACTGCGGTTCCTCGCCGCTGTCGTCGAAGCGCGGGAAGATGGTCAGGTTGACCACCTTGTCCTTGGCCGCCCACAGCATCAGGCCGTGCTGCTCGCTCTGCCAGCACTGGCCGGAGTCGGCGAAGTCGTCGGTGAGTTCCAGGTCGTGGATGTCGGCGTCGCGCGCGAGGCGCTTCAGGTCGCCCAGGTCGCAGCCGATGAGGGCCACGCCGTTGACGGTGATGTCGGCCGACCAGGCGGTGATGGACTCGAGCTTGGCGTCGGGCACGGCCTCGAACTCCAGCTCGATGTCGCCGCCCTGGTAGAACCAGGTCTCCACGGCGCTGCCCTCGTCGTCCTGGGAGGTTTCCACGGAGTCGGGCTTGCCGGCCGTCGCGCGGACGAGTTCGCGGGTCATGCCCAGCACGAAGGGAGCGATTCCGAAGTAGGGGGTAGCGTCGGCCATGGGGTCTCGTCAGGAAGCAGGTTCTCAGGCTCTCAGTATGTACGACCGCCGCGGTATTGGGCGTGCTGCTTGCGCTCCAGCGGGGTGGCGGCGGCCAGCGCGGCCATCGTGCGGCCGGCGTGGGCGTGCACGATCGCCAGGCCCAGCGCATCGGCGGCGTCCTTCCCGGGCAGGCCGGGCAGGCCCAGCAGGCGCGCCACCATCTGCTGCACCTGCTCCTTCTTCGCCTGGCCGTGGCCGACGATGCCCTTCTTCATCTGCACGGCCGTGTACTCGGACACCGACAGGTCGCCCGCCACCAGCGCCGCCATGGCCGCGCCGCGCGCCTGCCCCAGCAGCAGCGTGCTCTGCGGGTTGACGTTGACGAACACGATCTCCATGGCCGCCTGCTGCGGCTGGTAGCGCTGCACCACCTCGCGCACGCCCTCGAACAGCACCTTGATGCGCCCGGGCAGGTCGCCGACCGCCAGTCGCGTGGTGCTGATCGTGCCGCTGGCCACGTAGCGCAGCGTCGCGCCCTCGGCCTCGATCACGCCGAAGCCGGTGGTGCGCAGGCCGGGGTCGATGCCGAGGATGCGAAGCATGGTCAATTCTTCAGCTGGAAGTACCAGCGCACCGAGTGGAAGAACACGGGCGCCGCGAAGCACAGCGGCGCCACGCGATCGAGCAGGCCGACGGCGCCGGTCACCTGGCCCGTGTTGCCCCAGTAGTTGACGCCGGCGTCGCGCTTCAGCGCCGTCATCACGAATTCGCCCAGCGTGCCGGCGGCGCCGGCGATGAAGGCCATCACACATGCCTGCGGCAGCTTGAACGGCGTGATCCAGAACAGCAGGCCGCCGACGAAGGCCGCGCCGAGACAGGCCAGGCCCCAGGCGCGCAGGCCGAAGCTGCGGTCGATCATGCGCGCCACCGGGCGCCGGCGCAGGCGCGCGCTGATGAAGGTCTCCAGCATCTGCGCGGTCATCGTCACGACGACCAGGAAGAAGACGAGGAACGGGCCGCGGTCGTGCACGTTCGGGAAGTCCAGCAGCAGCAGCGCCGGCGCGTGCGACAGGCCGAACACGCACACCATCACGCCCCACTGGATCTTCGCGTTGCGTTCCAGGAAGCGCAGCGGATCGCCGCCGAGCGCGCTCAGCACGGGGATGGCCAGGAACACGTAGACCGGGATGAACACCGTGAACAGGTCGAAGCTGCGCGCACCGGCCAGCACGTACTGCACCGGCAGTACCACGAAGAAGGCCAGCATCAGGCTGCGGTGGTCGGCGCGGCGCGTCTGCATCAGCGTGACGAACTCGCGCAGCGCCAGGAACGAGATCACCGCGAACAGGAAGGTGGCGCCCGGCGCGCCCGACACCCAGGCGAGCCAGAACACGATGGCGCCGGTCCAGGTGGCGCGCAGGTCGGCGGCGAACTTCGTGATGCCGTGGTCGTCCTGCGGCGACTTGTCGCGCATCGCCATGAGGACGGCACCGGCCGAGACCAGCAGCAGGCCACCGAACAGGATCAGGAACAGCAGGCCGATCTGCTGCGTCGCGCTGAGCGATTGGAGATACTTCATGCCGCGCCGCCCGGCTTCTGCGCGATGACGGCGTCACGCGCGCGAGCGAGGAACTCCGCCTTGGGCTCCTCCGGCTGCAGGTTGCACGGCGCGCCGAAGGTGACGGTGCACAGGATGGGCACCGGCACCACTTCGCCCTTGGGCATCACGCGCTGCACGTTGTCGATCCAGCACGGGATCAGCTGCACGTCCGGGAACTGCTTCGCGAGTCGGTAGAGGCCGCTCTTGAAGTCCTGCGGCAGGCCCTTGTTGCTGCGCGTGCCCTCGGGAAAGATCACCAGCGAGTCGCCCTGCTCCAGCGCCGCGATGAGCGGCTCCAGCGGATCGGGGCCGCCCTCCTTGCGCTCGCGGTCGACGTACACCGCGCGGAACACCTCGCGCGTGATCCAGTGCTTCAGCGGCGTCTTCGTCCAGTAGTCGGCGGCGGCGATGGGGCGGGTCTGCACGCGCAGGTCGGACGGTAGCGTGGCCCACACGAGCACCCAGTCGAGGTGGCTCTGGTGGTTGGCGAAATAGATGCGCTGCTCCGCTTTCGGCGGCACGCCCTTCCAGTGGCCTTGCGCGCCGGTGATCAGCCGCGCGACGGCCGCCAGCACGAAGCCCATTGCATCGGCTCTGTTCATGGCGGCAGTGTAGAGGCAGCGGGCGGTTGCCCAGGGGGATCCGGCGACTGCGCGCAGGATGACACCCTTTTCCGTCATCCTGCGCGCAGTCGCAGGATCCACGCCCGCAAGGGACTCAGTGACGGAAATGACGGGTGCCGGTGAGCACCATCGCGATGCCGCGCTCGTCGGCCGCGTTGATCACTTCCTCGTCGCGCATCGAGCCGCCCGGCTGGATGACGCAGGTGGCGCCGGCATCGCAGACCACGTCCAGGCCGTCGCGGAACGGGAAGAACGCGTCGCTGGCGACGGCCGTGCCCTTGAGCGTGAGGCCGGCGTTCTCGGCCTTGATGCCGGCGATGCGGGCCGAGTCGATGCGGCTCATCTGGCCGGCGCCCACGCCCATGGTCATGCCGTTGGCGCAGAACACGATGGCGTTGCTCTTGACGAACTTGGCCACCTTCCACGCGAACATCAGGTCGACCAGTTGCGCGGCGGTCGGCTGCACCTTGGTGACGACCTTCAGCTCGGACGGCGCCACGTTGCGCGAATCGGAGGACTGCAGCAGCACGCCGCCGCCCACGCGCTTGAAGTCGTAGGCGTTCATCGCGTGGCCACCTTCGGGCAGCGCCACCTCGAGCACGCGCACGTTCTGCTTGGCGGCGAAGATGGTGCGCGCTTCCGGGGTCACGGACGGCGCGATCACGACCTCCACGAACTGCCGCACCACGGCCTCTGCCGCGGCGCCGTCCAGCGTGCGGTTGAAGGCGATGATGCCGCCGAAGGCGGACGTCGGGTCGGTCTTGAACGCCTTGGCGTAGGCCTCCGCGGCGCTGGAGCCGATGGCCACGCCGCAGGGGTTGGCGTGCTTGACGATCACGCAGGCGGGCACGTCGAAGGTCTTGACGCATTCCCACGCCGCGTCGGAGTCGGCGATGTTGTTGAACGAGAGTTCCTTGCCCTGCAGCTGGTGCCAGCCGGCCAGCGTGCCCGGCGCGGGCTGCGCGTCGCGGTAGAACGCGGCGCCCTGGTGCGGGTTCTCGCCGTAGCGCATGTCCTGCACCTTGGTGAGCTGCAGCGTGAACGTGGCCGGCCAGTCGCCGCGCTTCGGCACGGCCTCGCCGTGGTTCTCGGCGCCGTCCTCCAGCGCCGTGAGGTAGTTGGTGATCATGCCGTCGTAGGCGGCGGTGTGCGCGAACACCTTCCTGGCGAGCGCGAACTTGGTCTTCTTGCGCAGCCCTTCGGAGGATTGGAGTTCCGCGATCACCTGCGGGTAGTCGGCCGGGTCGATGACCACGGCCACGTCCTGCCAGTTCTTGGCCGCGGCGCGCAGCATCGCGGGGCCGCCGATGTCGATGTTCTCGATCGCGTCCTCCAGCGTGCAGTCCGGGTTGGCGGTGGCCTTGGCGAACGGGTACAGGTTGATGATGAGCAGGTCGATGGTGCCGATGCCGTGCTCCTTGAGCGCGGCCATGTGCGCGGGCACGTCGCGGCGCGCGAGCAGGCCGCCGTGCACGCGCGGATGCAGCGTCTTCACGCGGCCGTCGAGCATCTCCGGAAAGCCGGTGATCTCCGAGACCTCGGTCACGGGCAGGCCATTCTCGGCCAGCAGCTTGGCCGTGCCGCCGGTGGACAGCAGCTTCACGCCGCTGGCGTGCAGCGTGCGGGCGAAATCGACGATGCCGGTCTTGTCGGAGACGGAGAGCAGGGCGGTGAGGGAGGGCATGATGCGGTCTTGGAAAGAGAAAACTTTGGAAGAAGCGGTCACTGGTCGACGAGCTTGTGCTCGAGCAGCTTGCGGCGCAGCGTGTTGCGGTTGATGCCCAGCCACTCGGCGGCCTTGCTCTGGTTGCCGTCGGCGTGGCGCAGCACGACGTCCAGCAAGGGCTTTTCCACGGTGTTCATGAACATCTCGTGCATCGAGTTCGGCTCGACGCCGTGCAGGTCCTTGAAATACTGTTCCAGCGTCTCGCGGACGCAGGCTTCGATCTGTTTCTTGCTCATGCTCTGAAGGCTTCTTGTTGTAGCTGCGCTTCGTTGGCGGCCGGCCACAGGGCGTGGCGATCGGCCAGCTGGTCGAAGTAGTCCGTCACGCCGGCCATCTGCGTCCTGCAGTCGGCATGCGTGTTCATCACCGCGCGGAACTCGGGCCCTCCCGGCAGCGCGTGGACGGCCCAGCCGATGTGCTTGCGGGCCGTCCGCACGCCCGCTTCCTCGCCATACAGGCCGTAGTGGTCGTGCAGATGTTCGGTGAGCCAGCGCGCGACGTCGCGCGTGGCCGGGGCGGCGAGGCGCTGCCCCGTCGCCAGGAAGTGGGCGATCTCGCCGAAGATCCACGGGCGGCCCTGCGCCGCGCGGCCGATCATCAGCGCGTCGGCGCCGGTGGCCTGGAGCACCGCGGCGGCCTTCTCGGGCGAATCGATGTCGCCGTTGGCCACCACAGGGATGCGCAGCGCGGCCTTCACCGCGGCGATGGTGTCGTACTCGGCCAGGCCCTTGTAGCCCTGCTCGCGGGTGCGGCCGTGCACCGTGACCATGGCCACGCCGGCGCTCTCGGCGGCGCGCGCGATGCGCAGCGCGTTGCGTTCGGCGTCGCACCAGCCGGTGCGCATCTTCAGGGTGACGGGCACGTTGGCGGGCGCGCACGCGGCCACCACGGCCTCGACGATCTCGAGCGCCAGCGGCTCGTCCTGCATCAGCGCCGAGCCGGCCCACTTGTTGCAGACCTTCTTGGCCGGGCAGCCCATGTTGATGTCGATGATCTGCGCGCCGCGGTCGATGTTGTAGCGGGCGGCGTCGGCCATCATCTGCGCGTCGGTGCCGGCGATCTGCACCGAGATCGGCGCCGTCTCGCCGTCATGGTTGGCGCGGCGCGAGGTCTTGAGCGTGTGCCAGAGATCCTTGCGCGAGGTCACCATCTCGCTGACCGCGTAGCCCGCGCCCAGGCGCTTGCAGAGCATGCGGAACGGCCGATCCGTCACCCCGGCCATGGGGGCGACGAACAGGGCATTCGGCAGCTCGATCGTGCCAATGTGCATGGGAAGGATCCGGGGGAGGTGGTGGGCAGCGGGCCTGCTGTCGAGCGGAATCGGGCGAGGCTCGGGTGCTGCAAAACGAGGCAGAAGTATAGCCGGACGGCGCCCGGGTGCGCGCCGCGCCGGCGCGTGCCGGGCTCGCGCACAATGCGGTCGCATGGATCACTGGTTCGCTGGCGTCATCGCCTGGCTGTCGCTGCCGCAGTACGGGCTGCTGACGCTGTTCGTCGTCTCGCTGGTGTCGGCCACGCTGCTGCCGATGGGCTCCGAGCCCGCGCTGGCCGGGCTGGTGCTGCTCAATCCCGGGCTGATCTGGTGGGCGATCCTGGTGGCCACGATCGGCAACACCATCGGCGGGGCGATCAGCTGGGCCACCGGCTACGGCGCCGAGCGTGCCTACGAGGGCCTGGCGCACAAGAAGCCGCCCGGGCCGGCCAGCCGGCGCGCGCGGGCGCTGGTGGAGCGCTACGGCACGCGCGCCTGCCTGCTCAGCTGGCTGCCGGTGGTGGGCGACCCGCTGTGCGCCATCGCCGGCTGGCTGCAACTGCCGTTCTGGCCCTGCGTGGGCTACATGGCGGTCGGCAAGTTCCTGCGCTACCTGGTCTACACCACGGCGCTGGTGGGCCTGTGGCCGCACCTGCAGCCGTGGCTGGCGGCGCACGGCATCTGAACGGCCTCGCGCTCGCCCTTTTGGGGGGATCCGGACGATTGGGGAAGCAGCGATCATCGGGGGCCCGGCGAAAATGCCGCTGCCGGCCGTTCACACGATGAACTCCCGGGACAACGACTTCAGGGACAAACCATGACTTCCACCGCCACGCCTTCCTACGACGCCCTCACGGCCACCTGGCAGCGCCTGTACCGCCTGGGCCACCTGCAAAGCATGGCCAGCTGGGACCAGGCCGCCAACATGCCGCCCAAGGGCAACACCGCGCGCGGCCAGGCCCTGGCCGAGATCGCTATGCTCACGCACGGCATGCGCACGGACCCGGCGCTGAAGAACCATCTCGCCCGCGCGAAGGACGAGGCGCTCGGCGACGCGCAGCGCGCCAACCTGCGCGAGATCGAGCGCGACTGGTTCCGCGCCAACGCGCTGCCGGCCGAACTGGTGGAGCGCCGCGCGCTGGCCACCTCGCGCTGCGAGTACGCCTGGCGCACGCAGCGCCAGGCCAACGACTGGGCCGGCTTCGCCGTCAACCTGAAGACCGTGATGGAGGTGGGCCGCGAGGAGGCGCGCCACCTGGCCGACATGAGCGGCCTGTCGCCCTACGACGCACTGATCGACCGCTACGAGCCGGGCATGCGCGGCGCCACCATCGACCGCATCTTCGGCGACGTCAAGGAGTGGTTGCCGGGCCTGGTCGCGCGCATCACGCAGAAGCAGGCGAGCGAACACACGCTGACGCCGGTGGGCCCGTTCGACCGCTCGAAGCAGCGCGACCTGTGCGAGCAGGTCATGCGCGTGCTGCAGTTCGATTTCGACGGCGGGCGGCTCGACGTCAGCTCGCATCCGTTCTCCGGCGGCGTGCCCGAGGACGTGCGCCTGACCACGCGCTTTCGCGACGACGAATTCGTGCAGAGCCTCATGGGCACCGTGCACGAGACGGGCCACGGTCGCTACGAGCAGAACCTGCCGCGCGAGCTGCTGGGCCAGCCCGTGGCGGAGGCCCGCTCGATGGGCATCCACGAGAGCCAGAGCCTGTCGTTCGAGATGCAGGTGGGCTGCCACGCCGGCTTCGTGGCGCAGATCGCGCCGCGCATCCGCGCCACGTTCGGCGACCAGCCCGCGCTGGCCACCGACAACCTGCAGCGCCTGCTCACGCGCGTGCAGCCCGGCTTCATCCGCGTCGACGCCGACGAGGTCACCTACCCGGCCCACGTCATCCTGCGCTACGAGATCGAGCGCGGCCTCATCGAGGGCAGCTACCAGGTCGACGACATCCCCGCGCTGTGGGACGAGCAGATGATGAAGCTGCTGGGCGTGGACACGCGCGGCAACTTCCGCGACGGCCCGATGCAGGACGTGCACTGGCCCGAGGGCCTGTTCGGCTATTTCGCCTGCTACTCGCTGGGCGCGATGTACGCCGCGCAGTGGTTCGCCGCGATGCGCCGCCGCATGCCCGACCTCGACGCGCAGATCGCCGCCGGCAACCTGGCGCCCGTGTTCGACTGGCTGCGCGAGAACATCTGGCTGCAGGCCAGCCGCTGGACGACCGACGAGCTGTCGCTGCGGGCGTCGGGCGAGACGCTGAATCCGGCGCACTTCAAGGCGCACCTGGAGACGCGCTACCTGGGCGTCACCAGCCGTACGTGACCGAGAGCGACGCGAACGTCGCCTGCCCGCCCTGGTCGCTGGTGCCGCGCCCGACGCCCGGAGTCACGCGCCAGCCGGGCGCCACGTCGACGGCCGCCTTCACGGCGACGCTGCGCAAGGTGCCGCCGTTGTCGTGCACCCGTCCGGTGGCGTACTCGGCGGACAGCGCGGTCCTGGACCAGCGCCAGGACGCGCCGACCAGGGCGCTGCGATCCAGCGCCACCTCGTCGCGATCGACGACGGACGCGCCTCCCAGGAGGGCGCTTGCCAGCAACGGGTTGGAGGCCAGCGGCCCGCCCGTCGTCGCTGCGGCCTGTTGCGTGCTGCTCGTGTAGTGATTGCGAGCGACGGCCGCATAGACGCCGAGGTGCTCGGTCGCCGCCAGCGTGCCGTGCAGGCCGACGCCGGTTCCCGCGATCCGCGCCTGCGCGGGAACGGCCGTCGACGCGCCCAGCGCGCCGGTGATGTCGACGGTGCCCGAGGCGAGCGATCGACGGTGCGTGAGGTCCAGTCCCAGGATGTCTCCCTGGTGCCGCCAGTCGAGCGCCGAGGCCCAGTCCGCCTGCCGGAACCGGTTCGCGTCGGCGCGCTGGGTCGCGCCGAGCGTGAACTGCCACGCCGGCCCGGCCGCACCGACAACCAGCCCCAGGATGTCCGGCCGGCGCGGCCCCGTGGCTTGCTCGCTGCGCGACTTTCCGCCGCTGGCCTGCACCCAGGCGTGCTCGCCCACGGGCAGGCTGAGGGTGGTCACCGCCTGCAGGTCGTGCTGGTCGTCCGCCTGCGCACTGAAGTCGACGAAGCGCATGCCGGCGTTGGCGGGCGTGTCGGCCATGCTGGCGCCGGAAGCGGCGATGGCGGCAAGAAGGGCGATCCTGGCCGCGGCGTGCGGCGAGCGGGGAGACGTTCTCATGGGATGGTTCCAATGCCCGGTCGTTTCCAGGCTTCATCCCTGCACAACGAGCGGCTGCGCCCGTTTCTTCCCGTCGTCGCAAAATATTTCGGTCGGCGGCGCTACCCTTGCGCCTGAACCAGGGAGGCCGCCGCCGCCCTGGTGTGAGCCTCAACCGAAGACGCCGTACTCGGCCTGCAGCACTTCGCCGGTGGACAGGCTGATCAGCAGCGCGTCCGGGCCGACGCGCACCCACTCGTAGTCGACCGGAGGCACCTCGAGGCCGAACAGCCAGTAGTCGGCCAGCAGGTACTGCGACGCCCAGTAGGCGCGCGGCAGGCGGTCGCCGAAGCCCCAGTGGCGGTTCACCCAGCCGGACGGACGCTGGTACGGCCCGACCTTGTAGCTCCGGGCCGCCTGGAAGTTGTGCTGGTAGGTCGTGCGATCCACGGTCTTCGGGCGGGCGTCCCAGCCCTGCGGCGCCGCGGGGCGCTGGTAGCCGCTCGGGCCCGCATGCGGCTCGGCGGGATGTGCGGCCGGCGCGCGCGCGGCCGGGTGCGCTTGCTCGTGCGGCGGTGCGCCGTGCTCGTCGCGCTCTTGAGCGAAGGCCGTGCCGGTGCTGCCGGCGACCAGGCACGCCATGACGAAGGCGAGGCGGTGCTTCAGGGGAGTTGTCATCTCGATCACCTCTGGAATCCGGACGGGAGTGTCCGAGGATGCACAAGGTACATGGACGAGCTGTCGAGATTGTGAAGAAAACGTTCCCGCGCGAGATGACGCGGCGTTGTCCTACAGCTCGATCCGTGCGATCTTGGCGCTCAAGGTCTGCGCGCCGGCCTGAGGCCAGCCAGCAGCAGATCGATGCCGGCGAGGAAGTCCGCGCGGTCATCGTGCGCCGCGAACTGCCCGGCCATCGCGTGCACGAAGGGCCAGTCCTGCGGCGCCAGCTGGTCCCAGGTCGTGGCCACCGACTCCAGGAAATCCGACCGGACCAGGCCGTGCGCCTGCGCATGTCGCGCGTTGGCCGCGTTCTGCCCGCCCACGCCCACGATGTAGTGCAGCAGCGCCGAGACGGTGGCCCACTGTGCATCGTCGGCAACTCCCAGCGCGCGCACCTGCTGGCCGAGGCGTTCGATGAGCCGCACGGCGGGCAGTTGTGCCGCGGCGCGCATCAGGGCCGAGCCGACCCAGGCGTGCGCATCCATCGCGTCGAACAGGCCTAAGGCGACGGCGCGGATCGTCGCCTTGGGCGTGGCCTCGCGCGCGCAGGCGTCCAGCGTGCGCACGACGACGGCGTCGCAGGCGGCGGTCAGCAGGTCGCTCTTGTCGGCGATGTGCCAGTAGATGGCGCCCGCCCCGGTGCCGAGATGCCCGGACAGCGCGCGGAAGGTGAGGCCGTCCTCCCCGCCGCCATCCAGCAACTCGATGGCCGCTTCGATGATGCGATCGCGGGAGAGCGAATCCTCCCGGCGTGAAGTCGTGCGCGTGGTCCTGGCCATGCCGCATCTTGACATGGATGGAACGTTGTTCCAAGATAATGGAATGGCGTTCCATAAAATTCGGGGGAGTTCCCCGGATGCGGTCGCCGCCAAGGAATTCCCATGGACACCCCCATCGCGATCATCGGCGCCGGCCTCGGCGGCCTGACGCTCGCCCGCGTCCTCCACGTCCACGGCATCGCCGCGGCGGTCTTCGAGGCCGAGGCCTCGCCGCAGGCGCGCGCCCAGGGCGGCATGCTCGACATCCACGCGAACAACGGCCAGGCGGCGCTGGCGGCGGCCGGGTTGATCGACGAGTTCCGCGCGCTCATCCACGAGGGGGGCCAGGCGGCGCGCGTGCTCGACCAGCATGGCCGGACGCTGTTCGCCGACGCGGACGACGGCACCGGCGGCCGCCCCGAGGTCCCGCGCGGCGAACTCCGGCGCCTGCTGCTCGAGTCGCTGCCGGCCGACTGCGTGCGCTGGGGGCACAAGGTCGTCGCGGTGTCGTCGCTGGGCGGCGGCCGCCACCGGGTCGCCTTCGCCAACGGGGCTTCGGCGACGAGCGGCCTGCTCGTGGGCGCCGACGGCGCATGGTCGAAGGTTCGCCCGCTGGTCTCGTCGGCCACGCCGTCCTATGTCGGCACCACGTATGTCGAGACCAACCTGCACGACGCCGACGTTCGCCATCCGGCCAGCGCGCAGGCGGTCGGCGGTGGCGCGCTGTTCGCCATGGCGCCCGGCAAGGGCATCTTCGCGCACCGCGAGCCCGGCGGCGTGCTGCACGCCTACGTGGCGTTGAACAAGCCGCAGGAGTGGATCGAAGGCATCGACTTCTCCGATCGCCCGGCCGCCCTGGCCCGCGTCGCCGAGGAGTTCGCGGGCTGGGCGCCCGCGCTCACCGCGCTCATCACCGACGGCGAGACGGCTCCGGTGCCGCGCCCGCTCCATGCGCTGCCCGTCGACCACCGCTGGAGCCGCGTGCCTGGCGTGACCTTGCTCGGCGATGCGGCCCACCTCATGGCGCCGTCCGGCGAGGGCGCCAACCTGGCGATGTTCGATGGCGCGCAACTCGCGCAGGCCATCGCCGCGCATCCCGCCGACCTCGAGGCCGCGCTCGCCGCCTACGAGAAGGATCTGTTCCCGCGCAGCGGCGCCGAGGCCGCGGAGGCGATCCACTTGATCGGGCTGTGCCTGGGCGACGGCGCGCCGGCCAGCCTCGTGGATTTCTTCACCGGCTTCGCGCCGGCGGGCTGACTCAGGCGGCCGTGCTGGCCGGCGCGCGCTTGGCGGCCGCCTTCTTCGCGGGCGCCTTGGCAGCGACCTTCCTGGCCGCGGCCTTGACCGGAGCGGCCTTGGTCGGCTTGGACAGCTTGGCGACGATGGCGCTCAGTTCCTCGACGCGGCGCGTCAGCTCGGCCACGTCCTTGGCGGTGGGCACGCCCAGCTTGCCGAGGGCCTTGGCGGTGCGCTCCTCGAAGATGTTCTCGAGCTTGTCCCACGAGGCGCCGGCCTTGTTGGTGACTTCGGAGGCCAGCGAGCTCACCTTGCCGCTGACGTCGCCCAGCTTCTCCTCGGCGACGGCCTGCGTCTTGCGTTGCAGGCTGACGCCTTCCTTGACCAGCGCCTCGAACACCTTGCCGCCTTCGGCCTGGGCCTTGGCGAACGCGCCCATGCCGGCGAGCCAGATCTGCTGCGCGGAGTCCTTGACGGAGCTGGCGAGCTGGCTGTCGAGCAGGCCGGCGGGGGAGGCGGCCTTCTTGGCGGCGATCTTGGAGAGCTTCTTGACCATGTCGTGATCCTTTGTTGCCTGGAGGGGGCGACCTCGCGGTCGAGACTGGAATATAGGGCTCGCCAATGGAGCGCGAAACCTAATCGCGTAGGGTGGCCGCTCTATCGCGTCGCATCGGACAAACACGCGTTCGCCCCTGCTCGGCCTTGTCCCACAATCGGCGGCAAACGACCGTTCCACCAGAGGAGACACTCGATGCAGTATTTCGTGACCGGGGCCACCGGCTTCATCGGCAAGCGACTCGTCAAGGCCCTGCTGGCCCGCCGCGGCGCCACGGTGTACTTCCTGCTGCGGCCCGGCTCCGAGGGCAAGGTGCCCGATCTGCTCGCGTACTGGGGCGCCGCCAAGGGCCGCGCGATTCCCGTTTCGGGCGACCTCACCGGCAAGAAGCTGGGCGTGGCGGCCGACCAGGTGAAGGCGCTCAAGGGCCAGATCGACCAGATGTACCACCTGGCCGCGGTCTACGACCTGTCGGCCGACGAGGAGTCGCAGGTGGCCGTCAACGTCGACGGCACCCGCAACGCGGTGGAGTTCGCCAAGGCCATCGAGGCGAAGCGCTTCAACCACGTGTCGTCGATCGCGGCGGCCGGCCTGTACGAGGGCGTGTTCCGCGAGGACATGTTCGACGAGGCCGACAACCTCGACCATCCGTACTTCGCCACGAAGCACGAGTCCGAGAAGATCGTGCGCACCGAGTGCAAGGTGCCGTGGACGGTGTACCGCCCGGCCATGGTGGTGGGCGACTCGCAGACGGGCGAGATGGACAAGATCGACGGCCCGTACTACTTCTTCAAGCTGATCCAGCGCATGCGCCAGGTGCTGCCGCCGTGGATGCCGGCCATCGGCCTCGAGGGCGGCCGCATCAACATCGTGCCGGTGGACTTCGTCGTGGCCGCGCTCGACCACATCAGCCACACGGCGCTCGCGGGCAGCGGCCAGTGCTTCCACCTGGTCGACCCGGAAGGCCTGCGCGTGGGCGACGTGCTGGCCATCTTCTCCAAGGCCGCGCACGCGCCCAAGATGAACGTGTTCGTCAACGCCGCGCTGCTGGGCTTCATCCCGCGCGGCGTCAAGAAGAGCCTCATGGCGCTCGCGCCGGTGCGCCGCGTGCGCAATGCGGTGATGAAGGACCTGGGACTGCCGGAAGACATCCTCACCTTCGTCAACTACCCCACGCGCTTCGACGACCGCGACGCGCAGAAGGCGCTCAAGGGCTCGGCCATCGCGTGCCCGCCGCTCAAGGACTACGCGTGGCGCCTGTGGGACTACTGGGAGCGCCATCTCGACCCGGCGCTCAAGATCGACCACAGCCTCAAGGGCACGGTGGCGGGCAAGGTGGTGCTGGTCACCGGCGGCTCGTCGGGCATCGGCCTGGCCGCGGCCTGCAAGTTCGCCGAGGCGGGCGCGATCACGGTCATCTGCGCGCGCGACGAAGACAAACTCACGGAGGCGAGGAGGCAGATCCTGGCGTTCGCGAGGGCCGCGGGCCGTGCCGACGCGCAGGTGCACACCTACGCGGTCGACATTTCCGACGACGCGCCCACGCAGGCCTTCATCGCCTGGCTCAACGAGACGCTGGGTGGGGCCGACTTCCTGATCAACAACGCCGGCCGCTCGATCCGCCGCGCCATCGAGGCGAGCTACGACCGCTTCCACGACTTCGAGCGCACGATGCAGCTGAACTACTTCGGCTGCATCCGCGTGACGATGGGCGTGTTGCCGGGCATGGTGGCGAAGAAGAAGGGCCACATCGTCAACATCAGCTCCATCGGCGTGCTCACCAACGCGCCGCGCTTCTCGGCCTACGTGGCCAGCAAGGCCGCGCTCGATGCGTGGACGCGCTGCGCCTCCAGCGAGTACGCCGACGTGGGCGTCACCTTCACCACCATCAACATGCCGCTGGTGCGCACGCCGATGATCGCGCCCACGAAGATCTACAACAACGTGCCCACGCTGTCGCCTGAAGAGGCGGCCGAGATGATCGCGCAGGCCTGCGTGGAAAAGCCCGTGCGCATCGCCACCCGCCTGGGCGTGTTCGGCGAGGTGTTGCACGCGTTCGTGCCGCGCGTGGCGCAGATCGTGAGCAACACCACGTTCCGCATGTTCCCCGACTCGCCGGCGGCCGCCGGCGACAAGGGCGGCAAGCCCAAGCTGTCGGCCGAGGCGGTGGCGATGCAGCAGATGATGAAGGGAATTCACTTTTAGGCACTTCAGCCCGCGGTTTCGGCAGCCTGTCGGATGCGCGGCCGCGCCGCAGGCGGGTCGGGCCAGACTGTGCGGCGCTCGACAACCCTTGACCGCGATTCGTTCGCGAGGAGAAGAAACCGATGCTGTCTGTTCCGACGTCCCTCCGCCTGCTGCCCCTGGCCGCAGCCCTTGCCCTGATCGCCCCCGCGTTGCCGGCACTGGCCGATGCCGCTGCGCCGTTCCCGATCAAGGACTTCTTCAGCCAGCCCGAACGCGGCCACTTCCGCGTGTCGGACGACGGCAGGACGCTCGCCTGGATCGCTCCCGTGGCGCAGCCCGACGGCACGCGCCGCGGCAACGTGTTCGTGCAGGCGCTCGTGGGCAGCGTGCCCACCGGCCCCATTCGCCAGATGACCACGGAGACGGCGCGCGACGTGCCCAACATCAACTGGAAGGGCAGCCGCACGATCCTGTTCCAGAAGGACTTCGGCGGCGACGAGAACTTCCATGTCGTGGCCGTGGACACGGTCACCGGCCAGGTGCGCGACCTGACGCCCGGCGACAAGCTGCGCGCCGAGCTGCTGGACGACCTGCCCGAGGATCCCGGCCACGTCCTGGTGTCCACCAACAAGCGCAACCCGGAGGTGTTCGACGTCTACAAGCTGGACCTGCGCACCGGCGCCGCCGTGCTGGTGGCCGAGAACCCCGGCGACATCACCGGCTGGCAGACCGACCACCAGGGCCGGCTGCGCCTGGCCATCCGCACCGAGGGCCTGAAGACGACGCTGCTGTACCGCGCCACCGAGAAGGCGCCGTGGACGCCCATCGTCACGACCGACTACAAGACCACGGTCGCGCCGCTGTTCTTCGACCAGCCCGGCAGGAAGTTCTACGCGGTCAGCAACCGTGGCCGCGACAAGAGCGGCCTGGTGCTGATCGATCCGGCCAGGCCGGACGCCGAGCAGGTGCTGCAGGTGCCCGACCAGGTCGACCTCGGCAGCGCCACCTGGTCGGTCAAGCTGAAGAAGCTGGTCAGCGCCAGCTGGGAGGACGACCGCATCGTCTACAGGTTCTTCGACGCCGCCACGGAGCGCACGTGGGGCCGCATGCGGGCCAAGCTGCCCGGCTACGAGATCACCGTGCAGAGCCAGACGCTGGACGAGGGCAAGGCCATCGTCGCCGCGTCGAACGATCGCACCGAAGGCGCGCGCTACCTGTACGACGCCAAGGCCGACACGATGACGCGCCTGGCCGTCATCAACGAGAAGATCCCCGAGGCGGCCATGGCGCCGATGACGCCCATCCAGTACGAGAGCCGCGACGGCCTGACCATCCACGGCTACCTCACGCTGCCGACCGCGGCGGCGCTGGGCCGGCCGGAACAGAAGAACCTGGCCTGCATCGTCAACCCGCATGGCGGCCCGTGGGCGCGCGACTCCTGGGGCTACAACCCCGAGGTGCAGTTCCTGGCCAACCGCGGCTACTGCGTGCTGCAGATGAACTTCCGCAGTTCCACCGGCTACGGCCGCCAGTTCTGGGAGGCCGGCTTCGGGCAGTGGGGCGCGAAGATGCAGGACGACGTCACCGACGGCGTGAAGTGGCTGGTGGACCAGGGCATCGCCGATCCGAAGCGCGTGGGCATCTACGGCGGCAGCTACGGCGGCTACGCCACGCTCGCCGGGGTCACGTTCACGCCCGACGTCTACGCGGCCGCGGTGGACTACGTCGGCGTGAGCAACCTGCTCACGTTCATGAACACCGTCCCGGCGTACTGGCGGCCGCAGCTGCCGCAGTTCTACGACATGGTGGGCGATCCGGTGCGCGACAAGGCGCGCCTGGAGGCGACCTCGCCGGCGCTGCACGCCGACCGCATCGTCACGCCGCTGCTGGTGGCGCAGGGCGCCAACGACCCGCGCGTCAACAAGGCCGAGAGCGACCAGATGGTGGACGCGCTGAAGAAGCGCGGCATCGACGTGCAGTACATGGTCAAGGCCAACGAGGGCCACGGGTTCCACAACGAGGAGAACCAGTTCGACTTCTACGGCGCGATGGAAAGCTTCTTCGGGACGCACCTGAAGCCGCTGGAGCCGGCGGCGAAGTAGGCCGCACAGGCGGTCATTCCGCGCGAAGTCGCGGAATCCACCCTCGCGGCAGCGTCGTTCGCCGGGGTGGATCCTGCGACTTCGCGCAGGATGACGCGTCTTATTTTTGTACGTCGATCTTGGTGATCGTGTAGACCGAGTTCAGGCGATCCAGGCTGAACTGGACGCGGTCGCCCACCTGCACCTTGTCGAGCATGGCCGGATCCTGCACCTTGTACGCACCGGTCATGCCCGGCATGTCGTAGAGCTTGATCTCGGCGTGCTTCAGCGTGATGCGGCCGGCCGGCTTGTCGATCTTCTTCACCTCGCCGGCCACGAGGGCCTGGGCGGAAGCGAGGGCGGAAACGGCAAGCAGGGCGATGGTGGCGAGGAGGCGTTTCATGATTCCATTGTGCTTGGTATCCATACAACGCGCAGGCGGGGTTTCCGGAAGACAAAGGACACCGTCCGGCGGTGAAAAGCCCTGAAAGAGGCCTTGCGCCGACACGCACCCGTCGCGCAAGGTCAATAGAATCGCCCCATGACCACGCCTACGCCTTCCACCGCCGCCGACCCGGCGCCCGAGTCGATCGACCTGTCGCACATCTCTCCGCGCGACAAGGCCGAGATCCTGTCGCAGGCGCTGCCCTACATCCGAAAGTTCCACGGCAAGACCATCATCATCAAGTACGGCGGCAACGCGATGACCGAGCCGGCGCTGCAGCAGGACTTCGCGGAGGACGTGGTACTGCTCAAGCTGGTGGGCCTGAACCCGGTGGTCGTGCACGGCGGCGGCCCGCAGATCGACACCGCGCTGTCCAAGCTGGGCAAGAAGGGCACGTTCATCCAGGGCATGCGCGTCACCGACAAGGAGACGATGGACGTCGTCGAGTGGGTGCTGGGCGGCGAGGTGCAGCAGGACATCGTGGGCCTGATCAACTCGGCGGGCGGCAAGGCCGTGGGCCTCACCGGCTTCGACGGCGGCATGATCCGCGCGCGCAAGCTCAAGATGAAGGACAAGGACGACCCGAGCATCGAGCACGACGTCGGCCAGGTGGGCGACATCGTCTCCATCGACCCGGCCGTGGTCAAGGCGCTGCAGGACGACCAGTTCATCCCGGTCATCAGCCCGATCGGCTTCGGCGAGGGCAACGTCAGCTACAACATCAACGCCGACGTCGTCGCCGGCAAGCTGGCCGAGGTGCTGGGCGCCGAGAAGCTGGTGCTGCTCACCAACACGCCGGGCGTGCTGGACAAGCAAGGCAAGCTGCTCACCGACCTGACCGCGCGCCAGATCGACGAGCTGTTCGCCGACGGCACGATCTCCGGCGGCATGCTGCCCAAGATCTCGTCGGCGCTCGACGCCGCGCGCTCGGGCGTCAACGCCGTGCACATCATCGACGGCCGGGTGCCGCATGCGATGCTCCTGGAAATCCTCACGGACCAGGCCTACGGGACGATGATCCGCGCACGGTGAACGGCACCGGCCTGCGACTCGGGGCTGCCTGTGGCGCCGCCTTCCTGTGGGGCACCGGCTCGCTGGTGGTGAACCTGCTCGTGAGCCGCCACGGCTACCACCCGCAAAGCATCTCGTTCTGGCGCTTCGTGCTGGGCGCCGCATCGCTGCTCCTCGTGTTCGGACGCTCGATGCCCTGGCGCCGGCTGCTGCGCGAGGGCGCGCCGCTGCTGGCCGCCGGCGCCGTGATGGCGTCGTACGTGCTGCTGTGGTTCATCGGCATCGCCCACATCGGCGCAGCCATCCCCACGCTGATCGCGCTGTGCCTGCCGCCGGTGTTCGTCACCGCCTGGGCGCTGGCGCGCGGACGCCAGCGCGCGAGCCTGGCGCTGGCGGCGATCCTCGCCGCGTCGCTCGTCGGCACCGTGCTCCTGATCGTGGGCGGCGGCATTCGGGGCGGCGCGCGGCCCGGCGCGACGCTGGACGACTGGGGGTGGGGCGTGGCCGCGTCGGTCGGCTCGGCGTTGCTCTATGCCGGCTTCACGCTGGTGAGTCCGGCGATCTCGCGCCAATGGGGCGCCGGCACCGCCACGACGGCGCTGACCTTGGCCGCCACCGCCGTGATGGGCCTGTCGGGCCTGGTCTGGCCGCTGCAACTGCCGCACGAGGCCACGCCCGAGGCCTGGCTGCTGTACCTGGGCATGGTCACCGCGGCGCTGGCGCTGCTGGCCTTCAGCTGGGGCGCGGCGCGCCTGAGTCCCACGGCGCTGACGGTGGCCACGCTGGCGGAGCCGTTGACGGCGGTGCTGCTGGCCGCAGCCTTCCTCGGCGAGCACCTGCAGCCCGCGCAATGGCTTGGCGCGCTGCTGCTCATGGGCGGCATCTGGGGCCTGGGCAAGGACATGTCGCACGGAGGCTCTGCATGACGGAACGCGTCTGGCTGTTCGACCTGGACAACACGCTGCACGACGCCGGCGCCTGGGTGTTCGCGCGGATGAACGACACGATGCGGGGCTACGTGGTCGACACGCTGGGCCTCAGCGCCGACGCGGCCGACGCGCTGCGCGACAAGTACTGGCGCCGGTACGGCTCGACGATGCTGGGCCTGGTGCGCCACCACGACGTCAGCCCCGCGCATTTCCTGCACGAGACGCACCGCTTCCCGGGCCTGGAGCAGCGCGTCACCGGCCATCGCCACGACCTCGCGGCCATCGCCCGACTGCGCGGTCGCCGCGTCGTTCTCACGAACGCGCCGCGCGCGTATGCGATGCGCGTGCTGGGCGCACTCGGCATCGTGCAGCTGTTCGATCGAGTGCTGTCCATCGAGGACATGCGCATGTTCGGCGACTGGCGCCCCAAGCCCGACCGCCGCATGCTGCGCCAGGTGGCGGTGCGCCTGGGCGTGCACCCGTCGCGCTGCGTGCTGGTGGAGGACTCGCTGGACAACGTCCTGGCCGCGCGCCGGGTGGGCATGCAGCCGGTCTGGATGCAGCGCTTCGCCCGTCGCGGCGCGCATGCCGGCCCGCGCGTGCGACGCTGGACGGTCCACCCGAGCGGCGTGCGCATCGTCCGGTCGCTACGTTTGCTCGGCTGATCGGCCGGCCACCCTGGGGCGCCCGGCACCTGACTGGGGCAGTCGGTGCCCACCTCCGTGCAAACCCCGATAAATCGGGCCTTCCCGGAAACTTTGCTTGGTGTTTACCTGCACGCAGCAGCGCGGCAGTGGTGTGCAAAAATGGGTTGACGCCCTGCGCCATTTCCGGCCGTCGTCAGCGATGCCCGACATTCCCACCGACTTTTCTGCCGTTGCCGGTTCCGGCGCCTCGGCGCCCGAGATCACGATGCCATCACCGCAAGCAGGTCGGGAATTGAACGACGAGGATGCAACCGACGACGCCGGCCCCGAGCCTGCAGTCGAGGCTGCGGCGCCCGCCCGCAAGCGACCCAAGCCCGGCGAACGGCGCGTGCAGATCCTGCAGACGCTGGCCGCCATGCTGGAAGAGCCCGGCGCCGACCGCATCACCACCGCCGCGCTGGCCGCCAGGCTGTCGGTGAGCGAGGCCGCGCTGTACCGTCATTTCGCCAGCAAGGCGCAGATGTTCGAAGGGCTCATCGAGTTCATCGAGCAGAGCATCTTCACGCTGATCAACCAGATCACCGAGCGCGACGCCGACCCCGCGCTGCAAGCCCGCCGCATTGTCTTCATGTTGCTGCAGTTCGGCGAGAAGAACCCTGGCATGGCCCGCGTGATGGTGGGCGACGCGCTGGTGTTCGAGAACGAGCGCCTGTCCGCGCGCATGAACCAGTTCTTCGACAAGGTGGAGTCGCAGCTGCGCCAGTCGCTGCGCGGCGCCGCCGAGCGTGCCGGCTCGCAGACGCCCACCGTCGACGCCAACGGCCGCGCCTCGGCGCTCACCGCGCTGGCCGTCGGCCGCCTGCAGCGCTTCACGCGCTCGGGCTTCAAGCGCAGCCCGACCGAGCAGATCGAGATGGCGCTGGGGCTGCTGACCTGAGCCTGCGATGAACTCGTCGGCGACGAGTCGAGGCGCGGAGCATGAGTCCCGGTCGACCCGCTTGATCGCCGAACGCGCGATGCAGCCGATCGCTGCGTCGCAGGCTCAGGCATCCATCCCCAATCGATCCGCGATGAACGCGCCGATGTCCGCCAGCGCCTGGTCCGCGGCCGCGAGCCGGCCGACGCTGGAGACAAAGACATGCGGCAGGCCCTGCCAGACGTCGACGTGCGCATCGACGCCCCTGGCCTTGGCGCGCTCCGCGTAGCGCAGCGAGTCGTCGAGCAGCACTTCATCGCCGCCCACGTGGATGCGCAGCGGCGGCAGGCCGGCGAGGTGTGCGAACAGCGGCGAAGCCTGTGCGTCGGACGCGTCGCGACCGGCCAGGTAGGCATCGGCCTGCTCTCGGGCCTGCGAGATCGTGAAGTAGGGATCGGCCTCGGCGCGGGAGGTCCAGCTGGCACCGGACAACGTCAGGTCGGTCACCGGCGACAGCGCGACGACGGCCGTGGGCTGGGCGCAGCTCGCACGCTCGTGCGCCAGGTCCGATGCGAGCGCGAGCGCCAGGCCACCGCCTGCGGAATCGCCGACGAGGGCCAGCGGCCCCAGGCCGCGCGCGACGAGCTCGTTCCAGCAGGCCCGCACGTCCAGCTGGGCTGCCGGGAACGGGTGCTCGGGCGCGAGTCGATAGTCCGGCGCGAAGGCCGCGACCCCGGCGCGGGCCGCGATGTGGCCGACCAGGTGACGGTACGCGGCGGACGTGCCCCAGGAGTACCACCCTCCGTGGAGGTAGAGGATGGCACCGGCGGCGGTCGGCCTGGCGGGCAGGCACCACCAGCCCGGCGCGCCACCGATCGTGTCGGCCTCGTAGCGGATGCCGTCGGGGGCGGTCACGTGGCCCATGATGTCGTCGAAAGGTTGCCGCGCGGCCGTGCCGCGAAGCTTTCCCTTCATCGGTGCGGTGAAGGCGCGTGCGGCGGCGGCGACCTCGGCATCGGCCGGCGTGACCGGGTGCAGGGTGACGTGGGACTGGCTTGTCGTGGGGGTGCCGACGGCGTGCTGGAGGTTGGCGTTCATGTCATTTCCTTGGCGTGGAAGCGTCGGGGAGCTACTGAGGCCTTTACGTTAGGAGCGCGAATCCATTCCCGGAAGGTGGCTTGAAGGAATATCATCTATTCCTGTCTGGATGATTGAATTGAACGCACATGGATCGACTCGATGCCATCAGGTTGTTCGTGCGCGTGGTGGAATGCGGCAGCTTCTCGGCTGTCGCGCGCGAGGTCGGCGTCGGCCAGCCTGCGGTCAGCAAGCAGATCGCGGCGCTGGAGGCGCACCTCGGCGCGCAGCTCGTGCAGCGCACCTCGCGCAGGATCAGCCTCACGGAGGCGGGGCAGGCCTTCCATGAATCGGCGAGGCGACTCGTGGACGATTTCGAGGCGGCGCAGTCGCTCGTCGGCAAGGGACAGGCGTCGCCGTCGGGCCTGGTTCGCCTGTCCGCCGCGCCGCTGCTCGCGCGCCTGTACCTCGTTCCGCTGCTGCCGCAGTTCCTCGCTCGCTATCCGGACGTCTCGGTCGAACTGTCGGCCTCCGAACGCCACGTCGACCTGATCGGCGAAGGCATCGACCTGGCACTTCGGCACGGCCCCTTGCCCGACTCCTCGCTGACGGCGAGGGCGGTCGCGACCTCGCCTTTCGTCACGGTCGCGACGCCGGACCATCTCCGGCGCTACGGCACGCCGACCACGCCCGCGGAACTGGAGGGCCGCGCCTGCGTCGTGTTCGCCGCGATGAACGAGGTGCGAGCCTGGCACTTCCGAGTGGGTGGCGAGGCCGTGGTTCACTACCCTCGCGGGCGCTTCCGCACGGCGGATGCCGAGCAGGTCCGGGCGGCCGTGCTGGCAGGCTTGGGCATGGCCCACGGTCCGAGGTGGCTGTTTGGTGGAGAGCTCGCGTCCGGCGAGGTGCAGTCCGTGCTGAACGAGTTCCAGACGCCGCCGCTGCAGATCAGCCTGGTGCACGCCGCCGGTAGACGGCCTCCCGCCCGCGTGCGCGCGTTGATGGACTTCATCATCGACGCGTTGCCACGCGACGAATTCCCGAGATAGAGGCGGCCCACGCCGCGACCGCTGTCGATCAGGCCTCTTCCCCGATCGCCCGCCGCGTCTCCAGCGCGGCCTGTTGAAGCCACCCGCTGAAGCTTTCCAGCTCGGCCCGCGGCCGCGCGTTGCTCAGCGCGATCTGCCAATACGCCCACGGCGAGGTCATGCGGCCCTCGCGGCCGAAGGGCTCGATCAGGTCGCCGCGCTCCAGCGCGTCGTGGATCAGCGGCAGGCGGGCGAGCGCCACGCCCTGGCCGGCGAGCGCCGTCTGCACCTGCTGGTGTGTGAAGTTGACGCTGATCCAGCGCCGCGGCTCCAGCTGCGGCAGCCCGCGCTGCTGCAGCCAGTAGGGCCAGCCCAGCACGTCGCTGCTGGGGCGGTCGTCGTCCATCTCGATCAGGGTGCAGTTCACCAGGTCCGGCGGCGCCTTCAGCGGCGGCGCGGCGCCGCGGGCGATCGCATCGGCCAGGCTGGCGCCGATGACCGGCGTGCACACCTCGCCGAACATGCGGATCGCGCCCGCCGGCGCGTCCTCGGGCCGGCACTGGCGCAGCACCAGGTCGTGGTCGGGGTCGTCCAGCTCCACCAGCCGGTCGGTGGCGGAGATGCGGATGTCGATGGCGGGCTGGCCCTTTTCGAAGGTGGGCAGGCGCGGCAACAGCCACAGCGAGGCGAACGACGGGAAGGTGGACAGGCTCACCTGCGCCCGCCCGCGCAACTGGCGGATCTGGCGCACGGCGCTGTCGATGCGGCCGAGTGCCGGCGTGATCGCGCGCAGCAGCAGCTGGCCGGCCTGGGTCAGCTCCACGCGCCGGGTGCCGCGCGTGAACAGCGGCGCGCCCAGCTCGTCTTCCAGGCTCTTGATCTGGCGGCTGACGGCCGACTGCGTGACGTGCAGCTCCTCGGCCGCGGCGCCGAACCCGGCGCGCCGCGCCACGGCCTCGAAGCTGCGCAGGTGGTCGAGGACCAGCGGGCGCTGACGGCCGAGGTTCATGGCTTGACGGCCTTCTTCGCGACCGCCTTCTTCTTGGCCGCGGCGGCCTTCTTCCTCGCCGGCGGCGCCTTCGCCCGCGCGGCCACCGCGGCGGCCAGGCCGCGGCGGGCCCACGGCAGCATCTCGGCCGGCGACTCCATCGCCTCCTCCGGCGCCGTGTAGTAGCTCATCACGTGGACCTCGTCGTTCTTTCCCGCGTAGGTGAACGGCTTGCAGCCGGCGCGCTCGAACAAGGCCCGGTGCGCGTCGTCCACCTTCAGGTAGAGCATGTCCTGGATGATCAGCGCCATGCACAGGCCGTCGATGTAGAGCGCGTGCCCGCCGAACATGCGGCGCGACGACGTGCGCCCCAGCGGGGACAACAGTTCCAGGCAATGGCTGACGAAACCGGAATCGCTCATGCGTGGCAGTTTAAGCGGCGAATTTGCAGGATATGGCAGTGACCGCCACAATCCCTCCATGACCACGCCGCCCTGGAAGTTCTCGCTCGAGCCCGCCCGCGACAAGCCCACGCTGCGCCGCCAGTTGAAGGCGGAGCGGCTCGCGATGACCGATCGCCACCAGCGCTCCGTGCACCTGCAGGAAATGCTGCGCGTGTGGCTGGTCACCCGGCCGGAGACCTCGATCGGCGCCTACTGGCCGATCAAGGGCGAGTTCGACGCCATGCCCGCGCTGTTTCGCTGGACGGAAGGCGAGCCCTACCGGCTCATCGGCCTGCCGGTGATCGACCGCGAGACCAAGCAGCTCGACTTCCACGTCTGGTATCCCGGCTGCCCGATGGAAGAGGACGCCTACGGCATTCCCAAGCCCAAGGGCACCGACAAGTTCGAGCCCGAGCTGCTGCTGGTGCCCTGCGTGGGCTTCGGCGACAACGGCGTGCGCCTGGGCTACGGCGGCGGCTTCTACGACCGCACGCTGGCGGCGCTGAAGCCACGTCCGTTCACGGTGGGCATCGGATACGGCCACGGGTACGTGCCCTGGCTCGACGCCGAACCGCACGACATGCCGCTCGACGCGATGATCACCGAGGATGGCGTGTTCTGGGAACGCGACGCCTGAATGACCCGCACTGGTGCGCGGCGCGCACTGAATCCGGTCAATCCGGAGTCGAAGTCAAGGGACGATGCACCTTGTCACTGCACACACGTAACGGTGTGTCTGGTGTGACATCGTTTACCCGAATCGCCGTGATTTTTTGCGCGCTCGACAGGTAAGCTGGGCGTCTTCCAGGAAGGGTTCGGCTCGCGCAGAGCGACCGCTCCGGCCACAGGAAATGCGAACGAGAGCAGGAATTCAATGTCACAGACGATCGATCTCAAGGTACCCGGCACGCGCAACCGCGTGCCCGTGCGCACGACCGGTCAATGGGGCAGCCGCTTCCTTGGCATGGCCGGCGCCCGCGAACTCAAGAAGTCCTGCGGCGTCTGGGTCAAGCGTTGCCGATCCATCAATACCTTCGGCTTCGCGCAGCCGGTCGACATCGTGTTCCTCAGCGCCGACGGCGTGGTCACCAAGGTCGTCTCCGGCCTCAAGCCGTGGCGCATGTCCAGCTGCCCCGAGGCGCGCACCGTGCTCGAACTGCGCGCCGGCCTCGCCAGCCGCCTGAACCTCACGCGCGGCGTCGAGATGGGCCTGCTGGCCTGAGCCAGGCCAACCTCGGCCGCGCCGGCTTCACGTGCCGGCCTATCCCGCAATCAGGCTCAGGTCGAACGCGCGCTGCACCAGCCACAGACCGGCCACGCCGGCGATCGCCAGCGAGCCGGCCGCGAACGTACCGCGGTAGGTGCGCGTGCCGCGCAGCGACCACGCGATCGGCAGCACCACGGCGACGATGCACAACTGGCCGATCTCCACGCCCACGTTGAAGCCCACCAGCGGCGCGGCGAGCGCGCCCTTGTCCAGCCCGGCATCCTTCAGCGCCGAGGCGAAGCCGAAGCCGTGCACCAGGCCGAACACGAAGGTGAGCTTCCAGCGCGCCTCGCTGATCAGCGGCCAGATGTTGTTCAGCGCGGCCAGCACGACGCTCGCCGCGATGATGGACTCCACCCAGCGCGACGGCGGGTTCACGATGTCGAGCACCGACAGCGCCAGCGTGATCGAGTGCGCCACCGTGAACGCGGTGACGACCTTGAGCACGTTGGTCAGCGCCAGCCTGAGGTTGTTCGAAGGGATCCAGCGCGTGCGGCTGACGCCCGTGCGCGGATCGGTGACGGCGCTGCGGATCCATACCGAAGGCAGCAGCAGCGACAGCAGGAACAGGATGTGGTCGTAGCCGATCAGGATGTGGTGCACCCCCTCGCGGACGAAGCCGAGGAACGAGGAGGTGGGGGCGTCGTCGACGGTCGCGGTATCGGCGTCCGACCGGGGCGAAGCCACTGGCGCGGGCAAGGCCACGGGCGTCTCGCTCGTCGACACCGTCGCGGCAGGCAACGGAGGCAGCCTGAAGCGATGCCAGCCGTTGCCGGGACTCAGCACCGCGAGCTGCGGCGCGGGCGCGTCCGCGGCACCCTCCGTGCGCGACACGCGCGCGATGCCGCGGTGCGTCGGATCCGTCCTGGCGAACAGCTCGTACTCGACGCTCAGCGCCTGCACCGGCGCCGCGCAATGCCACTGCGTGCGCAGCACGGCGTAGGTGCCGTCGCTGTGCTCGGTCAGCGCGGGCGTGTTGGCGTCGGTGACCGGCGTCGATGCCGGGTCGGGCGTGCAACGCGCGCCGTCGGCGCTGAGGCGGATGTCGTCGCGCGCCAGCGCCGCGATGTCGGCCCAGCGCGTGCGTACCTCCTTCCAGCTGAGCTGGTCGTCGGCGTTGGTGTCGAGGGCCAGGTCGCGATCGAGGTCGCGCAGCGCGATGTCGATGCGGGCGTCGACGGTCGCTCCGTCGACATGCAACGTGACGTAGGCGTCGCTGGCCTTGTGGGCGTGCGCGAACGGCGCGATGGCCAGGAGGGCTGCGGCGATCAAGGCGCGGTTCATGGCTCGCTCCGGGAGACGGTCTGGTTGGCCGCGGGAAGGAACGGCGCCGCGGCGGGACCGCCGACCGACAGCCGGGCATCGCGCCCGCCCGTGTCGCGCAGGAACTGCCACAACGGCGTGGCCGCGTCGTCGCGATGCGCGGCGTGCGCTGCGCGCGCCAGCACGACTTCGTCGGCCGGTTCGTGCTGCACGATCCAGTTGGATTTCGCGTAGCCGAGCGCGGCGTGCTTGTCGCCACGCAGCTCCAGCTCGTAGCGCGACTGCTCGCGGCCGTGGCTCTTGTCGCCGCGCAGCAGCGCCGCATCGTAGCGCTCGCCCAGCATCGTCGCGGCGTCGCGCGTCAGCGGGCTGCCGAGGCCATGCAGCTGCTTGTCTGCCAGCGCGACGCGCAGCAGCACCGGATCGGCCGCCTCGTTGCCCTTCAGCAACGCGACCACTTCCGCCGGCCGGTGTTGATCGAGCAGCCAGTCGGCATACGCGCATTGCGTGTACACGTCGGGATTGGCCTTCAGGGCCGCGGCGAACAACGCGCCGGCCGCCGGATCGCCGCGCCGTTGCGCCAGCTCGGCGCGCATCAGGTTCAGCCAGCCGGGCGCGGGATCGCCTGCCACGGTGGCGGCGCTGCTGGCGTCGGGCGCGCCCGCGAGGCGCGCGAGCGTCGCGGCGGCGGTGTCCGCGTGGCCCTGCAGGCTGGAGAGTTCGGCCAGGCAGGCCGTGCCGTTCATGCGCACGCCCGAGCCGAGCTGCATGAAGTCGACGCCAACCAGGCGGCGGCAGCCGGCCTCGGCCTCTGCAAAATGACCCAGCACCTGCTGCACGCCGCTGCGCGTCAGCTCGGCCTGCGCGCGCACGGGCAGCGAGACGCCGCTGGGCGTCGCCAGCACGGCGTCGAGCTCGACGAGCGCCTCCTTGAAGAAATGCTGGCTTTGCAGAACGGTCGCCTGGACGAGCCGTACCTCGGGCGGCGCGTCGGCGTGGCCCCACCAGGGCGCCAGCGCGGCCTGCGCCACGCCCAGCTCGCGCGGGTCGCCGCGCAGCCGCCCGCGCGTGAGCGCGTCGTTGGCCGCCTTCAATGCGAGGCCCAGTTCGTTGGGATGTTCCCGCAGCTGGGCGCGCTGGGCGCGCTCCGTGGCAATGGCGGCGCGGCGCTCGGCCGCGTCGCCCACGTGGGTCGGCAGGTGTTCGACGATCTCGCCGTCCTGCGTCGGAATTCGAAGGGCCGATTCCTCGGCCGCGAAGGAGGGCGCCACCGCAGCCAGCGTCAACGCCAGTGCGAGGAGCGGAGCGGTGGCGCGGTTCATCACGGGGTCGCGATGGGTTCTTCGGTCTCGCTCGTCGGGAACGTGGGCACCAGGTCCAGCGACAGCGGCTCGGTGTTTTCCGTCTCCGGGAGATTGAACGCGAACGCCTCGAGGGAGGCGTCGGTGGCCGCGGCCGATGCCGGCACCTGGGTGATCGCCGCGGGCGGCGGTGGCACCGGCGCCGGCGTATCGCTGTCGCCGCCGCACGCGACGAGGAACATGCTGGCCAGCGCGCTGACGCCGATCAGCGAGGCCGTGCGGCCGGCCGAGGATCCGCCTTCCGGCAGTGGGCAAATGGAGGTGGTCATATGGTGTGCCTCGTTGCGCTTACTTCGAGCCGTTGCCGCGCTTGGCGGCGGCGGCGGTCGGCGTCGGCGTGACTTCTGCGCGCGCGCCGGTGCCCGGGATCGGCGTGTTCAGGTACGGGAAGCCCGGCAGGAAGGGTTGCGCGGCCTGGTCGACGGTGTCGTTCAGCGCGAATGCGTTCTGGCCCAGCGGCACCGCCGACGGGTTGCACGCCGTGCCGAAGCCCAGCGCGTTCGTGGTGCCGTTGGCCACGCACAGTCCGCCCATCGCTGCGACCAGGGTGATGTCGACGACGTCGTCCTTCGGGCGACGGCCGTTCGGGTAGCCGGCGTTGTCCGAGCCGTTGGCCAGGATGTTGCCGACGATGCCCAGGCGGTTCTGCTGCGCGAACGGCACCGCGGCGATGGACGTGTTCAGGCGCAGCATTTCCGACGGCGTGACGGTCGCGAGCTGGTTGACGCCCACGATGCCGGTCAGGAAGGTGGTGACGAGGTCGTTGCGCGGGATGTTGGTCGGCGAGATGCCGGGCGCGCCGAGGTAGCTCTCGAGCAGCTTCGGATACGACGGATTGGTGACGTAGGTCAGGAACTGCGCGTCGCCGCTGGGCTTGGAGCTGTTGAACAGGTCCTTGTCCTTCATGCCGATCACGAGCTCGTTGACCAGCGGCATCCCCAGGCGCGACACCTGCGTCCACGCGCCGCCGTTGCGGTCGGTGGTCTGGTAGCCGGACTTGGGCGTCGGGTCGAGCACGCGCGTCTGCCGCAGCGAGGCCGTCGTCCAGGCCCCGATCACCGGATTCGTCGACGTGGCGCCGAGGCAGGTGGCCGGCACTTCGAGCTCGAGCGCCGTGACGTTCTTGTAGTACAGCGAACCTTGCGGCGTCGCGCCGTAGTTGCCGGCGGTGTCGATCGTGCCGACGGGCGCGTCGACCATGTCGAAGATCACGCCGAGATTGACCGCGAACGGATCCTGGCGCTGGCCGACGAACACCCTGCCCGGTGTCGCGCAACCCGGGATCGTGATCGGGTAGATGTGCGCGGCCGCGTAGGTCGGGTAGTCGGAGATCGTCTTCTCGCCGATGTTGTCCACCGGCTTGTCGAAGGTGGTCGAGCCGGTGGTCGCGTTGACGATGGCGGCGGTCGTGCCGGTGCGGCGGTCGCCCGTGACCAGCGTCAACGTGTAGGTCTCGTTGACCTGCAGGTGCGGATCGTGCGGGACGCTGACGGCGCCGTTCTGCAGCGGGGCCTGGTCGACCGTGGAGCTGCCGACCGTCTGCGTCAGCGCGTTGAAGTTGTTCTGGAAGCGGAACTGGAACGTCAGGTGCTCGTGCGCGTCGCCGACGTTGTCGACCTCGATCTCGTACAGCGCGTTGGCGTCCATCGCGTGGTAGTTCGGGCCGTCGTAGCCGTCCTGCATCGGCTGGTAGTTGGCCACCAGCGTGACGAAGCCCGAGCGGCCGGTCTCGTAGCTGTTGAACATGTAGAAGTCGGACGCATCGACCTTGGGCGAGGTCGAGATGAACGGCGCCTCGCGATGGCTGGAGGCTGACGCGCCGCCGGCGAGGGCGAGCAGGGTCGCGGCCACGACGGGCGCGGCGCGGAACAGATGGGGTCGGTCTTGTCGCATGTCTCTACTCCTGGGTGCTTGGGATGGAAGCCGTTGTGCAGAACACCGATGTCGAGCAGCGCGAACGCCTTCGATTCCTTGTGCTGGCCCATGTCGTTACGACCCGTGAATTGCTTCCGGATGCAAACGCTTCGTTAACCGCTTGAGGCGCGCTGGCATGCATCCGTTCGTGCGCTGCCAACGTAGGGGCGCGCGCGGCGCCCCGCGGCGGCGACTTGCGTGATCTATTGGGCAGCTTGCGTCGATTGCCGTCGCGCTGGCTCAGCGGGATCGCGGCGCCGTCGATAGGGGCTGTAACGAACATGTCCCGAAGGATCGACCTTGCTCCATCTTCGCCAACTGGCCCTGATCACCCGCTCGCCTTTCGTCGCGCTCCTGTCCTGTCTGGCCGCGGCCGCGCTGACCGCCTGTGGCGGCGGCGCGGAGCCCTCGGAGAGCGTCGCGACGCCCGACTCCGCCAGCGTTTCCGCCGCGTCCTCCGGTGCCGAGGCCCAGCCGACCTTCCACATGGCGCCCGCGCAACTCGACGAGCCGACGGACGCCGATGCGGCGAGCGCGATCCCGCACCAGTTCCAGATCGACGCGGTCGCGGCGGGCCTGTCCACCGCGCGCCTGACGCCCGACCTGCTCGCACAACGCCTGGCCACGCTGCAGCGGGCGCGCACGGAGTCCGTCAGCACCCGGCCCGCCGGCACCGCCATTTCGGCGGCCGTCTACACGCCCGCGCAGATCCGCGCCGCCTACGGCCTGCCGGCCCTGCCCGCCTCTACGGCGTCGCTGTCGGCCGCGGACGCCGCCACCTTCGGTGCCGGCCAGACCATCTACGTCATCGACGCCTACGACCACCCGAACGCGTTCAGCGACCTGGGCAAGTTCTCCACCAAGTTCGGCCTGCCCGCCTGCACCAACGTCGCGCTGACCACGAGCTCTGCGCTGCCGCTCGCCAAGGCGCCGTCCACTTGCACGTTCTCGGTGGCCTACACCGACGGCAAGGGCGCGCTCAACGCCGCGGCCCCGGCCTACAACGCCGACTGGATCGCCGAGATCGCGCTCGACGTGCAATGGGCGCACGCGATCGCGCCGCTCGCGCGCATCGTGCTGATCGAGGTGAGCGACTCCGACAGCAACAGCCTGCTGGGCGGCGTCGCGCTGGCCAACAAGATGGGCGGCGGCGTGGTGTCGATGAGCTTCGGCGCGCCCGAAGGCAGCTGGGTCAAGGCCAACGACGCGTCGTTCACCACCCCGGGCATGACCTACATCGCGTCTGCCGGCGACGCTGGCGCGCAGGCGCTGTGGCCGGCTGTCTCGCCCTATGTTCTGGCCGTCGGCGGCACTAGCCTGCAATGGAGCGGCAGCGGCACGCGCTACGAGGCAGCCTGGTCCAGCTCCGGCGGCGGCGTGAGCGCCTACGAGGCGCTGCCCGCATGGCAGTCGGGCACGGTCGTCCCGGGCGTCGGCGCGGCCAGCATGCGCACCGTCTCCGACGTCGCGTTCAACGCCAACCCCAACACCGGCCAGTACGTGGCGCTAACGGCGCAGGGTTCCACCACGACGACCTGGAATGCGTACGGCGGCACGAGCATCGGCGCCCCGCAATGGGCTGGCCTGGTGGCCGTCGCCAACGCGCGCCGCGCCGCGGCCTCGCAGGCGCTGCTGGGCGACTTCCACGCCACGCTCTACAAGACCGTCGCCGCCTCGGCCACCACCTACGCGGCCGACTTCGCCGACATCGTGGACGGCGGCGACGGCAACTGCGCGAGCTGCGTCGCGGCCACCGGCTACGACACCGTCACCGGCTGGGGCACGCCCAATGCGACGGCCCTGCTCACTACCCTGGTGGGCACGGCGAGCGCCGCCGCGCCGGTGGTTCCCGGCGGCGCGTTCTCGGCGCAGGCCGGCACGGCCTTCTCGCAGTCGCTGGGCATCACGGTGCCCGCCGGCGTCACCACCGCCTATGCGCTTGCGGGCGCGCCGAGCGGCATGAGCGTCAACGCGTCGGGTGTCCTTGGCTGGGCGTCGCCGGTTGCGGGCAGCTACTCGTTCGCGGCCACGGCCACCACCAGCGCGGGCAAGTCGGCCAGCGCCAAGTACACCCTCAGCGTCGCCGCGGTCGACCATGCGCCCACGCTCGCCTCGGGCACGTTCACGGTCAAGGCCGGCACGTCGTTCACCGCCGTGCTGCGCGGCAGTGACGTCGATGGCGACGCGCTCTCCTACACGATGACCGGCGCGCCCAGCGGCATGACGCTCAGCAGCGCAGGTGTGCTGGCATGGAGCAAGGCCGTCAAGGGAACGTACGCGCTGAAGGTCACCGTCAAGGACTCGCGGGGGCTGGCCGGCGCGGTGGCCACGATCACGGTGGTGGTGAACAGCTGAAGGCTCAGGCGCCCAGCATCGCGGCGCCCAGCGCCTCGGCGACCTCGATGCCATCGACGCCGGCCGACATGATGCCGCCGGCGTAGCCCGCGCCCTCGCCGGCCGGGTACAGGCCGCGCACGTTCAGGCTCTGGTAGTCCTTGCCGCGCGGGATGCGCAGCGGCGACGACGTGCGGGTCTCCACGCCGGTGAGCACGGCGTCGGGCATCGAGAAGCCCTTGATCTGGCGCTCGAAGGCCGGCAGCGCCTCGCGGATCGCGTCGAGCGCGTACTCGGGCAGGCTGCCGCGGCCCTTCTCCTGCAGGTCGGTGAGGTGCACGCCCGGCTTGTACGAGGGCTCCACGCTGCCGAGGGCCGACGAACGCTGGCGCTTGACGAAGTCGCCCACCAGCGCGCCAGGAGCCCGGTAGCCGCCGGCGCCGAGCTCGTAGGCGCGCGATTCCCAGACGCGCTGGAACGCGATGCCGTCGAGCGGGTTCACGACGCCGCCGGCCTTGCCGTCCTGGCGGTAGTCCTCCGGCGAGATGCCCACCACGATGCCGGCGTTGGCGTTGCGCTCGTTGCGAGAGTACTGGCTCATGCCGTTGGTGACCACGCGGTTCGGCTCGGACGTGGCGGCCACCACCGTGCCGCCCGGGCACATGCAGAAGCTGTAGACCGAGCGCCCGTTGCTCGCGTGGTGCACGAGCTTGTAGTCGGCCGCGCCGAGGATCTCGTTGCCCGCGTTGGGGCCGAAGCGTGCGCGGTCGATCAGGCCTTGCGGGTGCTCGATGCGGTAACCGATGGAGAACGGCTTGGCGTCCATGCGCACCCCGCGTTCGTGCAGCATCGCGAAGGTGTCGCGCGCGCTGTGGCCCAGCGCCAGCACCACGTGGTCGGTGCGCAGTTGCTCGCCGGAGGCCAGCGTCAGGCCGCGCACCTGCCGGTGTTCGTCCCGGCCCTCGATCAGCACGTCGGTGACGCGTTGCTCGAAGCGGATCTCGCCGCCGAGGGCGACGATGTCGGCGCGCATCTTCTCCACCACGCTCACCAGGCGGAACGTGCCGATGTGCGGCTTGGCCACGAACAGGATCTCGTCGGGCGCGCCGGCCTTGACGAACTCGGCGAGCACCTTGCGCGTGAGGTGGCGCGGATCGCTGATCTGGCTCCACAGCTTGCCGTCCGAGAACGTGCCGGCGCCGCCCTCGCCGAACTGCACGTTCGACTCGGGGTCGAGCCGGCCCTGGCGCCACAGGCCCCAGGTGTCCTTGGTGCGCTCACGCACGGGCCTGCCGCGTTCGAGCACGATCGGGCGCAGGCCCATCTGCGCGAGGATCAGCGCGGCGAAGATGCCGCACGGGCCGAAGCCGACGACCACCGGTCGCGGGCGGGCGTCGTCGAAGAAGCCGGCGGGCGCCTGGCCCACGAAGCGGTAGTGCGTGTCCGGCGCCACGCGCACGTGCGGGTCGCCGGCAAAGCGCGCGAGCACGGCCGACTCGTCGACCGCGAGCACGCAGTCGATGGTGTAGATCAGCACGATGGCCGTCTTCTTGCGCGCGTCGTAGCTGCGCCTGAAGACGCTGAACGAGCTCAGCTCCGCATCACGAACGCCCAGGCGCGCCACGATCGCCGGACGCAGGGCGTCCTCGGCATGAGCTAGCGGCAGGCGCAGTTCTGTGATTCGTAGCATGGTGCGGATGTTCGTCTGGAACGAACAAAGGAGCCCGAAGGCTCCTGGTCACGCTTGCGCGGCGATGTCGGCAAATGCAGGCCGGCGCGAAGCCGGCCATGCGATCAGCCTTGACGGCTGAAGACGGATTCAGCCCTGCGGGCTGGCTCCGATCAGCCTTGACGGGCGCGCTTGCCCGGATTCTTCTTGCTGCGGGTGTGGGCGCCGCGCTCGAGGCTGCGCTTCTGGCCCTTGCCGGTGGTGGCGGTGGCGCCGATCGGCAGCGACGGACGCGGGGTGGCCTTGCGGTCGGCTTCGGTAACGATCTTGTTGCCCATGATTGGATCCGGTCTTTAAAGCAGTAAGGGGTCGAACCCGCGATTCTCGCACAACCGGTGGAGATTGGCTAGGTTCCGGTCCGGGCGGGTCGAGGGCGCACGAGCGGCGGCCACGTTTGTAAAGATCGATTACGTCTTGCCCGTCAACGGCGTTGTCGCGCAGGCCGTTCTAGTTGCAAGCCCGCTGCAAGCCATCCCGGCCACAGGCAGCCCGCATACCGGCCTCCCGAGCCCACCAGAAGGAAGACACATCATGAAGAAGATCCATCTCCAACTTGCCGCTGCCGCCCTCGTGGCGCTTGCCGGTGGCGCGGCCCAGGCCCAGGTGTCTGTCGGCGCCAGCGTCAACATCAACGTCCCGGGCGTCTACGGCCGCGTGGACATCGGCGGCCCTTCTGCGGGCGTCGCGTTCGTGGCGCCGCCGGTGGTCTACGCGCAGCCCGTCGTCATCGCCCCGTCGCCGGTGGCCATCCACCAGCGCCCGATCTACCTGTACGTGCCGGAAGCCCACCAGCGTGACTGGGCCCACCATTGCGCCGCCTACGGGGCCTGCGGCCAGCCGGTGTATTTCGTGCGCGAACAGTGGGTGCACGACCGCTACGTGCAGCACTACCCGCACGACCACCGCTACGACCACTGGGATCGCGAGCACGGCTACGGCCCGGGCCCGCAGCATGGCCATGATCGCGATCATGACGATCACGACGACCGCGACCACGACCGCCGCTGATCCCCGCGCAGCACACGGTTCGCTCGGCGCTCAGGGCGACGTCAGGGGCTGCAGGTGAAAGCCTGAGGTCGACGGGGTGTGCTGCGACACGGTCATCGTCGTCGCGGCCGCCCCGTGCACGGCATCGCGATCGATGACGGGCAGCCCGCGTCGCGCCAGCGCGTTGCCCGGGCGGCGCAGCGCCTGAACGGCGTCCCAGGTGGCCGGCTTCGTCCAGCCGGTCGCCGACAACTGCATGTCCCACAGGCCCACGCCGGCGCCGAGTGCGCGTATTTCGTGCAGGTGGTCCACCACGCTGGGCCCGAGGCCGCCCGAGCCCCAGGCGTCCACCCACGTGGGCATGCCCATCACGATCTGGTCGCGCCGGTAGCCGGCCTTGATGCCCCACTCCAGCTGCCAGCTGTAGCGAAACAGCGTGGCGCCGCCTTCGCAGACGGGCTTGCCTTCGGGCGTGAACGTGGCCTTGCTGCCTTCGTAGAGGTCTTCGTAACCCATCGAGTGGATGGTGGCGACGTCGCCCGCCCAGTCGCTCCACCAGCGCATGTTGGGCGCGTTGGCGCACGGGCTGTGGAAGCTGTCCACCGTCAGGATCTTTCCCTTGGCCTTCAGGGCCGCGGCGAGCTGGTGCACGAAGGCGGCGTAGGCCGCGCGGTCGGCGCCGAAGTCTCCCTCGCCTTCCAGGTCGAGGTCGACGCCCTCGAGATCCCACTTGTCCACCGCGGCCACCAGGGCCGCGCTGAACTCGTCGGGGTGCTCGGCGAACGCACGCCGGGCGAGCGACCAGTCCCAGCGGTTGATCACCTGGGAATTGTTGTAGACGGTCAGCAGCGGCTGCACGTTGTGGCTGCGCGCCCAGCGCTGCAACTGCCTCACGTAGTCGGCGCTCACGGGGCGGCCGGTGGCGTCCACCGGTGCGAGGACCAGGCCCTTGCCGTCGACGCTGGGGTTCCAGAACTGCAGGCCCAGGCGCGTCATGGCCTGGCCGATGCCCGGCGTGGCCGTCAGCGCCTTGATCGACGCATCGATGCCGTAGGCCGGCACCCATCCCATCACCTGCGGCCCGGTGGCGCCGCCCGGTTGTGCCTGCACGCCGGCCGCGGCCAGACTGGTGAAGACCGCCGGCAACGACCACCGGACGAAGGAGACGAACATCGACGTTCCCATTGTTTTCTTTGCACCAACGCGGGGCGCAGCGTATCAGATGTCAGATCCTCGCAAGAAACGGGCTCAGTTGTAAGGGTTTTCCATCCAGGGTTTTCAACAGAGTCGTTGCGCAACAGTGGTTTCCCGGTCACAAGTCACGCAATACCCAAGCGGATGGGCGGGCACGCCCCGGTCGTCGAAGATGGGGCAATGAACAGCCTCCTCATCTCGACATGCGGCCGCCCCGCCTGCTGAACCTGGGCCTGCAGGGCGGAGGCGCGCATGGCGCGTTCACCTGGGGCGTGCTCGACGCGCTGCTGGAGGACGGGCGGTTCGGCTTCGACGGCCTCAGTGGCAGCAGCGCCGGCGCGATGAATGCCGTCGTGCTGGCGCAAGGCTGGATGGCCGGCGGCAGCGACGGCGCGCGGGCGGCGTTGCGGCGCTTCTGGATGGCGCTGGCCGACACGATGCCCGCGCACGTCACGCAGCACGACGCCGACGGCGGCGTGCACCTCGCGCCGGTGGTGAAGTGGTGGATGGCCTGGGCCCACTACGTCTCGCCGGCGCAGTTCAATCCGCTGGGCGTCAATCCGCTGCGCGACCTGCTGCTCGACCAGGTGGACTTCGAGGCCTTGAGCCGCCGCTGTCCGTTTCGCCTCTTCGTGGCCGCCACCCACGCCGATTCCGGCCGCCTGCGGCTGTTCGGCGCGCGCGAGCTCAGCGTCGATGCCGTGCTGGCGTCGGCCTGCCTGCCCACGGTGTTCCATGCGCCGCGCATCGACGGCCAGGCGTATTGGGACGGCGGCTACGCTGCCAATCCGGCCGTGTTCCCGTTGCTGGAAGGGGCGCGCACGCGCGACACCTTGCTGGTGCTGCTGTCGCCGCTGGAGTGGCCTGCGACGCAGCCCACCGACACGGCGGGCGAACTGCAGGCGCGCGTGGCAGAGATCGCGTTCACCGCGGCCTTCCGGCGCGAGATGCAGGCCCTCGTGCGCGAACGCGCCCGCCGCGCGCGAAGCCCGTGGCATCGCTGGCTGCCGCGCTCCTGGAGCGGCGACGAGCCCGCCACGCGCTTCCACCTGATAGAGGCCGGCCCCGAGCTGGAGCACCTGGCCGGCGAGACGCGGATGGCCGTCAACGCGCGCTTCTTCGAGACGCTGCACCAGCTCGGCCGCGCGAGCGCGAGCAGCTGGCTGGCGCAGCACTCGGACGCCGTGGGCCGGCGCGACAGCGTCGACCTGGCGGCGAAATTCGCCTGAGGCCTTGCAGACTCAGCGACGCAGCGCCGTGAACGCGTTCAGCGCCTCGCTGAGCAGGTTGCCCTCGGGCACGGCGCCGCCCGGCGTCACCGAATCCACCGCGTGCGGCAGCAGCCCGGCCAGCTGGTTGGTGACGTCCGCGGGCGACAGGCCCAGCTTGGCGGCCACCGCGGCGATGTGCGGCTCTCCCAGCACCGACTGCACCTGGTCGGGCGTGATGGCCAGGTTCTGGCCGCCGCCGATCCACGACTGCACGACGTTGCCCAGGCCCTGCTGCTCGAACTGGCCGACCAGCCCCTGCAGTCCGCCGCCCTGCGTCATCAGCGACGACACGACGTCCAGCAGGCCCGGATGCACCTGGCCGCCCGGCACGCTGTTTTCCAGCGCGCCCGAGACTTGTCCGACGATCGAATCCAGCAATCCCATGGTTCTCTCCTGAAGTTGTCGAGCCAATGTAGCCTGCGGCATGGCCCTTGCGTGTGACTATTCGCCGCAGGCCGCGAATCAACACGACCATGCGGTGCAAGTGCGCGCCGCTGTTGTCGAGCAGGCACGGTGTCGGGCATTCTTCACGGTTCGATCTGGCCGGTCGAAGGGCTGCTATTTCGACTGGAACTTTGGGCGTGACCGCGCTCCAATGAGGGCGTGGCATCGACCGATGCCAAGCATTGCCATTGCCTTCGCGGCACCCCCTCATGACCTCCTTCCAGAAGCTCATCAAGCGCATCCGCGCCAACTCCCGCGTCCCCGTCGCCGTGCTGTCGGTGATGCTCGTGGTCGGCGGCTTCGTGTTGCTGGCCCAGGAGGCCACGCGCGAGTCGAACGCGCGCAAGAGCCCCGAGATGCTGCAGTTCGAGAAGTCGCCCGACGCGTGGCTGTCCAACCAGCGCAACGTCTCCGAGCTCATCAAGTCGGCCGACGCCGGCCAGGTGGCCACGGTCGCGCTGGCCAACGGCCATCCGGGCCTGGTGCTCTATACGCTGAAGAACGGTGCGAAGGCCAGCGTCACGGTGCCCGGATGCACCGTCATCGGCTGCGCCGGCACGGCGCTCGACAAGCTCGCGGAGCGCAGCGCCACGCAGGGGTTCACGCTGGTGGGCGTCGACGTCGACCCGCGCACGAAGAGCCAGCACCTGCTCGACCTGCTGGGCGCCATCGTGTCGCCGCTGATCATCATCGCCACGATGGGCGTCGGCTTCTTCGTGCTGATGCGCCTGCAGACCGGCATGGGCGGCGCGGCCTCCACGCTGTCGGAGCGCCCCGAGGTCAAGTTCGACGACGCGATCGGCAACGAGGAGGCCAAGGCCGCGTTGAATCGCGTCAAGGCGTTCATGCACGACCCGTCGGCCTACGTGAAGCTGGGCGCCTCCGCGCCGCGCGGCGTGCTGCTCGTGGGCCCGCCGGGTACCGGCAAGACCCTGCTCGCCAAGGCGCTGGCCGGGGAGAGCAAGGCCAACTTCATCGCCGTCGACGGCTCCTACTTCACCGCCACTTACTACGGCGCGGGCGTCGCCAAGGTCAAGGCGTTGTTCAAGCTGGCGCGCAAGCACGCGCCCTGCGTGCTGTTCATCGACGAGGTGGACGGCATCGGCAAGCGCTCGCGCGGCAACGAGGGCGGCGGCGCCGAGTCGGAGATGAACCGCATCATCAACCGCGTGCTGGTGGAGATGGACGGCTTCGATGCGATGGACAACGTGGTCGTGGTGGCCGCCACCAACCACGAGAACAACATCGACGAGGCGATGCGCCGCCCCGGCCGCTTCGACATGCTGGTGCGCCTGGCCAAGCCCACGCTGCCCGAGCGCGCGAAGCTGTTCGGCCTGTACCTGGCCAAGGTCACCTCCGACGGCACGGCCGACACCGCCGCGCTGGCGCGCATGACGCCGGGCCTGACGCCGGCCGACATCGCCAACATCGTCAACAAGGCCGCGTCCAGCGCGGCCGAGAAGGGCGCCGCCATGGTGTCGTCCGACCACGTGCTGCGCGCCATCGAGACGCAGTTGCTGGGCGGCGAGATCTCGCCCATGAAGGACCTGCTCACCGAAGGCACCCGCGTGCGCCTCGCGTACCACGAGGCCGGCCACGCGATGATCGGCCACTGGACCGGCGCGGGCCTGGTCGAGCGCGTCACCATCGAGCCGCGCGGCCAGGCACTCGGCGTCACCTACATGACGCGCGGCACCGAGGATCCGTTGTACAAGCAGAACGAGCTGGTGAGCCGGCTCGCGATGATGCTGGGCGGCCGCGAAGCCGAGTTGCTGGTGCTCGACAGCGTGTCCAGCGGCGCGTCCGACGACCTGAAGCGCGCGTCGGAACTGGCCATCGAGATGGTGGGCTCGCTCGGTTTCTCCGAGACCTTCGGCCTGCTCAGCGTCGGCGGCATTCCCAAGGAACTGCTGGGCCCGGACATCCAGGCCGCGGTGCTCAAGGAGGCACGCACGCTGCTGGAGCAGGCGCAGGCCACGTGCCGCCAACTGCTGAAGGCCCAGCGCGTGCGCCTGGATGCGATGGCGCAGGCGCTGCTCACCCAGGAAGTGCTGCAGGGCGAGGATCTGAAGGCGATGCTGGGCGACGTCGACGGCGAACGCACGCCCGACCTCGCCCCCGCGGAACGCGCGAAGATGCTCGAGATGGCGTTCATCCGCCGCGTGTGACCGGGGGCGCTACCATTGCTCATCGGCACCGGCCGCGCTGCGCGCCCACCCGGACTGCCGCCATGCAGGGCTTGCCCGACCCCGGCCGATGAAAATCGAAGACGACGACTATCCTCCCGAGAAGCTCGCGGCGCTGCGCACCGTGCGCAAGCTCGTCGAATTCTGGAACATCACGCCGCAGGAACTGCGTGCGCCGATGCGGCCATCGCCCCCGTCCGCACCGGCCGGCAGCCTGCCGATTCGCTACCGCCATCCGGTCAGCGGCGAGACCTGGGACGGCCAGGGCGAACATCCGGAATGGCTGCGCGAGGCCTTGCTCAAGCAGGGCTACACGGTCGATGAACTCAAGCGCGCCGTGAGCCAGGCGCCCGGCGAGTCCTAGACCGACGGCGGTTCGCCGTTGGCCAGCACCGCGGCGGCCACCAGCACGGCGGCAAGCACGCCGGCCTCGAGGCGCAGCACGCGCGCGAAGCGCGGCCACGCGCGTGGCAACTCCGGCATCACCACGAAGCGGTTGAAGCCGCCCAGGGCGACGGCGAGCGCCACGAGCGCCACCTTCACATCCAGCACGATGCCCCAGGTCGACGTGACCAGCGGCGCGACGGCGCCGCCCAGTGCGTGCCAGGCGCTCGCCGCGCCGGTCAGCGCGACGACCGCCAGCGCGCCGGTGGCCAGCATGGAAAGCCTCTGCGCGTAGCGCGCGCCGTCGGCCGCGTCCGCCTGGCCGCGGGTCACGCAAAGCATCGCGGCGAACACCGCGCCCGCCCACAGCGCGGTGGCCAGCACGTGCACGCCCATCACCACGGCCTGCAGGCCGAGACCGTTCGCGTCCGCGTGGCCCGCGCACGCGTGCGCGACGCCCGTTGCCGCGAGAACCAGCGCCAGCGTGCGCAGTGGCGGCGCCCGGCGCGGACGCAGCAGCACCAGCGCGAGCGTGGCCGCCAGCGCCGCCGTGGCGACCGCCCACGCGCGCCCGAACGGCGTGTCGGCTGCGATGCCGGCGACGGCCGCGAACGCCTCGAGCGGCGGCGCCTCGGTCATCGCGAGTGCCTCCGCCGCCATCCAGGCGAGGCTGGCCGCCAGCGTCAGCCAGGCGGCGCGCGTGAAGCTGCGCCGGCAGCGCCGCAGCCCGTGCAGGGCCCAGTCCGACGCCGCGTCGCCCAGCAGCGCCCGGGTGGCCAGCGTGCCGGCCATCGTGGCGAAGCCGAGGTCGCCCGCCGCTTCGGCTGCCGTGCGCAACGCGGCGAGCGTGGCGTCGTTCATGGTGCGGGGACCGCTACTTGGCGATCGTGAACGAGAAATCGCCGTGCGTCTTGTGGCCGTCGCTGCCCACCGCCGTCCAGCGCGCGCTGTAGGTGCCCGGCTTGAGCACGGGCACCGACGCGACGATGGCGTTGGGATTGGCCTTGTCGGCGGCCGGGCGATCGGCGTCGAAGTACTTGCCGGCATCGCTCACCAGCTTGATGCGGCAGTAGCGCGGCTCCACGTGCTCGTTGAACGTGAGGTGGATCTCGGACGGCGAGCCGGTGAGCGTCTGGCCCTTGGCGGGGAACGACTCGACGAGCGAGGCGTGTGCGAAGGCGAGCGGGCTGAGCGTGGCGGCGAGGGTCGCGAACGCAAGGCGCAGCGGGGTGATCATGGAGTCTCCTGGATGATTCTCGTTGTTGGATCGGTCTCAGTGTTCCATGGACATGCCGCCCATGCTCGGCTTCTTCGCCTGTACCTCGACGTCATTCGAGGAATTGTGGGCAGCGTGCGACGCGGCCGGAGGCGGCGCGCCCGTCCACTCGTACGCGGTGGTGCCGGCGGGCGGCTCGTACCAGCCCGGATCCGAGTAGTCGCCGACGGGCTGGTCGCGCCGCACCTTGACCACGCTGAACATGCCGCCCATCTCCAGCGACCCGTAGGGCCCGTCGCCGCCCATCATCGGCGCGGTGTCGGGCGGCGCGGGCATCATCGACATGCCGGCCATGTCACCCATGCCGCTGCCGCCCATGGGCATGTAGCCGGGCACCAGCGCGCGGATCCGCTCGACGACGTCCTTCTGGTCGACGCCGATCAGGTTGGGCATGTCATGGCCCATCGCGTTCATCGTGTGGTGCGCCTTGTGACAATGCAGCGACCAGTCGCCCTCGGCGTCGGCCACGAACTCCAGCTGGCGCATCTGGCCGACGGCGATGTCCACGGTCACCTCGGGCCAGCGCGAGCCGGGCGGCGTCGCGCCGCCGTCGGTGCCGGTCACCTGCATCTCGTGGCCGTGCAGGTGGATCGGGTGGCTGGTCATCGACAGGTTGCCCACGCGGATGCGCACGCGCTCGTGCTGGCGCGCCACCAGCGGCGCGATGCCCGGGAAGATGCGGCTGTTCCACGACCACAGGTTGAAGTCGGTCATCGTCGACGTCTTCGGCACGCTGGCGCCCGGCGCCACGTCGTAGGCGTTGAGCAGGAACACGTAGTCGCGGTCCACCGCGGCGATGGCGGGCGATGTCGCGCGCGGGTGCGTCACCCAGAAGCCCATCATGCCCATGGCCATCTGCACCATCTCGTCGGCGTGCGGGTGGTACATGAAGGTGCCGGCGCGGCGCGCGACGAACTCGTAGACGAAGGTCTTGCCCGGCGCGATGGCCGGTTGCGTGAGGCCCGAGACGCCGTCCATGCCGTTGGGCAGGCGCTGGCCGTGCCAGTGCATCGACGTGCGTTCGGGCAGCCGGTTGGTGACGAACAGGCGCACCTTGTCGCCCTCGACCACCTCGATCGTCGGGCCCGGCGACTGGCCGTTGTAGCCCCACAGGTGCGCCGTGAAGCCCGGCGCCATCTCGCGCACCACGGGCTCGGCCACGAGGTGGAACTCCTTGACGCCGTCCTTCATGCGCCACGGCAGCGTCCAGCCGTTGAGCGTGACCACCGGGTTGTAGTGCGGGCCGGTGGCGGGCGCCAGCGGCGGCGCGGTGTCGGCGCTGTCGTGCGACGCAAGCTCGGGCAGGCCGGCCAGCGCGGCGCGCGAGACGGTGGTGGCGGCCAGCGTGGCGCCGGCGGTGCGCAGCAGGAAGCCGCGGCGGTTCGATGTCATGGGGCCTCCGGGACATCGTCGATCGAAGGCAGTCCCAGCGTCGTGGCCTGCCACGCGGCGTCGGCCAGCCAGAACTCGCGTTGCGCGGCGATCGCCTGCTGCACGACCAGGGCCTGGTCGCGCGCGTCGGCGAGGAGGTCGAACGGGCTGGCGAGCATGCCGTTGTAGCGCAGCAGGTTCTCGCCGAGGATGGCGGCGCGCAGGGGCACCAGCCGATCGCGGAACTGCATGGCCAGCCCATGGGCCTCGCGTCGGTCGGCGTCGGCGCTGCGCAGTTGCGAGGCTGCGGCCACCGCCAGCGCGCCGGTGCGCGCGAGGGCCGCAGCGTAGCGCGCCTGGGCGCCGGCGCGCGCGGCGTCGCCGGTGTCGAACAGCGGCATCGGCACCGACAGCGTGAGGCCATGCTCGCGCGGCTGTCCGGTCTGGTCGCGGCGCTCGGCGCCCAGGTCCAGCGCATCGACGCGGCCGGTCACGCGCGTGAGGCCTTGCGCGCGAGCGAGCTCGTCCAGGCGGGCGCGTGCAAGGCGCAGGTCCAGCCGCTCGTCGAGGGCGGACTGTTGCGCGGCGTCTGGCGGCGGCAGCGTCGCGGGCAGGTCGGGCAGGCGCTCGGGCAGCTTCAGCGCCGCGGCCTGCGCGTCGTCCAGGCCCAGCGCGCGCACCAGCGCCTCGCGTGCATGGCGCTGCGCGCGCCGCGCCTGCGCGAGGCCTTGCAGCGCGTCCGCGGAAAACGCCTCCTCGCGGGCGCGCTGCAGCGCGCTGAAGTTGCCGGCGGCCTCCAGTCGGCGCGCCAGTTCGCCCGCGGCCTCGGCGGCGTCGTCCACCTGGCCCGCGTAGCGCAGCGACTGTTCGGCGGCGACGGCCGCCACCCACGCGATGCGCGTGTCGGCGGCGGAGCGCAGCACGTCGATGGTCAGCTGCAGCCGCAGGCGCCGTTGCGCGGCATCGGCCTGGCGGGCCCGCGCGGGCAGCAGCAACAGGTCCAGCAGCGGCACCGACAGCGCGCGCGTGACCTCGGTCGCGCCGCCGCCGGCCAGGCGTTCGAACGCGAACACCGGGTTGGGCAGCCGCGCCGATTGCGTCGCGTCGGCCGAGGCCGCGGCGCGGTCGAACAGCAGCGCCTGCAGCGCGAGGTCGTGCGACAGCGCGATGCCCACGGCGTCGTCCTGCGACAGCGGTCGTCGCAAGGCGCGCGCGACGTCGGCCCGGGCCTGGTCGCGCGCGGCGTCGGTGGCGAGCCACGCGAAGTCGACGCCGCCGCGGGCGGTGACCTCGGCGTGGGCGGCGGCGACGTTGTCGTCGATGGCCTGCGTGGCGCAGCCGGCCAGCAGCGCGAGCGCGGCGCTGGCGATGGAAAGTTTCGAAATCATGGAGTCCTCGTCCTGGAACCGGCCCGCGCGGGCGCGGGCGCCCGCGTCGCGCCCGGGGGCGCGACGCGTCACGGCGTCTCAGGCGAGGGGCCGGGGCGGGCGGTCGGTGCCGCCGGTGAGGAACTGCGGCGTGTCGACGTCGACCGCGTCGCGCGGCAGCGGAGCCCAGCGCGGCGCCACCGGCGCGACGGCCAGCAAGGCCTGTTCCGCGACGATGGGCCCGCAGCAGGCGCCGCAGCCGGCCTTGTCGATGGCGTGGCCATGGCAGGGCATCGCCGCCGCGTCCATCGTCGTGCCGTCGGGCATGGTCATCGTGGGCGACGGGCCGTGCGCGTGCGCGCTCATGGCCGTCGCCGCTGCCGCGCCCTGGATGGGGAGCGCCAGCGCGAAGAGCCAGAGCGTCAGCAGGCGCAGGAGACGTCGCATGGAATCAGTCTATCAATGCGCGCCATGCACGCGGTCGATGAGCGCCGCGTCCCATGCGTGCACCGTGGTCGACTGCTCGCCGAGGCCGGCGATGCCCAGCCGCAGCGTGTCGCCGGGCCTCAGGAAGCGCTGGCGACCCATGCCGACGCCCGCCGGCGTGCCGGTGGCGATCAGGTCGCCCGGCTCCAGCGTCATGAAGCGGCTCACGTAGCTCACCAGCTGCGCGACGCCGAACACCATGTCGGCCGTGTTGCCGTCCTGCATGCGCTCGCCGCCAACGTCCAGCCACAGCGCGAGCTTCTGCGGGTCGGGCACCTCGTCGGCCGTCACCAGCCACGGGCCGACCGGGCCGAAGGTATCGCAGCCCTTGCCCTTGTCCCAGGTGCCGCCGCGCTCCAGCTGGAACGCGCGCTCCGACACGTCGTTGACGACGCAATAGCCGGCCACGTGCGACAGCGCATCGGCCTCCGACACGCAGCGCGCCCGCGCGCCGATCACCACGCCCAGTTCCACCTCCCAGTCGCCCTTTTGTGCGCCCTGCGGCAGCACGATCGGGTCGTTGGGCCCGGTGAGCGCCGAATTGGCCTTCAGGAACACGATGGGCTCGGCGGGCAGCGCCATCTTGGCCTCGGCCGCGTGATCCTTGTAGTTCAGGCCCACGCAGACGAACTTGGACATGCCGTGCCAGGGCACCGACAGCCGGGTGCCGGGCGTGATCACGGGCAGCGTGTCGATCTGGACGGAGCGCAGGCGCGCGAGCCGGGCCGGCGCCAGGTCGGCGGCGCAGATGTCGCCGATCTGCGCGCTCAGGTCGCGCATCACGCCTTCGTGGTCGAGCAGGCCGGGCCTTTCGTGGCCGCGCGGGCCGTGGCGGAGCAGTTTCATGCGAATCCTCGGGAGCTTGCGGGGATGATGCCACCGCGCCATCGGCCCCGCGTCCGCGAGGTCTTCGGCCCGACGGCGGGGAAACCCGGCGATTGGCGCGGGGCGTCCTGGCGCGAGACGGCGAAGATCGAAACGCCGTCGCTCGCATCCCGCTCTTTGACGTGGCGGCAGAATGTATATACAGTATGCATATCAAATTCCACTGCTCGGAAACAAGGCGGCATGCCAACCTGGACGCGCACGGACCGGATCTCGCGGATGCCGAACGGGTCTTCGCAGGCCTGAAGTTCACGTTCGAGGACGATCGCTTCGAGTACGGCGAGCGGCGCTTCGTCACCCTGGGGTTGCTGGACGGCATTCCCGTTTCGCCGGTGCATGCCGAGCCTCTCCATGAAATCCGAGTCATCCCGTTCCGCAAGGCCACTGCCCGCGAAGCAGGCATCTACTTCGCGCAGGTCGGCACCTGACATCCACGAACATCCGGAGGCCGATGTCCGGCACATCGTGAGCGGCATCGTGCGCCGCGGGCTCGAGCCGGTGCCGGCGAAGGCGTCGATCTCGTTGCGCGTGGACCAGGAGGTGCTCGACTGGTTCAAGGCCCAGGGGCCGGGCTACCAGACGCGCATGAACGCCGTCCTTCGCGCCTTTCGCGACGCCTCCACGCGGCGCTGAATCCCGGCGCCGCACAGGCAAGCCGGCGGCGTCACCTCGTCGAAGTATGCTTGCGCCATGTACGTGCCCTTCTTCGGCCTGAAGCAGAAGCCCTTCTCGATCGCGCCCGATCCGCGTTACCTCTTCATGAGCGAACGCCATCGGGAGGCGTTGGCGCACCTGTTGTATGGCGTGCAGGGGGGCGGCGGCTTCGTGCTGCTCACCGGCGAGATCGGGGCGGGCAAGACCACCGTGTGCCGCTGCTTCCTGGAGCAGATTCCGGCGCGCTGCAACGTCGCCTACATCTTCAACCCGAAGTTGTCGGCGCTGGAACTGCTGGTCACCGTGTGCCACGAGTTCGGCATCCGCTTCCCGTCGCTGACCGCGGCGGGCGTGCCGCCGGGCCTCAAGGATCACGTCGACGGCCTCAACGAGTACCTGCTGCGCACGCACGCGGTCGGCCAGAACAACGTGCTGATCATCGACGAGGCACAGAACCTCTCGTCGGACGTGCTGGAGCAGCTGCGCCTGCTCACCAACCTCGAGACCAGCGAACGCAAGTTGCTGCAGATCGTGCTGATCGGCCAGCCCGAGCTGCGCGGCATGCTGGCGCGGCCCGAGCTGGAGCAACTGGCGCAGCGCGTGATCGCGCGCTACCACCTCGACGCGCTGTCCGAGAAGGAGACGACGCAGTACGTCGCGCACCGTTTCGCGGTGGCCGGACTGAAGGGCGCCATGCCTTTCGACGCCGCCGCGTTGCGGCGCGTCCACCAGCTCGCGCGCGGCGTGCCGCGCCGCATCAACCTGCTGTGCGACCGCGCGCTGCTGGGCGCTTACGCCACCGGCAAGGCGCGCGTCGACCGGACGATCGTCGACAAGGCGGCGCGCGAGGTGTTCGGCGAGGCGGGCGAGGCCCGGCGCCGGACGTTGCCGGCGCGCTGGTGGCCGCTGGCCCTGGGCGCCGGCGTACTGGCCGGCGCGGCGGCGATGGCGTCCGTTCAATGGGGCGCGCGCGACAAGGCACCGCCGAGCGGTGTCGCCGCGGCGGCCCATGCCGCTTCGTCCGTGCGTGCGCCGCCATCCAGGTCGTCGGCGCCGGTGCTGGCCGCCGCTGCGAGCGCGCCGCGCCTGCAGTCGCTCGACGAGTTCGACGCGTGGCTGGACCGCGCGCCGCGCGACGAGCAGGAGGCGCTGCGCACGCTCGCGCACGACTGGTCACTGCTGCTCGTCGACGGAGATCCCTGCGCGCTCGCGGCCGAGCAGGATGTGCGCTGCTTCCGCGCCCGCGGCGGCCTCGCGCTGCTGCGGCTGCTCGCGCGCCCGAGCGTGCTCGTCTTGCACGATGCCCAGGACCGGCCCGTCTACGCGGTGCTGGCCGGGCTGGGCCGTGACGAGGCCACGCTGGTGGTGGGCAAGTCGGCGGTGCAGGTGCCGCTCACGCTGCTGACCACGCTCTGGCGCGGCGACTTCAGCACGTTCTGGCGGGTGCCGCCCGGCTACTCGGGCCCGCTGTCGCCGGGCTCGCACGGCCCGCTGGTGGACGCGGTGGGCGCGCAGCTTGCGGCGGCGCAGGGGGCGTCGGCGCCGGCGCCCGGCCACGTTTTCGACGCCACGTTGCGCTCGCGCGTGGCCGCGTTCCAGCTGGCCCAGGGCCTGGCGTCCGATGGCGTCGCCGGCCCCACCACGCTGATGCAGGTCAATCGCGCCAGCGGCCTCGCCGAACCCTGGCTGGCCGGCATGGCACCGACGGCGGTCGCCGTCCAAGGAAAGTAAGCGCATGTCCTATATCCTCGATGCGCTCCGACGGGCCGATGCCGAACGCACGCGCGGCGCGGTGCCCGGCCTGCATGCGCAGAGCGTGCCGTCCGACGGCGAGCCGGCGGCGCGCAACTTCGCGCCACTGATCTGGGGCGCCGGCGCGGCCGGTGCGCTGCTGGTGGCCGTGGTGGCGGTGCTGGCGTTCGGTCCGTGGCGCTCGCAGACCGGCGGCGGCGTGGCGGCGGCGCCTCTCGCGCCCGCGCCCGAGCTCGCGCCCGTCCCGCGCGACGTCGCGCCCACCACGATCGCGGGCGGCGAGCTGTCGCCGGCCCAACCTGGCGCGCTCGATCCGGGCGCGCGTCCCATCGAGCCGCCGATGGCGCGCGACCGGGCGCCGCCGCAACGCCCGCCCGCGCGCGACGCGCAGGCGGCTCGTGTCGCGACGCTGGCGCCCCGGGCCGCTGCTTCGATGCCGGCGCCCGTGGAGCACTACGGCGCGCCGATCGCGCCCGTGGCGACGCCCGCGCAGCCTGCCGCCATTCCTGCCCTCAACGACCTGCCGTCCGACATCCGCTCGCAGCTGCCGCGCCTGAACGTGGGCGGCTCGATCTACTCCGAGTCGCCCAGCGCACGCATGTTGATCCTCAACGGCCAGGTTTTCCACGAGGGCGACAAGCCCGCGGCCGACACCGTGCTCGAGCAGATCCGCCTGAAATCCGCCATCTTCAATTTCCGCGGCCAGCGCTACGAGGTCGCGTTCTGATTCCCCGTACCAAGGACACCCGATGACCTTCGCTTCCGCCGCTCGTCTCCTGCCGCTCGTCGCCACGGCGCTGCTCGCCGCCTGCGTCGCCGAGGCGTTGAAGCCGACGCCGCCCACGGTGGTGATCCCGGGCAACCTGGCCGCGCCGCCCACCGAGTCGCTCGTGCGCACGCTGTGGGCCGACGGCGTGCAGATCTACGAATGCCGCGCGAAGCCCGACGCCGGCGCCGCGCCCGCGTGGGTGTTCGTGGCGCCGGAGGCCAACCTGGCCGACGCCGGCGGCGTGCTCGTGGGCCACCACTACGCCGGTCCCACCTGGGAAGCCGCCGACGGCAGCAAGGTGGTGGGCACGGTCAAGGCCAAGGCCGATTCGCCGGACGCCGGCGCGATCCCCTGGTTGCTGCTGGCCACGCACAGTACCGGCCAGCCCGGCCTGTTCGCCAAGGTCACGACGATCCAGCGCGTGGCGACGATGGGCGGCGCGATGCCGGCCACGGGCTGCGATGCCACGACCATCGGCAAGCAGGCGCGCGTGCCGTACAAGGCGCAGTACACGCAGTACGCGCCCACGGTCTAGTTTTCTCCACGCATGACAGGTGACGCGCCGCCGAAACCCGGCGCCCGAGGAGTGACCGGATGATCTCGAGAGAAGACTGCGCGCGGCGCGACGGCGCGGACGCGCTGGCGCCGTTGCGCGACCAATTCATGCTTCCAGAAGGTGTGATCTATGTCGACGGCAATTCGCTGGGCGCGTTGCCGCGCGCCACGCCGGCGCGCGTCGCCGCCGCGGTGCAAACCGAGTGGGGCGACGGGCTGATTCGCAGCTGGAACGACGCGGGCTGGATCACGCTGCCGCAGCGCGTGGGCGACCGCATCGGCGGGCTCGTCGGCGCGAAGCCGGGCGAATGCGTCGCGGCCGATTCGACCTCGGTGAACCTGTTCAAGGTGCTCAGCGCCGCGTCGCGCATCGCGAAAGCCGATGCACCGGAGCGCAGCGTGATCGTGAGCGAGCGCCAGAACTTTCCCACCGACCTGTACATCGCCCAGGGCCTGTGTCGCGACCTGGGCTGGTCGCTCGAACTGCTGGAGCCGGCGGCCATCGTGGCACGGCTGTCGGAGGGGCGCGGCGCCGACGTCGCCCTCGTGATGCTCACCCAGGTGAACTACCGCACCGGCGCGCTGCACGACATGGCCGCGATGACCGCGCTCACCCACGCCGCGGGCGCCCTGGCCGTTTGGGACCTCGCGCACAGCGCCGGCGCGCTGCCGGTCGACCTCAACGGCGCCGATGCGGACTTCGCCATCGGCTGCGGCTACAAGTTCCTCAACGGCGGCCCCGGCGCGCCGGCCTTCGTGTGGGCGCACCCGCGCCACGCCGGCCGCTTCTGGCAACCGCTGTCCGGCTGGATGGGCCACGCCGCGCCGTTCACCTTCCAGTCCGGCTACGAGCCGGCGCCGGGCATCGGACGCTTTCTGTGCGGCACGCCGGCGGTGCTGTCGCTGACCGCGCTGGACTGCGGGGTCGACACGCTGCATGCCGCCGGCCCGCTCGGTGGCATGGCCGCGCTGCGCGAGAAGTCCGTCGCGCTGACCGATACCTTCATCGCGCTGGTGGACGAGCGCTGCGCGGCGCTCGGCTTCGCCGTGGCGAGCCCGCGTGACGCGCGCCAGCGCGGAAGCCAGGTGAGCCTCACATACGACGCAAGTTCGGCGAGCGCCGGCGGCGGATCGCACGGCTACGCCATCGTGCAGGCGCTGATCGAACGCGGCGTGATCGGCGACTTCCGCGCCGGCACGCCCGCCGACGCCCATGGCCCGGCGCTGCCCGACATCCTGCGTTTCGGCTTCACGCCGCTGTACCTGCGCTTCGTGGACGTGTACGACGCGGTGGATCAGCTCGTGCAACTGATGGAGACCGGGCAATACCGCGATGCGCGCTTCAACCAGCGCTCCGCCGTGACCTGAGAATGCAGGCATGAGCGACACCAACGACACGAACGACGCAAAGGGCCGCTGCCCGATGGGCCACGGCGCCGCGCCCGCAAAAGCGCAGGCGCAAGGCGAACGCATCGTCGCGGAGGAGGGCGCGCAGCTCGACTTCAAGGCGGACATGAGCTACGGCGACTACCTGCACCTCGACCAGGTGCTCGCCGCCCAGCACCCGCTCTCGCCCGACCACAACGAGATGCTGTTCATCGTGCAGCACCAGACGTCCGAGCTGTGGATGAAGCTGATGCTGCACGAGTTGCGCGCGGCCGTCGCCGCGATCGCTGCCGACGAGCTGGGCACGGCCTTCAAGATGCTGGCGCGCGTGAGCCGCATCATGGAGCAGCTGGTGCACGCCTGGGACGTGCTGGCCACGATGACGCCGCCCGAGTACTCGGCGATCCGCCCGTACCTGTCGGCCAGCAGCGGCTTCCAGAGCTGGCAGTACCGCTGCATCGAGTTCACGCTGGGCAACAAGAACGCGGCCATGCTCAAGCCCCATGAGCACCGGCCCGACCTGCTCGCCCAGGTGGACGCGGCGTTCCGCGCGCCCTCGCTGTACGACGAGAGCCTGCGCCTGCTGGCGCGCCGCGGCCTGGCGGTGCCGGCCGCGCACCGGGAGCGCGACTGGACGCAGCCCTACGCGGAGTGCGACGCCGTGCGCGACGCCTGGCTGGAGGTCTACCGCGACACGAAGACGCACTGGGACCTGTACCAACTCGGCGAGGAGCTCACCGACCTCGAGGACGCGTTCCGGCTGTGGCGCTTCCGTCACGTGACGACGGTGCAACGCATCATCGGCTTCAAGCGTGGAACGGGGGGCACGGGCGGCGTCAGCTACCTGCGCAAGATGCTCGACACGGTGCTGTTCCCGGAAGTCTGGGCGCTGCGCACGGAGCTCTGAGCCTGGATCGCCCGCTCGACAGCGGCGCGTGGTTGCTGTCGAGTTGATGCGAGAAGACTCGCGATACTGTCCAGTTAAAAGGTGTAATTGACGCCCTTTGTTGCCGCAAACCCTTCATATTGCCCTTAGGATTGGGCCTTAGCATGTAGGACAAGGGCGCGAAATCGTGCCCGTCTCCAGCACTTTCGGCTGGAGGCTACCCAAGCGCAAACGGGAACGTCGAGATGAATTTCTGGGGCAGGCTGGCAGTCGCCGCATCGGTCGCGTGGATCTCCTCCACCGCATACGCTCTCACCGACACGACCACTCGCCCCGGCGAGCCCCTGTCCGCCCTCGAGTCGGTGGACGCGTCGGCGGACGCCCGCTACGTCGAGCACTGGATCCATGCGAAGGGAGATGACCACGGACGCCCTTTCGTGATCGTCGACAAGAAGGCGGCGCGCATCTACGTGTTCGGCGCCGGCGGCACCCTGGTGGGCATGTCGTCCACGATCCTGGGCCAGTCGCGCGGCGACCTGCCCGTGCCTGGAGCCGGCCAGAAGAATCCATCCGACCTGCTGCCCTACGAGCGCAAGACGCCCGCCGGCCGCTTCGAATCGCAGCCCGGCCGCAACCTGCACGGCGAGCCGGTGGTCTGGGTCGACTACGACACGGGCATCGCGATCCACCGCGTGCGCCCGGGCGTCTCGCAACTGCAGCGCACCACGAGCCTGGCCAATGTGGACCCGAACAACAAGCGCCTGTCGCTCGGTTGCGTGGTCGTGCCGGAGAGCTTCTTCCTGTCGGTGGTGTTGCCCACGCTGGGCCATGGACATGGCACGGTCTACGTGCTGCCGGAGGACGTACCGGTGCAGGCGATGTTCGGCGAGCCGCGCGGCGAAGCCGTGGCCACCGCCCGCCGCGTGAACGTCAGCGCGCGCTAGTTCGCAGGCTCGCCAGCGAGCAGTCGAACTCCTCGCGCACCCAGTCGCGTAGCGCGATCAGCGGCGGCCAGTCCTTCAGCGCCGGCGGGTACACGAGGCTGTAGGGCTGCACGCCCTCCAGCACCACCGATACGTCGAACAGCCGCGCGAGCCGGCCGTCGCGCAGCGCGTCGGCCGCCAGCAGTTCGCGCACCACCGCCAGGCCCAGTCCCTGTTCGGTGGCCTGCAGCATCAGCCCCACGTCGTTGAACGAGGCCACCGGCGTCGCGCGCGTGCGCAGGCCGGCGGCCGCGAACCATTGCTCCCACACGTCGATGTCGCCCAGCAGCGGCTCGCGCGCCAGGTCGGCCGGCTGGCCCTCGCGCAGGCGCTGCGCGACCGCGGGCGACGCCACCGCGATGAACGGCGTCGGCGACTCGTAGAGCCGCTCCACCACGAGGCCCGGCCACGGGCCCGGGCCGGTGCGGATCGCGGCGTGGAAGCCGTCGCGCTGCAGGTCGATGAGATTGGCCGACGCCTCGATCTCGATGGCGATGTCGGGATGGCGCTTGCGCCACAGGCCCAGGCGCGGCAGGAACCAGCGCTGCGCGAACGACGGCAGCATGGTCACGCGCAGGCCCTGCGCCGCGCCCTGCGCCGCCGCGACGGCCGCCTGCACGCCGTCGTCCACCTGGCCCAGCGCCGGCGCCACATGGCGCAGCAAGGCCTGGCCTGCGGCGTTCAGGTGCACGCGGCGGCCGCGGCGGTCGAACAGCGGGAAGCCGAGCCGGCTCTCCAGTTCGCCGATCTGCTGGCTGACGGCGCTGTGCGTCAGGTGCAGCGACGCAGCCGCGGCGCGCAGCGTCTTCAACTGTGCGACGGCGACGAAGGCGGGCAGGAAATTGAGAGGGATTCGGGCCATTGGTCACTCCAGCTAACCAATATTGGCAGAACTAATTGCTATACGCCAGGAAATTGCAATTCTATTCTTACCAACATCGAAGCCCACCGGAGACGCGCCATGACCAGCTGCACCCTTGCCCCGACCGTGTCCGTGCCGTTCGGGACGCGCCTGCTGCAGGCCGTGCTGCGCTACTTCAGCCGTTCGGTGGTCACGCGCGAGTCTGTCGACCAGGCCTGGATCGACTCGGGCCTGGGCCGGCTCGGCCGTGCGACGCTGGAGGACATCGGTGCGCCGCCTTCCATGCTGCACGACAGGGAGCAGCGCGAGGCCTGGAAGCTCGCGTCGGCGCTCGACGCGACGCGGGTGCTGTAACTACAACGAGGCGCGGAAGCGCAGGTAGTCCTCGGCCGTCTGCTGCGGCCGCTCGATCATCGGCGCATGGCCCACGTGCGGCATCACGATGGCCCGCGCGTTGGGCAGCAGCGCCTCGAGCACGGGCACCGTGCCCACCGACAGCGCGCGATCCTCGCCGCCCCAGACGATCAGCGTGGGCGTGGCCAGGCCCTTGATGGCGCCGCTGACCGAATCGGTGGCGATCTGCTGGAAGACGTCGCGTTCCAGGTCCTGGTTGGCGATGCGCTCGCGTGCCAGCGCGTCCATCACCGAGCCCGGGATCCACGGTGGATCGCTCATCACGAACCTGACGAACGCCGGGTAGTCGCTCTCGCGGGTGATCATCAGCGGGTTGGTGCCCGTGGTGGCGATGATCTTCGCCAGCTCGCCGGGCGGCGCCTCCGCGATGCCGGCGCAATCGATGAGCCACAGGCTCGCGACCTCCTGCGGATGCTGGGCGGCGAAGCTCATCGCGATGCCGCCGCCCATCGAGTTGCCGCCCAGGTCGAGGCGCGCGAGGCCCAGCGCCTGCGTGAACGCATGCAGCCGTTCGGCCTGCGCGGCGTAGCGGTAGTCGACGTCGCGCCGGTGCGTGGACTCGCCGAAGCCCACGAGGTCGGGCACGATCACCCGGTAGCGCGGCGTGAGGTAGTGCGCCACTCGCGTGAAGTTGTCCTTGTCGGCGCCGAAGCCGTGCACCAGCACCAGCGGGGCGCCGGTGCCGCCTTCCAGGTAGACGATGTGCGTGCCGTCGGGCAGCACGAGTTCCTTGCGCTGGAGGTTCGCGCGCGAGCGCTCCATCGCGTATGCGGAATCCTTCAGCGACGGGCCGGTGCTCTCGCAGCCGGATAGAAGGGCGCCGGCGGCAAGTGCGCCTGCGAGCAGGGCGGAGCGGAGCAGGTGACGCATGCGGGTCGACGGTCTGGAGATGAGCTGCCACCACTGTAGCCGGCCCGCGCGAGACCGGCGACTCAGAGCGCCCCGAACGCGCTCAGTTCGCCCAGCCTGCTCAGGGATTGCTCCAGCGCCGCCACGCAGTCGCCGTCCACGCTGGTGCCGATGCCTTCGCGCAGCACGCGCAGCGCCTGCTCGGTGGACAGCGCCGCGCGATAGGGCCGCTCGGCGGTGAGCGCGTCGAAGATGTCGGCGGTGGTGATGATGCGCGTCTCGAGGCGGATGTGGCGGGCGTCCAGGCCGCGCGGATAGCCGCTGCCGTCCAGTTTCTCGTGATGCGCGCCCGCCACGCGCGCGAGCACGCCGAAGGAGCTGATGCGCCCCAGGATCCGCTCGGTGTTGGCCGCGTGCTGGCGCACGGCGGCCCATTCGTCCGCGTCCAGCGGCCCGGCCTTGTCCAGGATCCGGGTGCTGACGCCCAGCTTGCCCACGTCGTGCAGCAGGGCCCCGCGGCGCAGCCAGCGGCGCTCGGGCACGCCCAGGCCCAGCCGCTCGGCCACGTGCTCGGTCACGAGCCCCACGCGCGCGCTGTGGCCGGCCGTCCAGGGACTCTTGGCGTCGACGATCTGGCCGAAGGCCGACGCGATGTCGTCCAGGAAGTCGTCGTCGACGGGCAGGGCCTGCTGCGCCGGCTCCATCTCCAGCACCCGCTGCTCCAGGTCGTCGGCGCCGAGCTGGCGCCAGAACGCGGGGTCGCGCGCCAGCGCGGCGAAGGCGTCGGCGATGCGCGGATCGAACCAGCGGCCGCTGCGGCGCGCCACTTCCTCGCGCGTGCCCTGCGGGCCCGCGCTGGCATGGAACACGTCCACCACCTGGGCCAGCAACGCGATGCGCGAGTACAGCGGGATCTCCTTGCCGGCCAGGCCCTGCGGCTGGCCGCTGCCGTCCCAATGTTCGTCCAGCGACTGGATGGCCTCGGCCACGTCCTCTGGAAAGCGCAACTGGCGCGCGATCTGTGCGCCGCGCGAGCAGCGGGTCTCGGTGAGCTCGCGGTGGATCTCGCCGCCGTTCTGCACTGCGTTGACGATGGCGCGCACGCGCTCCATCAGGCCGGCCTTCGCGCCCGTGTGCCGGACGACGAAGCGCATCAGGCTCGGCAGGCTCAGGCCCAGCGTCCTGCGGTCGCGCTTGAAGCCCAGGTCGTCGGTGAGGAACAGCTGGCAGAGGCGCGCCGCGTTGCTGCTGCAGCCGCAATCCTTGAGCAGGGTCGCGTAGTAGAGGTCGCGCATCTCGCCGGCGTTCAGCCCGATCGCGCGGCCCAGTTGCTGGCCGATCCAGCAACTGCGCAGGCAATGGCCGGCCGGCTGGCCCTCGGTCATGTCCAGCGCGTGGCTCAGCGCTCCCAGCAATTCGCCCAGGCGCGGGCCGGCGCTGCCGATCGTCGACGGCGCAGGCGCTTGCGGATGGCGGCTCCGCTCGAAACCGGAGGGCGTACCGGCGGCTGGCAGGAAATCGAGCTGGGCATCCATCCGGGGTGTATCGGCTCGACCGGGCCGCGGCTGAAGTCCGGTGAGCGTGAGAAGAGTCGCGTGCCAGCGCCGGCCCGGCCGCTCAATTTCCGGTGCGAGGCGGTCGATAACGTCCTGAGTTTCCATTGACCGACCGCCTCCCGCACCCCATGGCCTCCGACGTCACGTCGACAACGCCCCTCCGAATCGCCCGCAGCGCGCCCATCGCGGTGCGGCTGGCGCTCGCGTTCGGCCTGTTGCTGGCGCTGCTGGCCGGCGTGGTGGCGCTCGCGCTCAGGCAGGCCGAGCTGGTGGGCGAATCGAGCCGCGTGGTGGCCGAATCCAGCCTGCGCCAGGTGCTGCTGGCGCGCCAGGCCGAGAAGGCCGCGCAGGCCGGCGCTCAGCATCTGCACACCCTGTTCCTGCTGGAGGCGCGTTCCGACCGCGTGCCGGTCTACAAGCAGATCGACACCGAGTTCGCCGACCAGAAGGCCGCGCTGTCGCAACTGCTGGCCGACGCCCACGCGGTGGAGGACGCCGTCGTCGTCGAACGCCTCATCGCCACCCGCGGCCGCTTCGAGGCCGCGTTCCAGCACACGGTCGAAGAGGTGGAGCTGGACCTGAACGCAGCCCGCCCGATCATGATCAAGGAGACGCTGCCGGCGCTCAACGACATGCTGGACGCGCTGGACGCGTTGGTGGCCGTGAAGTCGGCCCAGGCCAACGCCACGATCTCCAGCATCCGCATGCAGCAGGCCAGGAGCCGCAAGTACGTGCTGGAGCTGTCGGGCCTGGCGGTCGTCGTCGCGCTGATGTGCGCGGTGATGATCACGCGCTCGATCACGCGGCCGCTCGCGCTCACCGTGGCGCTGGCGCGCGAGATCGCCGACGGCAAGCTCGACGGCCCGATGCCCGCGGCCGGCCGCGACGAGGTGGGCCGGCTGATCACCGCGCTGGGAGAGATGCGCGACAGCCTGGCGCAGCGCGAGGCGCGCATCGTCGACCTCGCGTTCCGCGATCCGCTCACCGGGCTGGCCAACCGCACGCTGTTCAACGACCGCCTCGTCCAGGCGGTGGGCACGGCCACGCGCACCGGCCACGCGATGTCGGTGCTGCTGATCGACCTGGACCGCTTCAAGAACGTCAACGACGTGCTGGGCCATCCGGTGGGCGACGAGCTGCTCAACCAGGTGGCGGGCCGCCTCACGCGCGAGCTGCGCCGCACCACCGACACCGTCGCGCGCATCGGCGGCGACGAGTTCGCCGTGCTGCTGCCCGCTCAGGGCCGCGAAGGCTCCGCGATGCTGGCGCGCCAGCTGCTGGCGGCGCTCGAGCAGCCCGTGACGATCGAAGGCCAGACCGTGGACGTCAGCGGCTCGATCGGCATCGCCACCTTTCCCGATGACGGCGCCAATCCCACCGAGCTGATGGCCCACGCCGACTCCGCGATGTACGTGGCCAAGCAGACCAGCAGCGGTTACGCCGCGTTCACGCCGAGCATGGTGCGCACCACCGAGCACGGCCTGAGCCTGCTGTCCGACCTTCGGCGCGCGGTCGACGAGAGCGAGTTCTACCTGCAGTACCAGCCCAAGATCTCGCTGTTCGACCGCAGTTGCCTGTCGGCCGAGGTGCTGCTGCGCTGGCGCCATCCGACGCGCGGCTTCGTGCCGCCCGACCAGTTCATCCCGTTTGCCGAGCAGACCGGCTGCATCAAGTCGATCACGCGCTGGGTGCTGGCACGCGGCATCGCGCAGCTGGCGGCCTGGCGCGCGAGCGGCCTGGAGATGTCGCTCAACATCAACGTGTCCACGCGCGACCTGATCCAGCAGGACCTGCCGGCCATCGTGCGCGCGCAGCTGCTCGCCGATGGCGTGGCCGCGCGCCACCTGTGCCTGGAAGTGACCGAGAGCGCGATCATGGAGGATCCGGCGCACGCGCTGGCCTCGCTGCAGGCGCTGCACGAGATGGGCGTGCAGCTGTCGATCGACGACTTCGGTACCGGCTATTCTTCGCTGGCGTACCTGAAGAAGCTTCCGGTGCAGGAACTCAAGATCGACCGCTCGTTCGTGCTGAATCTCGACGCGGACGACAACGACCTGAACATCGTGCGCTCGACGATCGGCATGGCCCACCACATGGGCCTGAAGGTGGTCGCCGAGGGCGTCGAGACCGAGTCGGTGGCGGCCCAGCTGAAGACGCTGGGCTGCGACGGCGCCCAGGGCTACCTGTTCAGCCGGCCCCTGAACGCCGACGATTTCCTGGCCTGGGCCGTGGCGTCGCATGCCGCGAACCCGCCGCTTCTCCCGGGCGCGCCCGACGACCCGCGAACGGCAGACCTGTTCGAGCCGAGCCCCGTCGCGGGCTGAACGCGCGCCGCGCACGCTGTTGCGCAACACCTTTCGCGCCGCGTACTCCCCAATATTGCAGGGCTTGCGCGCCAAAATGGGCCTGACCGGCCTGTGCGGCATTGACACGCCCCCACCTCAGCTGCAATCCTTTACCCTGCAACGGAGGGAAAAGAGAACAAGATGAAGTTGGGGACGTCCGGAACCCGACCCCACGCCCAGGCGCCGCCGCAGTCGCCCGCGCGCGTGTACGAGGAAACGCTGGACGTCACGCGTCCCCGCGAGGATGCGTACGCCGTCCTGGCCGTGCGCGCGCTGAGCGTGCTCCTGCTGTCGGTGGGCGGGTCGCTGCTGCTCGTGTCGCTCGTGGTACGCAGCTACGGGTCGCTCGGCCTGCTGGGTCAATCGCGTGCGCTGATGGGCGCCTGCCTGTTCGTCGGCGGTGCCGGCGCGTGGGGCCTCGCGCTGCGCGGATGGCATCGCGCCTCCGCCACGCTGTCGCTCACGCTCGCGCTGCTGGCGCTGATGCTGCACGCCTGGCACTCCGGCCTGGGCACCCATTCCATCGTGCTGGGCGGCGCCGTGCTGCTGGTGGCGGTGTCGGGCATTCTGGTCAACCTGCCCACCGCCATCGTGCTGGGCATCGCCGACGTGCTGCTGATCGCCGGCCTCGAGGTGGCGGAGAGCCGCGGCCTCATCTCCCCGTCGGCCGCCACGGCGCAACTGCATGCCGAGTCGCGCGTGCTGTCGTTCGCGATGCTCACCTTCGCGGGCCTCATCACGGCGTGGATCGTGCGGCGCCAGCTGCTGGGCACCGTATTGCGCGCGCAGGAGCAGGAAAAGCGCATGAGCCGGCTGCTGCGCCTGGGCAGCGACTTCACGTGGGAAATGGATCCCCGCGGCTACCTCACCTACCTGTCGCCGTCGTTCGAGATGCACACGCTGCACACGGTGGCCGAGTTCATCCAGCTTGGCAAGCCGGGCGGCCCCACGTTCGTCAAGGACGGCCAGTGGGAGCTGCTGATGTCCGACATGAAGGCACGCCGGCCGTATCGGGACCGCGTGATCCAGTTCGTCACGGCCAATGGCAAGGACCTGTTCATCAGCGGCAGCGGCGAGCCGGTGTTCGACGCCACCGGCCGCCACCTCGGCTGGTGGGGCGTCAGCCGCAACGCCACCGCCGAGGTGCTGGCGCAACGCGCGCTGCAGCGCTCTCAGGCCATGCTCGATCGCCTGTTCCGCCTCAGCCCGGATGCGGTGTGCGTCGTCAGCCTGCGCGATGGGCGCGTGCTGCTCGCCAACCCCGCGTTCACGCAGTTCGTCGGCCTCGACGAGGCGCGGGTGCTGGGCCGCAACGGCGTCGAGCTGGGCTTCTGGCGCGACGACGAGCCGATGCTTTCGCTGGGACGAGCGATCTCTGCCAACGGCTGGGTACGCGATTTCCGCTCGGTGGCCTGGTCGGCCGACGGCGCCCAGCATTTCGTGCTGATGACCGCGGCCGCCTTCGACTGGGACGGCGAGGAAGTGGCGGTGATGACCACGCGCGACGTCACGGAGACGGAGCGCGCGAAGCAGGAGGGCGACGCCATCCTGGACAACGCGGTCGTCGGCGTGTGCCTGGTGCGCAACCACCGGCTCGAGCGCGTCAACCCGCAGCTGGAACGCATGCTGGGCCTGGCGCCCGGATCGCTGGTGGGCAAGCCCACGGAGGTGCTGTTTCCAAGCCGCGACAAGTTCAAGGACTTCGTGGCCGTCTACGAATCGGCACAGACCGCCGGCGAGACCATCGACATCGAGCGTCGCGCCCAGCGCGCCGATGGCACGCAACTGCTGTTTCGCATGCGTGGGCGCGCCGTCGACCCGAAGCGACGACAGGAGACCGGCACCATCTGGGTGGTGGAGGACATCACCGACCGCCGCCGCGCGGAGCTCGAGCTGGCCGACGCCCAGCGCGATGCGGAAGCCGCGCTGCGGGCCAAGAGCAGCTTCCTGGCCACCATGAGCCACGAGATCCGCACGCCCCTCAGCGGGGTGCTGGGCCTGGCGCGGCTGCTGCAGGAGGCTTCCCTGCCGGCCGAGCGCCGCAACGCGTACCTGGGCCACCTGGTGGAGGCGGCCGAGCTGCTCAACGGCATCGTCTCCGACGTGCTGGACCTGTCCAAGATCGAGGCCGGCCACCTGCAGGTGGAACAGATCCCGTTCGACCTGCACGCCATCGTCTGGAGCACCTTCCGCACGTTCTCGCCCATCGGCCAGGAGCGCGGGCTGGAGATGAGCTGCCACGTGAGCCTGGACACGCCGCGCGAGGTGCTGGGCGACCCGGTGCGCGTGCGCCAGATCCTGTCGAACTACCTGTCCAACGCGCTGAAGTTCACCACCCATGGCCGCATCCACGTGCATCTGTTCAAGCGCACGCCCGAGATGGCGCGCATCGAGATCAGCGACACCGGCATCGGCGTCAGCCCCGAGCTGCGCGCCACCCTGTTCCAGCCGTTCACCCAGGCCGACAGCTCCACCACCCGGCGCTTCGGCGGCAGCGGGCTGGGACTGTCGATCTGCCGCGAGCTGGCCACCTTGATGGGGGGCGACGTGGGGCTGGACAGCGACGGCCGCACCGGGAGCAGCGCCTGGGTGGACCTGCCGCTCGTGGCCGCCAGCGAGGACGACTTCATCACCATCGCCAACCCGCTCGACCAGAAGCCGCAGCAGCAGCCACTGGCGGGCATGCGCGTGCTGCTGGCCGAGGACAACGCGGTCAACCGCCTGATCGTCGGCGCGATGCTCGCGCGACTGGGCGCCGACGTGATCGAGGCGACCAACGGCAGCGAAGCGATCGCGCAGGCGTCACGCGAGCCCGGGCACGTGCACGCGATCCTGATGGACCTGCACATGCCCGAGATCGACGGCCTGGAGGCCACGCGCCAGCTGCGCGCGCAGCCGGCCACGGCCCACCTGCCCATCATCGCGCTCACCGCCGCCGTGCTCGACGCCGAGCGAGCGCAGGCGCATGCGGCGGGCATGAACGGGTTCGTCTCCAAGCCGGCGGCCGAGGGCGACCTGCTGCGCGCGCTGCGGAACTACCTGCCGGGCAACGACGGGCCGCCGAGCGCGTTCATGCGCTTCGACCTGGACTGAATTTGGGACACGCTCAACGCTTGAGCACCCTGGCCACCGCCGGCGCGCGCAGGCGTCCGGCCTGGGGCATGTCGGCACCCAGCAGCGGCCGGAGGTAGTCGAAGAAGGCCGGCGACACGTCATTGCCGGCGGGCGCGATCAGCGCGTCCTCCATCGTGCGCGTCTTGCCTGCCACGGCCTCCAGCGGCTGCAGCACGAGATCCACCGCGTAGTCGCCGCTGCGGCGGATGGCCACCGAGCCATCCTGGTCTCCCCACATCGCGAACTGCACCGCCTTCTCGCCCACCTCGCGCGCCTCGTGCCGGTCGACATCGGAGACGCAGCCCAGGAACGAGCGCTGCAGGTAGCCGAAGGTGTCGCCTCGCACGCGCTTGATCTTGAGCTTGTCCTTGATCTCGTCGCACAGCAGGTCGGCCAGCGCGCCGGTGCCCGACAGCTGCACGTTGCCGTGCGCGTCGCGCTCCACGCTGCTGGCCAGCTTCTCGGCGATCGTCGCGCCGATCTCGTCGTGGATGCCTTCGGAGACGGCGATCACGCAGCGGCCGTGCTTCGCGTAGGTGGCCTTCACGTCGGCGAGGAAGCCCTCGATGGAGAACGTGCGCTCGGGCAGGTAGACCAGGTGCGGGCCGTCGTCGGGGAAGCGGCGTGCCAGCGCGGCGGCGGCCGTGAGGAAGCCGGCATGGCGGCCCATCACCACGCCCAGGTAGACACCCGGCAGCGCGGCGTTGTCGAGGTTCGCGCCCGAGAACGCCTGCGCCACGAAGCGCGCGGCCGACGGGTAGCCGGGCGTGTGGTCGTTGCCCACGAGGTCGTTGTCGATCGTCTTGGGGATGTGGATGCAGCGCAGCGGGTGGCCGGCCTTGCGGGCCTCGTCGGCGACGATGCGCACGGTGTCGGACGAATCGTTGCCGCCGATGTAGAAGAAGTAGCCGATGCCGTGCGCCTGCAGAACGGCGAGGATGCGCTGGCAGTAGGCGAGGTCGGGCTTGTCGCGCGTGGATCCGAGCGCGGACGCCGGCGTGCGCGCCACCTGCTCGAGGTTGTGCAGGGTCTCCTGCGTGAGGTCGACCAGGTCCTCGTCGACGATGCCGCGCACGCCGTGCAGCGCACCGTACACGCGCTCGACCTGCGGGAAGCGACGTGCCTCGAGCACCACGCCCACCAGGGACTGGTTGATCACCGCGGTGGGGCCGCCGCCTTGCGCGACGAGGATCCTGATCGAACTCATGGGCGGGCACTCCGATGGTTGGTGGGTGCCGATCTTACGACCCGATCCCACCAGGCGGTCATCCTGCGCGCAGTCGCAGGATCCACCCCGGGGGAACGCATCGGTCCGCGTGGATCCCGCGACTGCGCGCAGGATGACAAGCCCCGGCTCAGTCCTTCGCGCGGCGCTGGCGGTGGATGTCGTGCGTCACGAACGGGTCGTCGCCCTCCGGCCGTTCCAGCCATTGCGGATGTTCCAGCGTCCTGTTGATGTCCGTCAGGCCGCTTTCCCAGTGACTGCGCATCGTGACGGCGCCGAACTCGTAGTCCTTGGACAGGCCGTCCCATTCCTTGTCCTGGTAGATCAGCTGGATCACGCTGACGCAGCGCGCGGTGGCCTGCTGCAAGGCGGCGCGGCAGGCCGGATGCGTGTCGCGCAGCGCCAGCGGGACCTGCTCGAGGATCTCGCGCAGCATGCGACGCTGGCGCTGTTCCTGGGCCTGCATGTTGGTGATGGCACGCGTGCGGCTCGAGAACTGGATGTCCTTGACGCGTTCCTGCGCGTCGATCACGTTGGTGGGCAGCTTGCCACGGGCGCTCCACAGGTCGACCTGGAACGCCAGCGTGTCGCGCCGGGGGTGGTCGTCCAGCACCTGCGTCAACGGCGTGTTCGACACGAGGCCGCCGTCCCAGTAGTAGTGCATCGGGCGCGGGGCGCTGCTCGAGCGCGACGCCTCGATCGGCCCCGGCTCCTCGATGCCCACCGCCGGAAAGCCTGGCGGCAGCGCGCCCGAGGCCATGATGTGCTCGGCGCGGATGCGCTTGCGCCAGCGGCCGTGCTGGTTGTCGAACGCCTCGAAGTTGCCCGTCTCCACGTCGACGGCCGAGATCGTCAGGCGTGTGACGCCCGCGTTGATGCGATCGAAGTCGACCAGCCGCTCCAGCGTCGCCTTCAGCGCCGCGGTGTCGTAGAAGCTCGCCGCGCCCGGCGCCTGCGGGCCGATGAGCGCGGTGACCGGACGCGGCGTGAAGAAGCCGCGCTGGCCTTCGGTGAGCGCGCGCCACGCGTTCCAGCTGTTCCAGATCTCGCGCCGCCAGTCGTCCACCGGCTCCACGAGCGCGTCCATGAAGGCCATCGCATCGGGGTACGCGGCCGGCCGCGACACGGTGTTCCAGAAATCGCGCAACCGGTCGATGCGGTCCCTGGGCGCATTGCCGGCGATCAGTGCCGCGTTGATGGCGCCGATCGAGATGCCTGCCACCCAGTCCGGCTCGATGCCGGCGGTGGCCAGCCCCTCCATCACGCCGGCCTGGTATGCGCCGAGCGCCCCGCCGCCTTGCAGCACGAGCGCGATGGTGTCGAAGGGGGGTCGGGTGAGCGGCATGGTTGGGCGCAGGACGAATCGGAACCCGCAGCTTATCGGGTTCATGTTGCAGTGCGCTGAAGACGGGCATTCGCTGCCCCGGCGGCCCGGCTCCATGATCCAATGGCGGCATGAGCCACACCGCCCCCGCCCACCTGGCTGCCGACTTCTCCGCCGCGGGCATCCGCGATGTCGAGTGCCTGTTGCCCGACGTGTCCGGCTACCCGCGCGGCAAGCTGATGCCGGCCTCGGCGTTCGCCGCGGGCGCCGAACTGCGCATTGCACAGGCGATCCCGATGCAGTGCGTCACCGGCGACTACTCGTACGACCCGATCTTCCCGGACCAGGATCCGGACGTGCAACTGGTGCCCGACTACGCCACCGTCAAGCCGGTGCCCTGGGCCAGCGTGCCGCGCGCGATGGCCATCCATGACTGCGTCGAGCTCAGCGGCGAGCTGTGCCAGTTCGCGCCGCGCTCGGTGCTCAAGGCGGTGATCGCCCGCTACGAGCGCCGCGGCCTGCGTCCGGTGGTCGCGCCCGAGATCGAGTTCTATCTCACGGCGCCCGTCGACGATCCGACCCAGCCCCTGCGCGCGCCCGCGCTGCGCGGCGGCCGGGGCGAGGTGGGCCAGTCGGCGTTCAGCCTCAACACGCTCAACGAGCACGCCGGCTTCTGGGACGAGTTCCGCACCACGCTGCAAGTGCTGGGCATCCGCGCCGACACCTGGATCCACGAGGTGGGCCTGACCCAGTTCGAGATCAACCTGCTGCACGACGACCCGCTGGTGGTGGCCGACCAGGCCTTCCTGTTCAAGTACGCGGCCAAGGAGGTGGCGATCAAGCACGGCCTGAACGCCGTCTTCATGGCCAAGCCCATCGCGCACCAGCCGGGCAGCTCGATGCACCTGCACCAGAGCCTGGTCGACGCCGACGGCCGCAACGTGTTCAGCAACGCCGATGGCGGCGAGAGCGCGCTGTTTCGCCAGTACATCGCCGGCCTGCAGGCCAACCTGCCCAGCCTGATGCTGCTGTTCGCGCCGTTCGTGAATTCGTATCGGCGCTTCGTCAAGGGCAGCCAGGCGCCGGTGAACTTCCACTGGGGCTACGACAACCGCACCGCCGGCCTGCGCATCCCGCGCAGCGGCCCGGCCGCTCGCCGCGTCGAGAACCGCGTGGCCGGCGCCGACGCCAATCCGTACCTCGTGATCGCCGCGACGCTGGCCGCCGGACTCGACGGCATCGAACGCGCGCTGCCGCCCACCGAGCCGATGAACGACAGCGCCTACGAATCGGCGCACACGCTGGCCCGCACCATCGTCGCGGCGCAGGAGGACTTCGTGCGCGGCGATGTCGCCGTGCGGCTGTTCGGCGAACGCTTCGTGCGCGCCTACGCGGCGGTCAAGGACGTGGAATACGAGAGCTGGCTCGCCGAGATCGGCGCGTGGGAGCGCCGCTTCCTGGTGCCGCAGGCATGACGCGTGTCGTCGCGGTCGTCGGCGCCGGCCCCGCCGGCCTGATGGCCGCCGACGCTCTGCAGGCGAGCGGCGCGCAGGTGCACGTGTTCGACGCGATGCCGTCGGTGGGCCGCAAGTTCCTGCTGGCCGGCATCGGCGGCCTGAACCTCACGCATTCCGAGGCGATGCCCGGCTTCCTCGCGCGTTACGCGGCGCGCGAGCCCGCGCTCGCGCCGTACCTGGACGACTTCGGGCCCGACGCGGTGCGTGCATGGGCCGCGGAGCTGGGCATCCGGACCTTCGTCGGCACGTCGGGCCGCGTGTTCCCCAAGGACATGAAGGCGGCCCCGTTGCTGCGCGCCTGGCTGCACCGGCTGCGCGCGGGCGGGGTGCAGTTCCACATGCGCCATCGCTGGCTCGGCTGGGCTGGCGACGACGCCACCCTGCGCTTCGCCGGACCCGAGGGCGAGCACGCGTTCGCCGCTGACGCCACCGTGCTGGCGCTCGGCGGTGCGAGCTGGTCGCGCCTGGGCTCCGACGGCGCCTGGGTGCCGCTGCTGGCCGCGCGCGGCCTCGCCATCGCGCCGCTGCGCGCGAGCAACTGCGGCTTCGACGTGGCACCCACCGGCCCGGATCGCGGCGGCTGGAGCGACCACCTGCGCGAGCGCTTCGCGGGCGAGCCGGTCAAGCCGGTGGCGATCACGGCGGCCGACGCGGCCGGTGTCGTCCACCGCCAGCAGGGCGAGTTCGTCGTCACGGCCACGGGCATCGAGGGCAGCCTCGTCTACGCGTTCTCGGCCGGCCTGCGCGAGCAGATCGCGGCGCAGGGCCAGGCCACGCTGACGCTGGACCTGCTGCCCCAGCACACGCTGGAACAGGTGCGGGCGGAGACGCGGCGGCCGCGCGGCACGCGCAGCCTGTCCACCCACCTGAAGAGCCGGCTGCACCTGCAAGGCGTGAAGACGGGCTTGCTGCACGAGTTGCTGTCACCCGCGCAGTTGAACGACCCCGACGTGCTCGCCGGCTTCATCAAGGCGCTGCCCGTGCTGGTGGCGGCGCCGCGTCCCGTCGACGAGGCGATCTCCACGGCCGGCGGCGTCGCCTTCGAGTCGCTGGACGCGTCGCTCATGGCCGCGGCCGTGCCGGGCCTGTTCGTTGCCGGGGAGATGCTCGACTGGGAGGCGCCCACCGGCGGCTACCTGCTCACGGCCTGCCTGGCCACCGGCCGCGCCGCGGGCATCGGCGCCGCGCGCTGGCTGCAGGCGCGTTGAAACGCACCCCGCTACCATTGACCTTTCGATGCTCTCGTCACCTTCCCGCATGGCCTCGCGCTCCCCGTCCCGTCGTTCCCGTTCCGACGTCGTGATCGACGTGGAGGCCCGCGAAGTGGCGCCCGAGCTGACGCCCGTCCGGGCGCCCGGCGCGCTGCTGCTGGCGCTCGAAGGCCGCGCGCCGTGGGAATTCGCCGCCAGCCTGGTGGCCGCGCCCTGGCTGCGCAAGCTGCCGCGCGGCGACGGCCATAGCGTGCTGGTGCTGCCGGGCCTGGCCGCCAACGACATCACCACGCTGCCGATGCGCGCGTTCCTGAAGGATCGCGGCTACGCGGCGCTGCCTTGGGAGCAGGGCCTGAACCTGGGGCCGCGCCCGGGCGTGCTGGCGGCGCTGCGCGAGCGCGTGCGCGCCTTGCACGCGATCGGCGGGACGAAGGTCAGCCTGGTTGGATGGAGCCTGGGCGGCGTCTACGCGCGCGAGCTCGCCAAGGAGATGCCCGAGCTGGTGCGCTGCGTGATCACGCTGGGCTCGCCCTTCGCCGGGCCGCCGCAGGCCACCAACGCGTGGTGGCTGTTCGAGCGCGTCAGCGGCCACCCCGAGCCCGACGCCGCGATGCAGGCCGCGCTGCGCGTCGCGCCGCCGCTGCCCACCACCTCGATCTACTCGCGCACCGACGGCATCGTCGCGTGGCAATGCAGCCTGAATCCGCCCGGGCCGCTCGCCGAGAACATCGAGGTGCCCGCCAGCCACATCGGGCTGGGACTGAACCCGCTGGCGATGATGGCCATCGCCGATCGGCTCGCGCAGGACCCGACACGCTGGAGGCCGTTCGAGACGAGCGGCCTGCGCGGTCTCTTCTTCAAGACTGGCAACTGACATGTCCAAGGTACACGCCAACGGCCTGATGATCGAGGTGGACGACCAGGGCCCGCGCGACGCCCCGGTGGTGCTGCTGGTGATGGGCCTGGGGATGCAGCTCACCGGCTGGCCCGACGAGCTCGTCGAGCTGCTCGTGGCGCACGGCTTTCGCGTCGTGCGCTTCGACAACCGCGACGCCGGCCTGAGCGACGGCTTCGACCATGCGGGCGTGCCCAGCATCCCGTGGAACGCGCTGCGTCACCTGCTGCGCCTGCCGATCCGCTCGCCCTACGCCGTCAAGGACATGGCCGCCGACGCGGTGGGCGTGCTCGACGCGCTGGGCATCGCGCGGGCGCACGTGGTGGGCGCCTCGCTGGGCGGCATGATCGCGCAGCACATCGCCGCCCATTGGCCCGAGCGCGTGGCCAGTCTCACGCTGATCATGACCACCAGCGGCTCGCGCCGCCTGCCGGGGCCCACGCCGCAGGCGCGCCGCGCGTTGCTGTCGCAGCCGGCCAATCGCGAGCCGGAGACGCTCATCGCGCACTCGATCGCCGTGTTCACGGCCATCGGCAGCCCGACCCTGCGCCCGGCACCGGCCGACCTGCGCGCGCGCGTCGTGGCGCACATCACGCGCGCGTCGCGGCCGGCCGGCTCGGCGCGCCAGCTGCTGGCCATCGCGGCCGACGGCGACCGCACGCCGCTGCTGGCGCGCATCCAGGCGCCCACGCGGGTGATCCACGGGGTCGCCGACCCGCTGGTGCCGGTGGCCAACGGCCGCGACCTGGTCAAGCGTATCCCTGGCGCGGAGGGCGACTTCATCGACGACATGGGACACGATTTGCCACAGCCGCTTCTGGGCCGCATCGCCCAGGGCATCGCGGGCAACGCGCGGCGCGCGGGCTGAACGAAAAGGGCCGATCGGTCGCCCGATCGGCCCTGTGCGGAGCGCTGGCGAGGCTTACTGGACGTTCACCGCCACGTCGTCGAGGACGAACGAGGTCTGCAGCGACGAGTCTTCCGAGCCCGTGAACTTCAGCGTGACGGTCTTGCCGATGTAGGCGTTCAGGCTGATCGTCCTCAGCACGTAGCCGGTGGCCGCGTTGAGGTTGGAGTATGTCGCCAGCGTGGTGGTGGTGCTGCCGCTGGTCACGCCCACCGTCAGCTTGTCGTACGCCGTCGTCGTCGTCGTCTCCGCGGTGTCGATGTGCAGGTAGAACGTCAGCGTGGCGGACGTCTTGCCGGCCGGGATCGTGATGGACTGCGACGCGGTGTCGGTGTGGGTGGTGCCGTAGCCGTCGAGCCAGGCGAAGCCCGTGCCGCTGTGCGCCGTTTCGCCGGAGCAGGTCGAGTTGGTGCAATAGACGCCCGAGCTCAGCGTCCACGGGGTGGCCGACGTTTCGAAGCCGCCGTTCGTCACGACGTTGGTCGAGCCGCCGCCGCCCGCGGTCGCCACGGTCACCGAGGCCGACTTCGAGGCCGAGACGCCGCCGCTGTCGGTCACCGTTTCCGTCACGCTGTAGGTGCCGGCCGCCGTGTACGTGTGGGTCGGGCTCTTCACCGTGGAGGTGCCGCCGTCGCCGAACGTCCACGCGTACGAGTTGATCGTGCCGCCGACGTCGCTGGAGGCGTCGGTGAAGGTGGCGGTCAGGCCCGAGGTGGTGTCGGTGAAGTTGGCCGTCGGGGTGGTCGTGCCGCCGCCGCCGCTGCTGCCGAAGGCGGCCGAGAAGTTCGCGACCTGCAGCGAGCCGTAGCCCGATGCGTAGTCCCACCCCGTGGCCGCGGCGTAGCCCTGGTTGCCCGAGGTGACGTCATGGAACCACGACGGGTTCGCGGCCGCCCCGGAATACAGCGTCGAGGCCGGGAATGGCGCGGTCAGGCCGTGCGCGGCCTGGATGCGCGAGAAGAAGCCGGTGAACAGCGGAGCGGCCAGCGAGGTGCCGCCGATCTGGGTGCTGGTGCCGTTGATCAGCACCAGTGCCCCGCTGTTGGGGTCGGCGTCGAACGAGATGTCGGGCACGCCGCGCTTCGTCGAGCTGCCGAGCACCCCGGCAGCGGTTTGCCAGCTGGGGGCGGTTTCCGTCAGCGACGGGCCGCCGCCGGCGCCGCCGGACGACGACTGCTGGCAGCTCGAGGCGCTGGTGCAGGACCACACCGTCTCGCCGGCCCAGGTGTTGCCGCCCGTGGTCGACAGCGAGGTGCCGCCGATCGCCATGACATACGGCGAGACCGCCGGATAGCTTTGCGCCTTGCCGGCCGTCGCGCCGCACTCGTACGCGCCCGAGTCGCCGGACGAGACCGAGAACGTCGTGCCCTGGGCCACCGCGGCCTGGAAGATCTGGTCTTCCGAAGCCTCGGACGAGCCTTCGTCGCTCTCGCAACCGCCCAGCGAGACGTTGACCACCTTCGCCAGCTTGTCCGTGACCGCCTTGTTGTAGCCGAGCGAGAGGTTCGCATCGCTGAGGTCGGCGACGTTGTACAGGATCATCGACTTGATCGTGCCGCCGGCGGCCGCCAGGGACGACTGCGAATCCAGGTTCCATTCGTCGGTGCCCGAGGTGGAACTGCTGGCCGTGCCGATCACGCTCGTGGTGACCGGGGGAGCCGGGTAGCCCGCGCTCGCGGCGAAGCTCTTCAGGTCCGTGATGGTCTGCGTCAGCGATCCCGACGTGATGATGCCGATCGTCGCCGTCGTCGCGCTGGGCAGGCTGGACGCGCCGTAGATCGCCGCGAAATTCGGGATGCTGACGCCCGTGACGGTCTGCGGCGTGGCGGCGTTCGGGGCCGCCAGGCGCTGGGCGTTCGTGTGTGCCAGGTGCACGGTCTGCAGGCCCAGCACGCCGAGGACGCTGCCGGCGAGGTGGGCGGGAACCAGCGCGTCGGTGACGTTGGCGTAGGCGCGGCGGCCGTTGACGTCGTACTCGTGCAGTTCGGCCCTGAAGGCCGTCTTGACGCTGCCGGCGCCGCCGGTGGCGCTCACCAGCAGGTTGTTGGGGGCGACTTCGATCTTGCCGAAGCCCTGGGCGCGCAGGTAGGCGACGACATCGGCCACTTGCGCGTCCGTCGGTGCGTGCGCGGCCTTGAACTGGGCGGCGGTCAGGGGCTGGACGCCCTTGGCGTTGGCCATCAGCTTGTTGGTCAGGGCGTCCAGGACGTCCTTGTTGCGCAGCTTCAGCGAGACGACGATGTTGATCTGCTCGCCTGCCTTCAACGGGCCGACATGGACGGCGGTGCGGGGATCGTGGGCCTTGGTGCTCGTGGCAACCCACGCTTCGGTGGTGGCGGCCTGGGCCGACACGGCGAACGCGCCGGCCAGCAAGACCGACAGCAGGGTCATCTTCCCTGCAAGAGCCTGCCGGCTCGAAGCTTGTCCTTGATTCGTCATGGAACTCTTCTCCTAATCGATGGGTCCGTTCACGCTTTTGGATGACGTGAATTTTTGCTGTGTGAGCGGCAATTGATTTTGTCGATGTCGCCCGTGAAAGCACCGAGATCATCGAATGGGGTTATCCAGTTCGAGGGGAGGTCGTCGATGCAGGCGCTGATTCTGTGCCGCAGCAATATCAGCGGTATCAGGTCGAACCCCGAGGGGTATGGCGGTGCATACCTTGCACCTCGACCGTGCAATATCCTGAAGTTGGTGCGAATTCCGCACTCACCCCCGAGCCGATCACCGGGGATGTAACGCGGGTGAACGCGTGTTACGGTCACCCTTAACAACTGATTAATCCCACTCGGCAATTCAAGTGTGTTTGAATTTAAACAATTTCTTCAACGGGTTGGTGAATACCCTGTTCGGGATTAGTCGCGGTTACCGACTCCAAATATAAAAATAATCCGGGACCTACAACGAAAAACGCAGCCCGGAGGCTGCGTCGATACCCGATTCAGGGTATTGGCGAGGTCGCAATACCCTGTTCCGGGTATCTCGCAACAAACTGAAGGGTCAGGCGTTGACCGTCCCGGCGTGGGCAACGGCCAGCGCGGTCATGTTGACGATGCGGCGCACCGTGGCCGACGGCGTCAGGATGTGCACCGGTGCATTGGCGCCCAGCAGGATCGGCCCGATCGTCACGCCGTGGCCGCCGGTCATCTTCAACACGTTGAACAGGATGTTGGCGGCGTCCAGGTTCGGGCACACCAGCACGTTGGCCGCGCCCTTGAGCGTGGAGTCGGGCAGCAGCGTCTCGCGCAGCTCCTCGCTGAAGGCGGCGTCGCCCTGCAGCTCGCCGTCGGCGGCCACGTCGGGCATGCGCCGGACGAACAGGTCGCGCGCCGCGCGCATCTTCTTCGCGGACGGGCGCTGGCTGCTGCCGAACATCGAGTGCGACAGGAACGCCACCTGAGGCACCAGGCCGAAGCGGCGCACCTCGGCCACCGACATCGCGGCGATGTCGGCGAGCTGCTCCGCGGTCGGGTCGTCGTTGACGGAGGTGTCGGCGATGAACAGGGTGTGCTTGTCCAGCAGCAGCGCGTTGACGGTGGCGAAGCCGTGCGCGCCCGGACGCTGTCCCACGACCTCGCGCAGGTGCGCGAAGTGGCCGTCGAAGCGGCCCACGAGGCCGCACAGCAGCGCGTCGGCATCGCCCAGGTGCACCATCAGCGCGGCGATGGTGGTGTTGGAGCGGCGCACCGTGGCCTTGGCCATGTCGGGCGTGACGCCGTCGCGCGCGTTGAGCCGGTGGTAGGTTTCCCAGTACTGGCGGAAGCGCGTGTCGTCCTCGGGGTTGACCACCTCGAAGTCGCGCCCGGCCTCCAGGCGCAGCCCGGCGCGTTCGATGCGCGCGGCGATCACCGCCGGCCGCCCGACCAGGATCGGCTTGACCAGGCGCTCGTCGAGCGCGATCTGCACCGCGCGCAGCACGCGTTCGTCCTCGCCCTCGGCGTAGACGACGCGCTTGGGCATCTGCCGCGCGGCGGAGAACAGCGGCCGCATCAGCATGCCCGTGTGCGACACGAAGCGGTCGAGCGAATGCACGTAGGCGTCGAAGTCCTTGATCGGGCGCGTCGCCACGCCCGAGGTCACGGCCGCCTTGGCCACGGCCGGCGCGATGCGCAGGATCAGGCGCGAGTCGAACGGCGTGGGGATCAGGTAGTCGGGGCCGAAGCGCAGCTCGCGGCCCGGGTAGGCCGCGGCCACCTCGGCGGAGATCTCGGCCTTGGCCAGGTCGGCGATCTCCTTGACGCAGGCGATCTTCATCGCCTCGGTGATGCGCGTGGCGCCGCAATCGAGCGCGCCGCGGAAGATGTAGGGGAAGCACAGGACGTTGTTGACCTGGTTCGGATAGTCGGAGCGGCCGGTGGCGATGATGCAGTCCGGGCGCACCGACTTCGCGAGCTCCGGCCGGATCTCCGGCTCGGGGTTCGCCAGCGCCAGGATGATGGGCCGGGGTGCCATCGAGACGACCATGTCGGCGCTGATCGCGCCCGCGGCAGAGCATCCGAGCACGACGTCGGCGCCCGCCATCGCATCGGCCAGCGTGCGCATGGCCGTCACCTTCTGGTAGCGCTTCTTCGACTCGTCGAGCTTGTCCTCGCGGCGGTCGTGGATCACGCCCTTGGAGTCGCACACGGTGATGTTGGCGCGGGTCACGCCCAGCTCCACCATCAGGTCCAGGCAGGCGATGGCCGCCGCACCGGCGCCCGACACCGCGATCCGCACCGAGCCGATCTTCTTGCCCACAAGCTCCAGGCCGTTGATCAGCGCCGCGGTGGAGATGATGGCCGTGCCGTGCTGGTCGTCGTGGAAGACCGGGATGTTCATGCGCTCGCGCAGCTTCTTCTCGATGTAGAAGCACTCCGGGGCCTTGATGTCCTCGAGGTTGACGCCGCCGAGCGTGGGCTCCAGCGCCGCGATGATCTCGACGAGCTTGTCCGGGTCGCGCTCGGCCAGTTCGATGTCGAACACGTCGATGCCGGCGAACTTCTGGAACAGGCAGCCCTTGCCCTCCATCACCGGCTTGCCGGCCAGCGGGCCGATGTCGCCGAGACCCAGCACGGCGGTGCCGTTGGTCACCACGCCCACCAGGTTGCCGCGCGCGGTGTAGTCGTGCGCCAGCGACGGGTCGGCCTCGATCGCCAGGCAGGCGTAGGCGACGCCCGGCGAGTACGCCAGCGACAGGTCGCGCTGGTTGGACAGCGGCTTGGTGGGGGTGACCGAGATCTTGCCGCGCACCGGGCTGCGGTGGTACTCGAGGGCGGCGTCGCGCAGCGCCTCTTCGGCGGGTGACAGGGCGGCCGTGTTCTTTTCCATGGTGTCTCCTTCGCGTCCGGCGTGTTCGCCGGGGGACAGGAATCTTGCCAGGGTTATGTAACCGAGTGGAAACCCTGTGGCCGGAAGCCCACGAGAACGCCGTGCAGATCCTTCGCGCCTGGGAATGAAGCCTTCGCCGTGCAGGGTTCAGCGAACGTCCGTGATCGGTGCTGCGCCGGCCTCCGCCACCCCGCAGGCGACCAGGCGCTCGCAGTAGTGCTGCAGCCGCTGCGAGTCGCAATGGATCACCAGCGAGTGCACGCGGCCCCAGCGCAGCTCGAACTCGTGGACGCCCGTGTTGGAACCCTGCGTGCCGTCGGGCAGCGTGAAGCGGTCGTCCCAGGCCACCGCGGCCACGGTCTTCCACGGCATGCCGCCGACGACGATCGCGCGCACGTCGAACGCCAGGCCCGGCAGCAGGCGCTGCAGGCGGGCGTACCAGCGCGCGGTGGACTCCGCGTGGCGGCGCTCGCCGGCCAGCGCGTGCTGCCCGGGCATCGCGTGGCGGTGCTGCGGGGCGAACTGCGCGACGATGCCGTCGTAGCGTCCGGCGTTGATGTCGGCGAAGGCGCGCCGCAGCTTGTGGCGGACGATGGCGTGGTACATGGCGAGCACTTCCCGGAGTCAACTTGACACTGTCAAGATGAGGCATCGTGCAACGCAATCCTTCTCGTGTCAAGATGGGCCATGCCATCCACTGCCGCCAAGCGCCCGCGCCGCCCCGCCCAGCCGCGCCCGTACCACCACGGCGACCTGCGCGCCTCGCTGCTGGACGCCGCCGCGCGCTGGCTGGACGAGCAGGGTGCCGAGAAACTGACGTTGCGCGAACTGGCGCGCGCCGCGGGCGTGTCGCACGCGGCGCCGTACCACCACTTCGCCGGCCGCGACGAGCTGATGGCCGGCGTCGCCGAGCACGCTTTCGACCGCCTCGGCGACGCGCTCGCCACGGCCTCGGCGCGATCGGCCGACCCGGGGCAGGCGCTGCTGGACATCGGCGAGGCCTACGTGCGGGAGGCGCTCGCGCACCCGGCCCGCTTCCGGCTGATGTTCGGGCCGATGCTGGCGCGCAAGGCCGAGCATCCCGGCCTGCGGCGGGCGGCCGAGCGGGCGTTCACGGTGCTGCTGGACTCGGCCACGGCCTACGCGCCCGACCGCGCCCTGGAACTGGCGCTGGGCGGCTGGAGCCTGTCGCATGGCGCGGCCAACCTCGCCATCGACGGCGCCTTCGCGGACCTGCCGATCCCGCCGGCCGACGCGCGCCGGCTGGCGCGACTGGACGCGGCCGCGCTCGTCCGGCGCATGGTGGCCGGCCTCCTGCAATTGCCAGATCCGCCGCCGGCGCGCGGCCGGACGCCGCGTCGCTGACGGCGTTCACCCCGTTTCCGCTCGGCCCGCGTTCAACCGCCACCTGCCCTGAACAAGGATTTGGCGATGAACCCGAACTCCATTGCCCTCCGGCGCCGCGGCCTGCTGGCCACGGTCGCGCTGGCCACGCTGCTGAACCTTGCCGCCAGCCCGGCCGTGCGCGCCGACGCCAACCTCGTGCGCGTGGACGTGCTCGACCGCGACAACGGTGATGCGCTGCGTGTCTGGCGCGACCACGGACGACCCGTGATCGCCGGTCGTCCCGGATCGCGCTACAGCGTGCGCCTGTTCAACGACAGCGGCGAGCGCGTGCTCGCGGTGGTGGCCATCGACGGCGTCAACGTGGTCTCCGGCGAGACGGCCAGCGTGAGCCAGCGCGGCTACGTGCTGGGCCCGTGGCAGCGCACCGAGATCACCGGCTGGCGCAAGAGCGACAGCGAGGTGGCGGCGTTCGAGTTCACGGCGCTCGCCGATTCCTACGCTGCGCGCACCGGCAGGCCGCTGGACGTCGGCGTCATCGGCGTGGCCGTGTTCCGCGAGGCGCCGCGCATAGCCGTGTCACGCGACCTGCCGATGCCCACGCCGGAGGTCCCGCTCGCGCCGCGCCTGGGCTTCGCCGAGTCGGCCAAGGCCCCGCCGCCGGCGCCAGCGTTGCGGGCCGCCGATGGCGCGATCGCGGCGGACGTGCCGCAGCCGCCCGCCGCGGAGCGCCTGGGCACCGGCCACGGCGCACGCGAGACCTCCGTGTCGCGGCTGGTCGCCTTCGAGCGCGCGTCCTCGCAGCCCGACCAGCGCGTCGAGATCCGCTACGACAGCCTCGACAACCTCGTGGCCGCCGGCATCGTGCCTCCGCCGCGGATGGCCACCACGACGAGGCCGCACTCGTTCCCGGCCGATCCGCCGCGCGACTACGTCCCGGATCCGCCGCTGCGTTGAACCTGGCGCCGATCCGTTTGGCGAGCGATGAAGCGTTAGCATCGTGGCCCGTGCAGGCCCACCCCGACTCCGTCCCGCCCCTCGCGTTCGTGAGCGAGCAGGGCGACGGGCGCGCGTGGGCCGACGACGTGGCGCCGACCGCCGACAGCGACGAGAACCTGATGCATGCCTTCGCGGGCGGCGACGCCGCCGCCTTCACCCGCCTGTACGACCGCCACGAGCGGGCCGCCTGGCGCTTCATCCGCCACCGCCTCGGCGCGCAGCACGAGGGCGCGGCCGACGACGTGCTGCAGGAGACCTGGATCAGCGTGGCCAGGGCGGCGCCGCGCTACGTCGCCACGGCGCGCTTCACCACCTGGCTGTTCACCGTGGCACGCAACCGCGTGATCGATCACCTGCGTGCGCAGTCCCACGCGATGCCGTCCATCGACGCCCCGTTGTCAGGGGATGCGGGCCACGACGACGGTGAACGCTGGGCAGACCGCGTCGCGGCCGACGCCGCCGACGGACCGCTCGCCCGCGTCGAGTCGCGCCAGCAGGCCGAGGCTTTCCTGGAGGCGCTGGCGCAATTGCCCGACGCGCAGCGCGAGGCCTTCGTGCTTCAGGCCGAGGGCGGGCTGAGCCTCGACGAGGTGGCCAGCGCCACGGGCGTCGGCGCCGAGACGGCCAAGACGCGGCTGCGCTACGCCAAGGCGAAGCTGCGGACGCTGCTGTCTGCATGGAGGGCCGCATGACCACGCCGACCCCGGAGCGCCCGACGGTGGCCGACGACCTCGACCAGGCCTACGCGCAGGCGCACGCGCTCGCTGGCGGCGATCGCGGGCCGGCGGCGTCGGTGCGTGCCAACGTGCTGGCGGCCGCGCGCGAGATCGCGACGAAGGCCGCGGCGGTGCCGCCGCTGACCCGCGTGGCGGCGCCGGTCTCGGACGTCGGTCGCGGGCGCGCCGGGGCCTGGAACCTGTCGTCGTGGCGCGTGCGCTCCGGTGCGGCGATCTGCGCGGTGCTCCTGGTGGGACTGGCCGTCGTGCGTTTCGATGCGAGTCGCCACGGCGCCGGCAACGTCATGGTGGCCGCGGCCGACGCGCCGTTGTCGGTGCAGGTCGTGCCGGCTTCGCCACCGCCACCGGCCGTGGACTTGGCCCCGCCCCCGAAGACGGCGATGCCAGGCGTCGTTGCCCGGGAACACGTTGCCGCGGCGGCGGCACTGGTCGAAGTCGCGCCTGCGGCGAAGGCGCGCGCCAAGGCCGACGCGACGGTGGCCGCCATCGCCGCCCCTCGCGACCCGGAGCGCGTGGTCGCGCAGGCCGACAAGCCGGCGGCGGCCGTCGCGGAGGCGCCGAATGCACGCGCCGATCGCTCGACGGTGATCGCCGGGCTGGAACCCCCCGCGCTCGCCTACGCGCCTGCGTCGCCCGCTCCGGCGCCGATCATGGCCACGGCGGCGCCGCCGGCCGCCGTCGCGCTGCAGCGGGTCGAGGTGACCGGCGGCAGCTTCGGCCTCTCCAGCGCGGCCACCAGCCAGGCGCTGCACGGCTCGGCCGTGACCGCGAAGAAGGTCTCGCCGTCGGCCGTCGGCTCGGCCATCGGTGCCGCCTTGCGCGCGCAGCCCACGCCGCTGCATGTGGCCGCCATCGCGGACGACGTCGACGCGCTCGGGAAACTGCTGGCCGACCCGGCCACGCGCGTCGACGCCGTCGACACCAATGGCCGGACCGCGTTGATGGTCGCCGTGATGGCAGCCAACGTCCGCGCGGTGCGGATGCTGCTCGACGCCGGGGCCGATCCGGAGCACGCCGACTCGACCGGGGCGACGCCCCGCAGCCTCGCCCGCACGGGCGTGAGCGCCGAGATCGCGGCGCTGCTGGCCGCTCGCCGCTGAGCCCGGCCCCGCACGCCCTGTCCTCGCGAAGCGCCGGTCCGTCGCATCCCGCTGGGGACCGCCACGGCCTGCCGTTAGAGTGCAAGCCTGGAAACATCGCATTTCTCGCCCGGAGCCCCTTCATGCTGTCCATCGCCTCGCTGACCCACGTCTACCCGAACGGAACCCGGGCGCTCGACGACGTGTCGCTGGAGATTCCCGCGGGCCTGTACGGCCTGCTGGGCCCCAACGGTGCGGGCAAGTCCACGCTGATGCGCTGCCTCGCCACGCTGCAGGTGCCCACCTCCGGACAGATCCGGTTCGGCGACATCGACGTGCTGGCCGAGCCGCAGAAGCTGCGCGCCAGGCTGGGCTACCTGCCGCAGGACTTCGGCGTCTATCCGCGCGTGTCGGCCTACGACATGCTCGACCACCTGGCCGTGCTCAAGGGCCTCGCCGCCAGCGGCCCGCGCAAGGAGACCGTGGAGGCGCTGCTGCAGCAGGTCAACCTGTGGGACGTGCGCAAGAAGGCCATCGCGGGCTTCTCGGGCGGCATGCGCCAGCGCTTCGGCATCGCGCAGGCGATGATCGGCAGCCCCGAGCTGATGATCGTCGACGAGCCCACCGCCGGACTCGACCCCGAGGAACGCAACCGCTTCAACAACCTGCTGGCCGAGATCGGCACCACGCGCGTGGTGATCCTGTCCACGCACATCGTCGACGACGTCACCGACCTGTGCTCGCGCATGGCCATCCTCGTGGGCGGGCGCATCGTCAGCGCCGGCACGCCAAACGGCCTGATCGACCAGCTGGCAGGCCGGGTCTGGACGCTCGCCGTCGAGCCCGAGGAGCTGCCGGGCCTGCGCAAGCAGTTCGACCTGATCTCCACGCACCTGCGCGGCGGCCGCACGGTCATTAACGTGCTGTCGGACGTCGCGCCCGACCCGCGCTTCAAGCCGGTGCACGCCGACCTGGAGCAGGTCTACTTCTCGACCCTGCACGTGCACCGCAAGGCCAGCGGCGTCGCGGCCCGCTGAAGACGAACGGACGCCCCCTCATGTTTCGTCACATCGCCGCCTTCGAATGGCGCTTCCAGGTCAAGAGCCCGGTCTTCTGGGTCGGCTGCCTGATCTTCTTCCTGATGGCCTTCGGCGCCACGGCCAGCGACAACGTCCAGATCGGCAGCATGGGCAACGTTCACAAGAACGCGCCCTACGCGATCGCCGAGATGCTGACCCAGATGGGCGTGTTCTCGATCTTCGTTACCATCGCGATGGTGGCCGGCGTCGTGATGCGCGACGACGAGACCAACTTCGCCTCCATCATCCGCACCACCTCGGTCGACAAGGCCAGCTACCTCGGCGGCCGCTTCGTGGGCGCCATCCTGGCCGCGCTGGTGGTGCTGGCGATGGTGCCGCTGGGCATCGCCGTCGGCTCGGTGATGCCGTGGCAGGACTTCGAGAAGATCGGCCCGTTCATGCCCGGCGACTACCTGTTCGCGCTGCTGGCCATCGAACTGCCCACGTTGCTGATCACCGCGGCGCTGTTCTTCGCCCTCGCCACCGCCACGCGCTCGATGGCCTGGACCTACGTCTGCGCGGTCGGGCTGCTGGTGCTGTTCCGGGTCGCTCGCGCCATGGCGGGCAACGACCCGGCGCTGGAGCACGTCACCGCGCTGTTCGACCCGTTCGGCATCGCGGCGCTGGACTTCGTCACGAAGTACTGGACGGCCTCGGACCGCAACACGACGCTGCCGGCGCTGACCGGCGTGCTGCTGGCCAACCGGCTGCTGTGGACCGCGATCGCCGTGGCGGTGTTCGGCGTGGCCTACCGGGCCTTCGGCTTCGAGATGCGCTTCGAGAAGCCGGCCGGCGAGGGCGACGCGAAGGGCGTCCCCGCCCGGGCCGGCCGGCTCAGCCGCGCGCAGAAGGCGGCGCGCGCGCACCAGGCCGAGCTCGAGGCGCTGGGCCAGGCGAATCCCGCCGGCGTGCGCGAGGTGTTGGCCGCCGAGGCGCGTCGAGGCGCAGTGGTGCTGCCAGCGATCCCGCCGGCCACGCCGGCCTCGGTGCGCGCGCAGCTGTGGGAGCTCACCCGGATCGACATGGCCTTCGTGTTCCGCAGCCCGGCGTATCCGGTGCTGCTGGCCATCAGCCTGCTCCTGTCGGTCGGCACCCTGCTCTATGCCGGCAACATCCTCGGAAGCCCGTCCTATCCGGTGACGCGCCTGATGGTGTCGGCGATGGCGGGCTCGTTCCTGTTCATGTCGTCCATCGTCGCGATCTACTACTCCGGCGAACTGGTGTGGCGCGACCGCGATCGCCGCATGCACGAGATCATCGATTCGACCGCGGCGCCCGACTGGACGCACCTCGTGCCCAAGACGGTGGCGATCTCGCTGGTGCTGCTGTCGACGGTGCTCGCGGGCGTCGTCGCGGCCGTGGGGTTCCAGGCGTTCAACGGCTACTTCCGGTTCGAGATCGGCGCCTACCTGGCGTGGTTCGTGTGGCCGATGGCGGTGTTCGCGATCCAGATGGCGGTGCTGTCCACGTTCGTGCAGGTGCTGGTGCCGCAGAAATTCATCGGCTGGGCGGTGATGCTGGTCTGGTTCGTCTCCACCATCACCTTCAACAACCTGGGCTTCGAGCACAACCTGTACAACTACGCGAGCACGTCCGAGGTGCCGCTGTCGGACCTGAACGGCGTGGGCCGCTTCTGGATCGGCCAGGCCTGGTTCGAGCTGTACTGGAGCGCGTTCGCGGTGATGCTGCTGGTGGCCACGCACGCGCTGTGGCGACGTGGCGCCACGGTGGAACTGCGTCCGCGCCTGCGCCAGATGCGCCAGCACCTGCGCGGGCGCCCGACGAAGGTGCTGGCCGTCTCGGCCGCGGTCTGGATCGCCACGGGCGGCTGGATCTTCTACAACACCAACGTGCTCAACCACTACACCACGCAGCCCGAGCGCGAGCTGCGTTCGGCCGACTTCGAGAAGACGCTGCTGCCCTACGAGAAGGTACTGCAGCCGCGCATCGCCGACGTCACGCTCGACGTGGCGCTGTTCCCGCGCGCCGCCCGCGCGGTCACCCACGGGCGCTACACGCTGGTCAATCGCGGCACGCAGCCCATCGGAGAGCTGCACCTGCAGTGGCCGCAGAACCTCACGCTCGACGCCATCGACTTCCCCGGCGCCACGGTCAAGACCGACTACCCGCGCTTCCACTACCGCATCTACGCGCTGGCCGCGCCGCTGCAGCCCGGCGAGCAACGCACGCTGGGCTTCACCACCACGCTGGAGCAGCGCGGCTTCGTCAACGGCCGGCCGCTGACCGCCATCGTGCCCAACGGCTCGTTCGTCAACAACATGGAGATCACGCCCACGGTGGGGTTCGCCCGCAACGGCCTGCTGGAGGATCGCGCCAAGCGTCGCAAGTACGGCCTGCCCGCGGAGCTGCGGCCGCCCAAGCTGGAGGACGACTCGGCGCGCCAGTTCAACGAGTTCCTGCACGACAGCGACTGGGTCAACGCCGACATCACCGTCACCACCGACGCCGACCAGACGCCCATCGCGCCGGGCCGCACGCTCAGCGACACGGGCCTCGGCACGGATCGCGACGCACGCCGCACCGTGCATTTCCGCAGCGACGCACCGATCAACCAGTTCTTCTCGATCCAGTCGGGGCGCTACGACATCCGGCGCTCCGTGTGGCACGCGCCCGCCGCGGGCGACCAGCCGGCGCACGACGTCGACCTGGCGGTGTACTACGCGCCCGGCCACGAGTTCAACGTGGATCGCATGCTGGCCGCGATGAGCGAGTCGCTCGCCTTGTACAGCAAGGACTTCACGCCCTACCAGTTCGGGCAGGCCCGCATCGTCGAGTTCCCGGCCTACGCCGCCTTCGCGCAGTCGTTCGCCAACACGATCCCGTTCTCGGAGAGCATCGGTTTCATCCAGCACTGGAAGGATCCGACCAAGATCGACGTGGACACCTACGTGACCGCCCACGAGATCGGCCACCAGTGGTGGGGCCACCAGCTGGTGCCGTCCGACCAGCAAGGTGCGTCCATGCTGGTGGAGACCTTCGCGCAGTACTCGGCGCTGCTCGTGATGGAGCAGCACTACGGCAAGGACCAGGTGCGCCGCTTCCTGAAGTACGAGCTCGACCGCTACCTGCGCTCGCGCGGCGGCGCCGTGCTCGAGGAGCTGCCGCTGGACCGTGTCGAGGACCAGGACTACATCTACTACCGCAAGGGCTCCGTGGCGATGTACTGGGCCAGGGAGGTGCTCGGCGAGGAGGTGGTCAATTCGGCGATGCGCAAGCTGCTGGCGCAATACGCGTTCAAGGGTGCGCCGTACGCCAACACCACCGATTTCCTGAAGATCCTGCGCGCCGAGGCCGGGCCCGCCAACGGCCAGATCATCACCGACCTGTTCGACAGGATCACGATCCTCGACCTCAAGGCCACCAACGCGACGGCCAGGCGACGGCCCGACGGCAAGTACGAGGTCTCGTTCGACGTCTCCGCCCGCAAGTTCTACGCGGACGGCGCCGGCAAGGAGACCGAGGCGACCATGGACGAGCTGGTGGACGTGGGCGTGTTCTCGGCCAAGCCGGGCGACAAGGACTTCGACGCGTCCAAGGTGCTGCTGCTGCACAAGGTGCCCATCCACGGGCCGCCGATGCCCGTCACCGTGGTGGTGGACAAGCGCCCGACCTGGGTCGGCATCGACCCGTACAACAAGCGCATCGACCGCAACTCCGACGACAACCTGACCCCGGTCGACGCGCCGAAATAGGCGGCGAGACGACTCGTTACCGTCGCGCTGGACGCTTGTGTTCGGAAACCATCGTCCCGATGTGGGACGATTGGTGTCCGGCGCCGCGGGCGCTGACGAGGGATCGATGAACGGGTTGTGGGTGCTAGCTGTCGTGACGCATGCCTGGGTGGCGTTGCGTCTCATGCCGGGCGTCGGGGCGGCGGCCGGTGCGCCGTCGGCGTGGGTGCTGGGCGCCTTGCTGGCCTTCTCGGCCGGGCTGGTGCCGCTGGCGCTGCGCCGGCGCCAGGGCAAGCGCACGCCGGCGCAGATCCAGCGCAGCGACATGCTCGCCTGGGCCAGCCTCACTCTGATGGGGCTGTTCTCGTCGCTGTTCGTGCTCACGCTGGTGCGCGACGTGGTCGAGCTGGTGCTGTGGCTGGCCGGGCTGGTCGGCGCGCCCCGGGTGCCGGCGCACTGGATCGAGCTGAGCAGCTGCGCCGTGGTCGTGCTGGCCCTGCTGGCCACGCTGGCGGGCCTGTACGGCGCGCGCAAGCCGCCGCGGGTCAAGATCGTGGACGTGCCGCTGAAGGACCTGCCGCCGGCGCTGCACGGGTTCAGGATCGCGCAGATCTCGGACATGCACATCGGCCCGACCATCAAGCGCCCGGCGATGAAGTACGTCGTGGCGACGATCAACCGGCTCGAGGTGGACGCCGTGGCCATCACCGGCGACCTGGTCGACGGCAACGTCTACGAGCTCTCGCGCCACGTCGCGCCGCTGGCCGGGCTGCGCTCGCGCCACGGCACCTTCTTCGTCACGGGCAACCACGAGTACTACTCCGGCGTGCACCCGTGGCTGAAGTACCTGCCCACGCTGGGCGTGCGGGTGCTGCTCAACGAACACGTGATCCTGCTGCACCACCACGCGCCCATCGTGCTGGCGGGCGTCACCGATTTCTCCGCGGCGAGCTACGACACCAGCCATCGAACCGACGTCGCACTGGCGATCACCGGTGCGCCGCGCGCTGCCGTCAAGGTGCTGCTCGCCCACCAGCCGCGCAGCGCGCCGGCCGCCGAGGCCGCCGGCTTCGACCTGCAGATCTCCGGCCACACGCACGGCGGCCAGTTCCTGCCCTGGAACTTCTTCGTGCGCCTGCAGCAGCCCTTCACGTCGGGCCTGCACCGCGTCAACGACATGCTGGTCTACATCAGCCGCGGCACGGGCTATTGGGGTCCGCCCATCCGCCTGGGCGCGCCGTCCGAGATCACGCTGCTGCGGCTCGTGACGGCCACAGGCCCGCTCAGGAAGTGAGAGTCTGCCGATGAAAACCGTCCACCATTCGCTGACGCAGAACACGCCCGGCGTGGCCATCGAACTCCGGAGCCTGCACTACGGCACGCCCGGCCGCGGCCCCAAGGCCACGCTGCAGGCCGCGCTGCACGCCGACGAGATCCCCGCGCTGCTGGTGGCGCACCACCTGCGCGCCCGTCTGGCCGAGCTCGAGGCCGAAGGCCGCATCCTCGGCGAGATCGTGCTGGTGCCCGTGGCCAACCCGATCGGCCTGGCGCAGCGCGTGCTGCAGTCGGTGGAGGGCCGCTTCGACCTCGCCAGCGGCGAGAACTTCAACCGCCATTACGCCGACCTGTTCGACACGGTGGTCAAGCAGGTCGACGGCCGCCTCACCGGCGACGCGGCGCACAACGTCGCGCTGATCCGTACCGCGCTGCGCGAAGGCGCCGCGGCGTTGCCGGAACGCAGCGCACTCGAGAGCCTGCGCCGCACGCTGCTGGGCTTGAGCATCGACGCCGACTTCGTGCTGGACCTGCACTGCGACAGCGAGGCGGTGATGCACCTGTACACCGAGACCTCGGTGTGGCCGCGGGTCGAGCCGCTGGCGCGCTTCCTGGGCGCGCAGGTGGCGCTGCTGGCCGAGGTCTCGGGCGCGCACCCGTTCGACGAGGCCTGCTCCACGCTCTGGCCACGCCTGGCCGCGCGCTTCGGCGCCGCCACGCCCATCCCCAGCGCCTGCGTGGCGGTCACCGTGGAACTGCGGGGCGAGGCCGACGTGGCGCACGAATGGGCCCGCCACGACGCCCAGGCCCTGATCGACTACCTCGCCTGGCAGGGCGTGATCTCCGGCCCTCCGGCGCAGCTCCCGCCCGCACTGTGCGAGGCCACGCCGCTGGCCGGCTCCATCCCCGTGAACGCGCCGCATGGCGGCGTCGTCGTCTACCTGCGGGAGCCGGGTGCCCTGGTGAAGGCCGGCGACCACCTGGCCGACCTCGTCGAGCCGATGACGGGCGCGGTGACGCCGCTTCTGAGTCCGGTGGACGGCGTGTTCTACGCGCGCGAGACGCGCCGCTCCGTGCCCGCGGGCGCGGGCGTGCTGCGCGTGGCCGGGCGCGAGGCGCTGCGCCAGGGCAACCTGCTCACCGCCTGACCCGGTCGGGTGGCCTGGAGCAGCGGCTATGCTCGCGAACTTCCCCTTGCAGGAACTCGCGCATGCGCATCGAGATCGAACCCGGCGTCCGCCTCTACGTCGACTTTGAAGGCACCCAGTTCGTGCCCGACGGACCGACGCTGCGCGAGAAGCCCACGCTCGTGCTGCTGCACGGCGGCCCCGGCTTCGACCACTCCAGCTTCCGGCCGTACTTCGGCCGCGTGGCCGACATCGCGCAGGTGCTCTACGTCGACCACCGCGGCCACGGCCGCAGCGACCGCCGGCCGCGCGAGGAATGGACGCTGGACACCTTCGCCGACGACGTGGTGCGGCTGTGCGATGCGCTGGACATCGTCAAGCCCATCGTGCTGGGCCAGTCCTTCGGCGGCTTCGTGGCGCAGCGCTACATCGAGCGCCATCCCGGTCATCCGTCCAAGGTGATCCTCTCCAGCACTTCGCCGCGCATGAGGCAGGAGCGCAAGGAGGCGATGTTCGCCAAGCTCGGCGGCCCGGCCGCGGGCGAGTCGTGCCGGCGCTTCTGGAGCGACCCCAATCCCGCGACCTGGGACGACTACGGCGTGCATTGCCGCCACCTCTACAACACCACCCCGCAGGATCCGGACGGCAGCGCGCGCACGATCCACAACGACGACATCCTCTTCGCGTCGGCCTCCGGCGAGCAACGCACGATGAACCTGCTGCCGGGCCTGGCCAAGGCGCAGTGCCCGGTGCTGGTGATGGCGGGCGAGCAGGATCCGGTGTGCCCGGTGGCCGACGCGCAGGACATCGCCGCGGCGCTGCCGCCGCGCTGGATGCAGTACCGCGCGTTCCCGAACGTGGGCCACGGCGCGTGGCGCGACGACGCCGACGCGGCGTTCGCCACGCTGCGCCGCTTCATCCTCGAATGAACGCACCGCCGCACTATGATCCCCGCATGAACGCCATCCTGGAAGAAGTCACCGCCGCGGCCGATCGCGCGGTCGCGACGCTGCAGGCCCGCGCCGGCGGCCGGCTCGACTTCTCGGTGGCGAGCCTGGTCGCCGTCGACGAGATGCTGGCCGAAGCCTCGGCCTACGTCGCCGACCTCGACGAGGCCGTCGTCACGGGCCTCGTGCAGCAGCTCGGCTGCTACGTGCTGGAGGTGGGACGGCGCGCGTTCGGCGGCGAGTACTTCTGGCACGAGGAGGGCGAGCAGCCGATCCTGGTGGTGGGCGAGCCCGCGGCACACGTGGCGTTGATGAGCTGGAGCAAGGTCGTGGGCCGGCTCACCGGCGACGTCGAGGACGACATCGTGCATTTCTTCAACGGGTTCGCCGACAAGGCGGCGCAGCCCGAGCCGGGCAGCAACCTGCTCTTCCTGTGAGAAAGCCACCATGAGCCAGGCCAGCGCCACGCCCTCGAAGATCGCCACCGTGCTGCGCGTGACCAGCGGCAACTTCCTGGAGATGTTCGACTTCTTCCTGTACGGGTTCTACGCCACCGACATCTCGCGGGCGTTCTTTCCCGGCAAGAGCGCCTACATCTCGCTGATGCTGACGTTCGTGACCTTCGGCGCCGGCTTCCTGATGCGGCCGCTGGGCGCGGTGGTCCTGGGTGCCTACATCGACCGCATCGGCCGGCGCCGGGGCCTCATCGTCACGCTCGCGCTGATGGCCTGCGGCACGGTGCTGATCGCCTGCGTGCCCACCTACGCGACGATCGGCGTGTTCGCACCGCTGCTGGTCGTCACGGGCCGCCTGCTGCAGGGTTTTTCGGCCGGCGTCGAGTTGGGCGGCGTGTCGGTGTACCTGTCGGAGATGGCCACGCCCGGCCACAAGGGCTTCTACGTCAGCTGGCAGTCGGCCAGCCAGCAGGCCGCGATCATGGTCGCGGCCGCGCTCGGCTACGCGATCAGCGTGTCGCTGGCGCCCGCGGTCGTCGACGACTGGGGATGGCGCATCCCGTTCTTCGTCGGCTGCATGATCCTGCCCTTCGTCTTCTACATCCGGCGCTCGCTGCTCGAGACCGAGGAGTTCCTCGCGCGCAAGGTGCGCCCCACGTTCCGCGAGAGCCTGCATTCGATGGGGCGCAACTGGGCGTTGATCGGCGCCGGCATGATGATGGTGGTGATGACGACGGTCTCGTTCTATCTCATCACCGTCTACACGCCCACGTTCGGCAAGTCGGTGCTCAAGCTCGACGCCACCGACGCGCTGGTCGTCACCTTCTGCGTGGGGCTGTCCAACTTCATCCTGCTTCCGCTGATGGGCGCGCTGTCCGATCGCGTGGGACGCTGGCCCTTGCTCGTGACGTTCACCGTGCTCACGCTGCTGACGGCCTACCCGGTGCTGTCGTGGCTGGTGGCGGCGCCGTCGTTCGGCCACATGCTGGCCACCGAGCTTTGGCTGTCCTTCCTGTACGCGAGCTACAACGGCGCGGCCGTGGTGGCGCTGACGGAGGTGATGCCGCCCCACGTGCGCACGGTGGGGTTCTCGCTGGCCTATGCGCTGGCCACGGCGATCTTCGGCGGCTTCACGCCGCTGGTGTGCACCTGGCTCATCCAGGCGACCGGCGACCATGCCGCGCCCGGCTGGTGGATGAGCGGCGCCGCGGCCTGCGGCCTGCTGGCCACCTTCCTGCTCTACCGCGGCGTCGTCAAGGAGCGGTAGATCATCAGCGAGGCGTGCGCGTCGCTGGCCGCGTACTGCAATTGCTGAGGACTCAGGTTCGGGTTCGCCCAGTTGGAGGTCGTTACCTTCCTCGATTTCGGAAGGCGCCGGCCAAGGACGACTGCCACGGCCATCTTGAGGCCGACCGCCTGCTTGAAGCCGAGGCGTCGGACCATGAACGACAGGTCGATGGCCTTGCCCAGCCGCAGCCCCAGCTTGCGATGCAACTGCGGCCGGTCCGAGTCCAGGCCGAAGCCGACGCGGACGATGTCGTCGGATTCGATCATGGCGCGCAGGAACTCCGCCGTCCCCGGCGTGGCCGGCTGCACGATGAAGGCGTCCTCGGACGTCGCGAACTGGATGACGTCGGGCCCCGTCTGCGGCGTGCCAGCAGTGAAGATCGGCTTGCTCTCGGTATCGAAGCCCACGTGCACTGCCGCGCGCAACTGGCGTTCGGCGAACTCCAGCTGGGCCGGTGTCCTGAGCACGTGGATGCGGGCGGGGGGCAGGGCCTCGTAGTCGGGCAGGGCGGCGATCTGTTCGCTGGTGGGCCGCTCGAGCGGTCGGGGGCTGTCCATGGGGTGAGTATGCCTGCGCGAACGCGCATGGGCCGTCCTGCTCGACGCCATGGGAAACGTGGGCGTGCGCCGTCGACCTCGCGAGGATTTGTCCTACGCCGCGAACTGACCTGGGCCGACACCACGCGGCCCGCGCCGGTGGGAAAGTACAACCATGCCGAACGACATCGGACACAGAACTCGAACAACATCCGATGTCGCCCGGCCCCTACAACCTACAGGAGCATGAACATGAACAAGGATCAAGTCGACGGCCGCGCCGAGACCATCAAGGGCAACGTCAAGGAAGCCGCCGGCAAGCTGGTGGGCAATGAACGCCTCACCACCGAAGGCCAGGCGGAGCAGGCCGCCGGCAAGGTGCAGTCCACCGTTGGCGACGTGAAGAACAACGTCGGCAACGCGATCAAGAACGCGATCGATCGTTAAGTCAGCAGCAGGGCCCGCGCCCCAGTGCGGCGCGGCCCTCACGAGCCCGGTTCACGCGACACGATTCGTCGGTCGCATCAACTCCAAGACGGACGCCAGCGCCCGGACATCCAGTGCATGTCCGGGCGTTGTCGTTTCCGGGTGTCTTCTGCCGCGCAGGCTCCCCCTAGACGTGGATGAAGCGGCCGCCGCCGAACGACCAGTTCTCCCAGGTCGTCTCCTTGAACACCAGCATCACGTCGTCGGCGTCGAGGCCGGGGGACTGGCGCAGGGCGTCGATGAGGTCGACGGCGATCTTGCGCTTGACCTTCACGCTGCGCCCCACCGACAACAGCACCTCGATGAGCACGAAGTCGTCCGTGCGCGGCGTGGCCAGATCGGGATAGGTCGGGTCGTAGCGGAAGTCTTCCGCCGACAACTCCAGCACGCGGTGGAAGCGATCGGTGGGCGGCACGCCCGACGCCGCCAGCGCGTTGTGCACGCCGTTGAGCACGGCCGACTTGAACGCGGCGTCCTTGCCGCGCCGCACGGTGAGCGTCACCAGAGGCATGGCCGCTCCGTCAGAGGTTGTCGGACGATTCGAGGCCCACGGGCAGCGGATCGTAGCCGGCGTCCACCAGGGCCTGTTGCAGCACGAAGCGGTCGAGATCGGATCGCACGTGGACGCGCTTGGTGCCCAGGTCGACGTCCACGCCGGCGGCCGGATCGAGGGCGTGGATGGCGGTGGTGACCGCATTGACGCAGTGTGCGCAGCTCATTCCTTCGACGTGGAAGTCGGGCATGGAGGTTCTCCTTCGGGGACGATGAGACAGTGTCGCTCTCCTCGATGGCGCCGGTCGGCGGGCGCTCGGGCATCCCCTGGTGGCGTGTGCCCATTTGCCCCTTTGCGTGGGGTTTTTCCAATCTGCGCAGTTCGTTACAGGCAGACCGTCGACACTGTCAGCTTCCTGCGTTTCAATTCCTGACGATGTCCGCTGCGCCGCCCGTTTCCGTCCTCCCCGCTCGCCAAGACTGGTCGTTCCCGGTCCAGGGCATGAGCTGCGCCGCGTGCGCCGGCCGGGTCGAGCGTGCCCTGCGCACCGTGCCGGGCGTGGCCGAGGCCAGCGTCAACATCGCAACAGAGATGGCCACCGTGCACGCCGCCGAGCCGCTGGCGTTCGCGGGGCTGCAGGCGGCCGTGCAGAAGGCCGGCTATGGCGCCCGCGCCCCGGAGTTGCCTGCGCCGCCGCCCGAGTCCGCGGCGCAGGCGTGGCGGCCGGTGATCGTCGCCGGGGCGCTGTCGGCGCCGTTGCTGTTGCCCATGCTCACGTCCTTCGCCGGCCTCGCATGGAGCTGGCCGGCCTGGTTGCAGTTCCTGCTGGCCACGCCGGTGCAGTTCTGGTTGGGCGCGCGCTTCTATGCCGGCGCCTGGCGCGCGTTGCGCGGCGGGGGCGCCAACATGGACGTGCTGGTGGCGCTCGGCACCTCGGCGGCGTACGGGCTGAGCCTGTACGAATGGTGGGCGGCCGCGCGCATGCCGGGCATGCCGACGGGCCACCTCTACTTCGAGGCCGGCGCCGTCGTGGTCACGCTGGTGCTGCTGGGCAAGCAGCTCGAGGTGCGCGCCAAGCGCCAGACCACGCAGGCGCTGCGCGGATTGCAGGCCTTGCAGCCGGCCACGGCGCGCGTGCGGCGCGACGGCGTCGAGTCCGACGTCGCGATCGCGCAATTGAGCGTGGGCGACCGGCTGGTGGTGCGGCCCGGCGAACGCTTCGCCGCCGATGGCCGCGTGGCCGAGGGCGAGAGCCACGTCGACGAGTCGCTGATCACCGGCGAGAACCTGCCCGTGGCGCGGCGGCCGGGCGAACACGTCACCGGCGGCGCGATCAACGGCGAGGGCCTGCTGCTGGTGGACGTGACCGCGGTGGGCGCCGAGTCCACGCTGGCGCGCATCGTGCGCCTGGTCGAGTCCGCGCAGGAGAAGAAGGCCCCCATCCAGCACCTGGTCGACCGCGTCAGCGCCGTCTTCGTGCCGGTGGTGTGCGTGGCGGCGCTCGTCACGCTGCTGGGCTGGGGACTGGGCAGCGGCGACTGGCAGCGCGCGGTGCTCGATGCCGTGGCCGTGCTGGTGATCGCCTGCCCCTGCGCGCTGGGGCTGGCCACGCCCACCGCGCTGATGGTGGGCACCGGCGTGGCCGCGCGCCACGGCATCCTCATCAAGGACGCCGAGGCGCTGGAGATCGCGCACGACGTCTCGGTGGTGGCGTTCGACAAGACCGGCACGCTCACCGAAGGCCGGCCGATGCTGGTGGCCTGCGTGGCCGTCGACGGCGACGCGGCGCGCCTGCTGGCGCTCACGGCGGCGGTGCAGTCGGGCAGCACCCATCCGCTTGCGCGCGCCGTGCTGGACATGGCGCGCGGCACCAACGCGCGCGTGCCCGCCGCGAGCGCGCAGCGCGCCGTCCCGGGCAAGGGCGTGGCCGCGCGTGTACGCGCACCTGCCGACCCGCGCGCCACGGCCGAGGTGCGCCTGGCCGAGGCCATCACCGCCAGCGTCATCATGAGCGCACGCCAGAGCGCCGGCCTGTCGCCGGGCACGGGCCTGGCGCCCGAGGTGGACGGCGCGCTCGAACCGGCGGGCCGCGAGCTCGACCTGCGGCTGGGCAGCGCGCGCTGGATGGCCGAGCTGGGCGTGGACCTGTCCCGGCTGGCCGAGCGCGCGACCGAGCTGCAGGCCCTGGGCCGCACGGTGTCGTGGCTGGCCGACGTGTCGGGCGACGCGCCCCAGCTGCTGGGCCTGGTGGCGTTCGGCGACCGCCTGCGCGACGGCGCCATCGAGGCCGTGCAGCGCTTGCAGGCCGAACATCTGCGCACGGTGATGGTCAGCGGCGATGGCCGCGCCAGCGCCGAGGGCGTGGCGCAGCTGCTGGGCATCGGCGAGGTGCATGCCGAGGTGCTGCCGGGCGAGAAGGCCTCCTTGATCGCATCGCTGCGTTCGCTGGCGGGTGCCGCGCACCGCCGTGGTCGGGGTCCGGTGCGGGTGGCGATGGTGGGCGACGGGCTCAACGATGCGCCCGCGCTGGCCGCGGCCGACGTCGGCATCGCGATGGCCTCGGGCACCGACATCGCGATGCAGGCGGCCGGCATCACGCTGATGCGGCCCGATCCGCGCCTGGTGGCCGATGCGCTGGACATCTCGCGACGCTGCGTCGCCAAGATCCGCCAGAACCTGTTCTGGGCCTTCGCCTACAACGTGGCCGGCATCGGCCTGGCCGCCGCAGGCCTCCTCAGCCCGATGGTGGCGGGCGCCGCGATGGCGTTCAGCAGCTTCAGCGTGGTGACGAACGCACTGATGCTGCGGCGCTGGAAGGCGACGCCGGCGAGCGTGGCCTGACCTACTGCTGCCGGGTGGCGGCCTCGGCCTGGGTGAAGAACTGGTAGATGCCGTCCTCGCTCATGCCGCGCGCATCGGCGAGCTCGCCCGCCTTGGTGATGAACAGGATCTTGTTGTCGGGCGACACGATCACGGCCGACGGGATGCCCTTCTTCGTCGCGTTGCCGTAGGCGGTGCTGACGTCGACGTTGTGGTCGAAGCGGCCCACGTCCACCTTCACCACCTTGAACTTCTTCATCAGCTCGGCATTGCGACCGGTCTTGAGCGCGGCGTCGAGCGCGCGGCAGTCGGGGCACCAGTTCGCGCCGAAGATCAGCAGCACCGGTTCCTTGGCCGCGGCGGCGTCGCGCAGGGCGACGGCGATCTGCGCCTTGGCGTCGGCGGATTCGTCGTAGGGGCGCGGAGCGGACGCGGCGGCGGCCGCGACGGGCGCGGTCTCGGCGGCGTTGGCGAGACCGGCGCTCAGCGCCAGCGCGAGGGGCAGCAGGATCTTTTTCATGCCGGGATGATGCCACCGGTACCTCCGGCGATGGATCCTGGAATGAAAAAAGCCCCACCGAAGCGGGGCTTGCAAGGAGCGAGCGACGTTTCAGGCAACGGCGCGGTGGCCGATCACCGTCACGTGCTGCACCGCGACGTGCGTCTGGCCGTAGGGCGCCATGGCCAGGGCATCCGCCGCCGCGTACTGCTGCGTCGCGAGGCCGTTCACGCCGGCGACGACGCCCAGCGTCATGAGGGCGGACAGGGCGAGGGCGGCGAACTGGGCGGTGGTCTTGGTCATGGTGGGCTCCGTGTGTCTGGGGGGTGGGTTCAGATCCGTTTCGTGATCCGATGTATGAACTCTAGGAGCCGGCGATCACGCCGCAAACCGCCTTGCGACGAGCCGCATCCGCCGCGGCGCCAGATGCAATCTCCGCCGATGGACCGTCAGCCGCCGCGCACCTGCGGCGCGAACGTGCGCGCCGCGCTGGCCCGGATCACCTCCAGGAAGCGCCGCAGCCGTGCGGGGTGGAAGCGCGCCTGCGGATACACCAGGTACACGGGCAACGGCGCGGCGCGCCAGCGCGGCGCCAGGTGCAGCAGGCGGCCCTGCGCGAGGTCGTCGGCCACCAGCCACGCCGAGACGATCGCCGCGCCGACGCCGCTGACGGCCGCGGTGCGCAATGCGTAGAGGCTGTCGGTGATCATGCGCGGGGCGATGGCCACGCGCGCTTCGCGGCCGTCGTCCAGCGACGTCAGCGCGAGTTCGGTGCGGTAGTACGGCCGCAGCGCGAGCCAGGGGATGTCGGCGAGATGCCCGGGCTGCAGCGGCGCCGGCAGCCGGGCTGCCAGCGCCGGCGCCGCGACCACGATGCGTGGCACTTCCGCCAGCTTGACGGCGACCGCGCCCTGGTCGTCGATCTGGCCCACCTGGATCGCGCAGTCGATGCCCTCCGCGATGAAGTCGGGACGGCGATCGTGGAGCAGCCACTCGACGTCGACGCGCGGGAAGCGCGCCAGGTACTCGGCCAGCGGCGCCACCAGCTGCTGCTGGCCGAAGGCGTGCGGCGCGATCACGCGCAGCGTGCCCTCGGGCTCGTCGCCAGCGCCGCGCAGGTCGGCCTCGAACGCGTGCCAGTTCGCGAGCAGCTCGCGGGCGCGCTCCAGGCAGCGCGCGCCGTCCTCCGTGAGCGTCATCGAATGCGTGGAGCGGCGCAGCAGCCGCACGCCCAGCGAGCGCTCCAGCGCTTGCAGCCGGCGGCTGATCGTGGGCTGCGTCGTGCCCAGCTGAGCGGCGGCGGCCGACAGGTTGCCGGCCTCGACGATGCGCACGAAGGTCTCCATCAGCTCGAAGCGGTCAGCGGAGGTGGCGGGCTTGGTCATGCATCAAGCGTATAGCAATTGTTCCTACAGCGGGCCTACTCGTCGCGCGCCTACCCCGCGAGAATGCGAGCCATTCCCTCGATCCTCCAGACAACTCTCATGCCAACCATTCACACCACGCATACGCAGGCGACGCCTCCGCTGACGCTGCCGCTGGTCGGCCTGCTGGCCGCCGGCGCCGGGCTGTCGGTGGCCGCGCTGTACTACAGCCAGCCGATGCTGGGCGAACTGGGTGCCGACATCGGCGCCTCGGCGCGCCAGATCGGCCTCGTGCCGACGCTGACGCAGCTCGGCTACGCCGCCGGCATCTTCTTCCTGGCGCCGCTGGGGGACCGCTACGACCGCCGCCGCATCATCCTCGCCAAGGCCGCCGCGCTGGTGGTGGCCCTGCTGGCCGCGGGCGCCTCCTCGGCGATCGGCCTGCTGCTGGTCGCCAGCCTCGCCGTGGGTCTGGCCGCGACGATGGCGCAGGACATCGTGCCGGCCGCCGCCACGCTGGCCCCCGAGGCGCAGCGCGGCAAGATCGTGGGCACCGTGATGACGGGGCTGCTGCTGGGCATCCTGCTGTCGCGCGTGGTGAGCGGCTTCGTCGCCGCCCACTTCGGCTGGCGCACGATGTTCGTCTCCGCGGCCGTGAGCATCGCCGTCTTCGCCGCGGTCGCGTCGCGCGCGCTGCCGCGCTTCAGGCCGACGACGAAGCTGCACTACGGCGCGCTGCTGGCCTCGTCGGCACAGCTGTGGAAGCGCCATGGCGCGCTGCGCCGCGCGACGCTCGCGCAAGGCCTGCTGGCCGTGGGCTTCAGCGCGTTCTGGTCGACGCTGGCGGTGATGCTGCACGCGTCCACCTGGCACCTGGGCAGCGCCGCGGCCGGCGCGTTCGGCCTCGCCGGCGCCGCCCGTGCGCTGGCCGCGCCGGTGGCCGGCCGCCTGGCCGACACGCGTGGGCCGGAGCTCGTCACGCGCCTGGGCACCAGCCTGGCCGCGCTCTCGTTCCTCGCGATGGCCGCCGGCGGGCTGCTGCCTCTCGAGTGGCAGCTGTGGGTGATCGGTATCGGCGCGGTGGGCTTCGACCTCGGCGTGCAGGCCACGTTGATCTCGCACCAGACCATCGTCTACGGCATCGATCCGGGCGCGCGCAGCCGCCTGAACGCGCTGCTGTTCACCGGCATGTTCATCGGCATGTCCAGCGGCGCGGCGCTCGGCAGCCTGGCGCTGTCGCGATGGGGCTGGCCCGGCGTGATGCTGCTGGCGGCCGGCGGCGCGATCTCGGCGCTGGTCGTGCGGCTGTGGCCGTCGCGCAGGCCGGTGTAGGCGTCCCCGGGATTCAGAACCCTTCGAGCACGACCTTGCCCTGCGCCTTGCCACTCTCGATGAAGGCGTGGGCCTTGAGCAGGTTGGCCGCGTTGATGGCGCCGAAATGCGCGCCGGCGGTCGTGCGCAGGCGCCCGGCGTCCACCAGCGTCGCCACCTGAGCGAGCAGCTTGCCCTGTTCGGCCATGTCCGGCGTGTCGAACATCGAGCGCGTGAACATCAGCTCCCAGTGCAGCGACAGTGCCTTCTGCTTGAGCGCCATCACGTCGAGGCCGGCCATGTCGTCGATGACGCCGATCGCGCCCTGCGGCTTCAGGCTGTCGATGATCTGCGCGTAGTGCCGGCCGGTCTGGGTCAGGGCGGCGACGACGTCGACCTCGCCGTGGCCGCCGTCCTTCAGCGCCTGCGCAAGCGGCTGCGAGTGGTCGATCACCGCGTGGGCGCCGAGCTCGAGGCACCACGCGCGCGTCTCGGGGCGCGACGCCGTGGCGATCACCTTCAGCTGCGTCAGCTGGCGCGCGAGCTGGATCAGGATCGAGCCGACGCCGCCGGCGCCGCCGACGATCAGGATGGACCGCCCCGCGCCGCCGCCGTGGGGCACGCGCAGGCGATCGAACAGCAGCTCCCACGCCGTGATCGCCGTGAGCGGTAGCGCGGCGGCCTGGCCGTCGTCCAGCGACGTCGGCGCCTTCGCGACGATGCGCTCGTCGACGACGTGCAGCGCGCTGTTGGCGCCGGGTCGCGTGATCGAGCCGGCATAGAAGACGCGGTCGCCGGCCTGGAAGCCGGTCACGTCGGCACCGACGCCCTCGACGACGCCGACCGCGTCCCAACCCAGCACCTTGGCCTGGCCGGCCGGCGGCGCGGTGTTCTTGCGCACCTTGGTGTCGACCGGGTTGACCGAGACCGCGTTCACGCGCACGAGCAGGTCGCGCGGACCGGGCAGCGGCGCGGGCAGGTCGAGGTCTTCGAGGGCGCGGGGCTGGTCCACGGGGAGGTTGTGGTGGTATCCGATGGCTTTCATGGCGGTTCCTGGAGGTCGATGGAGGCACTTTAGAGCGGCAAGGGCGGATTGATAAGATGGCCTGGAAAGGCATCACTTTCAAATGAAGATTGAAAATATCGCCGACCTGCAGGTGCTGATCCAGACGGCGCGCGGCGGCACGCTCACCGCGGCCGCGCGCCTGCTGGGCATGACGCCGGCCGCGGCCAGCGCGACGCTGAAGCGCCTCGAGACCCAGCTGGGCACGCGGCTGTTCGAACGCTCCACGCGCGCGATGCGCCTCACGCCGCAGGGCCAGATCCTGCTGGACTACGCGGTGCGCGCGTTCGAACTGCTGGCCGAGGGCGAGTCGCAGGTGGCCGCCGACCGGGCCGCGCTGGTCGGCACGGTGCGCGTGGCAGCGCCGTCCGATCTCACGCGCAACCTGCTGCTGCCGCTGTTCGACGAGTTCATGCAGGCGCATCCCGGGCTGCAACTCCAACTGTCGGTCGGCGATCGCGTGCTCGACGTGATGCGCGACGAGGTCGACATCGCCATCCGCTTCGGCACGCCGGCCGACTCGCGCCTGGTCGCGCGCCTGCTTGCCGCCTCCCGGCCGGTGTGCAGCGCGTCGCCCGACTACCTGCGCCGTCATGGCACGCCGCAGACGCCGCAGGATCTGCTGCGGCACAACTGCATCACCTTCGATCGGGGCGGTCGCCGCCATCGCGCGTGGCGCTTCTGCCGCGACGGCCAGTGGACGGAGGTGCGCGTCGACGGCGACCGCAGCGCCGACGACGCGTCGCTGGCGCGCGAATGGGCCGTGGCGGGCGCGGGCATCGTCCTGAAGTCCGAGATCGATCAACGCCGCGACCTCGACAGCGGCGCGCTCGTGCCGCTGCTCACCGAGTGGGAGACCGAGCCGTATCCGCTGCACGCGCTGCTGCCCAGTGGGCGCTTCGTGCCGAACCGCGTGCGCGCGCTGGTGGACTTTCTCGCGGCGCGGTTCCAAGGGTCCCAAGCCCGGGAATGCCGCGGCGCAACACCGCTTTCGCGGAGATAGGCACAATGCCGCCTCGCGCCGCGTTGGCGTCCCATGCCGGGACTTCGGGCGAGCGCCACTGCACAAGATCCCGCCATGAGCGCCCATTCCAGTCCCGCTGCCTCCACCCTTCGCGCCGCCGTCACCCTGCCCAAGCTGCGCGAGATGCGCGCCCGCGGCGAGAAGATCGCCATGCTCACCTGCTACGACGCCACCTTCGCGCAGGTGCTGGACGAGGCCGGCGTCGACACGCTGCTGGTGGGCGACTCGCTGGGCAACGTGCTGCAGGGCCGCACCAGCACCCTGCCGGTGACGCTGGCCGACATGGCGTACCACACCGGGTGCGTGGCCCGCGTTCAACCGGCCGCCTGGCTGATCGCCGACATGCCGTTCGGCAGCTACGAGAACGGCAAGGCCGCGGCGCTCGATTCGGCGGTCGCGCTGATGCGTGCCGGCGCCCGCATGGTCAAGATCGAGGGAGGCGGCTGGACGGCCGAGATCGTCTCCCACCTCGTGGCGCGCGGCATCCCCGTGTGCGCGCACCTGGGCCTCACGCCGCAGCGCGTGCATGCCCTGGGCGGCTACCGCGTGCAGGGCCGCGAGGGCGACGGCGCCGCCGCGTTGAAGCGCGACGCGCGCGAGCTGTCCGAAGCCGGCGCGGCGATGATGGTGTTCGAGATGGTGCCGGCCGCGCTCGCCACCGAGATCACTCAAGAGAATCCAGAGCTGATGACCATCGGCATCGGCGCCGGCGGGGGCACCTCCGGCCAGGTGCTGGTGCTGCACGACATGCTGGGCCTGGGCTCCGGGCGCAAGCCGCGCTTCGTGCGCAACTTCATGAACGAGGGCGGCTCGATCGCCTCGGCCATCGGGCGCTACGTGGCCGCGGTCAAGGACGGCTCGTTCCCGCAGGCCGAAGTCCACACCTACTGAAAATGCAAGTCATCCACACCATCGCCGACCTCCGCGCCGTGCTCGCCGGCTCCACCAGCACGGCGCTCGTGCCCACCATGGGCAACCTGCACGAGGGCCACCTGGCGCTGGTGCGCGAGGCCGCGCTGCACGGCTTCCCGGTGGTCGCGACGATCTTCGTCAACCGCCTGCAGTTCCTGCCGCACGAGGACTTCGCCCAGTACCCGCGCACGCTGGAGCGCGACTGCCGGTTGCTGGAGCAGGCCGGTTGCGACATCGTGTTCGCGCCCGACGAGGCCGAGCTGTATCCCGAGCCGCAGGCCTACAAGGTGACCCCGCCCGCGGCCATCGCCGACCTGCTCGAAGGCGAGTTCCGCCCCGGCTTCTTCACCGGGGTGTGCACCGTCGTGATGAAGCTGTTCCAGTGCGTGCAGCCCGCGGTGGCCGTGTTCGGCCAGAAGGACTACCAGCAGCTGATGGTGATCAAGGCGATGGCGCGCCAGTTCGCGCTGCCCACCGAAGTGATCGGCGCCCCGACGATCCGCGCCACCGACGGCCTGGCGCTGTCGTCGCGCAATGGCTACCTCAGCGCCGACGAACGCGCCGAGGCCACCGCGCTCTCTGGCGCGCTGCGCAGGATCGCGGCCGCGCTGCGCGAGGGCGCGCGTGACGTGGGCGCGGTTGAGCGCGAGCAGGTCGGCGCGCTCGCTGCACGCGGGTGGAAGACCGACTACCTCACCGTGCGCCGCCGCGCCGACCTGCTGCCGCCGACGACCGACGACCTGGCCGCGAAGACGCCGCTCGTGGCGCTGGCCGCGTCGCGGCTGGGCAAGACGCGCCTGATCGACAATCTCGAGATCGACCTCTAGAACGATTTCTCGAGTTCGTCGACCAGCGAGCCCACGTAGGCCGCGGCGTCGTGGATCGGCGCGGGCGTGCTCATGTCGAGGCCGGCCATCTGCATCAGCTCCAGCGGCTTGCGCGTGCCGCCCGCGCGCAGCACCTGCAGCCAGCGCTGCACGGCCGGCGCGCCTTCCCTGGCGACGAGGCCGCTCATCGCGGTGGCGGTGACGAGGCCCACCGAATACGTGTAGGGGTACAGCCCCATGTAGTAGTGCGGCTGGCGCATCCAGGTCATGCGTGCGCCGTCGTCGATCTCGACGGCGTCGCCCCAGAACTCCTGCAGCACCTCGCCCTTGGTGCGGTTCAGCAGCGTGGCCGTGACGGCCTGTCCGGCTTCGGCCATCGCATAGATCCGGTGCTGCAGCTCGGCCTCCAGCAGGTGGGTGACGAAGTTGTGGTGGTAGGTGCCCAGCAGCTGCATGATGACGCTGCGGCGGGTGCGCGTGTCGTCGCTGCCGGCCAGGATGTGCCGCGCCAGCAGCATCTCGTGCATGATCGACGGCGCTTCGATGAAGGGCATGGCCGGCCGCGTGTTGACGTAGCGCTGGTGCTTCATCGCCAGCCCGAAGTGCGCGGCGTGGCCCAGCTCGTGCGCCAGCGTGAACACGCTGCGCGTCGTGCCGGCCCAGGTGACGAGGATGTACGGATGCACGCCGTAGGGCGACGAGCAGAACGCGCCGGTGGACTTGCCCACGTTGTCGGCCCGATCGACCCAGCGTTGCGTGAGGGCCGTGCGCACGAAGGCGACGTACTCGGGGCCCATGGGTTCCATCGACGCGAGCAGCGTGTCGCAGGCCTGCTCGTACGAGATGGCCGGCTCGAAGCCGGCGTCCAGCGGCGCCCGCAGGTCGCAGTGGAGCATCCGGGCCAGGCCCAGCACGCGGCGGCGCAGGCGCGCATAGCGCTGCATGTGCGGGGCGATCTCCGTGCGTATGATCCTCAGGATGTCGGCATACAGCGTGCGCGGCACCTGGTGCGATTGCAGCAGGTAGTCCTCCGTGCTGGCATGGCCGCGCAGGCGGGCGATCGCCACGTTCTTCTTGACCTCGGTGGCCAGCGTGGCGGCCCAGGTGTTGTTGCAGGCCTTGAGCCCGGCGCTGAACGACGCCCACGCGCCGCGGCGCACGCTCGCGTCCGGATGCGCCTCGTAGTTCGTCTCGTAGAGGCTGAACGAGTTCGGGTGCTGCGTGCCCTGGGCGTCGAGGAACGGCGCGAACGAGATGTCGCTGGCCTTCGACCGGGTGTAGATCATGTAGGGCGAGCCCAGCACCTCGCCGAGTGCGGCCAGCACGCCCTCGGTCTCGGCGCCCAGCCGGTGCCGCCTGGTCTCCAGCAGGCGCTCGAGCGGCACGCGGTGCGGCGCCAGGCCGTCGTCTTCGGCGAGGAAGCGCTCGACGGTGCCGTCGGGCAGGGCCAGGGTCTCCGAATCGATGAACGCGAGGCTCGCACCCAGCCGCGCGGCCAGCGCGTTGACGCGCGCCATCGCCGCCTGGTATTCCGGGTTCGTGCCGTCCTGGGCGTTGCGAAGGTAGGCGAAGGTGCTCAGCCGCATGAAGCGCGCCTGCAATTGTTCCGCGGCGTCCAGGCAGCGCACCAGGCTGGCGGCGGAGTCGCCCAACCGGCCGCGGAACGGTTCGACATCGGCGCGGGCAGCGTCCAGCGCCTCGAATTCGGCCTCCCAGTGCGCCGGGCTGGCGAACAGATCTCCCAGGTCCCAGGTCAGTTCCACGGGCACGTCGGCGCGCGCGAGACGGTCTTGCATGTCGGTCTTCCTGTCTTCGATCTGGCTCGCGAATGACGTTATCACGCGCCCCGGAACGCGTCACCGCGCTGCGGCAATTGACGCTACGGAACCCGACCGGGGCGCGCGGTCTATCGGGTAGGGCAAAATTCAGGCATGAACGCACCTGTCCATGCCATCCACATCCAGCGCCGCGACGCGACGCCGGCCGATACGTCCTGCGGTCACGCGCACACCGAACGCTGGAGCGTGGACGCGATCGAGGCCTTGTTCGACCTCCCGTTCAACGACCTGATCCTGCGGGCGCAGGGGGTGCACCGCGAGCACTTCGCACCCAACCAGGTGGAACTGGCCACGCTGCTGTCGATCAAGACCGGCGGGTGTCCCGAGGACTGCGGCTACTGCCCGCAGTCGGTGCACTACGACACCGGCGTCGACGCCACCAAGCTGATGGACGTCGAGGCCGTCGCGGCCGCGGCCCGCACGGCCAAGGAACACGGGGCCACGCGCTTCTGCATGGGCGCCGCCTGGCGCGCGCCCAAGGATCGCGACATCGAGGCCGTGTCGGCCATCGTGCGCGAGGTGAAGTCGCTGGGCCTGGAGGCGTGCTGCACGCTGGGCATGCTCAGCGAGCCGCAGGCGAAGTCGCTCAAGGAAGCGGGCCTGGACTACTACAACCACAACCTCGACACCGCCCCCGAGGCCTACGGCCGCGTCATCACCACGCGCGACTACCAGGATCGCCTCAACACGCTGGGCCACGTGCGCGGCGCGGGCATCAGCGTGTGCAGCGGCGGCATCGTGGGCATGGGCGAAAGCCGCCGGGAGCGCGCGGGCCTGGTCGCGCAGCTGGCCAACCTCGACCCGTATCCGGAGTCGGTGCCGATCAACGAGCTGGTGCGCGTCGAAGGCACGCCGATGGCCGACGAGAAGCCGCTCGACCCGCTGGAATTCGTCCGCACGATCGCGGTGGCGCGTATCACGATGCCGCTGGCGCGCGTGCGCCTGTCGGCCGGCCGCCAGCAGATGAGCGAGGCCGTGCAGGCGCTGTGCTTCCTGGCCGGCGCGAACTCGGTGTTCTACGGCGAGAAGCTGCTCACCACGGGCAATCCGGACGTCGAGAAGGACCGCGCGTTGTTCGAGAAGCTGGGCGTGACGACGGCGGCGAGCCAGCACATCGGCTGATCCTTTCGCGTCGCCTGCAGGCCGGGTCCCTGCGAGGGTGCCCGGCCTTCGCATTTGTGGTCCTCACACTTCGAGCCGGTCGTCCGGGCGGGCCACCAGGGTATACAGCGCCGGCATCAGGAAGATGCTGATCAGGAGCCGCGTGAACAGGCCGCTGACGATGACCAGGGCGAACGGCCGTTGCGTGTCGGTGCCCACGCCGCTGGCCAGCGCGGCCGGCAGCAATCCCAGCGCCGCCACCAGCGCGGTCATCATGATCGGGCGCAGCCGCAGGATCGCGCCTTCGCGGACGGCCTCCGCGAGGCCGAGGCCGTCGCGCCGAAGCTCGTTGACGTAGGAGATGTAGACGATCGCCGTCTGGACCGAGACGCCGAACAGGGCCAGGAAGCCGATGCCGGACGAGACCGAGAACGGCGTCCCGGTGAGCCAGAGCGCCACGATGCCGCCGGCCGGCGCCGACAGCAGCACCCCCAGCACGGTGATCAGCGGGAACTTGAAGTTGAGGTACAGGCTGAACAGCAGCAGGAAGATCAACCCGATGGTCACCGGCAGGATGACAACGAGCTGCGCGCGCGACGCGGTGTATTGCGTGTACTCTCCGCCCCAGTCCAGCCGGTAGCCCTGAGGCAGTTCGACCTTCTTGTCGACCTGCTGGATGGCATCTTCCACTGCGCCCGCAAGATCGCGCCCTTCGACCGAGAACTGGACGCCGATGTAGCGTGAATTGTGCTGGCGGTAGATGAACGAGGCGCCGTTGGTCACCTGGATGTCGGCGAATTCCTTGAGCGGGATCTGCTGTCCTCCTGGCGTGGCCACCGGGATGTTGCCGATCTCCTCGGGGGTGTCCCGGTAGGGGCGATCGAGCCGGACGAGGAGATCGAACTGCTTTTCCTGCTGCACCACCTGGGTGGCCACGCCGCCACCGATGGCCGTGGTGATCAAGGCATTGATGTCGTCGACGTTCAAGCCATAGCGTGCAATCGCGGCACGATTGATCTTGATGGTCAGGCTGGGCTGACCCAGCTCCTTGACCAGGGTGACATCGTGGATGCCGCGCACCTTCTCGAGGACCTGCTTGATCGCCGTGCCCTTGCGTTGCAGCGTGTCCAGGTCGGACCCGAACACCTTGACCGCCAGGGCGCTCTTGAGCCCCGACTCCGCCTCGTCCACCGCGTCCTCCGCCGGCTGGGTGTAGTTGAAGATGATGCCGGGAAACGCCTGCAATTTCTGGTCGATGGCCGCGGTGAGCTCCGCCTTCGTGCGATAGCTGCCGCTCCACGTGGAATACGGCTTCAGGCCGACGTAGAACTCGACGTTGAAGAAGCCGGTCGAATCGGTGCCATCGTCGGGCCGGCCCAATTCGGAGGCGACCGTGGTGACCTCGGGAAAGGAGCGCAGGATGTCCCTGATCCTGGGCGTCACCTTCGCGGATTCATCGAACGAGATCGTGTAGGGCATTGTCGCACGTACCCAGAGGGCGCCCTCGTCCAGATGGGGCATGAACTCGCCGCCGATGAACGGAAGAAGCAGCAACGAGCCCAGCAGCACGATGGTGGCGAAAGCCGTGGTCCACCAGGGGTTTCGAATGCAGGTATCGAGACTCTTGCCGTAAGCCGACTTGATGGCCTCGAAAGCGGCGTTGCGCCGCTCGCGGACCCCATTGCGCATGAAGTACGCACACAGCACCGGCAGAAGCACCAGCGTGACGATCAGCGACCCGACCAGGGCGAAGATCATGGTGTCGGCCATCGGCTTGAACAGCGTGCCCGACGGCCCGGACAGTACATAGATCGGCAGGAAGCTGGCCACGATCACCGCGAAGGCATAGAACAACGGCCGATCCACCTCCGCCGCGGCCTGGAGGACGATCTCCTTGATGTTGAGCGACGTTGCCTTTCGCAGGGCGACCTGGCGGAAGATGTTCTCCACCATCACCACGGCGCCATCCACCAGGATGCCGAAATCGATCGCACCGATCGAGAGCAGATTGGCCGATGTCTTCTGGACGTCGAGACAGATGAACGCGATCAGCAGCGCCAGCGGAATGGTGGTGGCGACGATCAGTCCGGCGCGGAAATCGTAGAGGAAGAAGATCAGGATCACGAAGACCAGCACCATGCCGCGCAGCAGGTTGTCTTCGACGACCTTCGTGGTCAAGGCGATCAGGTCGCTGCGGTCGTAGAACGGAACGACTTTCACGTCCTTGGGCAGGATCTGCTCGTTGAGTTCCTTCGTCTTCGCTTCGACCCCCTTGAGCACGTCCTGCGCCTTCTCGCCCGTGCGCAACAGGATGACGCCTTCCACCGCGTCGTCCTGCTGCTCGTAGCCGAACTCGCCCAGCCGCGGTGCGATGCCGATGACCACGCGACCCACATCCTTGAGCAGGACCGGGGTGCCGTCGTGCACGGCCAGCACCACGTTGCCGATGTCCTCCAGCGTCTCGATGCGGCCCTGGCCGCGCACGTAGTAGAACTGGCCTCCCTGCGAGTAGAACCCGCCGCCGGAGTTGCTGTTGTTGGCGGACAGCGAAGCCTGCACCTGCTGCAGCGACAGGCCGGTGCCGGCGACTTTCACCGGATCGAGCAGCACCTGGTATTGCATGGTGCCGCCGCCGAAGCCCGAATCGTCCGCCACGCCGGGAACGGACTTGTATTGGGGCTCGATCGTCCAGGCCTCGAAGGTCTTGAGCTCCATCGGCGACCGATCCGGGCTCTGCAGCACGTAGCGGTAGATCAGGCCCGATGGCGAAGACAGCGGCGACACCGTCGGGGTCACCCCACTCGGCAGGCTGACCCCCGGCAACAGGTTGAACACCTGCTGGCGCGTGTAGTCGTCACCGGCGCCTTCGTTGAACGTGATGATGACGTCCGACAGTCCGTACAGCGAGATCGAGCGGACGTTGTCGGTTTTCGGAATGCCGGTCATGCCGATCTCGACAGGCACCGTGATCAGCCGTTCCACTTCCTCGGCCGTGTGCCCTGGCCATTGCGTGATGATCTCGACGATGGGCGGCGACAGGTCCGGATAGGCATCCACCGGCAAGCGCTGCAGCGATCGCACGCCCGCGCCGACCAGCACGAGCATCATCAGGATGACGAGAAGCGGCTGCGCCAGCGAGGCGGCCACGAGGCGGTTCATGAGGGACGCCGGCCCGGACGGCGGCGATGACAAGGGCTCGCTCACTGGATTTGCCTGAACTGGATAAAGAGCGCACCGTCGTCAACGATGCGGTCACCGCTCGCGAGCCCGGTGGGAATCGCGACCTGGTCGCCGGTGCGAGGTCCCAGGGTCACATGCCGTCGCGCGAAACTGCCGTCGCTCTGGACGACATAGACGAACGGCAGGTTCTCGTCGTCTCGCAGGATCGCCGATACCGGAACCAGCAGTCCGCTGCTGGTCTGGCGTGACTGGATCCGCACGTGGACGTACATCTGCTTTCTCAGCAACTGCCCGGGATTGTCGACGTCCACGCGAGCGATGACCGCACGGGTGTCGGGATCCACGAGGGCCGAGATGTTGGCCACGGTTCCGCCGAGCTTGCTGGCGTCGACGCCGGTCTCCACCTGGGCGGTGTCGCCCACGTGGACCGACGCCAGGTCGGAATCGGAAATCTGCGCCATCACCCAGACCCGCGACAGATCGGCCACCGTGAAGCACGGCGTGGTTCCTGCCTGCAGCAGTTGCCCGGGGGTGATCAGCTTCTCGGCCACGGTGCCGGAGATCGGCGCGCGAATGACGCCTCGAACGCGCGATGACGCCCGGCCAGCCTCGATATCCTTGACCAGCTGCGGATCCGCATCCAGCGCAACGAGCGCCTGCTTTGCGGCATCGCGGTCAGCGTCGGCGTTGGCTGCATCGGTCTGGGCCTGCTCCTGTTCGCGCGCTGAAACACCCTCGTGCTGGACCAGGTCCTTGTCAGCGTCGGCAAGCCGACGGAGGTTCTTCGCGGACACGATGGCCTTGACGTAGGCACCGACGGCTGCCGCGAAATCCGGCGAATCCACTTCCGCCAGCGGCTCGCCTTTGTTCACGTGCTGGCCCACGGAAGCCAACAGGCGTGTCACCGGTCCGGAGAACGGTGCCAGCACGCTGGTGGCCTGATCGTTGTCGAAATCCACCGCGCCGGTGGCATCGACCGTCTTGCGGAACTGGGACTGCGCGACGGTGTAGATGTGGATGCTCTTGCGCTGCTCAGGCGTCAAGCTGACATTGCCGGGCGTCGTCGCGGATGCCTGCACGTCGTTGTCCGCCTTGCCGGAGCAGCCGGCGGCCATCACGAGCGTGGCCATCGCCATGCCGGCAGCGACCGCTCCGCACCGCCATCCGCCTCGGCGTCCGGCATCTGGACTTGCGTCAAAGGTTTTATTTTTCATCTTTGCTCGGGATTGAATCGGCCTGCATCAACTCGTTGCGATGCCACCAGCCGCCACCGAGCGCCTGGAACAGCGCGGCAGTGTCGGCATAGCGATTGGCCTGGGCCTGCACCAGGTTGACCTGCGCCTGCAGATCGGCCTGCTCCGCGGTCGACAGGGTGAGATAGCTGGCGTAGCCCGCCTTCCATTGCCGTTGCGACAGGTCCAACGTGACCTTGGCGGCGGCGGCGGCGGCGGCCGCGGACTTCAGGCCTTCGGCATCCTGGTCGAGTGCCACCAGCGTATCGGCGACATTCTGGAAAGCGGTCAGCACCGTGCTGCGGTATTGCTCCGCCGCCACGACGTAGGCGGCCTTCGCAGCACGCTCCTGGTGAAGCAGCGTGCCGCCCTGGAAGATGGGCGCGGTGATCGCTGCACCCAGATCCCAGAAACCCGTGCCGGCCTTGAACACCTGGCCGATCGCCAGTGCCGTGCTGCCGGCATCCGCCGTCAACTGGATGTTCGGCAGCCGGTTCGCCGTGGCGATGCCGATCTGGGCGCTGGCGACATGCAGGTTGGCCTCGGCCTGCAGCACGTCCGGCCGTTGTGCCACCAGTGCCGAGGGAAGGCTCACGGGCAGGGCTAGCGGCAACTGCAGGCTCGCAAGCGTGAACTTCTCCGCCGGCGCCTGGCTCGGGAAGCGGCCGACCAGCACGGCCAGCAGATCGTGCTGCTGGGCCAGTTGCTTGAGCAGCGGCGCAAGCGTGGCGTTGACTTGCGCAAGTTGCGATTCCTGCGCAGCGACATCCAGCCGGCCGACATAGCCCTTGGCAAGCTGGTAGCGCAGGATCTCCAGCATCCTGCCGTTGATGGCGACCATCTGACGGGTCGCATCGATCTGCGCCTGCAGCGCCGCTTCCTGCACCGCCGCGGCGACGACATTGGTGCTCAACGTGACGTGCGTCGCGATCATCTGGAAACGAACCGCCTGCGCCTGCGCCTCCACGGACTCCACGGTGCGGCGATTCAGTCCGAAAGGATCGAGCGAATACGAAATGCTCACCTGTGGCGTGAACACGCTGTACACGTAGGCGCCCGAGTTCGGCGTGGGCGAGATGGGCCCTGGCGTCTTCTGGCGGGCGGCCCCGAAGGACGCCGAGACACTGGGATAGTAGGTGCCGCGTTGCGCCAGCGCGTTTTCCCTGGCCTGGGACAACGCGGCCTGCGCGGCCTTCAGATCCGGATTGTTGGCAAGCGATTGTTCTATCAGCGCATTGAGCGGCCTGGAATGGAACAGCGTCCACCAGTCGCCGGGGATGTCACCGCCGTCGACAAAGCGCTGCGCGTCCCCTCCCGCGACCTCCGGGGCCGCAGCCGTGGTCGAGAGCGGGGCGGCGGCAACCCCGGGGACGTCCGGCGCAGGCGGCTTCCTGAAGTCGGGGCCGACCGTGCAGCCGGCGACCAGCAGGCACGTCACGATCGTCGGGAAAACCGATGATCGCGACAGTGGCGCTTCAGCAAAGGGCGAAATCCGCCCTGCAAGCCCATGGCCTGCGCTGGCGTGAAACCATGTCATTTTCATGCAAGCGTGTATTGGAGAGTGACGGCGATTCACGGGAGATGAAACGCCACGACATACCGGACCCGGGCCGCGTTTGCCGGAGCACCTGCGCGATGGGCAGGCGCGAAGCGTGGCTGTCGACGAAGCCGTTCAGGCTGTCGAACGGCGACGCGAGTGGGATCGCCGGCGTCAGGTCCTGATCCGCAGACCACAAGGTGCCGGACCGAAGGCGAACTCGCGCCGCCGGTCGGCGTTGCTCTCGAGGCTCAGAGGAGGGGAGGACCGCGGCTGCGCGGGCTGGCAGCTGCCGCGGCGACGCCGGCGCCTTCGATGGCGGGCGCGAAGTGGAAGGTCACGTCGGCCAGCAACGCGGTTGCGGCGACCTCGGTCTTGGCGACGCCCGACAGATGGGCATAGGCCAGGCACGTCTGGCAATGATCGGAATCGACCGGTGCCTTTGTCTGGGATCCTGCCAGCGCTTCGGCGTAGTGGCTGAACTCGTGGCGCAACTCACCCTGCTGCGCGAACAGCAAGAAGAGGGGAAGGACCAGGGCCCAGTACAGCCTGCGCATGATCAGGAGGCGTCGAGGGAAAAGGGTGCCACGATTGCCGGGTGGTTTCGGGCGAGGGAGACCAGGGCGCACGGCCGAGGTCGCGCGGGTTGAAACCAGCAGCTTAACGCATCGCCGTCTCGGCGGCGCGGGCATCCAGGCCTCGAAATCGGGCGCCTGTCGCCTGGCTGGCGGTTGCCTGGCGGCAAGGTGGCGGCCCCTGGCGTAGGATTCCCGGATCGAAGACGCAAGACTGGTGGCTCCTCAACCAACGAGAGCCGCCATGGACAACCCGATGGCTGTATCAGGCGAGAAGATCAGGGCCTTGCGCGAGGCCCGAGCTTGGTCGCAGGCGCACCTGGCCGAGGCCGCGGCGCTGAGCCTGCGCACCGTGCAGCGCGTGGAGGCCGAAGGCACGGCCTCGGCCGAGACGCGGCTGGCGATCGCCGCGGCGCTGGGCGTGTCGGTGGATGAGCTGAACGCGCCGGCTCCCGTCGTCGAGCCGGAGCCGCGTCCCACGGGTCCCGACCCGGGGCCGTTCAACACGCTGCTGATGCTGTCGAACCTGGGAATCGCGATGGTCTACCTGCTGTGGATGGGTCGCGACCTGCCGCCGGAAGTGGCATCGCACTTCGGGATCGCCGGCGATGCCAACGGCACGATGTCGCGCGATGGCTTCGTCGCGAGCATGGCCGCGACCATGGTCGGCCTGCCGCTGGCAGTGTGGACCGCCGTGGGCTGGGCAATGAAACGGCGGAGGGTCAACATTCCCAACGCCGACTACTGGTTTGCCGAGCCGCGCCGCGCGGCCACAGAGCGCTACCTCTACCGGCACTTCACCTGGCTGTGCATCGGCATGACGGCGTTCATGGCCTGGATCTTCTGGCTGGTGGTGTCCGCCAATGCAGGGGCACCCGCACATCCGGTGCTGGATGCGCGACTCACCACCGTCGGCATGGGCGTGCTCCTGGCGGCCGTGACGGTCTGGGCCGTCACGCTGAGCTTTCGGTTCAGGCGCTTCGACGCCTGACCTGCAGGCTCATTGCTCGACGAACGCGCGCTCGATGACGTAGTCCCCGGGCTTGGTCGTGTTGCCTTCGTTGAAGCCCTTGGCCTCCATCATGGCCTTCAGGTCGCGCAGCATCTCGGGGCTGCCGCAGATCATCACGCGGTCTTCGGCCGGGTTCAGCGGCGGCAGGCCCAGGTCGGCGCCGATCTTGCCGTTCTCCAGCAGCGTGGTGACGCGGCCGGTGTGGCGGAAGTCCTCGCGCGTGACGGTGGGGTAGTACAGCAGCTTGCCGCTGAGCAGTTCGCCCAGGAACTCGTGCTTGGGCAGGTGCTCCTCGATGAAGTCGTGATACGCCAGCTCGTTGACCTGGCGCGTGCCGTGCACCAGGATCACCTGCTCGAAGCGCTCGTAGGTCTCGGGGTCGCGGATGATGCTCAGGAAGGGCGCCACGCCGGTGCCGGTGGACAGCAGGTACAGGCGCTTGGCGGGCAGCAGGTAGTCGATCAGCAGCGTGCCCGTGGGCTTGCGGCCGACGATGATGGTGTCGCCCACCTGGATGTGCTGCAGGCGCGACGTGAGCGGGCCGTCGGGCACCTTGATCGACAGGAACTCGAGGTGCTCCTCGTAGTTCGCGCTGGCGATCGAATACGCGCGCAGCAGCGGCTTGCCGTCTTCCTTGCGCAGCCCGATCATCGTGAAGTGGCCGTTCGAGAACCGCAGCGACGGGTCGCGCGTGGTGGTGAAGCTGAACAGGCGGTCGGTCCAGTGGTGCACGCTCAGCACGCGCTCTTCGTTGAAGGCACTCATGGTCGGGGTGATGGCAGGGTCGGGGAAACCCGCTATTGTCGCAGAGCAGTCAGGCGCTCCCGCCGATAAGCTCAGGCGGAAAGGGAATTACGCGGCGGCTTCTCGCTGCAGCCATGCGGAGAACGCCTGCAACGCCGGCAGCTCGGCCTTGTGCTCCGGGTAGATCAGCGAATAGGCGCGCTGTCCGCCCACCGGCCGCGGCGCGATGTCCACCAGCCTGCCCTGGGCCAGTTCCTCCTGCACGAAGAACGGCGGCGCCAGCGCCACGCCCATGCCGTGCACGGCGGCCTCCGTGAGCATCGAGAACAGCTCCATGCGGGGACCGGCCATGGCCTGCGGCACCACCAGGCCCAGGTCGTCGAAGAACTGGTGCCAGGCGTAGGGCCGCGTGGACTGCTGCAGCAGCGGCAGGCGGGCCCAGTCGGCCGCGGTGCGCGGGCGCCCGCTCGCCAGCGAGGGGCTGGCGACGGCGATCAGCGACTCGCTCATCAGGAAGCGTCGCTCGGTGCCGGGCCACGCGGCCGAGCCGGTCTCGCCGGCGTGGATGGCGGCGTCGAACGGCGTGTCCGAGAACAGGAACGGGCGCGTGCGCGCGCTCAGGTGCACCAGCACGTGCGGGTGCGCGCGCTGGAACGCGGGCAGGCGCGGCAGCAGCCAGCGCGTGCCGAAGGTGGGCACCACGGCCAGCTCCAGCGAGCTGCCGCGGCCGCCGCGCGCCATCAGCTCCAGCGTGTCGCGCTCCACCTCGTCGAGCCGGGCACCGACGCTGCGGCTGTAGTCGAGTCCGGCCTCGGTGAGCGTCACGCCGCGGCGCGTGCGGCGGAACAGGCGCACGTCCAGGAAGCTTTCCAGCGTGCCGACCTGCCGGCAGACGGCGCTCTGCGTCACCGACAGCTCCTCGGCCGCCTTGGTGAAGCTCTGGTGCCGGGCGGCGGCCTCGAAGGCCTCGAGGGCGCCGGTGGAGGGCAGCTTGCGTCGCATTCTGTGATTCTACAAGTGCGTCATGCGCACAGATTGGTGCGGATAAAGCGGTTGTTCGGGGCTTGCGTGCATCCTATAGTGACAGATCCATGCGAAAGACGCACGCCGTCGCCGCGCCAACCCCTCGAGAAAGTCCGTCATGAGTTCTTCACGCGCCAGCTTCCATTGGGACGACCCGCTGCTGCTGTCCGAGCAGCTCACCGACGACGAGCGCATGGTGGTGGACTCGGCGCGCGCCTATTCCCAGGACAAGCTCAAGCCGCGCGTGCTCGAGGCGTTCCGCCACGAGAAGATGGACGCGTCCATCTTCCCGGAGATGGGCGCGCTGGGCCTGCTGGGCCCGACCATTCCCGAGCAGTACGGCGGCGCCGGCCTCAACTACGTCAGCTACGGCCTGATCGCCCGCGAGGTGGAACGCGTGGACTCGGGCTACCGCTCGATGATGAGCGTGCAGAGCTCGCTCGTGATGGTGCCGATCCACGAGTTCGGCAACGAGGCCACGAAGCAGAAGTACCTGCCCAGGCTGGCCACCGGCGAGTGGATCGGCTGCTTCGGCCTGACCGAGCCCAACCACGGCTCCGACCCGGGCAGCATGGTCACGCGCGCGCGCAAGGTCGACGGCGGCTACTCGCTGGGCGGCGCCAAGATGTGGATCACCAACTCGCCGATCGCCGACGTGTTCGTGGTGTGGGCCAAGGACGACGAGGGCGCGATCCGCGGCTTCGTGCTGGAGAAAGGCTGGAAGGGCCTGTCGGCGCCCGCCATCCACGGCAAGGTGGGCCTGCGCGCGTCCATCACCGGCGAGATCGTGCTCGACGAGGTGTTCTGCCCCGAGGAGAACGCGTTCCCCGAGGTGCGCGGCCTCAAGGGCCCGTTCACCTGCCTGAACTCGGCCCGCTACGGCATCGCCTGGGGCGCGCTGGGCGCCGCGGAAGACTGCTGGCACACCGCGCGCCAGTACGTGCTCGATCGCAAGCAGTTCGGCAAGCCGCTCGCCGCCAACCAGCTGGTGCAGAAGAAGCTGGCCGACATGCAGACCGAGATCACGCTGGGCCTGCAGGGCTGCCTGCGCCTGGGCCGCATGAAGGACGAGGGTACGGCCGCCGTCGAGATCACGTCCATCATGAAGCGCAACTCCTGCGGCAAGTCGCTGGACATCGCCCGCGTGGCGCGCGACATGCTCGGCGGCAACGGCATTTCCGACGAGTTCGGCATCGCCCGCCACCTGGTCAACCTCGAGGTGGTCAACACCTACGAGGGCACGCACGACATCCACGCCCTCATCCTGGGCCGTGCGATGACGGGCATCGCCGCTTTCTGACCATGACGATCCCGCCGCGCGCCCTGCAAGGCGTCAAGGTGCTCGATCTCTCGCGCGTGCTCGCGGGCCCGTGGTGCGGCCAGCTGCTGGCCGACCTCGGCGCGGACGTCGTGAAGGTCGAGCGTCCCGGCGCCGGCGACGACACGCGCTCCTGGGGCCCGCCCTGGCTCAAGGACGCCAACGGCAAGCAGACGCGCGACGCGGCGTACTACTTCTGCGCCAACCGCAACAAGCGCTCGGTGACGATCGACATTGCCGTGCCCGAAGGCCAGGACCTGGTGCGCCGGCTCGCGATGCAGGCCGACGTGGTGCTGGAGAACTTCAAGGTCGGCGGCCTCGAGCAATACGGGCTCGACCACGCCAGCCTGCTGGAGCTGAAGCCGTCGCTGGTCTATTGCTCGATCACCGGCTTCGGCCAGACCGGCCCGTACGCGCAGCGCGCGGGCTACGACTTCCTGATCCAGGGCATGGGCGGGCTGATGAGCGTCACCGGCCGCGCCGAGGGCGAGGAGGGCGCGGGCCCGCAGAAGGTGGGCGTGGCGCTCACCGACGTGCTCACCGGCCTGTATGCCACCGTGGGCGTGCTGGCGGCGCTCGCGCACCGCGACCGCACCGGCCAGGGCCAGCACATCGACCTCGCGTTGCTGGACGTGCAGGTGGCCTGCCTGGCCAACCAGACGGCCAACCATCTGATCGGCGGGATGATCCCGGGCCGCATGGGCAACGCGCACCCGAACATCGTGCCGTACCAGGACTTCCCGACGGCCGACGGCGACATGATCCTGGCGGTGGGCAACGACGGCCAGTTCGCCAGGCTCTGCGCGGTGGTCGGCAAGTCCGGGTGGGCGACCGACGAACGCTTCGCCACCAACGCGGCGCGCGTGAAGCACCGCGCGGAATTGATCCCGCTGCTGCGCCAGGCGACCGTCATGCGCACGACGCACGAGTGGATCGCGGCGCTGGAGACGGCCGGCGTGCCCTGCGGCCCGATCAACCGCCTCGACGAGGTGTTCGCCGATCCCCAGGTGGTGGCGCGCGGCCTGCGCATCGACCTGCCGCACGCGGCGGCCGGCACCGTGCCGGGCGTGGCCAATCCGATCCGCATGTCGGCGTCGCCGGTGGCCTACGACCGCGGGCCGCCGGTGCTGGGCGAGCACACGGCGGAGGTGTTGAAGCAGTGGCTGGGCCTCGAGGGCTCACTCCCCTTCTGAATCCTGTTCCGCCGTCGGATCCGGCGCCGCCGCCACGCGATAGGACTCGGTGGCCCACGCGCCGAAGTCGCCGTTGCGGCAGCGCATGCTGCAGAACGGCCGCGCCTCGTTGGACGGGCCGTACTTGCAGGGTTTGCGGCAGGCCGGGCAGGTGATGTCGCGTTCGGGGCCTTGCAGGCCGGGCGGAATGGCGGACGCACTCATGTCTTCGTCTCTTCGTTCGCAGGTTCTCAGGCGCAAAGCGCCAGTTCGAACGCGCAGTCCTCGGCCAGCGGGCGCAGCCTGCCCTCGTCGTCGGCCCTCATCAGGCGGATCGACACCATCAGCCGGTGGCCGCTGATCTCGGGCACCAGGTCGGCCTCCAGCGGCAGCTTCACGCGCAGCAGGTGGTAGGTGCGCGCAGTGGGCAGGTTCTGCTGGTACTGGCCGCCGTTGGCCACCACCTTGTGCGGCACGCCGGACTCGCGCAGCAGGCCCAGCAGCAGGTGCAGCGCCACCGACAGCGGCGACACCGTGTCCGTCCAGCGCTGCAGGTCGGCACGGCGCTGCGCGGCCGGGTACTGTTGCCATGCGTAATAGGCGGGCAGGTCGAATGCGCAGGTGCCGCCGGGGATGCCGATGCGGCTGCGGATGCTCATCAGCCATTCGTTGGACGTCAGCGCCTGTCCGGCCTTGCCGGGCGACTCGTTCAAGTCCTTGAAGGCCGTGTCGATGCGGGCGATGACGTCGTCGAGCGCGGCCTCGGAAATGGCCGGGTTGCCGCGGTAGGCGTTCAACTGGACCTTGTGGCGATCCAGTTCCTTGAGCACATCCGACTTCAGGTCGGCGCGCGCGGCGACGTCCATGATCTCGAACATCGAGGCGAGCGCGTAGTGGTGGTCGACCGGGTCGTCGCGTGCGATGAGGCCGGCCATGCGGTCGAACAGGTGTTCGAGGCGAAGCATCGTGCGGATGCCTTCGTTGAACGGATATTCGTAAAGGACCAAGGCGTTCTTCAGATTCGGCGGTGACCGCGATTGTTTCACACGCGTTACGCCCTTCGCTCCCCCGAGGGTGCTCGCGCGCGCATTCTGCAGCTTTGTCCTACAAGAACACGACAGTCGAGGTCAGGCCCTGGCCCAGTCGGCCCAAAGTGCATCCACCTCGGCCTCCAGGCGGGCCAGCGTGAGCGCCTCGTTGACGATGACCGCGTCCGCGATCGCGCGGCGCTGCGCGCGCGAGGCCTGTTGGGCGATGGTGCGTTCCACGGCGTCGGCCGTCCAGCCCGAGCGTTGCACGACCCGCGCGACCTGCGTGGCCTCGGCGCAGTCGACCACCACCACCCGGTCCACCCGCGCGCGCCAGGTGCCCGATTCGGTGAGCAGCGGCACGTCGAACACCACCACCTGCCCCGCGACCGCGCGGGACGCCTGCGCGCGCGTGGCCGTGCCGATCATCGGGTGCAGGATGGCCTCCAGGCGTCGGCGCTCATCGGGTTGGGCGAAGACGAGCTCGCGCATCTTCGCGCGATCCATCGCGCCGTCGGGGCCGATCAGGTCGACACCGAACGCGGCGGCGATCGCGGCGACCGCGGCGCCTCCGGGAGCGGTCAGTGCATGGGCGAGGGCGTCGGTGTCCACGACCAGGGCGCCGAGGGCGGCGAAACGGCGCGCGACGGTGCTCTTGCCGCTGCCGATGCCGCCGGTCAACCCGATCCTGAGCCCCATGCTCGGGCCGATCCGGGGGCCGAGCGTCAGCCCGGTAGCTGGATGCCCGCCCATGCCAGCAAGTTGTCGGTGCCGACGAACATCACGAAGATGCCGCCGGCGGCCAGGAACGGGCCGAACGGGTATTGCTGGTGGCGGCCATGGTTTCCCGCCAGCATGCGCGGCACGTTGACGCACAGCCCGGCGATGGAGGCGATCAGGATGACGGGCAGGATGGCGTGCCAGCCCAGCCATGCGCCCAGCGCGGCCAGCAGCTTCAGGTCGCCGCCGCCCATGCCCTGGCGCTTCATGAGCAGCGCGAACCCGCTCGCGATGGCCCATAGCGGCACGTAGCCGGCCACCGCGCCCCAGATCGCGGCGGGCAGCGGGATCGTCCAGCCAAGCGCGGCGACGATCAGGCCCCCCCACAGCAGCGGGTACGTGAGGTCGTCGGGCAGGTACTTGGTGTCGAGGTCGATCAGTGACATCGCCACGAGCAGCGCCAGCGCGGCGCACCAGGCCAGCGCGGCCGGGTTCGGGCCGAACTTCCAGGCCGCGGCGGCGAACAGCACGCCGGTGGCGAGCTCGACCAGCGGATAGCGCACCGAGATGCGCGTGCCGCAGGACGAGCAGCGCGCGCGCAGCGCGAGCCAGCTCACGAGCGGGATGTTCTCGTACCAGGTGATCTGGTGCCCGCAGGCGCCGCAGCGCGAACGCGGCGTGGCCAGGCCCAGCGGGTCGAGGGTTTCGAGGTGTGCATCGATGGTCTTGCCGGCGTCGACGAGCTCGGCGGGCTGGGGCTTGGCGAACACCTTGTTCCAGACCTCGCCTTCGCCCAGCATGCCGCCGGTGTCCAGCAGCCATTCGCGCATCATGATGATCGGCTTGCGATGGATCACCACGTTCAGGAAACTGCCCACCAGGAGTCCGAAGACACCCAGCACGGCCGGGGAGCCGAACAGGCCCCAGGGGTCGGCGAGGATCGCGTCCACAGGTTGCAGGATCTCGACTTAGACGACCTGGCCGATCTTGAAGATGGGCAGGTACATCGACACGACGATGCCGCCGATCATCGTGCCCAGCACCACGATGATGATCGGCTCCATCAGCGTGGACAGGCCCTTGACCATCTCGTCGACTTCTTCCTCGTAGAACTCGGCGGCGCGCGCCAGCATGTCGTCGAGCGCGCCGGATTCCTCGCCGATGGCCGACATCTGCAGCACCATGGTGGGGAACACGTTGGCGCTGGTCATGGCGGTGGTCAGCGCCGAGCCGGCGGCGACGTCGCGCTGGATCTGCTGCGTGGCCTGCGTGAACACCAGGTTGCCGGCGGTGCCGCCGACGGAATCGAGGGCCTCCACCAGCGGCACGCCGGCGGCGAACATCGTCGACAACGTGCGCGTCCAGCGCGCGACGACCGACTTGAGCACCAGGTCGCCGAAAATGGGCAGGCGCAGCAGCAGGCGGTCCATGAAGAACTGCATCTTCTCGGAACGTTTCCACGACTGGATGAAGGTGTAGCCGCCCAGGAACAGGCTGCCGAAGATCAGCCACCAGTAGTGGATGAAGCCGTCGCTCATGGCCATGACGACCAGCGTGGGCGCGGGCAGCTCGGCACCGAACGAGGTGAACACTTCCTTGAACGACGGGATCACGAAGATCATGATGACCGTCAGCACGCCGAAGGCCACGACGATCACGGAGGTCGGATAGATCAGCGCGGACTTGACCTTCTGCTTGATGGCGATGGTCTTTTCCTGGTACAGCGCCAGGCGGGCCAGCAGTTCTTCCAGGATACCGCCGGACTCGCCGGCCTCGACCAGGTTGCAATACAGCGCGTCGAAGTACTGCGGATGCTTGCGGAACGCCGACGACAGGCTCGTGCCGGTCTCGACGTCGCCGCGGATTTCATTGAGCAGGCGCGTCATGCGCGGGTTGGTGGATCCACGACCGACGATGTCGAAGGCCTGCAGCAGCGGCACGCCGGCCTTCATCATGGTGGACAGCTGGCGCGTGAAGACGGCGATGTCCTTTCCCTTGATGGACTTGCCGCCGCTCATGCGACGCTTCTTCACCTTGGTGACCATGATGCCCTGGCGGCGCATGCTGGCGCTCACCGCGGCCTCGCCCCCGGCGCGCAACTCGCCGCGCACGAGCTTGCCGGTGCGGTCCTTGCCTTCCCATTCGAAAATGAAATCCGGGGCGCTCTTCGCCGCCATTGCAGTAGCCATCAGTCCTCCAACCGCCCTGTCGGGCTGGGTTGCGCGATTCTGCCTCGGGGGAGGCGCGATTTGAGATCGAGTTGTAAGCGACTCATTCGTTGGTGCAGGAAATGACTTCCTCGAGCGTCGTGACGCCCAGGCGCACCTTCACCAGGCCGGACTGGCGCAGGTCGCGCACACCGTCTTCCTTGGCGCACTTCGCGATCTCGGGGGCGTTGCCCAGCGCCAGGATGATCTGCTGCATCTTCTCGGTGATGGGCATCACCTGGTAGAGGCCGACGCGGCCGCGATAGCCGTTGTTGCAGTTGGCGCAACCGACCGCACGGTACGGACGCCAGGTGTCGTCCAGTTCCTGCTCGGTGTAGCCGGCGCGCAGGAGCGACGCGCGCGGGTAGTCGGCCGGCACCTTGCAGCTCTCGCACAGCCGGCGCGCCAGGCGTTGCGCGGTGATCAGCAGGATGGACGAGGCGATGTTGAACGGCGCCACGCCCATGTTCTGCAGGCGGGTGAGCGTGGTGGGCGCGTCGTTGGTGTGCAGCGTGGACAGCACCATGTGGCCCGTCTGCGCGGCCTTGATGGCGATGTCGGCGGTTTCCAGGTCGCGGATCTCGCCCACCATGATCACGTCGGGATCCTGGCGCAGGAATGATTTGAGCGCCGCCGCGAAATTCAGGCCGGCCTTGTCGTTGACATTGACCTGGTTGACGCCCGGCATGTTGATTTCGGCCGGATCCTCCACGGTCGAGATATTCACGCCCGGCTGGTTGAGCATGTTCAGGCAGGTATACAGCGACACCGTCTTGCCGCTACCCGTGGGGCCGGTGACCAGCACCATGCCGTACGGCCGGACGATGCACGCCATCAGGCGATCCTTTTCCTGCTGCTCGTAGCCCAGCGCCTCGATGCCCAGGCGCGCGCTGGACGGGTCGAGGATACGGATGACGATCTTCTCGCCATACAGCGTGGGCAGCGTGCTGACCCGGAAGTCGATGCTCTTGCTGCCGAACTTGAGCTTCATCCGGCCGTCCTGCGGGACGCGCTTCTCGGAGATGTCCAGCCGCGAGATGACCTTGATGCGCGACGCCAGCTTTTCCTTGATGGCGATCGGCGGCTGCGTGATCTCGCGCAGCTCGCCGTCGATGCGGAAGCGCACGCGGTAGTTGTATTCGTAGGGCTCGAAATGCAGGTCGGACGCGCGCAGGTTGATCGCGTCGATCAGCATCTTGTGCAGGAACTTGACGACCGGCGCGTCCTCGACCTCGGTGGAGTTCTCGGCCTTCTCGGCTGCGGCCTGCGGGTCCTCGTCGGTGACCTCGAATTCGAAGTCGGACGACACCAGCGCATCCATGGACTGCGTGGCGCTGGTCTGCTGGTCGGTGACCAGGCGCATCAGCTTGTCGTACTCGACGACGATCCACTCGGGCGCGAGCTGCGTGGCGAACTTGATGCGTTCGACGGCTTCCTGGTCGGTGGGATCGGCACAGGCGATGAACAGCCGCCCGCCCCGCTTGCCCAGCGGGAAGATGCGGTATTGGGAGACGAGCTTGGCGTCGACGATGCCTTGCGGCAGCTGCTTGGGGTCGACCGCGTCGAGATCGAGCAGCGGCACGGCCAGCGCGTTGGACAGCGCATGGGCCAGTGCGAGCGGCTTCATGGTGCCGCTCTCGATCAGCTGGGCCACGAACGAGCTGCGCTTCTCCGCGGCGGCCTTGCTCAGGTCATCGGCGGCCTTCGCGTCGATGCGACCCGCGCGCACCAGGATGCGCGCAACCCCCGAGAGGTTGGTTTGTGGTGCGTCGAGGAAAGAGTCAACTGCCATCGTCGAGTAGCCGCAGGGGTTGATGGGCGCGCCAGCAGCGCCGAATGTCAATCATCGCCGATGAATTAGCCGAAGTAAATCGTGAGAAGCCCACGATAACCCGCCCGTTTCGCGCCAGCGTCAAAAGTATCTTGAATCGTCAGTTAATTCGCGGAATGAAGAAAAAATAGATTCAGGAAGTAACTCGGCCACAGAAACGTCAATAGCGGGCTGGGTGCCAAATCACGCCTGTTCGGCAGGGCTCCAGCCAGAAAGTCTGACATGCCGGTGTGGTCCATCCGAAAGCGTGCGTTGGTCAGTGTGTCGTGGACCGTCCTGGAAGGTCTGCTCGCACGCGACCTTGACCTGGCGGACGAGCCTGGCGACCATTCGGTCGCGTCGAATGCGCCGGGCTGGGCCCGTTCCAGCTGCTGCGCAAGGCGCCTCGCGCGCAGGCATGAAAAAACCGCCTTCCGGCGGTTGGTTCACAAATCCTTGATCTACAAGGAAAATCTGGTCGGGGTGAGAGGATTCGAACCTCGCCGTTCCGTCCATTTTTCTAGGTGAATCAACGGGTTACCCCTGTCCAGTCAACCGCCAGTTCGGCTCTGGTTGACAAGGTGCGCGAGTCTAGCACGGGCCGTTCTGAGGCCCGGCGTTACGCGACGGTAGCGTCAACTACAGCGAACGACCGACGTACCGCGTTCCAGTCTGTGGGAGAGGCGGGGCGGAGTGCGGCTTCCAATAGCTCGCTGCGCCGTGCCTGTTCGCGTACCAAGCCTGGGTAGTCGATCTGCACTTCGGGCGGCAGGACATTCCCCGCCAGGACGTTCTCGACCCGTTCGGCCATCTGATCAATGAGGCGTTGATGGAATGACCGCACCTCCTCGATGAACTTGGCGCGGGGAAGGTGGAGCGACCCATTGACCGCAGTCCATGCGCACACCTCACCGACGAGCTTCGGACTGTTGTCCCATTCGATGTGCACGAACTCGGCGTCTGACCACATGTTCACGTTGACCCCCGGAGACAGGTACAGGGAGTCGAGGTGCCTTTTGGAAATCCATGTCTGCGCACCGTCCAGCGTCGACCAGAACGCGTCGTCATCCTGTTCCGTGCTCAGGCCCCGCCATTCGCTTACACGAAGCACCGACTGCTGCCCCTCGCGGCCTGAGATTCGAGCGATGAGGTCTACTGGAATGGCCTCCAGCACGGCGGGCGTCATCTCGAGGACATCCTCGTGCAAACGAACCACTTGATAGGAGCAGTAGCGAGGAGCCCCAGACTCCCTGGCAGCGGCGCTGTATTCGAACAGCCGCTGGTCACCGACATCCAGCCAGTAGCTTCCATCGGTTAGTCCGAACCAGTGCAGGCTTCGGTCGTCGCCTGTGCCCCAAGGCTCGACTGCCTTCAGCGGCGTCAATTCGAAGTTGAACAGCATCTGGCCTTCCCCGGCGTTCATCGCTGCGGCGAGGCAGGGTCGTCGTCGCTACGTGCAACCTCTAGCCAATGGCCGGCCAGAAGCCGCTTTGCATCCGCGAAGAACTCGTCGCGACCCTTTGCACTTGTGAAGCGAACGGCGAACCTGCCCTGATCGGTCTTCCATTGAGCTTGCGTCGTGCCTCCCCAGCCGATCTGCGGGTAAGGCCCACCGGCTGACCGCTGGCAGAGGGCGCGGAGGCAGTGCAGGACGGCCGCGTCGTGCGTCTGAAGGGTTGCGCTGAACTTGTAGTTGCTGTGTGCGGTAGACATAGTTCGCGGCAATCAAGCTGTTGGGTGTCGGATTTATAGCTTACAGATTTGTGACGGTGCGCCAAAGCCGGCGCGGGAGGCTTTCGAGTTGCAGGAAGGCATCGTGAACGGCGGTCGCATCCAGCGACGATTTGGAGCCGCGCTCTGGGCCGATCCAGTACCGGCTGTTGTCGCCAAACGGTTCATTGACGATCCACTGCTCCCCGCCGTAGTTGAAGGAGGCTCGGTCTTCGTTGAAGAAGTTGCGCTTGACGTCGGTGACGCCGTCCACGGAGCGCAGCACCTTGAACAACGAATGGAACGAGACCCAGGTACTCGTCACTTCGAAAGCGAAGAGCGAGCCGTCTGCACGACGCAGCGGATACGTTCGCACTTCCGGCCTCGCTCCGGTCTACGCCGACCGCTCGCGCATGGCGACGAGGGGCTGTAAGCTGAAGAAGTGCACAAGGTCGGCGACCGTGGACAGCTTGCCGAAGAACGGATTCGATTCAGTGCGATCAAGCGACCTGCCTGTGCGCTCGGCCAGCACAGGGGCCAAGTCCATTTCCACGTCGTCCATGTCGATCCCGAGGTCTTCCGTCAGGAGGTCGTCAGCCCTGACAGGGAAGCCGTCGTAACTCGGACGCAGCAACTCTTGCACCTGTTCGTAGACGGCCCGAACCACCCATGTGTCCACCGAGCGTCGCTCGAAGGCGCGGGCGAATTCGCAGATCGACTCGCCTGGGCGCGTCTCGGCCAAGGCTGCGAGCCTTCGCTTCTCGTTCTTGCCGGAGACGATCACCAAGAGAGCGAAGGTCGCGACTGCCAACGTGGTCAACACCGGGTGGACAAAGCCAAAGTAGCTAAGGCAGCCAAGACAAAGCACCGCGAACGACCCAAGGGCTACCCAGGCAGTCAGCGACCGCGATTGTTGACGAACCGTCGGCATCGACCGAGATGGCAAGTTCATACGGTGACTGTACATGGAGCCCCGTTGCACGGGCGGCATTTCACGTCTGCGTGCAGCAACTCGTGCTTGCGGCGGGTCTGCAGGTATGTGACTAGCGCTGGGGTCAGTTGCGTGAACTGAGGGCGATTCCGGGCTCTGAGGGACGCGAATTGCCAATGATGATCGGCGATCAGCGTGTGCGCCTGAGCTATTGCCTCGGGGCGGTCACGGGTGCGCAAGGACTTGCGGAAGGCGTCCACGGCCATCTTGCCGTTGGCCTGCGTGGGCCAGTATCCTCATGCTCTTGGATCGGGTTCGCAGTAGTCGGCCGGCTTCGGGATGCCGGCGGCGAACATGTCGTTCAACATCGCCCAGGCGCGTCTTCGTGCTCGCTCAGAGAGTTCGGTGGCGCGGGCCAGTGACCCCGCCTCAAGCTCGCGCTGCAGAAGGGTGTGCAGATGGTTGATCCTGTGGCATTCGTCTGCCCAGCGGGACAACTGCTCCATCGGGATGAGTTCGGGCTTCATGGCGTCCAAGTGCGTCAGGGCTTCTCGACGGGGATCATGGCAGTGAAGTAGTAGGCGTCCCTTGGTATCGCAAACGCCAATCCACGCGACTGTTCATCGCTCATCGGGCTGAAGCGAAACCTGATCGCGTCGGGATGACCTGGAACCGCGAGTTCTTCGTAGTGGAGTCCTCGCTTCTGAGCGATCGCTCGAACCAGCAAGGCTTTCGAAGCAAATACGACCATGCCCGTCGGGCTCTTGTCCGTCGGCAGGGAGACATCTAGAGGATGCGGTCGCGTATTGCTCGACTCTGAGGGCTGGAACTGCACGGTCGCAGAGTCGGACTTCTCATCCCAGGCGACGGAGTCGACCAATCCGACGAACGAAGCCGTGACCGGCATCACCGTCTTTGACTGCACCTCGAAGAGGTTCACCTGCCCGCTTGGCCCGTCAATAAAGACGGCAAACCTTCCCGATGGCGAGACAAACAGATCGCTCGCGCTGCACTGGCACAGCTTGGTGTCTCCGAAGTAGACGAATGCGAAATGGCCGACACCTTCGAAGCTGCCTGCAGGAAGCACTTCAGATCGAAGCACCTCGCGGAATCCGTGGCCGATAGGCCGCGATGACTCCTCCGTTGTCTGCGCGTGCGCTGACATCGTGGACGACAAGAGCAGCGCCAAGGTAAATCGCATGATGGTCTCGCGTCTGTGTTGGTGAACGCTCTCCGCGCTACGCGGACGAGTCATCAGTTGCGCCACGTCTGATGCGTGGTTTGATCGAACCACTGTTCCAGGTCTTCGCTCGGCCCCATTGTTGAACGGAACTTGGTGGCCTCCGGGTAGTGCCTAACCAGCCATGTCCAGAAGTCACCAAACAGGAGCTTCTGTTCGTCTGTCGAACTGTTCTCTGGCTGCCTGCGCCATTCGGCGAAGAGCGTCGGGAATGCGTTGCGGACTTTCGCTTTGGTCATGGCCTGCCCTGTGTTCGGCGATGCCGGCGAGTTTACGGGCGGCTTGGTCGGCGGTCGGGTTGGACGGCTATGGACACCCTCTCCA